>MRWG01000146.1_pt1 | contig 391074 bp, 358 predicted proteins | sample 1013341 | NCBI WGS metagenome assembly MRWG01 (sample SAMN06117577, study PRJNA244670) | biofilm metagenome | biome: Water; feature: Cathode Biofilm; material: Biofilm; isolation source: microbial consortium enriched at the cathode of a solar microbial fuel cell | place: USA: District of Columbia...
ACGCTGTGGGAAGGGCGCTATAAATCGACCCTGGTTGATGCTAACGCCTACCTGCTTACCGTGTATCGCTATATCGAACTGAATCCGGTACGGGCGGGAATGGTCGCCCATGCTTCTGAATACCCCTGGTCCAGTTACCCATCCAATGCAATGGGTAAAGCCATCCAACTGTTAACACCCCACCCTCAGTATGCTCAACTGGGCAAGACGGCGAAGGAACGGCAAAAAGCTTACCGGGCGTTATTCCGGGGTAGGATGTCGGAGCGAGACCTGGTGGCGATCCGTGAATTGATTTTCCGTATCCTGTCTCATCCGATTATGCGGATCAGCCCGGGGCGTCAGGCGCCGAGTTGTTTCATCGCGTTTCGAGGGGCTTCATCAATTTGCTCGCGCTCATATCGAAAATGACGCCCTCCAAGGCAATGGGCTGGTCGGCGTCGTAGATACCCGACCCCTGTTCCTGTACCCATTTGGTTTCACCGTCGAGGGTGATGATGCGATATTCGAGGCAAAAGGATTGTCCTTGAATCAGGGCCTCTTGGACGGCGTTCCAGACATCGTCTCGGTCCTCAGGATGAATCAATTCGCCGTAGGCGATACTTCGGTCGAGTATGAATTCATCGGCACGATAGCCGGTCAGGGCGTAGCAGTAGTCGCTGATGAACTCCATCGTCCAGTTGCGGTTGTACTGGCAGCGGTAAGTAATGCCGGGGATGTTGTTGATCAGGGTTTCCAGCGCCCGCTTGGTTTCCTGAATCTGCTTTTCGTAGTGCTTGCGTGTGGTGACATCCCATTCGAAGCCGGTGCAGCGCAGCGGGCGGCCCGTCGCGTCGCAGATCATGGCGCCCTTGCAGTGTAACCAGCGCATACTGCCGTCTTTGTGCCGGGCGCGGTATTCCACTTCAAACGGATGTTGCGGGTGGTGTTTGCTGGCTTCCAGGGTCTGATCGACGGCGACGCGATCCTCGACCAGAATGCGGCGACGCCAAGCGGCCAATGAGTTGGGCATTTCATCATCGGCGAATCCGAGAAAGCCTTTCATTTGCGGCGACGGATAAAATTCGATGCTTTCCCCTTGTTGTTCGTCGTATTTGAAATGCATGTCCCAGACACCGGCCTGCGATCCCTGCAGCGCCAGATTGAGGCTGTCTTGGGTTTCGGACATTTCTTGCAAGGCCCGATCGCGCTCGGCTACGGCGCTGACAAGTCGGCGATTATGTGCTTGCATCAAGCGGTAACGGTAGGTGAAGAAACAGGCGCCTAACAGCAGGCCCAACACGCCGACCAGCCACACTACCTTGGTGCCGTCCCAGTAGGCCGGCGGAGTGCCGTACCAGCGCCGATAGATGGCTTTGTATTCCTCGCTGACCAGCAACGGGGTGAGGGCCTGGTTGATGCGATTCAAGAGATCCGGATGCTTGGGCGCCACCGCCACGGCGCGTTTGATCTTCAGAATGTGCGGCGCCGCGACTTTGAGTCGCGCCGCCACGCCGCTGTCGACGGCAAAGCGCCAGCCCGCGCCCTCCGGATAGACCACCGCGTCCACCTGTTTGCTGAGCAGGGCGAACATGGCCTCGGCGATGGAGGGAAATACGATCTGCTGCGCCGACGACGTAGAGGTGACCGGGCCACCGATATTGGTTTCCACCACCGCCAGTTTATGCTCGGCCTGCAACTGAGCGTAGCTCATGTCGGCAGCGTCGCGGCGGGTGAACAAGACCAGCCGGGTGGTTGCCAGCGGCAGACTGAAGTCCATCATCTGGGCACGCTGTGCGCTGATGCCCATATTCGGAATCAGTTGGGCCCGGCCGTCGGCCAAGGCGCTTAGTACCTCACTCCAGTTGTCGAAGACGATGTATTCGACCGTGAAGTTTGCTTGCCGCGCCACTGCCTCCATGAGGTCGATGGCGAAACCGGCGGGTTTGCCGTCGCTGACGTGATAATGAGGCGGAAAGTGGCGCGGTACCGCGGCGATGACGGTGTCTGGTTCCACATCGGCGAGCCCGGGCTTCTCGCCACCGTGTGTGGCGTTTCCGGGGGTCGTCGCAGTCGCAGGGGGGTGGGAAATCTGCGCTGGCTGTGTCGGCTGAGACAGGGCGTGAGTCGACCAAGCCATGCAGAGAAGCATGGCGCAACCGAGCCGTAAACTGAATTTTGCAAATATTGGCTGCATCCGTGCCTATTCGAATTGCCGGCGCTCCGCGGTAATAGATTGGGCGCCAGTGCTCCCATCCTGTAACAAGGTATCGGCGTCGGCTGCGGCAAGTTTACGGCGGCCGGCGCGGGGCGTGGAAAATCGGCCGGAAAAATGGGATCATAGCCGCTACCGGGGGCGGAGTTCAGCGCTGTGGCCAGCGCCACGCCGGCGTCTGTGATGAACACAAGCTCATCACTAACTGTATGAATCATCGGGATTTGTCGGCTTCGGGCCGGGCGGCCCACATCATTTTATTAGGAGTTTTTTCCATGGCAAGAGGTATCAACAAGGTTATTTTAATCGGCAATCTGGGGCGCGACCCGGAAGTGCGCTATATGCCCAGCGGCGGCGCGGTCGCCAATCTGGCGGTGGCCACCTCTGAGAACTGGAAGGATAAAAATACCGGCGAGAATCAGGAGCGCACCGAATGGCACCGGGTGGTGATGTTCAACCGTCTCGGTGAGATCGCCGGTGAGTATCTGAAAAAGGGCTCCAAGGTCTATATCGAAGGCAAGTTGCAGACCCGCAAGTGGCAGGGTCAGGACGGCCAGGATCGCTACACCACCGAGATCGTCGCCAGTGAGATGCAGATGCTGGACAGCCGCGGCGGCGGCAGTTCCGATTACAGCGGCGACAGCGCCGGCAGTCGCGGCACCCAGCAGTCCGCCGCCCCGGCGGCCTCCGGCGGCAATAACGGCTTTGACGACTTCGACGACGATATCCCGTTTTAAACGAATCGCTTGAGTTGCCGTTATCCATGCCGAGTTGCAGCTGCGGCGTCTCCACCGCGACTCATCGCCCTGTCCGGGGCGGGTTCGCGGCGCAGACGCCGCTGTTGCATTGCGCAGCAATAAAAAGGGCGAATACGCGATGAATCTTCACGAATATCAGGCAAAACAACTGTTCTCGGAGTACGGTATCCCCGTCCTCAAAGGTGTGGCGGCCACCAGTGTGGCCGAGGCGCAGGCAGCGGCCAATGCCTTGGGCGGCGAGGGTTGGGTGATCAAGGCCCAAGTACATGCCGGCGGCCGCGGCAAGGCCGGCGGGGTGAAGCTGGTCAAGAGTCTGGACGAACTCAAGCGGGCGGCCGAGGGCTATCTCGGTTCGCGTCTGGTGACGCACCAAACCGACGCCAAAGGCTTGCCCATCAACACCGTGCTGATCGAATCCCTGTGCGCCATCGATAACGAACTTTACGTCAGCCTGATGGTGGACCGCGCCAGCGAGCGGGTAGTCATCATGGCCTCCAGCATGGGCGGCATGGACATCGAAGAGGTGGCCGCCACCCAGCCTGAAGCATTAATAAAAGTGGCGGTGGACCCGGTGACCGGGCTGATGCCTTACCAGTGCCGCAAGATCAGCTTCGGCATGGGGCTGCCGGGCGCACTGGCCGGGCCCATGACCAAATTGCTGATGGCGCTTTATAAGCTGTTCGTCGAGCGCGACGCCAGCCTGGTGGAGATCAATCCGCTGGTGATCACCCAACAGGGCGAGCTGCTGGCCCTGGATGCCAAGGTCGGCATCGACGGCAGCGCCCTGTACCGTCATAAAGACCTGGCCGCCATGCAGGACGCCTCGCAGGAGGACCCCACCGAGCACGAGGCGGAGCAGCACGGTCTGAATTACGTCACCCTGGACGGCGAGATCGGCTGCATGGTCAACGGCGCCGGGCTGGCCATGGCCACCATGGATCTGATCAAACTGCAGGGCGGCAATCCCGCCAACTTCCTCGACGTGGGCGGCGGCACCACTGCCGAGAAGGTGGCCGAGGCATTTAAATTGATTCTGGCGGATACCAAAGTGAAGGCGGTGCTGGTCAATATCTTCGGCGGTATCGTGCGCTGCAACCTGATCGCCGAGGGCATCATCGCCGCGGTGAAGGAGGTGGGGGTGTCCATCCCGGTGGTGGTGCGCCTGGAGGGGACCAACGCCCAGCAGGGCCGCGAGCTGCTGGACAACAGCGGCCTGTCCATCGCCAGTGCCGCCGATCTCACCGATGCGGCGCAGCAGGTTGTTGCAGCATCGAAAGGAGGTAACTGATGTCGGTACTGGTCAACAAGCATACCAAAGTGATCTGCCAGGGCTTCACCGGCAAGCAGGGCACCTTCCATTCCGAACAGGCCATCGCCTACGGCACCCAAATGGTCGGCGGCGTCACCCCCGGCAAGGGGGGGCAAACGCATCTCGATCTGCCGGTGTTCGACACCGTCGCCGATGCAGTGAAAGACACGGGCGCCGATGCCTCCATGATCTACGTGCCCGCCGCCTTTGCCGCCGACGCCATCCTGGAAGCGGCCGACGCCGGCATCAAGGTCATCGCCTGCATCACCGAGGGCATACCGGTGCAGGACATGCTGAAAGTGAAGGCCGCCCTGAAAGGGTCGGATGCACGCCTGATCGGCCCCAACTGCCCCGGTCTGATAACCCCCGGCGAGTGCAAGATCGGCATTATGCCCGGCGCCATCCATACGCCGGGCAAGATCGGCATTGTGTCGCGCTCCGGCACGCTCACCTATGAAGCGGTGTTCCAGACCAGCAACAACGGCCTGGGCCAGAGCACCTGCGTGGGCATCGGCGGCGACCCAATCCAGGGCACCAATTTCATCGATTGTCTGGAACTGTTTCAGAACGATCCCCAGACCGAAGGCATCGTCATGGTGGGCGAGATCGGCGGCACGGCGGAAGAGGCGGCGGCCGAGTATATCCAGGCCAATGTCACCAAACCTGTCGTGGCCTACATCGCCGGTGTCACCGCGCCGCCGGGCAAACGCATGGGCCACGCCGGCGCCATTATCGCCGGCGGCAAGGGCACGGCCGAGGAGAAGTTCAAGGCCCTGGAGGCGGCCGGGGTGGCGGTGGTACGCTCGCCGGCCGAGATCGGTGACAAGATGTTGGACGTGTTGGGCGGCTAAACTCACTCATGGTTAATCGTCTTCGCATCGCCATCGCCCAGCAGAACTTCATGGTAGGCGATATACCCGCCAATGTCGCCAAAGTCATCCACACTGCCGAGCGCGCCCGCGACGCGCTGCAGGCCGACCTGGTGCTGTTTCCAGAACTGACCTTGACCGGCTATCCGCCCGAAGACCTGCTGTTGCGTCCCGGTCTGCAAAAGCGGGTGCAAGAGGGGTTGGAGATGCTCAAGTCGGTGACCGGCATCGGCATGGTGGTGGGCTATCCCGAAGTGGCGGGTGAGTACCAATACAACAGCGCCGCCTTGATTGCCTCGGGTGGGATCCAGGCGGTCTATCGTAAACAGCACCTGCCTAATTACAGCGTCTTCGACGAGAAGCGTTATTTCGAGCCGGGTGAGGGCGCCTGCGTGTTCGAGATCAAAGGGGTCAAGCTGGCCCTGTCCATCTGCGAGGATCTGTGGCAGCCCGGAGTGATGGCCCGGGCCGCCGCCGCCGGGGCACAGGTGATGCTCAATCTCAATGCATCGCCCTTTCATATCAATAAATGGCAGGAGCGTGAGGCGGCCATGCGTGCGCGGCTGGCCGAGGCCGCCATGCCCATCGTCTATTGCAACCTGGTGGGCGGCCAGGACGAGTTGGTCTTCGATGGCCAGTCATTCGTGATGGCCGCCGACGGTACGGTGACCCAGCGCGCCGAAAGCTGTGTCGAGGGCCTGTACGTGGCTGAGCTGGAATCAGGCGAACAGGTCAAGCCTGTGCCCGCGACCATGGTCGAGCCCCTGCCAGTAGAGGCCGCCGTGTATGAGGTGCTGGTGTTGGGTACGCGCGATTATATCGAGAAAAACGGTTTTCGCGGCGTGGTCATCGGCCTGTCCGGTGGCATCGATTCCGCATTGACCCTGGCCATCGCCGTGGATGCCATCGGCCCCGAGCGGGTCGAAGGGGTGCGTATGCCGTCGCGCTTCACCGCCGATATGAGCCTGGACGATGCCGAGGCCGAGGCCCAAGCCTTGGGTGTGGAGTGTCACACCATCGCCATCGAGCCGGCCTTCGAGGCCTTTCTGGAATTGCTCAAAGATGAATTCGCCGGCAAGCCCTGGGACACCACTGAGGAGAACATCCAGGCCCGTTGCCGCGGCATCATTCTGATGGCGGTCTCCAACAAGAAACGCAAGATCGTGCTCACCACCGGTAATAAGAGCGAGATGTCGGTGGGGTATTGCACCCTCTACGGCGACATGGCCGGCGGCTACGCGCCCATCAAGGACGTACCCAAGACCCTGGTCTACCGGCTGGCCGAGTATCGCAATACCATTTCTCAGGTGATTCCGCAGCGCGTCATCGACCGGCCGCCCTCGGCCGAGCTGGCGCCAGACCAGCGGGACAGCGACAGCCTGCCGCCCTATGACATCCTCGATCCGATCCTGGAAAAATACATCGAAGCGGATCAGTCCATCGAAGACATCGTGGCTCAGGGTTTCGACGAGGCTGACGTCAGCCGGGTTGCCCACTTGGTGATCCGCAATGAATACAAACGGCGTCAGGCGCCGCCCGGCGTACGCATCAGCCGCAAGGCCTTCGGCCGTGATCGCCGTTATCCCATCACCTCCGGATACAAATAGGCCCTGCAAAGGCAGGCGGAAAGTGGCAGAATACAAACATAGTTAGCGCAAGGGGAGTGCGATGAAAAAAATCGAAGCAATTATCAAGCCTTTCAAATTGGACGATGTGCGCGAGGCGCTGTCCGAGATCGGCGTCACCGGCATGACCGTCCTCGAGGTCAAGGGCTTTGGGCGCCAGAAGGGGCATACCGAACTTTACCGCGGCGCCGAATACGTGGTGGATTTTCTGCCCAAGGTCAAGATCGAGGCCGTGGTGGCGGAAGACCAGGTGGAGCGCTGTGTGGAGGTGATCGCCGGCGCCGCCCGCACCGGCAAGATCGGCGACGGCAAGATCTTCATCACGCCGGTTGAACGTGTTGTCCGTATCCGCACCGGGGAAGAAGACGAATCGGCGATCTAATCCGATTTTTTCTGTCTAACAAAGGGCCCGGCCACGGCGGTTTGCGGGCCTTTTGTTTTTCCGGGCCGCCGTCAATGGTGGTAGGGCGCGGCAATTTAAAACTTTTTTGCAAAAATAGGCTTCAGAATGCTTGAGTTTTGTCTAAGCTTGACGACTAAGTGTATGGAGAATAAACAGAAACGGGCGAACAGCAGGAAATGAGCCAGGATAACTCGACGGATCGATACCAGCGCTTCTTGGCGCACAGTCACTTGTTCGGGGCGAATGCCCCGTTTATCGAAGAATTATATCAGCGTTATCTTCAGGATCCCGAGTCGGTGGAGCCGAGATGGCAGGCCTATTTCGAGCAGTTGCAGCTCGAGCCCGGCCCGGTCGCCTCGGACATCGACCACAGCGCGGTACGCAAGGAATTTTACCAATTGGTCCATGCGCGCCGCGGTACGCCGTCCACCGATACCAGCGGCGCGTCCGTGGCCATGGCCGCCAGCAAACAGGTGGCGGTGCTGCAGCTGATTAATGCCTATCGCGTGCGCGGCCATCAGCAGGCTGTACTCGACCCGCTGGGCTTGCAGGAACAGACCTCTATCTCTGAGCTGGACCCGTCCTACCATGCCTTGACCGAGGCAGACATGGACACGGTGTTCAGCACCGGTTCCCTGGTCGGCGCGCCGCAGGCCAAACTGCGCGACATCCTCGTCCACCTGCAGCAGACCTATTGCCGCTCCGTCGGCGCCGAATACATGCACATCACCGACACCATCCAAAAGCGCTGGGTGCAGCAGCAGCTGGAAGGCAGTCGCAGCACACCCAAATTCTCGCCGCAGATGCGCCATCACATCCTGCGCAAGTTGGTGGGCGCCGAGGGCTTGGAGCAATATCTGCATACCAAATACGTCGGCCAGAAGCGCTTCTCTCTGGAAGGCGGCGAGACCTTGATTCCACTACTGGATGAATTGATCTGGCGCGCCGGCAGCCAGAACGTCAAAGAGGCGGTCGTTGGCATGGCACATCGCGGTCGCCTCAACGTGCTGGTCAATATCATGGGCAAGAATCCGGCCCACATGTTCCAGGAATTCGAGGGCGTCTGCGATACGGAGAACAACACCTGCGGTGACGTGAAATATCATCAAGGGTTTTCTTCCGACATGAAAACGCCGGGCGGCACGGTGCACCTGGCGCTGGCCTTCAATCCCTCCCATCTGGAGATCGTCAATCCGGTGGTGGAGGGCTCGGTGCGCGCGCGTCAGCATCGTCGCCGCGATATTACCGGCAGTCAGGTGCTGCCGGTGTTGATTCATGGCGATGCCGCCTTCGCCGGCCAGGGCGTGGTGATGGAGACCTTGAATATGTCCCAGGCGCGCGGTTTTACCACCGGCGGTACGGTGCATCTCATCATCAATAATCAGATCGGTTTTACCACCAGCAACCCGCTCGACGCGCGCTCCACCATGTATTGCACCGAGGTGGCGCGCATGATTCAGGCACCTGTTTTTCATGTCAACGGCGACGATCCCGAGGCGGTGGTGTTTGTCACCCAGTTGGCGCTGGATTACCGTCAGCAGTTCGGCCGTGACGTGGTCATCGACTTGGTCTGTTATCGTCGCCACGGCCACAACGAGGCGGACGAACCCGCGGTTACCCAGCCGATCATGTATCAATCCATCCGCAGCCACGAGACCACCGTCAAGATGTATGCCCGGCGCCTGATTGAAGAGGGCGTGGTAAGCCAGGAAGAGGCCGACGGCATGCTCGATGATTACCGTGCCATGCTGGACGAGGGCAAGCTGGTATCGCGTGAACTGGCCACCGATGTGGATAAGGAGTTCGCCGTCGATTGGTCGCCGTATAAAAATGTGCATTGGACCCATGAGACTGACACCGCCCTGAGCCTGAAACAGGTCAGGGAGATTGCCCGCAAACTCACCACCATGCCCGATGGTTTTGAACTCCACTCGCGCGCCGCACGTTTGGTCGAAGACCGCAAGAAGATGGCGGCCGGTGAGAGTCCGCTGGACTGGGGCTTTGCCGAAAACGTCGCCTATGGCGGCCTGTTGCTGGAGGGTCATCCCATTCGCCTGTCGGGCCAGGACAGTGGCCGCGGCACGTTCTTCCATCGCCATGCCGTCTTCCACAATCAGAAAAAGCGCGGCATCTATGTGCCGCTGCAGAACCTGAGTGAGGACCAGGCCCACTTCCGTGTCATCGATTCCCTGTTGTCGGAAGAGGCGGTGCTCGGTTTCGAATACGGTTATGCCAGTGCGTCACCGGAATCGTTGGTGATCTGGGAGGCCCAATTCGGCGACTTCGCCAACGGCGCCCAAGTAGTGATCGATCAGTTCATCAGCGCCGGTGAAGTGAAATGGGGTCGGCTGTGCGGCTTGGTCATGTTTCTGCCGCACGGATATGACGGTCAGGGACCGGAACATTCTTCGGCGCGTCTGGAGCGATTCCTGCAGCTGTGCGCCGGCGACAACATGCAGGTGGTTTATCCCACCACGCCGGCGCAGATGTTCCATATGCTGCGGCGCCAGGCGCTGCGTCCCTACCGCAAGCCCCTGGTGGTGATGTCGCCCAAGAGCTTGTTGCGCCACAAGCTTTCCACCTCCAGTCTGGATGACCTGACCAAAGGTAAGTTTGAGGTGGTGATCGACGAGATCGATGCCATCAAACCGGCCCGCGTGAAACGCATCGTGGTGTGCACCGGCAAGGTCTATTTCGATCTGTTGGAAAAGCGCCGCGAGCACGATCTTGACGATGTCGCCATCATTCGCTTGGAGCAGCTCTATCCCTTGCCGGAGGAACGGCTGGCCGAGGTCTTAGGCCGCTATAATCAGGCCGCTGAAATCGTCTGGTGTCAGGAAGAGCCCAAAAACCAGGGGGCCTGGTATTTCATTCATCCGCGTCTGCGCGATTTGGCCGGCGACAACCAGCGGGTGCTGTATGCCGGCCGACCCGAATATGCCGCGCCGGCGGAAGGCCTGCTGTATTCGCATCAGGCGGCGCAGGCCGAACTGGTGGACGCAGCCCTCAAGGGCAAGGCGGAAGCGCAACAGCGCACCTTGCGCGCCGTCGGTTAAACAACAACAAACCTGTCTCTGCCGCTGCGAAGGCGGAACTGATTGAAGGGAGTCAATATGATTGAAGTCAAAGTGCCGGTCTTATCGGAATCCGTTTCGGATGCAACCTTGGCTCAGTGGCACAAGAAGGTCGGTGACTACGTCAAGCGTGACGAAAATCTGGTCGATCTGGAGACGGATAAGGTCATGCTGGAAGTGGTGGCGCCCCATGACGGTATGCTGGCCGAGATCAAGCAAGAGTCGGGGGCCGTGGTGGGCAGCGGCGAGGTGTTGGCGCTGATCGACGAAAACGCCGAGAAGCCGCACAGCGACGACAAGCCCGCGGCCGAAGCGGGAGACGAAAAACAAGCGCCCCGGGAAGAACCCGAGCCGGCCGAGACCGAAGCCAAAAAGGAGACGCCCGAGCCGGAGGCGCCGGCCGCAGCCATGAACTTCAGCCCCGCGGTGCGCAAGCTGATCACCGAAAACAAGCTCGACCCGTCTGCTATCACGGGCACCGGCCGCGACGGCCGCATCACCAAGGCCGATGTGCTCAAACATATCGAACAGCGCGATCAGCCCGCCGCCGCGCCGGCGGCACCGTCTACCTCGGAAGTGGGGGCCGGCGGCCGTCCCGAACGGCGCATGCCCATGACCCGCCTACGGACGCGCATCGCCGAGCGTTTGCTGGAGGCGCAGCAGACCACCGCCATGTTGACCACCTTCAACGAGATCAACATGAAACCGGTGATGGATTTGCGCGCCAAATATCAGGACAAGTTCATCAAGAAACACGACATTAAACTGGGCTTCATGTCCTTTTTTATCCAGGCCTGTTGCGAGGCCTTGAAAGAGTATCCGGTGGTGAATGCCTCCATCGACGGCAGCGACATCGTCTATCACGGCTTTTTCGATATCGGCGTCGCCGTGTCCACCGAGCGCGGCCTGGTGGTGCCCATTATCCGCGATGCCGATCAGATGAATCTGGCTGAAATGGAACAGGCCGTCGCCGAGTTCGCCGGCAAGGCACGCCAGGGCAAACTCTCCATGGAAGAGCTGAGCGGCGGCACCTTCAGCATCACCAACGGCGGTATTTTCGGTTCGCTGCTCTCGACGCCGATCCTGAACCCACCCCAAAGCGCCATCCTGGGCATGCATAAGATCGAGCAACGTCCGGTGGTGGAAGACGGTGAAATCGTCATTCGCCCCATGATGTACGTCGCCATGTCATACGATCATCGCATTGTCGACGGCAAGGAGGCAGTCTCCTTCCTGGTCAAGGTCAAGGACGTCCTGGAAGACCCCGCCCGCATGTTGCTGCAGGTATAACAAGGAGAATAATCATGGATCATTATGATGTAGTGGTTATCGGTGGTGGGCCCGGCGGTTATGTCGCGGCCATCCGCTGCGCCCAGCTCGGTCTGGAAACGGCCTGCATCGACGCCTGGCTCGACGAGGACAACACGCCGGCCCTGGGGGGCACCTGTCTCAATGTGGGCTGCATTCCGTCCAAGGCCTTGCTGGATACTTCACACCATTATCATCGCCTGCAACACGAATTCGCCGGTCACGGCATCAACGTCAAGGGCGCCAGTCTGGACATCAAACAGATGATGGCGCGCAAGGACGAGGTGGTCAAAAGTCTTACCGGCGGTGTCGCCGCCTTATTTGCTAAGAACAAGGTCACCTGGCTGCAGGGCTACGGCAAGCTGCTGGGCGAGAGCCAAGTGGAGTTCACCCCCCACACCAAAGGCAAGAAAAAGCCCAAGGCTGAAGCCCTCGAGGCGGACAATATCATCATCGCCACCGGCTCGGTACCGGCCACGGTCGATGCCCTGCCCGTGGACGGCAATCGCATCGTCGATTCCACCGGCGCGCTGAGCTTTACCGAGGTGCCTAAGCGTCTGGCGGTGATCGGCGGCGGCGTCATCGGCCTGGAGCTGGGTAGTGTCTGGAGCCGGCTCGGCAGCGAAGTGTCCGTATTGATTCGCCGCGATGAGTTCCTGCCCACGGTCGATCGTCATCTGGCCAACGCCGCGTTGAAAGAGCTGACCGAACAAGGTGTGGATATCCGCCTGGCCACCAAGACCAAGGCGGCCAAGGCCACCAGCCGCCAGGTGGTGGTGACTATTGAGGACAATAATGGCGAACAGGATGTTAAATTTGACAAGGTATTGGTGGCCACCGGTCGCTCGCCGAACACCGAAAACCTGAATGCCGAAGCGGCCGGTCTGGAGCTGGACGAGCGCGGCTTTATCGTGGTTGACGAACTCTGCCGCACCAATCTGCCCGGCGTCTACGCCGTCGGCGACGTGGTGCGCGGCCCCATGCTGGCGCACAAGGCCTCGGAGGAGGGCGTTGCCGTGGCCGAGCATATCGCCGGCGAGTTCAGCCACATCAACTACGCGACCATCCCCTGGGTCATTTATACCTGGCCCGAAATTGCCTGGGTGGGCAAGACCTCCCAGGAACTAAAAAAGTCCGGCGTCGATTTTAAAGAAGGCGTGTTTCCCTTCAAGGCCAACGGCCGCGCCCGCGCCATGGGCGACATGAGCGGTCTGGTCAAGATTATCGCCGATGCCCAGGACGATACCATTCTGGGCGTGCATATCATCGGCCCCAGTGCTTCCGAAATGATCGCCGAAGCGGTACTGGCCATGGAGTTCTCCGCCAGCAGTGAAGACCTGGCGCGGACCATCCATGCCCATCCCACCCTGTCGGAGGCCATGCACGAGGCGGCCTTGGGCGTGGAAAAGCGCAGTCTGCATATCTGACTCATGCGCGTTTATTCCCGCCTTTGCAAAAGGGGGCGTTCACCGCGCGGCAGGACACCGAACCCCTAATTTCCGTCGATCCCTTTTCCCAAGGGGAGGCCGGAGACGATACCGGCCATGCCGCCTTCGTCGTGCCTGCGACGTCAACCGGCGCCTGTTAAACACCCCCGACCACCTCTCGGGTTCTTTCTTCCTAACACAAGGGATGTCGCAATAAAATAGCGTCAATCCAAGATTTTACGGCCCGGAGAAATCAGGGTAGCATTGATCCCATCAAGCGTTTGGATCGGAACATCTTTATCATGACCGGTAGAAAACAATAATGAACCCACTGGAAAAGACCGTTGAGTCCCTGATCTTTCGCAGCCGCTGGCTGCTGGCGCCGTTCTTCATCGGCCTGCTCGTCGCCATCATCGCCCTGCTGGTGAAATTTGCCAAGGAATTGATTCATCTCATGGCCGGTTTGTTTACCAGTAGCGCGGAAGAGGCCATTGTCAGTATTCTGACCCTGGTGGACACGGCCCTGATCGCCAGCCTGCTCTTGATCATCACCTTCAGCGGCTATGAAAACTTCGTCTCCAAACTCAGTGTCGGCGAACATGAAGACCGTCCCGCCTGGATGGGCAAGGTGGGGTTTTCCGACCTCAAGCTCAAGCTTATCGGCGCCATTGTCGCCATCTCGGCAGTGGAACTGTTGAAGGCCTTCATCAACGTCCACCAACTGACTAACGAGCAACTGGCCTGGAAAGTGGGCATCCATCTGACCTTCGTCGTCTCGGGCGTGCTGTTCGCCGTCACCGATTGGATCGCGGAGAAGGGCAAGCACAAAGATGAGTCTCCTCACTAAGAAATACAGCCTCAGCAGGGGCTGCGCCTGAAGACGAAATGGCCGTAGCCCTCCACCTTAAATACAAATTCGTTTTCGCTCAGAGTCAAGATATCCATGTACACTGCGCCCGTCTCGTATTCGTGGCGTTGGAACAGCCGTCCGGCGCCTGAGTGACCGTCCACATTGAAACGATAGATCTGGTTTTCACCGGACGAATAGATTTGGCCATGGATTTGAAACCAGTCGCCATAGCGCTCGACGTTGACAAAGGCCTTGGCGGGTTGGCCGAGAGAATCCTTGCCGATAAAACAGCCACTTTGTGGCTGACCCTGGGCTGTTGCCGATAGCACGAAGACCATTAAGGCCGCAAAAACCCTTGTTTTTCGCAGGCACGGTTTTCGAATTTTTATCATGATGACCACCCGCAAGAATAGAGGCGATGGCATGAGTATAGACCCGAGGTCGGGGGTTTGCGCCCGCTAACAGCGGCTATAGTCCACTTTATTGATATTGAAACGCTTGATACGCGATGCCAGGGTGGTCGGCTTGATATCCAGCAACTGCGCGGCGCCGTTGGGGCCGAAGACCTTGCCGCCCGTGGCCTTGAGGGCGTTGATGATGTTTTCCCGCTCCCGTTGCCGGCGCTGCGTATCGGACATGATCTTGATTGGTCCCGTATCGGTCCGTTCCAGCGGATCCCCCGCGTCCACGGCCTCGGGCAGATCGAGCGTGAGCCGTTCGCCTTGGGCCAGGATCACGGCCCGTTCGATGACATTGATCAGTTCGCGGATATTGCCTGGCCAGGGGTAGGCCTGCAGTCGCTGCATGTCGGCCTTGCTTGGCTTTACCGCCGTCTTGTTGAATTTCTCACAGGCACGCTGAATGAAGTGGGAGGCGAGCAGGGGGACGTCATCGCGACGGCTGCGCAGCGCTACGGACTCGATGGGGAAGACATTGAGGCGAAAATAGAGGTCTTCGCGAAAGCCCTTGTCGCTCACCGCTTGTTTCAAATCGCGATTGGTGGCGGCGATGACGCGCACGTCGACGGCCCGGGTGCGGTTATCGCCGACACGTTCGAATTGTTGTTCCTGTAGTACGCGCAGCAGTTTGCTCTGCAACTCCAGGGGAATCTCGCCCACCTCGTCCAGAAACAGGGTGCCGCCGTCGGCCAATTCGAAGCGGCCGGCGCGGTCCGAGACCGCGCCGGTAAATGCGCCTTTCACATGGCCGAAGAACTCGCTCTCGAACAGTTCGCGTGGGATGGAGGCGCAGTTGACCCGGATCAGGGGACGACCGCTGCGCGCGCTGCTTTCATGAATGGCGCGGGCGATGAGTTCCTTGCCGGTGCCCGACTCGCCGCTGATCAGCACGCTGGCATCGGTGGGGGCCACCAGTTCGATCTGCTTGATGACATTGCGAATGGCGGCGCTGGCGCCGACGATCTCCTTGTAGTTGTGTTCGTTGCGGATCTCCTCCAGCAGGTAGGCGTTTTCCTGTTCCAGTTTGTTTCTCAGCGTCTCCACCTCGGCCAGGGCGTGGCGTAGTCTGGCCTCGGCCTCCTTGCGTTCGCTGATGTCGCGAAAGATCACCACCGCGCCCACCAGCTGACCGTTGTCCTCGATGGGGGTGCTGGTGTATTCCACCGGCAGGGCGCGGCCGTCCTTGCGCCAGAAGACCTCGTTGTCGACGAAATGGACCTCGCCGTCGGCAAAGGCGGCATAGATGGGGCAGCTGCGGCTGGGGTAGAGACTGCCGTCACCATGGCTGTGATGGATGGCGCCGTGGATGTCGCGGCCGATCAATTCTTCGGCCTTGAAGCCCAGCATGCGCTCGGCGGCCGGGTTGACGAAGGTGGTCTTGCCGTCGGCGTTGATGCCGTAGATGCCCTCGCCGGCGGCGCTGAGGATGAGGGCGTTCTCCCGTTCGATCTCCTGGAAGATATTCTCGATGGTCTTCCAACGGCGGATGCCGGCGCGGTGATAGCGCAGCGCCTCGGCGCGTTCCCGTTGCGCCAGCAGTTGCTCCTGATCGGCCAGGTTGAGAACGAGGTAGGGATGCTCGCCGTGCTCGACGCGACTGCCGGCCATCTCCACGGTGATGGGGTCGCCGTGGCGGTGATAACAGATGATGTCGTTGCACCAGCGACGGCCCTGGGTCATGACCGCCTCGGTAAACACCACCACGGCGGGGAGCTGGTCACGGAACAGTTCACTGGCCTTGAGGCATTGCATCGCCTCGCTGTCATACCCGAGTAATGTGCGCGCCGCGCGGTTGGCCTGGATGATGCGATTGCCCCAGGGATCGAGCACCAGGCAGGCATCGGCCTGGTATTCCAATGTTTGTGCCGCTAGTGACTGCATTGCTGCTCCGCGCTGTGGATGTATTCAATTTAAAACCCTATCAACATCCATGCCATGGCTACGAAGCTTCGTGGCGATGACTATGAAACTTCGTAGCATTACGAAGTTTCGTTGCCTGATTCACAGCTCAGTGATTTCGATGCAGGCATTCAAAAACAAGCGCTTAGGGTACTTTTACGGGGTTGGCACAGTCTCTGCAATAACGCTTTCGTAGGGCAATGAGAGCCGTCGGTGACACTTTATATAAACCGATTCGATCTGATTGCCGAGACAGGCGCGGCCGCACCTTTTCTGTGCGGCACGCTGAGATGACGAACCATTTGCAAGCAGAGGAAGCACGAGCATGTCCAACAAGAGCCTAGGTAACCCCTTCGATCCCCATATCAGTCTCAAACACGCCAAAGGCTGCGGCTGTTCTACCTGTGCAACAGGTCAGACGGTCGACGGCGAACTCAAGCAGCCGCTCGAGCAGGGCGCCGCTGAGTCTGAGGCACTGAACAGTTCCGAAGCAATCATGGACCGCGCCATCGAGAGCGCCATCGTGCGCGGCATGTTCGGCCATGACGAAATGAGCCGGCGTTCCTTCATGGGCATGGTGGGTGGCGGCACCATGGCGGCTATTCTTGGTTCGCTGTTGCCCATGGATGCGGTCAAGGCGGCGGTCAAGGACAGCCTGGGTCCATTGGAGAAGAAGAAACTCAATATCGGCTTCGTGCCCATCACCTGCGCCACGCCCATCATCATGGCCCATCCCATGGGCTTTTATGAGAAGTACGGCCTGGACGTGGATGTGATCAAGACCGCCGGCTGGGCGGTGGCGCGCGACAAATCGCTCAACAAGGAATACGACGCCTCGCACATGCTCACCCCTATGCCCTTGGCTATGAGCATGGGCGCCGGCTCCAGCGCCGAGCCCTACATCATGCCGGCGGTGGAGAACATCAACGGCCAGGCCATCGTGCTGCATGTGGATCACAAGGACAAACGCGATCCCAAGCAGTGGAAGGGCTTCAAGTTCGGCGTGCCCTTCGAATACTCCATGCATAATTTCCTGCTGCGCTACTACGTCGCCGAGCACGGCCTGGACCCGGACCAGGACATCCAGATCCGCGTGGTGCCGCCGCCCGAGATGGTGGCCAACCTGCGCGCCGGCAACCTGGACGGTTATCTCTCCCCCGATCCGTTCAACCAGCGTGCCGTGTGGGAGAAGGTGGGCTTTCTGCACACCCTCACCAAGGACATCTGGGAGGGCCACCCCTGCTGTGCCTTCGCCTGTTCCAAGGAGTTTGCGGTGAGCAACCCCAACACCTACGGTGCCTTGCTGCGTGCCATCATCGATGCTACTCATTATTCCTCCAATACCAACAACCGCAAGGAGATCTCCGAGGCCATCGCGCCCAAGAACTATCTCAACCAACCGGTGCCGGTGATCGAGCAAGTGCTGACCGGTTATTACGCCGATGGCCTGGGCGAGATCAAGAACGTGCCCGATCGCATCGACTTCGATCCCTTCCCCTGGCACTCCATGGCGGTGTGGATCCTCACCCAGATGAAACGCTGGGGCTATATCGAGGGCGATGTGGACTACAAGAAGATCGCCGAAGAGGTCTATCTGGCCGCCGATTGCGCCCAGGTGATGAAGGAGCTGGGCTACGAGCCGCCCGGCAAGACCTATGAAAACTACACCATCATGGGCAAGACCTTCGACTACAACAAGCCGGAGGAATACCTGAAGAGCTTCGCTATCGGGAGGACATGATGCTGCAGTCCATTAACATGCGCGCGGCGCTGGTCTCCGTCGGCCTGCTGATCCTCGCCCTGGGGATCTGGGAAGTGACGAGCCAGCCGCCCGAGGCCAGCAAGGCGATGACGGAGTACCAACGGCTGATGGGCGGTGCGGACCAGGAGGCCCGCGTCCCGCCGCCCTCGGCCATCATCGCCCTGGCCATCGAGGAGTTGAGCAACCCCTTCTATGATGCCGGACCCAACGACAAGGGCATCGGCATCCAGTTGGCCTATTCCATCTATCGTGTCCTGGCCGGATTTTTCATGGCCGCGGCGGTGGCCATCCCCATCGGTTTCGTGGTGGGCATGTCGCCGTTGATGTACAAGGCCCTGAATCCCTACATCCAGGTGCTGCGGCCCATCTCGCCGCTGGCCTGGATGCCCCTGGCCCTGTTCATCATCAAGGACTCGGAGGCCTCGGCCATCTTTGTCATCTTTATCTGTTCCATCTGGCCCATGCTCATCAACACCGCCTTCGGCGTGGCCGGGGTGCGCAAGGACTGGGTCAATGTGGCGCGCACCCACGAGCTGAGTCCGGTGCGCACCGCGCTGACCGTGATCCTGCCCGCCGCCGCGCCGACCATTCTCACTGGCATGCGTATCTCCATCGGCATCGCCTGGCTGGTCATCGTCGCCGCCGAGATGTTGGTGGGCGGCACCGGCATCGGCTACTACGTCTGGAACGAGTGGAACAATCTGGACCTGGCCAGCGTGATCTTCTCCATCCTCATGATCGGGTTGGTGGGCATGGTGCTGGATTTGATGTTGTCGGCGGCGGCCCGCTTCGTGCAGTACAAGGAGTAAACCCATGACACATGCATTTCTAGAAGTCGAAGGACTGGCCAAGCGTTTTCCCGGCGCCGACAACGGCGCGGGCCTGACCGTATTCGAAGACGCCAGTTTCCAGATCGAAAAGGGCGAGTTCGTCTGCGTCATCGGCCATTCCGGTTGCGGCAAGTCCACCATTCTCAATGTCCTGGCGGGGCTGGATCAGCCCTCCGACGGGGTGGTGATTATGAACGGCAAAGAGGTGGCCGGCCCCAGTCTGGAGCGCGGCGTGATCTTTCAGAACTACAGCCTGCTGCCCTGGCTGTCCACGGTGAAGAACGTCGCCTTCGGGGTGAAGGCGCGCTGGCCCCATTGGAACAAGGAGCAGGTTCACGAGCACAGCATTAAGTACCTGGAGATGGTGGGGCTGAAGGAGGCGGCCGATAAAAAGCCCAGTGAACTCTCCGGCGGCATGCGCCAGCGTGTCAGTATCGCCCGGGCCTTCGCCACCCAGCCGCAACTGCTGTTGATGGATGAACCCTTCGGCGCCCTGGACGCCCTGACCCGCGGCGTCATTCAGGAGGAGCTGATCAAGATCTGGTCGGCGAGCAAGCAGACCGTGTTCATGATCACTCACGACGTGGACGAGGCCATCCTGCTCTCGGACCGCATCCTGCTCATGACCAACGGGCCCTATGCCCGCATCGCCGAGTCGGTGCAGGTCTCCATCGAACGGCCGCGCAATCGCAACAGCGTCATCCACGATCCGGGCTATTACAAGATCCGTAATCACCTGGTGGACTTTCTGGTGACCCGTTCCAAAGAGTTGGCCGGCGGTGCCGGCGAGGCGACGGTGGAGACCCGCTTTGTCGATCCGGCCAAGGACGCGGGGGATATGCCCAAGGAAGAGGCCGAGCGTCTGGCCCGCACCGGGAGTTGAGCCATGGAGGGCCGACCCCCGTTTCCACCCTTTGACCTGGAGACCGCCCGGCAAAAGGTCCAGGCCGCCGAGGACGCCTGGAATAGCCGTGACCCGGCACGGGTCTGCCTGGCCTACACCGAGGACACCGAGTGGCGCAACCGCGACGAGTTTCTCAACGGCCGCGCCGAGGTCAAGGCCTTTCTGGAGCGCAAGTGGGCCAAGGAGCTGGATTACCGCTTGAGGAAATCGCTCTGGGCCTTCACCGGCGACCGCATCGCGGTGCGCTTTGAATATGAATGGCATGACGCCGCGGGGCAGTGGTACCGCGCCTACGGCAATGAAAACTGGGAATTCGCGGCCAACGGTCTGATGCACAAGCGCTATGCCAGTATCAACGACCTGGCCATTGCGGCCGAGGCGCGTAAATTCCTGTAACAACCTTAAGCAACGCTAGACTGGAGAAAACCCATGACCAAGACCGAAATGACCGCAATGATCCTGGCCGCCAAAGAGGCCAAGGGCAAGCGCTGGGAGGCCGTCGCCGAGGGCGTCGGCATGTCCCCGGTGTGGACCACCTCCGCCTGCCTGGGGATGAACTCCATGTCCGCCGACCAGGCCGCCGCCCTGTGCGAGACCCTGGACCTGCCCGACGAAGTGGCCAGCGCCCTGCAGGCTTGCCCGCACAAGCACTGGGACAAGACCATCCCCACCGACCCCTTGATCTATCGTTTTTATGAAATGATCAATGTCTATGGTGAGACCATGAAACAGATCATCCATGAAAAATTCGGCGACGGCATCATGAGTGCCATCGATTTCTCCATGGACATCGACAAAGAGGAAAACCCCGCCGGGGATCGGGTGGTGATCACCCTCAACGGCAAGTTTCTGCCCTACAAATCCTGGTAAGCACCTGCGCGCAGGCCCCGGCAGGACAGCCCTGCCGGGGGGCTTTGCCGTGGTGGATGCCGCGTGCGCAGGAACTGTGCTAAGGTCGTTGCGAGAGTTGTTCTAACGGACTAGACAGCGATACCCGATGGCCATGGCAGCACCCGAGACCCCGGCGCCCTTGCAATTCACTCAGCTCCACATCGATGTGGCGCGCAACGCCACCGACGACTTCAATCTGTTTCATGACCCCAACAAGTGGCAGCGCATCCGCGGCAATCCCTTCGGCGGTCCCATCGCGTTGGGTTTCCAGCTGGAGTGTCTGATTGAAGAACAGCTGCGCCTCTATCGTCAGGCCCATGACGAGACCGCTTTGGTGAGCGAGCACGGGCTGAGATTCAGTAACTATCAGTTCACCTTCGCCGGTGCCGCCAGGCCGGGTGAGGCGCTGCAGGTGGACATCAAAAAGTCACGCTTGACCACGACTGAACAGCCCGGTCTCAGCAATCGTGTGGTGATCAAGAACGGACGCGGGGTGGTGCTGATCGGACACAAGCGCGAATCACCGGCGCCTTTATGTCTCGCCGACGTCGACCTCGCTCATCTACCCGATCTCAGGCGGCTGCCGGATCGCAGTTATGTCCCGGGCGGTGATCTGTTCTGTAAACGCAAATTCATGAGCACCGGCCATGCCAAGAATTTTCTCACCGGCTCGCTGGCGGATCAGGCCGCCTGGTTCGACGAACTGGAGGAGAAGGTCAGATTTCCCGAAATGTTCCCCGCCGCGCTGATCTCCTGTGCCCTGCTGGAGCGGGCCTTCAAGGCGGGGCATGATTTCGAACAGGCGCCCATGGTCTATACCAGCCACCACATCTCGGTGGACCGCGCGTTGGCCGCCGGGCTGATGAGCAATGATGTCTTGCACCTGCTGGTGGACCAGGGCGAGGAGACCATGGCGGGGGGGCTGGGCGGGGCCGGCATCCCGCAACTGCGGCATCGCTGTTTCGGTCTGCTGGGCGACGGCGCTGTGTTATTTCGGGCCGAGATCGCCCTGGCGCCGTTGGCGGCGATTGTTACGAATCCGGCATAGTCGCTTAAAATCCCCCCTAGCCCCCCTTTACAAAGGGGGGAACTTGGAGCGGGCCGGCGCGTTTGGATTACGGGTATGAGAAGTCTAATGGTGCGGGCAGTGCACCCTACTCAAAAGTGAATCGTCTCCCGGATATTCCCCCCTTTGAAAAAGGGGGGTTAGGGGGGATTTATATTGCTCAGGCATAGCGCATCCCGAGATGCGCTACCCTATGGCCATGAGCGACGACACGTTTATCCAACTCCGACACATCCGCAAGGCCTATCAGGAAGGCGAATGCCAGCACTGGGTGTTCCGCGATCTCAGCATCGACTTCCGCCGCGGCGAGTCGGTGGCCCTGCTGGGGCGCAGCGGCACGGGCAAGACCACCTTGCTCAATCTGCTCAGCGGCATCGATCTGCCCGATGCCGGCGAGATCTGGATCGACGGCGATAATATCGCGCGCCGCTCGGAGACGCAGCGCACCCTGTTTCGCCGTCGACACATCGGTTTCGTGTTCCAGTTCTTCAATCTCATCCCCACCCTGACCGTGCTGGAGAATCTGTTGTTGCCGTTATCCCTGTCGGGGCGCCTGGATGATCAGGGCGAGGCCCGGGCCCTGGCGCTGTTGCAGCAGGTGGATCTGCATGGGCGCGCCCAGAGCTATCCCGATGTGCTCTCCGGCGGTGAGCAGCAGCGCGTGGCCATCGCCCGCGCCTTGGTGCACCACCCCAGCCTGTTGTTGGCCGACGAAGCCACCGGCAATCTGGACACCGAGACCGGCGCCCAGGTGCTGGCGCTGTTGTTTGACATGGTGGCCCAATCCGGCAGCACCCTGATCATGGTCACTCACAGCGAGGAGGCGGCGCGCCAGGCGCGGCGGGTGTTGAGCTTGCATGATGGCCGCTTTGTCGAGTAAGCGCCTGTTGTGGCGCTCGGCCGGGCGCCACCTGTTGCGCCACCCCTGGTTGATGGCCTTATCCCTGTTGGGGGTGGCCCTGGGGGTGGCGGTAGTGGTGGCCATCGACCTGGTCAACCACAGCGCCCAGCGCAGTCTGGAACTGGCCAATCAGGCCGTCGCCGGGCGCAGCACCCATCAAATCGTCGCCGGGCCGGCCGGGGTGGATGAGGCCCTGTATCTGCAACTGCGTATAGCGCAGGGCCTGCGCGACTCCGCCCCGGTGGTTGAAGGCCCGGTGGTGGCGCTGGATTTTCCCGGACGGACCTTTCAACTGTTGGGTACGGACCCGCTGGCCGACTCGCCGCTGCGCGATTACCGCAGTGAGCTGCAGGGCGAACGATTTCTGCGTCAATTGATGACTGTGCCCAACGCGGTGATGATGGCGGCGGGCACGGCCCGGGCCCTGGGGCTGGCGGTGGGGGACAGCCTGCGGGTGCGCAGCGCCGGCACGCTGCACAGTCTGCGGCTGGTGGGCCTGATGCAGCCGCAGGACCCCTTGGCGGCCCAGGGCATGGCCGATCTGTTGTTGGCCGATATCGCCACGGCACAGAGCCTCCTGGATCGTGTCGGTCGGCTGTCGCGTATCGACTTGGTGCTGGATGATGGCGCGCAGCTGGAACGGCTGCGCCAGGGCTTGCCCCCCGGTGTGCAGCTCATTGATCGCCAAGGGGCCGACCAGGCCCAGACCCAGATGACCGCCGCCTTTCGCACCAATCTCACCGCCATGAGTCTGCTGGCCCTGCTGGTGGGCGGCTTCATCATCTTCAACACCATGAGCTTCTCGGTGTTGCAGCGACGTCGTCTGTTCGGCTTGCAGCGGGCGCTGGGGGTGACGGCGGCGCAGCTGTGGCAGGTGGTGCTGGGTGAGGCCCTGGTGGTGGGGCTGCTGGGGGCGGGACTGGGTCTGCTGTTGGGCGTGGTCCTGGCCGAGGGCCTGCTGGGGCTGGTGACCCGCACCATCAATGATCTCTATTACACCCTGGAGCTGCGGGCGCTGCATATCTCTTATTGGGGCCTGGGCAAGGGCCTGTTGCTGGGCGTGGGCGCCACCGTCCTGGCCAGCCTGGTGCCCACCTGGGAGGCCACTCATACCCCGGCGCGCGCCACCCTGACGCGCTCCTATCTGGAGGCCCGGACCCGCCGTGCAGTGCGCCGGCTGGCCTGGGTCGGACTGCTGGCCATCCTCTGCGGGGCAATCTTGCTGGCCTATTCGGGCACCGGCCTGGGGCCGGCCTTTGTCGGACTGTTCGCCCTGGTGATCGGCTATGCCCTGCTGACGCCGCGCCTGGTGATGGGGGCGATCCACGTCGCTGCGGCCCTGTGGCCCCGCGGTCGCGCCCTGTTGGGGCGCATGGCCCTGCTGGGGGTGGTCAACGCCCTGAGCCGTACCGGCGTGGCCCTGGCGGCGCTGCTGGTGGCCGTGGCCACCATGGTGGGGGTGAGCACCATGGTGCACAGCTTTCGCGGCTCGGTGGTGGACTGGATCGAACACAGCCTGCGCGCCGACATCTATCTCAGCGTCGCCGAGGCGCCCGATCTGCGTCGCCATGGGCTGTCCCGCGACCTGGTCGACGCCATTCGCCGTCTGCCGGGGGTGACGGCCTTGAGCCTGGGGCGGGGCGTTGAGGTGCCGGTGGGCGCGCGCCGCCAAGCGATCGTCGCCCTGGACCTGCCGCCGCAGGGCTTCGCCGGCTATCAATGGCTGCAGGCAGTGGCGCGGCCCTATGCGGCGTTTCAGTCCGGCATGACCGTGCTGGTATCTGAGCCCTATGCCTATCGCCACGGCGTCGCGCTGGGCGATACCCTGTCCCTGCCCACGGCCCAGGGCGAGCGGAGCTTCCGGGTGATCGGCATCTATCGCGATTACGGCGCCGAGCACGGTCGTATTACCCTGCGCCGGGAACTCTACGAACGGCTGTGGCAGGACCCGGTGATTTCCACCATCGGTGTTTATCTTCAGGAATCGGCCGATGTCGCGCACATCATGGATCGTGTGCGCGCCCTGTTGCCAGCGCAAGCGCCCCTGCGTCTGCGCGCCAATGCCGAGATCCGCGCCGCCACCCTCCAAGTCTTCGATCGCACCTTCGCCATTACCGACGTGCTGCGCCTGCTCACCCTGCTGGTGGCCTTCGTCGGCATCCTCACCGCCTTGATGGCCCTGCAGCTGGAACGCGCGCGGGAGTTGGCCGTGTTGCGCGCCATCGGGCTGACGCCGCGGCAACTGTGGCTGTTGGTCAGCGGCGAGACCGGGCTGATGGGGCTGCTGGCCGGATTGTTGGCCCTGCCCTTGGGCCTGGTGCTGGCCTGGGTGTTGATCCATGTGATCAACCGCCGCGCCTTCGGTTGGGGTATGCCGATGGACGTGGATTTCATGCAATTGGCGTCGGCGCTGGGCTTTGCCGTGCTGGCCGCACTGCTGGCGGGACTCTATCCCGCCTGGCGCATGGCGCGCACCTCACCCGCCCTGGCCTTGAGGGGGGAGTGATGCGTCGTCTGCTGTTACTCAGTATGGTGCTGGTATTGATGCTGATGCTGGGGTGGTGGCTGCAACCGGGCCACCAGATACCGACGCCCGCGCAACAACAGGGTAGCGGCCTGGCCGAGACCCTGGCGGGCGACAGTGCGGGCTGGGCCCGCGCCACCGAGCGGCGTGAATTCTCATTCCCCGCAGACCACGGCCCCCATCCCGCGTACAAGACCGAGTGGTGGTATTTCACCGGCAATCTGCAGACCGAGGACGGGCGCCGCTTCGGCTATCAGCTCACCTTGTTTCGTATCGGCCTCAAGCCGGGCAGGGTAGCAGGCGCGCCGTCGGCGTGGCGCGCCAACCATCTCTACATGGCCCACTTCGCCCTCACCGATGTGCAGGGCGAACGTTTCCATTCATTCGAACGCTTCGCCCGCGCCGACCAACGTCTCGCCGGTGCCCAGACCCAGCCCTTCGCCGTGTGGCTGGAGGATTGGCGCGTCGAAGGGGGGCATGACGGCTTTCTGCCCCTGAAGCTTCGCGCAGCGCAGGGTGATATCGCCGTCTCCTTGAGACTCGACAGCGCCAAGCCGCCGGTATTGCAGGGCGAACAAGGTCTGAGTCAGAAGAGCGCCGAGCCCGGCAATGCATCCTATTATTACTCCTTCACGCGCATGCCGACTCGAGGTGAGATCCGTATCAAGGATCAGACCTTTCGGGTCCAAGGCCACAGCTGGTTGGACCGGGAGTGGTCCACCTCGGCGTTGGCGCCGGACCAGGCCGGCTGGGACTGGTTCGCCCTGCAACTCGACGACGGTCGGGACTTGATGTATTACCGCCTGCGCCACAAAGACGGCAGTGTCGATCGCCATAGCGCCGGCGTATTGGTCGGCCCGCAAGGGGATGTACAACGATTGGAATGGGATGATGTGCAGCTGGAGGTGCTGGACCACTGGATCAGTCCGCAGACCCGCATCCGCTATCCGGTCCACTGGCGTCTCACTCTCCCGGATCATGGCCTGCGACTGGACGTCACGCCGCGCCTGCAGCAGCAGGAGATGACTCTCTCGGTGCGTTACTGGGAAGGTGCCGTGGCGGTGACGGGGCAGGCCGACGGCGAGCCGATCATCGGCAGCGGCTATTTGGAATTGGCGGGCTACGAATAAAAAGGGGACGTTAGCTTTTATAGTTCGAAAGGCCTATGTGGTGGGCAGTAATACCTTCAACATTTCAGCGGCACTAAGATCAGCCGCGCAGAGGGGACCCTCTTGCTGGGCTACTATGTGGCGTATATCCTGTATCTGATTCCGGCTGCGGCACAGCACGATGCCTTGCCCCGTTTCAGTGCCGTCATGTTCTATTTCGTGGTCCCGCTCACGCTCATTACCTTGCTTACCTTAGTGCTCAGACAGCTCGGCCGTAATAAGAGTGCGGCGTCGTGAGTTATTGTATTGTGAGGCCAAGGACTATAATGGAGACATAAGTGAGGCACAACATGGATACGTCTGTATCAAAAGGAGAGGCTATGTCTATCGCGCCTTATGCCAAGCACTTGATCGCCTTCGCCGCCCCGATCGTATTGGCGCTGGTGATGGGGTTTGCAGTTCAGCGTCCCGGCGTGCCCGATTTTCAAGGATATGTCGCGGGTCCGGAACGTAAGCAGGCATTTTTTGAATATCTCTTGCCCCTGGTGGAGCAGCGCAACCAGGAAATTTTGCAGACTCGCCGTCGGCTCCAGAGCTGGAACCGAAATCGCCATGCCATCGGCGGCTGGGATGAGCGCCGCATCAAGGTGCTGGCGCAACGCTATCGCGTGGACGCTTTCGATATCCACAGTGATGCGGATTGGCAGACCCTGCTCAGACGAGTGGATGTGGTACCGCCCTCGTTGGCGCTGGTGCAGGCGGCCAACGAGAGTGCCTGGGGCACCTCGCGGTTTGCCCAGCAGGGCTACAATTTTTTCGGGCAATGGTGTTTCGAGGCGGGCTGCGGCCTGGTGCCCTCGAGTCGCGACGCAGGCAAGCGCCACGAAGTGGCCGTATACGACTCGCCGCGGGGCTCGGTGGAGAGCTATATTCGCAACCTTAATACCCATGCCGCCTATCGGCCGTTGCGCGAGCTGCGCGCCCAGTTGCGGGCCGCGGACAAGGCGGTGACCGGCGCCAAATTGGCGGCAGGATTGGAACGCTACTCGGAGCGCGGCAGTGAATATATCAGCGAGTTGCGGGCCATGATTCGCCACAATGAGTTGAGTCAATACGATCTGTGAGGGGGGTTCGTCCATGCCAGCGTCAGGTTTCGTGGTGCTTGGTGCGATAATGTCACTCCACATCCATTTTAATGTCATAACAGGGAGACCTCATGGTTTTACTTGAAGCGTTAGCGTTGCGGCAGACCTGGGGGCGCCGTATGTTGGCGTGCCTGGTCATGTGTTCCGGCCTGTCGGTGCATGCCGCCGCGGCGCAGGGCGTGGCCACGGAACTCACTGTGCGGGTAGTGGCGCAAGACGCCAAGTTGATCCAGGACTCGGTGGGTGGGGCGGCGATCGTGGTGCGTGACGCCGACACCGGCGAGGTGTTGGCCGAGGGGCGGCAACGCGGTGATTCCGGCAGTACCGACAAGATCATGCGCCAGGCGCATAATCGCGGCGAGACGATCTATGCCGTGCCGGGCGCGGCCCAGTTTGCTACTACGTTAAATTTGTCCCGGCCGACTCGAGTGGCGATCAGCGCCGAGGGTCCGTTGGATTTTTCTCAGGCCTTACAGTCGGTATCCACCACCTTGTTGATGCTGCCGGGTCATCACATAAGCGGTGACGGCGTGGTGCTGACACTGCACGGTTTTATCGTTGAAGTACTGGCGCCGGGCGAGCTGTCTGGGGCAGAAGCGGGCGCAGAGGTGGCCGTTGAGGCGCGGGTGCGCATGATGTGTGGTTGTCCCACCCAGCCCGGCGGCCTCTGGGATTCCAATCAATACACCATCAAGGCACAGCTGCTTAACGGCGATGAGGTGGTCGCCGAGACGCCTTTGCGCTATGCCGGCCGCAGCAGTGTCTTCAACGGCCAGATCACCGTGCCTGCTGTAGGCACGCAGCGGCTGCGCGTGGTGGCCAGCGATCCGGACGGGATCAACTTCGGTATGGCGCAGCTGCAATTGACGCATCAATGATCGCTGAATCCATATAGCACACCATGGCGGGTGAATCGGACAAGGAAATACTTTTGGTGTATGACAGGGAGTGCCCCGTCTGCGAACGATATTCTCAGGTGCTGCGCATCAAAGAGAGTGTCGGCGAGCTGAAGATCGTTAATGCCCGGGAAGACAGCGAGATCATGAAGGAGATTACCGCACGGGGCCTGGATGTGGATCAGGGCATGGTGCTGAAAATGGGTGATCAATACTACTATGGCTCCGATGCCATCCATGCCCTGGCGCTGATCAGCAGCCGCTCGGGTCTGTTCAATCGTCTCAATTATTGGATGTTTCGTTCCCGCACCTTGTCACGTATTCTTTATCCGTTGTTGCGCTGGTGTCGCAACCTGTTGCTCAAGATGCTGGGCAGGACAAGGATCAATAATCTCAACAGGGCGGGTAAGGAGAAATTCTAGAGAGCCTCGCCGGTGGGACGCACTTGAATTGATGGTTTCATCCCCCGTGTTTTGGATGCCCGATTGAGAGCGGTTACAATGGCGGCACATTTTTCGTCCTTGGCCATTGTATGAAAGCCGAATCCATACATCGTCGTTTGAGCTTCTTGTTGAAGGGGATCCTGCTGTTGGAGGCCGGTGTTGCCTTGTGGGGACAGCAATGGCTCACCGCGGCGATTACCCTCGGGATTATCGCCATTACCCTGATTCCCGTGCTGTTGCATCGGCGCTTTCGGGTTTATATTCCCCCCGAGTTCGAACTGCTCGCCATCGGCTTCATTTTCGCCTCTTTGTACCTCGGCGAAGTGCATGGTTATTACACCCGCTTCTGGTGGTGGGACATCGCCCTGCATACCAGTTCCGGGCTGCTGCTGGGAATCGTCGGCTTTTTGTTGGTGTATGTACTCAACGAAACGGAAAAGATCGACCTGCACATGAATCCCGGTTTCGTTGCCTTTTTCGCCTTCCTGTTTGCGCTGGGGATTGGTGTCCTGTGGGAGATCTTTGAATACGCCATGGACAGTCTGTTGGGGATGAATATGCAAAAGGCCATGTTCGGCGACCCTTCCGGCCTGACCGATACCATGTGGGACCTGATCGTCGACGCCTTGGGGGCTTTGGTGATCTCGATGCTGGGCTATGGTTATCTCAAGGCGGCCCGCAATGAATCATTCCTGTATCGCTGGATACAGGCCTTTATCAAACACAATCCGGCGTTATTTGATCGGCGCCGCTGACTGTCCCTGGCGTCTGGCCGGGCGGCTTGACGCCATTCTGCCCACGCATCGGGATTGAGATACGTCAATGCCTTTTTTCCCCAGGCCGTCAATAGTTGAAGCCCTCGTCCAGCGGTGCCCTCGTGTGTTCCGCAGTGCCCGCGGCGGCCTTGGAGCTTTGATCAATGCAGGTCACATGGTTAAAAATTAGCGTCACGGGGATGTGCTTGATCACCCCGGCATTGTTGTATGCGGCGCAGCAGGTCGACGCTCTGGAGCCCCCGGCCACACCCACCTCAGACGACATCCAGTTTGGTCCCTTGAGCGTCGGCGGCGCCATGCGGGTGAACTATACCGTTGGCGATTATCCGGAGACCGAGGGCGCCTCGCGCGCCGTGCGCGACGGCGGCAATTTTTCCCTGGACACCTTCCGCCTTAACCTGGACCTGCTCAGTGGCGCCTACCTCGGCAAGCTGGAGTACCGTTGGTATGACGGTTACAATTTTCTGCATACCGGTTGGCTGGGTTACCGCTTCGCGGATCAAAGCGAGTTGCAAGTCGGCGTGAATCGGGTGCCGTTCGGGCCGCATCCACACTACGGTGTATCGCAGAGCTGGTTTTTCGATCAACACTACTACGTCGGACTGGCCGACGATATGGATTTGGGCGTGCGCTATTCCAAGGCCCTGGGCGACTGGCAGTGGGACGTCGGCTATTATCTCACCGATGAAGGCAGCTATATCGGTTTTTCCGAAGATAGCGCCCGCTATTCCTATGATGTGGTGAACGAAAGCGGCGGCGGCTACGCAGAACGCCATCAAGTCAATCTACGCGGCGTCTACACCTTGTCCTATCACGACATCACCAATGAACTGGGCTTTTCCCTGCAATACGGGCAATTGGAGAGTCAGGGCCGCCACGACGACGGTGACCATCGCGCCGCCTCCTTGCACATGATCAACCGCTGGGGCGACTTTGCACTCACGAGTCAGCTCACTTACTATAGATATGATGTGGATGCCGCGCAGCCGCTGGGGACGGATCAGTTGGTGCAAATGGGCGCCTACGATTTTCCGGTGAGCGTGGCGGCAGAGGCGTGGATCCCGGCCTTGTCCTTGATTTACCGCCTCGAAACACCGGGCGTCGGCTGGCTCGATTCCGTCACGCCCTACGTCGAATACAGCGCGGTGCATAAACAGGTCAACGGCTTTAACGACAGCGAACTCATGACCTTGGGCGCAGCCTGGGCCAACGGCGGCTGGTACATCTACACCGATTTGGTGTATTCCAACGGCAATGAGTTTGTCGGCGGTGAAGCCGCTTTCGGCGATCGCCTCGGCGCCAACGCCGACGATACATGGCAGGCGCGCTTCAATATCAATTTCGGCCTCTATTTTTGATGGCCGGATGAAGCCTCGATTCCGGCTTGGGCGTAGCGGCGCTGCCTCAGGTCTTCGCCGTAGCGGCGCTGTTTCAGGTCTGCGCCGTAGCGGCGCAAGGGCGAACGCATTCCAACAGGAGTATTAGCGTGAATGATAATCAGACCGCGGAATTCCCCGCTGAGAAGAAAAAGTCGCAAATCAATCCGCCGGTGTTCTTCGGCTCTGCGGCGTTGATTCTGGCCTTTGTCCTCTTCGGCGTTATCGCCCCCGAGTTCGCCGCTACCGTGTTCACCGATGTGCAGGGGTGGATCGTCCATACCTTCGGTTGGTTTTACTTATTGGCGGTGGCGTTTTTTTTGTTGTTCAGTGTCACACTGGCCTTGAGTTCTTACGGCGATATCAAGCTCGGCCCCGAGCATTCCACCCCTGATTACAGCTATATGTCCTGGTTTGCCATGCTGTTCAGCGCCGGCATGGGAATCGGTTTGTTATTCTTTGGGGTTGCCGAGCCGGTCATGCACTTTACCAGTCCGCCGGTGGGCGAGGGCAGCACGGTGGAGTCGGCACGTGAGGCCATGTCCATCACCTTTTTCCACTGGGGCCTGCATGCTTGGGCAATTTATGCAGTGGTGGGTCTGGCGTTGGCCTATTTCGGTTTTCGTCACGGTCTGCCGTTGACCATACGATCGGCCCTATATCCGCTTATCGGTGAACGTATTTATGGCCCTATCGGTCATGTGGTGGACATATTTGCCGTGCTCGGCACCATGTTCGGTGTGGCCACGTCGTTGGGCTTGGGGGTGTTGCAAGTCAACGCGGGGCTGAATTATCTGTTTGAGATCCCCGAGTCTACCTTCGTCCAAATCGGTCTGATCGCCGTAATTACCGTATTTGCCACCGCTTCGGTGGTGGCGGGCCTGAATGCCGGCATCAAGCGGCTTTCCGAACTTAATCTGATACTCGCCGTCGCCCTGCTGCTGTTCGTGCTGGTCGCCGGCCCCACCCTGTTTCTGTTGCAGACGCTGGTGCAAAACACCGGGCTGTATCTCAGCGAAGTGATCAGTAAGACCTTCAACCTCTATGCCTATGAACCCAGCGGCTGGATCGGCGGTTGGACCCTGTTCTATTGGGGCTGGTGGATTGCATGGTCGCCTTTTGTGGGCATGTTCATCGCGCGCGTGTCGCGTGGCCGAACCATTCGTGAATTTATCTTGGGGGTGCTGTTCGTGCCGGTGGGATTTACCTTCATGTGGATGACCTTTTTCGGCGGTACCGCCATCAGTATGGAATTGGGTGATCTCCCCGGTACCATCTCCGAGGCCGTCGCCGCCAATGTGCCCACGGCGATATTTGTATTGTTCGAGCAGCTGCCATGGAGCCTGCTCGCCTCGGGTATCGCCACGCTTTTGGTGGTAACCTTTTTCGTGACTTCGTCAGACTCCGGCTCATTGGTGATAGACATCATCACCTCCGGCGGCCATGCCGATCCGCCGGTGTGGCAACGTATTTTCTGGGCAGTGATGGAAGGCGTGGTGGCCGCCGTGTTGTTGCTGGCCGGGGGGCTCACGGCATTGCAGACCGCCTCTATCGCCGGGGCACTGCCGTTTACCCTGATCATGCTGGTGATCTGCTACGGCCTGGTGAAGGGGCTGCGTATGGAGGGGGCGAAGCGCCTGGCGCAGGGGGTGCCGGCGACGCCGATCATGGGCGGCGCCAAGGTGAATTGGCGGCAGCAGCTTAAAAAACTGATCAGCTATCCGGATGAGGCCGAGATCTCCCGTTTTCTCGCCGCGGTGGTGAAACCGGCGTTGGATGAGGTGGCGGCGGAGATTCACAAGTCCGGTTTGGAGGTGAATGTCGCGCATGGGGACAAGAGTGTCGAACTCACCGTGCAGCAAGGCGAGTCCCAAGCCTTTGTCTACGGCGTATACGCGGTCAGTCATCTATTGCCGACTTTTGCCTTTCCCGAGTTCGACGCCAGCGTGGACGAGAGCAAGCGCTATTACCGCGCCGAGGTTCATCTCAGCGAAGGCAGTCAGCATTACGATGTGCACAGTTATACCAAGGAGCAGTTGATCGGTGACGTCCTGGCCCAGTATGAAAAGCATATGCACTTTCTTCACTTGGCGCGCTAGCGTGGCCGGATACGGTATAGGGGCGCTGTGCGCGGCCCTGGTCCTGTATGCGGGGGCGCCGGCCGCGGCGCAATCGCCGTCATTGCCCAAGGCGGTATTCGGCTTTGAGCTCGGCACGGTGTTGGATCAATCATTGCGCCGGGGCTGCGATTTGGGGGAGTGGTGCGCGGTGTTGCCCCGCCAGCGCCAGCCCGAATTCGATCGCTATTCGGTGCGCATCACGCCGTCACAAGGGCGCATCTATCGTATCGCCGCCACGCGGTTTGTGGATGATCTACACACCTGCAAGGCCCAGGCGCGGGACTTGATGGCGATGCTTGAGCGTAACCACGGGATCCGCTTTGAGACGGTCGCGCCGGAGCGCGTCGCGCCCCTGGTGCGCGCTGCCTGGCGTTGGGCGCTTACGCCGCCGCCTGATTGGCAGGTTGAATATGATACCGCCTATGAGATCGATATCCGGTGCAAGGGACCGGCCGTGGGGGTCAATGCCGGCGGCGCCGGTCGTTCGGTGCCGGCGGCGACTTTGAAGGTGTTTTTCAACGATTTCAGACTGCTGCAACAAGAGCAGCCCGACAAACCTTAAGGGGTTTTTAAGGGGGGCTGCAAGTGGGTGCATCGACACGACGCCGGGTTGAAGCTATACATAGTGTGACGGCTGGTTCGGCCGTGGGTCTGCAGTCTCACTGTCAGTGGATTGCAATAATGCCCATGTGGCGCATAAACCGCTGCATAGGCCCTAAACTCGTAAAGAATGCCTCTGTCCTCGTGACGGGGACGCCGGTTCCGGCGCGGCTGCAGTCCTTGGGGGTGCGACTTCCATGATGTCACGTTTTCGGCTCAATCGAAGCCATACACAATTGCTTATTGTCTACCTGGTACTGTCTGCGGTCTGGATCGTGTTGTCCGACTACGGATTACGTTTACTGATCGATGACGTGGACAGCTTGACCCGTGGGCAAACCTTCAAGGGTTGGGTCTTTATCACACTCACCGGATTGTTACTCTATTTATTACTGCGCTGGCAGGAGCGTAAGACCCTCAGTCTGAAAAACCAGGTGGAGCGTTTTGCACAGACATTCGGTCACGTCCCCTTGGGGGTGGCCTATCTCAATATCAGCGGTGAATGGGTGGAGGTTAACGACAGTTTGTGTCGCATGTTGGGCTGCGGCCGCGGTGAACTCCGACAGTTGGATTTTGTGACAATGTGCACCGTCGGGAACACGGCGGTGGATAGCACTGATATGCGCCGCTTGTTTTGGGGGGATGTGGATACCCTGTCCGTAGAAACGGACTTTAGACGCGCCGACGGGGCGCGACTGCCGCTACGGGTGACAGGCACCCTGGTGCGAAATGCCCGCGGCGAACCCAGTTATGTGGTCGCTTTTTTTGAAAATCTGAGTCGCCAGCGGCACATCGAGCAGCGCCTGCGCGATCATTTGGAGAACTCGCCGCTGGCCGTGCTGGAATTGGACAGAAATCTATGCGTTAGCTATTGGTCGCCGCAGGCCGAGATCATGTTCGGCTGGTCGGCCGCCGAGGTGTTGGGCCGCCCGTGGATAACCTGGCGCTTTATCCACGATGAGGACCGGCAATGGGTCGAGGACGCCACCGCCGAACTGTTGAGCCGGCGCAGCAGCCGCTCAGTGATTCGCAATCGTAACTACACCCGTAGCGGCGAGGTGCGCGATTGCATTTGGTATAACTCCATTCTCATCGATGAGCAGGGGGATGTGTTGTCCATACTCAGTCAGGGCAACGATATCACCGAGCGTGAGCAGGCTTACCGCGAACTCAGAGATGCAAAAAAGCTGTTGGAAAAGATCTTCGTCAGCCTGCGCGAAGCGGTGTTCGTAATCGACCCCAAAGACCGCCGCATTGTCGCATGTAACGATGCGGTCACCGAAATCCTGGGTTATCGGCCCGAAGAACTCATCGGCCGGGATACCGAGATGCTGCATGTAGACCATGAGCACTTCGAACGATTTAGCCGAGACTACGACGCCAAACTGGCGGAAACGGGTACGGTGCAAATGGAATATCAGCTGCGGCGTCGTGACGGTACGATTATTGATACGGAAAACACCATCACGATGATCGACGCCGGCGAGGCGTTGGAAGCGACTCAAGTCGTCAGTGTGGTGCGCGATATCAGCGCCCGCAAGCAAGCGGCCGAGCAGCAGCGTCTTGCGGCCATGGTGTTCGATAATGCCAATGAGGCGATCGTAATCGCGGATGCCGAGCGCAGCATCGTGTACACCAACCCGGCATTTCATAAAATGACCGGCTACGCCGCCGAGGAAGTGAAAGGTCAAGGACCGACCATGCTGGATCCAGGCATTCACGACGATACCTTCTACAACACTATGTGGGAGACCGTCGACCACGACGGCCATTGGCAGGGCGAGGTGGCCAGCCGGCGGCGCAACGGGCAGACCTATCCGACCTGGTTGTCTATCAGTGCCGTGCGTAATGCAGCGGGTGCGGTGATGAACTATATCCTTATCGCCACCGATCTCAGCGAGCAGCGCCGCCTGGACGAACGTGTGCGCTATCTGTCGTTTCATGATTCGGTAACCGGCCTGCTCAACCGGCCTGCTATGGTTGAGCGTCTTGAACAGGCCATAATTCATTGCCAACGAGCCAAGCGCGATGTGGCCGTGCTAATCCTCAATATCGACCGTTTCAAAATGGTCAACGATTCCCTCGGACATGCCGTCGGCGATCTGCTCCTCAAGCAGGTGGCGCGAGACTTGCGGGGCGCCGTGCGGGCGGGGGATAGTGTCGCGCGCTTGGCGGCGGACCAGTTTGTTGTGGTGCTCTCGGAGCTGGCACGGCCCGACGATGTCGGTCCGGTATTGGAAAAGATCACTGCGAGTGTCGGCAACCTTCAATCCATCGACGGACAGGAAGTGTATGTGGGTTTCAGCATCGGCGTCGCCCTGTATCCCCGTGACGGCGACCGCAGTGAGGTGCTGGTGCGAAATGCCGACGTGGCGATGAACCAGGCGCGGGCGGAAGGCGGCGGGCGCTACCGTTTCTTTACCCGCCAGATGCACGACCGGGCCGTCGACCTTCTGGCCATGGAGGGCGAGCTGCGCCGTGCCGTTGAGCGCGGTGAATTAAAGGTGTGTTATCAGCCACAGATCAGTGTTGTAAATGAAAGGATCGTCGGCGCCGAAGCCCTGCTGCGTTGGCAGTCTAAGCGTTATGGCGCGGTTTCGCCGGCGCGCTTTATTCCCGTGGCCGAGGCCAGCGGCTTGATTTTGCCCATCGGTCGTTGGATCTTTGAACAGGTGGTCCGGCAGACCCGGATTTGGCGCGACGAGGGATTGTTGAGCGGTAGCGTGGCGGTGAATCTGTCGGCACGCCAATTCCGCGAGGCACAGCTGGCGCAGACGATACGCGAATCGCTCGATCGAGAAGGTCTGCCCGCCGAGGCCCTGGAACTGGAACTGACCGAGAGCCTGGTTATGGAGGACGCGGTCCAGGCGGCCAAAATCTTGGCTGAACTCAAGGCCATGGGGCTGCGACTGTCGATGGATGACTTCGGTACCGGTTATTCATCGTTGAGCCATCTCAAGCGCTTTCCGTTCGATACCCTCAAGATCGACCAGTCCTTCGTGCGCGACATCACGGTCGATTCCGACGATGCCGCCATCGCCGATTCCATTATCGCCATGGCGCATGCTATGGGCATGCGCGTGATTGCCGAGGGGGTGGAGGACGCCGAGCAGCTGGCCCACTTACGACGCCGCGGTTGTGATTTCGCCCAGGGCTTTTATTGCAGCCCGGCAGTGGACCCGGAAACATTCCAGGCCTTGCTGCGCGGCGATTGGCGCTTGCAAGATCAGGCGTCGAGATTGGAACACAGCCCGGGGCCATGAGCCGCCTGGATTATTCAGAGCTGAGGTAAATATCTCCATACCAGGCCATGGCGCTTTGTCCGGTATCGTCGCTGTCGCTCATGATGGCGATCGCGTTGGCTTCATCGATGTCTGCGCCGAACAGACGTTTGAAATCCTCGCGCACGTTGCGTTTTTCCGTGATCCACTGATCGGTGTCAGCGGCGCCCGATTGCACGGCGATCATCTTGGCGTTGCCGGTATAGGCATTGTCCCAGGTGGTGTCGACGGCTTGGTTGCTGGACCAGACGTAATTGATGGCCTTGGTCTTCCAGAAAAACAGGCCGCCCGAGACCACCACGTAGACCCGCGCCGGGTAATCATCGCCCTGTTTGCTGCGCTCGTTGTGGCCCGAATAAATGTTGTCCACTCTCCAGGACCAGTTGAGGTAGGGCGTTTTATTGAGATCGATGTCGATTTCGCGAAACAGGCCCGAGGCGCTGGCCTGGGTGTCGGCGCGCAGGACCTTGCGGCCGTTCATTTCGACCACTTGGTAATCGGTGTGCCCGGCGAATGACTCCTCTTCCCACCCGTCTAGTCCGCTCTGGGAAAAATCGCCTAGCGTGACAGTTGCCGCCAGCGCGGTGCCGCTGATACACATTGATAGAATGGCCCAGTGCTTGCTTCGACGCATGTCGACTCCCGTGATAAAGTTGTAGGATTGAATTGGTCGCCGTCGGCGACCGCTCCTTACACGACATTCTGAGCTGTTTTTCCCGGTATGGCCAAATCAAAAACTGTCTATAGCTGCACCGAGTGCGGCGCGCAGCAACCCAAATGGGCCGGTCAGTGCCCGGACTGCAATGCCTGGAACGCCATGGTGGAGGTGGTGGCGGTGGCCGCCCCGGCCAAGTCCAATCCGCGCTTTTCCGGCTATGCCGGCAGTGCCGAGGCGGTGGTGCAGTCCCTGGCCGAGGTCAAACCCGGCGATGTGGCGCGCACTCCCACCGGCCAGACCGAGCTGGACCGGGTGCTGGGCGGCGGCTTGGTGCCGGGTTCGGTGATCCTCATTGGCGGTGATCCGGGCATCGGCAAATCCACCTTGTTATTGCAGACGCTGGCGCTGCTGAGTGAACAGTTGAACACGCTCTACGTCACCGGCGAAGAGTCGCTGGAGCAGGTCAGTATGCGCGCCCACCGTTTAAATCTGACTGCCGACAAGGTGCGGCTGCTGGCCGAGACCAATATTGAGGCCATTCTCAATCACGCCCGCAACGAGCAGCCCCAGGTGGTCGTGATCGATTCCATCCAGACCATCTACACCGAGTTGCTGCAGTCGGCGCCGGGGGCGGTGGCCCAGGTGCGCGAGAGCGCCGCGCAACTGGTGCGCTACGCCAAGAAGAGCGGCACGGCCCTGTTTCTGGTGGGCCATGTCACCAAGGAAGGTACCCTGGCCGGGCCGCGCGTGCTGGAACACATGGTGGATACGGTGCTGTATTTCGAGGGTGACAGCAGCAGCCAGTTTCGCGTGGTGCGCGCCATCAAGAATCGCTTCGGCGCGGTCAACGAACTGGGCGTGTTCGCTATGACCGAGAAGGGGCTGAAGGAGGTGAGCAATCCCTCGGCTATCTTTTTATCGCGTCATCAGGAACAGGTGCCGGGCAGCGTCATCATGGTCACCCGCGAGGGCAGCCGGCCGCTGCTGGTGGAGGTGCAGGCGCTGGTGGCGGAGAGCCATCTGGGCAATCCGCGCCGCGTCACCGTGGGCCTGGATCAGAACCGCCTGGCCATGCTACTGGCGGTGCTGCAGCGCCACGGCGGCATCGCCACCTACGACCAGGACGTCTTCATCAACGTGGTGGGCGGGGTGCGCGTCACCGAGACCGCCGCCGATCTGCCGCTGTTGCTGGCCGGGCTCTCCAGCCTGCGCAACCGGCCCCTGCCCAAGGACATGATCGTCTTCGGCGAGGTCGGGCTGGCGGGGGAGATCCGGCCGGTGCAGGGCGGCCTGGAGCGCTTGAAGGAAGCAGCCAAGCACGGCTTCAAGCGGGCGGTGGTGCCCAAGGCCAATGCCCCCAAGCGCGGCAGTCTGCAGGATATGGAGATTATCGCCGTGGAACGACTGGGCGATGCGGTGGATGTGTTCTAGCCCGGCTTTCTCGCCACCGTTGGCAGCGAGATGAAGCGGAGGATGGGAAGTGCGGGCGAGTCCCGGGCGGCCTATTTCCAGTTGAGCAGTTCCAGCTCCCGGTTCAACAGCGCCGCGTCGCCCAGGTTCAGCTCCACCAGGCGGCGCAGGTGGGCGACGCTGTCCACATCGATGTTGGCGACTTGCAGGCCTACACGGCCATCCTGACGATGGGCCACGGCCACCTCGGCGGAGATGACGGGGCCGGCATCGGAAAACAGGATCTCGGCGTTTAACTGCTGCCCGACCACCGGGTCCCAATCCTCAGGCGCCCTGACCAGCAGGCCGTTGAGCGAGATATCCAGCATGGCGGTACGCCATTCCTTGCCGCCCGTGCTGAGCAGCACGGTGGCATCGAAGGGGATGCGGCTGAATCGTCTTTTTTCGTCAGTCACGGCGGGCTCCTTATTGATTGTGCATCTTGAGTTAGTTATAGCAGCAATTGTTCCAGAATCTTCTCGTATATATCGGACAGGGTGTCCAGATCCGCAACACTGACACACTCGTTGACCTTGTGGATGGTGGCGTTGACCGGCCCCAATTCCAGCACTTGGGCGCCGGTGGGGGCGATGAAACGACCGTCGGAGGTACCGCCGGCAGTGGATAGCTGGGTATCCCTGCCGGTGACTGCGCGGATGGCGCTGCAGGCGGCGCTGACCAACTCGCCCGCCGGGGTCAAAAAGGGCTGACCGGAGAGGTTCCAGTCGATGCAGTAGTTGAGCCCGTGCTGGTCGAGAATGGCCTCGACCCGCTGTTGCAAGCGTTCGGCCGTGGTCTCGGTGGAAAAGCGAAAATTGAACACCACTTCCACCTGGCCCGGGATGACATTGGTGGCGCCGGTGCCGGCGTGGATGTTGGAGATCTGGAAGGTGGTGGGCGGAAAGTGCTCGTTGCCTTTATCCCACTCCGTGGCCGCCAGCTCGGCCAGCACCGGGGCGAGGCCATGCACCGGGTTGTCGGCCAGATGCGGATAGGCCACATGGCCCTGCACGCCGGTGACGATGAGACGCGCGCCCAGGGAACCGCGGCGGCCGTTTTTGACCACGTCGCCGACCTGCACGCTGCTGCTGGGTTCGCCCACCAGGCACCAGTCGATCTTCTCCTGGCGTTGTTCCAGGGTCTGCACCACTTTGACGGTGCCGTTGATGCTGGGGCCTTCCTCGTCACTGGTGATGAGGAAGGCGATAGCCCCCTGGTGCTGCGGATGCCGGCCCACAAAGCGCTCGCAGGCGGTGACCATGGCCGCCAGGCTGCCCTTCATGTCGGCGGCGCCGCGGCCGTAGAGCAGCCCGTCGCGGATCTGCGGCTCGAAGGGATGCGAATCCCACTGGTCCAACGGCCCGGTGGGTACCACGTCGGTATGGCCGGCGAAGGCGAGCAGCGGTCTGCTGTCGCCGCGCCGGGCCCAGAAATTATCCACCTCTTCGAAGCGCAACGGCTCGACCCGGAAACCGATGGCCTGCAGGCGCGCGATCAGGGTCTGTTGACAGCCGGCGTCCTCCGGTGTGACCGAGGGGCGGCCGATCAGATCGAGGGCGAGCTGCAGGGTGGGGGATAGCTTGTCGTCGCGCACGGTTGACCTTTCTGTTTGTGAATTCAATGCCTTGATTATACATCCCTGGCCGCGACGCTGGCGCCGCGAGCATGTAATATGTGCAGTTTCGCACACGCATACGCAAGGAGAACAACATTGCTGGGTAAGCTGATAGGCGCGCTGCTGGGATATTGGCTGGGTGGTTTTCTCGGTCTGCTGATCGGTCTCATTCTGGGGCATCAGCTGGACAAGAATCTGATTCGGCTGGCCGGGGGCTTTGTGCTCAGCTCCCTGGCCAAACACCAAGTCCAGGTTCAGCAGATCTTTTTTGAGGCCACCTTCGGGATCATGGGCCACTTGGCCAAGGCCGACGGCCGCGTCTCCGAGCAGGAGATCGCCTTGGCGCGCCAGGTGATGCAACGCATGGGGCTGAACGACAATGCCCAGCGCATGGCCGTCGACTATTTTGGGCGCGGCAAGCAGCCGGATTTCGATCTGGATGCCATGCTCGAGCGCCTACGCACGACACTGCGCGGTCAACAGAACCTCACCCGCATGTTCATCGAGATCCAGCTCAGCGCCGCCTTTGCCGACGGTCAGCTGCAGGCCAGCGAGCGCGAGGTGATGGAAAAGATCTGTGTCCAGCTTGGCTTCCCCCTGGATGCCTTCGAACGGCTGGTGAACATGATCCAGGCCGAGATACATCACCAGCAGGCCGGACGTGATCAAGGGCCGTCCCTGGAAGACGCCTATGCCATCCTCAATATCGATGAGACCGCCAGCGATGCCGAGGTCAAGAAGGCTTATCGCCGCCTCACCAGTCAACACCATCCGGACAAGCTCGCCGCCAAGGGGCTGCCTAAGGAGATGATGAAGCTGGCGGAAGAAAAGACCCACGAGATCCGCAGCGCCTACGAACGCATCCGCGAGACGCGCGGGTTTAAATAACCCCTGCGGCAGTGCCTGTCTCAGGTCTTTGAATGGGAGAGACGCCTGGTGTCATCGCCATGAGTATTTCCCTTGCAGGACAACACGAATACCAGGAACTCGAGGCAGCCGAACAGCAATAAGAGATAGGCGAATAACTCGCTTCCCTCCTCTACAATGCGTGCTATCAGTCGTAGATAGTGCTCTTGCAGCGCGGCCTCCCAGAATGCCTGGCGGCCGAACAAGCGCGAAAACACGACGGCCAGGAAGGCGGATAACAAGATGCCCGCCGGCGCCGCGGCCAAGATGCGTAGGATCTGTTGCCTGAGGAAAAAGCCGTGTTTCCAGACGATGAATAAGATGTACGCCAACAACAGGCTGACGATGGCCTGCCAGGCGCCATCGAAGATATATTGGTCGAGTATCTGATCCAGCTCGCGCACACTGGCCATCAAGGGGAGTATGGCCAAGGTCACAAAGCCCTCATTGAGCACGGGCATCTGTCGGGCGCAGATCGCCAATAGGATGCCACATGAGACCAGAAGCGTAATCTGCGTCCACTCCAAAATGCCGTTCTCGGCAACGATGGATTCGCTGTCTTGGTCCTGGACCATCATGCCGAGGATCTGGAATACCAGTGCCGAAACGGCCACATAGAACGAGATCCTGAGGGCAGGCGACACTACCTGGCGTTGCCCCGTCAGCACTTGATCCATGATGCGCCGCCCACCTGTTCGTATACGAACAGGTGAACTAGATAGTCTTGCCTTCGTTGAGGCCCCTTTGTAGAGCTGATCCATGGCAGATCTTCCTTGTCTCGAGTATCGGGCTTGCACGCTATTCACCGAAGTGTAAGCCGAGTGCGATGTGTAAAAATATAGTTACTCCCTGTACCGTACTCAAGTATATCGACATCTTTCTGGGCGAGGCGACATCCCCGCTAAAAACAGGGGTGATCGAAGCGGAAAACCCCAACTGGCGCGTGATACCCGACCTGGCCACCGACGCATCCATCCTGGAGGTGATTAATGACGCCGGTGAGCACTATATTCCCGACGTCGACATGCAGACCGGGCGCAAGGCGCTGGAGTGTTACAGCTCTCAGGGTGAGGACTTCAACTCGGTGCGCGGCGAGACCTGGTGGCGGCGCACCTATCAACGCGGTGATTGGCGCATTAAAATCATCACCCGTACCGTCCTCACCTCCAGCGCCACCGATTTTTATCTTCGCGGTGCTTATCGATAATGCGTTTGCGCGTGTGCGCCGGGAATTGTTCGGCGACGACTACTTAAAAAGCGCTTCGTACTCTTCAGGCTTGAAACCCACCTGCAGCGTCTTGCCCGTATCCAGCACCGGACGCTTCACCAGGCTCGGCTTGGCCAGCATCAGCGCGATGGCCTTGGCCGCGTTGACGTCCTCGCGCTCCGCCTCGGACAGCTTGCGCCAGGTCAGGCCGCGGCGGTTGACCAATGCCTCCCAGCCCAATTGCTTGACCCAGGTCTTGAGCTGTTTCTCATCCAGCGCTGCCTTTTTGTAGTCATGGAATTCGTATTCAACACCGTGCTCGTCCAGCCACTTGAAGGCTTTCTTCATGGTGTCGCAGTTCTTGATGCCGTAGATAGTCGTCATGATCTGTTATTGAAATTGTTAACCGCGAAGGACGCGAAGGGACGCAAAGAAAAATCCTTAGCGATCCTTTGCGTCCTTCGCGGTTAGATGTATTTATATATCCCGCAGCAGTTCGTTAATACCCACCTTGCCGCGGGTCTTTTCGTCCACCTGCTTGACGATCACGGCGCAGTAGAGGTTGCAGCTGCCGTCCTTGGAGGGCAGGCTGCCCGAGACCACCACCGAACCGGCCGGGATGCGGCCGAAGCTGACTTCGCCGGTTTCGCGGTTGAAGATCTTGGTGCTCTGGCCAATGTAAACGCCCATGGAGATCACCGAACCCTCTTCGACGATCACGCCTTCGACGATCTCGGAGCGGGCACCGATGAAGCAGTTGTCTTCGATAATGGTGGGGGCGGCCTGCAGCGGCTCCAATACACCGCCGATGCCGACACCGCCGGACAGATGCACGTTCTTGCCGATCTGGGCGCAGGAGCCGACGGTGGCCCAGGTGTCGACCATGGTGCCGCTGTCCACGTAGGCGCCGATGTTGACGTAAGAGGGCATCAGCACGGTGTTGGGGGCGATGTATGAGCCTTTGCGTACGGTGGCGGGCGGCACCACGCGCACGCCCGAGTCGCGGAAGTCGCGCGAGTTGTAGTCGGCATACTTGGAATCCACCTTGTCGAAATAGTTGGTGAAGCCGCCCTTCATGAAGGAGTTGTCCTGAATGCGGAACGACAGCAGCACCGCCTTTTTCAGCCACTCGTTCACCATCCAGTCGCCGTTCACCTTTTCGGCGACGCGCATGTCACCGTTGTCCAGCTTGTTGAGGGCTTCCAGTACAGCCTCTTTCACATGGGTGTCGACGCTGCGCGGGCTGATGTCGGCGCGGTGTTCAAAGGCTTCTTCGATGATTTTTTGCAGATCAGACATGGGTTACAACTCCGTGTTTGTTTTTAAAGAGAGTTAATGAAATTCTTGATGCGGTTGGCGGCATCGACGCATTCATCCTGCGGCGCCACCAGCGCCATGCGCACATGGTTGGCGCCCGGATTAGCGCCGTGGGCGTCGCGCGACAGATAGCTGCCCGGCAGCACGGTAACGTTCTGTTCTGCGAACAGACGCCGGGCGAACTCGGCATCGTCGATGGGCGTGCGCGGCCAGAGATAGAAACCGGCGGCGGGCTGTGTCACTTCCAGGGCATCGCCGAGAATATCGAGCACCGCGGCGAACTTGGCGCGATAGAGCTCGCGGTTGTGCTGCACGTGGGTTTCATCCTGCCATGCCTTGATACTGGCGGCCTGGTGATAGGGCGGCATGGCGCTGCCGTGATAGGTGCGATAGAGCAGGAATTTCTGGATCAGCTCGGCATCGCCGGCGACAAAACCGGAGCGCATGCCGGGCAGGTTGGAGCGCTTGGAGAGGCTGTGAAACACCACGCAGCGGCGGTAGTCATCACGGCCCATCTGCGCCGCCACCTGCAACAGCCCGACCGGGGCGTTGTCTTCGTCCGGATAGATCTCGGAATAGCACTCATCGGCGGCGATGATGAAATCATGCCGGTCCGCCAGCCCGATCAGCCTCTCCAGCGTAGCGCGGTCGATCACGGCGCCGGTCGGATTGCCCGGGCTGCACAGATAGATCAGCTGACAGCGCTGCCATACCGGCGCGGGCACGGCGTCGAAATCGGGCAGATAATGGTTGTCCGCGCTGCAGTTTAAATAGTAAGGTTCGGCCCCGGCGAGCAGGGCGGCGCCCTCGTAGATCTGGTAAAACGGATTGGGCATCAGCACCAACGGAGGATCGGCGCTGCGATCCACCATTGCCTGGGCGAAGGCGAACAGCGCCTCGCGCGTGCCGTTGACCGGGATGACGTGGCGCTCGGCATCAATACTGCCCGGCGGCAATTGAAAACGGGCGCTCAACCAGTCAGCGGCGGCCTGACGCAGCGCTGGCAACCCCTTGGTGGTGGGGTAATTGGCCAAGCCATGCAGATGTGTGAGAAGCTCTTCCGCCACGAATTGCGGCGCCTCGTGCTTGGGTTCGCCGATGGAAAGGGCGATATGGCCGAGCCCCGCGGGCGGCTGAGCGCCGGACTTGAGGCGGGCCAGCTTCTCAAAGGGGTAGGGCTGTAATTTGTTCAGATCCTGATTCATGGGGCCGTAACGTGCCTGGTTGCCGCCGGCCCATGAGCCGACGCTTACACAAAACGCAGCATTATATCACCGACCATGCCACTCAGACGATTTTCAGACCTGTTCCCCGTCCTCAGCCTGCTGTTCGTCGCCACCATCTGGGGCCTGTTATGGCTGCCGCTGCGCGGGCTCGATAGTGCTGGCATGAACGGCCTGTGGAGCACCCTGGTGGGCTACAGCGCCGCCCTGCTGCTGGCCCTGCCCATGTTGTGGCAGCTGCGGCGCGAGCTGCAGGACAACTTTCCCGCCCTAGTCGGCATCGCCCTGGCCAGCGGCTGGTGCAATATGGGGTTCATCCTCGCCGTGCTCGACGGCAACGTGGTGCGGGTGGTGCTGTTGTTCTACCTCTCGCCGCTGTGGGCCGTGTTGCTGGGCCACTTTATTCTCGGCGAACGCATGACCCCCTACGCCAAGTGGGTGATGACCGTCGCCATGTGCGGCGCGCTGATGATGTTATGGACGCCCGAGCTGGGCTACCCCTGGCCGCAGGACAGCGCCGACTGGCTGGCGCTGTCGGCAGGCTTCGCCTTCGCGCTCTCCAACGTGCTGGTGCGCAAAAACCAGCACGTATCCGTCGCCAACAAGGCCATCGCCGCCTGGTGGGGCGCCATCCTGCTGGCAGTTGGTCTGCTGGCCCTAGGCGACCCTGCTGTGCCGCGAGTGGGCCTGGAGATCTACAGCGGCGCCGTCCTGCTGGGCTTGTTCGGTTTGGCGTTGGCCACCATCGCGGTGCAATACGGCGTCACCCACATGCCGGTGCACCGCTCGGCGGTGATTATGCTGTTCGAACTTGTAGTCGCCACCACCTCATCACAACTGTTCACCGACGAGGTGGTGCGCCCCATCGAGTGGTTCGGCGGGGCGTTGATTCTGACGGCGGCGTGGCTGATGGCGCGGCGCCAGGTCGAGGTGGGGGAGTAAGGTCTGCAGCGCTAATCACCCTTAGAGTGGGCATTATTGTATGCCCATGGGGCTATTCTTATCCGGCATGGACCGATTTGCGCCAAGAAATTTATGATGCACGGCTTCTGGGTGTTGATCCGCAGATCCATCGGCTGAAAGGCAACGATTACCGTCGCGCATCTGCGACAAATTATCGCACTCCCTTATCGGCCAGGCTGCATGCTATAAAGGCAAGACCGACCCGTGTTACACATCAAGAATCAAAAACCGCCGGAACCGCATGGTGCCTTTATCGTCGTATGAAGCTCATCGGCCAAATGACTGATCAATCCGGCTTTAAGTCGTAACCTAATGGGACGCCACTGGCTTTCAGCCGGTGGAGTATTCACGTTGAGATATGGGCAGCTCGATTCGAAAACAGGTGCCTTGCCCGGGTTCGCTGGTGGCAGTGATCCGTCCATGATGTTTTTGGATAATGCCATACGACAAGGACAAGCCTAGCCCGGTGCCCTCACCGACTGGTTTTGTGGTGTAAAACGGCTCAAAGATGCGCCCCAGGTCCTTGGCCTCGATGCCTTTGCCGGTGTCGCAGAATTCAACCCACACAGCGTCCCGCGCTCTACCGCTGGTGATGGTAATGGTGCCGCGGTCATCAATGGCATGGCAGGCATTGACCAACAGGTTGAGAAATACTTGATTAAGCTGTGCAGGAATGCACTCTATGACGGGTAAGTCACCGAACCGCTTGATTACGTCGGCCTTGTATTTGAGTTTATTGTGAACGATATTCAAGGTGCTATTGATCCCCGTGTGAATATCGGCGGGTTGCCATTCGATAGTCTCGACATGGGAAAATTCCTTAAGGTCTTGAACGATCTGACGGACGCGTTCGATTCCTGCTCGCGACTCGTTCATCAGGTCGGGAAGATCCTCACGTAGATAGTTGAGCTCCATCTTCTGCCTTATTGCAACGATATCTTGCCACAGGCGATTGTCAGGCGCTATACAACGCTCTGCATGTTCATACGCATCAATAAGCGCTATTAATTTATTGACATAGTCCATCAGGGTAGTGAGGTTGGAGTTCACATAACCGATAGGGTTATTAATTTCATGGGCAACGCCCGCAGCGAGCTGACCAACGGAGGCCATCTTCTCCGATTGCAGCAATTGCTTCTCCGTCTCCTTTAGTTTCTCATCGCGCAGCTTGATGGCTGCCTCTACCTGTTTACGCTTGGTGATATCGCGCAGAATGCCCAGATAACGGAACTTGCCGGAGAACTCCATGCTGACGATTTGCAACTCCAGTGGGAAGCTGTGACCGTCCTTGCGCAGACCCTCTAATTCTCTGGGACCTTTTTCGATAATCTTGGAGATGCCCGTGGCGTGGTGCCGTGTCAGGTATTGGTCGTGTTGGGACTGATACGGTTCAGGCATTAGGGCAGAGATATTCCGGCCGGTCAGCTCATCGACGCTGTAACCGAATATGCTTAAGGCGGCTGGGTTTATGCTTTCTATCACGCCGCTTTTGTCGATGATAATGATGCCATCGGCGGAGTTATCGAAGATGGCCTTATGGCGGCTTTCACTTGACGCCAGGGCAGCCGAAGCCCGTTTCGATTCATCCAGGGCCACGCGCAGCTGGCGGGTTTGCTTCATGACATTTTGTTCGAGCTCGATATTCTTTTGTTCAACTAGGGCCCTATGGCGTTGTTGCTGCCGCACAACCAACATCAAGGCCACACACAGCATCAGCGAGACGATGCCGCTTGACCAGGCGAAGGTTTCAGCTGACTTTACCTCCGCAGCCCGCCAGAAGTCGGCATCGGGTCTGCTGCTCCAGAGCAGCCAGCGTAAGGCCTGATCATGAAGGTGAATATCTTCAATATTCGAGAATATCAGATTTGGATCGGCCTTCCCCTGACGCAGCCAATCCCACGAGTCCCGCCAGCTTGAATAGTTGTCTGCGGCAAGGATGACTCTTTCGGTCGGGGCGATCAATACAGGATTGCTTTCAACAAGGTCCTTAAGCAGGGCGATGACGGGTAGGGTGCCGATCACGGCGCCGCTCATTTGGCCATTGCTGCCATACACCGGCACGATGAACATGAACACGCTAGCGGACTCAGTGAACTTGAGTAGTTTCCATCCGTCTTCCATGAGTTGCGGTGCACTGGAGTGGACTGTCAGCATTCCCGGATAATTGGCGGCCCGCGCGCTTTTCAAGTCGGGAAAGTCACCCCGAAGGCGCTCCAGATGTTGCCGAATGAGTTGCATCCTGTCCCGCACCAATCTGCGCGCAGAGGCATCGTTCTGTATCTCATCCCGCGTGCTGGAAAACTCAGAGGTGAGCGTGGCAAGCTCGGGGTGAATGCGAAACTCGGGATTCAATGCCAGCATCGGCAACATCGGATTCTGCGTGGTTACCGGTACATCGGTCTGTGGGGCCATGATATACAGGGAGGTCAAGCCAACGTTGTCGCGCAATGTTGAAAATACCTGTTGTATTATATGGAAATCACCGGCATTAAGTTTGCTCACATCTCGGCCCGCCGCGCGGATGTCTGGCAGGTTTGCGACCATGTGCAGGTTCTGTTGTATCAACAGGATGGTGCTTTCAAGCCTGTCCTTCTGCCGACCGGCATCATGTCGGAGCGAGTCAGTGTAGTGCTGCCTATTTACCTCTAAATCGGTCTCATATTTATAGATCACGGCGCCGATAAGAATTATGAGCAATAGCAGAGGTAGAAGATAGGTTCTCATATCTTTAACCCATTCTTATTTGTTGTCTACATATTGTCGGTCATCATCCATGTTACTTGATCCGGCCGCATACCTTGACACCCCGGCGTCGACGCTGATCGAACGTCGAAATACAGGGGGGTCGCTGTAATGTGCGGGCGGATTGACTGCCAGGGGCCGCCACACATTGCCCGTTATAGACAAGAGGTTCATATGCCATCGGTGACAGCTACAGGCAACGAGGTTGTTTATCAGATAGACCACGATAACCGCCTCATCGGTTTCAACAGTGAATGGGATGCATTTGCCGTGACAAATGATAGCCCCCATCTGGTCCACGGCAATATCATCGGCCAATTGCTGTGGGATTTTATTCAGGACCCCGAGACACACCATCTGCATCAAACGTTGTTACAGCGAGTCAGGCAACAACAGCGTCCAATAATTCTGCCGTTTAGATGCGACTCAGCAACCCTGCGGCGATTTATGCAAATGGAAATCCTGCCTTTGCCCAAAGGCACAGTGGAGTATCGCTGCCTCACCCAGCGGACAGAGACACGCGAGGCGGTTAGCCTACTAGAGCCAAACGCCAAGCGCAGCGACCAAGGCCAGTTATTGAGGATGTGTAGCTGGTGCAAAAAGATTGCCGTTAATGATGACTGGATGGAGGTCGAGGATGCCATCAGACAGCTTCAGCTCTTCGCCAGCGCAACCTTGCCTGGCATATCCCATACCATGTGCGATGCCTGTCTTCACAAGTTATCTATGGAGCCGGACTAGCTAGTGTTCTAGCCCACCCCATTCGTGTACCTAGGGCGCGTTTGCCTGCCTAGGGGTATAGCGTCAGATACTATTCTATAATCGTCTATTTTTTCTATAGAATTCTGCATTTCGCATCCCCTGGGTGGCTTGTCGATAATCGCTGATCAGATCATTAAAAAATCATGTTGGCCTTCCGATATATAAATAAACCAATTATTCGGGGCGCAATTTTGAATCACTGTGTCATTAGCCCACAAGGGTGTGTCGACGTTCAAGAACCGCCTGTGGGCAGAGGCTATGAACACGTCTGAAGTACTGAAATCCATCCTGGATACGCTAATGGACGGGGTCATTATGATGGAGAGCGATGGTACTGTGTTCGCCTTTAATCCTGCCGCCGCTCGTATTTTTGGTTACCCAGCGGAGCAAATTATAGGATGCAACGTCAATGAATTGGTGCCGGCGCCTCACAAAGGCCAACATGATATTTATTTAGAGAAATATCTTCACGGTGGTGAGAGCAATCTTGTCGGCAAGGGCGTGCGCGAACTCATGGCGCAGCACCGAGACGGGCATACGCTGCCGGTAGAACTGGCCATCAGCGAGGCGCTAATCAATGGGCGGCGCATGTTTATCGGTATCGTGCGTGACATCTCCAAGCGCAAACAGGCGGACGAGGCTATGCGGCTGGAACGAGAACGCTTTGAGCTCGCCATGCGCGGCAGCACAGACGGGCTGTGGGACTGGAATCTGCTTACCAACGAGGTCTATTACTCACCGCGATGGAAGGAGATGCTGGGCTATAAGGATGAAGAACTGGCCAATAGTGTAAAAAGCTGGAGCGAGCACATACACGACGAGGATCTGCCTAGAGCCTTGCGCACGGTAGATGCCTATGTGGGCGGCGAGATCGATGAATATCATATCGAATATCGCATGTATCACAAACAGGGCATGGATGTGGATATTCTCTCTCGTGCCATCTTGCTGTGCGATGAGGCGGGAAAACCGCTGCGCCTAATCGGAACCCATGTGGATATCACCCAACAGAAACAAATGGAGGCGCTGTTACGTGAGTCGGAAAAGCGTTTCCGCACCATTTTTGATTCGGCGCAAGACGCCATGATGCTGTTGGATGACAACGGCTTTGTAGACTGCAATCCCGCCACCCTTAAGATGTTTGGTTGCGTCGATCGGAAGGACTTTACCCGTCTCCATCCCGCCGATCTCTCTCCACCGCGACAGCCTGACGGAGCTGACTCTCTGAATCAGGCAAATGAACAGATAGCCATCGCCCTGCAAGAGGGGAAGCATTTTTTCGAGTGGCGTCACCGCAGAAACAATGGCGAGGAGTTTTCTGCTGAAGTGTTGCTGAGCGCGATGAAGCTTAGCGGCCGGCGGGTGTTGCATGCCACCGTACGTGATATCTCCGCACGCAAGGCGGCCGAAAAGAAGCTCAAGGAGGCCCAAGCCCAATTGCTGCAATCGGAGAAACTGGCCTCCATCGGCCAGCTCGCCGCCGGGGTGGCTCACGAGATCAACAACCCGGTAGGCTACGTTAATTCTAACCTCGGTTCGCTGAAGCGCTATATCAAAGACTTGCTGGCGCTGGCACAGCAATATGAGGCCTTGGAGTCACAGTTGCCGGACAATAAGGCCAAAAGGGCCTTGATCTCGTCTAAGGAAAGACTGGATATCGAGTTTCTTAAGCAGGACTTGGACGATCTAATCCAGGAGTCGCTGGAAGGAATAGACCGCGTCAAACAGATCGTGCGGGATCTGAAGGACTTCTCTCACGTGGACGAGGCGACATGGGAAATAGCTGATGTCCACCACGGCATCAACAGTACCCTGAACATTGTTCACAACGAACTCAAATACAAGGCTGAGGTCATCAAGGAGTACGGGGAGCTGCCGACGATCTACTGCCTGCCCTCCCAGCTCAACCAGGTGTTTATGAACCTGTTGGTGAACGCTGGTCATGCCCTCCAAGACAAGGGGAAGATCTTTATCCGCACCGGCGTCCAAGGCGGCGACCATGTGTGGATCGAGATCGAGGATACCGGCGCCGGAATTCCGCCGCAGAATCTAAAGCGGATCTTCGAGCCGTTTTTTACCACTAAGGAGGTGGGTAAGGGGACGGGGCTGGGGCTTTCACTGGCCTATGGCATTATCGAGAAACATCAGGGCACTATCGAAGTGGACAGTGAACAGGGCCGCGGTACCCGCTTTCGCATCTTGTTGCCCGTCGGGCGCGGAGATACTTAATCCGTAGCAGCATGGAATAGATATTCCAGATCATCGAGTCCTTCGTCGATACTGTACGGGATATCCTTGGCGAACAGATCCAACTGTACGATGGCGTTGACCGCGGCGTCCTCCGCGCAAGCGGCCCGTAGCCGCTGGGCAAAGGCCCGGTTGACGGTTTGCAGACGCTTATAGATGGCGCGCAAACCGGCCAAGGAGAGGTCCGCCTCCTTACCCGCCTTGGCTTCAAAGTACTGGAACAGCAAATAACTGGAGACCGCTCGATAAGCGGTTTCTTCATCACTGGCAAAGGGGAGGTGAAATCGCGCCATAGGCCTGAGGAAGGTCATGTCGGGGCAGGCGCTGGTGGCCATAACCAGTCCCAGTAAGGAGCTCAGGCCGCGCTGCACACTGCTCTCGGCCGCATAATAGCGGTTGGGGGTCTCGACCTCGATGCGACTGAGTTGGTGCGATTCCAAGTCCCCGCACTGCTGGATCAAAGGCACCAGATTCGCGGCGACGGGGCAGCGAGGAGTGATGTCTCCGGAAAGGGGGCAGTGGGGGCAGCGATGATAGTCCAGCCGGGTCCATGCCGGCCACTGGTCGTAGCTAGGTTCAATCTGCAACAGGGTGTCGGCGTTGAGATCAAGATCAAATAGCTTTGCTTCGGTGCCGACGACAAAGCGGTAGGTGATGCGAAAGGTGTCCATTGCCAAGTTAGCCTCGTACTTGCGTACCCAGGACCCGAAGTATTTCCTCGGCCGTGGTGAGACCGGCGCTCACCTTTTGCTGTCCGTCTTCGATCAGGGTGGAGATACCCTCGGCCTTGGCCAGTTTGGCGATTTCGATAAGACTGGCGCCCGACGAGATCAGGTCCTTCATGTCGTCACTAGGCACCAGGATTTCATAAAGGGCGACACGCCCGGCATAACCCGTGCCATTACATTTTGGACATCCCGTACCCTTGAAGAATTTCATGCCGGCGTCCTGGAATAAATCACCAAGTTTATAGCGCAGCTCGGTTTCTGGCGTGGCCTCGGCACGACAGTGAGAACAGATTCGCCGGGCCAAACGTTGCGCAACAATGGCCTCTATGGCGGAAGCCACCACATAGGGCTTGAGTCCTAAGTCGAGCAAACGGGCGATGGTGGCCACCGTGGAATTCGTGTGCAGGGTGGAATAGACCAGGTGTCCGGTGAGGGCGGCATGAAAGGCCACTTCCGCCGTTTCAAAATCTCGGATTTCCCCCAGCAGTATGACATCGGGATCCTGACGCAGGATGGCGCGCAAGACAGTGGAAAAGTCCAGCCCGATCTTCTCCTTGATCATCACTTGACCGGCCATGTCCAGGAAATACTCCACTGGATCCTCAATGGTGACATAGTTTTTTTCCGGCGTGGCATTGTGCTGCAGCAGGGAGTACAGCGTGGTGGTCTTGCCACTGCCGGTGGGACCGGTGGCCAGGATAATCCCCTGGGGCTTAGTGACCACATTCTCGATGCGGGCCAGATTGGACGGCGACAGCCCCAGCTCACTGAGGCGCTGGACGCTGGCGTTACGGTCCAGCAGCCGCATGACGACCTTTTCGCCGTTGATGGTAGGCAGGGTGCTGATGCGCAAGTCGATGATGCGCATGGGGGTCTTGACCGTGATACGTCCATCCTGTGGTCGCCGCCGCTCGGTCACATCCAGCTCCGACATCACCTTGATGCGCGACACCAGGGCCATGTGGATGCCATGGGGAAAATGGATCTTATCGTGCAACACCCCATCGATACGATAACGCACCGCCACGTTCTTGGTGCGCGGATGGATGTGAATGTCGCTGGCCCCCAGCCTGACGGCTTCCAGCATGATGACATTGGCCAGCCGAATGGCCGGGGGTTCCTCGGTGCCGTGCAGCAATTCCTCGAGGCTGAGGTCCTCATCTTCCTCGATGATGACTTCTATCCCCTCGCTTGGGTCGTCATTGTCGAATATGGTCTGCAGGTCGTCTAGTCCGATATCTTCACCATGGATCTCGGCGAGTTTTTCCTTAATCGCCTGGATATTCGCCATCACCGGCTGAATCTCCATACCGATGCTGAACTTGAGATCGTCTAACAGGCCCATATCCATGGGGTCGGCCATGACCAGGGTTAAGCGTCGCTGGCTCTGGCGAATGGGCAGCACCCACTGCTTTTCGCAGAAGCTGCGCGGGAGCAGCGCCGCGACGGCCGGGTCTACCTGGATCTCGGGCAGGGACACCTCTTCGATCATGAGATCCTGTTTAAGGATGTTGCGAATCTGCTTTTCATTGACCCAGTCGCGCTCCAGAATCATTTTGATAATAGGCTCGCGGCGCTGCTGTTGCAGTTTATATAGTTGTTGGATCTGCTGATCGTTGAGCAGATTGCGTTTGTGCAACATGATGGCCAGCTGGCTGCGATTCGTTACCGTCAATTTGGCAAGTTCATCGATCTCTTTGGCATTGCGCTCATTCTGCTGCTTGAGTGCCTTGTTCTTCTGAATTAGATCGTATTGTTCCAGAGCCAGGGCCACAGTCACCCGCAGATCATCGTCGTTCCATGGCTTGAGTATGAATTTATAGACTGCGCCGTCCTTGATGGCGCCCATCACCGCCTCGGTGTCGGCATGACCGGTCAACATGATACGCATGAGATCGGGATGCTTTTCCCGTGCCTGACGCAGCAACTGGACGCCATTCATGCCCGGCATCATAAAGTCGGAGATGATCAGCTGGCAGGGCTGGCGCTCCAGCAGGCCCAGGGCCTCTTCACCGCTCATGGCCACGTGGATCTGGTAGTTCTCCTGACGAAACACCCGCCGCAGGGCATTGAGCACGCCCGATTCATCATCCACCAGCAGGATGTGATAGCCCCCCGGCTGCTGCTTCGCCGGGGTATCACCGAGGGGGGACGATGGATTATCCCCGGTAAACAGAGAAGCGAAGCGGGACATGGTCAAAACCCAGTGGTAAGCAGCAGCGTTGGATACATATTAGTGACCCCGAGGCAACGGCAGTGAAAGGGTGAATATGCTTCCCTTGCCCTGCCGACTGGCGACACGGATCTCCCCGCCATGGCACTTGACGATGTCCCGCACCACGGCAAGGCCCAACCCCGTCCCCTGGCCCACCTCTTTGGTGGTAAAGAAGGGATCGAAGATTTTATCCATAATTTCATGATTGATACCTACGCCCGTGTCGGCGAATTTCACCAACACCCTGTCCCGTTCCAATCTGGTCTCAACTAATATTCGGCCGTTCTTATCGATAGCCTTAATCGCATTCTGCAATAGATTCATGAAGGCCTGACCCAGGTGACCCGGGTTGCAGATCACAGCCGGCAAATCAGCTAGGTCAAGGCGAAGCTGAGCCGGGCCCGTCAGCTCGGGGAGCACGATATTGCAGGTATTGCGGATGATGTCGTTAATGTCGCAGGCCTCTTCCGCGTTCTTGTCTATGGCGGAAAAGCCCTTCAACTCCTGCACGATCACGGCGATACGCTCCGCCCCGGCGATACTTTCCTGCAGCAGCACCTGGAAATCAGTCATCACAAAATCCACATCCTCGTCTTCCAGATAGGACTGGATTTTGTCGGGCGCGGCGCCCGCTGTCGTTAGCTCCACCAGCCCCGCCATGGCCTGGAGATAGGTCTGGGCTGTGGCCAGATTGCTCTTGACGAAGCCGATGGGGTTGTTGATCTCATGGGCGACCCCGGCCGCCAGTTGGCCCACCGAGGCCAGCTTCTCGGTCTGGTACAGCTGTCGTTGCGTCGCTTCGATAGTCCGTACCTGCTCGGCGACACGCTGCTCTAGTCCCTCCGACAACTCCTTGTAGCGTCGTTCGGATGCCAGCAAGGCGGCATGTTGTTGCTTGAGTTGCTCATAATCTTCGTTGACGGCCTGCAGGTGCAGCGACGAGGCCATCAGATAGCGAACACTGCTGTGCAGCAGCATCTCCAACCACGCGACCGCCGCCTGTCCTTGCGCCCCGGCCCGGGGAGAAACATGAAGATGGCCGACGAGGTCCATCTGCACCCGGATGGGGAGACGAACGCTCTCCATGTTCTGCGCCGCACCGATGACACAATTCCCATTGCACGCGCTGATCCAGATCGGCTCACCCAGCATGCGCACTAAGGTGCTTAACAGTTTCTCTGCATTAATGCCGCTCATCAATTCGCCCAGGTTGAACTCCCGATCGAAGTCCTGCAGCGGCAGGCAGGCTTGGTTCTGATCGTTCTCAGTCACGTCCGACGCCTCCTAACAGCTGGTCAATGAACTGCTGCTGGTCCAGCTGATGATGGCTTGCCAAGCCGAGTTCGGTGTCGACCTGCCGGTAAACCCGTGCCAGCAGGCCCCTGAAGGTTTCGCATACCCCCTCGCCTTGCAGTGCGCTGGCAAAATAGACCGGCCAGGGGGTATGGCCCCAGCGGCCTATAACGTCCTCTTCGCTCACGATAGGGGACAGGTCACGCTTGTTGAACTGGACCACCAGCGGCAGGGCATCGAAGTCCAGGCCCACCCGGGCGGCATTAGCCGCCAGGTTTTCAAAGGATTCGGCGTTATTAATGCTTTGGTTTTGTTGTGAATCGGCAATAAAGGCGACGCCGTCGGCGCGAGACAATACCGCCTTGCGGGTACTGTCATGGGCCACTTGGCCGGGGACGGTAAATAGCTTTATCTTGATCGCCAAACCGGTATTTGTCACCACTCCCAAGGGCAACATGTCAAAGAACAGGGTCCTGTCGTTCTTGGTTTCCAAGACCATCAACTCGCCCTTTCTGTCAGGGGCGATCACTTCATGCAGCTGTATCAGGTTGGTGGTCTTGCCGCTTAAGGCCGGTCCGTAATAGACCAGCTTAAGGATCAACCTGTTTGAAGTCTCATCATATTCCGACATGTCACACCATAAGCCTGCTGCAATTTCACCGTCAACGGATCCGCTTCATGGCGATTTGTATGTCCAACTTTTCCCCGGAGGTCCTGGAGAAACGATGGATCCGTTCAATCATATGTTCGTCCAGAATATGGCCTTCGGAAAGGATTAATATCCCGTGACGGGTGAGCAAGTCCTTCGCCAGCACCATGCCCACCCTGAGCTCCTTGTCATCGATCTTGACAGAGGCACTGCGGACCTCATTGGTGACCTGTTTGTTCGTGGTGATAAAGGCATCGATGACCTTGGGGTCATAGAGCCGGCCCCTATAGCGCAGCATGTGCTCCCGCGCCTCGGCCTCGGTCAAGCGGTGCGCAGACGCACCCCCATGCTGCAGTGTGTCGTAGTCATTGACGGCCGCTAAAATCCGCGCACCCAGTGGAATATCGCCTCCGGCCAGCCCCTCGGGGTAACCACTGCCGTCAAAATACTCATGATGACTGCGAATCAGTTTCGCAGCCTCATGCAAGGGTTCAAAGCCCATCAGGACCGCCTCCCCTAGAACGGGGTGCTTAGCTAACACCCGTTTCTCCTCCGGTGTGAGTGTCTTAGTCGGGCGCATGATGAGATCAGCTGGCAGTCCTATCTTTCCGATATCATGCAGCAGGGCGGCGAAGAATATCTGCTGTGTCTGCTCCTTGCCAAGGCCCAGCTTCTGTGCCACTTTTTGCGCCAACTCGGCCACTCGTTTCGAGTGACCCGATGTGGCGCCCTCGCTTAACTCAATCAAGTTGGAGAAGGTCTTGATGGAAGAAAAGTAGCTCTTTCTCAGAGACTCATGGGCCACCCTCAATTCCTCGGTGCGCTCTTCGACTTTCCTTTCCAGGTTTGAATTCAGATCCTTTAGCTCTTCGTTCTGACGTTGAGTCAGTTTTAGCAGGCGCTCGCGCTCGGCCTGGAGGAACTTGGTCTCCAGGGCATTATGAACGGTGAGCTTAAGATCGTTTTCCTCCCAAGGCTTGCTAATGTATTTGTATATGTGGCCTTCGTTGACCGCCTTGATTGTGGAGCTGAGGTCAGCAAAACCGGTGAGCAGAATGCGAACGGTCTCAGGCCAGCGACTTGACACCGTTGCCAGTAACTGGGCGCCATCCATTTCCGGCATACGCATGTCGGATATAATTATATCCACTTCGGTTTTTTCGAGTATTTCCAACGCCTCGGCGCCGCGTTGTGCCGTGAGCACTGTATAGGGAAGCGGCCTAAAAATCCGTTTCAGCGATGACAGAATATTCTGTTCGTCATCGACGAGTAACAATGTGGAGTAGTTTGCGGGTCTGGGTTCCTGCATTGATATGTTCACTATCCCTTACGAGACATGACCCTGTCGTTCGATTGTGGAGTTCGATATCTGGTTGATGCGATCATCGGAAACACACTCCGATGCACGCCATGACCCTCTTCTGAAGCAGCGGCTGGTGTTCATCACAGGATCTCTACATCTCCGTCAGCACCCCCGTCGATCTCGTGATTTAGCGGAATGGTGACAGTGAATACGGTACCAAGCCCTGGAGTACTGTCTACTGATATTCTGCCATTATGTTTATCTATAATGCTTTCGGAAAGTGACAGACCAAGCCCCGTGCCTTTGCCGACAGGTTTTGTCGAAAAGAAAGGGTTGAATATCTTTTCAGCGATTTCCGGCTCAATTCCTGAGCCATCGTCAGCGATCTTGACCTGGATATATTCACCATCCGCAACGGATGTCGTTATTGTGATAGTGCCGTGGTCCTCGATGGCGTGGGCCGCATTTACCAGTAAGTTCGTGAATACCTGGTTTAATTGCGACGGAATACATTCAACATGCGGCAAGTCACCATAGTTTTTGACGATCTCCGCTTTGTATTTGAGTTCGTTATGGACGATATTCAAAGTACTATCTATACCTTGATGAATATCCGAATACATCCATTCGTCCTTATGTGCCCGAGAAAAGTCCTTGAGATCTTGGACGATTTTCGTTACCCGATTTATACCTTCCTGAGATTCACTCACCAAGTCCCCCATATCTTCCAGCAGATAGTCTAGGTCAATGTTTGACTTTATTTCTCTGAGATGGGCAATGACGTGTTCATCGACTAGGTGAGCTTCGGCATTCCTGTAGGCGTTAACAAGCTTCAGTATATCCGCCAAGTATTTTTTTAATGCGCCAAGATTGGAATTGATGTAGCCGATGGGGTTGTTGATCTCGTGAGCGACACCCGCTGCAAGCTGTCCGATGGTCGCTAGTTTTTCGGCTTGGAGAAGCTGTTCTTTGACCTCTTTTATCTCGCTGTCCTTTGTATATTTATGCAATGCTATTTCAATTGCGATATGCAGTTCCCTTTCCCGGTATGGCTTTAATAGATAGGCATAAGGTTCGGTTATCTTGGCTCGGTCGAGCAAGCGCGTCTCATCATATGACGTCAAGTAAAGCACTGGCACTTCGTGGTTCGACAGGATTGTTTCTGCTGCATCGATGCCGTCCAGCTCCCCATCTAGGACAATATCCATGATCACCAAATGCGGTTTCAGTTTGAGGGCCAAAGCCACCGCTTCCTCACCGTTACCCGTCTTGCCGGCCACCCCATATCCGAGCGCCTCAAGGTTGATGCAGAGGTGATTCGCTATATCGCTGTCATCTTCTACAACGAGTATTTCCGTTCTAAGCTGTTCCATGCTGTTGTTGCCCCCGTAATTGCCTTGATTTATATCGGCAACAAAATGTTTCAGATTAGTGAGGTATGTTGCAAAATCATTATTTTTTGTAGCCAAATTACATTGTTACGGGGCAAGGCTCGTGGCAAAACACGGTGGGGCACGATGCTGTGGTGCCCAAAGAAAGGCACCGTTATCATAGGGGTAAGCGATTGCGCGCGGTTAATTGAGTAATTTTGCAAGGGTTATGATTACAAACTCGTCGGCTCCAAAACGGGAGGCCGTAATGTGAAGCTTGTCACCGTTGTCGCGCGTGATGATGGCGCTCCCGGAGTGCAATAGGCGATCGAGCGACGCTTGCGGCAATAACTGTAAGGCTTCCTGAACTCCGTGTTCCCCGCGAGCAAACATAGTCCGTGCTGCACTGTTGAAAGATATCACGCTGCCGCCGGGATCCATGCCCAACACTGCTACGGGGAGATGTTCAAGAATTTCGTCAGCCTGGTGGCGCTTTTCTGCTACGGCGTCTTGTAAGGTAGCGCCCTCAGCACCGGGGGGGATCGTTCCGTCAGCGGCGTCAAAATATACGCGGTTCTTTTCTTCGTAATACTGGAAGGCATTTTTTACGCTTTCACAAAGCTCGGCGTCATCCCACGGTTTAGTCATGAATTTGTAAATGGCTCCCTGATTGATTGCGTCGGTCACCGAGCTTAAATCGGTATAGCCACTTAACATTATCCTCACGCTGGCCGGATGGGATTGTTTGGCCTTGGCCAGGAATTCGGCGCCATTCATCTCCGGCATGCGCATGTCCGAGAGGATGACGTGGATGTCGTTTTGATCCAATAAGTCCAACCCATCGCGCCCGCTATTGGCGGTATAGATCACATAGCCGTCACTGCGCAACAGGCGCTTAAGGGCGCGGATGATATTCTCTTCGTCATCGACGATGAGCAGTGCCTTGTCCATTTGCCACCTGAGTAAGTCGTTGTCTCGAAATATTCTAGCGGCATTTTTCGGGCAAAAATTAACCTTCCAACTCAGGGTCGGCCGGATTTGTCGCTCAAATTATCGACGAGGACCGTGGGCAGGCAGGGCCTGTGGACAGTCTCAACACTCGTTGTTTTTTCGTTGGCGTCAGTCATCTCGTTATGGCATTTTATAAACTTAACTCAGTGATCCGGATGGATCGCATCCATATCAGTCAGGGGGAGGCGGCGCGCGGACCGATGCTGCACTGGGTCAGGCTGGAGAATGAGCGTATCGTGGAGTACCACATCTCGGCGCCGACGGAGTGGCGACGACGGGCGGGAAGATGCGGGTATCTGAAAATGAAACGACATTGCGACTGCAGGCCACGTTGGCTGGACGCCATCGACCCCTGTGTCGCTTATGAGCTGAGGCTGCACTGATGCATGAGATATCGTTGTGCCAAGGCGTGTTGAGGGTGATCGAGGAACACGCGGCGCTGCAGCAGTATGTCCGGGTCAAAACCGTCTGGCTGGAAGTAGGCGCCTTGGCCGGGGTGGAGCTGGAGGCGCTGCGTTTCGGTTTCGATGTGGTGATGAAGAACTCTATCGCCGCCGCCGCGCAACTGGAGATCATCGAGCGCCCCGGCCGCGCCTGGTGTCTACAATGTATGAAAGAGGTGCCGGTGCAACGGCGTTTTGACGCCTGTCCCGATTGCGGCGGTTATCAGCTGCAGGTCAGCGGCGGGGAGGAGTTGCGGATCAAAGAACTGGAGGTGGAGTGATGTGTGTGACATGCGGTTGTAGCGGTGGCAACGAGATTGGGGGAGTGCACATGGATGACGGACATCATCATCACCATGCCCGCGCCCCCCATCTCAGCGCTGCGCGCAAGGTGCAGATCGAGACCGATATCCTGGCCAAGAACAACGCCTATGCCGCGGCCAACCGGCGCTTCTTCGCCGCGCAGGATATTCTCGCCCTTAACCTGGTCTCCAGCCCCGGATCGGGCAAGACCACGCTGCTGACCCGTACCATCACCGATCTGCGGGCGCAGCTGGAGATGGCTGTGATCGAGGGCGACCAGCAGACCAGCCACGATGCCGAACGCATCCGCGCCACCGGCGTGCAGGCCTTGCAGATCAATACTGGCAAGGGTTGCCATCTGGACGGTCACATGATCGGCCATGCCTTGGAAGAACTACAGCCGTCGGGCGACAGCGTGTTGTTCATCGAAAACGTCGGTAACCTGGTCTGTCCCGCCGCCTTCGATCTGGGCGAGGCGCACAAAGTCGTTATCCTGTCGGTAACCGAGGGGGAGGACAAGCCGCTCAAGTATCCCGACATGTTTGCCGCCGCCGATGTGATGATCCTCAACAAGGTCGATCTGCTGCCCTATGTGGCGTTCGATGTGGATCAATGCGTGGACTATGCCCGCCGCGTCAATCCAAATATCGAGATCCTGCAGCTCTCCGCCACCCAGGGCCTTGGTCTGGATGGATGGTACGGCTGGATAGACGCGCAGCGCCAGACGTTGGCGCAGGCGAAGGAGGCCTGATATGTGCCTGGCCATCCCCGCCGAGGTGCTCACTATCAGCGCTGACGGTGATACCGCCCTGGTCTCTTTGGGCGGTGTAAAAAAGCAGATCTCGCTGGCCCTGGTGGAGGCAGTGAAGGTGGGGGACTATGTGTTGATTCACGTCGGTTACGCCCTCAACACCATCAGTCCGGAAGAGGCGCAAAAGACCCTGGACTTGTTCGCCGAGGCCGGTATGTTGGAGCATGCGCAATGAAATACATCGACGAATTCCGCGATCAAGGGGCGGCCCGCCACATCGCCCTGGCCCTGCGCAAAGAGGCCCGGCCGGAGCGCCATTACCGTTTGATGGAGTTCTGTGGCGGCCATACCCATGCCATTTTCCGTTACGGCGTGCAGGACCTGATGCCCGACAATGTGGAGTTCGTCCACGGCCCCGGTTGCCCGGTATGTGTGCTGCCCATCGGTCGTATCGACGAGGCTATGCAGTTGGCGCAGAGACACGGCGTCACCCTGTGCACCTACGGCGACATGATGCGCGTGCCGGCCGGGCAGCGGCGCAGCCTGATGCAGGCCAAGGCCGACGGCGCCGACATCCACATGGTCTATTCCACCCAGGATGCCCTCAAGATCGCGCGCGACAATCCGGACAAACAGGTGGTGTTCTTCGCCATCGGCTTCGAGACCACCACGCCGCCCACGGCGGTGGCCGTCAAACAGGCCGCGGCGGAAGGTTTGCAAAACTTCAGCGTATTCTGCAATCACGTGCTGACACCTGCGGCCCTGGGGGCAATCCTGAACGCACCGGAGCCGGTGGACATCGACGCCTTTCTCGGCCCGTCCCATGTCAGCACCGTCATCGGTAGCCGCCCGTATGAGCCGTTCGCCGAACACTACGGCAAGCCCATCGTCATCGCCGGCTTCGAGCCGCTGGATGTGATGCAATCGGCGCTGATGGCGGTGCGCCTGCTCAATGAAGCGCGCTGCGTGGTGGAGAACGAATATACCCGCGCTGTCACCCGCGACGGTAATACCAAGGCGCAGGCGCTGGTGGACGAGGTGTTCGAACTGCGCGACAGCTTCGAGTGGCGCGGCCTGGGGCTGATCCCGGAGAGCGCCTTGAAAATCCGGCCGGCATATGCCGAGTACGATGCCGAACGGCGCTTCGCGGTCAGCGCCGAGCCGGTCACCGATGTCAAAGGCTGCGCCTGCCCCGACATCCTGCGCGGTCAGAAAAAACCGGTGGAGTGCAAACTGTTCGGCAGCGTCTGCACGCCGGAAAATCCCATGGGTTCGTGCATGGTCTCATCGGAAGGCGCCTGCGCCGCGTACTGGTCCTACGGGCGTTTTCGCGGTGAGCAGAAAAACAAGGCGGGCGTGGCATGAGTCCCCGCCTGAACTTAGCACACGGCGTGGTGGATATGAGCCACGGTGGCGGCGGCCGCGCCATGGCCCGTCTTATCGAGACGCTGTTTTTGAAACATCTGGACAACGAGCTGTTGCGGCAGGGCAATGACCAGGCCCGCTTTGCCGTCGCCGCCGGGCGCATGGTGATGAGCACCGACGCCCACGTCATCGCGCCGCTGTTCTTCCCCGGCGGCGACATCGGCAGCCTGGCGGTGCACGGCACGGTCAACGACGTAGCCATGTCAGGCGCCACACCGCTGTATCTCTCCGCCGCCTTTATATTGGAGGAAGGCTTTCCCCTGGCCGCATTGGAACGCATTGTCATCAGCATGGCGAAGGCGGCGCGTGACGCCGGGGTGGCCGTGGTCTGCGGCGATACCAAGGTGGTGGAAAAGGGTAAGGGCGATGGTTGCTTCATCACCACCGCCGGGCTGGGCGTGGTGCCGGAGGGTGTCAACATCTCCGGCGAGCGCGCCCGGCGCGGTGACGCCATCCTGGTGAGCGGCAGCGTGGGCGATCACGGCGTGGCCATTTTGTCCAAACGTGAACACCTGGAATTCGATACCGCCATCGAATCGGACTCCGCCGCCTTGAACGGCCTGGTCGCCGACATGGTGCGCGCCGTCCCCGATATCCATTGTCTGCGTGATCCCACCCGCGGCGGCCTGGCCGCCACCCTCAACGAACTGGCCAGGCAATCCCGGGTGGGTATGCAATTGCAGGAAAGCGCCATCCCGGTGCGCCGGGAAGTGGCTGCGGCCTGCGAGCTGTTGGGCTTGGATCCACTGTACATCGCCAATGAAGGTAAACTGATCGCCATCTGCGCCGCCGAGCATGCTGATGCTCTACTGACGGCGATGCGCCATCATCCCCTGGGACGAAACGCCGCCGTCATCGGCCGGGTGATTGAGGATGATCATCAACTGGTGCAGATGGAAACCGCCTTCGGCGGCCAGCGCGTTGTCGATTGGCTGTCGGGCGAACAGCTGCCGAGGATCTGTTAGCCCGCGCGTCGATCGGGACCTGCATTTGGATGTCGCCGACAGGCGCCTAGGTCCCGTAGATATCTTCTTTGAAGCGCCGCTGAATTTTCTCTATTTCATCTTCGTTCTTGATCAAGGCGTTGACACAATCGCTGTCCAGTTGTATGCCCGCCACCTGTTTCAGCCAGGCGAAGGCGGCGTCATTGCTCCAGGCCTCTTTGTAGGGACGTCTGCTGGTTAAGGCATCGAACACGTCGGCCACTGCAACGATACGGGCCTCCAGCGGTATATCGGCCCCCTTGTGCTCCCTGAGGTATCCTTGTCCGTTTATTGCTTCATGATGAAATTCGGCAATATTGCGCAGCATATCTACATGTTCGATAGTCTCTAGACCGAAGTTGGCTAACAAGCTGTCGATGATTTCCCGGCCTTTTTTTACGTGGGTTTGCATTATCAGTTTTTCTTCATCAGTGAGCTTGCCGTTTTTCAACAAAATATTATCCGGGATGCCAATCTTTCCGATGTCATGCAGAGGTGAAAACAAAAATATGTGTTCGATGAAGTCGTCGTCGAGATGGTGCGATTCCGACAATTCGGCGGCGATCAACTTGGCATACCGCGACATGCGGTCGAGGTGGCTGCCGGTTTCCGAGTCACGTAGGTGGGTGATTTCGCCGGTGGTTTTGAGTGCGGCTGCCAGTGTTTTTATATTGGACAGTTCATTGATGACCATTAAGCTGAGTAGATGGCCGAAGATGTCGAGATGATTCATGTCCTCAGGCGCGAATACATCAGGTTCATGACTGTTGAAAAATATAAAACCGAGCAATGCGCCTTTGTTAAACATGGGCATGGTATAGCTGGCTGCATAGCCATGACGACCGATACGGGGACGGTGGGTCGAGTTTTCCTCCTCTTGAGTGACCGTGTTGCTTATTACATTTGGCTGGCCATCTGTTATCAGCGCCTGCAAGTTTGGTACGTCTTGTAGATAGCCATGCTCATGCCCGGGAAGCGAGGATGCCTCACCGCTATGCAGATAGGCGTTCAGGGCGCCGGTTTTCGGGTCATAGAGGGTGATGGCGATACGGGCGACATAGGGGAAGTAGTGCGTTACCACCTTGTGCGCATGGACGAGTTTTTCATTTAAGGGGATGTCTTGATTGAGGGCTGCAAGGATGTCTTTGTGTTTTTTCATCTTGTCTTGAGCGTTCCAGGCTGGTTTGATCCGGAAATAAGTACCATAAAGAATTAATGGATATTGCAACTATTGGTGTCTATCTGCTCTGATCGGCAGGGTCAGCCGACAAGTTAACGTGTATTGAAAATATTCTTGCGGCCGGCCAGCCTTGAGTGTTTCGCCGTTGCTTCGCGGAACAGGCCGGAGGGGATGACGACCAAGTTCGAAATACAGACAGGGTTACCAGTATGTATAACAAAGCTCTCGATAAGGCGTTTGCGCTGGCTTTGCATTACGCTTGATGTCGGACACCAGTGTGTTTATTCTGAACCAGACCGTTGCCGCGGCTTCAACAGTATTGACCCGCTAAGGAATAGCTGAATGTCCCGCTCCTGGATCGTTACCAGCATCATCGTTGCCGTCATAATCTTTTGGGTGTTATCCGGGGTGTTCATTCCCAATGCTGATCCCCATGCGCAATCGGTGCCGCCGGCCGAGAATATAATCCCCAAGGTACGTGTACAGGTGTCCAGCGCCGAGCCGATGGCCAGCCGTTTGAATCTGCAGGGCCAGACCGTCGCTGATCGTAAAGTGACCCTCCGTGCCGAGACCCATGGGGTGGTGGAGGCGGTCTTGGTGGAACGCGGCGTGCGAGTGCAAGCGGGCGAGCTATTGGTGCGCCTGGCCATGGAGGATCGCCGCGCCAAACTGGTGCAAGCCAAGGCGTTGCTGGATCAACGTCAGGCCGAGTACGAGGCGGCGCAGCGTCTGCAGGAGGGGGGCTTTCAGGCGCAGACGGCGCTGGCCCGCGCCAAGGCGGAAGTGGCGGCGGCCCGGGCTGCGGTCGAGCTGGCGCAGCTGGAAATAGAACGGGTGAGCATCCACGCGCCGATTGCCGGCATCGTCAATCAACGCCATCTGGACGTGGGCGATTTTGTCGATCGCGGTGAGCCGGTAGCGACCATTGTGGATCTGGATCCGATTCGCATCGTCGGCCAGGTCTCCGAGCGCTTCCTGGATCAAATCCACCGCGGCAGCGCGGGTGAGGTGCGGTTGCTCGACGGTCGCACGGTGACCGGTACCGTCAGTTACGTGGGCGCCGTGGCCGCCGAACCCACCCGCACCTTTCCGGTGGAGCTGGAGATTCCCAATCCCGACGGTCGCATTATCGAAGGCGTGACGGCAGAACTGGCCCTGCCCATCCGCCAAGCGCGCGCCCACCGTGTGCCGCCGTCGGTGCTGACCTTGTCCGACAACGGCGCGCTGGGCGTGAAGGCCGTCAGCGACGCGAGCAGGGTGGTGTTCCATGAGGTCAAGGTGCTGGGCGATAGTCCCGAAGGGATTTGGCTGGGCGGTCTGCCTGATGAGATTCATCTGATCACGGTGGGCCAGGAGTATGTGCTGAGCGGCCAACGCGTCGACGCCGTGCCGGTGGGCCGGTTGCCCGCGGCGCAGGCCCGATAATGAAACTGATCGAGAGCGTCCTCGGCCATTCGCGCACGGTCATCGCCGCCCTGGTATTGTTGTTCATCGCCGGTAGTTATTCCTATATCTCCATCCCCAAAGAGGCCGAGCCCGACGTCGACATCCCCTTCATCATCGTCAGCGTGACCCTGGAAGGCGTCTCGCCCGAGGATGCCGAGCGCTTGATGATCCGGCCCCTGGAAGAAGCGCTGCGCTCCATCGACGGTCTGAAGCAGATGACCGCCTCGATCTTCGAGGGCGGCGGCAATGTGATCCTGGAATTCAGCGCCGGCTTCGATGCCGACGACGCCGTGCAGGACGTGCGTGAGGCGGTGGACCGCGCCCGGCCTGAACTGCCTGAGGCCACTGACGAGCCGGAGGTGACCGAGATCAACACCAGTCTGTTTCCCGTATTGATTACCACCCTGTCCGGCGACGTGCCGGAACGCACCCTGGTGCGCCTGGCGCGGCAGCTGCGCGACGAGATCGAGGGCATTCCCGCGGTGCTGGACGTGGCCATCTCCGGCGACCGCGAGGAGGTGGTGGAGGTCATCATCGACCCGCTGCTGGTGGAGAGCTACGGCCTGCAAGGCAGTGAGGTGGCGGCCTTGTTGTCGCGCTCCAACCGCCTGGTCGCCGCCGGTGATCTGGAGACCGAATCGGGGCGCTTCGCCGTCAAAGTCCCGGGGCTGTTCGAATCGGTGGAGGATATTCTCAACATGCCGGTCAAGGTAAGTGGCGATGCGGTGGTGCGCTTTCGCGACATTGCCGATGTGCGCCGCACCTTCAAGGACCCCAACGGCTTCGCCCGGGTCAACGGTTATCCCGCCGTGGCCTTGGAAATCAGCAAACGCACCGGTGAGAACGTCATCGACACGGTCGCGCAGGTGCGCCAGGTGGTCGACGAGATGAGCGCCAATTGGCCAGAGGCGGTTCGCATCGATTACAGCCAGGACCAGTCGGAATTCATCCAAATGATGTTGCATGATTTGGAAAACCACGTGGTTACCGCCGTGGTGCTGGTGATGGTGGTGATCGTCGGCGTATTGGGTTTTCGTACCGCGTTTCTGGTCGGGGTGGCGGTGCCCGGGTCGTTTTTGTGTGCCATCCTGGTGCTGCATCTGTTCGGCATGACAGTGAACATGGTGGTGCTGTTTGCCCTGATCCTGTCGGTGGGTATGCTGGTAGACGGCGCCATCATCGTCACCGAATACGCCGACCGTAAAATGGCCGAGGGCCTGGACCGGCGCGCTGCCTACATCGCCGCTTCAAAACGCATGGCCCTGCCCATAATCTCCGCCACGGTCACAACCTTGATGGCCTTCTTGCCCATGCTGTTCTGGCCGGGCATCGTGGGTGAATTCATGAAGTACTTTCCCATCACCCTGGTGGCCACTATGACTGCCTCACTGGTAATGGCGCTGATCTTCATTCCCACCCTGGGCGCTTACATGGGCCGTCGCGGTGCCAATGGTCGTGGCGAACTGAAGCGCCTTGCCGTGGCCGAGCAGGGCGATTTGAGCCAGATAGACGGCTTCGGCGGTTGGTATCTGAAAGTGTTGCGCAGCGCCTTGCGTCATCCGGGCCAGGTGTTGCTGGTCACCGCGGCCTTGCTGGTGGGTATTTGGCATAGCTACGCCATGTACGGCAAAGGCCTGGAGTTTTTCCCCGATGTGGAGACAGACTTCGCCGCCATCCTGGTTCATGCCCGCGGCAATCTGTCCATCTACCAAAAGGACGCATTGATGCGCGAGGTGGAACACCGTGTGCTGCAGTTGTCCGATGAATTCGACAGTGTCTATACCCGCACCGGCAGCGCCGGCGGACTGGGTTGGGAGGTGAGCGAGGATGTCATCGGTCAGATCTCCCTGCAGCTTGCGGACTGGGCAGAGCGGCGCCAAGCCAGCGAGATTCTGGCCGATATTCGAGAGCGCACCCAGGACCTGGCCGGGATACGGGTGGAGGCACGCCGCCAGGAGGCCGGCCCGCCGGTGGGTAAACCGGTGCAGGTGCAGCTGGCCGCGCGTGTCCCCGAGCTGCTGCCGGTGGCGGTGGAAAAGCTGCGCCGTTTTATGACCCAACTGGAGGGCTTGGAGGACGTGGAAGACGATCGACCGCTGCCGGGCATCGAATGGAAGCTGGCTGTGGATCGTTCCCAGGCCGCCAAGTTCGGCCTTGACGTCACCGCCGTGGGTGACGCCATCAGGCTGGTCTCCAACGGCCTGGTGGTGGGCACCTACCGCCCCGACGACAGTGACGACGAATTGGATATCGTGGTGCGTTATCCCCACCACCATCGCACCGTTAATGAACTGGACGACATCCGCGTAGCCACCGGCGCGGGGACGGTGCCCATCAGCAACTTTGTGCAACGCAGCGCCCAGCGCAATGTCGGCACCATCAATCGTGCCGACGGTCGCCGGGTGATGGCCGTGCGCGCCGACGTGGCCCCCGGCGTGTTGGCCGACGACAAGATCCGCGAAATCCGCGCCTGGCTGCAGCAGGGGGCCGATTTGCCCGCCGGAGTGAGTTGGACCTTCAAGGGGCAGGAGGAAGAACAAAAGGCCGCGCAACAATTCCTGGTGCAGGCCTTCTTCGTGGCGATATTCCTGATGGCCATTGTCCTGGTGACCCAGTTCAACAGCTTCTTCAGCGCCTTTTTGGTGTTGTCGGCGATCATCGTATCCAGCATCGGTGCCGTGGCCGGTTTGCTGCTTACCGGTCAGGCCTTCGGCATCGTGGTCACCGGAGTGGGCATGATCGCCCTGGCGGGGGTGGTGGTGAACGATAACATCGTCTTGATCGATACTTACGACCAGCTCAAACAAAACGGTGCCGAGCGCACCGATGCCATCCTGCGCACCGGGGTATTGCGTCTGCGGCCGGTCATCCTCACCACGGTCACCACGGTGCTTGGGCTGTTGCCCATGCTGCTGCGTCTGAATATCGATCTGATTAACCGCGACGTCGCCTATGCCGCGCCCATCACCGATTGGTGGGTGAGCCTGGCCACGGTGGTGGTGTTCGGCTTAATGTTTGCCACCGTGCTGACCCTGCTTATCACCCCATGCGCGCTGAAATTGCAGGCGGATTTTCACGCGTGGCGGCAGGCGCGGCGTCATGGAGCGGCGGCGGAGCGCTGACCCTCGCCTGATTCTGCATGGGCCATGCGGCGGCGGTCATTAATATTGAGAATGAAACCGTGTGCAGACGCGATAATCGAGGTGATTTCAGATCATGAAACGTCGGGCGTTAACGGGCCTGGTGGTTTTCTTGCTGCTGTTGACTGCAGTGCCGTTGCGGGCGACTGCTGAGGTCTCTTCGTCCCGGGACAAAACCGCGAGTGCCGGCGACGCCGACAGAACTATGGCGTGGCACGTTCAGGCCGGCGCCCTGGTATTGGCGTGGCCTGAATACGAAGGGGCTGACAAGTACGAGGTTAAGGCATTTCCCCTGATCGGCGCCGAGTACAAACGACGTTTCTTTATTAATTTTATCAACGGTGCCGGTATGTACTTGCTGAACAGCGGCGCGCTGCAGCTCGGTACCGGCGTGGCGTATGCCTTCGGCCGCGATGAGGATGATTCCGCCCACCTGCGGGGCTTGGGGCATATCGACGGCGGCGCCTTGTTCAATCTTTTCGGAGAATACACTAGCGGCCCCTATTCGCTCGGCGCCAAGTATCTTAATCAAGTGTCGGGTGACGATACTGGCTACATGGTGGAGGTAGGCGCGGGCTACCACAGCAGGGTCCGCGGCGACCTTATCCTTAAGTATGGGATGCAGGCAACGTACGCCGATTCGGACTACATGGCGTCGTTCTTCGGTGTCAGCCAGGCGCAGTCCCTGGCGTCCGGCTTGGTTGGCTACTCTGCCGCGGCCGGCTTCAAAAGCGCGGCGCTGCAACTGCGCAGCATTTATTTGCTGTCGCCCAAATGGGCCATGCAGGGTCACATCAAGCTCGAACGCTTGCTGGGGGATGCGGCGGACAGTCCGGTAGTGCAAGACGAGCGCCAAGTCAGCCTTGTGCTGGGACTGGTCTATCACTTCTGAGCCTGTTGCACCGAAGTGAATCACCCGGCCGCGCTATCAAGCGCCTTGCATTACGATGCCCCTGCGTTTTATTCGGGCCAGGGACGGGTCTGAAGACGTGCACCAAGCGGTCGATCAACAATACTCTCCTAGGGCGAGACGTGTTTGCGCGTGGGGTAGAGGGTGTCGATAGGCGGTGAGCCCGGGGCGCGTGCGCCCCGGTTTGATTTTTAGCGTGAATACGGCCAGCTAGGTTTGGCCGGGTCAGTCCCTCACACGTTCCACCACGATTTTGGCCACGGGATTGCGCCAATCCATCGTCGCGGCGACTAGATCGCCGATGCCGTGCACACCGCTGTGAATGTGCACAAAGCCCTCGCCGCTATCATTGGGTGAATAGCCTTCACCGCCCAGCCCTGCCACTGTTGAACTCAGTTCGTCATTGGTCTCGCTGCCGGCGTCATAGGCATTGGCGAAGTAGGTGACGCTGTGCCTTCCGCGCGGCAGGGGCAGGTCCTTAATGGCGAAAAAGGCGTCATTGGTGGCGCCGAGCATGGCGGCGACGCTGATTGAATTCGCGCCATGCTTGGCCTTGACCATGACGCTGGTGGACTGGCCTGGAAAGGTCATACCCATGGTGCTCACCTGGGCATCGCTGACCGCGTCCATGGACATAAGTTTGGCGGCCATGGGCTGGCCGTTGCCGGCTTCGGCCAACATGGCCAGTTCATCGCTGGGCGCCTGGCCGGCTGCGAAAAAGGCCAGGCCGTTGCGATGGACCGCGGCCATGGTCGGGGCGAAGGGTTGGCCGGGTGTGAGGTTGGTTACGCTCACTTTGTAGGTCTTGCCGGGGCCGGCGGCCTGGGCGGCGGGGGTGGCCAGCACCGCTGCGGACAGCAGGCATCCGATGAATATAGGGTGTGTCTTGCGCATGTCAGTTCTCCCTTGAATGTGGTCGTTGATTAAGCTCTGGACGCGCTTAGGCGTCGGGAAAACTATGCAGGCAAAATGTCACGGAAGCATCACGGCGAGATTGTATTTACTACTGGCGCGGAAATAATGAATACTCATCTGCCGAAACCGTTGGCCGCATGGGAGCGGCCATCGAGCGTACAGGGGCGTATTGACAGCATGTTTCGGAAAATGAATATTTTCTATTAGAGACGTGTTAGTACGTTATGGGACAACAATGCGAACAGGGGAGCGGGGGCGGAGCAGGATCTCTGGGTGGCTTCACCTGATCCGGATAAGCGGCTGGACGCTGGATGAAGTTTGTATGATTACCGGGCTACCACAGCTGACGCTTGCGCCAGTCGCGCACCAACAGCACCAACAGCACGATGGGCGAAATGGCGGTAACGGTCAGGGCGATACTCACGAGCATACTTAGAAACTGTTCTGAGATGATCATTGTGTTTTCTCCGGATTGACCTCTTGCAGTGTCGACCAGTCAAAGTCTTGCGGCCACCACCAGGTACTCGCCAGCACGACGACCATGGATACCGCCGCGCCGATCAAGGCGGCCACATAAAAGCCAATCAGGAAATACGAGGCCAGGCCAACGGCGGTGCCCAATACCATGGCCAGGGTCGCGCCGGTGGTGTTGGTCTGGCGCCAGTACAGTCCCGCCACGATGGGCCAGATGGTGCTGGCGACAAAGGCGCCGGTGAAGTACAACAACTCGGCCAGGGTCCCCAGGCGCGGCAGGCAGATCAGCCAGGTCGACAGGCCCAGCAGTACAACGATGACCTTGGCCGCCTTGCGCAGCTCCTGATCACTGGCATCGGGGCGCAAGTGACCGCGATAAATGTCTTGAGTGATCAGGTCGGTGGTGGCCGCGAGCAGGGAGTCGAGACTGGAGGCGAGGGCGGAGAACACCACGATAAAGACCAATACCGCGCCGCCCACGCCCAGCAGCTTGGCCGCCACCATGGGGCCGATCATGTCGGCGGCCGGCACATTGAGATCCAGCGCCGGGGCGGATAAGGCGACAAAGCCGGCCACGATGGGGATGGGCATCCACATCACGCCGGCGGTGAGATAGGCGGGAAATCCCACCTCTTTACGAAACGCGAAGGCGCGGCTCCACCACACGTTGGAGTGGAATATCTCGCCCACGCCGAACAATAGATTGTTGAACAGAAACATGATGGCGGCGGGCATTAACAGGTTGAGCAGCTCGGGACGTTCCTCGCGCACGGCGCTGTGGATGTCATCGAAGCCGACGTGTTGGATGGCCAGCCAGGCCAGTGCGACGATGCCGACAAGTATCAAGATGGTCTGAATAAAGTCGGTGCCGATGACGGCACGCAGACCGCCGAGCAGGGTGTACGCGACGCAGATGACCAGGATGACCGTCATCCCGAATTGATAGGGAATGCCGGTCAGGGCGTTGATCAGTACCCCGCCGGCCATGCCCAGACTGATCAACCAACCCAGGCCGTAAAACAGGGAGATTACCAAAAATACGCGCCAGGCGGTCTTGCCGTAGCGCAGGCGGATAAAGTCACCGCTGGTATAGCCGTGAGGCAGCAGGCTGCGTATGCGTCGCGCCAGCGGCGCGAACAGCATCAAACCAACCGAGCCCAGGGAATAGCCCACCATGCCCCAGATGCCCAGTTGCAGGGAGAGTTGCGGCGCCGCCATGGTGGTATTGCTGGTGACCCAGGTGGCCATGGCGGTGGCCACGCCCAGGGCCATGCCGACATTACGACCGGCCAACATGAAGTCCTCCAACTCGGTGGCCTTGCGACCCCAATACCAACCGAGTATGACCCACACGACGCTGAAGATGGCCAGGATCAGCCAGCCGATCTGCGGGTCCAGGATTGCGCTATTGACGGGGTCCATAATGTGCTCGATGAGTTAAGCGTGGCTTGATGAGAGGTCAGGCGTCGCGCTGTGCCTTGCGCGCGCCCTTGATGATGACGGTGACGGTCGCGCCGAAGACCACGGCGCCGGCGGCGAAAAAACTCAAGGCGCGGGATAACGGGTGATGGGCAACCGCGACACTGACCGGCGTGCTCCAGGGCGTGTTGCGACCGTCTACGGAGGCGCGCACCCGATAATAGCGTGTGCCGTCGCGTTGACCGCTGATGACCCGTGCGAGATCGGGCCCTTGGTATAGGCGTCGTGCGCCTGAAAACGTTTGCTCGCTGGATTCTTGAAGCTCGAATTGTGGGACCGCTGAGCCCGTCTGGGTGGGCAATTTCCAGCTGACTTGGTAATAGCCCCCCGTGGCGACTTCGGTATTACTGCTTATTTCCGGGGCGGGCAGACCTTGGGCGTGGCTGAGCGGGGACTGGGCCCACAACACTATGGCGAGCATGAGCGGGATAATGCCTAAGCCCCATTGCCTGATCCTCAATCTGTTGGGATTGAACGTCTGCTCAAGTGTCACGGTGTTTTCCTTAAGGTGTCATTACAATCTCGGCGGAAGCGTTTGTCGACGCAGCGTTTCAGTGTCTCACCCATAATTTAACTGAGCCACACACCTATGGTAGTGAAAAATATATTATGTTTTTTTACCCTAACATTGGATGGTTCACATCACAAGAAGCGGGTCTGCGCTTACGCGCCTCGCCGGTCTTGCCCGTGGAGAAGCGTGCTTGGTGCCGAGGCTCAATCTCGATTAGCGCGGTGATGGGCCGGGCGGGCACAAGAAGCGGAAAGACACCAAGTATTGGCCCCTGGCGGCTACGCGGCGGTCGCTAAGGGCAGTTCAATGAAGAATGTCGCGCCGCCTTCGGGACGGTTGTAGCAACCGAGGTTACCGGCGTGACTATGAACAATATGGCGGCTGATGCTAAGCCCCAGCCCGGTGCTGGCCGTGGCGGTTCGTTTTGACGGAGTGGCTTGCCCGAATTCGGTAAAGATGGTCTCCAACTTATCGTCGGGAACGCCCTCGCCGGCGTCCGACACCTCCAGACGCCAATAGTTATCCGTGATTTTGATTTGCACGTCCACGTCGGTATTGGGTGGCGAATACTTGATGGCATTGGACAACAGGTTCACCACCGCCTGTTGGATGCGCATGCTGTCGATATTGAGTTGGATGTCACGCGTCGCTGCCGTGGGGCCCTGTAGGGTAATGTTGTAATCAGCCGCATAGGGATGAACGTCGTCTATGGCCTCGACAATGACCGGTAATACAGGCTGCATGAGCTTGTGAAACTCCATTTTGCCGGATTCGAGTTTTTTCAAATCGAGAATGTCGTTAATCAGCCAGTTCAAGCGCTTGCAGTTGCGTTCTGCGCTGCTTAATAAATCCTCGCCTTGAGGACTGTCCTTTGCAATTACGCCGCTGTTGATCAAGCGGATCACGCCCAGAATAGTGGTCAAAGGCGTGCGCAGTTCGTGGGTCATATTGGTAAAGAAACGGCTCTTGTCTTCGTTCGCCTGTTCGGCTATTCGTTTGGCGCGTCGGGTCGCCGCATTGGAGATAAGCAGGCTATACAGCAGTACACAGATTATGGTCGAGATACCCAGGCCCAATGCCCACACCCAGTTGAGTTTGCGCGCCTCTATGGCCCAGCCGCCGATCGGGGCGGCGGCCAGGAGCCAGGCGCCTTCCGGCAATGAGATGGGCATGATGTCGCTCTCGGCGGCCGCGAACAGCCCCGCCTCGCCGAAGAACACGGCCCCTTCGTGTCCCTTGGCGTCTTCCCCTTTGAGGGCAATTCGCAGTGAAGTGGTGGCCTCATTGATGCCGGTCTTATCGAGAAACATTTCCAGGTCCAAGACCACACTGGTCATACCCCAGTAAGTCTCCTTTTCGTCATCCAGAAATATGGGGATGCGACTGACCAACCCCCGGCCGCCTTGTACCAGTTTCACCGGGCCGGCGATCACCGCTTTGCGTGCGGCGATGGCATGGAGCACCGCGTCGCGCTGGCGGGCGTGCGCCAAATAATTCAGGCCTATGGCACTCTCATTGCCTTCCAAGGGATAGATATGGGAAATGACATTGTCTTTCGCCAAGCCGATGTTTCGGATATAAGGCGCATGCTGGATAATACGTCGCGCCATGTCGGCAAACTCAGCTTGGGTAAGGTCTGGATTGGCGGAAACATAGACCAGTGCCCCCATGGTCAGATTCAGCGTGGTATTGACTTCATATTCGATATCGCCCCTCAGCGCACTGACGCGCTCGTGGACGCTTTCCTGCAGTTGCGCGCGGAGATTGGCGCGCTCGATGCGGACCAAATAGTTGACAAGTGCAGTACAGAAAAGAAATACGATGAGCACGACCCCCAAGGCAAACAGCCGTTGGCGCAGCGGGACTCGTATGCGATCCGGCATGTTATCGGTTGTCCTTAAGGCGCACGCGTTGTGTCATGAGCCTGATCAATTGGGTCGTGGGTCATTGTAAACGTGAGGCGGCCGTGCGGGCGATTCCCGCAAATAAATTCACGCCTGTTGCTCAATAGTGCCAGACTGGGCCGCCTGTTAAACCACAAAAATACACATGTAATGGTCGCGCCGGTTGGTCTGTTCGCCGGGTGCAGGACTGTGACGCGACAGCGGGAATTTTTTGTTAGAGTGGTATTCGCTCCATGCGCTTGCTTGAGATAACAGACCGAGGGGGTGTGCTTTTCGGGACGCCCAACTGCAATCCGGCCTGCGTTTATTATTTCTCCCGGCATATCGGCATTTATAATTATGGCTCCTGACGAATCATTACTGCATCTGCCGCCGCGATTGAAACGGCAGGATGGTGCAGTTCGCCGCATCGGTGTGGAACTCGAACTGATCGGCTTAGAAATCGGCGCCCTGTCACGCATTGTCGCTGACCATTTCGGCGCCGAGGTGGACGTGCGCAGTCAATACGAGCATAAAATCAGCGGTGATCCGCGCGGGGCGTGGTCCGTCGAGCTGGACTTCGCCTTTCTTAAGGAGAGGGGGCGTAAGTCCAGGCAACGCGAAAATTTTATGGCGGAGTTGGATTCCATAGCGGAGGACATATTACGCGTCGGGGCCGAGCACGTGGTGCCGCTGGAGATTGTCAGCCCGCCGCTGCCCATGGATCGTTTAAGCGACATGCAGGCCTTGATCGAGCGTCTGCGCCAGGCCGGCGCCCAGGGCACCAAGGCCGGTTTGGCCTATGCCTTTTCCATGCAGTTCAATCCGGAGTTGCCGGGCACGGACGCCGACACCATTGTGCGTTATCTCAAGGCGTTTTTATGCTTGTTCGACTGGTTGAAGCACCGCGCCGAGGTGGATTGGACGCGCCGCTTGACCTTGTTTATCGATCCTTTCCCCAAGCCCTATGTGCGCAAAGTCGTCGATCCGGATTATTGGCCGGACCAGGATGCGCTCATTGAGGACTATCTCGCGCTCAACCCTACCCGTAACCGGGCGCTGGACATGTTGCCCCTGTTCGCGCATTTGGATAGTCAACGCGTCACGGCGGCGGTCGATGATGCGCGCATCAAGCCGCGACCGACACTGCATTACCGCTTGCCCAATTGCGAAATCGACGAGCCGGGCTGGGGGCTTTACCGCGCCTGGGATGAGTGGTTGCAGGTGGAACACCTGGTGGCGGAGCCGCAGCGCCTGGACAGCCTGTGCCGCAAATATACGACGTTTTTGGACCGAACCCTCAGCGGTTTGTTTGAGGATTGGAAGCAAGAGGTAATTCCATGCTTAAAGGCAAGCAGCGACCTTTAATCGCTGTGACGGGGCCCCGGCGGCGCGGTTTGATGCCGCGCCTGCTGGTGCATTTGGGCATTCTCCTGGCCGGTGGCCGCGGCACCCAGATGACACCGGCCAGCCCCAAGCCCGCGGCGCCGTATCACGGCGTCGTTATCAGCGGCGGACATGATGTGGACCCGGTGCTGTACGCGCAGAAATCCGAAGTGACACCGCGTTATGATCCCGAGCGCGATGCCTTTGAGTCCGAGGTCATAGACGATGCGCTCAAGCGCAATCTGCCCTTGCTGGGTATCTGCCGCGGTGCCCAGCTGCTGAATGTGCGGCTCGGTGGTGATCTATATCAGGAATTGCGTAGCCGTCGTCTGCAGACGTCGAATCGCTGGACCATCTTTCCCCTGAAGACCCTGCACGTTCACGACAACACCTGCCTGTGCGATCTGCTCGGCAGTCACAGCGCCCGTATCAACAGTCTGCACAACCAAGGCATTAACCGGCTCGGTCAGGGTTTGCAGATCTCGGGGCGAGACCTGGATGATATCGTTCAGGCGGTCGAAGATCCGGCGCGACCGTTTTTGGTGGGCGTGCAGTGGCACCCCGAATTTCTGCTGTATATGCGCCGCCAGCGGCGCCTGTTCAAGGCGCTGGTGGAGGCGGCAAAAGAATGTCGTGACCGGGACTGTTAAGCGAGTGTAATCATGGAAGCGTATCTCAGCCTGTTCGGGTTCGCCTTTCTTGCCGCCACCATCCTGCCGGCCTATTCCGAGGTCATGCTGGCCGGCATGGTGGCGGCCGGGTACGATCCGTTCATGCTCTGGGCCTGGGCCACCGCCGGCAATACGCTTGGATCGGCGCTGAACTGGGTGCTGGGCCGTTACCTGCTGCACTTCAAGGATCGGCGTTGGTTTCCGTTTCGATTGAATTCATTGCAGCGCGCCCAGTCCTGGTTTCAGCGCTACGGCGTGTGGACATTGTTGTTGGCCTGGATGCCCGTGGGCGGCGATGCGCTCACCTTTATCGCCGGCATGATGCGCGTGCGTTTTATAGTATTTTTTGTCCTCACCGGTATAGGTAAGGGTGTGCGTTATGCCATTCTACTCGGCCTGTTGGATATTATCGGACAGCGCATCGGCGCGGGTCATTAATCCCGCGATCCAAGCCTGACCCAGACTGATACCGCCGTCGTTAGGCGGGGTCTGGCGCGCTAGGTAAGGTCTTAGCCCGCGCTGCTGCAAGCCCGTCATTACACCCCTGGCCAGCACATGATTCAGAAAACAGCCGCCGCTCAGCAGCACGATCTCGGTTCCCTGGGTGCGGGCGGCCTGCGCACTCCATTCACACAAGGCCTCGATCAGGCTGCCGTGGAATAGGTTGGCGCCGCGTACCGCCGGGCAATCGATGAGCCGAGTCAATAATGGCGTGAGATCGAGTTGACCGTTGTCTATCACCCAGCCATCGTCCATCACCTCGGTCTGCGTGACCAGGCCTTCCAACAGCATGGGGGCCTGGCCTTCGAAACTCACCTTGAGTTTGACGCCGAGCAGACCGCAGGCGGTGTCGAACAGCCTGCCGCAACTGGAGACTTCGGGGGTATTGATATTTTTCTCCAACAGCTGATGCAGTTGTCGGGCGGCCGGCTGTTGCGCGAAGCGTTGGGCGATTTCAGTGCCGCGGCCGATGTGATGCAAAAAGGCGGCGGCCATGCGCCAGGGTTCGCGCGCGGCGATGTCGCCGCCGGGTTGTTTGATGTGATGCAGATGACCGAGGCGTTGACAGCGCGCACCGTTGTACCACATCAATTCCCCGCCCCAGGGGGTCTGGTCCGTGCCCAGGCCGAAACCGTCCAAGGCCAGGCCGACGGCGGGGTCGGTGATGTGATGCTCCGCGGCCACCGCGGCCAGGTGGGCATGGTGATGTTGTACGGCATAGGCCGGAATGTGAAGGCCTTGGGCATGGCGCGTGCTGTGGAAATCGGGATGCAGATCGTGGGCGACGCGCTGCGGCTGCACGTCCAGGATGGCCAGCAGGCGCTTGATGCTTGCTTCGAAAAAGCGCAGTGAGGCGGCATTGTCCATGTCGCCGATGTGTTGCGAGACAAAGGCCTCGTCGCCACGCGTAACGCAGATAGTGTTTTTTAAATGCCCGCCCAGCGCCAGGGTGGGGGGGATTTCATGGGGCAGCTTGACGGCGCGCGGCACGTAGCTGCGGGCGCGGCGTATAAAGCCGGGGCCGGTGTCGGTGACGCGCATCACCGTGTCGTCGCAAGGGATGAGAATGTCGCGGTTGTGGTCGACGATGGTGTCAGCTATGTGGCCCAGCCGTTGGCGCGCTTCGGCGTTGTCGATCACCAGCGGTTCGCCCCCCGGATTGGCGCTGGACATCACCAGTTTCAGCGCCTGCGGCTGCTGCAGCCAGTCCGTGCCGTCGGGCCGTCCGGCGGCCTCGTGGAACAGCAGGTAGTGCAAAGGCGTATAGGGCAGTAACAGGCCCAGCCACTGCAAGCCCGGGGCGATGGACGCGGCGAGTGTCACGCTGTTTCCTTTCGGTAATAGCACGATGGGGCGTTCGGGGCTGTCGAGCACTGTTGCCCCTGCGTCGTCCAGTTCAACCAGTGTGGCAGCGCTATTCAAATTGGCCACCATCACGGCGAAGGGTTTTTCTTCGCGATGCTTACGTTGCCTGAGCCGCTGTACCGCATCTTCATTGCCGGCGTCGCAGACCAGATGAAATCCGCCCAGGCCCTTGACCGCGAGAATCTCGCCGCCATGGATGCGCGTCAGGATGTCCGCTACCGGCATGGAAAGTCTCGGCCCACATACCGGGCAGGCGGTGGGTTGGGCGTGGAAGCGGCGATTGCCCGGCTCGTGATACTCCGTGGCGCAGTCGGCGCACATCTTGAAACCGGCCATGGTGGTGTTGGACCGGTCATAGGGCAGGCTGCGCGTGATGGTATAGCGTGGCCCGCAATGGGTGCAGTTGAGAAAAGGATAACGATAGTAGCGGCTGTCGGGGTCGAACAGTTGTTCCAGGCAGGCCGGGCACACCGAGCTGTCGGGCGGGATACGGGTGGTGACCGCGCCGGTCGCGCTGCTGCGTATGGCAAAGCCCTGTTCCTGCTGCAACGGAATTTCCTGCGTGATGATGTGATCGATGCGTGCCAGCGGCGGGGGCTGCTTGCCCAGCGCCTTGATGAATTCCGCGCTTCGCCTACCTTGGATCTCGATAGTGACGCCCTGGCCGTCATTGAGTACCCAGCCCGTGAGTTGATGCTGTTGTGCCAGGTTGTAGACATTGGGGCGCAAGCCGACCCCCTGCACCAGACCTTTGACTGAAAGCCGAAAGCGTTTAGGTGATGGGCCCATCGATGGAAGGCGGTTGGTCGTTCTCGGGCGTGTGTACTTCGGCGAATTCTTCAACCATGGCCGCCGCCTCGTGCACATGTTCGAAACGGGCGATGTGAAACAGGGCGTCGCCCTCATTGACCAGGGGCAGATTGGTGCGGCCGATGACGATGCCGCTGAAGGGCGAGGTGATCTCGACCTCGCGTTCACCGAAGGGGTCAGAGATCACGCCCAGCAGGGTATTCTTTTTTACCCAGGTGCCCAGTGCCACCATGGGTCGCAGGATACCGCTGCCCGGCGTGCGTACCCAGGAGCTGGAGCGTGCCGTCACCGGTTCGAAGGTCTTTTTCTTAGTGCGCGTCTGCGGCAGCATTTCGAGCTTGCGCATGACATTGATAATGCCCCGCACCCCGGCTCGGATCGAGAACTCGTCAAAGCGCAGCGCCTCCCCCGCCTCGTAGAGCAGCATGGGGATGCCGCGCTCGTCCGCCGCCTCGCGCAGCGAACCGTCGCGCAGGTTGGCGGAAATGATGACCGGCACGCCGAAGGCCTGGGCCAGACCCGCGGTTTCCGCATCGTCCAGGTTGGCGCGGATCTGGGGCAGATTGTTGCGGTGGATGGCGGCGGTGTGCAGGTCGATGCCGTAGCGGCATTTGGCGACGATTTCCGTCATGAACAGGTGCGCCATGCGCGCCGCCAGCGAACCCTTTTCCGAACCGGGGAAGCAGCGGTTCAAGTCGCGCCGGTCGGGCAGATAACGCGAGTGGCTGATGAGGCCGTGGACGTTGACAATGGGCACCGCGATCAAGGTGCCGCGCAGGTTCTTGAGTTGGGGCAGCTTGAGAATGCGGCGGATGATCTCCACCCCGTTGATCTCGTCGCCATGGATGGCGGCGCTGATGAACATGCTCGGTCCGGCATATTTGCCGCAGATCACGTGCACCGGCATGCTCATAGGGGCGTGGGTGTAGAGCCGACCCGCCGGCAGGTCGACGGTGATGCGTGAACCCGGTTCGACTGTGACCTTGTTGATGGTGATGGCGGAATTCTTCTTGCGCTGCATCAGCCGCGGCCTTTGGTACGGGTCTTATGCGGTTTGGCGTTTTTTTCCAAAAACTGGACGATCATGCCCGCTACATCCTTGCCGGTGGCGGCCTCGATGCCTTCCAGGCCGGGCGAGGAGTTGACCTCCATAATCAACGGCCCGCGTCCGGAGCGTAGGATGTCGACCCCGGCCACGTTCAGGCCCATGACCTTGGCGGCCTTGATGGCGGTGGCGCGCTCCTGGGGGGTGATCTTCACCAGCGAGGCGGAGCCGCCGCGATGCAGATTGGAACGAAACTCGCCCTCCAGCGCCTGACGTTTCATGGCGGCGACCACCTTTTCGCCGATGACGAAGCAGCGAATATCGGCGCCGCCGGCCTCCTTGATGAACTCCTGCACCATGATGTTGGCCTGCAAGCCCATGAAGGCCTCGATAACGCTTTCCGCCGCTTTGCGCGTTTCCGCCAACACCACGCCGATGCCTTGGGTGCCTTCCAGAAGTTTGATGACCAGGGGTGCGCCGCCCACCATCTTGATCAGATCCTGCACATCGTCGGGTGAATGGGCGAAGCCGGTGACGGGTATGCCCACCCCCTTGCGCGACAACAGTTGTAGCGAGCGCAGTTTGTCGCGGGCGCGGGTGATGGCCACCGACTCGTTCAGTGGGAACACCCCCATCATTTCGAATTGACGCGACACGGCGGTACCGTAAAAGGTGATGGAGGCGCCGATACGCGGAATGACCGCATCGAAGCCGCTCAGGTTCTCACCTTTGTAATGGATCTCGGGATTGGCGGAGCTGATGTTCATGTAGCAGCGCAGGGTGTCGATGACCCGCGCCTCATGGCCGCGCTGTTGGCAGGCTTCCACCATGCGGCGGGTGGAGTAGAGCTTGCTGTTGCGTGAGAGGATGGCGATATTCATGATACAACTCCCTGTCGTTTATTGCCTGTGAAAATAATGTGAGCGGAAACCTGCGCGTAGACTGGGTATATCAGGTTTCGTCCCAGTCTAATGCGGCGGGGTCGGGCTTGCCCAGCAGGAAGGAGGCATCCGGCCGCACCAGCAGGCGTCCCGCCATGGCGGTGCGTCCCAGCAGCATGCGAAAGCGCATATTGTCGCGGTTGGTGAGTGTCAGCTCGACGGGCCATTGCAATTCACCCGCCTTGAGCAGGGTTGAGATGACATAGCGATTTTCCGTATGACCGCCGGAATCGGTGACGTTGCGTTGATCGATCACCTCCGCCTCGCAGAAGGTTTCCACCTCGGTACTGTGCTGGCGTGGATGCATGCCGAAACGGACCCAGGTCGCGCCGCCCTTTAAATAAGGCTCCACCATAAACGTGTGTAAGGCCGAGGTGCGGGCGCCGGTGTCGATCTTGGCCTTGAGCCAGGGCAGGCCCAGCTCGGGTAACGAGACCCATTCGCGCCAGCCGACGGGCGTGTGTTTGTCCTGGGGGGGTGCCATTTTCATCATTTACTCAATGCGGTCAGGAACGTTAATGAATACCTTGATTGGGCGCAAGACGCAATCTTGACTATGCAAAATCCGGCCTCCAGCCGGTGCTGCAATGCCCCATTCCGTTTTGTGGTAGAGGGTCTATTCTTTAAAAATAGCCGCCGTAATTGAATGCGAAAAAGTCCATGGCCGAGATTTTCGTCACATCGCTCAGCAGTGGCTCGCCCACCGCCTCGCCGATCGAGATCGTCGAGCGCAAGGGGCTGGGCCATCCTGATACCCTGTGCGACGCCCTGGCGGAGGCCCTGAGCCTTGCCCTGTGCCGCTACTATCTGGAGCACTTCGGCCTCATTCTGCATCATAACGTGGATAAGGCCCTGCTGTGGGGCGGCACCACCGAGCCGGCCTTCAAGGGCGGTCGCGTCACCGCGCCCATGGAGATCTTCCTGGCGGGGCGCGCCACGCGCGAGTTCAGGGGCGCAAAGGTGCCCGTCGAGTCGCTGGTCGAGGAGACCTGCCGCCAGTGGCTGAATCAAAACCTGCACGCCCTGGACGCCGAGCGCCAGGTAAAACTGCACACCATGATCCGGCCCGGTTCCCGCGAGTTGGTCGAACTCTACCTGCGCCAGCAGGCGCGCGGCGTGGCGCTGGCCAATGATACCTCCTGCGGCGTCGGCTATGCGCCGCTGGATGAGCTGGAGCAGCTGGTGCTGGCGGTGGAGCAGCATCTCAACTCCGCCGCCGTGAAACAGGCCCACCCCGAGACCGGCGAGGACATCAAGGTAATGGCTGTGCGTGAGGATGACACTATCCACCTTACCATCGGTTGCGCCTTTGTCGATCGCCATATCGCCGACATGGACGACTACATGGCGAAAAAGGGCCAGTTGGCGGCGCTGGTCAACGAGGTCGCGCACCGCTACACCGCAAAACAGCTCGATATCAGTATCAACGCCGCGGATGGCATGGAGCCGGATTCGCTCTATCTCACCGTCACCGGCACCTCGGCCGAGGCCGGCGATGACGGCGAGGTGGGGCGTGGCAACCGGGTCAACGGCCTGATCACCCCTTATCGCCCCATGAATATGGAGGCCGCCGCCGGCAAGAACCCGGTCACCCATGTGGGCAAGCTTTATACCATCATCGCTCAGCGTGCCGCTGCCGCGTTGGTGAATGAAATCGCCGAGGTGGAGGAGGCGCGGTGTTATCTGGTCAGTTGCATCGGTCAGCCGGTGGGTGAGCCGCAACTCGTCGATGTGCAGGTGCGGCTGGCCGATGCGGCGCGGCTCGCCGCCGTCAAGGCGGAGATCCAGGCGATCATGCGCGCCCATCTGCAGCGGGCGGCAAGCATTCGGGACGAATTGATCGCGGGCGGGATCAAGGTTTATTGAAAGGCGAGATTGGAGACAGTTTTCATTATTACTGCAAACAGGGAGGCAGATGATGACTGCAAAACAGGTTCGGTTCGGTGATGCTGCGCACGGCGTGCGGACCCGCGAGGAGATGCGCGGTACGGGCGCGGAGTCTATCGAGTTGTCCGGGGCCGAAGCATGAAATCTATTGATAGTGCATTGCTGACCGACCTTTACCAACTCACCATGCTGCAGGGCTATTACGAGCAGGGTATGGATGAGACGGCGGTGTTTGAGTTTTTCGTGCGCGACCTGCCGCCTGAACGCGGCTTCCTGCTGGCCGCCGGCCTGGAGCAGGTGTTGCAGTATCTTGAGGGTCTGTGTTTCACCCGTGAGGAACTGGATTACCTCAAGGAAACCGGCCGCTTCAGCGACGCCTTCCTCGATTCGCTCGCGGCGTTGCGTTTCACGGGGGATGTGCACGCCATGCCCGAAGGGACCCCCTTTTTCGCCAACGAACCCATCCTGCGGGTTGTCGCGCCCATGCCCCAGGCGCAACTGATGGAGAGCCGCGTGATCAACCTGTTGCATTACCAGACCCTGGTGGCCTCCAAGGCGGCGCGCTGCGTGCTGGCCGCGCCCGGCAAACTGCTGGTGGATTTCGGCATGCGCCGCGCCCACGCCGGCGAGGCCGGTCTGTTGGCGGCGCGCGCCTCGTATCTGGCCGGTTTTGACGGCAGCTCCACCGTGCTGGCCGCGCCCGCCTTCGGCGTGCCTATTTATGGCACCATGGCCCACTCCTTCGTCCAGGCCCATGACCTGGAGGCGGCGGCCTTCGAACACTTCGCCCATGCCCAACCCGACAACGTGGTGTTGTTGATCGACACCTATGATACCGAAGCGGCGGCGCAGAAAGTGGTGGAACTGGCCGCGCGTCTGCAGGGCATCAACATCAAGGCGGTGCGGCTCGACAGTGGCGATCTGTTCGACCATGCCCGGCAGGTGCGCGCCATCCTGGACGCGGGCGGTTTGCGCCAGACGCGCCTGTTTTGCTCCGGCAACCTCGATGAATATCAGCTGCAGGCCTTTATTAAAAACGATGTGCCTATGGACGGCTTCGGGGTGGGCACGCTGATGGACACCTCGGCCGATGTGCCTTATCTGGACTGCGCCTACAAACTGCAGGAGTATGCCGGTATCGCCCGGCGCAAGCATTCCGAGGGTAAGGAAACGTGGCCGGGGCGTAAGCAGGTGTATCGGCGCTACGCTGAAGACGGAGTGATGTCAGCCGACATTGTCACTCTGGAGGACGACGTGCAGGAGGGCAGGCCGCTGATCCGGCCGGTGATGCGGGATGGCCGGCGCGTGCAGCCGCCGCCTGCGCTCAGTGAGTCACGTGATTATGCGCAGCGCGAGTTCGAATCGCTGCCGGGTGAACTAAAGCGGTTGGAGGAGCATCGCTACCGTGTGGAGATCGCCACTGTGCTCAAACAGCTGGCCCACGACGTGGATCTGCAACAGCACTGACGGGCCTATCTAATTACTGAAGAGTACGCCGATACCGAAATGAAAGCGTGTCTCGGGTGAACCGCCCCGCGCTTTGGACCAGAGATGCAGCCGCTCAATAGCCACCACCGGATAGGTGTACTCGCTCTCGCCGATGCGCCCTTGGCGCGTCTGCTGCAATGTGCCGCTGACGCTGATCAGGCGTCCCTGGGCATAATCGGTGGTTTCCAGATAGCCGCTTTGCCGGGCAAGAAAACGTCCTAAGGGTGCCTCATCGAGGTCGGGGCGTTGGTTGGAATCCAACGGATAGGCGAGGACTTCGAGTTGTGTCGCCTCCTTGAGATTGGTGCTGGCGATAATCACGCCACCCCATAACACGCGAGTCCCCTGTAGCGAATCGGCCTTGGCCGCCGCCTGTTGCGGCGTGATATCAAGAGCGATATTGCTCGTGTCGAATTTTGGCGTGGTGGCGCACGCCTGCAGCAGTACGGCGGCGAGTATCAATGCCAGGGTAGGGTGAATTTTATTCATGATGATAGATCCGGCTTACCAACGATAGGGTGGATAAGGTCTGTGGTAGAAAGGCCCGGGATAGTAAGGCCACCACGGGTCATAATACCAGGGCGGCGGCGGATCGTAACGCGCCGGCTCGGGTTCCGCCCCCCACAGGTAAGAAGTGCTTACCGTGACGATGGGAAACGTATAGCTGTATTCACCGATGGGCCGGGTGGACTCGCCCTTGATGGTGCCGGCCACGGTAAGCCTTTGCCCCGCGCCATAGACGATGGGGTCGATAAAGCCGGGAAAACTGGCGATGAAGCGCCCGTCGCTTCTGCTGCCGCTCATGGGTTCGCCATGGCTGTCCAGCTCGCGGCTGACAACCTCCACCCAGGTGCGGTCGCGCTTGTTCTCCACCTGGGTGATAACGCCGCCCCATCGTACGGCGCTACCGGTAAAACGCGGCCCGTCCTGGCGTACCTCGGCGACAGTGGGGTTGCCGGGCGGCGGCTCTTTGATTGGGATTGGAACCTGGCTGGCGCAGCCGCCGAGTAAGGCAATGATAGCGGGATAAAAAAGGCGTTTCATAGAAGAGACTCGCAATCTTGCTTGAATGGGTTCCAGCTACGTCCTGTTATAGTCCAAGCAGGCGCTGCCGGACAAGGCCGTTCATGTCAATCGCGCCCGGACTGAGGATCGCTGGCCCGCTGTGAATCCTCGGCCCACGCATCCTGGTCGAACAGATCACGCAACTCCTGCGAGGCCTGTTTGGCCGATTCGATCAGTTGCTCCTCGTCGTGATAGAACTGTTGCTGGCGTTCCATGAGCTGATCATCGTGTGCGCGAAAGCGCTCCACTGCCTCGTCGGCCCGCGCCGGCGGGATGCCCAGGCCGGTGAGCACATGGCGGGTGAGTTCCAGGCTGGAGAACAGCAGCTCGCGGATCACCGGATCCACCCCCAGCTCTTTTAGACGATAGCTGTGTACCCGATTGCGAGCCCGGGCCAGCACCTTGACCTGGGGAAAGTGGCGCCGCGCCAGTTCGGCGGTCTTGAGCGAGTCCTCCATGTCGTCGATGGCGATCACCAACAGCCGGGCCTGGTCCAGCTTGGCGGCGCGCAACAGCTCCAGCCGCGTGGCGTCGCCGTAATAGACCTTGTTGCCGAAGCGGCGCACGAAGTTCAATTGGTCCAAGCTCTTATCCAGGGCGGTGAAGTGGATGCCCTTCATGCGCAGCACGCGGCCGACGATCTGGCCAAAGCGACCGAAGCCGGCGATGACCACCGGGTTCTCCTCCTCATCGATGCTGTCGTATGTCATCGTCTGTTCGCGGCGCTCGCGCCGCCCGGCGATCCGATCGTCGATGTACAACAGCACCGGGGTCAGGGCCATGGAGAGGGTGACCACCATGATGAGCAGGTCCGACAGGGTCGCCGCCAGGGTGTCCGCCTGCACCGCGGCGGCGAACAGCACAAAGGCGAACTCGCCGCCCTGGGACAAGGTCAGGGCCAGCTTGCGCGCGCAGGTGACATCGCCCAGGCGCCAGTACCCCAGGCCGTAAAGTACCATGAACTTCACCGCCACCAGGGCCAGGGCCAGACCGATCACCAGGGCGGGTTGGTGGGTGATCAATTGCAGGTCCACGGACATGCCCACGGCGATGAAGAACAGTCCCAGCAACAGCCCCTTGAAGGGCTCGATCTGGGCGCTCAGTTCATGGCGGAATTCGGAGTCGGCCATCAGCACCCCGGCCAGGAAGCTGCCCAGGGCCATGGACAGGCCGGCCCAATCCATGAGCAGGGCCGTGCCCACCACCACCAGCAGGGCCGCGGCGGTGAACAATTCGTGATTGCCGGCGGCGCTGACCATGCGAAACAGGGGGCGGAGCAAATAGTGACCGCCGATGATGACCAGGGCGATGAGGCCGATGGCGCGCACGATGGGCCAGAGCATGCCCGCGTCGTTAAGATCGGTGCCCGTGGTCGCCAGCAGGGGGATGATGGCCAACAGGGGGATCACCGCCACGTCCTGGAACAGCAGGATGGAGAAGCTGGCGCGGCCGTGCTGGGTCATGAGTTGATTACGCTCGGCCAGGGTCTGCAGGGCGAAGGCGGTGGAGGACATGGCCAGCGCCAGGCCGACGATAGCCGCGCTGAGGGGCGTCACCCCCAGGGCCCAGGCGGCCAGGCCGATGGGCAGGGCGGAGAGCGCCACCTGCGCCCCGCCCATGCCGAACACCGGTTTGCGCAGCGCCCAGAGGCGGCTGGGTTGCAGCTCCAGACCGATGATGAACAGCAGGAACACTATGCCCAGCTCGGCGAAGTGCAGGATATTGTCCACATCGTAAATCAGCCCCAGGCCGTCGGGGCCGATCACCAGTCCCGCCGCCAGATAGCCGAGCACGGCGCCCAGGCCCAGTTTGCGAAACAGGGGCACCACCAGCACCGCGGCCAGCAGAAAGATCGCGCCTTCAGCCAATGACGACATGGCCCTCTATCCTGTCACGCTGAAATGGTCCAGGGAAAAACCCCGCCGGGTCCGTCTCATGTCAGCGCTTCGCCCCAGCGGCCGGCGAAACAGATCTCGCCCAGAGGTCGGCGTCGACGCGGAGCGGTCTCCGCTTGGCGAAACTCTTCGTCCAGGGCCTGCGCCGGCGCCGGCTTGCCCACGGCGATGACGGCCATGGGGGTGTACTGCTCGGGGATATTGAAGGTCTGGCGCGCCTTGTCCTGGTCGAAGCCGCCCATTTGATGAGCCGCCAGCCCCAGGGCGGTGGCCTGTAGGCAGAGGTTCTCGCTGGCCGCGCCGGTGTCGTATTGCCCCCAGCGGTTGGGCTTGTCGTTTTTGTGAAAATGGCTGGCGGCGTTGGCGATCAGCAGCAAGGGCGCCGCGCCGGCCCAGCGCTGATTCTTCTCCGCCAGGCAGGCCAGGGCCGACGCCCAGGCCTGTGGATCGTCGGCCTTGTGGCACACCACATAGCGCCAGGGCTCGTCACCGAAGCAGGAGGGGGCCCAGCGCGCCGCCTCCAACAGGGCGGTGACCTGTTCGGCGCTCAGGGATGCATCCGGGTCCAGGGCGCGCGGGCTCCAGCGCGCGGCGATCAGCGCGTGGATGGGGACCGAGGTTTGGGCGGGCTTTTCCATGACGTTCTCCTTTCGTCCTGTTCATAATGTTTAGCAAGGCTTGTTCCAGTTCCATGCTTCCGGGCAGGGCGCCGCGCCGGGCCAGGACGGGACTGCCTTGCAGGCCGAGGGTCGGTGCGCCCCGGCACCCACTTGGTGCGGTCGACATGGAGGAGAAGGTGTACTGAGTCACCACCGCCGCCGGGCCAGCGCAGGGTATATGCTCACATCTTGCGCCGGGCCTGGCAAATCGGCGTCAGGGCTGCAATCAGCGCGTATAGGCCTTGTCTCACCGTCGCGCCTTGCGTCTATGCAAAGCGGTCTCGTGTGTAGGCGCTGTGCTTAGCGTTGCAGGTGCGCATAGGGCGGATCCGTCTGGATGCGTGTATCAAAGACCCCTTTGCCGACGGTGAAGTGATACAGGCTCTGCCAGCGTTTGTCCTGAATCCCCAATACTTCATGCACGGCATCGTCGAAATAACAACCGATGCCGGTGCCCTGGATGCCGGCGGCCTCAGCCTCCAGGTACAGCACTTGGCCGATCATGCCCGCCTCCCAGTACAGTCGACGATAGTGCCAGGCGCCGGCTCCAAGCACCGAGGTATCGGCGATCATACCCAGGCTGAAACAGCTCTGGCCGGCGATGCCCTGGTGGCAGGAAAGCGTGGCGGCCAGGGTCTGGCTATCGGCATGGACCAGCTTGTACAGCGGCAGGTGCTCGGGGCACGCGTCGACCTGTTGCCACTGGAACTGTTCACGGCCGAGGGCGGACTTGAACGCATCAAGGCTATGGGGATTTCTGACCAGGGCATAGAGCCCCGGCGCCAAATCATGGACGCGATGGACAAACAGCACCATGTTAATGCTGTCGCGCCAGGGCGTGCAGTCCCAGGGCGGCAACCTAGGGCGTGGCAGGGTCATGTCCAGCATACGCAACAAGGCGTCCCGGCCGATAGGCGTTTGGCCGTCGAAGGCCTGGGCGCTGCGGCGCCGGCGGATGAGGGCGGCGGCCGTCAAATCGCAGGGGCTATTCAGTGGCGCGGGACGCGCGTCAAGGTTTGCTTTAGCAGCCTCGGTCACCGGCTTTCGGGCCGCTCGGCTTACCTCATCGATGATGGGCCATCGATGCAGGTGATGAGGCGACAACACATTGGCTCGCCCGGACCATTCCCCGTGGTTGACGCTGTCGATCAAGCGGTCAATCGCGACAGCGTGCCTTGCGCAGCCGCTGCTGATGTGCAGCAGCAGGTCGGGATGTTCACGTTCGGCATCGCCGAAGTCAGCGGCGCGCGCGAGGCCGAGCAGGGTGGCCTGTTGTGAGTCACTGATTCGATCCAGCAGCTGCACGCGCCAACCCAAGGCCGCGGCGCCGTAGCGCAGGGCGGCGAGGGCGTGGCCGGTGTCCAGTTGGCAGTAACGGTAGGCACGTTCGCCGTATTTCCAGGCCTCGCGCCAGTGGATGGCGCTGATGCCGATTAGCAAGGTATCCGGCGGCAGGACGTCGTCCTGGAATACACAGCGTTGTTCCAGTTGATGGTCGCGACTGAGATAGTGGTGCACACCGCCGGCCAGATCGCCCAGGGTGTTGCAGATCACATAGGCCTCCTCGGCGTGCAGGTTGCCGCTGGAGGGATTGCAGCGCAGGGCCCACCTCGCCTCGCCGTAGCGCTTCCAGGCGCTCAGGCCCAGGGCCAGTTCCAGCAGGCCGCCAAGGTTTTCCAGGGTGAGCGGCTGCGCTTCGATTGTGTCCGGCGCATATATATCTATATAGAGTGACGCCAGCCGGTCGGCGATCAAAGGCAGATCGGTCTTGGCGGCACCCTCGAACCAGCGGAAGGCCTCGGGCTGGTCGTCCCAGTCCAGGGCCTGCGGTCCCGCCGCGTAACGCTGCAGCTGGTGCTTGGTGATATCGTGATAGTGGCGCACGACATCGTGGTCGGTTTTATCATCTGTCATCGCGCTATTGTCCCTCTTCACGTCTTTGTCGCATAGCGGCCAACGGGACCTCAAGGTGTTGTTGGCAACCGCCATCAGGGTGACGTCGATCGGGTGGGTGTGGACGGCAATACTCCGATCATTCAGGATGACTGTAAATCACGGGAATTCCCCGCTCAAACCGATATGATCGAGCTGACAAATGAATTATATATGTGGGATGGTGCCGAGGAGAGGACTTGAACCTCCACGGGGTTGCCCCCACTAGCACCTGAAGCTAGCGTGTCTACCAATTTCACCACCTCGGCATGAAGAAGTGAAAAAAGACGTGTCAACGTCTGAGGCCGCGCACTTTAGCAAGATTAATTCGCGTCGTCAATCGCTTGGCGTGTACAATGTGCGCCAAGTTAAATGATAGGAAAATCAAATCGATGACCAAACGCAAACCCCAGGATCCCAACTTCGAACGCGAGGCGCAAAAATACGATAACCCTATCCCCAGCCGTGAGCTGATCATGGAGATGCTGGCCGACGAGGGCGAGCCCATGTCGATGAAACGGGTGGCGGAGGCCTTGGGGCTGGAGAGTGAGACGGAGCTGGAAGCCCTGCGGCGGCGATTGCGGGCCATGGAACGTGACGGTCAGCTGGTGCGTAATCGCCGCGACCGTTTTGGTTTGGTGAGTAAGATGCAGCTCATCTCCGGCCGCGTGATCGCCCATCCGGACGGATTCGGCTTTTTGGTGCCGGACGACGGTGGCGACGATCTGTTTCTGTCGGCGCGCCAGATGCGCACTCTGCTGCACGGTGATCGGGCCCTGGCGCGGGTCTCCGGCGTCGACCGCCGCGGCCGTCGTGAGGGCACGGTGGTGGAGGTGCTGGAGCGCGCCAACAATGAAGTGGTGGGGCGCTTCATGCTGGAGCACGGCATCGGTTTCGTGGCGCCGGACAACAAGCGCATCACCCAGGACATTTTGATTCCGCCCGAGGGCCGCGGCGGCGCCAGCAGCGGCCAGATCGTGGTGGCGCGCATTATCGAACAGCCCTCCAATCGGGCCAAGCCCATCGGTGAGATCGTCGAGGTGTTGGGCGATCACATGGCGCCGGGCATGGAGATCGACATCGCCATCCGCGCCCATGAATTGCCGCGCGAGTGGCCGCCCGAGGTCAAGGACGAGATCCGGGTGTTCGGTCGTGAAGTGGAAGAGGCCCACAAAGCCGATCGCGAGGATCTGCGTGACCTGCCCCTGGTCACCATCGATGGCGAGGACGCGCGCGATTTCGATGACGCGGTGTATTGCGAACGCCAGGGCAAGGGTTGGCGTCTGCTGGTGGCGATCGCCGATGTGTCCCACTATGTCGATTTTGACAGCGCCCTGGACAAGGAAGGGCGCACGCGCGGCAACTCGGTGTACTTTCCCGGGCGGGTCATCCCCATGCTGCCCGAGGTGCTGTCCAACGGCTTGTGTTCTCTCAATCCGAAAACGGACCGTTTGTGCATGGTGTGCGAAATGGAGCTCACCGCCGCGGGGGCGGTGCGTGATTTCCGCTTTTTCGAGGGCTTGATGCGCTCGTCGGCGCGCCTGACCTATAACGAGGTGGCCACTATGGTGGTGGAGCGCGACATGGCGCTGCGCCGCGAACACCAGCAGCTGGTGCCGCACCTGGATAATCTGCATGAGTTATATAAGGTGTTCCGCGCGCGGCGTGATAAGCGCGGCGCCATCGATTTCGAGACCACCGAGACGCGCATCGTCTTCGGCACCGAGCGCAAGATCGACCAGATCGTGCCGGTGGAACGCAACGACGCCCACAAGCTGATCGAGGAATTCATGATCGCGGCCAATGTCTGCGCAGCCAAATTCCTGCTCGACAACAAGATCCCGGCGCTGTATCGCGTGCATCAGGGGCCCTCGGAAGAAAAGCTGACCGCCCTGCGCGAATTTCTCTCCAGTGTCGGTCTGACCCTGGGCGGCGGCGACGAACCCGAGCCGAAACACTACGCCAAGATTCTGGATCAACTGCAAGGTCGGCCCGACGCCCACTTGATCCAGACCGTGTTGCTGCGCAGCCTGCGCCAAGCGGTCTATACGCCGGAGAACAACGGCCACTTCGGCCTGGCCTTCGACGCCTATGCCCACTTCACCTCGCCCATCCGACGCTATCCCGATTTGTTGGTGCATCGCGCCATTCGCCATGTGGTGCGCGGTAAGCCGGTGAAACAATACAAATACGGCATGAGCGACATGCTGGCCTTCGGTGAGCATTGCTCCATGACCGAGCGGCGCGCCGACGAGGCCACCCGCGACGCGGTGGACTGGCTCAAGTGTGAGTATATGCAGGACCGGGTGGGCGAGGAGTACGACGGCATCATCTCCAGTGTCACTGGCTTCGGCCTGTTTGTGGAGCTGGACGACATCTACGTGGAGGGCCTGGTGCACATCACCTCGCTGGCCCAGGATTATTACCAGTTCGATCCGGTGCATCACCGCCTCATCGGCGAGCGCAGCAACAAGGTCTACGGTCTGGCCGGCAAGATCCGGGTCAAGGTGGCGCGCGTCGATCTGGAACGCAAACGCATCGATTTCGAACTGGCCGAGAGCGAGCTGGAGGCCGGCGCTAAGGGCGCGCCGAAAAAGAAAAAATCGAGCCGACAGCGCAAACGGGGCAAGGGTGACGCGGCCAAACCGGCGGCGGCTGAAAGTGAGGCGCCCAAGAAGAAAAAGAGTCGCCGTAAGCGTAGTCGCAAGAAGTCGCCGAAGTAGGTTTTTATGTCCATCGTGTTCGGTATCCATGCGGTGGAAGCGGCGCTCAAACAAAGCGCTATCGCGGAATTATGGCTGGCTGAGAGTCAGCGCCCCAACGCCCGTCTCAACCGCCTGCTTGACCAGGCCAAACGCGCCGGGGTCAGGATCCAGCACCGGCCGCGTGAGGCGTTGGACCAACTGGTGCAAGGCGAGCGGCATCAGGGCGTAGTCGCCCGGCTGGCGGCTGTCGAGCCCGCAGCCAGGCCGCCGGACCTGATGGCGCTCATCGACGGCCTGGACCATGCGCCCTTGCTATTGGTGCTGGACGGCGTCACCGATCCCCATAATCTGGGCGCCTGTCTGCGCTCTGCCAATGCCGCCGGTGTCGATGCGGTCATCGTGCCCAAGGACAAGGCGGTGGGCCTGACGCCGGTGGTGCGCAAAGTGGCCTGCGGCGCGGCCGAGACCACGCCCTTCTATCAGGTCACCAACCTGGCCCGCACCCTGCGCGAGCTGCAGCAGGCCGGCGTGTGGCTAGTGGGGGCGGCCGGCGAGGCCGGGGCCAGTCTCTATGAGACCGATCTGCGCGGACCCCTGGCCTTGATGCTGGGCAGCGAGGGCAAGGGCTTAAGACGCCTGACCCGCGAGCACTGCGATCTGCTGGTCAAGATCCCCATGGCAGGGGCGGTGGAGAGTCTGAATGTCTCGGTGGCGACGGGGATATGTCTGTTCGAGGCGCTGCGCCAGCGGAGTGCGCGTTGATCTTTGGCCGCGCAATTGCATCCCCCTGGAAATTCCCGTAAAATCACGCCCCTTGCCGCCAGGCGCGGCGAAACCTCCTTGCCTTACCGCATGGTGCGGAAGGCTACATAGCCATAGGGAGCTAGATAAATGAGACATTATGAAGTCGTGTTCTTGGTCCACCCGGACCAGAGCGAGCAGGTTCCGGCCATGATCGAGCGTTATCGTTCAATCGTCGAAACCGAAGATGGCCAGGTCCATCGTCTGGAAGACTGGGGCCGTCGTCAGCTGGCATATCCCATCGCCAAGGCCCACAAAGCCCACTACGTCCTGATGAATATCGAATGCACTCAAAACAGCATCGATGAGCTGTCCAGTGCCTTCCGCTTCAACGACGCCGTGATCCGCAACATGATCATCCGTCGTGACGAGGCCGTGACCGAGCCTTCCTTCATGGTCAGGAGCCGGGATGATGATCGTGATGACGATTCTTCATCGCGCTCTGACAAGAGGTCGGATTCGGAAGCCGCCTAAGGCGTAGCAATCCCATTGCACAACCAACTGGTGTTGTCAGGCGTTGTCTGCAAGGCACCGGAAACACGGTACAACCCAGCGGGTATTCCTCTGACGCGCTTGTCAGTGGAGCACCGCTCCCGCCAGATTGAGGCGGGCTTGGAGCGAGAGGCCTACTGCCGCATCGTGGTGATCGCCACCGGGCAAGAACTCTCAAAGAAGGCCCAGGCCCTGAGCCAGGGGCAGGCGGTCAAAGTGGCCGGCTTTATCAGCCGCGCCGACAGCCGCCAGGGGCAGGCCATGCTTGTGCTGCATGCCCAGGCGCTCCAAGGGTTGGCATCATTGGATCAGGAATAGATAGTTTAGGAGATCAACATGGCTCGTTATTTTCGTCGTCGCAAGTTTTGCCGGTTTACCGCCGAAGGTGTGAAAGAGATCGATTACAAGGATCTCAACACCCTGAAATCGTATGTCACTGAAACCGGTAAGATCGTGCCCAGCCGCATTACCGGCACCAAGGCCCGGTATCAGCGTCAGCTGTCCACTGCCATCAAGCGCGCCCGTTATATCGCGCTCTTACCCTATAGCGACGCGCACAGGAAGTAATATGCATGCCGACCCACAAGTCGGCATTTGTTTTCACCGCAGGGAAGGTCGGGAGTAAGCTCAGATGCGTGGCTTAGGCGCCTACATTATGCGCGGGCCGCTGCAGGCCATGCTGGTGACCGCCGCTCTGGCGCTGGTATCGCTGGTGCCGATTCTGGGCGTGGTGAGCATGCTCAGCGGTGCGGCGCTGGCCCTGGTGACGCTGCGACACGGCGCCCGGCAGGGTATCACCGTGCTGCTGGGCGCGGGGGTGATTACCGGCGTGTTCATGTATTTCGTGTTCGGCGCCATGGCCTTGGGTTTTGTGTTTCTGTTGTTGTGGTTGCCCTTGCTGCTGCTGGCCCTGGTGCTGCGCAGCAGCGCCTCGTGGTCCATCGTGATCGATGCGGCGACGGCGCTGGGATTGGCGGGAATCGTGGTGTTCTATCTGCTCACGGGCGATCCGGTGCAATTCTGGCAGAATGTACTGAGCCAGATGGTTGAGCTCATGAGCGCCCAGGGCGGTGGCATGGAGGGGATGGAGACGATTCAGAACCAGCTGCCCATGTTTTCCCGTTGGCTGACCGGCATGCTGGCGGGGGCGCTGGTGATGGGACAGATATTGAGCCTGATGGTAGGGCGCTGGTGGCAGGCGCTACTCTACAATCCGGGCGGCTTTCGGCAGGAGTTTCTGGAGTTGCGTCAGAGCCGCCTCGCTGCCATGGTGCTGCTGGCGATTCTGGTGCTGAGTCTGCCGGACCTGGGGGGCGTGAGTGACATGGCGGGTGACATGATGATTGTCATGGTCACCGTCTACAGCATTGTAGGACTGGCCCTGGTGCACGCCTTGGTGGACCGCACCGGGCGGCATGTGGGTTGGCTGGTGGCGCTGTATCTATTTTTGTTCATCCTGCCGCCGCAGGCCATGTTGTTGTTGGCCAGTGCCGGCTTTGCCGACAGCTGGGTGAATTTTCGGAGGCGCTTGTCATCGCTACAGCAGAAATCCGATGATGATCGTAATGACAATCAATAAGTTAGCTTAACTACTTAAGTAGAGGTGTGAAATGGAAGTAATCTTGTTGGATAAGGTGACCAATTTGGGCGGCTTGGGCGACCAAGTCAAGGTACGTCCCGGTTATGGTCGCAATTACCTGATTCCTAACGGTAAGGCCGTCATGGCCACACCGGACAACAAGGCCTATTTTGAAGAACGTCGCGCGGAGCTGGAAAAGGCTGCGGCGGAGGCCAAGGCCGCCGCCGAGGCGCGTGCGGAGAAGATCAACGGCACCAGCGTTGAGATAGCCGGCAAGGCCGGCGAAGAAGGCAAGTTGTTCGGTTCCGTGGGGACTGAGGACATCGCCGTGGCGGTGGCCGCTGCCACCGGCACCGAGGTGGCCAAGCATGAAGTGCTGCTGCCCAAGGGTGTGCTGCGCAATGTCGGCGAATACGAGGTCGAGCTGCAGCTGCATGCCGATGTCAGCGCCGAAGTGAAGGTGGTCGTGGTCGCCGAGGCCTAAGCCGGTCGCGGGTCGGCGGCTGTCCCCCAGCCGCTGGCCCGAATCTTGACGGCTTGTCTTTTCGCCGGACTTGCCGCATTGTTACCGTGTTCCGGCCACTGTCGTTAAGCCACTAAAAATGCCAGAAACATCCCCAGTCCCGTTCGCTCAGGATGAAATCCTAGAGGCCCTGAAACGCCCGCCCCATTCGATTGAGGCGGAGCAGTCCATGCTTGGCGGACTGATGCTGGATAACTCCACCTGGGATCAGGTGGCCGACCTGGTCGGCGAAGAGGATTTCTACCGCAAGGACCACCAGCTTATCTTTCGCGCCGTGCGCCGGCTCAGCGAGGAGGGCACGCCCTTTGACGTGGTGACCCTGTCCGAGTGGCTCGACAGCCATAACGACCTGGATAACGCCGGCGGTCTGTCGTACCTGGGCATGCTGGCCAACAACACCCCCAGCGCCGCCAACATCAAGGCCTACGCCAACATCATCCGCGAGCGCTCGGTGCTGCGTCAGTTGATCAGCGTCGGCACCAAGATCTCCGACAGCGCCTTCAATACCGAGGGGCGCAATAGTGTCGAATTGCTGGACGATGCTGAGCGCATGGTGTTTGAGATCGCGGAGAAGGGCGCCAACCAAAAAGGCGGCTTTGCGATCATCAAGGATGTGTTGGTGAATGTGGTGGATCGCATCGACCACCTCTTCAATCAGGACGGTTCCATTACCGGCCTGCCCACCGGCTATAACGACCTCGACGATATGACGTCCGGCCTGCAGCAGGGTGACCTGATCATCGTCGCGGGCCGCCCTTCCATGGGTAAGACCACCTTCGCCATGAATATCGCCGAACATGCGGCCATGACCTGTGACAAGCCGGTGGCGGTGTTCAGTATGGAAATGCCGGCCGACTCCTTGGCGATGCGTATGATTTCATCCCTGGGCCGTATCGACCAGAACAAGGTGCGCAGCGGCAAGCTTGACGATGACGACTGGCCGCGCCTGACCTCGGCCATCGGCATGCTGCAGGAAAAACCGCTCTTTATCGATGATACCGGAGGCCTGTCGCCCAACGAACTGCGCGCCCGCTGTCGCCGCCTCATGCGCGAACACGGCCAGTTGGGGTTGATCGTGATCGACTACCTACAGCTTATGCAGGTGCCCGGTTTCAAGGAGAACCGTACTGCGGAAATCTCTGAAATCTCACGCTCACTTAAAGGTCTGGCCAAGGAAATGGACACGCCGGTGATCGCCTTGTCACAGCTCAATCGTAGTTTGGAGCAACGGCCCGACAAGCGCCCGGTGATGTCGGACCTGCGTGAATCAGGTGCCATCGAGCAGGATGCCGACGTCATCATTTTCATCTACCGCGACGAGGTTTACAAAGAGGACAGTCCCGACAAGGGCACGGCCGAAATCCTGATCCGCAAACAGCGTAATGGCCCCATCGGCATGGTCCGCCTGACCTTCCGGGGCAAATACACCCGCTTTGAGAGTTTTGCCCATGATATTTACGACGCCGGGGATTTCGAATGAGCTTCGCCGTCGAGGCGCACATCGATCTGACGGCACTCCGGCATAACCTCCAACGCGTTCGCCAAGCCGCGCCCGATGCCAAAATCATGGCTGTGATCAAGGCCAACGGCTACGGCCATGGCATGGTCCAGGTCGCGAAAGCACTCCATGAGGTTGATGCCTTTGCGGTGGCGCGTCTGCATGAGGCGCTGGCGTTGCGCCAATCAGGCATTGAAAACACCATTGCAGTCTTGGAAGGCTTTCAAAGTGCAGCCGATCTCGACCAATTCGCCCGCCATGCCTTGCAGCCGGTTATTCACCACGCCCGTCAGATCGAGCTGTTACAGCAGACACGCCTCAGCACGCCCTTGCAGGTCTGGCTCAAAATCGATTCGGGCATGCATCGCATGGGCGTGGCGCCTGAGAATGCCCGCGAGTGTTGGCAAGGGCTGGATGCCTTGGGGAGCGTAGCGGCGGTGCGACTCATGACCCACCTGGCCTCAGCCGACGTGCGCGACAGCAAGCAAACCGAGCAACAGCTGGAGACATTTCAGCAGGCCATCGCGGGTATTGACGCCGAGACCAGTATCGCCAATTCGGCCGGTGTGCTGGGGTGGACTCACAGCCACAGCGACTGGGTGCGTCCAGGCATCATGTTGTACGGCGTTTCACCCTTTTGTACGGGCACCGCGGCCGATGACGATTTGCAGCCGGTGATGACCCTGAGTTCACGCTTGATCGCCGTTAACCACGTCAAGCGCGGCGATGCCGTCGGTTACGGTGCCAGCTGGGTGTGTCCCGACGACATGCCCCTCGGGGTGGTGGCTTGCGGCTACGGCGACGGTTATCCGCGTCATGCGATAGCGGGCACGCCGGTGTTGCTCAATGATGCTTGCGTCCCCGTGGTGGCGCGGGTGTCCATGGATACGATCTGTGTCGATCTGCGCACTCAGCCCAAGGCCGACATCGGCGATCCGGTCGTGTTGTGGGGCAAAGGACTGCCGGTGGAGGAGATCGCTGCGGCGGCGGGCACTATTCCGTATGAACTGTTGTGCGCGGTAAGTCGCCGGGTGAACCTTCACCATCAGGCCTGAACTTCGGCCAGCCGGGGGCGAAGCGTGAAAGGCAAGCAATGATCAGGATTCTGGCATCGATACTGCGCTGGTTGCTGGCGCGTTTGTATAAGATCGAGGTCGCCGGCCGGCACCACCTGGACGACCTGGATGAGAACGTGTTGGTGGTGGCCAACCACACCTCGTTTCTCGACGCCTTGTTGTTGTATCTGTTTCTGCCGTTTCCGGTGACCTTCGCCATCAATACCCATCAGTCCCGCCAATGGTATGTGCGTGCCTTCAGGGACGTGGTGCGTCTGTTTCCCTTGGACCCGGCCAACCCCTTGTCGATCCGCACCCTGATCCAACAGCTGCAGCAAGGCGAACGGGTGGTGATCTTTCCCGAGGGACGCATTACCGTCACCGGCGCCCTGATGAAGGTCTATAACGGCCCGGGGTTGGTGGCCGTCAAGAGCGGCGCCCAGGTCTTGCCGGTGGCTATCAACGGCGCGCAGTACACCACCTTTTCGCGCCTCAAGAACAAGGTGAGACTGCGCTGGTTTCCCAAGATTACGCTCACCATCATGGCGCCGCGCCGTATCGAACCGCCGCAGAATCTGCGCGGTCGTGATCAGCGTGAATACGCCGGCAAGCGGCTGTCCGATCTTATGGTGGAGATGGTGTTCCAGGCCGATGCGGCCAACCACAATCTGTTCAAGAGTTTGCTCGACGCCCGCAATATCCACGGCGGTTCCCATGGCGTGGTGGAGGATCCGCAGAAGACCCGTCTCAGCTATAACGATCTGTTGCTGCGCATCATCTTGCTGGGCCGGTGGTTTAAGACTCGCACCGGGCGAGGCGACAAGGTGGGCGTGCTGCTGCCCAACATGAACGGCGCGGTGGTGACATTCTGGGCCCTGGTGGCCCAGGACCGGGTGCCGGCCATGCTCAATTTCACCGCCGGCGCGAAGGGGATGGTGTCGGCCTGTGAGACGGCCGGCCTCAAAACGGTTGTTACGTCGCGCCAGTTTATTCGACGCGCGGATCTCGATGAGGCGGTCGCGGCGTTGGCGGACAAGGTGGAGATCCTCTATCTGGAGGATCTGGCCAAGGACATCGCCCGCGCCGATAAGTTGAAGGCCTGGATCGCCAGCCGCCTGGAGGCGTTGATCAACAGTCAGGTCGATTGCCAGACCGATCCCGATGCCGCGGCGGTGGTCTTGTTTACCTCGGGCTCCGAGGGCGTGCCCAAGGGCGTGGTATTGTCACACCGCAATCTATTGGCCAATATTCGCCAGCTCACCACGCGTTTTGATTTCAACGCCCACGATGTGCTGCTCAACGCCATGCCCATGTTCCATGCCTTCGGCCTGACCGGCGGTACCTTGCTGCCCATCCTCAGCGGCATGCGCACCGTGCTCTATCCCTCGCCGCTGCATTATCGCGTCATTCCCGAGTTGGCCTACGATACGGGCGCCACCATTCTGTTCGGCACCAATACCTTTCTGGCGGGCTATGCCAAGGCCGCCCACCCCTACGATTTCTACTCGGTGCGTTATGTCTTTGCCGGGGCGGAGCGGCTTAAACCCGAGACCCGTGAGCTGTGGCAGCAGAAATTCGGTGTGCGCATTTTTGAAGGTTACGGCGCCACCGAGTGCAGCCCGGTGGTGGCGGGCAATACGCCCATGGATTATCGTCCCGGCAGCGTGGGTCGGCTGATGCCGGGCATGGCGTATCAGCTCGAGGCTGTGGCAGGTTTGGAACAGGGCGGTCGGCTGCATGTGCGCGGTCCTAATGTGATGGCCGGCTATCTGTTGCATGATCGGCCCGGTGAACTGGTGGCGCCGCAATCCGTGTTCGGTCCCGGTTGGTACGATACCGGCGACATTGTCACGATCGATGCCGATGGCTTTATCTATATCCAAGGTCGCGTCAAACGTTTCGCCAAGGTGGCCGGTGAGATGATATCTCTATCCGTAGCCGAAAACCTGGCCGCCAAGCTCTGGCCCGATGAACAGCATGCCGCGATCGCGGTGGACGATCCGGGCAAGGGTGAGAAAGTCGTCTTGCTGACGGAGCGGCCGGGCGCCGATCGTTCCGCTCTGCTGGAGCAGGCCCGCCGCGAGGGCGTGGGCGAACTCGCCCTGCCGCGCCAGGTGATCACGGTGTCGCAGATTCCGCTGTTAGGCATCGGCAAGATCGATTATCTGCGCGCCGCCGCCTTGGCGGAAGATCGGCTCGCGGCACATCGAGACTAAGCTGGGCGCGTGATCAACCGTCGTCATTTCCTGGTACTGCTGGGCCTCTTCGGTCTCGCCGCCGTGGGGCTGCGCTATTGGCCGCGGCAGGGTTGGTGGAATCCCTGTCTTGAGGGACCGATTCCAGCGGCGTTGCTGCAACACGAGTTGCTTCAGGCCGCCTGGCAGGGTATTGATCCAAACCAGGTGTGGGACAGCCACGTCCATATCGCCGGGGTGGGGGACGGCGCCAGCGGTATCCATATCGATCCGGACATGCGTTCCCCCTTACATCCCATTCAGTACGCCCAGTTCCAGTTCTATCTTGATGCCGCCTGCGTCGATGACGTCGACAGCATCGATGCAGCCTATGTCGCGCGGCTGCTGCATCTGCAGCGGGGATTCCAGTCGCGCAGCCGTCTCATGCTGCTGGCCTTGGATTATCGCCACGATCAGGCCGGCCGCGCGCAGCCGCAGCAAAGCCAGCTATACGTGCCCAATGAATATGCGGCCGCCTTGCATCGGCGCCATCCCGAGGCCTTTGAGTGGATCGCCTCCGTTCATCCTTACCGGGAGGATTGTGTCGAGGCGCTGGCCTGGGCGGCGGCCCACGGCGCTCGGGCGGTCAAATGGTTGCCGTCGCTAATGGCTATCGACCCGGCATCGAAACGCTGCGACGCGTTTTATGCCGCCTTGAGGCGCCACAATCTGCCCTTACTGACCCACGCCGGCTCCGAATACGCCCTGGATGTGTTCGGCTCGCAACGGTTCAATCATCCGCTGCTGTTGCGCTATCCCCTGGAACAGGGCGTGACCGTCATCGTTGCCCATTGTGCCTCTCTCGGCAGCGCCCCCGATCTGGACAAATCGCCGCATGCGCCAGCGCGCCACAATATGGAATTCTTTGCCCGCCTGATGGCGGAACAGGATTACGAGGGACAGCTCTACGGCGATATTGCCGCGATCACGACAGTTAATCGCAGCCTGGATGTGATTCAGACCCTATTCACACGCGAGCAGTGGCAGCATAGACTAATCAATGGCTCGGACTATCCGATTCCCGGTGTCATGCCCCTGTATGCGCTTGAGCGTTATGTGGCGGCGGGCGTCCTCAGCCGGGAGGCCGCCCGGCTGTTGACCGAGATCAGACGCTACAATGTCTTATTGTTTGATTTCCTCCTCAAGCGCAGTCTGTGTTTCGACGGTGCCAGACTTGGGGCTCAGGTGTTTGAAACGCGCCGACTGTTTTCCGTTTAAAGCGATATCGGCATGGTTTGCGATGCAGATGCCGGACTATTGAACCAAGCGGGACGGTTTTTCGACGGTGACGGGTAATCACGGTGTACCCTGGTGACGGGGACGGACCCCTGGCTCAGGGGGTATTGTGATAAGAATTATGTGCAAGGACGTGAATCATTTTGGCGAGATTAGCGCATCATCGAAGACCTGATACGTCAGGTGAAAACAGCGTGCCTCCGAGGCTGCGTTGCGGCGCTACGGCGGCATGTTTGACCGTGCTGCTGTGGGGCTTGATTATGGCCGGATGTAGCGCTACGCGGCCCGAGATCGATGCACCCAGCGCAGTGCAGCAATTGCAGATGCAGATAACTCGCCTGGAGCAGCGCCTCGCCGAGAAAGAGCGGGAGATCAATCGCCTGAGGGCCCAACAGCAGGGCCGGGCGAAGGAGTTGCAGCAGAGCGCCAGCGAAGCCGCGCAGGCCGAGGTCAAGCTGCGTCGGTTTGCCACCGAGGCTGATGTAGTCTCGCGGCTGGCCGAGGTGGAAGTGGCCTTGGAAACGTTGCAAAGCCGCTTGGGCAAGGATCGACAGGCGCCGCTGCAAAGCACGGCCCAAGGTTTGCTCGACGCGGCCTCAAGCGCCTTTGACCGAGGTGAACTCAGTGAGGCCGCAGAATTGGCGGCCCAGGCGCGGCAATTGATTGACATGCTCAGCGAAAATTTAGCCGCAGCGAATCTGCAGTCGGCGCCGGAAGTGCCCTTCAAAATCACCATCCCATTGCGCACCAAGACGGACACGCGCCTGCGCCGTCAGCCGGACCCGAACGCCGCCGTACTCGATGTGTTGCAGCGCACCACGCCGGTCATCGTGCGTGCTTACCGTGGACCATGGTTGCAGGTCCAAACCGAGGCGGGCGATTCAGGTTGGGTGCTGGGCGAGCTGCTCGAGCCGCGCTAGGGGTGGGCGCCGCGCGCGGCCGCTGCATTACAATTATTCGAGTATGTCAAAGGGCGCAATGAACCCGGTTGCGACCGGCATGCTTGGCTGCGTAGAGCACCTCGTCGGCGCGCGCAATAATGGCCTCTATATTTTTGTCGCTGTCGCGTATACCGGCGACGCCGATACTGAGGGTCACCGCCAATGACTGTCCCTCGAATTGACAGCATTTGTCTCGAATCGCACCGCATATGCGCTCCGCCAGATCCCGCGCGGTAGCGGTGTTTGTTTCGGGCAACACGATGACAAATTCCTCGCCGCCGTAGCGTGCCGCATAGTCGACACTGCGGATTGATTGGGTCAGGATGTGAGCGACGCTTTTCAATACTTCATCGCCGGCCAGATGGCCGTAGCTATCATTGAGCGCCTTGAAATGATCGATATCCAATAACAGCACGGCGAAGGGATGGCGGTGGCGTTCATAACGCGCCAGTTGATCGGTCAGAATATCATCCAGCTTTTTGCGGTTGTAGAGACCGGTGAGATTATCCGTAATCGAAAGCCGTTCCAGCAGCTGGTTTTGCTGTTGCAGGGCCTGATTGGCCGCCTCGACTTGGGCATGACTGTGACGCAGATGCTCGGTCATCTGATTGAATACCCGGGTGAGACGGCCGATCTCATCACGTCGCGTTACCGGAAGCGCTATCTCCAAATCACCGGCGGCGACACGGTCCGCGGCGCCGGTCAGGCGTTCCAACGGTGTGACGATGGAGCGCCCCATCCCCCAGCCGATCAAGGCCACCAGCAGCGTCAGTCCTCCCAGCAGGCTGAGAAACAGATTGCGAAACGCCGTCCATGCCTGGTAGATCTCGTCGCGGTCCCGCTCGGCGACCACCAGCAGGGGCAGAGTCCCTGCGGTGTCGGCGAGCCCGAGGACTTCGCCGGTTAAGGGACGCTCATAAACGATGGGTTGGCCCTGATGCTGTATCAGTCGTTGGACTGTCCGCGACTCCAGTGGGGATAGCTCGCTGGACCGGGCTAGGGTATCCAGTAATGGTCTTCCCGCCCGGTCCATGAGCACCACGTATCCCGCAGATATGTCAGACCTGTGTTTCAGCGTTGGGGCCACACTGTTCAGATCGACCACCGCAACCAAGGCGCCGATAATTTTGTCGTCGAGCGACAGTACCGGTACGGCCAAGCTGAAGGTCGCGGTGTGGGCGCTGCTGTCCCAATGCGGCGCGTCGATCACCACACCCTTGGTTGCGGCGTCTTCGGGCCACGGCGCCGACAGGGAGACGACAGCGCCTGTCTGGGCACTGCTGGCCACCTGCTTTCCGGAGGCGTCAAGCACGGTCAATTGCAGCAGCGCATCCAGTTTCTGTTCCACCAGCCGCAGATAGTGCGGCAGCATCTGCAGTGCGTTATCGCCGTCAGCGGTGTCGTTGTGTTGGGCGATGCCGTTGATGACCGTATTTGAATTGGACAGCGTGCGTAAGCCGTCGACGCGTTCCTTGAGCCAGAACTCCAGTTCGCGACGGGTGTCGCCCGCCAGCACACGCAGTTGGTGTGTGACATTGTCGGCGATCATGGTCTCGTTCTGCCAGAAGGAAAGCAGGCCCAACCCCGCTGAGGGGATCAGCGTGGCCAGAACGGCGAAGATTAGAATCTTGCTCTTGATGCTGCTTACCGCGATCACGACAGCCCTTCGTTCGTCGGATATCAGTCAGCAAGTTACACAGAAAATGGATTGTAGGCCAGTGTTGGAGCGTCGTGTATAGGCGACAAATTGAGGCTTTACTCAAATTCGTCCAAGCCGCTTTCCTTTTGTTCCAGTTCCCGGGCCCAACGTTCTTCTACGCTCTCGTCGGTATTCACCGATTCTTCTTCGAGTTTGGCGTTTTGGGTCGGCAGCACGTCATTCTCGTAGCGTTTGAAAATAACGATCTTGTCGCTGGCGTGCACTTGTACCAGCTTCAGGCATTGACCTTTGGCCGAGGTGAACTTATTCAGCTCGCCCACTTCACAGCGATCGGCGCCGTGTACGCGAATGTAGTCGATGTCGTCGCAAGGGAGACCGCTGAAGGTGATTTCGTTAAAGCGGTCGTTGGTGGGTTTGAGGTGCTGAAAGCCTTTGGTGACTGTCTCGTAGCGGACCTCTTCATCGACGTAGGCGGAGAACATGAAAATAATGCTGGTAATCTTGTCGGCCAGATCATTTTTCAGCCTCAGGCCGACACGGCAATAGGCCGCACCGGACTCGGTAAATTCCACGCTGAGGCGGGCGTAACGGTTGTCGGGTGGTGTGTTTTTTATGTACTCCCAACTGTGGTCGTCCTTGAGGAGAACACGCTTGCCGTTGACGGCGACGGCCTCGGTATCCGCCATGACGCTGGGGCTGGTGAAGATCAAAAAGGCGAAAACTGTTGCAAGTCTGCGTGTCATGCGGAAATACCCGTCGTTGTTGGCTGCGCCGTTGAGGCGTAAAGACCGCATTATAGGCCGCCTGCCTGTCGACTCACAAAGCCATACTTTGGGAGCCCAGGCCGGCGCTCCATTGAGGGGGTCGCCGCGAGGCCGCAGGGCCATCAAATGTCCTAAGTTAAATAGTGGATTTTAATAACGTTTTCTCTATATCGCGGGGCGTGCTCGTTAGCGAGGGTGGCCGCCATGCCGGGGCCAAAAAGCTGGTCTACTATAAATATGTATTGGTTTTAGATGTATCGAATGCTAATATGCGCAAAGAGCTTATGAAATATAGGTGTATATTTGATAGGTGTATACCATGGCAAATGAGACAAAACAGGAACCCGCTTGGCGCAACCCCTGGGTTTGGACCTTGGCGAGCATCATGGGTGTGACCTTGCTGGTAAACATTACCCTGATCACCATCGCCTTTTTGGAACCGCCCGGCTTGGTTGTGGACGACTATTACGAGAAGGGAAAATCCTACTTGTATAATAAGGCCCAGCGCGAAAAAGACCTCGCCCGGCTGGCTTGGGACTTGGAACTGGATCTGCCCAAGTCACCGCAACTGGCCGAGCCCCAGCCCTATTTGGTGCGGGCGGTGGACCGCAACGGCCGTCCCATCGAGGGGGCGCGGGCTGAGTTCGCCGCCTTTCGTCCGGTCGAGCACGGCCATGATTTCGTCGTCGCCATGCAGGATGTGGGCGCCGGTTATTATGCCGCCAATGTGGACTTCGGGCTGCCGGGCAACTGGGATTTGATCGTCACGGTGCAGCAGGGCGAAGATAAACTCGATATCGCCGAGCGCATTTTCATCGACGATTAACCGCCCTATGTCAGTCGCCGCCGAGACGTGTTTCCATTGCGGCCTGCCGATCGAGCCTGCGGCACGTCAGCAGGGGCTGATCAAGGGTTGCTGTCATGCATTCTGTTGTTCCGGCTGCCTGCTGGTGTGTCAGACCCTCCACGAATCCGGTCTGGCCGGTTTCTACGACAAGCTCAAATCCAAGGATGCCCTCGCCCCGCCGCCCCGGGCCGCCCGCGACCTGGAGCAATTCGACCTGGATGACGTCCAGGCCGATTTTGTCACCACCCGCGACGACATCAGCGCGGCCACCGTGTTGGTGGAGGGTATCCACTGCGCCGCCTGTGTTTGGCTTATTGAACGCGCACTCGGCGATTTGGAAGGGGTGCTCACCGCCGAGGTGAATATGGCCCATCATCGCCTGCGGTTGCGCTGGCAGCGCGACAGCTTGTTGTTGTCCACTGTGTTGAAGCGCCTGGCGCAGATCGGCTACCAGGCCGTGCCGTACACCCCCGAGGCGGCGGAAAGCGAGGCGGCCAAGCGCCATCGCGCCCTGCTGTATCGCATGGCCTTCGCCGGTTTCGGCGTGATGAATATTATGTGGATCTCCATCGCCCTGTTCGCCGGTGCCTCGTCGGCCTCCGGTATCGACCCCGAGCACAAACAGTTCTTTCATTGGATCAGCCTGCTCATTGCCACGCCGGTGCTGCTGTATGCGGGTTGGCCTATCATCCGCTCGGGACTGCGCGGTCTGTTGCACGGCCAGTTGACCATGGATCTGCCGGTGACCATCGGCGCCCTGGCGACTTACGCCTATTCGCTATGGATCACCCTGCGGGGTTCGGGTGAGGTCTATTTCGATACCGTGGTGACCTTCCTGTTCATCATCCTGGTGGGGCGCTATCTCGAGGGTGTGTCGCGCCGCAATGCCACCTCGGCCACCCGGCGTTTGATGGAGCTGCAACCGCGCAGCGCCCTCAAGTTGACGCCGGCGGCCGAACCTCAGCGGGTGAGCGTGCGCAGCCTGCGTCTGGGTGATCGGGTGCTGGTGCGCCCCGGTGATAAGGTGCCGGTGGACGGTCGGGTCATGGAGGGGCGTTCCGAGATCAGTGAGGCCATGCTCACCGGCGAGGCTCAGCCGGTGTTGAAACAGGACGGTGATCGCGTCGTGGCCGGCACGGTCAATGGCCAGGGGGCCCTGGTGGTGCAGGTGGAGCAACTGGGCCAGGATACCGCTTTGGCCAAGATCATCCACCTGGTGGAGACGGCCCAAGGCGCCAAGGCCCCCATCCAGTGCCTGGCCGATCGCATTGTGCCCTGGTTCGTCGCCGCCACCCTGGGCCTGGCGGCCGTCACCTTCTTCGTCTGGCTGCGTCAGGACGTCGATACCGCCCTGCTGGCGGCCACCTCGGTGCTGATCATCACCTGTCCCTGTGCCTTTGGCTTGGCCACGCCCATGGGCATCGCCGTGAGCGTGGGGCACGGCGCCAAAAACGGCCTATTGGTCAAGAACGGCGGGGCCATTGAGGGCCTGGCCGGGATCAGCCATGTGGTGTTCGACAAGACCGGCACCCTCACCGAGGGAGAACTTACGGTGGCCGGCATGCATGTCAATCCGGAATCGACATGGGACGAGGCCGAGATCCTGGGCCTGGTGGCCGCGGCGGAGTCGCGTTCAGAGCATCATGTGGCCAAGGCCGTGGTCGCCTATGCCAGACAACGGGGCGGTGAACACAGAGACGCGCAACTGGACAGCTTTCACAGCCTGCCGGGCCAGGGCGTGGAGGCGCAACTGCGAGGGCGTCGGATTCGCATGGGGAATGCCGCCTTGCTGGCGGGCCGGGCCTTGTCCACGTACATGGCCCGACAGCAGGCCCAGATCGAGGCGCAGGGCGGCAGTGCCGTGTTTGCCCTGATAGATGATCAGGTGGTCGCCATCTTCGGCCTGCAGGACCGTATCCGTGAAGAGGCGAGGGCGGTGGTGACGGCCCTGCGGCAACGGGGCATGGGCGTGACCCTGCTCACCGGCGACAGCCGCGCCGCCGCCGAGAAGGTGGCCGAGGCCCTGGGCGGCATGGCGGTGATCGCCGAGGTGTTGCCTCAGCACAAGGAGCGGGTTATCAGCGAGCTGCAGGCCCGGGGCGAGAAGGTGGCCATGATCGGTGACGGCGTCAACGATGCCCCGGCCCTGGCCCGCGCCGATGTGGGCATCGCCATGGGCGGTGGCACCGACGTTTCCATGGACTGCGCCGATTTCGTGTTGATGGACAATTCCCTCTCACGCCTGTTGTTCGGTGTCGATCTGGCGCGCCGCAGCCTGACCATTATTCGCCAGAATATCAGCCTGTCCCTGGGCTATAACCTGATCCTGGTGCCCCTGGCCATGGCCGCCATGGTCACCCCGGTCGTCGCCGCCATCGCCATGCCCTTGAGTTCGCTGGCGGTGATCGGCAATGCCCTGCGTATCCGCCGGCTGAGCCATTTTGAAACGAGAGGAGAATCCGCCTATGGAAACCATTTACGCCCTGGTACCCGCCATGATCCTGTTGGCCCTGGTGAGCGTGGTGGTCTTCTTCTGGGCCGCGCGCAGCGGTCAGTACGATGACATGGAGGGGCCGGCCCATCGTATCCTGGACGACGACGATGATCCGCGCCTGCCCCAGAACAGGCCTGAGGAAAAAAGACCCGAGTCCGATGAGAAGCGGCCCTGATGCTGTTTGGAGGGAGCTGAGGTAACGATGTCGAATGACCATCCCTATACCCACCAAGAGGTGCGATTGGCGCAGCTGCCGCATCAGCTGTTCCTGTTCAACAGCATCGGTAACCATGTCCTGCTCACCGTGATTACCATCAGCGTGGCCATGTCCAATCCGTTACTGATTCTATTGATTCCGGGCATCTCCGCGGTCATCATCGCCTATACCTACGTTCGCGGCAGGCTCTTGGTGAGGCATCCCTGTCTGCTGGTGCGGGCCCATTGGGGCATCGTCATGCGCCGCACCCGGGTCTTCCTGGTGGGCTACATAGCCTTGGCGACGGCGGCCACCGCGGCCTGGCTGCTCTATACCTACGCCGATGCCATGAAGGAGTTGATGTTCGCCCTGGTGGGCGGATTGGGCTTATTGCCCATGATGGTCCTCATTCTGGCCCTGACCATCATTGAATCAGAGACCCTGAGCCACGCCGGGCACGGCTTCGTACCGCCCTGGGCCTGGCGCCGGTTCGGTACCGAGGCAGAGGTGCGGGCATTGGAGGAACGCTTAAACGACACGGCGGATGCGGCGTCATAAGTGCCGGACATCGGTAGTGAAATCCGGGGGCTCTATATATCTTTGCTGCGCAAATGAACGCAAATAATGGCTCGCAACCCGTAGGGTGCGTTCACGCACCAGCGAGCTTCCGACCCCGAACGGCGTGCCTTGCGCCCCCGCCGTACACTTTTGATTCACCTTCATTTGCGGACAGTATTCATACCCCTTTACCCTAACCCTCTTTCCCAGGGACGAGCGGGGATATGGAGGTATTCAGGACACGGGGCTGACTTGATTCCACAGGCCTGATGATCCAATATCCATGGGTCGGGACGCCGAGGGCGGCGCCCTCCAGTGTGAGGAATTCGACAGTGCTAACTCGATCATCCCATCTTGATGACAAGGCCGAGCATCGCCCGGTGGCTGCGGCCCTGAGCGACCCGACGCGCCGTTTGTCCGCACAGGGCTTGGCGGATCGCCGCCCCCAGGGCGTGGCGCAGCGGGTGTTGCAACGCCACAGCGGTATCATCCAGCGCAAGAAGGAGTACTATGCCTACGGCGCCGCCAACACCACGCCCCATATTCATGTCTATAGCGGCGGCGACTGTCATCTAAAAATCTTGGATCGCGGCCGCGTCAGGCGCTATAACATCATCCAGGGCGGCAGGCGTCATGCCCAAGCCGAGGATGCCTTGGCGGCCGCTGCAGGTGTTCAGGCATTGGTCGATGCCATCAATGACCTACTTCAAGCCGTGTAACCCAGTGCCATGTAACCCAGTCTAGCGCTCTTCGTCGCGGGACTTGCCGGGCCTTTTGCGTATGGCCCACACAACCACGGCCACGATGATCACCAGCACAGCCAGTTCCACCAATGCCATTGTCCACATGGTTCAGACCTCGAGCCGGTCTTTGGCGAAATTTAACACCCGTTCGGCACCGCTGTGTTCAATGCGATGTTGAAAGGGTTCCAACTCCCGACGTGACCCGATAAGTAGCACTACGTATTTATGGGCCTTGATGGCCTGTTCCAATACTTCGATCTGCTCCTCGGGGATGCCCATGCGATGCAGCATGGAGGCGACGTGGGAGAAGGCGGCCGCTGCCGCCATGAGGGCGCCTACCAGGGCGCTGTAGGTCATGGTCCAGAGGAAGGTCTCGAACAGCAATGCTTGATCGGTGCCTTCCAGGGAGGCCACGGTGCTGATCAGGCTGGCCACCAATCCCCACAGGGCGCCGATGATGGCGCCCCATTGGGCCCATTTTTTCATGCGCACCTTGGGGGAGGGATAGTAAATGCCGAGAAAATCGTCGCCCTTGGACAGGCGCGGACCGAGGAGGGAGATGCGGTCCATGAGGAAATCGTGTTCGATCAGATATTCGATGGTGCGGATGGCCTGGTTTTCGTGCACAAACACGGCGGCCAGGATGTGTTCCTGAAAGGGACGCCATGGCGTTTTGTTGATCTGTTCTTCGCTCATCTGAGCCCCTTGCGTCGGTGTTCTCCCGATTTTATTGGGTGTTCGCTTGCGCAGTGGCGAGTACCGCCTGTGGCGGGCTGATGCAGTCACGATCGGGATCGAGGGCCGAGATCTGCTCCATGGGCATCTGATGTGGCATGTCGTCATGGGCCTCATGATCATGCCGCCCCAAGGGCGTGCCGCGCAGCAGCGTCACCAGGCCGATGCCGATCAGCAGTATGGCCCCCAGCTTGAGGACCCTGCCGCGCGTGGCCGGGGTGACGCTGCGCAGCAAGGCCGGCGCCGCCAGCATGGCCGGGACCGTGCCCAGGCCGAAGCTGAACATGATCAGGGCGCCCTGCCAACTGGCGGCGGCGCTGAGGCTCAGGCTCAGGCCGGCATAAACCAAGCCGCAGGGCAGCAGGCCGTTTAACACGCCCACGGTGTACCAAGGTCCGGTATTGTCGTGGCCTGCCGCGACCGGTAGCCAACGGCTCAGGCCGGTGATGTCGGCCAGCCGTGCGCTGAACCGGGCAAAGGGATCGGGCAGCCAACCGCCGATATGCAGGGCCAGGAGGATAATCACCAGGCCGGCGAAGATGCTGAGCATATGCTGGACACTGCCCAGCCCGCCCGCCGCAGTGCCGTGGGCGACCACACCGCCGATGAGGCCGGCCACCAGACCCAGGGCGGTGTAAGTGGTGAGCCGGCCCAGTTGGTAGCTGATCAGTCCCGGCCACCAGGTCTGGGGGCGGCTCATGCCCATGGCCGCGACCAGGCCGCCGCACATGCCGATGCAGTGCAGACTGCCGAGAAAGCCGATGGCGAATCCGGCGGCCAAGAGTTCGGTCATTGACCCCCCGTGATGTCGGACGCCTCGTCCAGCAGGCTCAACAAACGATCGAATTGGTCTGGCGGCACAAACTGCAGCAAGGGCTTGTCCTGCGGCGGCACCACCACATCCAATCCCAGTCTTGGATAGAGTAGATGCAGGTTGCCGTCGGCGTCACGGCGACGTTCGCCGGGCTGACCGAACTGCCTTTCGATCAGCGCCGGCGCGAGGGAGATGGGTGGGATATAGGTGAGCGACTTGACGATACTGGCGTCCACGGCGCCCCGGTGCTCAGGCGCGATCTGCATCTTGATATTGCCCGAGGGGAAGGCCATGGGCCGGTGTGCCTGCGCCTTGATGCGGTCGATGAGCTCGGGGGCGGCGTCCAGTTCGATCACGATCTTGGCGCGATCGGGTGAGGTGGGGAAGAAGGCCTCCAGGGTCTCCTGGGCACCGGCGGGACGTTCGACCTGCACGAACAGGGCGCGTTCGCTCTGGCTGTGCAGTGCCGCTTCTGCCTGCTTCAGGGTGGACTGCCCCAGCACGACGCCGAGAACATGGAGCCGGCCCTGGGCGTCCAAGTGAGCGTTCCACACGCGCATGGACGAAGAGGATTGATCGGCCTCACCCCCCGGCCAGAGGGTGAAGATCGCCAGGCCGATCAAGACCGCAGTCAGCAGCTTCAGTTTCGTGCTCATCGTATAGGTCTATAAATAAATACTCTCAGCGACCGGGTCAACGCGGCGGGCGAATGATCACACTTTCTCGTGTGAACACCCGGTCTGGATGGTTTATATCCTTTAATACAAAGGTGATGGGTGTATGCTCATGCGGCAGTTGCGCCGGCCTGGCACGGACATCGACATTGAAGGGCACCAGTTTATCCGCCTTCAGGGTCATGAGCTCATCGATACCGGAGACCTCGAGCCCTTCGACCCCTGCGGTGCTTATGCGCACCTGCATGGCCTGTTCGGTCTTGTTGAGTATCTTGAAGGTATAACGGTTTTGCACCGAACCATCGGACATGACCGTGTAGAGCGGTTGACGCTGATGCAGGATGTGCCAATCGATGGGCGCAATATTGGTCAAGCCATAGAGGATGCCGCCAAAGGCGAACAGCATAATGGCGGCATAGACCAGCACGCGCGGCCGCTTCAAGGGCGATTTGACCACCTCGCCGGCCATCTCGCGCAGCGAGGCATAACGGATCAGGCCCTTGTTGCGGCCCACCTTGTCCATGATGCTGTCGCAGGCATCGATACACAGGCCACAGGTGATGCAGCCCTCCTGCTGACCGTTGCGGATATCCACCCCGGTGGGGCAGACGGCGACACACATGCGGCAATCGATACAATCCCCCAACTCTTTGTTGTCGGCCTTGAGCTTGCCGCGCGGTTCGCCGCGCTCGACATCGTAGGTGGGCAGGAGGGTGTCCTTGTCGTACATCACGCCTTGGATGCGGGCATAGGGGCAGAGCCAAAAGCACACTTGTTCGCGCAGATAGCCGGCCAGAAAATAGGTGCCCAGGGTGAACATCAACAATACGATGTAGGCGATGATATGGGCGTTCAGGGTGAAGACATCGCGCCATAACTGGAATGCATCGGTGAAGTAGGCCGCGAAGGTCATGCCGGTGAGGACGGCGATCGCCAGCCAGAGACTGTGTTTGAGCAACTTCTTGCGCGCCTTGACAAGGCTCAGCGGCGCCTTTTCAAGCTTGCGCCGCTGTGCCGGGGGTCCTTCGATCTTTTCTTCAATCAGGGTAAAGACATCGGTCCAGATGGTCTGGAAGCAGAAATAGCCGCAGAATACCCGTCCCGCGATGGCTGTGACGCCAAACAGGATCATGGCCATCAGGATCAGCACCAGGGAGAGCATCCAGACGTCCTGAGGATGCACGGTGATGGCGAACAGGTGGAACTGACGATCGGGGATGTCGAACAGGATGGCCTGTTGACCGCCCCAACGCAGATAGGGGCCGATGAAGAAGATCAACCAAAGACTGGCGCTGAACCATTTGAGTTTGCGGAACCGACCGGGCATACGTTTGGCGTGTATGGTTTCGTCGCCGAGATTGACATGCCAATGTACGGTCTCGTCATAGATCTCTTGCACATTGTCTGCACTGATTTGAGGTTTTTGCGCGTCCATAGCCATTGCTGCGTCGTGGTTGAGGTTGGAAGACAAAAAACAAAGCCTGGTGGGTTACTTCCTTGGACACCCGAGGTCGGGGCTTTGCTGCACCGAGCGGGCGGGAAGTTCACGGCTTTAAAAATATATTAGTCATTGATAATATTCTATACGATGTGCGCGTCATGGGGCAGGTAAAATTTCGGGGGCGCAAGGCCCCCGTGTCGGCGAAAATGCCCCCTAATCTTTGTCGTCCGGTTTTTGATTCATCAAATTGCGCAGCCGAATGGCAAGAAAGACAAAGACGATGACGGCGCCAAGTACTGATAGGATGGAACCGATCACTACGCTATCCATAATGGCCTCCTAAATTGTTTGTCTGGGTGGCGAAAGAGAAAGCCCGCAAGGGCGGGCTCCCAAGTTTGATGACCGTTACTGTTGACCGCCACCGAAGGACCAGACGCGCACCGTAAGCAGTTTAATATCGTTGTCTGACAAGCGTTCATCGAAGGCGGGCATGACGGCACTGCGGCTGCCTTCCACATCTTCCTGATTGACACCCTTGCTGATGGTGCGAATCACCTCGTCACGGGAATCGCCGAAACGCCAGACACTGTCGGTCAGATTGGCCGAACCGAAATCGGGCACGCCTTTGGCATCTTCGCCGTGGCACAGACCGCAACCGCTTTCTTCATACAAAGACCAGCCGGCTTGGGTGGCCTGTCCCTGGGGCAGGGCGATGACAAAGTCGGCCAACTGCTCGATCTCGGCCTGACCGAGGTCCGCCTGGAAGGCCGGCATCATACCTTCGCGGCCGTTGGTGATGGTCTCTTTGATGGCGTCCACCGAACCGCCGTAGAGCCAGTTGTCGTCGCGCAGATTGGGGAAACGCCCTTCCACACCCTGACCGCCGGCACCGTGACAGGCGGAGCAATAGTCACCGAACAAGGCATTGGTATAGGAGTTGGCGAAGTTGAGCATCTCCTGGTCGGCCAGGATCTGCTCGGCGCTCATAGTTTCCAGCTGATCCATATAGGGCTCGCGGATCTCCTGGTACTTGGCCACCGCCTGTTTGTATTCCTTGATGGAGCTCCAGTTCAACAGCCCCTCATTCGGCCCATTGATCAACGGTATAGAGGGGTAAAGGATGAAATAGACGACACACCAGAGCAGACTCAGGTAAAAACAGATGGTCCACCACTTGGGCGGCGCGTTGGTCAGTTCACGAATGCCGTCCCACTCGTGCCCCGTGTCAGGCGCTTGGCCTGGATTATTATGATTGCTCATGGCTTACTTCTCCCAATGCTCAGAATCTTCTCTCAGGACAAAGTCACGATGCTGCTCCAGCTTAGTCTTGCTGCTCGGTTTGAATACCAGGTAGTAAAGTCCGATCATGCAGAAAAAGATCGCAACCGTGACGAACAGCCCCCACCAGTCGGTAGCGGTCATCGCCGCCCAGTCTGTGTGCAAGTAATCGCTAATCATTGTCGGTAATCCTTGCCTTCCTGAAAGTCCACCATCGTGCCCAAGACCTGGAGATAGGCGACCATGGCGTCCATCTCGGTCTTGCCCTTGACCGCCTGCTCTGCACCGGCAAAGTCCGCGTCTGTATAGGGCACCCCTACCGCCGCCATGGCGCGCAGCTTGGTTTCGGTCATGGAGGCGTCGATCTTGTTCTCGGCCAACCACGGATAACGCGGCATGACGGACTCGGGCACCAGCGAACGCGGATCCATCAGGTGCTGACGCTGCCACTCGTCGGAGTACTTACCGCCGACGCGGGCCAGGTCGGGACCGGTGCGCTTGGAACCCCACTGGAAGGGATGGTCATACTTCGATTCCACCGCCAGGGAGTAGTGGCCGTAACGCTCCTTTTCGTCGCGGAAGGGGCGAATCATCTGTGAGTGGCACAGGTAACAGCCTTCACGGATGTAGATATCGCGGCCTTCCAGCTCCAGGGCCGTGTAGGGACGGATGTTGTCCTCCTCTTCCGTCAAATCTTCCATGGTGTTTGGCAGATAATAGAGCGGGACGATCTCCACTACCCCGGCGACCAGTAGCGTGATGGCCAGTACGCCGGACAACAGCCAAACATTCTTTTCATTTTTCTCTTGAAATGATGACATCGTTTTCTCCTCCCTCAAGCTTTGGAGGTGGCCGTGGCGCCGGCACCTGCAGGTTGACGTAGTGTCATGACGATGTTGTAGAGCATCACGCAGGCACCGAGGAAGAAGATCAATCCGCCCACGGCACGCAGTACATAGTAGGGATGCATGGCGGCGACCGATTCCACGAAGGTATACATCAGGTTGCCGTAATCGTCGGTGGCGCGCCACATCAGGCCCTGCATGATGCCCGAGACCCACATGGCGCAGATGTAGATCACGGCACCGATGGTGGACATCCAGAAGTGCAGGCTGACCAGGGAAGTGGAATACAATTCACGGCCCCACAGACGCGTAACCATATGATAGATGGCGCCGATGGAGACCATGGCGACCCAACCCAGGGCACCGGAGTGTACGTGGCCAATGGTCCAGTCCGTGTAGTGAGACAGGGCGTTGACCGTCTTCAAGGACATGACCGGCCCCTCGAAGGTGGACATGGCGTAGAAGGCCAAAGACACGATCAGGAAACGCAGGACATAGTCTTCACGCAGTTTGTGCCAGGCCCCGGACAGGGTCATCATGCCGTTGATGGCGCCCCCCCATGAAGGAATGATCATGGCGATGGAGACCGCGGCACCCAGCGAGCCGGTCCAGTCGGGCAGGGCGGTGTAATGCAGATGGTGTGCACCCAGCCAGGCATAACCGAACATCAGCGCCCAGAAGTGCAGTACCGACAGCCGATAGGAGAAGATGGGCAGTTCGGCCTGTTTGGGCACGAAGTAATACATGATGCCGAGAAAGCCGGCGGTCAGAAAGTAACCGACGGCATTGTGCCCCCACCACCACTGCACCATGGCATCCTGCACGCCCGAATACATGGAGTAGGACTTCATCAAGCTCACCGGAATGGCCATGGAGTTGCCAACATGCAGATAGGTGATCATGATCATCATGCCGAGAAAAAACCAGTTAGCCACATAAATATGTGAATTCTTGCGTGTGGCCAGGGTCATGATGAAGTTGAACATGAAGGCCACCCACACCACGGCGATCAGGATATCGATGGGCCACTCCAGCTCGGCGTACTCCTTGCCCTGGGTCAGCCCCAGGGGCAACGTGATCACTGCCAGGACGATAATCAGATTCCAGCCCCAGAAGGTGAACCAGGCCATCTTGTCGCTCCATACCCGCACACCGCAGGTGCGTTGCACCACGTAATAGGCCGTGGCCATGAGGACGCTGCCGCCGAAGGCGAAGATGACGGCATTGGTGTGCAGCGGTCTGAGTCGACCGAAGGTGAGATAGGGATTGTCGAAATTGAGGTCGGGGAATGCCAGTTGGGATGCGATAAATGTTCCCACCAGTGTGCCGACGACCAGATAGATGACCGACATGATGGTGAACCATTTCACCACCTCGAAATTATATGTCGGCTGGTCGAGTGTAGTAGTGGACATAGTACCTCCATACGTAACTATTGTTATCTGTTACACCGCCCGTCGTCGGGTTATAACTGGATCACAGCCGCGTTTGTGATAGTTGTCGCTGTGTCTCGACGATCAGGGGTATGTCCGAAACCGTTGCGCGCGCCCTTTGCCTTGAATTTGTTCTGTATTTCATTTTTTCTATCGCCTGCGCATGCCGGCCATGCTTGGCCGGCATGCGGGTCACAGACGGGGTGTTCATTGCGACCCTTAATCCAAAGTGTCAGGCAGCAATCCTTATTTGGATTGCGCAACCATGTAGTCAACGGCGGCCTTGACCTCTTCATCGGTCAAAGACTTCTTGCCGCCTTTGGGCTTCATCTTGCCGATGCCGTTAATGGCGTTGTGATACAGAGTCTCTTCGCCCTTGGCGATACGGTCAGCCCAAGCAGCGCTATCACCGGTTTTTGGCGCACCCATCATGCCGGACCCGTGACACATCTTGCAGGTTTTGTTGTACACAGCTTCACCATCGGCGGCATTGGCCGGGAGTGCGATCAACAGCGCGGCGGCGGGGGCGGCAAGTTTCATGAGTCGCTTGAAGTTCATATCGATATCTCCTCTTGTTGTTCCAAGGTTGCTGGTAAAAGTGAGACAGGGGTGAGGTGTTCTTGCCTGATTGGCGGCCACGCGCCTGACTCAGCTTCATTAAAGTCGAACATTCTTAACTGTCAATGTCCTTACAAACGGTTGGATTATAAGACCACTCAAACGTTACGTGTATAGAGCATACACGTTTGTTAAAAAAAATCATACATGTTTTATGTGGGCAAATAGCAATTTGTTTTGTATGGACTCTTCGGGGCGCGGCGGCACAGGGTGAGCTGCGCCGACGCGCTGCGGCCGAGTGTGGGGAGGCAAGAAAAAAACCAGCTTAAAATCAATCGGCCAGACATTGGTTTCGGCGGCTGAGGAGCCCGAAAAACGCTGGCCTGAATGTTGCACCATCTTCGGCTGAGGGACGAAAATCGACCCATGGCGTGGTTTTCGTCAAAAAAACGTCAGTCAAATATGGAGGACACAGCGTGACTACACCCATTTCCAACAATAATCCAGGTGGTGTTGCCAATAAACAGGCGGGGCGCCCGGAAGAGCGCGAATCCCGGGGCCAGGCTCCGGCGGCGCAAACTCAGCAGGTGCACGGCCGCCAGGACGATGCGCTTACCGTCAGTCGCGCCGCGGAGATGCTGAGCCAGGGGTCGGCTCCGCGCGCTCAGGGCGTGATCCAGTCAGCCGAGCAGGCGGCGCACGTGGCGCAGCAGCTCAAGGCCCATATCCAGGCCGATCCCGGTGCGGCGCTTGCCGGTCAGGCGCAGGGATTGTCCAGCGAAATGTTGGAGCTATTGAAGGCGGGCTAAGCCCGTCGGGCGCCGCGAGTGGCGCCTGACACCCGGTAGGCATAGGGACGTGCCTGATCCCCCCATCGCAGCGGCTGGCCATGCCGGAGCCGAAGCTCTATTATATGGAGCGAATTTCATCTCCCCCGGCAGGTCATGCAGCAACGACACATCACACTCTTCATCCCCGGCCTGTTGGGCGCCGACGTGCTGCGCGAGCGGCGCTATTTTGAGGGCCTGGCGGTTGCGCAGCTGGAATTGATGTTGTCGCGCGCGCGGCGAAAGCGCCATCAGTCGCAAGGCTCGGACGCCGCTCTGTTTAACTTGTTCGGCTATCCCGCCACTCAGAGGCATCCGCCGGTGGCCGCTGTGACTCATGTCGTCGATCAGGGTTGTGCGCCGCCGCGTGACTGCCTGCGCGCCGATCCGGTGCACCTGCAGCCAGATCGGGACCGCATCGTCATGCTCGGTAATCGGCCGCTGGCGGTGACCCCGGCCGAGGCGCAGCAGCTGGCGGCGGAATTCAACCGCCTGTTCGCCGAAGACGGTCTGACACTGGAAACCCCGGTGGCCGAGCGCTGGTATCTCACCTGCGATCATGCCCCGGACATTCGCACCCGGCCGCTGCAGGACGTCATCGGCCAGGATATCCATCAACACCTGCCGGCCGGCGGTGCCGCCATGCACTGGCACAAGATTCTCAACGAGGTACAGATGTTGTTTTACGCCAGTCCGGTGAACCAGGCCCGGCGCCAGCGCGGCCTGCCCGAGATCAACAGCATCTGGCTGTGGGGCGAGGGTGAGCTGCCCCGGCTAGCCACGCAGACCTGGCAGCAGGTGTGGAGCAACGACACCCTCAGCGCGGCCTTGGCGCAGGTGAGCCAAACCGAGCGTAACACCCTGCCCGCCAGCGGCGAAGAGTGGCTGGAACAGGCCACGGCAATGGGCCGCCACCTGGTGGTGATCGAGGCGCTGGCCGAGGCGCTGCAGCAACAGGATTTGCAGCGTTGGCGCGACATGATCGAAGCGGTAAACGATGAGTGGTTGCGCGCCTTGATGGCGGCGCTAAGCAGCAAGCGCCTGGCCAGCATCCGCCTGCTCAGCGACAACGCCGAATTTGAACTGGACGCCAAGCGCCTCAAACACTGGTGGCGTCGTCGCCGTTCCCTGACCAAGCTGCAATTGGGCGCCTGATGACAGTCGAGATCCTGCGCCGCGCCGTGCCCGACAACTGGCATACGCTGTTTCCCGATCTGCATCCGGTCCTGGCGCGCGTCTACGCCGGCCGCCAAGTGGCATCCGAGCGGGAACTGGAAACCGGTCTGGACAGGTTACCACCGCCGCAGCTCATGAAGGGGATGGCACAGGCGGTGGCAGTATTGGCGCGTGCGGTGGAGGACGGGCGCCGCATTCTCGTGGTGGGCGATTTCGACGCCGACGGTGCCACCAGCACGGCGCTGGCCTTGCGCGCCCTGCGCCTGCTGGGGGCGGCCGATGTCCAGTTTCTGGTGCCCAACCGTTTCGAATACGGTTATGGCCTGACGCCGGAGATCGTCGCCGTTGCCGCTGCGCGCGCGCCCGACGTCATCGTCACCGTGGACAACGGCATCGCCAGCCTGGACGGTGTGCGCGCGGCGCGGGCGCACGGCATGCAGGTGGTGGTGACCGACCACCACCTGCCGGGCGCGACCCTGCCCGAGGCCGAGGCCATCGTCAATCCCAATCAACCCGGTTGCCAGTTCCCGAGTAAGTCTCTGGCTGGGGTTGGGGTGATCTTCTACGTCATGCTGGCCTTGCGCGCTGCCCTGCGCGACAACGGTTGGTTCCAACGCCGCAGTTTGGAGTCGCCCAATCTGGCGCAATTGCTGGACATCGTCGCCCTCGGCACCGTCGCCGATGTGGTGCCCCTGGATCACATCAACCGCATCCTGGTGGCTCAGGGATTGGCGCGCATCCGCAGCGGCCGCTGTTGTCCCGGTATTCAGGCCTTGCTTGAAGTCGCCGGGCGACGCGGCGACACCGTGGTCGCCGCCGACATGGGTTTTGCCGTCGGCCCGCGTCTCAATGCCGCCGGGCGCTTGCAGGATATGAGTCTTGGCATTCAGTGTCTGCTGACGGACGATCCACAGCAGGCGCGTGCACTGGCCGCTGAGTTGGACGGCCTCAATCGCCGGCGCCGCGCCATCGAAGATGAGATGCGTGACCAGGCCCTGCACCATCTACAAGCACTGCAGCTGGAAGAGACCGCCGCGCTGCCGGCGGGACTGTGCCTGTTCCACGAAGAATGGCACCAGGGCGTGATCGGCATCCTGGCTGCGCGCATCAAAGAGCGCTACCATCGCCCGGTGATCGCCTTCGCCGCCGCCGATGATGATCATATTAAGGGCTCGGCGCGCTCGGTGGCCGGTTTTCATATCCGCGACGGCCTGGAGGCGGTGGCCACTCGCTGCCCGGGTCTGGTACAAAAATTCGGCGGTCACGCCATGGCGGCGGGCCTGACCGTGAAGCGCACCGACTTCGAAGACTTTGTCTGCGCCTTCGATGCGGAGGTGCGCCGCCACTTGGCCGAGGACGATCTGCGCGGCCGGGTCTGGAGCGATGGCGCCTTGAATGGCGCGGATTTGAACCTGGGCCTGGCCGAATCCCTGCGCCAAGCCGGCCCCTGGGGGCAGGGCTTTCCCGAGCCGGTGTTCGATGGCGAATTCCGACTGCTCAAGCGCCGCATTGTCGGCGAGCGGCATTTGAAACTGACCCTGCAAACCGATGGCGCCGGTCAGGTGCTTGACGCCATCGCCTTCAATGTCGTGGACGACGCATGGCCTGCGGATGTTGCCATGGTGAAAATGGCCTATAAGTTGGATGTCAATCATTACCGCGACAGCCGCACTCTGCAGCTCATGGTGGAGCATATCGAGCCGCTCGCCGCGACAACGCCATCCTAGCCGCGCCGAGCAGGCCGCCTGAATAAGCGCGCGCTTATTTCCGCTGCAATACTAAAGTATCTGCAGCGAGCCTCGATATATCCAATGTGGGGCTGGACGCTAGAGGTGGGTCGTGCGGTGGATATTTGTCTCCGTCGCTTGAAGATTCAGAGCGTTGTACAGCAGTGGTAATCGAGTTGACACTAAGGCCAAGGAACAGACTTTGTTTGCCAAACTGCGCAACATTTTCGGGTTTAAGCGACATATTCTGCCGCCATTCGTGTTGTTGAGTGCCGGGATAGGTTTGGTATGGCTGTTGCCGCATCCGGTTCTGCTTTCTGTCTTCATTGCGGTCATGTCCTTTCTGTGGATGTGGCAGGGCAAGCGCGCCGCATGGCTGCCCGCATCCTCTAAGGTGTCCGCAGGCCAAGCCAACGCCGCCGTCGATCAGGAGATCAATCGCACCCTCGATGGCGTGCGTGCGGATATGCATGAGCAATTCGAACGCGCCAAAAACGAACTGGGCCAGGTGCGCGGTTTGCAGGGCACTGCCATCGAAGGTCTGGTGAACAGTTTTACCGGTTTGGAGCAGCAGTCTCAGCAACAGCTGGGGCTGGTGGTTGATTTGATCCAACGCATTTCAAGCCAGTTTTCCGATGAATCGGGGCAGCACCAAATGGCGCAAGAGGCGGCAGAGATTGTGACGATATTCGTCGACAATATCAGGGCCATGGGTAAGGGCAGTATGGACCTGGTCAATGCCATGAATGACATCAGCGAACAATTGACCGCGGCCGACAAGCTGTTATCCGAGATCGACGGCATCAGTGGCCAGACCAACCTGCTGGCATTGAATGCCGCCATCGAGGCCGCCCGTGCCGGTGAAGCGGGCCGCGGCTTTGCCGTGGTGGCTGATGAAGTCCGTCACCTGTCACAGCGTAGCAGCCAATTCAGCGAACAGATCCGTGAAAACTATAATGTCACCCGCCAGACCATGCGGCGCGCCGGCGAGATCGTCGGTGACATGGCCTCGCGCGATATCGATATGGCGCTGACCTACCAGGACCGGATCTCGGAAATGATGAATGAGGTCGCCGATACCAACAAAATGCTGTCGCAAGAATTGAACAATGTCTCCGGACTGGCGGAAAACATCAGTGAAAATGTCGGTGTGGCGGTGCGCTCGCTGCAGTTTGAGGACATGACGCGTCAGTTGATCGAGGGCTTGGAGGTGCGCGGCGACACGCTGCACTTGTTGACCGAAAAGCTGATCGACTTGAGCCGGGTGGAGGCGGGCCACACGCTGGAGCACACCAATTTGTTGCAGAGAATTCAGCAGCTCAAGGCGGATGTCGAGCGGGAATTGGAAATCCTGGCGCATCGCTCCATTCAGCAACAGGATATGGGTTCCGGCGAAGCCGAGTTGTTCTAAGACAGACCAAGGAAGGCACAGAGGCAATGGCAAACATACTGATAGTTGATGACGAGGCGCCCATCCGTACCCTGTTGGGTAAAATCGTCAACAAGGACGGGCATGAAGTCATGGAGGCGGAGGACGGCGTGCATGCCTGTGAGACCTATCGAGATGCCGAGATCGACCTGATTATCACCGACCTGGTGATGCCGCGCAAAAACGGTATCGAAATGATCATGGAACTGAAAAAGGACCGTCCCGGGATCAAGGTGATCGCCATTTCGGGCGGCTCGGGATTTTCGGGGCAGATCGACCTGTTGTCAGTGGCCCGCTTGCTGGGCGCCAAACACATCATCAAGAAACCGTTTACCGTGGATGAAATCCGCGCCGCGGTGAACGATATACTGGCTTAGGGCAGCCTGAATTTCCTCCCCTGCTCGTGGAGTCACGCATCAGGCGGGGTTGATAGTCGCCGCTCCGCCAGGGGACGGATCCCCATGCTGCTTCATTGAGTGCCCCGCTTCCTCCCCTCGGGGAAAGATAAGTTGTCATTCTTGCGTTGGTTGCTGGTGAGAGGGTGCGTGGGTGTAGCGAGTAGCCGCCCCGCCGGGGGTCAGATCCCCATCTCGGGGCGGCTGTAGTAGAATCGCCGTTTTTCGGACGAATTCACTATGTTGGAAATCAATCCTATCGTACGTCAGGTCAAGGATATGCAAGAGCGCAGCGCTGCGCTGAGGGGGTATCTTTGACTTTGAAAGCAAGCAGGAGCGCCTGATCGAGGTCGAGCGCGAGCTAGAAGCCCCGGATGTCTGGAGCGACCAGGAGCGGGCTCAGTCGCTGGGTAAGGAGCGCGCCCAGCTGGAGCAGGTGGTCAAGACCATCACCGATCTCGACAGCAGTCTGGGGGATGCCGAGGCGCTGCTGGAAATCGCCGCTGAAGAAAATGACACCGATACGGTGGCTTCAGTCGAGGGCGATCTGGCCGAACTGGAAAAACGGCTCGAAACCTTGGAATTCCGACGCATGTTCTCCGGCGAAATGGATGCCAAGCATGCCTTCGTCGACATCCAGGCCGGTTCCGGCGGCACCGAGGCCCAGGACTGGGCCAATATGCTACTGCGCATGTATCTGCGCTGGGGCGAGCGCAGCGGCTTTAAGACCGAGTTGATCGAGGTCTCGGAAGGGGAGGTGGCGGGCATCAAGAGTGCCACCCTCCACGTCGAGGGTGAGTACGCCTTCGGTTGGCTGCGCACCGAGACCGGCGTGCACCGGCTGGTGCGCAAGTCGCCCTTCGATTCCGGCAACCGCCGTCACACCTCCTTCGCCTCAGTGTTCGTGTCGCCCGAGATCGACGAAGATATCGATATCGACATCAATCCGGCCGACCTGCGCATCGATGTTTATCGCGCCTCGGGTGCCGGCGGACAGCACGTCAACCGCACCGAGTCGGCGGTGCGTATCACCCATAACCCAACCGGCATCGTGGTACAGTGCCAGAACGACCGCTCCCAGCACAAAAACAAGGCCACCGCCATGAAACAGCTCAAGGCCAAGCTCTATGAGCTGGAGATGATGAAACGCGCCGGCGACCAACAGGCGGTGGAGGACAGCAAGGCCGACATCGGCTGGGGCAGCCAGATCCGTTCTTACGTATTGGACCAATCGCGCATCAAGGACCTGCGTACCGGGGTGGAGACCGGCAACACCCAGGCGGTGCTGGACGGTGACTTGGATCAGTTTATCGAGGCCAGCCTGAAAAGCGGCCTCTAGTAGTTATTCACAAAAAGAGTTGTAGCCATGACAGAAGAACAACAGACTCAAGACGAACACCGCCTCATCGCCGAACGGCGCGCCAAGCTCAAAGAGATACGCGAAAAGCGCATTGCCTTTCCCAGCGACTTCCGCCGCAATGTCATGGCCGGCGAGCTGCACGCCGAGTACGGCGAGAAGGACAATGAGGCCTTGGAGGCCAATGCGCTGCGCGTCAGCATCGCCGGGCGTCTGATGGCCAAGCGCGTCATGGGCAAGGCCAGCTTCGCCCAGCTATTGGACGAGTCGGGCCGCATGCAGATCTTCGTGCAGCGCGATGCGGTGGGGCAAGAGATCTATCAAGAGTTCAAGGGCTGGGACGTGGGCGACATCATTGGCGCTGAGGGTACCCTTTTCCGCACCAAGACCGGCGAGCTTTCGGTCAAGGCCGATTCCATTCGTCTGCTGACCAAGTCGCTGCGGCCGCTGCCGGACAAGTTTCACGGCCTGGAAGACCAGGAGACCCGTTATCGTCAGCGCTATCTGGATCTGATTATGAATCAGGCCGCGCGCGAGACCTTTCGGGTGCGCACCCGCATTATTCAGCATATCCGTCATTACCTCGACAGCAAGGGCTTTTTGGAGGTCGAGACGCCGATGATGCATGCCATCCCCGGCGGCGCCACGGCGCGGCCCTTTATCACCCATCACAACGCCCTGGATTTGCAGATGTTCCTGCGCGTGGCCCCCGAGCTGTATCTGAAACGGCTCATCGTCGGCGGTTTCGAGCGGGTGTATGAGATCAACCGCAACTTCCGCAACGAGGGTGTCTCCACGCGCCACAATCCCGAGTTCACCATGCTCGAGTTCTACGAAGCCTATGCCGATTACCACGACCTGATGGACCACACCGAGGAGATGCTGCGCGGTATGGCGCTGGAGATTCTGGGCGACACCAAGCTTTCCTATCAAGGTGAGGTCTACGATTTCGGCAAACCCTTTGCCCGTCTTACCGTGAAGCAATCCATTCTGTTCTACAACCCGGATATCAGCGAGGATGAGCTGGATGATCTGGACAGGGCCCGCGCCGTGGCCGAGCGCCTGGGCATTCCCCTCAAGGACAGCTACGGCCTGGGCAAGGTGCAGATCGAGATCTTCGAAAAGACGGTGGAGCATCGCCTCAAGGAACCGACCTTTATCACCGCCTATCCCACCGAGGTGTCACCCCTGGCGCGGCGCAATGACGCCGATCCCTACGTTACCGACCGCTTCGAATTTTTCGTCGGCGGCCGCGAGCTCGCCAACGGCTTTACCGAGCTCAACGATGCCGAAGACCAGGCCGAGCGCTTCCGCAAACAGGTGGAGGAGAAGGAGGCCGGCGATGACGAGGCCATGCATTTCGATGCCGATTATGTGCGCGCCTTGGAGCACGGCATGCCGCCAACGGCGGGTGAGGGCATTGGTATCGACCGTCTGGTGATGTTGTTCACCGACGCAGCGTCGATTCGTGATGTGCTGTTGTTTCCTTACATGCGGCCTGAAATGATATAAGCAGAGGCCGCTTAAAATGTGCGCATAGCGGCTTGCGCTTAGGCGCTGAACATTTTCTGAATCAGCGCCACCTCTTCCTGCGCCTCTTCCATGATGGCAATGCTCTGCTCCGGTGTGAGCCCGAGCTTTTTGAAGGCCGGGATTTGCATCCACTCGGTTTTGGTGTGAGGGTGGGCGGTGCCGACGTAACTGAGAATATTGGCGACAGTGACGATATCCACGTAGTCCACTTCTTCGCCGGAGTCGTAACGCAGGTCTTCGTGGTTAGAGACCACGTCAATCAGCTCTTGCGGAAAGTCCCATTCGTCCAGGATGGTGGTGCCGATCAGGTTGTGGATCTTGTCGACAATGCGTTGCAGCAGTGCCTCGTCTTGCAGCTCCGGGATGTTGACCGCTTCGGTGTAAACCGGGATGGCGCCGATGTCGTGGATCAGACCGGCCAGCATGGCCTGGTCGGGTTTGAGCCTGGTGAACTTGCGCGCCAGCACGTGACTGATGGCGGCTACCCGGGTGCTGTGCAGCCAGAGTTCCTTTAGGTGCTTTTCCACACTCGGATTGGCGCCTTTTTGATAAAGCTGTTCCATGACCATGCCGGTGATGATGTTGCGCACCACGGTCTGCCCCAGCCGGGTGATGGCGTTCTGTAGGTTTTCGATGGGCATGGCGCCGCGATACAGCGGGCTGTTGGCGATATGCAGCAGCCGGGCGGTGAGCACCGGGTCCGAGCCGATGGTGACGGCGATCTTGGCGGCGGAGGAACTCGGATCCTGGACGACGTCACGCACCTTCAGCGCCACTTCCGGCAGGGTGGGCAGGTTGATGCGATTATGGTTGATGTCATCAAGAAATTTCGCTAGCAGTTTGCTTTCCAGACTCACGCGTAAACCTCGATAATCGATTTGAAACTCATTGCGCTCCGCTCATCCCGAAATCACTTTTTGTATTTCGGCGATGTCGGCTTGGGCCTCCGCCATGGCCCGTACGCTCTGTTCGGGTGTCAACTCCAGTTTTTCGAAGGCCGGAATGCCGTTCCAGTCGATGCTGTTGGCCTTGTGTTTGGGCTGGCCCATATAGCTGTGCAGATTGGCGACCAGCACCACGTCGGTATAATCCGGTTCCGGGCCGGGGTTGCGATGATAGTCTTCGTGCTCGGCGGCCACCTGAACCAGTTGTGGCGGAAAATGCCATTCCTCCAGAATCAATTGGCCGATCTCCTGATGCATCCTGTCGATGACGCGATAGAGAATGGATTTGTTTTCCATGACTTCGGGGAATTTCGTCGCCCGCTTCAGGATGGGCAGGATGCCGATGTCGTGGATCAGTCCGGCCAGCATGGCCTCGTCGGGGTTGAGGCGGGTAAAGCGTCGCGCCAACACATGACTGATGGCCGCCACTCGGGCACCGTGGACCCAGAGGTTGAGCATGTCCTGTTTGATCGGGCCCATCTTCTCGGCCTGGTAGAGCTGGCGCATCACCAGGCTGGCCACCACGTTACGCACACAGACGCCGCCCAGCCGCACCACCGCCGTGCGCACGTTGTCGACGGAATTCAGACCGCGGAAGAAGACACTGTTGGCAACCTGCAGCAGCCGCGCCGAGAGGGCGGCGTCCGTGCCCACCAGCTTGGCGATCTTGTCGGCCGAGACCATCGGGTCGTCGACCAGTTTACGCACCTTGATGGCGACTTCCGGTAGCGTGGGCAACTCAAGCTGACCCGTGCTGACATCCTCCATCAAGGCGGCGATGAATTTGTCTTCGGCATTCACGCGTGACGTTCCCTGTTGTTATAAAGAGACTGCACTAAGTATCGGCGCGCCTCTCGGGAACTCAAGTGTTAGAAGGAGTAGGGTAACTCCTTGAGCTGGAGGGCAGATGCGTCGCTCTGCGAAAGATAGAGCGGGCCGTTTTCCGCCGCCTCGATTTCGGCCACCATGAGCAAATCCGAGCCGCCGCCGGGATGGGGTTGGGCGATGAGCACGTTGCCGGCCTTGCGGGCCTCGCCGTCATGACGGTAGACCACATCACCGGGAGCGGGTGCTTCGCTGTCGCTGTGGGCCAGATACATGCGCCGTTTGAGCTTGCCCAAGTACTCCATGCGCGCGACGATCTCCTGGCCGGGAAAACAGCCCTTTTTGAAGCTCAGGCCGCCGACGGTCTTGAGATTGGTCATTTGCGGTACAAAGGCCTCGACATTGGCCTGGCGCAGGACGGGGATCCCGGCCTGGATATCGAGCATTTCCCAGGCCCGGGGCGAGACCTCGGCCATGAAGGTGGAGAGGCGGTTATAGGCCTGTTTCATGTCCTCCGGCGGTCCGAACAACTGATAACGGGGAAAGGGGCCGGGGATGCGGATAATGGTGATGTTGCCGTGGCTGGACACGCCGTTGATCTGTTCCGGCAACTCGCCGACGACCGCCATCAGTTTTTGGTCGATATTCGGGCCGGAAACGCCTACCTGAGTGATGCTGTCGCTGACGTCCTCCAGTTTTACCTTGGACATGAGCACGAACATAGCGAGCCGTTTGTGAGTAGCCTCGATGAGTTCCCTGGGCATGGCTAGGTAGTAGGCGCCATCGGCTTTAAAGACACGGAATAAGGCCAGCATGCGTCCCTTGGGATTGCAATAGGCGCTGAGTTGGCTTTGCTCCTCGGTCACGCCCTGCTTCAGGTCATTGGTGAACTGGTTGTGCAGAAACTCGGCGGCGTCATCGCCTTCGGCCTTAACAAGACCATAGTCCGACAGCTCGGTGACGGCATCGCGATTCAATACGGCTTCGAATTCATTCATAGTGGTTTCTTCTTTGTAAGATTAAGATTGAGTCTAAATGGAGGGGATGATAACGCAGTATTGGCGAAGAAGTAATACTAGACTAATATCATCACTCCGATACACTAAGGGCTTGTATGAAGAATAATAAACCCGACACCCGACCGGTTTATCTCGATCTGCGGCATATCCGCCAGCCTGTCACGGCGATCGCCTCCATCGGCCACCGTATTTCCGGTGTGTTGCTGTTTCTGTCCATCCCCTTTTTTATCTGGTTGTTGGAACGCTCTCTGCACAGCCCGCAGGGCTATCAGCAGGTGATGGCGCTCTTCGATAACGGCTTGGTCAAACTGTTGACCGTGCTGGTCGCCTGGTCCGCGGCGCATCATTTTTTCGCCGGTGTGCGCTTTCTATTGCTGGACGTGGAAATCGGTGTGGCGTTGCCGGCGGCGCGGCGTAGCGCCATGACGGTGAATATTTTAGGCGTCGTGGCGGTCGTGATCGCGGTGGTGATGGTGCTATGAGCTGGCAGATGACGGGCTTGAAGGCTTGGTTGTTGCAGCGCGTCAGCGCGGTCTATATGGCCGTATTTCTAGCCTATTTTCTCGTGTCACTGGTGGTGGCCCCGCCGCGTGACTATGGCGAGTGGCAGGCCTGGATGCATGCGGGCCCCATGGCGCTGGCCAGCGCCGTGTTTTTTATTGCATTGCTGGCCCATGCCTGGGTCGGTATCCGTGATGTCATGCTGGATTACATTAAGCCTTTCGCCCTGCGCGTGACGCTGCTGATCGTGTTGGCGCTCGGCCTGCTGGTTATGGCATTGTGGGCCATCAGGATTTTACTAACCGCAGGAGGCGCAGCCGCGTGAGCAGTTCCATACCCGTCCGCAGATTCGATACGCTTGTGATCGGCGCCGGCGGCGGCGGCCTGAGGGCGGCGCTGCAATTGGCCCAGGCCGAGGCCCATGTGGCGGTGGTCTCCAAGGTCTTTCCCACCCGTTCCCATACCGTGGCCGCGCAGGGCGGCATGAACGCCGCTCTGGCCAATGTCTTGCCGGACAACTGGCATTGGCACATGTTCGATACCATCAAGGGCAGTGATTACTTGGCCGACCAAGACGCGGTGGAATACATGTGCCGCGCGGCGCCGCGCCTGGTAGTGGAGTTGGAGCACGCCGGGGTGCCGTTCTCGCGCCTGGATGACGGCAAGATCTATCAGCGACCCTTCGGTGGGCAGAGCCAGAACTTCGGCGGCGAGCAGGCCGCCCGCACCTGCGCCGCGGCCGACCGCACCGGCCACGCCATTCTTCACTCTTTATATCAACAGAATATTCGCGCCAAGACCCATTTCTTCGATGAATACCTGGCCCTGGATTTGGTCCGCGACGATGACGGCTATATCCTCGGTGCGGTGGTGATGGAGATCGAGACCGGCGAACCCATGATCATCGAGGCCAAGGCCACCCTGCTGGCCACCGGCGGCGCGGGGCAGATCTTCCGCACCAACACCAACGCCCACATCAATACCGGCGACGGCATGGGCATGGCCTTGCGCGCCGGCATCCCGCTGCAGGACATGGAGTTCTTCCAGTTTCACCCCACCGGCGTGGCCGGCAAGGGCATGCTGATCACCGAGGGCGCGCGCGGCGAGGGGGGGTATCTCTTGAACAAGGACGGCGAACGCTTTATGGAGCGCTATGCCCCTAACGCCAAAGACCTGGCCAGTCGCGACGTGGTCAGTCGCGCCATCTACACCGAGGTCAAGGAGGGGCGCGGCTGCGGCCCGAAGGGCGATCACGTCATGCTCAAGCTCGATCATTTGGGTGTGGACGTGGTGCAAAAGCGCCTGCCCGGTATCCGCGCCACGGTGCAGACCTTTCTCCACCTCGATCCGGCTCACGAGCCCATCCCGGTCTATCCGACCGCGCACTACACCATGGGCGGCATCCCCACCAATCGTCATGGCCAGGTGGTGGCGCCACTGGGCAATACGGCGGAGGAAACGGTCCCCGGCCTGTATGCCGCCGGTGAATGTGCCTGCGTTTCGGTGCACGGCGCCAACCGTCTGGGCGGCAACTCCCTGTTGGACATCGTGGTCTTCGGCCGCGCCGCCGGCAATCATATCATCGACCACCTACAGGAAAACCGTTATCACCGCCCGCTGAGCGGCGACAGCGTTGATCAGGCCATGGCGCGGCTGGCGCGCTGGGATCAAACCGGCGAAGGCGAGTCGGTGAAGCAACTCAAGGACGAGCTGAAGAAGACCATGGAAGAGTATTGCGGCGTGTTCCGCAGCGACGAGATCCTGAACCAGGGCGTGGACAAGGTGGTCCAATTGGAGGCGCGTCTCAAGGATGCGCGCCTGCAGGACCATAGCAAGGTCTTCAACACCGCCCGTGTCGAGGCCTTGGAGCTGGAGAACCTCATGGACATCGCCTTGGCGACCGTGGTGTCGGCCTGCGCGCGCAAGGAGAGTCGCGGCGCCCATTCGCGCATCGACTATCCCGAGCGCGACGACGAGCATTGGCTCAAGCATTCCTTGTTTTTTAAGGAGGGTCGCAAAATCGATTACAAACCGGTGCGCATGAAACCCTTGTCGGTGGATTCTTTTCCGCCCAAAGCGCGTGTCTATTAGAGGTGCCGTGATGCGTTTTTCCATCTATCGCTACAACCCCGAGACCGACGACAAACCTTACATGCAGGTCTTCGAAGTGGAAACCCACCCCGGTATGATGCTGCGCGACGCCCTGATCGAGATCAAGGCGCAGGACGAAAGCTTTACCTTTCGTCATTCCTGCGGCGAGGGGGTGTGCGGTTCCGACGGGCTCAACATCAACGGCAGCAACGGTCTAGCCTGTATCACGCCGCTGGCCCAGTTGAAGGAGCCGGTGGCGGTGCGCCCGCTCCCCGGGCTTCCGGTGATCCGTGATCTGGTGGTGGATATGAGCCAGTTCTATCATCAGTACCGCTCGGTCAAACCCTATCTCACCGTGCATGATCCCGAACCGGAAGTCGAATACCGCCAGTCGCCCGAGGAACGGGAGAAGCTGGACGGCCTGTACGAATGTATTTTGTGCGCCTGCTGCTCCACCGCCTGTCCCTCGTTCTGGTGGAATCCGGACAAATTCCGCGGACCGGCCGCCTTGTTGCAGGCCTATCGCTTCATCGCCGACAGCCGCGACCAGGCCACCGCCCAACGGCTGGAGGAACTGGAAGGCCCGTATCGTCTGTTCCGCTGCCACAGCATTATGAACTGCACCAACGTCTGCCCCAAGGGACTCAACCCCACCCAGGCCATCGGCGAGATCAAAAACATCATGCTCAAAAACAACAGCTGATGAGCGCCGAACCCGATTTAAACCAGGCAACCAAGTCCCGACTGCAATGGCGTTGCCGCCGCGGCATGTTGGAGCTTGATCTGCTGTTGCAGCCTTTCGTGGAAAGGCGCTACGACCATCTCAGCGCAGAAGAAAAACAACAGTTTCACGCGCTGCTCGACTTCCAGGACCAGGAATTGCTGGAATGTCTCATGCTACAAAAACCCCCGGAGGACGAGACACTCAATGACATCATCAGAAAAGTTCGCAATACCGTTTAGAATCAATCTTAAGACTTCGTTTATCCTCAATGGCGCGCTGTTGCTGATGTATCTCGGCGCGTTTTATTGGCTTTGGGCCTTTGACCTGAACCTGCTTGTTAAACTGGTCCTGTTGGCCGCCCTCATGGTCGGATTTATCAACCATACCCGCCACTATTTGCTCAAAAAAGGCAGGCGCGCTGTTGCCAATCTGGTATGGCAGGATCAGGAGCGTTGGCAACTGGAAACCGTGCGCGGTGAAACCCTGGATGTGAAACTGTTGGGTAGCAGCTTCGTCAATCCCTGGTTGATCGTGCTCAACTTCAAGCCCGAGACGGGCGGACGCCTGTGGCCCGTGGTGATCATGCCGGACAGCGTTGACAGCACCACCTTCAGGCGCTTAAGTGTAAAACTGCGTTTGTACGGCGGCGAAGCGGCGGGCCAGACCGTTTAGGTCTGGCGCAATTCCGGTATCCCGCTATATCTTTAGGAGTGATGAATCAAGCTGAAGGGAGGACATCATGACTGAACTCAGTACACAACACTGCCAAGCCTGCCGCGCCGGGGCGCCGCACGCCACGGCACAGCAGCGCGAGGAATTCATGGCCCAGCTGCCAGACTGGGAGATCGTCAGCGTCGCGGGCGTTGATCGCCTGCGCCGGGAATTCGGCTTCGAGAACTTCGTCCAGGCCTTGGCCTTTACCAACAAGGTGGGCGAGATCGCGGAACAGGAGGGCCATCACCCCGCGCTTTTGACGCAGTGGGGCACGGTCACGGTGGAATGGTGGAGCCACAAAATCAAGGGCTTGCACGTCAATGACTTCGTCATGGCGGCCAAGACCGATGACCTGTACAGATGACGGGGTTATATATCGATATAAACGATCGCCCAGACTATATTAATCAATTTCACAAATATACTACCCCCGCCTAAGCTGATCTCCAGACGATTGATTAATCGCCTTTAGATATCCCCATAACACTACGGATAGGAGTTCAGCATGAGCAAGACCCGTTTGACCACCTCCAGCGGCGCCCCCGTGGCCGAGGACAACAACAGCATCAGCGTCGGCGAGCGAGGCCCGCTGACCTTCGACAATCATTACCTGTTCGAAAAGCTGGCCCACTTCAACCGCGAGCGTATCCCGGAGCGCGTGGTGCATGCCCGCGGGACCGGCGCGTACGGCAGCTTCACCCTCAGCAAGCGTCTTAGCGAACACACCATCGCCAGCTTCCTGCAGCAGGAAGGTCAGCAGACCGAAGTCTTTGTGCGCTTCTCCACAGTCGGCGGCGGTCAGGACTCCAGCGATTACGCCCGCGACCCGCGTGGTTTCGCCATCAAGTTCTATACGGAGCAGGGCAACTTCGATCTGGTGGGCAACAATACGCCGGTGTTCTTTTTAAACGATCCGATCAAGTTTCCCGATTTCATTCATTCGCAGAAGAAGGATCCGCGCACCAACCTGCCCAACCCGGCCAACATGTTCGAGTTCTGGGCCAACCATCCGCAGTCCCTGCACCAGATGACGATTTTAATGTCGGACCGGGGCATTCCCTGTTCCTATCGTCATATGCATGGCTTCAGTTCCCATACCCTGAGCTTTTGGAACGATAAGGGCAAGCGTGTCTGGGTCAAGTGGCACATCAAAAGCAACCAGGGCATCAAAACCGTCAGCAACGAAGAGGCCGCCACGATGCCCGCGTTCGGCGCGCAGCAGGATTTGGTCGAGGCCATTGACCGCGGCGAGTTCCCCAGCTGGACGGTGAAGCTGCAGATTATGAGCGAAGAAGAGGCCAGGCACTATCACATCAACCCCTTCGATCTGACCAAGATCTGGCCGCACAGTGATTTCCCGCTGATAGAGGTTGGCCAGCTGGAGCTGAACCGCAACGTCGGCAACTACTTCGCCGAGACCGAGCAGGCCGCCTTCGCCCCCAGCCATCTGGTGCCCGGCATCGGCGCATCACCCGACCGTATGTTGCAGGCGCGGCTGATGGCCTATCAGGACGCCCATCGTTATCGCGTCGGTGCCAACGCCAACCAGATTCCGGTGAACGCGGCCCGGTGCCCGGTGCACCATTACCAGCGTGACGGCGCCATGGCGGGCATGTGCCCGGCGCACGGCGGTGGTGATAATCAAGGTGGCGGGGTGAATTTTTATCCCAATGACCGTGGCGATCAAGGCGCTCCGATGCCGGATTCTCAGCTGACCGCACCGCCCATGCCGGTGGAGGGCGATGCCTGGATCAAAAGCTACGATACCGCAGAAGACGACTACTATACCCAGCCCGGCAATCTGTTTCGCCTCATGCATGATGATCAGAAACAGCAGCTCACCAGCAACATTGCCGATGGATTGGTGCATGCCACGACGGCGGTACAGGAACGTATGTTGGCCCAATTCGCCAAGGCAGATCCCGACTACGCCGCGCGCGTGAAACAGGCCATGACTCGGATCGCTTGATTTATCTGGCCGTGTAAAAAGGCCGGGCCCGTGCGCAAGGGTCCGGCTCTTTTAATGTTTTGCCGCAAGCGGGCGATTACTTATTGCCGGGACGGAAATGACGAATACCCGAGTTGCGAAATACGCCGTGCGCTGTGAATACATTTCTGTACGCTCGATGGCCGCTTTCATGCGTCCAACGGTTCCGCAACATGGGTGTTCATCATTAGAAACTTGTCAGTATGTTGCGGTTGCATAAGACCCGCCCGTGACATGGCGGCCTTAAACGTGTACAATGGCCGGCCTTAGCACTATATAAGTTTCACAGACTCTCATCTCATCGTGGTATTGATCGCCACGTCTTTCTGACTGGACGCGGTTCAGTCACTCTTGCGGCCGGTAAGCAATGGTAGCCGGCGGTCTGAACAGAAAAATCCAATTTGATGATTGCGCTAATAAATTCTTTTCAACGCACAGGAGTACGTATGGCTAAAGAAGAACTGATCGAATTTGAAGGCACGGTTGTGGATGTGATGCGCAACCAGAAATACATGGTCGAGCTGGAAAACGGCATGCAGGTTCAGGCCTATACGTCCGGCAAGATGCGCCGTTACCGTATCCGCGTCGTCAACGGTGACAAGGTCACACTTGAGCTGTCCCCCTATGATCTGAGCAAGGGCCGGATCAGTTTCCGACACAAGCATTAATCCTGTCCAGGCGCGGTTTAACGTTCGAGCCGCAGCATCGGATCAGAGGTGGAATGGGCACGCAATGTGTCCACGCACTGCCCCCAACACATTGATCAATAGAACTGCCTGACATTGCTGTAGAGCGGTTGTTGAGCAACGGGCACAGCGTCCCCACCGCAGCGTTTCTGGAATCCTCATAATCGAACATCATGCGATCGAAGGCGGGGTTGAGATGATGTCCTGCCGTGTCGGTCCAAGCCATCGCTGAGGGTGAATCCCTGTGTTTGGTCGCTGAAGGTGTGGGTATAGACGCCGGCACAGATTTGGGCATAGCAGCGATAGCGCAGATCCAAGATCCATCACCGCGATAACCAGGCCGCCAGGCGTGAATACCGACAGCTAGGCTATTTCTATCCGCCCCACGCGCGTACTGCCGAGGCCGCTTATCGCGCCATCCTGGCCTATCAGCATGGCGTGGATGACAGGAGATGTCGCCCAATGGCGGGCGTTTTATCACCACCTTTGCTGATGGGCGGGTGGCCATGTGCGCGGCGGATGCGCGCCACTGAGTGGAATAGGGACGGCTGCGAAGGGCGCTCAGCTAATCCCGTTACCCCGTTCAAGGGTATCCACCACCCAGAACGCAACGGTTAAAACCAATAATCAACGCATAGGATAGGCAGCGCGCGCGTTCATTCACCGCGGCGGATAAGGTCGTCGCGTCCTTTGCGCTAGAACATCCATCCAGCCCTATTCCGGGCGCTCCCTATCGGCTTCATGTCTCCTTGTCCCCGAAGACCTCGTCACGCCAATTCGGCCCCAGAGAGTGCTCCAGATAGTCGCGAATGAATTTGCGTACCATCTGGGACGGGGTGACGTCTTCTCGGGCGCAGAGTTGCTCGAAGACCGACTTCTTTTTCGGGTCGATTAGCAGGGTGAGGCGCGCGGTTCTGTTCTCCATGAGTCTCTCTTCGTTCAACAAGCATGTTAATCATATTAACATTGATGATTAACTGGGCAACCATCTAATATATGCCGGTTGTAACAAATATCATCCTGGAGTTCCACCGGCATGCCCCACCGTAGTCACCTGTTTTCCCTGCGCATCGCCCATGCCCTGCGCGAGAGTTGCCTCAAGGTGCCTTATACGCCGCGGCGTCTGGCCAAGGATGTGGGGGCTGGCATCACGGTCGGGATTATCGCCATTCCCCTGGCCATGGCCCTGGCCATCGCCAGCGGGGTGGCGCCCCAGCACGGTCTCTATACCGCCATGATCGCCGGTTTTGTCATCGCGCTCACCGGCGGGTCGCGCTACAGCGTCTCCGGTCCGACGGCGGCCTTCGTGGTGATCCTGTTTCCGGTGGCGCAGCAGTTCGGTCTGGGCGGTCTGCTGGTGGCCACCCTGATGGCGGGGCTGATGCTGGTGGGATTTGCCGTAGGGCGCTTGGGCCGTTTGATCGAATACGTGCCCGAGCCGGTGACGCTGGGCTTTACCGGCGGCATCGCCATCGTCATCGCCACCCTGCAGGTGAGGGACTTATTCGGTCTGTCGCTGGCCGAGTATCCGGACAACTGGTTGGGCAAGATCGCCGCGCTGGGGATGGCCCTGCCCAGCGTCGATTGGGCCACCACCTTGGTCGGCACGGCCACCTTGGCGGTCTTGCTGTACTGGCCGCGGCTGCGCCTGCCCCTGCCGGGCCATTTGGCCGCGCTGCTGGTGGGCGTGCTGGTCGCGCTGTTGCTGGCCCAGGCGGGGCATCCGGTGGAGACCATCGGCACGCGCTTCAGTTTCAGTCTGGCGGACGGCACGACGGGTCAAGGGATTCCGGCCATCCTACCCGAATGGGTCTGGCCTTGGCAGCAGCCGGGCCCGGATGGCCAGCCCATTGACTGGTCTTTGGCCACCTGGCAGGCGCTGCTGTCCGCCGCCTTTTCCATCGCCGTGCTGGGGGCCATCGAATCGCTGCTCTGCGCCGTGGTCCTGGACGGCATGACGGGGACGCGTCACAGCGCCAATAGCGAGTTGCTGGGCCAGGGCATCGGTAATCTGGTGGTGCCCTTTTTCGGCGGTATCACCGCCACCGCCGCCATTGCCCGTTCGGCCGCCAATGTGCGCGCCGGGGCTGAGTCACCGGTGGCGGCGCTGGTCCATGCCCTGGTGGTGATGGCGGCCCTATTGGCCTTGGCGGGGGTGCTCTCCTATCTGCCCATGGCCAGCCTGGCGGCGCTGTTGCTGATGGTGGCCTGGAACATGAGCGAGGCTCCCAAGGCGGCAGCGATCGTACGCAAGGCGCCGCTGGGCGATGTGCTGGTGCTGGGGGTGTGCCTGTCGCTGACGGTACTGTTCGACATGGTCATCGCCATCACCGCCGGCATCGTGCTGGCGGCGCTGCTGTTCATGCGCGAGATCTCGCACATGACCAAGGTCACGGATACCACCGCCAGCACACGTCTCGGCCTGATCCGCGCTCAGTGGCTGCCGCTGCAGGACTTGGCGGTCTTTAAAGTCAACGGTCCGCTGTTTTTCGCTGCGGCGGAACGCATCTTCGCCGAGTTACTGGCACAGCTGGCGGACAAACGGGTGGTGGTGCTCAACCTGGAGGCGGTCACTGTGCTGGATGCGGGCGGCTTGTCGGCGCTGAGCAAGTTCATCGATGCTTGCGGCAAACGGGGGATCAAGCTGATCATCGCCAATCTCCAGTTCCAGCCGCTGCGGACCCTGGCCAAGGCCAAGATGGGGCCGGTTCGGGAGCGCCTGTTGTTCGCACCCACCCTGGACGAGGCGATCTGGTTCGTCCAGTCCGAGGCGGCCCTGCGCCAGGGCACGGCGCGTGCGTCAACGGAGTGATTTGATTTCCGGTACTAAGATGGTGTTGTGCAGGTTACTGTCGTCCGGCGCGGGGTGGTCGCGGGTATAGTGCAGGCCGCGACTCTCCTTTCTATTGATGGCAGAGCGTACGATCAGCTCGGCCACCAATACCAAATTACGCAGTTCCAGTGAGTCGTTGTTGACCGTGTGGCTGGCGTAGTATTCGTCGATCTCTTTTTGCAGGATGCGGATACGTGCCAAGGCGCGCTGCAGACGTTTGTCGGTGCGCACGATGCCGACGTAGTCCCACATCACGCGCCGCAGTTCGTCCCAGTCGTGGGCGATGACGATCTCTTCCGGGGACTGGGTAACCCGACTGGCGTCCCACAGCGGCAGGGCCGGAGGTTGGTACGGTTGCTGCAGCCGTGCGGCGATGTCTTCGGCGGCCGCCTTGGCGAAGACCAGACACTCCAGCAGTGAGTTGCTGGCCATGCGGTTGGCGCCGTGCAGGCCGGTGAAGGCGGTTTCGCCGATACCGTAGAGACCAGCAAGGTCGGTCTGGCCGCACATGTCGGTCACGACGCCGCCGCAGGTATAATGGGCGGCGGGGACCACCGGGATAGGTTCGCGGGTGATGTCGATGCCGAATTCCAGACAACGTGTGTAGACTGTCGGAAAATGGTTGCGGATGAAATCGGCCGGCTGGTGACTGATGTCCAAATAGACGCAGTCCAGGCCGAGACGTTTCATCTCGTGGTCGATGGCGCGGGCGACGATGTCGCGCGGTGCCAGTTCGGCCTGCGCATGAAACTTGGGCATGAAGCGCGTGCCGTCCGGTAATTTCAGCAGCGCGCCTTCGCCACGCAGCGCTTCGGTAATCAGGAATGACTTGGCCTTGGGGTGATACAGGCAGGTCGGGTGAAACTGCACAAACTCCATGTTGGCGACGCGGCAGCCGGCGCGCCAGGCCATGGCGATGCCGTCGCCGGTGGAAACGTCCGGGTTGCTGGTGTAGAGATACACCTTGCCGGCACCGCCGGTGGCCAGTACGGTGAAACGGCTGGACAGGGTGAGTACCTGTTGCTTTACTTTATCCAGGACGTAGCAGCCCAGGCAAGTATGATCGGGCTGGCCCAACTTGGCGGATGTAATCAGATCGATGGCGATGTGGTTTTCCAAAACGTCGACGTTGGGATGACGTTTGAGTTGCGCCACCAGGGTATTCTGAATCGCCTTGCCGGTGGCGTCGGCGGCATGGAGTACACGGCGGTGGCTGTGGCCGCCTTCGCGGGTTAAATGAAAATCGGTGCTACCGTCGGGCCGGGTTTCGCGGGTAAAATCAACGCCGCATTGCACCAGCCAATCGATGGCTTCACGACCGTGTTCGACGGTGTAGCGCACCACCTGGGGATCGCATAGGCCGGCACCGGCGCGGCGCGTGTCCTCGATGTGAGATTCGATGGAGTCTTTGGCGTCGAGCACTGCCGAGATGCCGCCCTGGGCGTAATAGGTCGCCCCCTCACGCAGTCGGTCCTTAGTGATGACGGCGATACTGGCGTTTTCGGCCAGGTGGAGGGCCAGGCTGAGACCGGCTGCTCCCCCGCCGATGATGACGGCGTCGTATTGTGACTGATTCATATTCGGGTTAATGTGATAAGGGAAATAGTTTCAATTACTTATCATATAATACCGGTTTTTTGAAGTTGTACTGAACCCTGGAGAGACGAGACGGTCTATTCGTTGACTAAATGAAGACTAACAATAACAACATGGATGGTCCGCATGGGTGATCACAAAGCGGACCAGGCGCTGGTCGAGCGTGTGCAGGGAGGGGATAAGGCCGCCTTCGATTTGCTGGTTCTCAAGTATCAGCATAAGGTGGTGAATTTAATTTCACGCTATGTGCATGATTCGGCGGAGGTTTACGATGTGGCGCAGGAAGCCTTTATCAAGGCCTACCGGGCCTTGCCGAACTTTAGAGGTGATAGTGCTTTCTATACATGGTTATATAGAATAGCCATCAATACGGCCAAGAATCATCTGGTGGCCCAGGGTCGGCGTCCACCGAAGACCGATATCGATGTGGAAGACGCGGAACAATACGGCAGCAACGATGATCTAAGGGAGTACGAAACGCCCGAGGGTATGATGCAGAAGAGCGAAATCGAGCGGGTGGTGGTGGACACCATTGAGAACCTGCCAGAAGATCTGCGTACCGCCATCACCTTGCGTGAACTCGAAGGTTTGAGTTACGAAGAGATCGCCCAAGCCATGGGATGTCCAGTCGGGACGGTTCGCTCAAGGATTTTTCGGGCGCGTGAGGCGATCCAGAAACAATTGAAACCACTGTTGTAGTATACATACATTAAGCGGACGGGTTATATGGCGAAGGACAATATGAACGAAGAAATTTCGGCATTAATGGATGGCGAAGTCGACCACCAAAGGATGCAGCAACTGATACGCGAACTGCGTAACCAATCCGATGGTCGCGATTGTTGGGCCCAATATCATCTCATCGGTGATGCCCTGCGCAACAACCTCCCGCCCCATATCGATCGAAGTTTTGTCAACAATATTAGTCAAGCCATCGCCAGCGAAGATTTGCCCGCTCCCGTCGCTCCCCGGCCTGCGCCGCAAACTAAACCCAAACGCCCCGCCGTCGCCGGTCCCTGGGGTGGTTTCGCCCTGGCCGCGTCCGTTGCCGCGGTGGCCTATTTAGGCGTCGGGCTGATTACCCAGGAAGATCAAGGCGCCGCTCCCCGCGTGGCTGTCACCGCCCCGGCGGCGCCGGTGGCCCCTCTGGCTCAGACCCTGCCCGCCGACGATATCAGGACCGTGCAAGGGCAGCAGTGGAACGTGGCCCAGCCGGCTGTTGAATCGAGGCTGAACAATTACCTTTACAGTCATCGGAATGTGGCCGGTTCGACGGCGATGAGCCCCGTGGTGTTGCCGAATGCCCGCCTTGTCGTTACTCAGCCGCCTCGTGGTGAGTAACGAACAGTATGTTGTTTAATCGCAGTGCCAAGCCACCCCGCCCGCGCAGTGCGACTCCAAACTTAACCCCGGGCCCGCGTCGCAGCGCCGCCGTAGCGCTGATGTCAGCCATCTTGTTTGGCATCGGGCTTGTGTTTGGCGCTCAGACCGTCTCAGCCGGCCAGCAATCCCCCCAACAGTGGCTGGAAAAGATGTCTGCGGCCATGCAGGAGCTGAGCTACCAGGGCGTGTTTGTGTATCGTCGCGACGCCGAGCTGGCGGCCATGAAAGTGACCCACATCGTCGACCAGCACGGTGCGCGGGAACTATTGGAAACCTTGACGGGCGAGCCGCGTCGGGAAGTGCGGAGCGCCCCCCTGGCCGGTGACGACAAGGCCGCCATACCGCAGCTGGGTAAAATCGATCGCTATTACACGCTTGAGTTGATGGGAGAGGATCGCACTGCCGGCCTAGACACCAAGGTGGTGTCGGTGGTGCCCAAGGATGAGTACCGTTACGGTTACCGATTGTGGCTGGATCAAACGACCGGTTTGCTGTTGAAATCGGATTTGTTGGCCCGGGACGGTTCTATTTTGGAGCAGGTGATGTTCACCTCGCTGGAAGTGATTGAGCCGGAGGCGCTGGAAAACGTATCGCCCCCGCACGAAAGAGAACACTCCGGTCACACCTCGAACAAGCCGCAGAGCGAGTTGCCGTGGACTGTGGAAAAGCTGCCCAGCGGTTTCGAGTTGCTGGAATCACAGCCGGTCGTCAATCACGGCGATGTGTTGCACCTGGTGTACAGTGACGGTCTCGCGTCTGTTTCAGTATTCGTCGAGAGCGCCAAGTCGGAAGGTGAGGCGTTTGTAGGTGTGTCGCGCATGGGCGCCGTCAACGCCTATGGCGCGGTGCAGAACGGTTACCAGCTCACCGTGGTCGGCGAAGTGCCTGAAATTACGGTCAAGACCATGGGGCGCTCACTTAAACACAAAGGATCGGCGCAATGATCGAGGAAAGCGGCCAAGTCATTTCCCGCGAGGGTGATTATGCCTGGGTGGAAACGGAACGCAAGAGTACGTGTTCCAGTTGCGCGGCCAACAAGGGTTGCGGCACCGGCGTGATTTCAAAATTCTACAGCGGTCGTTTCAGCCGCGTGAAGGCCTTGAACACGGTGAACGCATCTGTCGGCGATCGGGTGGTGCTGGGGTTGGCGGAAGACGCCTTGGTGCGCGGCTCGCTGGCCGTTTACGGTTTGCCCCTGTTAAGCTTGATGGTGATGGCCCTGCTCGGCAGTGCCGTCGCCGATGAAGTGGGCCTGCAGCAGGCCGACGGCCTGACCGCCGTATTCGGACTCGCTGGTTTGTTATTCGGCTTTTATCTGGTCCGGTCGTTCAGTCACAGGATTGCCGCCGATACTCGTTATCAGCCGGTGATTTTGCGGCACTGTAATGAATTTCCCACCGAGACGCTTGTCAATATTCCACGCTAAGCAACAAATCAAGCATTAAGGCTTCAATACAAGGAGAGAGGCATTGAACGTAAGAACGAAATCGGTCGCCGTGATCTACGCATTGGTATTGATCCTGGTTGGCGTCATGCCCGGTATCAGCAACGCCGCCCAGCTGCCTGATTTTACCTCGGTGGTGGAAGACAGCAGCGCCGCCGTGGTCAACATCAGCACCACGCAAAAGGTCAAACATGAGCGCCGCGGCTTTCCTCATGGCATGCCCAATTTTCCCGAGGGTACGCCATTTGATGAATTCTTCCGCCGCTTTTTCGATGAAGAGCAGCGTGGTCCGGGCGGTCAAATACCGCGCGAGTATGACGCACACTCGCTCGGCTCCGGTTTTATCATTTCCAAGGACGGCTATATTCTCACCAATTATCATGTCATTCGTGACGCTGATGAGATCATTGTGCGGCTCAGCGATCGCCGTGAGCTGGAAGCGGAAGTGATCGGCAGCGACCCGCGCAGCGACGTGGCCGTGCTCAAGGTCGAGGCCGAAGACCTGCCCGTGGTGAAGATCGGCGACTCCGGCAAACTTAAAGTGGGCGAATGGGTATTGGCCATTGGTTCACCCTTCGATTTCGATCACACCGTGACCGCCGGGATCGTCAGCGCCGTGGGTCGCAGTCTGCCGAATGAAAATTACGTCCCCTTCATCCAGACCGACGTGGCCATCAACCCGGGTAATTCCGGCGGGCCGCTGTTCAACATGGACGGTGAGGTGGTGGGTGTGAACGCCCAGATCTACAGCCGTACCGGCGGTTTCATGGGCTTGTCGTTCACCATCCCCATCGACTTGGCAATGGACGTGGTCAAGCAACTGAAGGATGTGGGGCATGTCACCCGCGGTTGGTTGGGTGTGCTGATCCAGGATGTCACCCGCGAGCTGGCCGAGTCCTTTGACATGGACAAGCCGGTAGGGGCTTTGGTCTCGCAGGTGTTGCCCGACAGCCCGGCGCAGGCGGCCGGATTTGAAGTCGGCGATATCATCACCGAATTCAACGGTAGGAAGGTGCAGACCTCGGCCGCGCTGCCGCCCATGGTCGGTGTCACCCCGGTGGACGAAGAAGTGCCGGTCAAGGTGATACGCAACGGCAAGGTCAAGACCTTGAAGGTGACCATCGGCGAATTGCCCAGCGACGAAGAGATTCAGGCCTCCACCACCGAGCCGGGCAGCGCCAACGATACACGTCTGAATGTGGATGTCGCCGACCTGAACGACGAGCAGCGTGAGGAATTGGGTTTGAAGGGCAAAGGCGTATTGGTGACCGAGGTAAAATCCGGTCCTGCCCATGACGCCGGCATTCGCCAGGGTGATGTGATCGTCATGATCAATAACCAGAACATCAAGGATGCCGAACACTTCCGCGAAGTGGCCGAAGACCTGCCCAGCGCCAAGCCGGTGGCGGTACTGGTGCAGCGCCGCGACGGGCCGGTATTCCTCGCGTTAAAATTGCCCAGCGAATAATTTCGCCGGGCAGGGTTGATGGACAAGGGGCTGAACACTCAGCCCCTTGTTTTTTTGTTCAAGGCCGGTGCTTTTTTGACCGCCTTGCTGCGCGACGGGTCAATGTACGCTTTCCCACGGCCGGAGTGCTCGATATAGTGTCGACGATGTGTGTGCGCTCATCGATCGCGCCCGCCAGACATGCCACTCCCTTGAGCCGCCTCGCGACGGGCGGTGGTGAGAAATGCGGGCTGGGTTTATGCGGGGACCGAAATTCGCTAGAATTGCGCTCCAAAATCAATGCCATCGTGGTCATTGACCTGATGAAGTCAAAAACTTAATGAAGCACATCCGAAACTTTTCCATCATTGCGCACATCGACCACGGCAAATCTACCCTGGCTGACCGCATTATCCAGATCTGCGGCGGCTTGACCGAACGCGAAATGGCCGAACAGGTGCTCGATTCCATGGATCTGGAGCGGGAGCGGGGCATTACCATCAAGGCCCAGAGCGTCACGCTTAACTACAGCGCAGCGGATGGCCAGACCTACCAGCTGAATTTTATCGATACCCCGGGACACGTGGATTTTTCCTATGAGGTGTCGCGCTCACTGGCGGCCTGTGAAGGGGCTTTGTTGGTGGTGGACGCCTCCCAGGGGGTGGAGGCCCAGAGCGTGGCCAATTGCTATACCGCCTTCGATCAGGGGCTGGAAGTGATGCCGGTGCTGAACAAGATCGATCTGCCGGCGGCCGATCCCGAGCGCGTCATCAAGGAGATTGAGAACGTCATCGGTATCGAGGCGGTGGACGCCCCGCGTGTCAGCGCCAAGACCGGTCTGGGGGTGGATCATCTGCTGGAAGCGCTGGTCAAGCGCATTCCGCCGCCCGAGGGCGATCCCGAGGCGCCCCTGCAGGCGCTGATTGTCGACTCCTGGTTCGACAGCTATGTGGGGGTGGTCTCCCTGGTGCGGATCATGAACGGCACGCTGCGCCAAAAGGATAAAGTAGTGGTGATGTCCACCGGGGTTCAGCATCAGGTGGATCATGTGGGTGTGTTCTCACCCAAGCGGCTGGACACCGAGGTGCTGAGGGCCGGCGAGGTGGGGTATATGATCGCCGGCATCAAGGACATCTACGGCGCGCCGGTGGGGGATACCATCACCTCGGCCAAAAATTCCGCCAGCCAAGCCCTGCCCGGCTTCAAAGAGGTGCAACCGCGCGTCTTCGCCGGCCTGTTCCCCATCAGTTCCGATGACTACGAAGACATGCGCGAGGCCCTGTCCAAACTCAAGCTCAATGACTCGGCCCTGTTTTACGAGCCCGAGACCTCGTCGGCGCTGGGCTTCGGCTTCCGCTGCGGTTTTCTCGGCATGTTGCACATGGAGATCGTGCAGGAGCGCCTGGAGCGGGAATACGACCTGGACCTGATCACCACCGCGCCGACGGTGGTCTATGAAGTGGAAACCACCAAGGGTGAGGTGGTCAACGTCGACAACCCGGCCAAGCTGCCCGAATTGAGCAACATCGCCGAGATCCGCGAGCCCATTATCGAGGCCAATATCCTGCTGCCCCAGGAGTACCTGGGCAATGTCATCGGCCTGTGTGTCGAGAAGCGGGGGGTGCAGAAAAATATGCAATATACCGGCAGCCAGGTGGCGTTGACCTACGAACTGCCGTTAAACGAAGTGGTATTGGATTTTTTCGACCGTTTGAAATCGGTATCGCGCGGTTTCGCCTCGCTGGATTACGAGCTGAAGCGCTATCAGCCCAGTAATCTGGTCAAACTGGATATTCTGATCGGCGGTGAGGTGGTCGACGCACTGGCCATGATTGTGCATCGCGACAAGGCCGATGGGCAGGGCCGCGCCCTGGTCGAACGCATGAAAGAACTGATTCCGAGACAGATGTTCGATGTCGCCCTGCAGGCCGCCATCGGTAATAAGATCATCGCCCGCAGTACCGTCAAGGCCCTGCGCAAGAATGTCACCGCCAAGTGTTACGGCGGTGACGTAAGCCGCAAGCGCAAACTGCTGGAAAAACAAAAAGAGGGTAAGAAGCGCATGAAGTCGATAGGCAAGGTGGATATCCCCCAGGAGGCCTTTCTGGCGGTGCTGGACGTAGGTAAAAAGTAGATGAATTTTGATTTTGCAACCGTAATGGTGGTGGCGGTGGTGATCACGGGCGCGCTCTGGGCCTTGGACGTTTGGCTTTGGCGACCGAAGCGCCGGCAGGCCGCCGAACGCCTGAAACAGCAGGGCGTGGAAGAGAAGGTGATCACCAACACCATCAAAGAACCGGTGTTGGTGGAATATGCCCGTTCCTTTTTTCCGGTGATCCTGGCGGTGCTGGTGCTGCGCTCGTTCCTGGTGGAGCCGTTTCGCATTCCCTCCGGTTCCATGATGCCCACCCTGCTGTCCGGCGATTTTATTCTGGTGAACAAATTCGCTTACGGTATCCGCTTGCCCGTGGTCAACACCAAGATCATCGAACTGGATCAGCCGGAGCGCGGTGACGTGGTGGTGTTTCGTTATCCCGAGGATCCCTCGGTGGACTATATAAAGCGCGTAGTCGGGTTGCCCGGCGACACCATCAGCTATTTCGGCAAGCAGATTTATGTCAACGGCGAGTTGGCCAAACAGACCAGCCTTGGACCGTATATCGCCACCGGTGAGGGCGGCTATATGACCGGCGCCGACCTGCGCCTGGAACAGCTCGACGCAGTGGAACACAAGATCCTGGTGGTCAAGGGGCGTCCCTCGAAAGAGGGCGAGTACGTCGTTCCCGAGGGGCATTATTTTGTCATGGGCGATAACCGTGATAATAGTAACGACAGCCGGGTATGGGGCTTTGTGCCGGATGAGAATCTGGTTGGCAGGGCCTTCATGATCTGGATGAACTGGGACGGCGTTCAGGACCGGGTATCCTGGGAACGCATCGGCACCATAATCGACTAATCGTAGCTCGGGGTAAAAATATGCTCAACACGCCACAATCACAACGCGGCATGACCGCGATCGGGATGGCGATGATACTGGCGCTGTGCGGTTTCGTGCTGATCATCGTCGTCAAGTTGTTTCCGGTCTATCTGGAAAGCTTCAAGGTCAATTCCGCCTTGCAGGGCCTGACCAGTGACAGTCGCGTCGAGGGCGCCAGCGACGCCAAGGTCAAGGAGTTGATTCTGAAGAAGCTCCAAGTCGATGACGTGGATCACCTTACGAATAAAGATATCCAGATCGTCAAGCAAGGCGCCAAGCGCCAGGTCTCCATCGATTACGAACGGCGCGTCTCCATGATGGGCAACGTGGATGCCGTCGTGGCCTTCGACAACAGCGTCGAGATAGGGAACTGATTGTTGGATTCCCTGGACCGGCTTGGTAAGGCGCTCGACTATCGATTCAAAGATCCAGCGCTGCTCGAACTGGCGCTGACGCACCGCAGCGTCAGCAATCAAAACAACGAACGACTAGAGTTTCTCGGTGATGCGGTGTTGGGCTGCATCATCGCCGCGGAGTTGTTTGCGCGTTTTCCCCAGGCCAGCGAAGGCGAACTGACTCGCCTGCGCGCCAGTCTGGTCAAAGGTGACACCCTGGCCAAGATCGGTCGTGAACTGGCGCTGGGTGATCATCTTCGTCTCGGTTCAGGCGAACTGAAAAGCGGCGGTTTCCGCCGCAGTTCCATCCTCGCCTGCGGCGTGGAGGCCATCATCGGTGCAGTATGGAACGACGGTGGATATACGGCTGCCCGTCAATTGGTGGTGCGCTTGTATGAATCTCGCCTCGAGGAGGTCTCGCCGGAAGCGGCGCACAAGGATCCCAAGACCCGTCTGCAAGAACTATTACAGGCACGCAAACTGCCGTTGCCGGTGTATGAATTGTTGTCGGTGGAAGGTGAGGCCCACGACCAGATCTTCTGCGTCAGCTGTCAGGTGGATGGTTTGTCCGACCCTGGCCAGGGGCGGGGCGCCAGCCGGCGCAAGGCCGAACAGGATGCGGCGCGGCGCGTCTACGAACTCATCACCCGCCAATAAGCGAATATATCTCTATGGAAAATGACAGCATGAATGTCCATTGCGGGTATGCCGCCATCGTCGGCCGTCCCAATGTGGGTAAATCGACCCTGATGAATCGTATTCTGGGGCAGAAGATCAGTATTACCTCGCGCAAGCCGCAAACCACCCGCCACCGCATTCTGGGCATCAAGAGCGCAGCCGGGAGTCAGGCCATTTACGTCGACACCCCCGGCCTGCACAAGGCCGGCAACAAGGCCCTCAACCGCTATCTCAACCAGGCTGCCGGCGCGGCGTTGAAGGATGTGGATGTGGTGCTGTTCGTGGTGGCGGGGACCAAGTGGACCGAGGAGGACGACAACGTTCTCGCACGGCTCAAGCAGGCCGCCACCCCGGTGATTCTGGTGGTCAACCAGGTCGACCGCCTGCAAAAAGAAGCGCTCTTGCCCCATCTGCATAGACTCTCTGAATTGATGGCATTTCGCAGCATCGTGCCGGTGTCGGCCAAGACCGGCGAAAACGTCGAGCAGCTGGAGCAGGAGGTGGAAAAGCTATTGCCGCAATCCCCCCCGTTCTTTCCCGACGACCAGATCACCGACCGCAGTATGCGCTTTATCGCCGCTGAGATCGTACGCGAAAAGCTGACCCGTCAGCTGGGCCAGGAGCTGCCCTACGAATTGACCGTGGAGATCGAGGCCTACGAGGCGGAAGAGGATCTTACCACCATCCACGCCTTGATCTGGGTGGCGCGGCCGGGACAAAAGGCCATCGTCATCGGCAAGGGCGGCAAGGCGCTGAAAAAGGTCGGCGAGCAGGCGCGCCGGGACCTGGAGACCCTGCTGGCGCAAAAGGTCTTGCTCAAACTGTGGGTCAAGATCAAAGCGGGCTGGTCGGCCGACGAACGGGCCCTGCGTAGCCTGGGTTATACTGACGACTGATTTTCAGATCGCCGCTTGCCATGGCGCAGTTCAATCAAAAAGTGGTGCTGGAACCGGCCTATGTGCTGCACCAGCGTCCCTATCGCGATACCAGTTTGCTGCTGGAGGTGTTCTCGTCTAACCACGGCCGCCTCGGCCTGGTGGCGCGCGGCGTCAGGGCCAAGGGCGGTCAGCGCCGTGCCTTATTGCAGCCCTTTACGCCCTTGAGTTTGTCTTGGTCGGGGCGAGGAGAGCTGGCTACATTGACCGATGCGGAGGCCGATCCTGCAGCCCACCGCCTCGTCGGCCAGGTATTGTTGAGCGGCTTTTATCTGAACGAACTGTTGCTGCATTTGCTGCATCGCCACGACCCCCATCCTGAATTGTTCGCCCATTATCGCTATACTTTGCAGCAATTGAGTCGCGTCAGTGGTGCCGATCATGAGCGGCGTTTGCAGGTCAGCCTGAGACTGTTCGAAAAGCAGCTGCTGCAAGAGATCGGTTATGGTCTGGTGCTGGACTATGAAGTGGAGCAGGGTGAAGCCATCGATCCGGAACGCCTATATCGTTTTGTGCTGGGCCAAGGACCGGTGGCGGCGCGGGCCGGCGCCGAGCCGGGGGCGCTGTTGTTCCCCGGCAGCTCCCTGTTGGCCCTGGCGGCGCACCGTCTCGACCAGCCCCGGGTCCTCAAGGACGCCAAGCGCCTCACGCGCCTGGTGTTGGACCATTACCTGGCGGGACGCAAGCTGCACAGCCGCCAATTATTGCTGGATCTGCAGCGCGGCGCCGAGGCCGCTGCCTTGAACAAATCCTGAACTATCAAACATGGAGTCAATGATGTTATTGGGTGTCAATATCGATCACGTCGCCACCTTGCGCCAGGCGCGCGGCACGCGCTATCCCGATCCGGTGCAGGCCGCCATCGAGGCGGAACAGGCCGGCGCCGACGCCATTACCCTGCATCTGCGCGAGGACCGGCGCCACATTCAGGAGCGCGACGTGGAAATGCTGAAGGGTATCTTGCTCACGCGTATGAACCTGGAGATGGCCGTGACCGAGGACATGCTGGCCATCGCCGAGCGCATCCGCCCGGCGGAGTGCTGCCTGGTGCCCGAGCGGCGCGAGGAACTCACCACCGAAGGTGGCCTGGAGGTGGCCGGGCAGCAGGATCGCATGCGCGAGGCCTGTGCCCGCCTGGCCGCGGTCGGCACGCGGGTGTCTCTGTTTATCGATGCCGATCCGGCCCAAATCGAGGCCGCGGCGACGGTGGGCGCGCCGGTGATCGAGATCCACACCGGCCATTTCGCAGACGCCGACACAGCGCAGGCGCGCCAGGCCGAGTTCGAACGCATCCTTGCCGCAGTCAAGCAGGGTGACGCCCTGGGCTTGCATGTCAACGCCGGTCACGGGCTCAACTACCAGAATGTGGCCCAGATCGCCGCCATTCCCCAATTGCGTGAGTTGAATATCGGTCATGCGATTATCGCCCGGGCCTTGTTCACCGGCCTGCAGGGGGCGGTGGCAGAGATGAAACGCCTGATGCTGGAGGCACGACGCGGGTGATTTTCGGCATCGGTACCGATATCGTCGCCGTCAGCCGTATCCAAGCCGGCCTGGCGCGTTACGGTGAAAGGTATGCGCGCCGTATCCTGGCGCCGGCGGAACTGGCACTGTTTCAGGCCAGCGTCCTGCCGGGCCATTTTCTGGCCAAGCGCTTTGCCGCCAAGGAGGCCGCGGTCAAGGCCATGGGCACCGGCTTTCGCGACGGCATCACACTGGGCCAGATCGCCGTCAATAACGACCTGCACGGCCGACCCGAACTGATCTTCAGCGGCCGTGCCGAGCAGGTATGCCGTGAGCTTGGCATCGGCGCCGCGCACCTGAGTCTGGCGGATGAAAGGGAATATGCCATCGCCTTTGTCACCTTATTGCGCGATGGCGCTTGAGATGACGGCAATAAATACTAATTAATCGTAATTGCCTCTTGAAAAAAACGAATTACATTAGTACTATACTGCGCAGCTGCTGCGGGGTGGAGCAGTCTGGCAGCTCGTCGGGCTCATAACCCGAAGGTCGTAGGTTCAAATCCTACCCCCGCTACCAATTTTAGTGTTGCAGGAAGCCCCGTATTCGGGGCTTTTTGTTAGCTGCGACACGAACGATTCGGTGTCCATAACGCCCGGATAATAATAGTGTCGTAAGAAGAAGTGGGCCATAGGCCCATTTTTTGTTTCAACAAGGTGAAAAGATGGTCCGACAAGCGTCGGTTAAGGTACTGCAACTGCTCGAGCCATTGGTCGAAGGGCTGGGGTATGAATTTGTCGGTGCGGAATATCTGCCCCAGGGCAAGCACTCGCTGCTGCGCGTCTATATCGACCTGCCGGAGGACGGCATCGGTGTCGAAGACTGCGAGCGCGTCAGCCGCCAGGTCAGCAGTATGCTGGATGTGGAAGATCCCATTCCCGGGCATTACACCCTCGAGGTATCTTCCCCCGGCATGGACCGGCCCTTGTTTACGGTCGGGCAGTTCCAGCGTTTTGTCGGTCGTGAGGTCAAACTGCTGCTGTCACGGCCGGTGCATAAGCGCCGCAAGATGACGGTGGAATTGCAGGGTGTGACGGACGATGTGGTGACCGTGATGCTCGAAGGCGAAGCGATCCAGATCGATTTCGATAATATTGAAAAGGCACATCTGGTGCCGGTATTTGACTGAAGCGTTGTCCCCCGGGACGAGCTGTTACAGGCAGTGCTGCAATAGAGGCTAAACGATGAACAAAGAGATATTGTTAGTTGTAGATGCAGTGTCCAACGAAAAGGGTGTCTCCAAAGACATCATTTTCGGTGCGATCGAAGCCGCGTTGGCGATGGCGACCAAAAAGCGCCACGGCGGCGAGATCGAGGTGCGCGTCGCCATCGATCGTGAGACCGGCGACTACAACGCCTTTCGCCGTTGGCAGGTGATCGACGACGAGGAAGAATTCGAAAACCCCGATGCCCAGATCATGCTGGATGAGGCGCAGGCCAAGCAGCCTGGCATTGCCGCGGGCGAGTATATCGAAGAGCCGCTGGAGGCCGTCGAGTTCGGCCGCATCTCGGCCCAGACCGCCAAGCAGGTCATCGTGCAGAAGGTGCGCGAGGCGGAACGTGCCCAGGTGGTGGACGCCTACATCGACCGCGTCGGTGAGCTGGTGATGGGCGTGGTCAAGCGCGTCGATCGCGGCAATGTGATCCTGGATCTGGGCGGTAATGCCGAGGCCATTATCCTGCGCGAAGATATGATCCCGCGCGAGTCACTGCGCCCCGGCGACCGGGTGCGCGGCTATCTGCGCGAGGTCAGCTCCGAGCCGCGCGGCCCGCAACTGTTTGTCAGCCGCACCGCGCCGGAGTTGTTGATCGAGTTGTTCAAGCTCGAGGTGCCCGAGGCCGGTGAAGGCTTGATCGAAATCCGCGCCGCCGCCCGCGATCCGGGCGTGCGTGCCAAGATTGCTGTCAAGAGCAACGACCAGCGCATCGATCCGGTCGGCGCCTGCGTCGGTATGCGCGGTTCGCGGGTGCAGGCGGTGTCCAACGAACTGGGCGGCGAGCGCGTCGATATCATACTCTACGACGACAACCCGGCGCAGTTCGTGATCAATGCCATGTCGCCGGCCGAGGTGGTGTCCATTGTGGTCGATGAGGAAAGCCACACAATGGATATCGCGGTGAGTGAGGAAAATCTGTCTCAGGCCATCGGCCGGGGTGGTCAGAACATCCGTTTGGCCAGTCAGTTGAGCGGCTGGGAATTGAACGTCATGACCGAGTCGGACGCCGAGCAGAAGAGTGAACAAGAGTCCGCCGCCGTACTCCAACTATTGATGGAACAACTGGATGTGGACGAAGAGGTGGCATCCATCCTGGTGCAGGAAGGCTTCAGCTCGATTGAAGAGGTGGCCTATGTACCGGTTCAGGAGATGCTCGAAATTGAAGAGTTTGATGAAGATATCGTCGAGGAATTGCGCAATCGCGCCCGTGATGTGTTGCTGACGCGCGCCATCGCCGGCGAAGAGCACGGCAGTGCCGCGCCGCAGCAGGATCTGCTGGAACTGGCGGGCATGGATGAGTCTCTCGCCCAGGCCTTGGCCGCCAGAGGCATCGTCTCGCGCGAGGATCTGGCCGAGCAGGCCTTAGATGATATTAGTGATATTGAAGGTTTGGACGCAGAACGGGCCAGTCAATTGATCATGGAAGCTCGTGCCCCTTGGTTTGCTGAAGAGCAACAAGGGTAATCAACAGCTGGCTGGAGGGTGACGATAATATGTCAGAAGTAACGGTTAAACAATTGGCGGAAGCAGTAGGTATTCCCATGGATCGCCTGCTCGTGCAATTGGGCGAGGCAGGGGTCGAGGTGCCGCCCGGCGCCGATGCCACCATTAGCGACAAAGACAAGATGCAGTTGCTCAAGCACCTGCGTAAGGGCGACGAACAGGCCGAAGCGGCCAATTCCAGTCCCAAAAAGATCACCCTGAAGCGCAAGACTGTCAGCGAACTCAAGCAAACCGGCGGCGGCAAGGCCAAGACCGTCAGCGTCGAGGTGCGCAAGCGTCGCACCTACGTCAAGCGCAGTGTCGCCCTGGCGGATGAAAAGGCCGAACTGGAAACCAAGATGGCCGAAAGCGACGCGCGTCGTGCCGAGGAACAGGCCAAGTTGGCCGCCGAGGAAGAGGCGCGCCGTAAGGCGGTGGAAGACAAGCGCCGTCAGGAAGAAGAGGCCGAAGCCGCGCGCAAGGCCGCCGAGGAAGAGGCCGCCCGCAAGGCCGCCGAGGAACAGGCTCAGGCGCCCGTGACGCCCGCCGTGCCCGAAGAGGCCGTGCCGCCGTCCGAGGCCAAACCGACCACTAAGCGCGAGTCCGTCAAGGGCAAGAAGCGTGGCAAAGGCGGCGCAGAGGAGGAATTCGGCGGTCGCGGCAAACGCAACAAGGGTGGCCGTGAAGAACTGCACGTGTCAGCGGGCAAGTCGGGTCGTCGCAAGAAAAAACCCGCTAGGGCCGGCAAGGTCGTGGTGGGCGAAAGCCAGCACGGCTTCCAGAAACCCACCGCGCCCATCGTGCGTGAGGTGACCATCCCCGAGACCATTACCGTGGCCGACCTGGCCCAGCGCATGTCGGTGAAGGCGGCCGAAGTCATCAAGGCGATGATGGGCATGGGCTCCATGGTCACCATCAATCAGGTCATCGATCAGGAGACCGCCGCTGTCGTGGTCGAGGAAATGGGCCACACGCCCAAGCTGATGCGCGAGGATGATCTGGAGGCCGAAGTGTTGGCCAGCACCAGTGAGGAACAGGCCGGCGAACAGGTGCCGCGCGCACCGGTGGTGACCATCATGGGACATGTCGACCACGGCAAGACCTCGCTGCTGGATCATATCCGCCGCGCCAAGGTGGCCGCCGGCGAAGCCGGCGGCATCACCCAGCACATCGGTGCCTATCACGTCGAGACCGACCGCGGCATGGTCACCTTTCTGGATACCCCGGGCCATGCGGCGTTTACCGCCATGCGTGCCCGCGGCGCACAGGTGACCGACATCGTCATCCTGGTGGTGGCCGCCGACGACGGCGCCATGCCGCAGACCATCGAGGCCATCCAGCATTCCAAAGCGGCCGGTGTGCCGCTGATCGTGGCGGTCAACAAGATCGACAAGCCCGAGGCCGAACCGGATCGGGTCAAACAAGAGCTGACCGGCCACGAGGTGATTCCGGAAGACTGGGGCGGCGACACCATGTTCGTCAACGTCTCGGCGAAAACCGGTGAAGGCATCGACGCCCTGTTGGATGCGGTACTGCTGCAATCCGAGGTGATGGAGCTGAAGGCGGTGGAAGACGGAGCCGCGACGGGTATCGTGGTCGAGTCCTCGCTGGACAAGGGCCGCGGCGCGGTGGCCACCATTCTGGTGCAGAACGGTACCTTGCGTAAGGGCGACATCCTGCTGGTGGGCAAGGAATACGGCCGCGTGCGCGCCATGTTCGACGAAACTGGCAAGCCGGTGGAGTCCGCCGGCCCCTCTATCCCGGTGCAGGTCTTAGGGCTGTCGGGCACCCCGGACGCCGGTGATATTGCCGCAGTGGTGGCGGAAGAGCGCAAGGCGCGCGAGATCGCTTTGTTTCGACAGGGCAAGTTTCGCGACGTCAAGTTGGCCAAGCAACAGGCGGCCAAGCTGGAGAATGTGTTCTCGCAAATGGCCGAGGGCGAGGTGGGTATGCTCAACCTGTTGGTCAAGGCCGACGTGCAGGGCAGTGTGGAGGCCTTGCGTGATTCCCTGACCAAGCTGTCCACTGACGAGGTCAAGGTCAAGATCATCGCCAGCGGTGCCGGCGGCATCACCGAGTCCGACATCAATCTGGCGCTGGCCTCGCAGGCCATCGTCATCGGCTTTAACGTGCGTGCCGACGGTGCCGCCAAACGCGTCGCCCAGGAAAACGATGTGGATCTGCGCTACTACAGCGTGATCTACGACATCATCGACGACGTCAAGCAGGCCATGTCGGGTATGTTGTCGCCGGAGATCCGCGAAGAGATCATCGGCCTGGCCGAGGTCAAGGACGTGTTCCGCTCGCCCAAGCTGGGCGCCATCGCCGGCTGTCTGGTGGTGGACGGTACGGTCAAGCGCAGCGCACCGATCCGTGTGCTGCGTGACAACGTGGTGATCTATGAAGGCGAGCTGGAATCGCTGCGGCGCTACAAGGATGACGTCAACGAAGTCAAGGCCGGCACCGAGTGCGGTATCGGCGTGAAGGACTACAACGACGTCAAGCCGGGCGACCAGATCGAGGTCTACGAGCGCGTCGAAGTGGCCAAGACCATCGACTAGCCATGCCCAGAGAGTTCAGTCGCACCAAACGGGTAGAGGCGCAGATCCAGCGCGAATTGGCGCAGTTGATACAATTCGAACTCAAGGACCCGCGCATCGGCCTGGTGACGGTGTCCGGCGTCGAGGTATCGAAAGATCTGGCCTATGCCAAGGTGTATGTTACGGCCCTGGGCGACGAGCAGCACAGCGTCGACGAGATGCTGGCGGCGCTTAATCACGCCGCCGGTTTCCTGCGCCGTGAACTGGGCAAACATCTGACTACCCGTGTCACGCCGCAGCTGAACTTTATCTACGATGAATCGGTGGAGCGCGGCGCCAATCTGAGCGCCCTGATCGACGCCGCCCTGGCGCCGAAAGACAAGTAATTTTCCAGAATTGGGTATTTGAGGGGATGTAAAAATTGGCTAAGCGTCGTGCCAGAGGGAGAGACGTTAGCGGTATCCTGTTGCTGGACAAACCCACCGGGATCACCTCCAACGCGGCGCTGCAGCGGGTCAAGCGTCTGTTCTGCGCCAATAAGGCCGGTCACACGGGCAGTCTGGATCCCATCGCCACCGGCCTGTTGCCCATCTGCCTGGGCGAGGCCACCAAGGTCTCGGCCTATCTGCTCGATGCCGACAAGGGCTACCGTGTCACGGTCAAGCTGGGTGAGAAAACCACGACCGCCGATATCGAGGGCGAGGTGATCGAGTGCCGCCCGGTGCCCGCCTTGACGCGGGCGGCGGTGCAAACTCTGCTGGCCGGATTTGTGGGTGACATCGAGCAGGTACCGCCCATGTATTCCGCCCTCAAAAAGGATGGCCGGCCGCTCTACGAGCTGGCGCGTCAGGGTATCGAGGTGGAGCGTCGCCCACGCCGGGTGACCCTGTACTCCATTCAGCTGCTCGAGCTGCGGGCGGATGAACTGGACCTGGAGGTGATGTGTTCCAAAGGCACCTATATTCGTACCCTGGCCGAGGATATCGGCGCACAGCTGGGTTGCGGCGGCCACGTCCAGGCATTGCGTCGCACCCTGACCGGCGGCTTTGAGCTCTGCCGTAGCGCCACCCTCGATGAGCTGGAGCGGGTGCGCGACGCGGCGCCGGCCGCGGCCCTGGACGCCTATTTGCTGCCCATGGACAGCGCGCTGCAGGCCTGGCCCGCGGTGCGTCTGACTCGCGACATGGCCTATTACCTGCGCCACGGTCAGGCGGTGCTGGTGCCGCGGGCGCCTACCGCCGGACTGGTCAGGTTGTACGACAGTGACCAGGAATTTCTCGGCATCGGCCATATCCTGGATGACGGCCGGGTGGCGCCGAAACGCTTACTGGCCACGGCAGATTGATCCATATGCCTGTTGCCAAGGGCCGTTGGGGTGATTCCGTGCTTGTTTCAGGTGCTTTGCAGCGGTAAAATACGCCGCTTTAAAGCTGCATAGTCAATTGTGATTTTTTTTTGGGAGATATACATGTCATTAAATGCTGAAGCCAAGCAGAAGGTCGTTAATGACTTTCAGCGTTCCGAAGGAGACACCGGTTCCCCGGAGGTTCAAGTCGCGCTGCTAAGCGCCCGTATTAACCAGTTGTCCGGTCATTTTAAAGAACATTCTCATGATCACCATTCACGTCAGGGTTTGTTGAAAATGGTCAGCCAGCGCCGCAAGCTGTTGGACTACCTGAAGAAGAAAGACCTCAATCGCTATCGCGATCTGATTTCACGTCTCGGTCTGCGTCGCTAAGGGCGCTGCCAATCAAGCCAATGACGACGCAACAAGACATTGGCGGCAATCAGATGTTCCCGTTTGGAAGATGCCGAATCTTCGTTGAAACTAAAGCCACCCAGAAATCTTAAGGATACTTGATGACACCCATTAAAAAGGTCTTTCAATACGGTGACCATAGCGTTACCTTGGAAACCGGTGAAATTGCCCGCCAGGCCTCCGGCGCCGTAATGTGCAGCATGGGCGATACCGCGGTCCTGGTGACCTGTGTCGCGCAGAAGGAAGCGATCGAAGGTCGCGACTTCTTTCCGCTGACGGTCAACTATCAGGAGCGCACCTACTCGGCCGGCAAGATTCCGGGTGGTTTTTTCAAACGCGAAGGACGCCCCACCGAGAAAGAGACCCTGACCTCGCGCCTCATCGACCGTCCTATCCGTCCCCTGTTTCCCAAGGCCTTTACCAACGAAGTTCAGATCATCGCCACTGTGGTCTCGCTGGACAGCGAGATCGATCCCGATATTCCCGCCATGATCGGTGCCTCGGCGGCACTGATGCTCTCCGGTGTACCGTTTCAGGGGCCAATCGGCGCCGCCCGCGTTGCCTACAAGGACGGCCAGTATGTGCTGAATCCCAGTATCTCCCAGCTGGAAGACTCGCAGCTTGATCTGGTCGTGGCCGGCACCGAAAACGCGGTGCTGATGGTTGAATCTGAGGCCAAAGAATTATCCGAGCAGGTCATGCTGGATGCGGTCATGTTCGGTCACCAGCAACTGCAGGCGGTGATCAACGCCATCCGCGAATTCAGCGCCGAGGCCGATGTAAGGTCTTGGGATTGGCAAGCGCCGGGCAAGGACGAAGCCCTGGCCGCCGCCGTCAGTCAGGCCGCCGAGACCCAGATCGTCGAGGCCTATCAGATCAAGGAAAAACAGAGCCGTTATGCCCGCCTAAGCGAGATCCGCACGCAGGTGGTGGAACAGCTGTGTGCCGGTGAAGCGCCGCAATGGAGCGCCGCCGACGTCGGCGATGCCGTCGGCAGTCTGGAAAAACGCATAGTGCGTGAGCGTATCCTCGACGGTGAGCCGCGTATCGACGGGCGTGACAAGGACACCGTGCGTCCCATCAGCATCCGCGTCGGCGTGTTGCCGCGCGTGCATGGCTCGGCCCTGTTTACCCGCGGCGAGACCCAGGCGCTGGTAGCCACCACGCTCGGTACTGGCAAAGACGCGCAATTGATCGACGCCATTGAAGGTGAGCGCAAAGAGCCCTTCATGTTGCACTACAACTTCCCGCCCTACTGTGTCGGCGAGACCGGTTTTGTCGGCAGCCCCAAGCGCCGCGAGATCGGTCACGGCCGTCTGGCCAAACGCGGCGTGCAGGCAGTGATGCCCAACATGGACGACTATCCCTATGTCATCCGCGTGGTCTCCGAGATCACCGAGTCCAACGGGTCCAGCTCCATGGCCTCGGTCTGCGGCAGCAGCCTGGCGATGATGGACGCGGGTATCCCGCTCAAGTCCCCGGTGGCCGGTATCGCCATGGGGCTGATCAAGGACGAGCAGCGTTTCGCCGTGCTGTCCGACATCCTGGGTGACGAAGATCACCTGGGCGACATGGATTTCAAAGTGGCCGGCACCACCGAGGGTGTCACCGCCCTGCAGATGGACATCAAGATCGACGGCATCACCCGCGAGATCATGGAGGCCGCTCTGGCTCAGGCCCAGGACGGTCGTATCCACATTCTGGGTGAGATGGCCAAGGCCATTTCGGCGCCGCGTGAAGAGTTGTCTGAATATGCGCCGCGTATCATCACCTTCAAGATTAATCCGGACCGCATCCGCGACGTTATCGGCAAGGGCGGCGCCACCATCCGCGCCCTCACCGAAGAGACCGGCACCACCATCGACCTGGACGACAGCGGCACGGTCAAGGTCGCCTCCGTCGACAAGGCCGCCGGTGAAGAGGCCAAACGTCGCATCGAAGAGCTGGTCGCCGACGTGGAAGTGGGTAAGGTCTACGATGGCAAGGTGGCCAAGCTGATGGACTTCGGCGCCTTCGTCACCATCCTGCCCGGCAAGGACGGCCTGGTGCACATCTCGCAGATCTCCAACGAGCGCGTCGAGAATGTGGCCGACAAGCTGTCGGAAGGGGATACGGTCAAGGTCAAGGTACTTGAGGTCGACAAGCAGGGTCGTATCCGTCTGAGCATGAAAGCGGTGGCTGAAGGCTAACGCTCCAGCGCCACCCGTTCAGATAATAAAAAGGGGCCGTCGGCCCCTTTTTTATTGCATGTTGTTTTGTTTTAGTTGCAATCGTATGGCTGCTCTTCGATGTGAAAACGTGCGGCGATGTTTACCACAACCGCACGGCTCTTGTTGTCGTCATGAGTGTTGCGCAGACAAAAGTGGCCCGTCGCACCGGTGCGCCCGTTAGGATTGAAATTGATGGCCTTGTTGTCGTTTCCTTTATAGGCCACATCGAGACTTTCCTCGGTAGCTGGTTGCAGCCGGACAATGCGTTCGCCGTCATCGATTTGATTGTTGCTAACGGAATCCACGAACAATATCCAACCATTGCTCCAGTCCGTCGAGGCATCCGTGTCACAAGCGCTGTCGCTGGCGCGTTTGCACAACACCACGGTCTGTCCGCTGCGCACCGCCTCGCTCTTGCCCAGGTTCAGGACCGTGATGATGTCATTGGCCGCGCTGGCGACACGGTTGTTGGCAATGATGCTCATAAACGAAGGCGCCGCCAGGCCGAGCAGGATGGCGAACACGGACAGTACTACGAGCAGCTCCACCAGGGTGAAGCCACGCGCTCTGGAGAATGTGGGTCGCAGGCCTCGGCGTTGCATTCCGTTGCGCTTTGCTTAGGGACTAATCTGTGCCGAGCACATGCTTGATGCGCTGCAGGGCTTCGCGCAACATCGCGGTACTGGTGGCGAAGGACAGACGCATGTAACCCGGCGCACCGAAGGCGGACCCTGGCACCAGGGCCACGCCGGCCTCGTTTAACAGGAACTCGGCCAGGGCCACGTCGTCTTTGGCCTCGGTATGGCTGTTGATCACGCCCTGCATGGAGGGAAAGGCATAGAAGGTGCCCTGGGATTCGATGCACTGCACGCCGTGGATGCCGTTGAGTTCGGCGACGACAAAGTCGTGCCGCTCTTTAAACGCCTTGAGCATTTCTTGGATACAGGACTGATCGCCCTCCAACGCCGCCTGCGCCGCCACCTGGGCGATGGAGGTGGGGTTGGAAGTGCTCTGGGACTGAATCTTTTTCATGGCCTGGATCAAGGGCTTGGGCCCGCCGGCATAGCCGATGCGCCAGCCGGTCATGGAATAGGCCTTGGAGACACCGTTGAGCACGATGCTGCGGTCATACAGATCGGGACAGACGTTCAGGATGTTACTGAAGGGTTCCGCGGCCCAGAGGATATGCTCATACATGTCGTCGGTGGCGATGACCACCTGCGGATAGCGCCGCAGCACGTCGCCCAGCGCCGCCAGTTCCGCTTGGGTGTAAGCGATGCCAGTGGGGTTGGAGGGGCTATTGATGACGAACAGACGGGTGTCGTCGGTGATGGCCGCTTCCAGCTGCTCCGGGCTGATCTTGAAACTCTGCTCGATGCCCGCCTCGATGATTACCGGCGTGGCGCCGGCCAGGATCACCATGTCCGGGTAGGAGACCCAGTAGGGTGCCGGGATGATGACCTCGTCGCCGGGGTTGAGCATGGCCTGGGCCAGGTTGAAGAAGCTTTGTTTACCGCCGCAGGAGACCAGGATCTGATCAGGGGTGTAGTCGAAACCGTTGTCGCGTTTGAATTTGGCAATGACGGCCTGCTTCAATTCCGGCGTACCGTCGACGGCGGTATATTTGGTGAAGCCGTCCCGGATGGCCTGGACGGCGGCGGCCTTGATATGCTCCGGCGTGTCGAAATCCGGCTCGCCGGCGCCCAGGCCGATGATGTCCTTGCCGGCGGCGCGCAGTTCCTTGGCCTTGGTGGTGACCGCCAGCGTGGGTGACGGTTTGATGCGTTGAACGCGGTCGGAAAGTCGGAAGTTGATGCTCATCAGGCCCTCAAAAATGCTGCAGGTTTTTTTAGATGTTAATATTACTCGATTCGACGCCAATTCAGAATCCCCATGACCAAGCCGTTTCAAATAAATTCGCCCTACCAGCCGGCGGGTGATCAGCCGACCGCCATCGGCGGCATGGTGGAGGGCTTGCGCGACGGCCTGATGCACCAAGTGTTGCTCGGCGTGACTGGTTCGGGCAAGACCTTCAGCATTGCCAATGTCATCCAAGAGGTGCAACGCCCGGCGCTGATCCTGGCGCCCAACAAGACCCTGGCGGCCCAGCTCTACGGCGAGATGAAGGAGTTCTTCCCCAATAATGCGGTGGAATACTTCGTCTCCTATTACGACTATTACCAGCCCGAGGCCTATGTGCCGTCCTCGGACACCTTCATCGAGAAGGACGCCTCCATCAACGACCACATCGAGCAGATGCGCCTGTCGGCCACCAAGGCGATTCTGGAGCGCAAGGACACCATTATCGTCGCCTCGGTGTCGGCCATCTACGGCCTGGGCGACCCGCGCGCCTACATGAGCATGATCCTGCACCTGGTGCGCGGCGAAACGGTGGATCAGCGCGCCATCCTGCGGCGCTTGGCCGAGCTGCAATATACCCGCAATGACGTAGAGCTGGCGCGCGCCACCTACCGGGTGCGCGGCGAGGTGATCGACATCTACCCGGCCGAGTCGGAGCGCGAGGCGGTGCGCGTGGAACTGTTCGACGACGAGATCGAGTCGCTGGCCTATTTCGACCCGCTTACCGGCGAGGTGCTGCGCCGCGTGCCGCGCCTGACCGTCTATCCCAAGAGCCATTACGTCACCGGCCGCCAGACCCTGCTCGACGCCATTGAGCTCATTAAGGTGGAACTGAAGGAGCGCCTGCAGCAGCTGCGCGACAATGACAAACTGGTGGAGGCGCAGCGCCTGGAACAGCGCACCCTGTTCGACATCGAGATGATCCAGGAGCTGGGCTACTGTTCCGGCATCGAGAATTATTCGCGTTATTTATCGGGACGCCGAGCCGGCGAGCCGCCGCCCACCCTGTTCGACTATCTGCCCGACGACGCCCTGCTGGTGGTGGACGAGAGTCACGTTACCATCCCCCAGATCGGCGCGATGTACAAGGGCGACCGCGCGCGCAAATCGACGCTGGTGGAGTACGGTTTCCGCCTGCCTTCGGCGCTGGACAATCGGCCCATGAAATTCGAGGAGTTCGAGCGCCTGGCGCCGCAGTCGATCTACGTCTCGGCCACACCCGGCCCCTACGAACGGGAACATGCCGACAAGGTGGTGGAGCAGGTGGTGCGCCCCACCGGTCTGGTGGATCCGGACGTCGAGATCCGTTCGGTGACCACCCAAGTGGACGATCTCCTGTCCGAATGCAAGCTGCGCGCCGCAGCCGGCGAGCGGGTGCTGGTCACCACCCTGACCAAGCGCATGGCCGAGGATCTGACCGAGTATCTGGCCGAACACCAGGTGCGGGTGCGTTATCTGCATTCCGACATCGACACGGTGGAGCGCGTGGAGATCATCCGCGATCTGCGCCTGGGCGAATTTGATGTGCTGGTGGGCATTAACCTGCTGCGTGAAGGATTGGACATTCCCGAGGTATCGTTAGTCGCCATTCTCGATGCGGACAAGGAGGGCTTTCTGCGCTCCGACCGATCATTGATCCAGACCATTGGCCGCGCTGCACGCAATCTCAATGGCAAGGCCATCCTTTATGCCGACAAGGTCACTGGCTCCATGCAGCGGGCCCTGGATGAGACCGAACGCCGGCGCGAGAAACAAATCGCCCATAACAAGGCCCATGGCATTACGCCGCAAAGTATCAAACGCAAGGTCGCCGATGTCATGGAGGGCGCCTACGGCAGCATGCACGGTAACGCCCGGCAATACGCCAAGGTGGCGGACGAGGTGGCCGATTACGCCGCCATGTCGGCCGCCGAGCTAGGCAAAAAGCTTAAGCAGCTGGAACAGCAAATGTACGACCACGCCCAGAACCTCGAATTCGAAGACGCCGCCCGTGTGCGTGATCAGATCAGGCGTATCCAGGAGGCGGGCATGGGGCTGGCGCAGCACGGGGCTTTGTAATCCTCGCTGTTTGTGCGTCAGGCCGTCGCCGTCAGCGAGCGGCGAGAATAGGGTGAGCAGCTAAGACCGCATTGCCCGTAGAACGTTTCTAAACGTTTGCATTCCCTCTGGGAATACAAGCGGAAAGACGAAAAAGAGGTTCAACCCCGATTCGCCTCGATAAAAACCTAGTGCTATAGTCGGGAATATGTCGGGCTTAAGCGCTTTGCGGATGAGGTATGTGCGCCGTTTTGTGCGCCATGACGGCTTGCCGGCATATTCGAACACGCGGTTGAGAGACGGCGTTGCAGGCACTATTCATTAACGCGGCAGATTAAATTGCCTCATCATTAAATGTCGTGCCCCTATTGGCACGGCTTGGCCGTGATAGTTGGGTATTGTGACCCGGATGGGTTACTTGAAATTTGCAAAGGGGATGCATTGGACACGGAAACCGCGATGCCATTATCCGCCACGGATGGCGGGTGGCTCCGGCAACTCATTGATGCGACACCTATCGGTCTGGTGGTGGTGAGCCGCGATGGGCACATCATGGTGACAAATACGGAACTTGAGCATCAGTTCGGTTATTCCCGCGCTGAATTGCTCGGCAAGCAGGTTGAAATGCTGCTGCCGGAGCGTTATCAAAATAGCCATCACGGCTTGCGTGGCGACTATTCCCGCACGCCGCAGAAACGGCCGATGGGAATCGGGCGTGAGTTGTTCGGACGCCGCAAGGATGGCATGGAGTTTCCCATTGAAATCGGTCTCAACCCCATTGAGACCGAAACCGGTCCGGCGGTGATCGCCTCCATTTGCGACATCAGCGTGCGCACACGACTGCATACCAATTTCAGGCAAATGGTTGAAGCCTCCCCCGTGGGTACGCTCATGATCGATGGCGATGGCCGTATCGGCTTTGTCAACGCCAAGCTGTGCCAGTTGTTCGGTTATGAAGAAAACCAACTAATCGGTGAAAAGCTGGAGGTGCTGCTGCCGCCGCATTTTCGCAACGGCCATGTAGAGTTGCGTAATGCGTTTTTCGAAAACCCCGACGCCCGCGCCATGGGGCCGGGGAGGGACCTTAGTGGTTTGCGTAAGGACGGTTCGGAATTTGCAGTGGAGGTCGGGCTTAGCCCGGTGTATACCGAAGACGGTATCGCAGTGGTTGCCGCCGTCACGGACATCTCCGCACGCAAGGCGATGGAGCTGCACTTGCGCAAACTGAATGAGGATTTGGACGAGTTTAGCTACGTCGCCTCGCACGACTTGCGCGCGCCGTTACAGGGCATTGCCAGTTTGGTGGAATGGATCAGCGAAGACATCGGCGACGGTGGCGCCCCGGAGGTCTTGAATAAGCTTGAGCGTGTCAGGCAGCGCATCAATCGCATGGAATGTCTTATCGAAGATCTGCTGGCCTACGCGCGCGCCGGGCAGCGCAGCAGTGAATCGCGCGATATAGACGTTCTGGTGCTGCTAAAAAATATCGTCGAATTGGTCGAGATCCCCGCCCGCTTTACAGTCACACTGGATTCTGAGGTGGGGCATATCAATACTGCCTCAATCCCCTTGGAGACGGTGTTGCGGAATTTGATTGGCAATGCCGTTAAACACCATGACCGTGAAACCGGTGTTGTCGCCGTGCAGGTGTATGCGGAGGGGCTGTTTTGTGTGTTTAGCGTTACGGATGACGGGCCGGGGATACCGCGCGCCGCGCATGAACGAATTTTTAAGTTGTTCCAGGCGTTGAATAGTCAATCCCGGGAACACGCCGGTGTCGGTCTTGCCATCGCCAAGCGCTTGGTGGAGTCTCACGGCGGGCGTATCGAAGTCAGGTCCGGGCAAGGCGGGCGCGGGACACGGTTTCGGTTTTGGTGGCCCTGTATGGCAACTTAAGTCGGGCCTATGGGGCAAACGTCGTCGGCCACATAATCAACTCCGCCGTCGATCCCCGGTGTCGTAAACTCGTCGGTCTGCTGGAGAGTTACGGGGCGGCGGTGAGTTTGCCTTAGTCGATACATTTTACACGAGCGAAGGAGCGTAGCGTGTCAGATGCAGGAAAAAAACTCGATCCTTTTAGGGGGCAGATCCGCGCGTCTCATCTTGGTTTCGGTGTGCGCAAGCTCGGCACGTCAGGTTGGATGCAGGCCGACGAGACGGACGACTCCGACATTAGCGCCCCCAAGGTGATCCGATTACTGGTCGTGGATGACGATGATGTGGATAGAGAACGGATACGTCGTTTGTTGTCCCGCGCCCAGTCGGAATATGAAATCCTCGATGTCGGCAGCGGTGCCGAAGCCATTGATATGCTGCTTGCCACACAACTGGATTGTGTGCTGCTCGATTATCACCTCGGCGATATGACCGGTACCGATGTTCTGCGTCGCATCAATGCAGAAGGTATTGTCACTCCCGTTATCATGGTCACCGGTGTCGGCGATGAGCAGTTGGTGGTCGAGACCATGCGTCTCGGCGTATATGACTATCTGCCCAAAAAGAAACTCAGTGGAAAACTGCTAAGCGACGCCATCGAGGCCAGTCTGCAGCGTGCGGCATTGGAACAGCGGCTGGCCGAGATGCAGCAGAAGCTGGAGCGCATGAGTCTGTATGACGAGCTTACCGGCCTGCCCAACCGCAACCTGTTTTTCGACCGCCTCAATCAGGCCATATTGAATGCCGAGCGTAAAGGGGGGCGGTTCGCATTGTTGATGATGGATCTTAATCTGTTCAAAGAGGTCAATGACACGCTGGGACACGAAGCGGGCGACGAGGTGCTGGCGGAAATAGGCTCTCGCTTTCGTCAGATTTCCCGTAAATCAGACACCATTGCGCGCCTCGGCGGTGATGAGTTCACCAGTATCCTGCATGGCGTCGATTCGATTGAGGGGGCAGTGTCCATCGCGCGAAAAATAATCGCTGCCGTCAATGAGCCGCTTGCCGTCTCGGGCAATGTCTTGCAGGTGGGGGTGTCCATCGGCATCGCCGTGTATCCATCGCATGGCGATGAGGCCAGTAGTTTGCTGACCAATGCCGACCACGCCATGTATCAGGCTAAACGTAATCTGTCCGACTATGTCGTGTATGGAGAACATGCCAGGTATCCGGATGCGGCTTCCGGGTCCGTGCCGGTCAGCAATTATTTGCATAAGGCAATGGATGAGAAGGAGCTGTACATGATGTATCAGCCCAAGATCAATCTGGTGAGCGGCGCCGTCGTGGGTGTGGAGTCCTTGCTGCGCTGGCGCAGTCCTGAGCTGGGCCGGGTATGTCCGGATCAGTTTATTCCCTTTGCCGAGCGTTCCGCCTTGATCGAGCGGATTACCTTTGCCACCATCGCCATGTCCCTTGATCAGTTGAGTGCTTGGCAAGCTCAAGGTATGCCGTCGGTGCCGGTATCGGTCAACCTCTCGGCGCGGATGCTCGACGACATCGGGTTGCCCGACCGCGTTCTGCACGAGTTGGAAAGCCGGGGTCTGCAGCCCGCTGATTTGATACTAGAGATTACCGAAACCGCCCTCGCGTCCAGCAAGGCGCGCGCCAAGCAGGTATTGACCGCCCTCGCCGCCGCCGGTGTGGGTATTTCCATTGACGATTTCGGCAGCGGCTTTACCTCATTTCGCTATATTCGTGACATCGATATCAGCGAAATCAAGATCGACCGCCTGTTTGTCAAAAACCTCTCTGAAGAGACGCGCGACATCTCCATTGTCCGCTCAATTGCCTCGCTGTCCGAGTCGATGGATGTCCGGGTCGTTGCCGAGGGGATTGAATCCAAGCAAAACTGGCGCCTGCTGACCGAGCTCGGCTGTATTCACGGTCAAGGCTTTTGTATAAGTCAGCCGCTGCCGGCGGAGCAGTTTATGCAATGGTACCGAGCCGCCGGCTGAACCTTTCTCCCCGCCTATAATTAAGCTGATAAGTGAACGGCAAGTTAATGCAACGTCTTGCAAGGGTTTTATTCCGCTACTTGCTAATATAGACTTGGCGTGATTACCGGGACGAAAATGATGAATACCCATGTCCCGACACCCTTGGCCGCATGGCCGTGGTCATCGAACCTACAGGGATGTATGCACAGCGTGTTTGGGAATATGGGCGTTCATCATTAAAGGCTTATTAGCCAATCACTAAACACGGGGAAGTTGTCCATCAAACAGCAGGCCTTATCATTAAGTCGTGCATCAGCCGGGCCGGTCTCGGCGGAATCGGCGGGCGTCGTCGCTTATATCGTTTGTTTTGCTGTGATCGCCTACGGTTCCTTCTTGGATGAGCGGGCGAGCGTGTGGTGGACGGACCTGGCCTGGACCTTCGCAGCGCTGCTGACAGGGCTGAAGTGCATGCGGGTTTCCGCCGGCTTAGAACAGCATGAGCGCCTGGCGTGGCGCTTGTTCGGCGGTGCCTGTTTCGCCTGGTTCGCCGGTATGTTGATCTGGGATTATCATGAGCTGCTGCGCGGCGCCCTGACCCCGTTTCCGGCAATGTCCGATATTGGTTTCCTTGCCTTCGCCCCCTTTTTTATGGCCGCCTTCGTTGCGCTTCAGTCACGTGTCCCGCGCTACGCGTTTACGGTGGTGCAAATCGCCAAGCTCGGCATTCTGGTCTGCGGCATTGTCATCGCCCATCTGATCGTACTGTTGGAGCCCATCCGGCAGCTCAACGGAAATTGGCTTTATGTCAGCACCGCCTTGGCGTATCCGGCGCTGTACATGTCGGCGCTGGTGTATGGCATCGGCAGTGTCTGGCGATTGCTCGAAAGGGGCCTGCCGAAAGGCGTGCCGCTGGTATTGCTCGGCTTCGCCTTCCACGCCTTGGCGGATACGGTCTACGCCTACGGCCTGCTCGGAAACACTTATCAGGTCGGTGACCATATCGATGTTCTATGGTTGATCGGCTTTGGCCTGATCTACGGGGGGGCGCTAAGACGCCAATACGGGGCCGGGGCTCGTGCTGTTGATGCCGCGTCGTCCGAGGTGGGAGGCAATCTGCCTACCGGCTGGCGCGGCTACGATGCCATGGTGCCGGTGATTGCCGTGTTGTGCGTATTGTTGGTGTCCTATGTCTATCAGGCCCAGCTTACCCCCGCAACCATTCAAATGCTGTTTCCGTTCGCCTTTATGATGGTGGTCTTTATCGCCATCGGTGAATTCGCCACGCAGCGCTTCCAGTCCGATATCCAGTGGAAACTGGCGCAGAGTGAGGCGCATTTGCGTGCCGTGCTGTCTACAATTCCCTATGGGGTGCAGGAGATCGATATCCAAGGGAATATTCTATTCTCCAATGCGGCTCACGATACTCTGTTCGGTTACGCGCCGGGGGAGTTGCGGGGCCGTAATATATCCATGCTTTTGGCCGACCCGAAGGAGGGCCAGGCCATCGGGTCATACCTGGCCTACCTGGCGGAACAGCAACCGCCTCCCGAACCCTATTTTTCCGCCGACCGTAAGCAGGACGGATCGGTCATCCAAATACAGGTCGATTGGAATTACAATTTCGATGCCAATGGCAGGGTCGTCGGTTTTATCTCCATAATAAGCGATATCACCGCCAAGCGGCTTATCGAAGATCAACTGCGCCAGGCGGCGGCGGTATTTCAAAGCACGTCGGAAGCCGTGATGGTGACCGATGCCGAGGCCAGGGTTAGCGCGGTAAACGCCGCCTTTACTGCCATTACCGGCTACGCACAGGAAGAGGTGTTGGGGAAGACCCCTAAGGTGCTGCGCTCCGGGCGCCATGACGACGAGTTTCATGATGACATGTGGCGCACCATCAAGGAAGAGGGGCGCTGGCGCGGGGAAATCTGGAATCGGCGCAAAAACGGCGAGGTGTTTCCGGTGTGGCAGGCGGTCAGCACCATTAAAGACGATGAAGGCAAGGTGAGCCATTATGTCTCAGTGTTTTCCGATATTTCGTCCATTAAACAGACCCAGGAGCAGCTCAATTATCTGGCCTACCACGATCCGCTCACCGATCTGCCCAACCGCCTGCTGTTCAACGACCGCCTGACCCACGCCATGGAGCGCGCCGCCCGCGCCCAGTGCCAGCTCGCGGTGTTGTTTATCGATTTGGATAACTTCAAGAATGTCAACGACAGTCTCGGTCATCCGGTGGGCGACGAGCTACTGATCAAGGTCGCCTCGCGGCTGCGCAACCTGTCGCGCAAGGACGACACTGTGGCCCGTCTCAGCGGCGATGAATTCGTCATCGTGTTGGAGAATATTCACGACGCTCAGGATACGGTCGTCCTGGCGCAGAAACTGATCGAAGCGTTTCAGGAGCCGTTCCTGGTGCGCGGCCACGAGTTGCACGTCACCCTCAGTATCGGCGTCAGTGTCTACCCGCGTGACGGCAGCAATGTGCAAACCCTGGTCAGAAACGCCGATGCCGCCCTGTACCGCGCCAAGGAGGAGGGGCGTAACGATTTTTATTATTACACCGAAGAGCTGACCGCTTCGGTGTTCGAGCGTCTCAAACTGGAATCGGCCCTGCGCAATGCCTTGAAAAACGACGAGCTGGTGCTGCACTATCAACCGCTGATTTCGCTGCACAGCGGCCGGCCGATCGGCGTGGAGGCGCTGCTGCGTTGGCAACATCCCGAGTTCGGCCTGTTGCCGCCCAATCGCTTTATCGGCCTGGCGGAGGACACCGGCCTGATCGTGCCACTGGGGGAATGGGTGTTGTCCAGTGCCTGTCGGCAGATGAAGGCGTGGCTGCAACAGGGCTGCGACATCGAGCGCGTCGCGGTGAATGTATCGGGGCTGCAGCTGCGGCGCGGCGATTTCCAGACCACGGTCAACGATATCCTGCTCGCCACCGGCCTGGAGCCTGAGCACCTGGAGCTGGAGATCACCGAAAATTTCATCATGCACAAGACGGAGCGGGCGATCGATATTCTCGACAACTTGAAGGCGCTGGGCATCCAGATCGCCATCGACGATTTCGGCACCGGCTATTCATCCCTGAGCCATCTCAAGCGCCTGCCGGTGGACAAGCTCAAGATCGACCGCTCCTTCGTGCGCGACATTCCCGAGGACGCCAATGACGAGGCCATCGCCCGCGCCGTGGTGGCCCTGGGGCGGACGCTGCAGCTCAAAGTCATCGCGGAAGGGGTGGAGACGCCCGAACAGCAGCGGTTTCTGATTTCGCAGCAATGCGACGAGGCCCAGGGTTTTCTCTACAGCAAGCCTGTGCCGGCGGCGCAGGTCGCCGACCTGCTGAAGTGCTTGCCGGCCCTGATTGCCTCCCATTCATCCTAGCCGGGGCGGGTTTTGCGCGGCGCAAAGCAAGTCTTGCATTTCGGCAAGGATACCGGTATCTTAGCGCCCTCTTCAGGCGCGTAGCTCAGTTGGTTAGAGCACCACCTTGACATGGTGGGGGTCGTTGGTTCGAGTCCAATCGCGCCTACCAGATACTGAAGAAGCCCCGCCTCGAGCGGGGTTTTTTTGTTTGTGCCCTGCCGCTGGCCCTGATTAAAGTCCCCCGATCCCCGGCCGATAATATAATTGACAATCATTCTTATTCGCATTAGATTGGTGCGTAGAGATTAATATTTATCGAGGAATGGGCATGTACGTTTGCATCTGCCATCGGATTACCGACATTCAAATCAGTGAAGAGGTGGCCAAAGGGGCCGACAGCCTGCGTGAGTTGAACAAGCGGCTGGGGGTCGCGTCTCAGTGCGGCAAATGCCGTCAATGCGCCAAGCAGGTGCTGCAACAGGCGATCAGTGAGTCGTGCAGCGCCGCTCCCGACCGTGCTGGCGTGGATTCACCTCAGCCCTGTGCTGCACGATCAGCTCACGGCCATCAATCAATATTTCCTGCACGCCGGAATGTTCAAGAAGCGGGGGCTGAAGCGGCTCAATAAGGCCGACTACCGAACCCCCTCTCTATCGGTAAGGATGTGGAACAGCATGATTGACACGCTGGGGCGGGAGCATTCTCTGCAATCGCACATCTGATCCGGTGCGCAATCTCTGCCGGCATCACAAAAACGTCATAAAAACTTCATCTATGTGTCATTAAAGCGTTTGACAATAGCTCTCAAAACGGGGGAGCACAAACGCCATGCCTACCATTGTCAACACCGTTACCAAATGTGATCTGATCGCCTTCCGCTGGTGTATGTCGCGCAAACGCCATGCCGAAATCGCCCGCTTGGCGCGCTGGATATCAAAGACCGGTGACGGTTACCTCTATGCCCTGATCGGCGTGCTGTTGTTATGGCTGGACGCCGAGTCCGGCCCACCCTTCGCCCTGGCGCTGTTGCTGGCCTTTGCCGTCGAGTTGCCCACCTATCTGGTGAGCAAGAATACCGTCAGGCGCCATCGCCCGGCGGATGCCATCGTCGGTTTCAGTTCCTTTCTGCAGCCCTCGGACAAGTTCAGTTTTCCGTCCGGTCATACCGCTGCCGCCTTTCTGTTTGCCAATGTTGTTGCGTTTTATTATCCGGCCTATGCGTTACCGGCCTACAGTGCGGCGTGCCTGATCGGCGTGTCGCGGGTCTTGTTGGGGGTTCACTTTCCCAGCGACATCGTGGCCGGTATGGCACTGGGGCTGGTAAGCGCCGAACTGGCGCTATGGATGCTGGGTTAGGGGCGCGGGCGTGCGGATATTGTATGGCGTTCAGGGTACCGGTAATGGACATGTCACCCGTGCTCGGACCATGGCGCGGGCGCTGTCGGACTCCGGCCTGGAGGTGGATTATCTGTTTTCGGGACGGCCGCGGGATGGGTACTTCAACATGGAGCCCTTTGGTGATTTTCGTTGTTATCGCGGGCTCAGCTTTTGCTGGCATGACGGCCGCATCGATTATCTCGCCACCACGCTTAACAATAACCTGATCCGCTTGTTGCGCGATATCCGCTGTTTGGATTTGTCGAACTATGACTTGGTCATCACCGACTTCGAGCCTATTACCGCCTGGGCGGCCAAACGCAGCAAAACACCTTCGCTGGGTATCGGTCACCAATATGCCTTCCGCTTCGATAATGTGCCTACTTCCGGTCATACCGTGATCGGTAAGCTGCTGTTGGACCATTTTGCGCCCGCCCAGCGCACGCTGGGCTTCCATTGGCACCATTTCAACAGCGCCATACTGCCGCCGCTGATCGAGCCGCAGGCCCATACGATCAGTTGCGAGCCCGACAAGATCCTGGTGTATCTGCCCTTTGAAAACAGCACGCGTGTGATTGAATTCTTACGCGTGATCAAGGATGTGGATTTCTATTTTTATTGCGCAGTCGATGCAGCGCGCGATGAACACAATCTGCATCTGCGACCCTTGGATCGCGAGGCGTTCCAGCGCGACTTGGCCAGTTGTAACGGCGTCATCGCCAACGCCGGATTCGGCCTCTTGAGCGAGGCCATCCAGGCGGGCAAGAAATTGCTGGTCAAGCCCATGCAGCGCCAGATGGAGCAGCTCTCCAACGCCGCGGCCATCGAAGCGCTGGAGATCGGGGAGGTGATGCAGGGCTTCAATCTCAGGCAGTTGCGCGAATGGCTGAGCGAAGAGTGTCCCGGGCCGCGGCCGTATCCCGATGTGGCCAAGGCCATTGTGGACTGGATCGAATCCGGTTTCGCCTTGGATGAAAATCACTTGGCGCAGCAATTATGGAGCAACTGTCTGCAGTTCCAGTTTCCCGCCGACGATGAGTCTGAGCCGGCCTACCTCTAGGCACCGTGGTCAGAAACGGTAGCCCTTGGGTACCACCACCACACCTTTATCCGACACGCTAAAGCGCTGGCGGTCCTTGGCCAGATCGATGCCGATCTCCTCCCCGGCCGGCACGTGGACGTGCTTATCGATAATGGCGTTTTGAATCTGCACATGCTCGCCCACGCTGACGCCGTGAAACAGGATGGAGTTCTGAATCAGGGATTCATCACTCACGGTGACGCCCGGAAACAGCACCGAGTGAGAAATGGCGGCCCCGGAAATGACGCTGCCACCCCCCAAAATTGAATTGATGAACACGCCCTCGGTGCCGGAACGGCCCGGCACCGTGCGTGCCGGCGGTGTCTGTGCTTGATAGGTGCGGATGGGCCAATCGCTTTGATACAGATCGAGTGAGGGCAGCGGATTGAGCAGGTCCATATTGGCCTCGAAAAAACTGTCCAAGGTGCCCGCATCGCGCCAGTAACGATCCTGAGACACGCGCCCCTCGCTTTCGCCGAAACGATAGGCATGGACGTGTTGGGATTGGATCAGGCGCGGCAGGATGTCGTGGCCGAAGTCATGATCCGAGTCAGGGATGTCATGATCCTGGTTCAGACAATCGATGAGTCGTTCGCGCGAAAAAATGTAAATGCCCATGGAGGCCATGGCGCATGCGCCGTTGCCTGGTGTAGGCGCGGGGTGCGCCGGTTTTTCGACAAAATCCACAACGCGGTTGTGCGCGTCGATCTCGATAATGCCGAAGTTGTGCGCTTCGCCCAGGGCCACCTCCATGCACGCCAGGCTAATTCCGGCGCCGCTTTGGCGATGGCTGTCCAGCATGGCGGCATAGTCCATGCGATAGATATGATCGCCGGACAGAATCAGCACATGCTCGGCATCGCTGCGCTCCAACAGATAGAGATTTTGGTGAATGGCGTCGGCCGTGCCCAGATACCAGCGGCTGTCCTTGCGCATTTGCGCCGGCACGGTAGTGACGAATTGCCCCAGCTCCGGATTGAAGATCGACCAGCCGTCGCGCAGGTGTTTCTGCAGCGAGTGAGACTTGTACTGGGTCAGTACCAAAATACGGTGCATACCGGAGTGCAGGCAGTTGGTCAGGGCGAAATCGATAATGCGGTACTTGCCGCCGAAGGGCACCGCCGGCTTGGCCCGCTCGGCGGTCAGCGGCGCCAGGCGCGAACCCATGCCGCCGGCGAGGATGAAGGTGAGGGTTTTGTTGGGCATGAGGCAAGTTGTCCGTATGGCAAATTTAGGGATTACCTGGCCTAAGCAATAACGAGGCCGTTTTGCGGCATTGCGTCATTTTGTCACCGACATGGCACATAAACCGGGCGGCGCTGTGTCAGGCTGCGCCTGGATGGTGCGCGCCGGTATTGGTGCGGGCTAATTTGGGGCGCTGGTATGATGCGATCGTCCCGGATATAGTTGCCATTGTCCAAGAAATGGTTTTTGATTTGTTTGAATGCCCAAGAAAACACTTAAAACGCAACTAAAGTACGCCGAAAAATTGCGCAAGGCCGGCAAGCTGGTGCAGGCAAAATCGACCTACTTTGAGTGCTGTAAGCTGAACCCCGATGATTACGCCTGCTGGCAAGCGTTTGGCCAGATTTCCTATCAGCTGCAGCATCATAAAGATGCTAGCACGGCCTTCCAACGCGCCATAAGCATCAATCCCAATCTCGATAAACTGTATTACCAGCTTGCGTTGAGTCAGTCATCGCTGGGTGAATATGTTGCCGCCGAGCGGAATTTTCGTTCCTATTTGATGATGCGCCCCGATGCCGGCGCGGGGTATTGGGCCTATGCCAGATTGCTACATGACTGGGGGCGTATAGCCGAAGCGACTGAAAACTACCAGAAGGCGAGCGAACAAGTCCCCAACGCTACGATGTTGCACTTGGAGTTCGGCATCATTCTGCAGAAGCAAGGGCGCTATGATGAGGCCTTGGAGCAATTCCTGAAGATGCAAGCCCTGCAACCGGATCATGCCAGTGTCTACAACCACTTGGGGAACGTGTATCGCGATATGGGGCGCTTCGCTGCAGCGCTGGCGAGTTATCAAAAGGCCTTCGCATTAGCGCCGGGCGACGAGGCGAAATTCCACTTCTATTTGGCTACCTTGGACGAGTCGCGCGGTGAACCCTCAGCGGCCTTGTCGCATTACGACAAGGCGATAGCGCTTGATGAAAATCTCGCCGATGCCCACCTGAATCGCGCAGTTTGTTTGCTCTTGCTGGGTAATTATAAAGAAGGCTGGTCGGAGTATGAGTGGCGTTTACAACATCCCGACTGGTTGAGACAGCGTCACCTGCGCGTGACTGACAGGCCGCGCTGGAGAGGCGAGTCCTGGCCGGAAAAGACGCTTCTTGTGATTGCCGAACAGGGCTATGGTGATACGTTTCAGTTCTGTCGTTTTGTTTCGCCGCTGGCGCGACATTTCACCAGGGTCCTGGTCTATTGCAAGCCCGAAATCGCCGCACTGATTGAATTGGTCGAGGGCGTGGACGAGGTGATTCCCGCCGGGCGGCAATTGCCGCCAGAGGCGTTTGATACCTATGTTTACATGATGAGTCTGCCGCGACTATTGGCAACTACGTTCGACACCATTCCCAGGGACATACCCTACATGTATGCCCCCGAAAAACGAGTGGCTGCATGGCGCGGGCGCTTGGCGAGTGATGGCCTTAAAGTCGGCCTGGCATGGTCGGGGAGCCCGGCGAATGCCAAGAATGTGTTGCGCCAGGTGGCCTTGTCCGAGCTGGCCCCTTTGGGAGATGTTTCCGGCGTTCGGTTTTTCGGGCTGCAAAAGGGGCCTGGGAGTGGGCAGGCTTTGTCGCCTCCCGCAAGTATGCGCTTTACCGACCTGTCGAATGCCCTCAATGATTTCGCTGACACCGCCGCGGTGATTGCCGGACTGGATTTGGTGATCAGCGTCGATTCGGCGGTGGCTCATCTGGCCGGCGCTTTGGGCAAACCGGTTTGGGTGTTGCTGTACACGCCGCCCGATTGGCGCTATGGCATGGCAGGGGAGGCGTCACCGTGGTATCCGACTATGCGTATTTTTCGGCAGCGTGACCGGGGGGATTGGACGCCCGTCATCAACCGGCTTCAAACCGAACTGCAAGGCTTGGCCGGATAAACTACACGCCACTAAGTCGCTGATGTATAATTCGGTCCCTTCGGTAGCCGCCGCTGCGGCGATCACGCAGATTCAGAAATAGGACCCAACACCCATGCCAGTCGTGACTCTTCCGGACGGGAGCAAACGCAATTTCGACCACCCCGTGACCGTAATGGACGTGGCCGCCGATATCGGCCCCGGTCTGGCCAAGGCCACTCTGGCCGGCAGGGTGGACGGCGAGCTGGTGGATGCGTCTCATACGATCGAGGGCGATGCGGAACTGGCCATCGTTACCGAGCGTGATGAAGAAGGCTTGGAGATCATCCGCCATTCCAGCGCCCATCTGATGGCCCAGGCGGTGAAGGAGCTGTTTCCCGAGGCGCAGGTGACCATCGGCCCGGTGATCGAGGACGGCTTCTATTATGACTTCGCCTACGAACCCGGTTTCACGCCGGAGGATATGGCTGCCATCGAGAAGAAAATGGCCGAGCTGGCCAAGCAGGACATCCCGGTGGAGCGCTCGGTGATGAGTCGCGAAGAGGCGATTGAGTTCTTCCGCAAGATGGGTGAGGAGTACAAGGCCCGGATCATTGAGGATATCCCCGCGCATGAGCAGTTGTCGCTGTATAAACAGGGCGATTTCATAGACTTATGCCGCGGACCTCATGTGCCTTCTACGGGCAGGATCAAGGCCTTCAAGTTGATGAAGCTGGCCGGCGCCTATTGGCGCGGCGACGCCAAGAACGAAATGCTGCAGCGCGTTTACGGCACTTCCTGGGCCAACAAGAAGGACCTCAAGGCCTATCTGCACCGCCTGGAAGAGGCCGAGAAGCGCGACCACCGCAAGCTGGGCAAGCAGCTGGGTCTGTTCCATACCCAGGAAGAGGCGCCTGGGATGGTGTTCTGGCACGACAAAGGCTGGACGATCTACCAGGAAGTCGAGCAGTACGTTCGCAAGAAGCTGCGCCAGCACGCGTACCAGGAGGTGCGTACGCCTCAGGTGGTGGACCGCAGCCTGTGGGAAAAATCGGGGCACTGGGAGAAGTTTCGCGATGACATGTTCACCACCGAGTCGGAGAAGCGGACCTTTGCCATCAAGCCTATGAACTGCCCCTGCCACGTGCAGATCTTCAACACCGGCCTGCACAGCTACCGCGACCTGCCGCTGCGCATGGCGGAGTTCGGCTCCTGCCACCGTAACGAGCCCTCCGGCACGCTGCACGGCCTGATGCGGGTGCGCAACTTTGTCCAGGACGACGCCCACATCTTCTGCACCGAAGACCAGATTCAGTCCGAGGTGTCGGCCTTCATCGATCTGCTGTTCGAGGTCTATGCCGACTTCGGTTTCAACGATGTCATCATCAAGCTTTCCACCCGGCCGGAGAATCGGGTCGGTGCCGACGCGGTCTGGGACAAGTCCGAACACGCGCTGGAAAAAGCCTTGAACGACAAAGGCTTGGAGTGGGATCTTCAACCGGGTGAAGGGGCGTTCTACGGGCCCAAGATCGAGTTCTCGCTCAAGGATTGTCTGGGCCGGGTGTGGCAGTGCGGCACCATTCAGGTGGATTTCTCCATGCCGGGCCGGCTCGACGCCAGTTACATCGACGAGCACAGCAACCGCCAGGTGCCGGTCATGTTGCACCGCGCCATCCTCGGTTCGCTGGAGCGTTTCATCGGCATCCTGATCGAGCAGTATGCCGGCGCCATGCCGGTGTGGCTGGCACCGACCCAGGCGGTGGTGATGAGCATCACCGATCGCGCCCGCGATTTTGCCGAAGAGGTGGTGCGAACCCTGTCGCAACAGGGCATCCGCGCCACATCAGACTTGAGAAATGAGAAAATAGGCTTTAAAATTCGCGAACATACACTTTTGAAGGTGCCATTTCTGCTGGTCCTGGGTGACCGCGAAGTGGAAAATCGAACAGTGGCCGTTCGCACGCGTAGTGGAGAAGATCTGGGCGTCATGGATCTGGATGCTCTGGTTGAGCATGTCTCCGCTGAAATCGCGCGCCGCGGCCGCATTGCTTTGGAGGAATAAAATATCGCTGCTGAAAAGAAAGCCCGCATCAACCAGGAAATATCCGCGCGCGAAGTGCGCATGATTGATGCAGAAGGTGAAATGGTGGGCGTCATGCCGCTGGATCAGGCCCTGGCAAGTGCCGAGGAGGCCGGATTGGATTTGGTCGAGGTCTCCCCGAACGCAGAACCGCCGGTGTGCCGCGCCATGGATTACGGCAAATACGTGTTCGAGGAAAACAAGAAACGCCAGGCAGCGAAGAAAAAGCAGAAACAGATCCAGGTGAAGGAAGTGAAGTTCCGTCCCGGGACGGAAGAAGGCGATTACCAGGTCAAGATGCGTAACCTGGTGCGCTTCCTGAGCGATGGTGACAAGGCCAAGGTCACGCTGCGGTTTCGTGGTCGTGAAATGGCCCATCAAGAACTTGGTATGAACCTGCTCAAGCGTGTGGCGGCCGATCTCGAAGAGCTGGCCCAGGTTGAGCAGTTCCCCAAGATGGAAGGCAGGCAGATGGTTATGGTGTTATCACCAAAGAAATAGTCGGGTTCGATTACGAACGGGCTTACCTACTGCCGCAATATTAACTTAAGTTTGGAGAAATAGAAGATGCCGAAGATAAAGTCAAACAGAGGCGCTGCCAAACGCTTTAAGGTGAACGGCTCCGGTCGCTTCAAGCGTAACCAGAGTTTTCGTCGTCACATTCTGACCAAGAAGAGCACCAAGCGTAAGCGTCAGCTGCGCAATCCGGCTCTGGTTGCCAAGTGCGACAGCGCGGCAATCCGTCAGATGTTGCCTTATAGCTAATTGGATTCGGGAGTAAAGAAACATGCCAAGAGTTAAACGTGGTGTTACCGCCCGGGCGCGTCATAAAAAGGTTCTCGCCCAGGCCAAAGGTTATCGTGGCCGTCGCAAAAACGTCTATCGCGTCGCGACCCAGGCCGTCACCAAGGCCGGTCAATATGCCTACCGTGACCGTCGTCAGCGTAAGCGTCAATTCCGCGCCCTGTGGATCGCGCGTATCAATGCCGCTGCGCGTGAGTGTGGTCTGTCATACAGTCGCATGATCAACGGTCTGAAGAAGGCGGCGGTCGAGGTCGATCGCAAGATGCTGGCTGATCTGGCTGTCTATGACAAGAACGCCTTTAGCGTGCTTGCCGAAAAGGCCAAAGCCAGCCTTTAAGATGTTGCCGCCGTCATATTGATGTGACGGGAGTGCAGTGATATGAAAGGGGAAGGCTGAGCCTTCCCCTTTCTTTTTTCGGAAACCGTCAATCTATCAGGGGATGGATACGTGCAGGAGTTAGCGGATTTAGTGAGTCAGGCCGAGGCGGCCGTCACTCAGGCCTCGGATTTGAACGCCCTGGATCAGGTGCGGGTGGAGTACCTGGGCAAGAAGGGTGTGCTGACCCAATACCTGAAGCAGTTGGGCAACCTGCCCGCGGAGGAGCGCCCGAAGGTAGGGCAGGCGGTCAACCAGGCCAAGCAGGCGTTGCAGGTGTCGATCAATGCGCGGCGTCGTGAACTGGAAGCGGCGGCGCTCAACGCCAAACTGGCGGCGGAGACCCTCGACGTCACTCTGCCCGGTCGTGGTCAGGATGTTGGTGGAATCCATCCGGTCACGCGCACCCTGCAGCGTATCGAAGAGTATTTTAATCGCCTCGGTTTTGATATCGCCACCGGCCCCGAGATCGAATCGGACTATCACAACTTCACCGCCCTGAATATTCCCGAGAACCATCCGGCCCGTGCCATGCATGATACCTTCTATGTGGATGAACGCACCCTGCTGCGCACCCACACTTCACCGGTACAGGTGCGGGTGATGGAAAACAAACAGCCCCCCTTGCGTGTGATCGCGCCCGGGCGTGTCTATCGTTGTGACTCGGATGTTACCCATACGCCCATGTTTCACCAGGTGGAAGGCTTCATGGTGGATACTGATGTCACCTTCGCCCATCTGAAGGGCATGCTGACCGATTTTCTGCGCAACTTTTTCGAGCAGGATTTGGGCACCCGTTTTCGGCCTTCCTATTTTCCTTTCACTGAGCCGTCGGCCGAGGTGGATATGGAATGTGTTATGTGTCAGGGCAAGGGCTGCCGCGTCTGCAGTCATACCGGCTGGCTGGAGGTGCTGGGCTGCGGCATGATTCATCCCAACGTTTTGGCCAATGTCGGTATCGACAATGAAAAATACACCGGCTTCGCTTTCGGTATGGGCGTGGAGCGCCTGACCATGCTGCGCTACGGTGTGAATGATCTGCGCCTGTTTTTCGAGAACGACCTGCGCTTCCTGCGCCAATTCAATTAAGCCGGTCCATTTAATAACAGTACAGCGAAAACAATCAAACGATGAAATTTAGCGAACAATGGTTGCGTGAATGGGTGAATCCGGATGTGTCGACCGCGGAGCTGGCGCATCAGTTGACCATGGCCGGTCTGGAAGTGGATGCGGTCGAGCCGGTGGCGGCGGCGTTCAGGCACGTCGTGGTGGGAGAGGTGCTGTCGGTGGAACCTCACCCTGATGCCGATCGTCTGCGGGTGTGCAAGGTCAATGTGGGTAACGAGACCCTTTCCATTGTCTGCGGCGCACCCAATGTGGCCGAGGGACAGAGGGTGCCCACGGCCCTGATCGGCGCCCAGTTGCCTAACGGCCTGGAGATCAAGAAATCTAAGCTGCGCGGGGTGGAGTCCTGCGGCATGCTGTGTTCGGCGGTGGAATTGGGTCTGGCGGAGAGTTCGGAAGGATTGATGCTGTTGCCGCCCGGCGCCGAAGCCGGTGCTGATGTCCGCCAGCTGTTGCAGCTGGATGATGTCACTATCGAGATCGGCCTGACACCCAACCGCGGCGATTGTCTCAGCATCACCGGCATCGCCCGTGAGGCTGGGGTGGTGAATCAAAGCGCCGTTGCCGAGCCCGAGCTGGAAGATATCGCCCCCGCCCATGATGAAACCTTCCCCGTTACCTTGACCGCTGCCGAGGTCTGCCCGCGCTACATCGGCCGAGTGATCAAGGGCATCAATCCGAAGGCACAGACGCCGTTGTGGATGCGGGAGCGCCTGCGCCGTTCGGACGTGCGCAGCATTAGCCCGGTGGTGGATGTCACCAATTATGTCATGCTCGAGTTGGGCCAGCCCATGCACGCCTTTGACCTGGCCAAACTGACCGGCGGCATCGAGGTGCGCTATGCCAACGACGCTGAGCGGATTACCTTGTTGGACGGCCAGGAGGTGACCTTGCAGTCCGACACCCTGGTGATCGCGGATCAGAATGCACCGTTGGCCATGGCGGGCATCATGGGCGGCGAAGCTTCTGCGGTGACAGATAACAGCGTCGACCTGTTCCTGGAGAGCGCCTTTTTCAATCCCGATGCCATCATCGGCAAGGCGCGCCAGTACGGTCTGCATACCGACTCCTCACACCGTTTTGAGCGCGGCGTGGATTTCGAACTGCCGGCCCGTGCCATGCAGCGCGCCACGCAGTTGCTGCTGGAAATCGTCGGCGGTCAGGCCGGCCCTGTCGTCGAAGCCGTCGAAACGGACAAACTGCCGCAACGCCAACCCATCACCCTGCGCCTGGCGCGCATCAAGCGTCTGTTGGGCATCGACCTGGCGCCGGCACGGGTGGGCGAGTTGCTGAAACGCCTGGGCATGCGCGTGGTGGAGCAGGGCGACAGCTGGCAGGTGACCGCCCCCAGTTTTCGTTTCGACCTGGCCATCGAGGCGGACCTGATCGAGGAGGTGGGCCGCGTCTATGGCTATGACGCCTTGCCCACCGAAGCGCCCAAAATGGCGTTGACGGTCCAGCTGCCGCGCGAGGCCCGGGTGAGTCTCGAGCGCGTGCGCAGCTTTCTGGTCGACCGCGGTTACCAGGAGGCGATCACCTACAGCTTTGTCGACGAGAGACTTCAGCGCCTGGTGACGCCGGATGAGACCGGGATCGCCCTGGCCAATCCGATCTCCGCCGATATGGCGGTGATGCGCACCAGCCTCTGGAGTGGTCTGTTGCAGGCGCTGCAATATAACCAGAATCGCCAACAGGAGCGAGTGCGGCTGTTTGAGCGCGGGGTCAAGTTCGTCCAGCGAGATGGCAAGGTCACGGAAGAGGGTGTGATCGCCGGCGTGGTGGCCGGCAACCTGTTGCCCGAGCAGTGGTCAGCGCAGGTGGCGCCGGTGGATTTTTATGATCTCAAGGCCGATGTGGAGGGGCTGTTAGGATTGACGGGGCGCAGCAGCGACTATATGTTTGTGGCGGACGGGAATGCCGCTTTGCACCCGGGCCAGTCCGCTGCGATAAAGAGTGCTAAGGGCGTGCCGATAGGATGGATAGGTAAACTGCATCCGAAGCTGGAGAAAGACTTAGATTTCAATGGCTCAGTTTACCTATTTGAAGTGTCGGAGGAGGTGTTTTTCAGTGCCCGCAAGCCTGAATTCGTAGAATTGTCCCGATTCCCTTCAGTCAGGCGCGACCTGGCCATCGTGGTGGATCAGGCGGTCTCGGCGCAACAGGTCAGCGACTGTGTTGCAGCAGTATCAGGAGAATATCTGGCAAAGCTACAGTTGTTTGATGTATATTGTGGCGAAGGTATTGAATCAGGGAGAAAAAGTCTTGCTTTAGGCTTGACCTTTCAGGACCATTCCCGCACTCTAAAAGATAAAGATGTAGAGGCTCTGGTATCGAAGATACTGGAGGAACTTAACCAGGAACTACACGCAACGCTGAGAGAGTAAGCCATGGCGTTAACAAAAGCAGACATGGCCGAGAGGCTGTTTGAGGAACTTGGTCTGAACAAACGTGAGGCCAAGGAGCTGGTAGAGATGTTTTTTGAAGAAGTGCGGGGGGCCTTGGAAAACGGCCGTCAGGTCAAATTGTCAGGCTTCGGCAACTTCAATCTGCGCGATAAGAAGGAACGTCCCGGTCGCAACCCCAAGACCGGTGAAGAGATTCCCATCACTGCGCGCCGTGTCGTGACCTTCCATCCCGGGCAAAAACTGAAAGCGAGAGTAGAGGCATATGCTGGAAGCCGCGAACAATCATGAGCTACCCGCCATTCCGGCCAAGCGCTACTTCACCATCGGTGAGGTGAGTGAGCTGTGTGGCGTCAAGCCTCATGTATTGCGCTATTGGGAGCAGGAATTTCCCCAGCTTAAACCGCTGAAGCGACGCGGTAATCGGCGTTATTATCAGCGCCATGATGTGATCATGATTCGCCAGATCCGCGGCCTGCTTTACGAGCAGGGCTTTACTATCGGCGGCGCGCGGCAGAAGCTGTCCGGCAATGAAGCGAAGACCGATGTTACACACAGCCTTGAGCTGATCCAACAGATGCGTCGGGAACTGGAAGACGTACTGACGGAACTGAAAAACTAACGCAGCAGATCCACAAAACAAGGCTGGCGCGCAGGGGGGGAGTTCGGTAGAATACGCCTCGCTGAGTCAGCATCCCCGATTTTGTTTTTTCATCTAAAGAAATTAACGGGCAGTAGCGCAGTCTGGTAGCGCACCACAATGGGGTTGTGGGGGTCGGAGGTTCGAATCCTCTCTGCCCGACCAAATTTCTCCTTCCTTAAGCTTTATCGTTCCAGCATTTCCGGCAGTGTCAGTGACAGCGCCGGGATATAGGTAATCATCAATACGGCCAGCAATAGCAATACAAAGAACGGCAGAGTCGCCCGGTAAAGCTGCAGCACCGATTTATTGAAGCGATGACTGGCGATAAACAGATTCATGCCCACCGGTGGGGTGAAATAGCCGATCTGCATATTCGCCAGAAAGATAATGCCAAGGTGCAGCGGATGTATGCCGTACTGCAGGGCGATGGGCATGATGATGGGTACCATGATGACGATGGCGGAGAAGATATCGAGCATGGTGCCCAGCAGCAGCAGAAAGATATTCAGCAGCAACAGAAAGGTCAGCGGGTCATCCACATGGGACTGGATGCTGTCGAAGATTCGCGTCGGCACCTCGGCGTCGATCATGTAGTTGGTGGAGGCCATGGACACGCCCAGGATGACCAGAATGGCGCCGATCAATACCATCGACTCGTGCATGATGGCGGGCAGTTGGCTGAATTTGATGTCGCGGTTGACCAACACTTCGACAATGAAGACATAGGCCACCGTGACCGCCGCCGCCTCGGAGACGGCAAAATAGCCGCTGTAGATGCCGCCGAGCACGATGAAGGGCAGGGGGATCTCCCATTTCGATTCCTTGATCGCCACCAGTAGGGCCGGGTTGGAATAGGGGATCACGGGCAGCCGACGGCCCTGCCAGATACTCCAGCCCGACAGAATCACAATCATCAGAATCCCCGGTAAGATGCCGGCCAGAAACAGTTCGTCAATGCTGAAGGCCGTGCCGATGCCCAGTTGCTGTGAAATCACCCCATATAGGATTAAGGGCAGCGACGGGGCGAACAACACGCCCAGACTGCCGGCACTGGTGATCAGGCCGAGATTGAAATTCTCGCGATAACCGGCCTGCATGAGGGCGGGATACAGCAGCGCGCCGAGGGCTACGATGGCCACCCCCGAGGCACCGGTAAAGGCGGTGAACAGGGCGCAGGCGCAGAGACAGACGATGGCCAGGCCGCCCGGCATCCAGCCCAGCAGCGCCTCGGTGAGGCGTACCAGGCGTTGCGGTGCGCCGCTTTCGCTGAGCAAATAGCCGGTAAAGGTAAACAAGGGGATGGCCAGTAGGATAGGGATCTCCGCCAGCCGGTAAAACTCAATAGCCACCACGGACAGATCAATGTCGGCCGTATAGAAACCATACAGGGCCGAGGCAGCGATGATGATATACAGTGGAGTGCCGATCAATGCCAGACCAATCAGGAGTAGGGTGACCAGGATCTCCACGCCGAATCAACTCAGCGGCTTGGTGGCGGCAGGCGGTCCGCGTTTGATGACGCCGCCGGTATTGATAAGAAAGCGCAGCGCCATCAAACCGAAGCCCAAGGGGATGATGCTTTCGCACAGCCAGGCCGGGACGTCGGCAAAGGCGGTAAGCCCGTCTTCATATTCCATCATTACGAAGCGGGCGGCGTAATAGCTGATGACGGCGCAGACCGCGGCGCTGAACAGATTGCTGATGACGCTCGTGATCCTTTGACCGTTAAGCGGCAGCAGGCGCGAGACTACATCGATGGTGATATGACGATTCTGCCGCGTCGCAGCGATGGCGCCGAGCAGGCCGAGCCACAACACCAGCACACGTAGCAGCGGGTCGGTCCATTCAATGCCGGTGTCAAACAGATTGCGCAGAATGATCTGGCTCAGGGCGAGTAGGATCATGGTGCCCAGGGTGACGATCAGCAGCCCGTCTTCGAGCAGGTGAATCAGGCGGAGAAGCTTGTGGTGCATTGCGACAGACTATTTATTGTGCGCGGCTGCGGAAGTCATTTAGATGTTCACTAATCCGTTGCGTAATCGCCTCGCTGACCACACCTGCGCGGATCAATTCGTCGGTGGCCTGTTTCACTGCGTCCGTCCATTCCGATTCTGAGGCGTGTCCAATGGAGACGAACTTGATGCCCTGTTGTTTGAGCGCCTGGAAGGCCTGCTCATTGTCTGCACGATTGATCTTGTCCAACTTGGCGAAGGCCGCGGACATCACGGCTCGGACGATGCGCTGGTCTGCTGTGCTCAGCTTCTCGAAGTCCTTACGATCCACAATCAGGGTGCCGTAGAGATACATCAGCGGTGTACGGTTCAAGTAATCCACCTTGGTGTGCCATTGCAGGGCGATGGCGCCGATGGGGGAGGCGGCCACGGTGTCGATCAGGCCTGTCTGCAGGCCGGTGAGCACATCGGTAAGCGGCAAAGAGACGGGACTGATGCCGATGGCCTCGAAGGCGGCGCGACTGATGGGGTCGCCCTCGGGTGACCATACCTTCAGGGTCCTCAGCTTGTCGACTGTATCCAGGGGGTATTCGGACATCAGATAGGCAAAACCGCCTTCACTCAGGCCAAAGCTGACATACCCGTTTTGGTACAGCTGATCGATGATGAACGGATCCAGGTGGCCACGCACATAATCCACTTCGGCGTGGGAGCGAAACAGCAGCGGCAGGCTGTAGACCTGGGAATCGGGGTATATATTTTGCAGGCCGCCACCGGTGATGGCACCGCCGTGCAGTTGACCGATTTTGATCTTTCTCAGCACGCTCTTGTCATTGCCCATGACGCCGCCGGGATAGAAACGGAATTTGACTCGGCCGTCGGTGCGTTGTTTGATCTCATCGGCTGCCTGTTTTAGCTCTTCCATCCAGCGCGTACCGTCGGGAACCACGGTGGCGATTTTGAATGTTTTCGCCTGTGCCGGGATCACGGTTAGCGTAAACAGGCATAGCATCCATGCCAGATGTTTCAACATAATCCTCTATTCCTCAAAATATTCTTCGGATGTGTCCAGCAATTCCCGAGCCGCCTGTTTGGCCAGGGCGTTGCTGAGGTTGAGTTTGGCAACACCAGGTTGCGCCGTGATGACTTCATTGAGCAGCCGATCATGCAATTCTTGGTCAAACATCAAACGGGCGTAGTGGCGCGCATATTCGACCTTGGCGACCAGGTCTTTGCCTTGTGATATGGCAATCGCTTTTTCGAAGTGTAAACGACCGGTTTCCGGCTTGCCGCCCAGCGCGGGCGGGATCTGACTGTTGATCACCGCCAGGTACAGGTGGGCGCGGCCCCATTGGTATTGTTCGTTAAGCTCCGCCACTCTTGTCATAACGGCTTCCACTTTTGGGACTTGAGCCAGGCCGTTCCAATCGTTGCGATGGGTCTGGATCCATCCCGCCCAGGCGGTGCCGTAACTGTAGAGCAGGGCAATGTCGTCGCGCCGCAGCTGTTTCAGGGCCTGTCGGAATGTGTCCAGATCGGCGTTTTCCGACGCGCAAATCCCATTCTCTACCGTGCAGAGCGCCGTGCGCGCCTGTCGCAGGGACTTGTCGGTCAGTTGACGCGCACGTGACGCATCGCTGACAAAGAGCGTGGCGTAGGCGCCGTTCAGATCGGCGCTGGCGCTGAGGATAGTCGCGTTTTCCGGCGCCCCTAACACCAGGCTGTCCATCATCACCAGAAAAGTGGGCATGCTGGCGGCCGCGATGTCCGGGTCGTTTTGAGTCAGGATGGCATCGCCCAGATTGTTGGCAAAACGTTCCGAGACCATGGAGCTGCAGGCGCTCAAGCTGAGCAGCAAAAAAGCCAGAAGGGGTTTGCGGAGCATGCCTGAATGTTGGAGTCGATGTAATTGGTCGCGTGGATTGAAGTGTTTGTATAACAAAGAATGGTTTGTATATCAACGTGATCACCGCAAAATACGCTGCGCGTGTCATTAAACGGCAGCATTTGCAATAGTTGGCGTCCGGATTTGGGCATTGCAGCCATTCTATGTCACTATGGCGGGCGAAATTTCAAACAGGATTATTCACATGAAAAAAACCGTAGCGCTAATCACCATCGCAGGCCTGTGGGCCGGCCAGGCCATGGCGGTGGATCTCGAAAATGACAAGCAACGTTTCAGTTACATCGTTGGGCTGCAGATCGGTCAGCAGTTGAAGAATGACAACATCGAATTGGATGAGGACGCATTTCTCGCCGCCATCCAGGATGTGGCCGCCGGCAAGCAACCCCAGCTCAGTCAGTCGCAAATCCAGGACACCCTGCAACGGGTGCAGCAGCAACGCGCCTCGGTGGCGCAGCAGGCAGGGGAAGAGAACCGCCGCCAAGGCGAAGAATTCCTGGTCGAAAACGCCAAGAAGTCGGGCGTGAAGAAAACGGACAGCGGATTGCAATACAAGGTCATCGAAGAGGGCAAGGGTGAAAAACCCAAGGCCAGTGATACGGTGGTGGTTCACTACCGCGGCACCTTAATCGACGGCACTGAATTTGACAGTTCATACAGCCGCGGGGAGCCGGCGACCTTTCCGGTAAACGGAGTGATTCAGGGTTGGCAAGAGGCCTTGCAGATGATGCGCGAAGGAAGTAAGTGGCAGATCTATGTGCCCGCCGACCTGGCCTATGGCAGCCGTGGGGCCGGGGCTCAGATCGGCCCCAACTCCACCTTGATCTTTGATGTGGAGTTGTTGGATATCAAGGATCAGTAATCCAGATTAGACCAGCCATTCTGAGCGCTTCTCAGTTCGCGATCCTCCTGCGCGCAGCGGTAGAACACCTTGACCGCGTAGCTGTGCGGGGACTCCTGCCACAGATAAGCGTCGAGAATGGTCTTCAGCAGGGCCCTGGAGTAGGTTTGCTCTGCGGCAGCAACCCGGCTGTGGCCAAGGATGGCGAGATCCAGGGCGTGCTCGGCAGGTACGCCGAGGCGTGAATTGATGACGGAATCAAAACCGATCATGGCCTGGGAATAGCAGAGGTATTCCTCCTTGTTGGTCGCCAGTGCCTCGAAGGCTGACACGTTCAGGGGGACGACCATAAAACATAATAGAATCATCTTGTTAATAATGGTTTTCATAATGCCACCTCCGGCATCTGCCTGGTGGGATGCACGCCCCGGACGTTTCCGGGCGTCACATAAAGTTAGATACTCGTTATATCGGCTGGTTCGGCGAATCAATAAAGTGTCTTTGCACTGTCTCACAGCGCTGGTCAGACGCCGTAGCCCGGCTTAGAATCACACGCCTTAGCCAGGAGGGAATCATCCATGAGTCTGTTAAAAGTATTTTCCGCCGATCAGGCGCAATTGATAGAATCCATTGAAAATCACGACCGTATTGCGACCCGCCTGCGCGACGCCGGGGTGCTGTTCGAGCGCTGGCAGGCGAGCCAGCCGCTGGACCATGATGCGAGCCAGGAGGCGATCATCGAGGCCTATCGCCCTGCGGTGGATCGCTTGATGCAGGAGTATGGTTTTCAATCGGTGGATGTCATCGCCCTGGGGCCTGATCATCCGGACCGTGTCGCCCTGCGGCAGAAGTTCCTGGATGAACACGTTCATAGTGAATTCGAGGTGCGCTTCTTCGTCGACGGCCAAGGCCTGTTCTATATCCATCAGGGCGATAAGGTCTACGCCGTGTTGTGCCAACAGGGCGACCTCATCAGCGTGCCGGCCAACACCAAGCATTGGTTCGATATGGGGGCGGCGCCGTCGCTTAAGTGCATTCGCCTGTTCACCAGCACCGAAGGTTGGGTGGCGCAATACACGGGCGATAAGATCGCCGCTCAGTTTCCCCGCGTTGAACAATTCACCGCATGATTAAGGCGGTCGTTACCGATATCGAGGGAACCACGTCGTCGCTTTCGTTCGTGAAGGATGTGTTGTTCCCCTATGCCCGCGAACACATGGCCGAGTTCGTGCGGCGCCACGCCCATGAGCCCGAGGTCAAGGCGCAGTTGGAGGAGGTGCGCCACGCGGTCGGCAAGGATTTGGACCTGGACGGGATCATCCGCCGACTGGTCCAATGGATCGAGGAAGATCAAAAGATAACGCCGCTCAAGACTCTGCAGGGCATGATTTGGGAGGCGGGTTACCGCGACGGCGCCTTTACCGGCCACGTCTATGCCGATGCGGCCGACAGGCTGCGTCAGTGGCACGCGCAGGGCATTCGCCTCTACGCGTTTTCCTCCGGCTCGGTGCGCGCGCAACAGCTGATTTTCGGCTATAGCGATTACGGTGATCTGACCCCGCTGTTCGACGGCTATTTCGACACCCGCATCGGCGCCAAGCGTGAGGTTGAGGCCTATCGCCATATTATCGGCGCCATCGGCTGTGCGGCGCCGGAGATCCTGTTCCTGTCCGATATCGTCGAGGAGTTGCAGGCGTCGAAGCTGGCGGGTATGCAGGCGGTACAAGTGCGGCGCGCTGGGCAGACGCCCTGGCCGGGCTGTATTCAGGCCGCCGATTTCAGCGAGATCGATCTCGCCAAGCTGTAGCCATTACCCGGTCCCAATTGCCGGGTAATAGCGCCTCGGCTTCAGCCGTAATAGTCCGGCTCGTTGCCTTCTTTCCATTTGATATTGCAGCCCAGGCTGGGTTTTTGCTCCTCCGGGGACGCCTCATCGTTGAGCAGGGCATCTACCGCCGCGCGCAGGTCCACGCCGCTCACCGGCACGTCGTTGCGCGGTCGGCTGTCGTCGAATTGGCCGCGATAGAACAGCTTTTGCTCACTGTCGAACAAGAAAAAATCAGGCGTGCAGGCGGCTTTGTAGGCCTTGGCCACTGCCTGGCTTTCGTCGTACAGATAGGGAAAGCTAAAGCCGTGTTCGGCGGCCGCCTCGGCCATCTTTTCTGGACTGTCGTCGGGATAGTTGACGGCGTCGTTACTGTTGATGCCCACCACCGCCAGGCCCTGGGGTTGGTACTCCTTGGCGAATTCCACCAGGGCGTCGCGGACGTGGATGACATAGGGGCAGTGATTACACATAAACACCACCAGCAGCCCTTTGGCGTCGGCGAAATCCTTCAGGCTGACCTGTTTGCCTTGGGTGTCCGGCAGGGAAAAATCAGGGGCCCGGGTGCCCAGTTCCAGCATGGTTGATTCGGTACGTGCCATGATTCTTCTCCTTGTGTGATGAATGGATGGGGCGATTCTAGCCTCCGCCGCGGGTTTAATAAACAGGCGAATAACGTTAACTCCGCTAAGGATAAGTGGCCCCCCGCTTTATTTGTTAGAATCGATGTTCGTTTGCTTCAGGGAGAGGTCTCAAGACTATGTGGCAGGGATTGACGCGGGTGTTTTTGTTTGTGCTGGTGTGCGGCAGCGCCATGGCTAACCAGCAGAGCTTCGAGCAATGGCGCGACGAAGTCAGGCAGGAGGCGCTGGAACAAGGCATCTCGCCCCAGACCTTCGAACGCGCCTTTCGGGACGTGGCGCCCATTCCCCGCATTGTCGAGCTGGACCGCAAGCAGCCCGAATTCACCCTGACCCTGGAAGAATACGTCAGCCGGGTGGTGCCCCAGCGGCGCATCTCCCTGGGCAAGAAAAAGCTGGCCGAGAATCGCGCGTTGCTGGAGCAGGTGGCCGCCGAATACGGGGTGCAACCCCGATTCCTGGTAGCCTTCTGGGGCATCGAGACCGACTTCGGCCGTCTCACCGGCGGCTTTTCCGTCATCGCCGCGCTGACCACCTTGGCCTATGACGGCCGCCGCGCTGAATTTTTCCGCGACCAGCTGCTGGACGCCCTGCAGATTCTGGAGCAGGGCCACATCGAGCCCGACCAGATGACAGGTTCCTGGGCCGGCGCTATGGGGCAGGCCCAGTTCATGCCGTCCACCTTCCGTGCCTATGCGGTGGATTTCGATGGGGACAACAAGATTGATCTGTGGCGCTCCAAGGCCGACGTCTTCGCGTCGGCGGCCAATTATTTGGCCGAAGTGGGCTGGGATAATGATCAAACCTGGGGGCGTGAGGTCAAACTGCCTGAGGGATTTGATACCTCCCTGCTCGGTCTGGAGACCAAAAAACCTCTCGACGAATGGGACAAGCTTGGGGTGCGCCGGCTGTCGGGCAACAATTTACCTGACCGCAATCTGATGGCCTCCCTGGTGCAGCCGGATGAGGGCAAGTTTGTACGCACCTACCTGGTCTATGACAATTACCGCGCCATTCTGGACTGGAATCGGTCGCATAAATTCGCCGTCGCCGTCGGCACCCTCGCCGACGCCATCGGCCGCTAGTCGTTTTTATAATGTACGAGTCCTTATGAATCAGCACACACCTGAAACCGTTTATTTGAAGGATTATCATCCGACGCCGTTTAGCGTCGACGCGATAAAGTTGCACGTCAATCTGGGCGAGGAACAGACCGTGGTCACATCTAATTTGACATTGCAGCGCCGCGGCGACGGCACACACCCCCTGCGCCTGGACGGTCAAGACCTGGAGCTGCTGCGCATTGAACTGAATGGCAAACAGCTGTCCGATGCCGAGTATGAGATTGGCGCGGAATCGCTCACCTTGATGCTTGATCTGCCCGACCGCTTTGAGTTGGAAATCCAGACCGCCATTCAGCCCCATCTCAACACCTCCCTGGAAGGCCTGTACCAATCCAGCGGCAATTTCTGCACCCAATGCGAGGCCGAAGGCTTTCGCAAGATCACTTATTTCTACGACCGCCCCGACGTGATGACCCTGTTCACCACCACCATCGAGGCGGATAAGGAAAAATACCCCGTGCTGCTCAGCAACGGCAACGCGGTCGCGCGCGGCGAACTGGGCAAGGGACGCCACTGGGTCACCTGGGAAGACCCCTTCAAAAAGCCCAGCTATCTGTTCGCCCTGGTGGCCGGCCGGCTGGCGTGTATCGAGGATAACTTCACAACCAAATCCGGCCGCGAGGTGACGTTGCAGATCTTCGTCGAGGCCCACAATGCCGATAAATGCGATCACGCCATGGCCTCGCTCAAGCGCGCCATGAAATGGGACGAGGAGGTCTTCGGTCGCGAATATGATCTGGATATCTACATGATCGTGGCGGTGGACGACTTCAACATGGGCGCCATGGAGAACAAGGGGCTCAATGTTTTCAACTCCAAATACGTGTTGGCGCGGCAGGACACAGCCACCGATACCGACTTCGTCAACATCGAGAGCGTCATCGGCCACGAGTATTTCCACAACTGGTCGGGCAACCGCGTCACCTGCCGCGACTGGTTTCAGCTCAGCCTGAAGGAAGGCTTTACGGTCTTCCGCGACCAGCAGTTCACCGCCGACATGTTTTCCGCCACGGTAAAACGCATCGATGACGTCAATCGGCTGCGCAGTTACCAGTTCATCGAGGACGCCGGCCCCATGGCTCATCCGGTGCGCCCCGAGTCCTATGTGGAGATCAACAATTTCTATACCCTGACGGTCTATGAAAAGGGCGCCGAGGTGGTGCGCATGATCTACAATCTGCTGGGCCGCGAGGCCTTCCGCAAGGGCACGGATCTGTATTTTGAGCGCCACGACGGTCAGGCCGTGACGACAGATGATTTCGTACAGGCCATGGAGGATGTCAGCGGCATCGATCTGGCCCAGTTCAAACGTTGGTACAGTCAGGCGGGCACGCCGGTGCTGGCGTGCGAGTCTGCGTACGATGCCGACGCCAAGACCTTTACCCTGAAGGTGGAGCAGAGCTGTCCGCCCACGCCGGGACAGGAGGTCAAAGAGCTGTTTCATATTCCCTTGACTGTCGGCTTGCTGGATCCGACGGGGCGCCCCGTGCCACTCAAACTGCAGGGGGAGGCGGCCCTGGGCCAGGATGCTGTGCTGCATGTGAAACAGGCGCAGGAACGTTTCGTCTTCACGGATGTTGCGCAGCGCCCGGTGCCTTCGCTGCTGCGCCATTTCTCCGCGCCGGTCAAGTTACGCCATGACTACCGCGTCGACGAGCTCGCCTTTTTGATGTCCAAGGACACGGATGAGTTCAATCGCTGGGATGCCGGCCAGCGGCTCGGACTGAGATTGATCCTGCAACTGGTGGAACAACTTCAGCGCGGCGAGCAAGCGGATAGCGGCAAACTGGTCGAGGTCTATGGGCCCTACTCGGCCGCTTTCGCCAGCCTGTTGCAGGAGCAGGGCGGTGATCTCAACTTCCGCGCCGCGGCCCTGCAGCTGCCGAGTGAAAACTACATCGGCGCGAGCATGGCGGTGATCGATCCCGGCGCCATCTTCGAGGCGCGCTGGGCCCTGCGCCGGGCCCTGGCGCGCGAGCATGAAGCCTTGCTGTGGCAGGTCTTCGGCCGCAACGCCGAGGACGGCGAGTTCTATATCGATGCGGCGGCCATCGGCCGGCGCGCCCTCAAGAACAGTTGCCTGGCCTATCTCGCCACCCTGGAAGACGAGCAGGTGATCCACACCGCCCAGGCCCAGGCCGGCAATGCCAACAACATGACCGACGTGATGGCCGCCCTGCGCAATCTGATGGATATCGATTGCCCTGAACGCCTCGAGGCCATTGACCGTTTCTACGGCAAATGGCAAGACGACGCCCTGGTGGTGGACAAGTGGCTCACCCTGCAGGCGGTGTCACGCCTGCCCGATACCCTGGACCATGTCAAAGGACTGATGCAGCACGCCGCCTTTAGCATCAAGAATCCCAACAAGGTACGCGCCTTGATCGGCGGCTTCGTCTCCGGCAACGCCTATCGCTTCCATCAGGCCGACGGCGCCGGCTATGCCTTCCTCGCCGATCAGGTGACCATGTTGGACCGGCTCAATCCTCAGGTGGCGGCACGACTGGTGGCGCCGCTGATTCAGTGGCGGCGTTATGACCAGCGTCGTCAGGTACTGATGCAACAGGAGTTACACCGCATCATGGCCGAACCCGAGTTGTCCAAGGATGTGTTTGAAGTGGTCTCGAAAGGATTGGCCTAAGCATGGCGGACAGCAGTCGCGCAGGCAACCTGCGCAAGATGATCGCCCGGCACCAGGACCCCGTGCAGTATGACTTGGTGCTGGGCGAGCATCGCATCGGCATGAATGACTATATCGGCAAGCGGGTGCAATTGACGTATCAGGGTCAGATCAATTGCATCCACTGCGGCCGCAAGACCAACAAGAGCTTCAGTCAGGGCTATTGTTTTCCCTGCATGCGCAGCCTGGCCGAGTGTGACAGTTGTATGGTCAAGCCGGAGACCTGCCACTTCGACGCCGGCACCTGCCGCGACCCGGACTGGGCCCAGGGCCACTGTTTTCAGGATCACTATGTCTATTTGGCCAATTCCTCCGGTATTAAGGTAGGTATTACCCGTGGAACTCAGATCCCGACCCGCTGGATGGATCAGGGGGCGACCCAGGCGCTGCCCATTTTCAGAGTAAAAAATCGCTTTATCGCCGGGCTGTTGGAAGTGGCGTTGAAACAGCACGTCTCCGATCGCACCGACTGGCGCAAGATGCTCAAGGGCGTGGCCGAGCCGGTGGACCTGGTGCGGCAGCGCCAGCGCTTAGTGGCTGAGTGTGATACCGCCGTGAAGGCGCTCATCGATCGTTTCGGCAGCGGCGCCGTTGTGCAGTTGCAGGATGCGGCAGTGGTCGAGATTGTGTACCCGGTGCTGAGCTATCCGGACAAGGTCAAGTCCTTCAATTTCGACAAGACCGAGCGGGTTGAGGGCACGCTGGCGGGGATTAAGGGCCAGTACCTGATCTTCGACACCGGGGTGATCAACCTGCGCAAATTCGGCGGTTATCTGGTGGAATTCGGCTGATTATCTCTGCTCCGACATCGGCTTTCGTTTATAAGCATTTGATTTTAAATGGTGGCTTTGGTGTTTGTATAGTGTAGTAGCAAACTGTGATATACTTCGCATTTCCGCGCACATGCAGGCGTGTGGCGGAATCTTCGCAACGCATTCAGTGACAGAGATTGCAGCCCCGCAAGGGCGGCAAGCAGAAGCTTTTAATTCGCCAGGGCAGGCATCCGCAAAAATCGAACACGTGAGGTGCCGCCATGGCCGACAAACAGAGAACCGAATCGACGTCCATCCCGCAGCTGAAAATGCTGCTGCTGGGCGGCGTGGCCGTCGTCTCCACCGTAATTTCCGTCGTCCTGAGCCAGCCCCATTTCGCGGTCGCCAGTATTGACAGCGAGCTGCGCCTCGTCGCCGGCGCTGACACCGCGTTAAGCGGACCCCGTGCACTGGTGTCCAGGCAGCAGGACAATCCCATCGCCGGTCGATTGTTCTGGAATCCGCTCACCAAAAGCTGGCTGACCGATGAGCAGGCCGTCTTGATGCAGACTGCCTATGAGATCGGCCTGGCCGACGGCGGGGCCGCACACGGCGAGCTGCTGCAGGCAGTACTGTTGCAGGAAACCATCGCCGGCCAGTTGGGACGGATCGGTCATATGACCGCCCCGGTGGGTAAGCGCTCCTACGGCGTGATGCAGGTTAAGGTCAGCGCCGCCCGCGATGTATTGCGCCGGCACGAGGCGTTCGGTCGGTTTCGCTCCGACGAGGAGTTGATTGTGGCCCTGATGTCGGACGATGTCTTCAATATGCGCATCGCCTCCAAGTTCTTGCTGCACCTGAAAAACCATACCCATAGCGAAGATGCCGCCCTGGTGGCCTACAACATCGGCCTGCGCGCCTCACGCAAGATTGCCAAGCCGACGAAATTCAAATATGTGGTGCGCACCCGGCGCAATCTCACCGAGGTAGTACAGCATTTTAATCAAACCGTCGGTCAGGACCTGCAACTGGCCGCGAACGCCGGCTGATCCGTTCGGCCTCGGCGGCGGAAAGCCGCCGCCAGGGCAGAGGAATGATTCCCGGCACACGTTGCATATACTCCGCATAGGCCGCGCCGAATTCACGCCGCAGTTTCCGCTCTTCCAGTTTCGCCCCGATAAAAAAATACAGCGTCACCATGATCGTGCTGATCAGGCTCAAGGTATTTTGATCGCGTGACCAGACCATCACGATGGCGAACAGATACCAGGGGTGGCGCACCCAGCGATGCAGCGGCGACAGGGTCAAGCGCTCTTGCGTCATGCGTACATCCCGCCTAAGACACGCCCGCACGCCGGTAAAGGCGGCCATATCGTAATATTTGAGCGACCAGGCAAAGCCCAGCAGGGCCGCCAGCGCCAGCGCGTCGGTGAGTACCGCCGCCACCCCCTGCCATTGCCAAACCGTTGCGGCCGGATAGGTCAGATGTATCCAGGCGATCGGGACGAGCGTCAGCAGGGCCACCAGGTTGTAGGCCAGGCGATAGCAGGGTGTCAGGCGCGGCAGTTTTGCTAAGATGTAGCGTTTGAAGCCATGACTGGCCAACAACGAATGGAGCACGAAATACCCGCTCCATATCAGCACTAGCAGTGGTTCCGCGCCGCTCATGACGTCCTCCAATCAGAAGTAAAGTATGCACTATTCCAAGCCCTTACTACGTGTCAAGCTCATTCGCCGTTACAAACGCTTTCTCGCTGATGTGGTGATGCCCGACGGCGGCGAGATGACCGTGCACACCGCTAATACCGGTTCCATGCGGGGCTGCGCTACGCCGGACAACTATATTTGGATCCGCGACTCGGAGAATGATAAGCGCAAATATCGCTACAGTTGGGAAATCAGCGAGGCAGACGACAATGCGCTGATCGGCGTCAATACCGGCCTGGCCAACCGGCTGGTGGTGGAGGGCATCGAACAAGGCGTTATCACCGAGCTGGCGCATTATCCGGTCATCCGTACCGAGGTGCCCTACGGCGCAGGCAGTCGTGTCGACATTCTGTTGCAGCATCCTGACAAGCGCGTGCCGGACTGCTATGTGGAGGTCAAAAACGTCACTGCGCGCCAAGAGGATACCGCCATCTTCCCCGATGCCGTCACGGCGCGTGGCACCAAGCATTTGATGGAGCTGGTGAATATGGTCCGGGCCGGTCATCGCGCCGTGATCTTTTTTTGCGTCCAGCGCAGTGATGTCAATCGCTTTCGCGCGGCGCACGAGATCGATCCCATCTACGCCGAGACCCTGGTGTTCGCGGTGGAACACGGTGTGGAGGCACTGGCCTATTCAGTGAATATTTCGCCGTGGCAAATCGACTTGTCTCAAGCCATCCCTGTAAAGATCGTCTAGGCTGTCGTTATAGAGGCAAAGGCCAGCCCGTATTTCTCACCGGGCGGCTAACGGCTGTGACGCCAGCGCGGCACCTGCGAACGCCGATTATGCGCGGGTGCCCGCGATCCCAGTGAGAAATACAGCCAGTCAAGGGCGGTACGTGTCAGAGAATTGTTATCAAAGCGGTTTGGATGTCTTGCAGGCGCAGGTGTACGAGATTCTGCGTCAGCATCCCGCCGGAATCCGGGAGTACGATTTGATGGAGGCACTGGAGCGACGCTGTGTCGGAGGTTTTGGTGCAGCCGCCTTTGCCGATCATCTCTCCATGTTTCAGAGCCATTTTCTGTTGTTTCATTGTCTCTACGTATTACGTGATCGCCTGCATGAGCAGGGCAACGCCGGCTTGGATATCCATTGTCTATGCATTCGCCTGCAAGCCTTCAAACCGAGCGACGGTGGGCTGCCACAACAGCATGATCCGCTGCGTGACTACTATCTTGACCTCAATAACTTGGCGCATACCGATGCCGCGACGGTGGAACGCTTGATGAGCAGCTTCTGGCGGCGGATTATCGCCACGGACGACCGGCGGCAGGCGCTGCAACGGCTGGGACTGTCCGACCCGGTGGAGTATGGTGAAATCAAATCCCGCTATCGTCGTCTGGTGATGGAACACCATCCTGATCGCGGCGGCGATCATGGGCAGCTGCAGTTGATCAACGACGCCATGCGCACGCTGGACAGGATATACGGCCAATAAAAAGGCAGCCGCGGCTGCCTTTCCGTCGGTGCGGAACTGCCAACGCAACTTGCCAGTGGGGATCTCCACCGTATAAAAGTGCTTGTCATAACTGCCGAAATAAACCAGCTCGCCGTTCACCACCGGCGATGCGCTGACCCAGTCGTGGGTCTTGTACTTCCATACGGTTTGACGTTTCTCCAGGTCGACCGCATAGAGCCGACCGTCCTGACTGCCGAAGAACACATGGGTATCGGTCACCGCAGGTGAAGAGGAGATGGCGGCGCGGGCGGCGACAGTCCAACTCTCCTGGCCGGTCTTCAGGTTGATGGCATAGAGATTACCATCTTCACTGCCGACATACACCGTGTCGCCCTTGACCGCGGGCGAGGAGTACACCGGCGCATTGGTCTTGAAGCGCCACACCTCCTGACCGGTGTCGGCGTTGACGGCATAGACGTAGCCGTCGTGGCTGCCAAAATACAGGATGCCTTGATGCAGAGCGGGTGAGGAATAGATGGCGCCGCCGGTCTTGAAGCGCCAGCGCTCGGTGGCGGATTCGGTGTTGATGGCATACAGGTGATCGTCGGTGCTGGTAAAGAAGACCGTCTTTTTGTTCGGGTCGTAGGCCGGCGCGCTGTAGACCGAGCCGCCGGCGGCAAAGCGCCACAACTCTTCGCCGCTGGTCTTATCCAGGGCATAGAAGTTACGGTCATCGCTGCCGACGTAGACCACCTCGCCGACGATCAGCGGTGAACCCCCGACCTTGCTCTCGGTCTTGAACTTCCATCGGCTTTGACCGGTCTCGATGTCGACGGCGTAGACATAGCCGTCGTGACTGCCGACATACACCGTATCGTCCAGGACCACCGGCGAGGAATTGACCGAATCTTCGGTCTTGAACTTCCATTTGAGTTGTTCCAGTTGAGCGACACCTTCGGTTTGATAGACGCCGCTATGGTTACTGTCGCCCCGGAACATGGCGATTTGCGGTGCACCGCTGCTGCAGCCGTTGAGTATGGCGGCCAGCATGGCGGTCAACGACAGCGTGGTGACGTACTTGAACAGTTGTGTGTTTTTCATGTTTTTACCTCCCATGCGTCGATTCTACTAAAAAGAAAAAATATTTGCTGGGCCCGTTATAATTCGGGATTTTCGCGATTAACAGGCGCTGGTAATGTTGAATCGATCACGTTTTGCCCATGCCGACGTCTGGCATCTGGCCGGCCCCATGATTCTTTCCAATCTCACCATTCCGGTGCTGGGCATGGTGGATACGGCGGTGATGGGCCATCTCGGCGAGCCGCACTATCTGGGCGCCGTGGCCATCGGCGCCTTGATCTTCTCGTTCATCTACTGGGCTTTCGGCTTTTTGCGCATGGGCACGACGGGGCAGATCGCCCAGGCCCATGGCCGCGATAACCAGGATGAGACGCGCGCCGGCTTTGCGCGCGCCGCGGCGCTGGCCTTGTGTCTGGCACTGTTGGTCATTGTCGTGCAGACGCCGGTGCATTGGCTGGCCATGAGCTTGCTCGATGCCAGTGCCGAGGTCGAGCACTACGCCGGCGAATATTTTTTTGTGCGTATCTGGAGCGCGCCAGCGACCTTGCTCAACTACGTCCTGATCGGCTGGTTCCTCGGCATGCAGAATGCGCGCGGGCCCTTGTATCTGCTGCTGGTGATCAATATCACCAACATCCTGCTCGACCTGTGGTTCGTGTGGGGCCTGGGGATGGACGTGGACGGCGTGGCGCTGGCCTCGGTGATCGCCGAATATCTCGGGGTGGGTGTGGGCTTGTGGCTGGTGGCGCGGGAGTTAAAAAAATATCCCGGTCGCTGGCGGGCGCAGGAAATTTTGAACCTCGGCCAAGTGCGGCGCATGCTGGTGCTGAATCACAACATCTTCATCCGCACCCTGTGTCTGATTTTCAGTTTCGCCTTTTTTACCGCCCAGGGCGCCAAGTTCGGTGATGTGGTACTGGCCGCCAATGCAATATTGCTGAACTTTCAGACTTTCATGGCCTATGGCCTGGATGGCTTCGCCCACGCCGCAGAGGCATTGGTGGGCAGGGCGGTGGGTCGTCGCGATCGCGTGCAACTCAGGCGTGCGATTGAGACCGCCGGGCTGTGGTCCGTGGGGGTGGCGCTGGGGTTTGTGCTGCTGTATGCCGCTTTCGGTGAGGTGCTGATTAACGTGCTCACCGATCTCGAAGCCGTGCGCGATAGCGCCTACGAGTTCCTGCCGTGGTTGGTGATCGCGCCGGCCCTGTCGGTATGGAGTTATCTCTTCGACGGTATCTTCATCGGTGCCACCCGCTCCGCCGAGATGCGCAATACCATGCTGATAGCCACGTTTCTGTGTTATCTGCCCGCCTGGTATGCGCTCCAGCCCTTCGGTAACCACGGCCTGTGGGCGGCGCTGATGGTGTTTATGGTCGCCCGCGGTGTGACCATGGCCATCAGTTTTCATATGATGAAAAGGCGCGGCGTGCTCTTAGATTAAGTCTCAGATTTCGGGTAAAATGGGTGCCCAGCCTAACCGCCACACTTGACTCAGGGGCGCTGGGAAGATGCGTATTCGCCACTAATAACCAACTCGTAAAAAATACCCGTCATGCAAACAGCCCACAATATCTTTTCCTATCGCCAGTACTGGGCCAAGCGCTTCGGCACCGCACCCTATCTGCCCATGTCGCGCCAGGAAATGGATGCCCTGGGGTGGGATAGCTGTGATGTGATCCTGGTGACGGGCGACGCCTACGTGGACCATCCCAGTTTCGGCATGGCGCTGGTGGGGCGCCTGTTGGAGAGGCAAGGGTTTCGCGTCGGCATCATCGCCCAACCGGACTGGCGCAGCGCCGCGGCCTTCGCGGCCTTGGGCAGGCCCAATCTCTTTTTCGGTGTCACCGCCGGCAACATGGATTCCATGGTTAATCGCTACACGGCGGACAGGAAAATCCGTTCTGAAGACGCCTATTCGCCGGATGGGCAGGCGGGCAGGCGCCCGGACCGTTCGGTGGTGGTCTATGCCCAGCGCTGCCGTGAGGCCTACAAGGAGGTGCCTGTCGTGATCGGCGGTATCGAGGCCAGTCTGCGCCGCATTGCCCACTATGACTACTGGGCCGATAAGGTGCGCCACTCCATCCTGCCTGATGCCAAGGCTGACCTGCTGGTATTCGGCAACGGCGAGCGCCAGGTGGTGGAAATCGCCCATCGGCTGGCGGCGGGGGAGGACATCAAGGCGATCACCGATATCCGCGGCACCGCCTTCATGCGCAGCGCCGTGCCCGACGGTTGGCTGGAGATCGACTCCACGTCCATCGATGAGCCGGGGAAGCTGATCGAGCATCCCGATCCCTACGCCATGAGCGATGCCGCCAGCTGCGCGACGGTCGAGGCCCAGGCCGGCGGAGCAGGGAACGAAAAAGTGATCCAGTTTTCCGCCAAGCGCCTCCAACAGCACGCGCGCGATTTGAGCGTGATCCGCCTGCCGGCCTACGAACAGGTCAAGCGTGATCCGGCGCTCTACGCCCATGCCGCGCGCGTGCTGCATCTGGAGACCAACCCCGGTAACGCCCGTGCCCTGGTGCAGCGCCACGGTCGGCGCGATGTCTGGCTCAACCCGCCGCCCATCCCGTTGACCAGTAAGGAGTTCGACCGCGTCTTCGAGCTGCCCTACACGCGCCAGCCCCATCCTGAATATAAGGGGGCCAGAATTCCGGCCTATGAGATGATCCGTTTCTCGGTGAATATCATGCGCGGCTGTTTCGGCGGCTGCACCTTCTGCTCCATCACCGAGCACGAGGGGCGCATCATCCAGAACCGTTCGGAGAAATCCATACTCAAGGAGGTGGAGACCATCCGCGATACTGTGCCCGGCTTTACCGGCATCATCTCCGACCTGGGCGGGCCGACGGCCAACATGTATCGCCTGGCCTGCAAGTCGGAGGCGATCGAGTCGGCCTGCCGCCGGCTGTCCTGCGTCTTCCCCGATATCTGCAGCAATCTGAACACGGACCACACGCCGCTGATCCATTTATATCGCAAGGCCAGGAAGCTGCCGGGTATCAAGAAGGTCTTCATCGCCTCGGGTTTGCGTTACGACCTGGCGCTGCAGTCGCCCGACTATGTGAAGGAGCTGGTGACGCATCACGTCGGCGGCTATCTCAAGATCGCCCCCGAGCATAGCGAAGAAGGCGTGCTCAACAAGATGATGAAACCGGGTATCGGCAGTTATGAACGTTTCAAGCAGATGTTTGAGCAGTACAGCCGCGAGGCGGGCAAGGAGCAGTATCTGATCCCGTATTTCATCGCCGCCCATCCCGGTGCCAATGACGAGGACATGCTCAACCTGGCGCTGTGGTTGAAGCGCAACGATTTTCGCCTCGACCAGGTGCAGACCTTTCTGCCGTCGCCCATGGCCCTGGCCACGGCCATGTACCACAGCCAGACCAATCCCCTACGCAAGATCCGCCGCAACGGTGAGTCGGTGTTCAGCGCGCGCGGGGCGCGGCAGCGGCGCCTGCATAAGGCCTTCATCCGCTATCACGATGCGGAAAACTGGCCGCTGCTGCGCGCGGCTCTGAAGCGCATGGGGCGGGCCGACCTGATCGGCAACGGCAAGCGCCATCTGGTGCCCGCCTGGCAACCGGCGGGTAGCGGCGGCACGTCGACGCGCGAGCGTACGCGTCAGGCCGCGCTAAACTCAGGGCCAAAAAAGGCCCGGCGGGCGAAGCCGGCCGGGTATGGTAATAAGCGTTCCAAGGTTTAGGACAGTTTGTCCTTGAGTGAGATTTCCACTCTTTGTTCCTGAGGCGGGGCGTCGTTCTTGACCGCCGCGGCAATGTCGCTCATGCGGCGGACGCAGGTGTTGCCCAGTTTGATGATGTCTACACCGGTGGCGAGAAAGGTCTCGATCAACTTAGGGATCTTGGACAGATACAGCCCTAAGGCAGCGATGATGATCAGGGCGATCACAGTGGATGTAATGGGCCCGAAGGCGCCGCTGAAAAAGTCGGTCAGATTGACCCACAGCGCCAGCGGTATGAGTGAAGCGCAGCCGTACCAGAGAAACACCACAAAGGTAAAAAACAGCAATACCAGGAATTGCAGAAAGCGGACCAGCGCAATATCGATAGTCTTCATAAATTTATTTCCTTCCCGTTTGATTCAAAATCTCCCCCCCGCCAATTTTCGAGCGCGGACCTACGATCTTGGCATACAAGCAGATGACTGACAAGCGCGGCCACTGCGCCGCTGGGGATTGTATAACGTATTGAATAACTGTTATTTTTTATTCAATTTTTAAATGACGGCAAAGCACGGCGAGGGCCTGCTCCAGTCCCGCGGTCGGCGCCTGGGGGTGGACCGGTTGGCGCAATAGCCAGCTCAGTTCGGCACCGAACTCACCTTGGCTAAACTGCCGGCGCGAGATGGCGCGACTGGGCAGGTGGCGCTCCAGCCAGCGACACAGATAGCGGTGTTCAGGCCAGTCGGGACGCTCCACATACAGCACCGGCGTGCGATTGAAGGCCGCCTCGGTAAAGGCGCCGTAGCCCGGTTTGGTCAATAGGGCATCCGCGGAACGGAGCATGTCGATAAAGTCCATTTCCGCCGTTGACAGGGACGAGATATCATCCCGCTGCGCTGACGCTATGTCCGGTATCAGATAGTGGACGTTGTCGAGTCGAGGCCAGTTGGCGACATCCATTTCCGTCTTGATGCCGCCCATGGTGGCCAGTACCAGTTTGGTCTGCGATGGGACACCTAAGGATCGCAGTAGCTCATGGCGGTGCATGCGGCCACGCTCGGCGATGGGGCCGACCGTCTCGCTGTCCAGCCCGGCCATAGGCATGGCCGGTTCGCTGCGGATGAAGGCGTCTGCGCTGCGGTAGGCGGCCAGCATTTGCTGATAGATTGCGTGCTGGTCGGGGAAATGATGATGAAAGATCTCGGCCCAATTGAGACAGCCGAAGGCCACGCTGGGCAGGCCGAGCTGGGCGGCGGCGGCCAGGGGCAGATAGGCGATGTTGGTGAGCAGGGCGTCGGCGTTCAGCTTGACCAAGGATGCGGTCTCGGCCTTGATTCTGCCCACCCAGTCCTGATGAAAATCGCGGTAGCGTTGTAGGCTTGCGTCCATGTCCACTGCAAAGGCGTCGCGATTTACCATGCCGAAGTCGGTTTCATTGGCCAGATGCTGAAACGGCATATGGAACTTGCGCTGCAGGAACGGCAGCGCCACGGCGCTCTGAATGGTGATGCTAAGTGTTGGCTGCAGCGCGTAAAGCGCATTGACCAAGGGTGCGGTCATGGCGGCATGGCCGTAACCGTGAGCGGAGATGACGACGAGCAGATGTTTGTTATTCACGCGCATGGCACTATGGTAGCGTGAACCGATCACAACAATCTCGCCCCTAAGCATATGCTGGATGCCATTGTTATTTATCTGCTGCTCGGCTGCGCCGTTGGCTTGAGCGCCGGCCTGCTGGGCGTGGGCGGCGGTTTGATCATCGTGCCGGTACTGGTGGTGGCGTTTCAGATGCAGGATATGCAGAGCAGCACTATCATGCATTTGGCGCTGGGGACCTCCCTGGCAAGTATTGTCATGACCGCTATCTCGGCGGTACTGGCCCATCAGCGCCGCGGCGCAGTGGTGTGGCACATCGTGTACGGGCTGGCCGGCGGCATGTTGTTGGGTAGTCTGCTGGGGGCGGTCATCGCGGATCAGCTCAGCAGTTCCGTATTGCAGCGCGTTTTTGCTTTGGTTGAATTCGTTATCGCCATCTACATGATGGCCGGTGCCCCTGCGGTGCGCCGCGCAATGACAGTCGCTATCCAGCGCTTGGAGCTGTTACTCGCGGGCGCTGGCATAGGTGCCGTTTCCGCCCTGCTCGGCATCGGCGGCGGCACCCTGACGGTCCCGTATTTGTGCTGGCGCGGCCGTGATATTCACCAGGCGGTGGCGGTGTCCGCGGCGTGTGGTCTACCCATCGCCCTGTCGGGGGCACTGGGTTATCTGCTGACTGGGTTGGATGAGATCCACCTGCCGCCCCTGGCGACAGGATTTATCTATTGGCCGGCGGTAGGCGGTATCGCAGCTACCAGCCTGCTCTTTGCCCCCCTGGGGGCGCGTTTGGCACATGCGCTGCCGGTCACGCAATTGAAACGTGTGTTTGGTTCGGTGTTGCTGCTGATCGCCGTCTCCATGTTTGTAATATAAATATAAAACATGTAGTTATAGATGTTTATTTAGGCTGTTTGTTATTGTTGTTGCGATCCCGTTCTGATCTCTTTTGTTCGCCGGATGCCATTTTTGTGAACCGGTTCACGGAATACATCTTTATATAAGGCTACAAATGTGACGTGGGTATTTCCCTTGAATATGAACTTAAGCGTTAAAAGGTTAAGGAGAGCAACATGTTGACCAAAGTGCGTTGGAATCTGGTGGCGGTGGCCATGGCGGTGTCGGGGATGTTTTCTACGGCCCAGGCGGCGGGTGAGATGGCGAACAGTTTCGATGCCGCGGCCATCGGGAATTTCAAACAAGCCGTGACCATTTGGGAAGATCTGGCTGCGGAAGGCGATCCCCAGGCGCAGTTTAATCTGGGCCTGATGTATCACGGCGGTTTGGGCCTGCCGCGTAACGAACACAAGGCCGTTACCCTGTATCAGAAGGCCGCTGAAGGCGGCTATTCTCCGGCACAGGCGTATCTGGTGGTCGGCTATCAAGAGGGCTGGTTCGGACTGTCCCAGGACCCTGGCAAGGCCTATTACTGGCGCGGTCTGCTGGATGATGATCTCAAATAAAGCGATAGCAAACAGTCACTAAGCGAAGGGAGGCGCGGCCTCCCTTTTTCGTTGTCGGAAATATCCGCTGTCAAGTATGGGCAAGTGCACTAATTTTGGTATTATCTACCAGTAATCAGTTGAAAGTGGAGGGATTATGGTCGCAACAACTGAAATGCCGCGCACCGATCGACGCCGGTCGATGGTGATGATTCAGCGGCTGGTCGGCGCCAGAACGGAAATGCTGTCGCTGTATACCATGCTGGCGAAACAAAAACCGTTTGGCGATATTTCCGACGTGCAAATGCTGTTACAGGAATTTTGCCAATCATTGGTTGATTACACCGCCAACGCCCATTTCCAACTTTATCGCTATTTCGCCGAAAACAACGAGCGCCGCAAAGAGATCTACGATGTGGCCACCAATATTTATCCCGACATCCTGGATAGCACCAACACCATTCTGGATTTTAATGACAAGTATGATTGCAGCGATCAGTGTTCGCGTTTTAACAATTTGGAAAGCGACCTCTCCCGCCTCGGCGAAATTCTGGCCGATCGTATCGAATTGGAAGACAGACTGATCACCGCATTCGGGTACAACCTCGATAACTGACATTTGTCTTAAACCAGACCGTCATAAGGCCTGCACTCCGCTGCGGGCTTTTTTTTAAGTTGCCGCTGGGTAGACCTATATCCGGTCGTGGTCGGAGATACGTTATTATTAACTCGAGAATAAGAATATTCCGGCGTTGTCATAAAGGGAATCATGATGAGTAATATAAAGCCGTTGCAGGCACAGGCATTGTTTCAGGCCTGCGATCCGTCTCAATTCGATTTCGATTCCACCGCCGAGCTCGATGACCTGAGCGAAGTAATCGGACAGGCCCGGGCCCTGGAGGCCATCCATTTCGGCATGGGTATCAAAAAGAAAGGGTATAACATTTTTGCCCTGGGGCCGGCCGGTACGGGCAAGCACAATGTGGTGACCCACCTGCTGAAGCAACAGGCCTCCAGCGAAGCAGCGCCCTGTGACTGGTGTTACGTCAACAACTTCGATGCCCCGCACAAACCCATCGCACTTGGTTTGCCTCCGGGCACGGGGCGCAAGCTGCACGATGATATGAAACAGTTGGTGGAAGAGTTACGCGCCGCCATTCCGGCGCTGTTCGAGGGCGATGAATATCGCGCCAGCATTCATGAACTGGAAGAAGAGCTGAAGAACCAGCAGGAGCGCGCCATTGATGAAGTCCGCCAGGCGGCGCAGCAAAAAAGCATCGCGCTGATCCGCACCCCCAACGGCTTTGCCTTTGCCCCCGCGCGCGACGACGAGGTGATCGATCCTAAGGAATTCAAGAAGCTGCCGGACGACGTTAAACACAAGTTCGAGGCCGAGATCGCGGAATTGCAGGAGGCGCTGGAGCATATCCTGCGCATGGCTCCCCAATGGCGTCGTGAGGCGCGCGAGAGGATCAAGCAGCTTAATGCCGAGTTGGCCATGTCGGCGGTGGGGCATCTGATTGACGAACTGCGCGAGCATTACCAAGATCAGGATGAAGTGCTGAAGTACCTCGACAGCGTACAAGAAGACGTGATCGCCAACGTGGATGATTTTCGCCGCGGTGAAGAAGAGGACGCCCAAGTCGTTATCGGCCCCAACCACAGCGGCGGCTCGTTTCGTCGATATCAAGTCAATGTCCTCGTCGATCACAGCGATAGCCAAGGTGCACCGGTGGTTTACGAGGACAATCCCACCTATCAGAACCTGATTGGGCGGGTGGAACATATGGCCATGATGGGCGCCCTGATCACCGACTTTACCCTCATCAAACCGGGCGCTCTGCACCGCGCCAATAACGGTTATTTGGTGCTGGAGGTCTACAAGCTGTTTCAACACCCCTTCAGTTGGGAGGCGATCAAACGTACGTTGCGCTCGGGTGAAATATGCATCGGTTCGTTGGAACAAATGCTCAGCCTGGTTAGCACCGTATCCCTGGAGCCGGAACCCGTGCCGCTCAATGTCAAAGTGGTATTGGTGGGAGACCGCATGCTGTACTACCTGTTGTATCAGCTCGATCCCGAATTTCAGGAACTGTTCAAAGTGGCGGCCGACTTCGATGACCAGATGGAGCGCAGCACGGAAAGCCAGCAGCTCTACGCCCACCTGATCGCTACCCTGGCCAAGAAGGATAAGCTGCGTCCGTTCGACCGTAGCGGGGTGGCGCGCGTCATCGAGCATAGTGCCCGGGTCAGTGAAAACGCAGCCAAGCTCACCACCCACATGCGCAGTATCTGTGACCTGCTGTGCGAGGCGGATTATTGGGCCGATCAGCACGGCCGCGAATTGGTCAACGCCGAAGACGTGCAGGCCGCCATCAGCGCTCAGATCCACCGCGGCAGTCGCATGAAGGAGCGTCTGCATGAGCATATTCAGCGCGGTATCCTATTGATCGACAGCAGCGGCACGGCCGCAGGTCAGGTCAATGGACTGTCGGTGATCGATCTGGGTAATATCTCCTTCGGCGTGCCGACCCGCATCACCGCCCGCGTGCGTATGGGCGACGGCGATGTGCTGGATATAGAGCGCGAGGTCGATCTAGGCGGGCCGCTGCATTCCAAAGGCGTGCTGATCCTGGCCGGATTCCTCGGCGCCCGCTTCGCCAAGGAGTGTCCACTGGCCCTGAGCGCCAGCCTGGTGTTTGAACAATCCTACGGCGAGATCGAGGGCGACAGCGCCTCCTCGGCGGAACTCTATGCCCTGTTGTCGGCCTTATCCGGCGTGCCCATCAAACAGGGTTTCGCCGTCACCGGTTCGGTCAATCAACACGGTCAGGTGCAGGCCATCGGCGGCGTCAATGAGAAGATTGAAGGTTTTTTCGATGTCTGCAGCGAGCGCGGTTTGAACGGCGAGCAGGGCGTATTGATTCCACCCAGCAATGTCGGCGACTTGATGCTGCGCCGGGATGTTATCGCGGCGGCGGAGCAGGGCAAGTTTCATATCTATGCCGTCGAGACCATCGACCAGGGTATCGAGCTGCTCACCGGTGTGCCCGCCGGTGTGCCGGATGCCGAGGGCAATTACCCGCATGGCAGCATCAATCACAAGGTGGCGCAGCAATTGCTGAAATTCGCCGAGATCCGCCACGAGTTCGGTGACTTGAAAAAGGATCACGACGATGGCGCCCACCACGACAAGGATGATGATTAGAAGTAGTCAGCTATGGTCAGCGTAACCGGATCAACAGGCAGCGACAACAGCAAACAGCAGATCGATGTTGATAAATGGTTGGCGTCGCTGCAAGACAGGTACTCTGCACACGGTTTCGATGTGATCCACCAGGCCACCGATATTGCCCTTAAGGCCCACGCCGGACAGCAGCGCATCTCCGGTGAACCCTATATCCAGCATTCGCTGGCGGTGGCTGACATCCTGGCCGGCATTCGCATGGACTACGAGACCATCGCCGCCGCGGTGCTGCACGATGTGGTGGAGGATACCGACATCAGCCTCGACCAGGTGCGCCGCCAATTCGGGGATAACATTGCCAATCTGGTGGACGGGGTCACCAAGATGATGGTGATCCAGACCTTCAAGGGCCTGCAAGAAATCAGTAAAAAGGAGAAACGCGAACGGGTCCAAGCCGAAAGCCTGCGCAAAATGCTGCTCGCCATGGTTGCGGATGTGCGTGTGGTGCTGATCAAGCTGGCCGACCGCACCCATAACATGCGCACGCTTGCGGCCTTGCCGCAAGACAAACAAAAACGCATCGCCACCGAGACCCTTGAAGTCTATGCGCCGCTGGCCAACCGCTTGGGCATGTGGCAGATCAAGTGGGAGTTGGAGGATCTCTCGTTTCGCTTTCTGAACCCCGAGCTCTACAAAGAAATCGCCAAGATGCTGGATGAACGGCGCGTCGATCGCCAGGAATTCATCACCAATTTCATCCAGACCCTTGAGGGCGAACTAGGCAAGGTGCAGGTGAACGCTGAGATCAGCGGCCGGCCGAAACACATCTACAGCATTTACCGCAAGATGCAGCGCAAAAGCATCGATTATCACCAGGTCTACGACACCCGCGGCGTGCGCGTGTTGGTCGATACCATCCCCGAGTGTTACACCGTGCTAGGCATCGTCCACGCCCTGTGGCGCCACATCCCGGGCGAGTTCGACGACTACATCGCCACGCCCAAGCAGAACAACTACCAGTCCATCCATACCGCCGTGTTCGGGCCCGACGGCAAAGTGGTGGAGGTGCAAATCCGCACCCACAAGATGCATCAGGACAACGAACTGGGCGTGGCGTCCCATTGGCGTTACAAGGAAGGCGCCGAATACGACCCCGGTTTCGAACGCAAGATCAACTGGTTGCGTCAGCTGCTTGACTGGAAGGAGGAGGTGGTGGACGCCGGCGAGTTTGTCGACCAATTCAAATCGGACGCCTTCGAGGATCGCATCTACGTCTTCACCCCCAAGGGCAATGTCATCGACCTGCCGGAAGGGGCGACGCCGCTGGATTTCGCCTACCATATCCACACCGAGGTCGGTCATCGCTGTCGCGGCGCCAAGGTCAACGGCCATATGGTGCCGCTGACCTACAAGCTCAAGACCGGCGAGCAGGTGGATATCCTAACCGTCAAACGCGGCGAGCCCAGCCGCGACTGGCTAAACCTGGACCTGGGTTATCTCAAGACCAGCCGCGCGCGCAGCAAGGTGATGCATTTCTTCAAAATGCTCAACTTTGACAAGAACGTGGCCGACGGACGCAATCTGTTGGAAAAAGAACTCAACCGTCTCGGACTTACTGAAGTGAACTTTGAGCGTCTGGCGCGGCGCCTGAATTTTCCCAAGCTGGAGGAGTTTCTCGCTGCCCTCGGGCGTAACGACCTCAAGATCAGCCGCGTGGTGCGACTGATTCAAGAAATTCGGCAGGAGGAGCAGACCCGGGAGCAACCCGCCATCCAACCGCGCGCGCCGCAATCGGATAAGGGCGGCGGCGGTGATGTCACCATCGAAGGGGTGGGGGATCTACTGACCCAGATTGCCAAATGCTGCAAGCCGGTGCCCGGCGACGAGATCGCCGGCTATATCACCAAGGGGCGGGGTATCAGCATCCATCGCAAGGACTGCGCCAATGTGCTGCGTTACATCAACCAATCGCCAGAGCGGCTGATCGATGTGGAGTGGAGCAGCAAGGGCACTGAGCAGGTCTATCCCGTGGATGTGCAGATCAAGGCCTTCGACCGTCAGGGCTTGTTGCGCGATGTGGCGGCGCTGCTGTCCAACGAAAAGGTCAATATCATCGCCGTCAATACCCTGTCCGAGCGCAAGAGTCACACCGCTAGCATGCTGCTGACCCTGGAGATCGACGATCTCAGTAGTTTAAGCAAAATACTATATAAGATCAGCAGTTTGCCTAATGTTCTTGAGGTAAAACGTAAATCTTGATGGGGGGAGGGCCCGGACCGGTCTTCGGTCCGGACCGCTGGGCATCAATCGTAGTATTCGCTCATATCGAAGGCTTCGCTGCCCGGCGCGCCGCCCAGTTCGTAGAAATCCAGTTCGTTGAGGTCCTCGTCCAGTTGTTCCAGCCATTCCTCGTTGGGTTCGATCTCTTCGGCGCCGAGTTTGGCCCAGATATCGCTATCCAAGCCCTCAAAGCTGCCGTCGGCATACTGAATTTGGATGAAGCCCTCGTCCAGATCGGCGGCGGTAACGCGAAAAGTCTGGGAATCCGGGGTCTTATACCAGGAATTAATCATCGGTTCTGCAAGCTGTGACATTTCAAACCTCCTAAACACAACGGTACTGCAAGGATCCGCGGCCATTTCCTTAGGCGATCAATGCACTGCTTGTGCGCTGGGTCGTGCGGATTCCCCAGCAAATCTATAGGTCTTAGACTCACCAATGGTATCGGCACGAATATTAGGGCGCTTTAATGGATTAACGCCGAATTTTCGCATGTGTATAGGGGAAGCCCGCCATCGCGGGATTACGCTTGATGTGGGATCGGTTAACCACAAATTGTCTAGGCGCGACCAGTGAAATCTATTTATACTGTCATTGAAAAGGCTTCAAAAAACCCGTCAGTCACTGAGCTGGCGCCCGCGCCTGGGAGACGGGCCTGACAGGTCGGGCGAATCCTAAAACCGTAAGGAGAACCCTATGAAACTACCGCTGCAGATTACCTCCCGCAATGTGTCGCTTTCTGAAACTGCCGAGCAGGCGATACATGAAAAAGCAGCGAAGCTTGACCAGTTCTATGATCGCATCATGGGCTGTCGGGTTTTGGTAGAGGCGCCGCACCGTCACCAGCATCAAGGCAACCAGTACAACGTGCGTCTTGATATCACCGTGCCCGGTGCCGAGATCGTCATCAAGCGTGAAGAAAACGAAGACCTTTACGTTGCGATTCGTGACGCCTTCGAAGCCGCGCAGCGCAAAGTGAAAGAGTTCTCCAGCAAGCAAAAGGCTATGAAGGGTGCGGAACGAATTCCGCTGGTCGATCCGGCCGCGGTTCAGGCCGCCGAGCGCTGAACGCAATCCAATCCGCCGCCGGGGCGCAATGCCCCGGCTTTTCTCTCAGAAAGAATCCGTGACCAGAACGTCTTCCACCGACAGCAAGCCCGGCCGCGCATAGGGGGGCTTGAGCGCTCTGCCGAAGGCGATCACCATGCACAGTGCATGATCCTCAGGCAGTTTGACGATGTCTGCCATACGCTGCTCGTCGCAGGCCATGGCGCAAGATTCCAGACCCATGTCCTGAGCCTTCAGCATCAGGGTCATGGCGGCCATGGAGGCGGAGCGCATGGCTTCGTCACGCTCCAATTGCGGGTTATCGGCATAGGTCTGCAGGGTGTTGTCGATCATGTGTTTGGCGACCTCGGCCGGGGCATTGGCCCAGTAACGCTCAGGGGATTTTTGCCAAGCCTTTAGATCCAGGCACACCAGCAACACCAGCGCGGCGTCAGTGACTTGAGGTTGAAACCAAACGGCCTCACTGGCCTGTCCCAATACCGCCGGGTCGCGCAGCCAGACGAAGCGCCAATGCTGAATATTGAAGGCGGAAGGCGAAAGATTGGCCGCCTCAACCAGTTCGCGCACCTCGGCATCGGAGATTTTATAAGCCGGATCAAACAGACTGACGGAACGCCGGCGTTGGATGGCGTCAGAGACATTCACTGATACTTACCCTAATTTACGTATGATTTGGCGCAAGAGGGTACCACATCGGCCCGGTGGTTTGGCGTGGAGCTTCATTTCGGCTGCCGGCCTCAGGGCGACAGAAAGACCGCCACCTCGCGCAGCATCCCGCCGTTGGCCCATCGCAGCGAGATGACGAATTCCAGCAGCGGTTCACGGATGACATTGGTGGATGTCAATAGAATATGGGCGACGTCGCCGTGTTTGACCACCGCGAACCTTAGCGAATAAAGCAATTCGTCATGTTCGATACCGGCCCGCTGGAAAGCCGCTTCGGTACCCAAACCGACCTCCAAGTCCGCCAGTTCGGCGGCGTTGGCTGAGAGCGGGATGATCGCCTGCAGCGGTGCATTCAGCCGCGATTGAACCTCGAGCTCGCCCAGGCTTAGGGCGCCGGCGCTGGCCGGTGTCAGATATAACATAATGCCCAGCAGCCCGAGCCATGGGTGGGCTAAGGTGCGGCAATCCGTTCGCATTTTCCAACGTCCGAGGCGGGTAATCATGAGGCAGGCATCCTATATCAAAACAATGTGCAATTCGGTGTACTTTACCCTATACTGAAGACGGAAGGCAGGTGCTTGTGCTCGCAGCAGGCGCCGGCCAAACGCGCCGCGTGAATCACTGCCGCACCGGTCCTCATCAGTGCGAAGATTATTCAGCGCCAGTCTTACCTACAGTCCCGATCCGTGTTAAAAAGATGATTTACCGGAGTAAGGGATCCCCAATGAACACGCAATTCATCGCTGCAGCGCTGGCTGCCGTTATCGCTATCACCCCCACCATGCTATTGGCTGCCGACGATCTGCCGAGCTTGACTGTCGCCGAGATTTTCGCCCAACAGGGCCAAATCGCCGGCAAGCGTATTCATATCAGCGGCAAAGTGGTGAAGGTCAACAACAACATCATGGGCAAGAATTTTCTTCACATTCAGGACGGTACCGGTGGCGAAGGCAGCAACGACATCACTGTGACCAGTCAGCAGACCGCCAGCGTGGGGGACAGGGTTGAGGTGGACGCGCTCGTGACCGTCGATCGTGACTTCGGCATGGGGTACAGCTATGCGGTGATCTTGGAGGAGGCGAGCCTCAGCCCCGCCGCACCGTAATCCCTGCACATAACAAAGCCCGCCCGGGATAGTGCCGCGGGCGGGCTTGTTGTTAAACATTCCGCGTAGTATTGCGGAATAAAGCGGTAGAATAATTATCTTGTTGCGGATCTACAGGCCTACTACAAGAGCCGCACAAACATAAAGACGCTAGCGAGCAGGCAAATGACCACCACCCCCGTGGCGGCGTAACTGGCAGAGCTTTCCGGGACACGATTGTGCATGAGTTTGTCCTCCGCACATTACCGTTAAAAGATCACAACTCGATCATGGGCCGCAGCGGGCCTCCCCGCGACTGCGCCATGCTTGAAAAAAATAGTTGGGAATTGGCCAATATGCAAGCTGAGCGCGGCAGACCATAGCCGCAATGGCTTGGCATAGGCGATCCCGGCATTTAAGCTTGTTGTTGATCCATTGATTTGGCCCATTGGCTGGACGAGAATTGCCATGGGTCCAAACCGGCCACCGCGACAGGAGCCCCTGCAATGAACCGAAGACTTAATGTTGAATTCAGCCGTATCCTCATAATAGCGCTTAGCGCCGGTGCGCTGTTCGCCATGTCGGCAGCAGTCAACGCGCAAGACACTCAAGAAAAGCTGCGCGCTATCCTCGACGCCGAGCACCGCTCGGCTGCCCACCAGGCGCGCGATAAGTATCGGCATCCCGTTGAAACGCTAAGCTTTTTCGGTATCGAAGATGATATGACGGTGGTCGAGGTCTTTCCCGGTCGCGGGTGGTATACCGAAATCCTGGCGCCGTTTCTTAAGGACCACGGCCGCTTTTACGCCGCCGGCAACGATCCCGATTCCCGTTCTGAATTCGCACGTAAGAGCACACAGCGCTTTAAACAAAAAATGGCGTCGCATGACGTCTTTAACCGAGTGAATATCACTGTGCTCGCGCCGCCCGATAAAACCGCCATTGCTCCGGCGGGAAGCGCGGACATGGTGCTTACCTTCCGCAATATCCACAACTGGATGGCCGGCGGATACGCCGATCAGGTCTTCAGTGCCATGTATGAGGCGCTCAAGCCCGGCGGTGTGCTCGGTGTAGTGGAACATCGCGGTGACCCGAGCACCCCCCAAGACCCCGAGGCGCGCAGCGGCTACGTCAACCAGGCCTATGCCATTAAGCTGGCCGAGGATGCCGGCTTCGAATTCGTCGGCAGTGCCGAGATCAACGCCAACCCCAAGGACAGCAAGCATCACCCCAAAGGCGTGTGGACCTTGCCACCAAGCTTAACGCTGGGAGAGACCGATCGCGAGAAATATCTGGCCATCGGCGAGAGTGATCGCATGACCTTGAAGTTTATCAAGCCGGAGGAGTAATCGGCGGTCATTTCCACTTCGATAACGAGCGTTACCGATGCGCCGCAAGACTTGTCATAATCGCCGCCGGGTATAAGCGAATCGCCACTCAATTCCCCCGCCTGGCCATTATCCGCCGCTGTGGTGTGTTACGGCTGCCGTCATCTTGGTGTTGGTACTGGTTGCGGTGTTCGGGCGTCGCTTTCTACTCTGCTGATTGGTGACGAATCCAGCCAACGACTGACGTAAAAGTTGCTACCATAGGCAGCAAGTAAGTCGGCGTAACCTAAGGAGTCATTTATGGATATGGACATGGAAGATCGCGGCAATGAACCCGGTATATGGCGCCGCGGCTTGTTCATGCTGTTGTTTGCCGTTTGTCTGTGGGTCGCCAAATTCGTCGCTGCAGTGGTGATCGTGTTTCAATTTTTCAATGTCGTCATTACCGGTTCGGTCAATGAGAAGTTGTTGTGGTTCGGACAGAGCCTGAGTCTCTATCACTACCAGGTGCTGCGCTTTTTGACCTTTAACAGCGAGGAACATCCTTACCCCCTCGGCGACTGGCCCGCGGGCGGGTCGCCGCTGTTTGAGGAGGACTAGTCCAAGCCGCGTATCGGTCACCGTTGCATCTCCCCGTCTGGTGTTAGGTGGCACTTGAGTGGAGTGGTTCTCGCTGTCATTGCTATGCGCCTTGAGCCTGGCCTCCACCGATGCCTTCACCAAGATGCGTCTGCAGGGATATTCGGGCAGCGAGATGATGCTGGTCCGATTCCTGGTGACCGGCGTGCTGCTGGCGCCCTTGTTGTTGTATTTCCCCTTGCCGTCTGCGCCGTGGGCATTCTGGGCTTGGATGGCGCTGCTGGTGCCGCTGGAGTTGCTGGCCATATACCTGTACATGCAGGCGATACGGGACGCGCCGCTTTATCAGACCCTGCCGTACCTCGCTTTTACACCCGTGTTCATTATTCTCACCGGCTGGTGGGTGTTGGACGAGCGCGTCTCCCTGCTGGGTGCGATCGGCATCGTCTTGGTGGTCGTGGGCGCCTACCTGCTGAATATCGATAAGCTGCACCGTAACGGACGCCGATTGTGGTACGAACCCCTGCGTGCCATTGTCTACCGGCAGAGTTCACGGCGTATGTTGATGGTGGCCGTGATCTACAGCCTGACCTCGGTGGGCGGCAAGGCCGCCATGCTGTATGTGGGCACAATGAATTTCGCCGTCTTCTATTTTGTCGTGCTCGGTGCGGCGGCATTCTTGGCGGTGGCGCTGCTGCGGCCGGTCAGTTTGCGGGTGCTGACGCGGCAACCGGCTTGGCATCTGTTGATCGGGGCCTTGTTCGCATTGATGGTGGTGACCCACTTTCTAGCCCTGTCCAAGGTCGAGGCCGCCTATATGATCGCGGTGAAACGCACCAGTCTGCTGTTCGGCATACTCTATGGGGCCTGGTTGTTCCATGAAAAACAACTGGCGCGCAACTTCTCATCCGCCGCCTTGATGGTCGTGGGTGTGGCCTTGATCCTGCTGGCCTGACGCGGTGGTCCGCCCCGCCATGCCTTTATTTCCTCAGCGTATTTGATGATATTGCCCCGGCTATAGGGCGGTTTGGCCATGACTCACGCTATGCATCCATCATATACTTGGGTGTAACAGGCACTGCCAGCCGGACACCGGCAGTGGGGAATCATCTTCCGCTAAAGCAAAAAATTCAAAAACTGGAGTATGAGGATGTCGCGTTTGTTTACTGAATACCGCCTTGGCGATGTGGTCTTGAAAAACCGTATTGTCATGTCACCGATGACACGAAACCGAGCCGAACATAATATTCCCAATGATCTGATGCGCCGCTATTATCAGCAGCGCGCCTCGGCGGGGCTGATTATCACCGAAGGCACGTCACCGTCGCCCAACGGGCTGGGATATCCGCGTATTCCCGGCATCTTTTCCACTGAGCAGATCGAAGCTTGGAAGCACATTACCGAGGCGGTTCATGAGCAGGGCGGCCATATTTTTATTCAGCTGATGCATACCGGGCGCGTCTCGCATCCGCTCAATTTGCCCGCCGGGGCGCGGGTGCTGGCGCCTTCCGCGGTGGCAGCCGGGGAGCAGATGTATACCGACAGTGAAGGGCTGCAGCCGCTGCCGGTGCCGGCGGCAATGACACTGGATGATATCCGCAACACACAAGACGAATACGTGCAGGCCGCCCGCCATGCCATGGAGGCGGGCTTCGACGGCGTGGAGCTGCACGGCGCCAACGGCTATCTGCTGGAACAGTTCATTCGCCCCAACACCAACCTGCGTGAAGATGACTACGGCGGCAGTATCGAAAATCGCGCCCGCTTCATGCTGGAGGTGGCCCAAGCGACCTGCGATGCCATCGGCCATCACAAGGTCGGGATTCGTTTATCGCCTTATGGCGTATTCAACGACATGCCCCTGTATGAGGACATGGAAACGGATTACACCTACCTGGCTCAGGAACTGGATTCGGTGGACTTGATCTATGTACATCTAGTGGATCATTCCGCCATGGGCGCGCCGGACGTACCCAGTTCCATCAAGGAGGTCTTCCGCGATGAATTCTGCAATACCCTGATTCTGTCCGGCGGCTATGACGCCGAGCGCGCCGAGCAGCACATCCCGGGCAAGGCGGACCTGATCGCGGTGGGACGGCCGTTCCTCGCCAATCCCGATCTGCCGCAGCGATGGCAGACACAGGCGCCTATGAACGAGCCGGACTACGACACTTTCTATACGCCGGGCGAGAAGGGCTATACCGACTATCCCATCCTCGACAAGGCATAAACGACGCGTCGAGACGGACTCTGTCGTGCCAACCGAGTCTCGCTATACCATGGCTTCTCGCCATGGGCCTATCTACATCTTGAGGATGACGTCATGAACCGAATGAAGCAGTTGATCAAAACCTGGGAGGCGGATTCCCGCAGCGAGCCGGCCGAGCACGAATTCACGGTTAAGCTCACGGCACGCGATTATGCCCGTATCCGCGCCTTGGCCGAGATTTTCCCCGGCTGCAGCGAAACGCGACTGGTGACCGAATTAGTGAGCACCGCGCTGGACGAGATCGAGGAGGCCTTGCCCTACGTGCCGGGTGATAAGGTGGTGGCCGAGGATGAATTTGGCGACCCGGTCTATGAGGACGCAGGATTGACGCCGCGTTTCGAAGCGTTGGCCCGCCAATATGCATCGGAGTTGAAGCAGGAAGCGTGATTATCATCATCCATGATCAGCAAACACAACAAGGTTTGGTAGTGGCACAGAAAAGCGAACAACATTTATATCGGGCGCGTCAACTGATCGATGCGGGCAATGATGAAGATGCCCGTATGCTGTTGCTGGAGCTCTTGAAGCAGGCGCCCGACAACCAGGCGGCCTTGATGATGCTCGGCGGTTCCTATTTTAATGCCGACAGGCTGCAAGAGGCGGAGATGGTGTTCGAGCGTCTGATCTTGATGGCGCCGGGCCAGGGAAACTTTTCCATCGCGCTGTTCAACACCTTATGGAAGCAGGGTCGCCAAGACGAAGCGGCCGAAGAGATCCGGCGCTTTATGGCGGCCGCCGACAAGGTCGCAGAAAAAGAGACCATCGACCAATACGTCGCCATCACCAGGCAAATGGCCGGTGACGGCTTATAGGGAGACCAGCAGGCTCACCAGTGCGCCGACGGTCATCAAGATCCCCAGCACCAGTATCATCCAGTCGCCCCGGCTGCCCGGCTCCAGGGTGGATTGGCCGGGCTCGTCCGGGTTGTAAAATACTTGAACCGGAGCGTCCAGCGGATATTTCTTGACATAGCTCTCGGCGAGCTCGGGCATGGGATTGGTGCCGCTGGGAAACTCGAAGCGGCGCCGATGGGTCTCGCCGCCGATTTCGTAACGGTATTCGATATGGGGCAGCAGATCGTCCTGCGCCGAACAGGGCTTGGATTCCACAATCACGCCGTCCGTGCTGGGCCATTGTGCCATTTGTCGGGCCTGCTTGAGTACGCGCCAACCCCACAGGCTGACGGCGATGCCGCCCAGGGCGACTGCAACCAGAATGATGCCGTATAGATTCATGTCTCGCTCTCTTCCGCAAAACCGCGATTGAAAATAGAATGGCTGGAATTATAAGTGATCATGAGGGAGTACACAGTATGTTGATCGAAAAGGATGCGGTGGTCCGGTTTCACTACCGTGTCAGCGAGCCTGGGCAGGGCACGCTGGAAGATACCCGCAGCAGCGGTGTACCGCTGGCCTATCTGCACGGCCACGGCGGCATGTTGCCGGGCTTGGAGGCGGCGCTGGAAGGTAAACAGCCGGGCGATACCTTGACCACCACCTTGACGCCCGACCAAGGGTATGGCGAACGCCGTGAAGGCGCAATCACGCGCGTGCCCGTGAGTCACGTGCTGGGCCACGGCAAGAAATCGCGCTACCGCCCGGGTATGATCGTGCATGTCAACAGCAGACATGGCTCACAGCCGGTGCGCGTGGTGAAGGCGGGCCTTAAAAACATCGATGTGGATATGAACCACCCCTATGCCGGCAAGACCCTGAGTTTCGATATCGAAGTGGTGAGCGTGCGCCAGGCGAGGCCGGAGGAGATTGAGCACGGTCATGCCCATGGCGAAGGCGGCGTGCATCACTGAGTGAGGATAGGCCACCGGCGTGGCGTGCGCATCGCCGCATCGCAACCGCCTTGTCAAACCATATATTCATTATCCCGGGCCATCCCGACGTGTGCACATCGCATGACGGCCATGCCCCGGCCAGCGATGTATGCCGCTGTCTTGAGAATTTCCCCCTGATTGCCTAATGTTGGCGTGTCCGGACTGACATGGCGGCATGGAACAGCTCAACTCATATAAACCCTCCAGGCGTGACGTGCTGCGCGATGCCTTGCTTGCCGCGCTGTTCGCGGCATGTTTGATCACAATTTTAGAATATATCGGATTTAATGAAGAGGTAAATGCGGAGGCCTTGCGCCTGGCCGTCAGTCTGGTGGGTCACCCCCAGGACAGCGCTGACACTGACCCACCGGCAGCGGCCGTTATGCCGGCCGTAGTGCTATTTAGCCAGGCTTGGTACGAGTCTTACTTCAACCAGACCTCGCCCCTCGAGCGAGGCAAATTGATGGACGCCATGAATGCCTTGCTTGACGCCTCGGCGGTGCCCGGTCAGCTGGTGATCGATATCGACCTGTCTCCATTGCCTCAGGGCGGGGACCCACAGCAGGCCGCGCTGGACCGTCTACTGGCAAAATTGGCCGCCGAACTGCCCCAGGGGGTGACCCTGACGACGCCGGCGCCCGTGGTTACACCGCAGGCCTACGAGATCAAACGGGCGTGGCTGGAGAACATGTGCCGGGCGGGTGTGCGCTTCGGGTTGCCCCATCTTCACGCCCACGAAGGTGTGGTGCTGAAACGTCTGCTTGCGCCGCAGACCCTGGCCAACGTCGCCTATGCCGCCGCCCAGCAACGGGAAAACTCCGCCGTCGTCTGTCGACGTGTGGAACAGTCCGGCGATGAGCTGGATTTTTTGTGGTTGACACCGGCATCGCCCTCGGGTGAGTTCGAGCCCATCAACGCCCATTTCTATCGCCACTTATCACCCTTTGTAGTGGACAGTCTTCAAGAGCTGAAACGGGCGTGGCGCCCGCGCTCCGATCAGACGGTATTTATCGGTGGCAGTTACGGCTATGGTGATTGGTACCTGACACCGGCCGGGCGGCAACCCGGTGTGGTGTTGCATGCTGCCGCCTATTATTCCGCCCACGATTCAGTCGCCCCCGTGTCCATGGCATGGTCGCTGAGCATCGGCGTTGCATGCGCCTTAGTGGGAGGCTATTTGTTGGTGGTGCTGAAACGTGTCGTGGAACCGTATTGGATGATCGCTGTGGTTGCCCCCTTGGTTTTGCCTATCATGTTGCTGGTGGCATTGTCGCTGCTGCTGGCGATATTTTTGGCATGGAATATCGTCTTCTCCGTCGCTATGGTTACGGAAGCGGCGGTGCTGTTTGCCGAGTTTTTCCCCAGCCTGCGCTCGGCGCAGCGCTCCGCTCAGGGAAAATGCTGTGTGTTTTTCGATTCTTATGTCTCGCTGGTGGTGTTTCTGCTCGTGGTGCTGTTGACTGCCGTCCTGGTATTCGTCCATGAGGTGCTATGAATCATGAGGAGGAGGGATAATGAAAGCGCTGATTTACAGCGGCATACTGTTGCTAACGCTCAGCCCGCTTGGGTGTCAGGCCAGCTTGTGTTACGTGAAGCAAGGTAAGGCCGATTGCATTGTACGCGCTGGCGAAAAGATGGCGCTGAAACAATCCTACAGTCCCTGTGATGAAGTGACTGTGATCTGCCCGGGCGCCACCCTGTGTTACACAAACCTGCAGAGCGGTATTTCATGCCTGGAGAGTGGCGCCGTGCTCGAAGACGCCGACACGGACGGCGCGGCCACCATCGACATTGCAGCACGCTCGAGCCGGCGCGACGACGCCTCTTTTTTGCAGGTGCTGCGGGATATCTTCTTTCCCCAGGCGGTCACCCACCTAGGGATGAAGCGGCTCAATACCTACGAGGAACTGGCCGGCTTTCCTGACGGCTATGTGCTCATGCCCGAACAAGCCCTGGTCTTCTCCAGTCACGACAAGGGCCATGCCCGCATCGAATCCTTTGCCTTGTGGCGCGCGCATGAGGAGCAAGCGATTCTCAAGCTGGATCGCCCCGGCGCCAGTGTCCGTATTCCTGCCGCCTTGCTCATGCCGGAGCAGCAGTATCGTTGGCGGGCGCTTGCCAATGGTGACGAGTTTGGCGGCGGGTTTACCATTGAATCCCAAGCGTATCAACAGGAGTTCGAACAGGCGTTGAACCAGGCGCTGCAGCATAGTGATTCCGCTAATGTGTCGCGGCACATCGTTCGGGCAGCCTTGGCCAAGAAGTACGGCTATAGTTTCGATTATCTGCAATCAGTGCAAATGGCACGCAATGAGATTAACAAAAGGGATCAGCCATGAGCATGATGTGTTACACGTCCCGCCTCGGATATGGCTTGCTGTTGCTGCTTTGCGCTGCCGCCATTCAGGCCGGCGAAGAGCAACCAACCCGCGTCGCCGGCTTGTTTGACGATTTCAAGGAGCAGCTCAAACAGCGCCTGGAGGAAAAGAGCGCGGCAACGCAAGAGACTGAGAATGACCTTGCCGAGACCGAACAGGTCGACCTGGATGTGCTGGCCCTGGCGGCCGAGGCCCACGACTACGAGGGCGCGCTGCGACCGGATGATTACACCTGCGCCACTATCGTCGAACCGTTCACGCTGGAAAAGAATATCGCCCAGCTTTTCGGCGCGTCGGATATGACGGGCCTGATCACGTTATTCAAGAAACCCGACAAGGCGGTATTGCTCGACAGCGCCAAACAGAAGGCCAAGCGCATGAACTGGCTGCCCATGGGGTTCGAGCGCCAATACGGCAGCCAGCTGCATGAGCAGAAGATTGCCTCGGATCCCAAGTTTATCGCGCGCAGCGGTGTGGGGCGGGCCAAACGCCAATACCAAATGGCCGATGCGTTGTTACAGCGGGTGGTGGCGTCGATCCATGAAGATCATCCCTATGAGTTTCACCTCTATCTGCTCAATAGCAGCCAGATTCAGGGGTACAGCGCGCCCGGCGGTTATATATATTTAAGCACTGCTGCCTTGGAGAGCGATTACGCCGATATGGTCATGGCCCATGAAATTGCCCACGTCCTCAAGCGCCACCAAACCCGTGAATTGCAGGCCCGTTTGATCGATACAGTGACCACCCTTGATGAATTAAAAGACCTGATGGATCTGAACGGCGTGGCGCGCGAGCGTTACGGCAAACTGCTGCTGCGCCTATCCGGCAGCTATCTGAACTTTTCCAGACAGCAGGAACTGCAGGCCGACGCCTGTTCGGTGCGCATTGCCGGCAGCCTAAGCAGCGCCGATATGCGCCACCGCATCGTTTCTTATACGGGTGAGCTGGAGAAGGCGGATCGCAGTGATAAAGAGCGCCTGTTCTCGATCCACGCCAGCTATCCCGATCGCTACCAGCGCATGGAGGCGGTGGCGGCGAGTATGGAAAAGGAAAGCGATAATGAGCGCTGAATCCGGCGACCTCAGAACGTCTTGACGAAATCCATGTAGTCCAGATAATACGTCACGGTGATGCGTAACTCTTCGACTCGTTGCAGCATGACCTCGCAGGTGTCACAGGTATAATCGCCTTTTTGCAGCCGCACGGTATAGTCGCTCACCTGCTGCTGCAAGGCGGCGCGTGTCGGCCATTGGTCATGATAGGCCTGGTTGAACTCCTTACAGACCTCCCCCTCCAGCGCTTTCTTACCGAAATAGTTCATGTGCTCGCCACAGGCATCGGCCATGTCGGTCAAGCGCGCCAGGGTCTTGATGAGATCCAGAATTTCGGCCTTTTCGGTCGCCTCTTGGGCGTGCAGAGGGGTGGTGGAGAAGAGGGTGACGGCGATCAAGAATACGGTTTGTAACTGTTTCATTAAGGGGCCTGCTGTCGATTTGAAGAATTTCCGTTGTGGCAGGCCCTAGTGTAAATCTTTTTATTCTCATGACAAACGCTGCGCGCCGGCCAAGACGATTTGCGCCGCTGCGACTTGCTATAATGCGGCGATGGCAAACAAACGCAGTAACGCGCGCCCTGCGCGTCCTCCCCGTCGTTATACCCTGTTTAAATCGATGTTTATATTGGGCGTGGTGGGTCTGCTGGCCCTGGCCGGCTACACCCTTTACCTCGACCGGGTGGTGCAGGACAAATTCGAGGGCAAACGCTGGTCGGTGCCTTCGCGGGTCTATGCCCGGCCGCTCGAGCTTTACCCCCACAAACCGCTTAGCCCCGAAAATCTGCTTACCGAGCTGAAACTGATCGGCTACCAGCCCTCGGTGGATGGCTTCGCACCGGGCAGCTATCGGCGTGACGGCGATGATTTCGTGATCACCACGCGCAGCTTTCGCCATTGGGACACTGAAGAACCCGCCCGTGCCATGCGCCTCACCTTTGCCGCGCAGCGTCTGGCATCACTGACGGATGCCGTGAGCGGCAAACCCCTTACCCTGCTGCGCCTGGAGCCGATGATGATCGGCATCATCCATCCGGCCAATCGGGAAGACCGGGTGCTGGTGCGTCTGGCCGACCTGCCGCCATTGCTCACCGTCGCGCTGCAGGCCGTCGAGGACCGCCACTTCGCCCGCCATCACGGCCTTGATTTTCGCGCCATCGCCCGCGCCGCCTGGGCCAACCTGCGCGCCGGTAAGGTAGTGCAGGGCGGCAGCACCCTGACCCAGCAGTTGGTGAAAAACTTCTATCTCAACAGCGAGCGCACCCTGACGCGCAAGATCAACGAGGCCATCATGGCGCTGTTGCTGGAGCTGCGTTATGACAAAGAGGCGATCCTGGAGGCCTATGCCAACGAGATCTATCTGGGCCAGGACGGCAACCGCGCCATCCATGGTTTCGGCCTGGCGGCACAGTTCTATTTCAACAAACCGCCGCAAGAGCTGACCCTGCCCGAGTCGGCCCTGCTGGTGGCCATCCTGCGCGGCCCCGCCTATTACAATCCGCGCCGTCATCCCGAGCGCGCCCGCGAGCGGCGCAACCGGGTCATCGAAATCCTGTGGCGCGACGGCGTCATCGAGCGGGCGCGGGCCAAAGCGGCCCAGGCCGCGCCGCTGGGGGTGACCCCCAAGCCCAACCTGGGCAGCAGCCGCTATCCCGCCTTTCTCGATCTGGTGAAACGCCAGCTGCAGCAGTATTACGATGATGCGGATCTGCGCAGCGAGGGGCTGCGCATCTTCACCACCCTGGACCCGGTGATTCAGGAGACCGGCGAACAGGCCCTGAGCCGGCGTATTCAGCGTCTGGCGCGTGACTACGGCAAGCGCGGCCTGGAGGGTGGGCTGGTGATCACGCGTCTCGGCAGCGCCGAAGTGGCCGCGGTGGTGGGCGGCCGCCAGCCCCGTTACCGCGGCTTCAACCGTGCCCTGGACATCCAGCGCCCGGTCGGCTCGCTGCTGAAACCGGCGCTCTACCTCACCGCCCTGAGCCGGCCAAGCCAATACACCCTGGCCACCCTGATCGACGACGGCCCGGTAGAGCTGAAACAGTCCGACGGCACGGTCTGGTCGCCCACCAACTATGATCGCGAGAGCCACGGCCAGGTCATGCTGGCCACCGCCCTGAGCCACTCCTACAACCAGGCCGCCGTCCAGCTGGGGTTGGATCTCGGCCTGCGGCGGGTGGTGGATACACTCCATGGCCTGGGCATCGACCAAACCATTCGGCCCTATCCCTCGGTGATCCTCGGCTCGCTGGAGCTGGCCCCCATCCACATGGCCCAGATGTACCAGACCCTGAGTGACCAGGGCTTCCACACGCCCCTGCGTGCCGTGCGCGAGGTGCTGGACGCCAAGCACCAGCCCCTGCAGCGCTACGCCCTGGAGACGGAACAGCGCTTCGACCCGGCGCATGTCTATCTGGTCAACCAAGCCCTGCGCCTGGCCTTGCGTGAGGGGACCGGGCAAAGCGTCGGCCAACACCTGCCCGAGGATTTGTCGCTGGTGGGTAAGACCGGCACCACCGACGACCTGCGCGACAGCTGGTTCGCCGGGTTCGGCAGCGACTATGCCGCCGTGGTCTGGATCGGCCACGACGACAACAGCGTCACCGGCCTGACCGGCGCCAGTGGCGCATTGCCGGTGTGGGCGGATATCATGCAACAGATCAACCTGAGTCAGGGCGCCGTGCCGCCGGCGCGGATCGAAACCGTCGCCGTCGATGCCGCCACCGGCCTGCGTGCCGCCGGCGGCTGTGATGAGCAACATGAGCTGCCCTTCGTAACAGGTTCCGCGCCGCAGGATTACGCTCCCTGTGCGGGTGGAGCAGTGAAACGCTCGGTGGGTAATTTTTGGGACCGGATTAAAGGAATGTTTCGATGACAAGAATTTCACTACTGATCGTTGTGCTCTTGCTCAACGGCTGCGCGCTATATAGCCCGCCCAAACAGGGCGAGCCGGTCGGCCCGGCGGAGATCCTGCTGGCCCAGGCGCAGGACAAAACAGCGGCGGGCGAATCCGAGCAGGCCGTCGCCCTGATCGAGCGGGCGCTACGCCTGGAGCCGCGCAAGGCCGAAGGCTGGCTGGCACTGGCGCAGCTCCATTTCGATGCCGGAGACCTGCGTCGCGCCGAGCAGTTCGCCCGCCGGGCGTTGCAGTTTGCCGGGGCCGATAAGCGGCTGGCAGGGGAGAGTCGGGCGTTGTTGGAGCGGATTCGGGCGGTGCGGGAAGCGGGGTAGGGGACTGCCGGGGGGGGGAACCCCCAAGCCTGATGTTATTCCAGGTGTGTTCTGAGAAGCCTGTGGTTACTCGCCTACTACCGGCTTGGGAACACTAACCCGCTTTTTATGGGGTGGAGGACCTGCTACTCGCACCGGGTTATCAAGCGGATTAACGGGGTAGGAACAAATATCGCATGAGTCAAATGCCGTCAACAGACATGGAAGCACTGCTGAATAACATCAGCACGGTGATTCAACAGGCCCGTGGCCAAGTGCGCCAAGCGGTCAACCACGCCATGGTGGTCAGCTATTGGGAGATTGGCCGCCTGATTGTTGAGGACGAACAACAGGGCGAGGCCCGCGCCGCTTATGGAAAGCAGCAGCTGAAATACCTCTCGGGCCAATTGACTGAGCGATTTGGCAAAGGTTTTGATGTCACGAACTTGCGCAATATGCGCCGGTTTTATCTCGCTTTTCCAATTCGCGAGACGCTGTCTCTCGAATTAAGCTGGTCCCACTACAACATACTGGCCCGCGTGGAAAATCCCAAAGCGCGAGAGTGGTACATGGCGGAAGCCGCGCAGCAGCATTGGAGCGTACGCGCCCTGGAACGCCAAATCGGCAAGCTCTACTACGAGCGCCTGCTCAGCAGCAAAGATAAAGAGGCGGTAGAGCAAGAAGCCGCACAACAGACCTCGCCCTTGGCCGAACAGCCCAAGGAGTACCTGCGTGATCCCTACATCCTCGATTTTCTCAACCTCGACGCGGGTCGCTACCTGGAGAGCGATATCGAACAAGGCATCATCGACAACCTACAGCACTTCCTGCTCGAATTGGGTAAGGGATTCGCCTTTGTCGAACGCCAACAGCTAATCCGTTTTGAAGACGAAGACTTTTACATAGATCTGGTCTTCTACAATTTCAAGCTCAAATGCTTTCTGCTTATCGATCTCAAGCTGGGCAAACTTACTCATCAGGACGTAGGGCAGATGGATACCTACGTCCGCCTCTACGACGAACAACGTAAAGACAACGACGACAATCCCACCATCGGCCTGATGCTGTGCAGTGAGAAAAGCGAAGCGGTGGTCAAATACTCCGTGCTGGCGGACAATCAGCAACTCTTTAGCGCCAAATACCTGCCTTACCTGCCCAGTGAAGAGGAACTGAAACAAGAGTTGCAACGTGAGCGCGCGCGAGTGGTGGCGCAATTGCAAAAACAACAGGAAGCAGGGGATGAATAAATCCCAGCTTTTGGGAGGTTGTTTTCCTAAAGCCGTAAATTAAAAAAAAGGGGGAGGTTTAATTAGACCCCACTCCGGCGTAATGTAACACCCCAAGATACCCTAAAATCCCCACCACCATCCAGCCGGTCTTGCGTTACAACCCAACATCTTGAACGCATCGATTGTTAACACTTTTCTAATATTCGCCTCAAATGACAATAGGGATATGGGCCATTTTGTCCCATATCCCCATTGCGAATCTGATCGCCGGGCGTTGCCGAGGTTCGCGTGCCCAAAATGGCTCAGCCCGGTCAGTGGGCTATTTAATCTCACGTCGTTTTAATAGCGCTGCATCATAAGAGACGCGCTGCTCATCGGTCAGAATCATACGCATTTCGACAAGGTGCGCATGACGGTGGCGCAGGATCGTGTTCTTGATGTCCGTCAGTTTATCAATGGCCTGGTTGATCTCCGGCTGCGTGATGTCGTCCTTGATGGTTAATCGGTTGAGTTGTTTGTGCGCCTGTTCTTCGTCGGCCTTGAGTGGCTCCAGGATTCGGTCCAGCGCATGGTGCATCCGGTCGACCTGTGTGCGCTGTGGCTCGGTTAATGTCTTCGACCAATGGGTGGCGTTTTGCGCCGGCCCCTGTTCCTGTCCATCCTGGTCATGTTGAGCTGTCGCATAACTTGAGCCGGTTCCCCCTGCGAACAGGGCGCCCAGCATAAAAATGCCTGTTAATAGTTTGTACACGATACTCTCCTTGCTGATTTAATGGGGACCGGCGGATGTCGACGGCAATCCAGGCCTACAGCGCCCGTAGCCAGGTGGCGATCCGCGCGGGAATTTCGGTCATATCCGTATAGCGCTGCAGCGTGACCAGCTCGGGATATTCCATCTCCAGCTGGATGACGTTGTGGATATTCAGCCGTGAGTGCTCGATGGTGGGGTTGAGAAAGCCGAGAATCGGTTTGTCGGCAGCGATGAAGCGCATGGCATTGACGCCTGAACCAAACCCGGCTTCATCAAACCCGTAGATGGCGACCCGGGCTTCGTCCTGGAAGCGCCGGTCGCGTTCCAGAAAGAAGGTGGTGGTGAGTTGGTCTTCGTTGTTGAATTTGGTTTTGTGCAATGCGCGCCAGGCGGGCCAATCCTTGTCGTAGTATTCAATCGGGTCGCAGACCATGCGCGCGAAGTCGTCGACGGGCATGTCGGGGAATTGCTGGCGGTAGTAGTGGTAGCGGGTGTCGTAGCCGAGGCCGGTGGTTGCCAGTGTTTGCATCACCGTGGTTTTGAAGGCCCAGGTGGTTTGCCCGGCGTGCATGCCTTTGCCGCTGACGTAGCAGGGGATGGACATCGCCTTAATCCGTTTTACACCATAGGCGTGGCTTGAACAGCAGGGCGGCGAACGCACCGCCGATGGCGCCGTAGAGGTGGGCATCGACAATGACCGGGCCGCCGGCCATGTCGGCGGAGCCGGGCAGGGCGCCGTAGAACTGTTCCCACATGAGCTTGCCGACCACGGCGACCAGCAGGATGGCTTCGCGCCGGTCGCCGCGGCGGATGCCGCCCACGGCGCCGCCGACGAACAGGCCGTGCAGTACCCCCGAGAGTCCCACATACCAGAGCAGCTGGGGGTTAAAGGCCAGCAGGCCGAGGCCCACCGCCAGCGCGCTGACGAAGGTGATGATGAGCCACTGACGCTGATTGAAGGCGCCCCAGAACAGGCCCCAGATCAGGCCCAGCCCGAGCAGGTTCATCAAGGTGTGCCCCCAGCCCAGGTGGACCAGGTTGCCGCTCAGCAGCCGCCAAAGCTCACCGCCTTTGATCTCCGCGGCCTGGTAGCGCAGGGCCTCGTTGACGCCGTCACCGCCTAGCGCCAGCAGCAGGGCCAGCAGGGTGATGACAACCGGCAGCAGGTGCGGCTTGATGCTGGGTGGTGTGACGCTCATAGGCGGCGTGTCTAATCTTCGAGATAAGAAATGATGGTCTGGCGCAATTGTTCCAGCACCTGCGGATCGCTGATCGGTTGCTTGTCCTTGTCGCTGATGAAAAACACGTCTTCGACGCGCTCGCCGATGGTGGCGATCTTGGCGTTCTGCAAATGGACATTGCATTTCATCAAGGCCTGGCCGACCTTGGACAGCAGGCCGGGGCGGTCGGCGGTAATCATCTCCATGACGGTGCGGTGGTTGCGCTGATCCTGGTTGAAGCTGATGTCGGTGGGTGTATCGAAGTGCTTCAAGCGGCGCGCCCTGCGGCGGTTGATTTCTTTGTGGGTGTAGCTGCTCTGCTGCAATTCGCGGCGCAGCGAATTGAGGATGTCGTTGACGCGGTGATGGCTTTGGATGGCTTCGCCGGTTTCTTCCAGCAGCACATAGGTGTCGAAGGCGTAGCCGGTGTCCGAGGTGATGATGCGCGCGTCGGCGACGGTCAGACCCAGTTGTTCGAAGGTGCCGGTGCTGGCGGCAAACAGATGATCGGCGATGGGCATGTGAATGAAGATCTCAGTGCCGCCGCGTTGGGCGTGCTGCTGCACCAGAATCAGCGGGAAGGTCTCGCCGTCATTGCTCAGAATGGCCTCGGTGTGCCAGGCGATTTCATCGGCCGAATGGCGCATGAAATATTCCTCGCTCAGGGTGCGCCACAATTTATCGACGCGCTGCGGCGCGACATCCTGACGTTCCAGAATTGCGCGCGCCTGGCGCTGAATCTCTTGGCAGTATTCGTTGAGATCCTGCGGGTTTTCCAAGCCGCGGCGCAGCGCCCGGCGGGTGGCCTCGTAGAGTTCGCGCAGCAGGGTCGCCTTCCAATCGTTCCAGATGCTGTGGTTGGTGCCGCGCATGTCGGAGACGGTGAGCAGGTAGAGATAGTCGAGGCGGGTGGTGTCGCCGACCTTGGCGGCGAATTCGGTGATCACGTCGGGGTCGCTGATGTCCCTGCGCTGGGCGGTGGTGGACATGATCAAGTGTTGTTTGACCAGCCAGGCGACGATGTTGGTGTCGTAGTTACTCAGGCCGTGGTGCAGGCAAAAGTCTATGGCGTCCAAGGCGCCCAGTTCCGAATGGTCGCCGCCGCGACCCTTGGCGATGTCGTGGAACATGCCGTCCAGGTAGAGCAGTTCCGGTTTGGGAATGCCGCGCATGATCTTGCTGCAATTGGGCAGCTCATGCTCGTACTGCTTCAGCGTCAGGCGGCGCATATTGCGGATCACCATCAGGGTGTGTTCGTCGACGGTATAGATGTGGAACAGGTCGTACTGCATCAGGCCGACGATGTTGCCGAACACCGGGATGTATTTGGCCAGGATGCCGTAGCGGTTCATGCGGTGCAGTTCGTGGCTGACGCGACGCGGTTGGCGCAGGATTTCCATGAACAGGCTGCGATTGCGTAGGTCTTCGCGGAAGCTGGTGTCGATCAGGTGGCGATGGCTGCGGATCAGGCGGATGGTGGAGGCGCGCACCCCTTTGATGTCGGTGTTCTGTTGGATCAGCAGAAACACCTCCAACAGGGCGAAGGGGTAGCGGCTAAAGATGCGCTCATTGGTGACCTCGATAAAGCCTTTGCGAATCTGGAATCGTTTGTTGATGACCGTGGGTTTGCCGTGGCTGTCGGCGTAGAGGATGGCCTCCTGGAACAATTGCAACAGCATTTCGTTGAGCAAGCTCAGCTCCATGAGGGTGCGATAATATTTCTTCATGAACTGCTCGACGGCCAGATTGGTGTTTTCGTCGCGATAGCCGAACAGCTCGGCCAGGGTGCGCTGGTAGTCGAACAGCAGCCGGTCTTCGCGCCGCTGGGTAATGGTGTGCAGGGCGAAGCGCACCTGCCAGAGGAAGTTTTGGCCCTCCATGAGCTGGAAGTATTCTTCCTCGCTGAGGAAGTGGTGTTTCACCAGGTCGTGCAGGGTGTCGGCGTTGAAGTGGCGCTTGGCCACCCAGCCGATCATCTGGATGTCGCGCAGTCCGCCCGGACCCTCCTTGATATTGGGTTCGAGATTGTAGGCGCTGTCGTCGTATTTGTGGTGGCGCCGGATTTGCTCGTCCCACTTGGCTTCGAAGAAGGCGCGGCTGGGCCAGATGCGGTCCGGGCCGGTCTCGTGGCGCAGGGTGTCGAACAGCTCGATCGGGCCGGCCAGATGGCGCGCCTCGATGAGATTGGTGGCGATGGTGATATCCTGCTTGGCCTCGGCCACGCACTCGTCGATGGAGCGCACGCTCTGGCCGATCTCCAGGCCGATGTCCCACAGGAACATGACGAACATTTCCAGCGCCTCACGATAACGCTCCTGATCGGCGTTGCGCAGCAGGATGAGAATGTCGATGTCCGAGCCGGGATGGAGTTCGCCGCGGCCGTAACCGCCCACGGCGATCAGCGCGATGTTGGGGTCCTTGGCGGAGAAATAGTCGCGCCAGACGCGGGTCAGGACCTGGTCGATGAGTTCGGCGCGCGCCTGCACCAACGCGGCGGCGCGGCGCTCCTCCATGAAGCGCTGTTCAATGGCCTTATGGGCGTTGCGCAGGAATTCGCGATACACCTGCACCGCGGCGCGGCCATCGGCCAGCTCCTCCTCGAAGCGGGCGGAATCAAATACGGGTTGCGGTACGGCGGACATGGGTGGGGTGCGGGCTAAAGTGCGTCGCCGGCCAGTTGCGTCAGGACTTCATGACCGTCTTCGGTCACCAGGATGGTATGCTCCCACTGCGCCGACAGGCTGCGGTCCTTGGTCACCACGGTCCATTTGTCCGGCAGCAGCTTGACCTCGCGGCGGCCGGCGTTGACCATGGGTTCGATGGTGAAGATCATCCCTGGTTTCAGGCTCAGGCCGGTGTCGGGCCTGCCGTAGTGCAGCACCTGGGGGTCTTCGTGGAATTCGGCGCCGATGCCGTGACCGCAATATTCGCGCACCACGGAAAAACTGTTCTGTTCCGCGTATTGCTGGATGGCATGGCCGATGTCTCCCAGCTTGACGCCCGGTTTGACCATTTCGATGCCCAATTTCAGGCACTCGTGGCTGATCTGGCAGACCCGGCGCGCCAGGATGGAGGGCTCGCCGACGAAAAACATTTTGCTGGTGTCGCCGTGATAGTGGTCCTTGATGACGGTGACGTCGATGTTGACGATGTCACCGCTCTTGAGCACCTTTTGGCCCGGAATGCCGTGACAGACCTGGTGATTCACCGAGGTGCAGATGGACTTGGGAAAACCGTGATAATTCAACGGCGCCGGAATCGCCTGCTGCTCATTGACGATATAGTCATGGCATAGCCGGTCCAGTTCCTCGGTGGTGACACCGGGCTGCACATGGGGGCGGATCATCTGCAGCACCTCGGCCGCCAGGCGGCCGGCGACGCGCATTTTCTCTATTTCTTCCGGGGTTTTTATCTTGACGGCCATGCTGAAGAACCTGAATAAACTACTAAGGAATGGGTATCCCGACCATATTAGCGTGTTTTGCATCTCCTTGTCAGCCCACAGATTTTTGCCTTTTTTCCGGCGCTGGCGCAGGGCCGTGAAGATTGAGCGCAAGGCCGCTTTATGGTATAAAGCGCGCCAACCGGATGGAAATTCACCGGTTTGGACGCAAGGCGCCTGTTGCAACCTCGTCATCGCGGATTTACCCGGTTTGACGGGCGTCTTTAAATAACCGCCGGTTTTGGCCGGCAAATTCACACGTGCATCGTCACCGCTGCCTGGGTGCCTCAGGGTCGAATATAGCCACAGAGGTTGGGTCGTCGGGATGTACGGAGGCTTAACCCGATTCAGGAGAATCTAAATGTCTAACGTTTCTATGCGTCAAATGCTGGAGGCCGGTGTTCACTTCGGCCACCAGACCCGTTACTGGAACCCGAAGATGGGTCCCTACATCTTCGGCGATCGCAACAAGATCCACATCATCAATCTGGAAAAGACCCTGCCGCTGTTCAACGATGCCATGAACTACGTCGGCAGCCTGGCGGCCAAGAAGGGTAAAATCCTGTTCGTCGGCACCAAGCGCGCCGCCCAGGACATCGTCCGTGAAGAGGCCACCCGTTGCGACATGCCCTATGTCAACCACCGCTGGTTGGGTGGCATGCTGACCAACTTCAAGACCATCAAGCAATCCATCAAGCGCCTCAAGGAGCTGGAGGCCATGGAGCAGGACGGCCGCATGGAGCGCTTTAATAAGAAAGAGGCGCTGGGCTATCGCCGCGAGATGGAAAAGCTGGAGCGCAGCCTGGGTGGCATCAAGAACATGGCCACCCTGCCCGATGCGATCTTCGTCATCGATTCCGGCCACGAAAAGATCGCCATCAGCGAGGCGCACACCCTGGGCATTCCGGTGGTCGGCGTTATCGACACCAACAACGATCCCCGCGCGGTGGATTACATGATCCCCGGCAATGACGACTCAGCCCGCGCCATTGCCCTGTACGCGCGCGGCCTGGCCGACGCCGTGATCACCGGCCGCGCCTCCGTGGTCAGCGGCGGTGCTGACGAATTCGTCGAAGTCGACGATCTGGAAGAAGCGGCCGTGAAGACCACCGTCAAGCAGCCGAAGAAGACCGCGGCGGGGCAGGACGAAGCAGGTAAATCGGCTCAGGCCTAAACGCCGTCGTCGTTCACAGGTCGAACGAGCCGCCCCCTGGGCGGCTCATTGTATAGACAGATATTAACTAGTTAATTTAGCGAGGTTGAGGCAATGGCAATTACAGCAGCCCTGGTGAAAGAACTGCGCGAACGTACCGGCGCAGGCATGATGGAATGTAAAAAGACATTGGTGGAAACCGACGGCGACATCGATGCGGCGATCGAGTTGATGCGTAAAAGCGGTATGGCCAAGGCGGATAAGAAGGCCGGCCGGGTCGCCGCCGAGGGCATTATCGCCATGGCGCGCGGCGCCGACGCCAAGCAGGCGGTGCTGGTGGAAGTGAATTGCGAAACCGACTTTGTCGCCAAGGGTGATGATTTCACCGCCTTCGCCGACAAGGTCGCACGCCGCGCCCTGGACGCCGGTGTCGATAGCGCCGAAGCACTGTCGCAAACCGCCATCGAAGACGGCGGCGCCACGGTGGAAGAGGCGCGCAAGGAACTGATCGCCAAGATCGGTGAAAACATCTCCGTGCGCCGCGTCAGCCGGGTCGAGTCGGGCGGCGTGGTGGGCGCGTATCTGCACGGCAGCCGCATCGGCGTCCTGGTCGCCGTCGAGGGCGGTGATGAGGCGCTGGCGCGCGACATCGCCATGCACGTGGCCGCCAGCAAGCCTGTCTGCGTAAGCGCCGATGAGGTGCCCGCCGACGTCATCGACAAGGAAAAGGAGATCTTTTCCGCTCAGGCGGCCGAAAGCGGCAAGCCCGCCGACATCATCGAGAAGATGGTCTCCGGCCGCATCAACAAGTACCTGAAGGAGATCACCCTGCTGGGTCAACCCTTCGTCAAGGATCCCGACCAGACCGTCGAGAAACTGCTTGCCGCCAAGGGCGCCAAGGTCACCGGCTTTGTGCGCCTCGAGGTGGGTGAAGGTATTGAGAAGAAGGAAGAGGATTTCGTCGCCGAAGTCATGGCTCAAGCCAAGGGAGCCTGATACGTGAATGAGGCAGTGGTAAAAGCTCCGAAGTACAAGCGCATCCTGCTAAAGCTCAGCGGCGAGGCCCTGATGGGTGAGGGTCAATACGGAATTGACCCTGATACCATCAAACGTATCGCGGAAGAAGTGGAGGGCCTGGTCAAGGCCGGTATCGAGGTCGGTATGGTGATCGGCGGCGGCAATATTTTCCGCGGCGCCGGACTGGCCGAGGCGGGCATGGATCGGGTTACCGGCGACCACATGGGTATGTTGGCCACGGTCATCAATGCCCTGGCCATGCAAGACGCCCTTGAGCATCGCGGCATTTACGCCCGTGTCATGTCGGCCATCAAGATCAACCAGATCTGCGAGGACTATATCCGTCGGCGCGCCGTGCGTCATCTGGAAAAGGGGCGCGTGGTGATCTTCGCCGCGGGTACCGGCAATCCGTTCTTCACCACCGATTCCGCCGCCAGTCTGCGTGCGGTGGAGATCGGTGCCGACCTGCTGATCAAGGCCACCAAGGTGGATGGGGTGTATACCGCGGATCCGGTCAAGGACGCGTCGGCGCAACGTTATAGGACGCTGGATTTCGACCAGGTCTTGGATCAGCGCCTGGCGGTTATGGATGCCACCGCGATCGTGATGTGTCGCGACTACAAAATGCCCCTGTGTGTATTGAATATCAACAAACCCGGTGCCCTGATGAATGCCTTGTTGGGGAATGAAGAGGGCACTTTCGTTCGGTAAAGGGATTAAGCATGATTGAAGAAATTAAGAAGGATGCCGCGACGCGGATGGGAAAAAGCATCGAGGCCCTGAAAAGCGAATTTTCCAAGATCAGAACGGGCCGCGCCCACACCAGTCTGCTGGATCACGTCAAGGTGGACTACTACGGCAACGAAGTGCCGCTCAATCAGGCGGCGACGGTGTCGGTTTCCGACGCCCGCACATTGACCGTGCAGCCCTGGGAAAAGAGCATGGTGCCGGTGGTGGAAAAGGCCATCCTCAACTCCGACTTGGGCCTGAACCCGTCCACCTCCGGTGAAACGATTCGCGTGCCCCTGCCCATGCTCACCGAAGAGCGGCGCAAGGAGATGATTCGCGTGGTCCGCAACGAAGCCGAAGGCGCGCGCGTGGCGGTGCGCAATATCCGTCGTGACGCCAACAACGACATCAAAGAGTTGTTGAAGGAAAAAGAGATTACCGAGGACGAGTCACACCGCGGTGAAGAAGAGATTCAAAAAATCACCGACAAGAACATTGCCGACATAGAACAGTTACTGGCAGTCAAAGAAAAAGATCTCATGGAGATCTAGTGTTGGAGGGGCCGTGGCGGTCCCGTCCAAGTTTCAGTGCAATTTGCTCCATACCTGTAGGTAAGCGCATGTCTGAAGGCCCACAAGCGGAAGAATATTACGGCAAGATCCCTCGCCACATCGCCATCATCATGGACGGTAACGGGCGTTGGGCCAAGCGCCGTCATATGCCGCGCGTGGCGGGGCATCGTGCCGGCGTGGAGTCGGTGCGCGCCATTGTGCGGCGTTGCGGTGAGCTGGACGTCAAGGTGCTCACCCTGTTCGCCTTCAGCAGCGAAAACTGGCGCCGTCCGGAACAGGAAGTGGGGCTGCTGATGGAGTTGTTCATGCTCGCCCTGCAGCGTGAATCCAAACGCCTGCATCAGAACAATGTGCGGCTCAGGATCATCGGCGATCTGAGCCGCTTTTCCGGCAAGCTGCGCGGCGAGGTCGACAAGGCCGAGGCCTTGACCCAGGATAACACCGGTCTGCAGCTGGCCATCGCCGCCAACTACGGCGGTCGCTGGGACATCACCCAGGCGGTGAAGACCATTGCCGGGCGTATCGCGGCCGCCGAGATCGCCGCCGAGGCTGTCTCCGAAGACTTGATTCATCAACAGCTGTGCCTGGCCGACATGCCCGAGCCTGATCTGTTTATCCGCACCGGCGGCGAGCAGCGCATCAGTAATTTCCTGCTCTGGCAGCTGGCCTACAGTGAACTCTATTTCACCGACACCCTCTGGCCCGACTTCAATAAGGATGAACTGGATGCGGCCCTGCACTGGTTCGCCAGTCGCCAGCGTCGTTTCGGACGCACCGGCGATCAGGTGGAGCAGATCAGAAGTGCTTAAGCAACGTCTGCTGACGGCACTGGTGCTCATACCACTGGTGGTGTGGGCTGTGTTGGGCTTGAATACCGAGGTGTTGGCCTTGATCCTGGCGCTGTTCGTGGTGATCGCCAGTTGGGAGTGGGGCCGTCTGATCGGGTTGAACTCCGTGGTGACGAAAACCGCGTATGCCTTGATGATCGTCACTTTGTTGCTGTTGGCCCATCTCGGCGCGCGGCAGCTGGCCGGTGTCGGGTTCATGATCTTCGCCCTGGCGGGCGCTTGGTGGTTGGTGGGCGCCGCATGGGTGTTTGTTTATCGCGGTGCCAAGGGTATCAAGGCGCGGGATACCTTTATCGGTATGCTCGTCGGTATCCTGGTGCTGGTGCCGACCTGGCTGGCGCTGACCCGCATTCACGGCTTTTCCGCCGACGGTCCCTACCTGATGCTGTTCGTGATGGTGCTGATCTGGGCGGCGGACAGCGGCGCCTACTTCGTCGGCCGCAAGCTGGGTCGGCATAAACTGGCGCCGGCGGTGAGCCCCGGCAAGACCGTCGAAGGCGTCGTCGGCGGCTTGGTCGCGGCGGGTCTGTTCTCGCTCATCGCCGCCTTCGGTTTTGAGTTGCCGCTGTTGGGTATCGCCGGTTTTGTCCTCTTGTCCCTGGTGGTGGTGCTGTTTTCCATCGTCGGTGATCTGTTCGAAAGTCTGGTCAAGCGCCGCGTCGGCGTGAAGGACAGCGGCCAATTGCTGCCCGGCCACGGTGGTATGCTGGATCGTATCGATAGCCTGACCGCGGCGGCACCCATTTTCGCCCTGGGCTTGAGCCTGTTCGGAGGGGCACGATGATCGGCGTTACCGTACTCGGATCCACCGGCTCCATCGGCGTCAGCACCCTGGATGTGATCGCGCGCCATGACGATCGCTATCGTGTTGTGGCCCTGAGCGCCAACAGCGACGCCGACCGAATGGCGGCGCAATGCCGTGAATTCCAGCCGGATTACGCGGTGATGGCCGATGAGGCGGCCGCCGAGGCCTTGGCGCTGCAGTTGCAGCAGACCGGCCTGGAGACCGAGGTGCTGGCCGGTGAAGAGGGGCTGGTCAAGGTGGCGAGCTTGGCCGAGACCGATTGCGTCATGGCCGCCATTGTCGGTGCCGCCGGGCTGTTGCCGGCATTGGCGGCGGCGCGTGCCGGCAAGCGTATCCTGTTGGCGAATAAAGAGGCGTTGGTGGTCTCGGGCCAGATCTTAATGGACGCGGTGCGTGAGAATGGCGCCGTGTTGTTGCCGGTGGATAGCGAGCATAATGCCGTGTTCCAGTGTATGCCGCCCGGTTACAGCGGCGATATGCTTCACGACGGTGTGCGGCGCATTTTGCTGACCGCGTCCGGCGGTCCGTTTCGCAGTGTCGATCTGGCCGAGCTCGAGGCCGTGACACCGGACCAGGCCTGCGCCCATCCCACGTGGGTGATGGGACGCAAGATCTCGGTGGATTCGGCCACCATGATGAACAAGGGCCTGGAGGTGATCGAGGCGCGTTGGTTATTCAACGCCGAACCGGAGCGGATTCAGGTGGTCATACACCCGCAGAGTGTGATCCATTCGCTGGTGGAATACGTGGACGGCTCGGTGCTGGCGCAGTTGGGCAGTCCCGACATGCGTACACCGATCGCCAATGCCCTGGCCTGGCCCGAGCGCATTGCCGCCGGCGTCAATCAGCTGGACCTGTTCGAAGTGGCGCGCTTGGACTTTGAGGCGCCCGACTTCGCGCGTTTCCCTTGTCTGCGCCTGGCCTACGAGGCCTTGGAGCGGGGCGGCAGCGCCTCGGCGGTATTGAACGCCGCCAATGAAGTGGCCGTTGCCGCCTTCCTCGACGGCCGTCTCAAGTTCACCGCCATCGCCGCCGTGGTGGAGCAGACATTGAATGCATTGCCGCCTGCTGCGGCGGATTCCTTGGAGCAGGTGCTGGATGCCGATCGCGAAGCGCGCGCATTCGCCGGGCGCTTGATTAATTAAATAATAGAATTATCTATGGGCACAATTTTATCGTCAGTCTTTTTCTTCATCGTCGCGCTCGGCATCCTGGTCACGGTGCATGAATTCGGCCATTTCTGGGTGGCCCGCAAAGCGGGCGTCAAGGTGCTCCGTTTTTCCGTCGGCTTCGGCAAACCGCTGTGGAGCAAGACCGCCGGTCCGGATCAGATCGAATACGTGATCGCCGCCATTCCCCTGGGGGGGTATGTGCGCATGCTGGATGAACGCGAAGGCGAAGTGGCGCCGCATGAACTGCATCGCGCCTTCAATCGCCAACCCCTGGGCAAACGCTTCGCCGTGGTGCTGGCCGGACCGTTGTTCAATTTCATTCTGGCCATCATCGCCTACTGGCTGATTTTCGTGTTGGGCGTCACCGGCATGAAGCCCATCGTTGGGACAGTTGCTGAAGATTCCATCGCCGCCCAGGGCGGCATGCAGGCCGGTGATCGAATCGTCGCCGTCGGCGGCCGCGAGACGCCCACTTGGTCGGTGGTGGTGGTGTCCATGTTGGAGCATGCCCTGGACAGCGGTGAGGTGGTTATGCGGGTAGCGCCGGCGCAGAGCGACGCCGAGACCCAACGGGTAATCCGCTTCGACAAGATCCCGGAAGACCTGAATCGCGGCGGGCTGCTGGACTTTATCGGCATTCGTCCCTATCGTCCGTTGATTCCCGCCTTGATCGGTAAGTTGGCGCCCAACGGGGCGGCGGAGCGCGCCGGGCTTGAGGTGGGTGACAGAGTGGTCGCCGCCGACGGGGAGGCGATCAAGGATTGGGAGCAATGGGTGGATTATGTGCGCGCCCGTCCCGAACAGACGATAAATGTCGGCGTCGAACGCGACGGCGAACGGATTAATCTGGATTTGACCCCGGCCCGCGTCGAAGGGGATGTGGGCAAGATCGGTGCCGGCGTGCGGCTGCAGGAGTTGCCCGAGGAGTTGAAGTCCGAGGTGCGTTACGGTCCGGCCGAGGCGCTATTGAGCGCGACGGTGAAGACCTGGGATATGTCCATTCTGACCTTGCGCATGCTGGGCAAGATGGTGACCGGCGATGTCTCCCTGTCTAACCTCAGCGGTCCGTTGAGTATCGCGCGTTACGCCGGCTATTCCGCCAGCGCCGGTTTTGTCTCTTTCTTAACCTTTCTGGCGGTGGTCAGCATCAGCCTGGGGGTGTTGAATTTATTGCCCGTGCCCATGCTCGACGGCGGCCATTTAATGTACTACATAGTCGAGTTTTTCAAGGGCAGTCCGGTATCAGATGCGGCCCAGATCACGGGCCAGAAGATCGGTATTGCTTTGCTGTTAGGGATGATGTTGCTTGCCTTTTATAACGATATTCTTCGGTTCTTTGTCAGTTAAAGCCGCAATGAGACGAGCGCTAACCTTGTTGTTGATGTGTCTTGCCCTCGCTTGGACGAGTCTTGCCGCCGCTTTTGAAGAGTTTTCGGTCGACGACATCAAGGTGCAAGGGCTGCAGCGCATCAGCGAAGGGACGGTATTCAATTATCTGCCGGTCGAGATCGGCGATCGCATCGGCGAAGCCACCACCCAGCAGATCATTTCGGCCCTGTATAAGACCGGTTTTTTCAAGGATGTGGTGCTGCTGCGCGACGCCGATACCCTGATCGTCAAGGTGCAGGAACGTCCTTCCATCGCCTCCATTACCATCAGCGGCAACAACGAGTTGGGCACTGAGGATTTGCAGGAAGGCCTGAAAAAGGCCGGCTTGGTGGAAGGGCGGATTCTGGACGCCTCGCTGCTGGACCGGATCAAGCAGGACCTGCAACGCCAATATTTCGTGCGCGGCTACTATGCCGTGGAGATCGAGACCGTGGTCGACGAGACCGGTGAAAACCAGGTCGACGTCACCATCAATATTCAAGAAGGCGAAGTGGCCCTGATTCGAAAGATCAATATCATCGGCGCCGAGGCCTTTGCCGAAGAAGAATTGCTGGATGAGTTTGAGCTTGGTATCCCCGCCTTTTATGCCGTGTTCAGCGACCGCGATCAATACTCGCGCCAGAAACTGTCGGCCGATATCGAGACCCTCAAGTCGTATTACCTGGACCGCGGCTATATCAACTTCAATGTCGAGTCCACCCAGGTCACTATCACACCGGAAAAGAAGGCCGTGTTTATCACCCTCAATATTCATGAGGGGGAACAATTTACTATCGAGTCCATTGAGCTGGCCGGTGATCTGATCGTGCCCCGTGAGGAATTGCAGGCGCTGGTCGACCTGCAGCCCGGCGACGTGTTTTCGCGCCGTGAAGTGAATGCCGTCAGCAGCGCCATCACCGAGCGCCTCGGCAATGAGGGTTACGCCTTTGCCAACGTGAATGCCATACCCGAGATCGATAACGAAAATCGGGAGGTGGCCCTGACCTTTTTTGTCGACCCCGGTAAGCGTGTTTATGTGCGGCGCATCAATATCACCGGTAACGAAAAGACTGAAGACGAGGTCATCCGGCGCGAATTCCGGCAAATGGAAGGGGCGTGGGTGTCGACCAGCAAACTGAATCGTTCACAGGTGCGCGTGCAACGCTTGAGCTATCTGGATCAGGTGACCCTGGAAACACCCATGGTGCCGAACAGCAGCGATCAGGTTGACGTCAATATGTCGGTCACCGAACGGCCGTCGGGCAGCTTGATGCTGGGCGTGGGGTATTCCGGGGGTGAAGGGATGCTGTTCAATGCCAGTGTCAGCCAGGAGAACTTTCTCGGCACCGGCAAGCGCGTCAGCACCGAGGTCAATACCAGCGCGGCCAACAAGATCTACAGTTTTTCCCATACCAATCCCTATTACACCCTGGACGGTGTGAGTCGCAGTGTGCGCCTGTCCTATCGCAAGACCGATGCCGCCGAGGCCAACCTGGCCAACTACATCGCCAATGTCTGGGGTGGTTCCATAACCTACGGGATTCCCATGTCGGAATACGATACGCTACGTCTCGGCGTCGGCTATGACAACACCGAGATCGAAACGACTGTGTTTACGCCACCGTCGTATATCGATTTTCTGGCCGCCAACAGTGATGATTTCGATGTCTACAAGCTGAGTCTGGGCTGGACTCACGATACCCGCAACAAGACCGTCTTCGCCACGCAAGGGGTGGTGCAGTCGCTGACCACGGACGTGGCCCTGCCCGCCGGTGGATTGACCTTCTACAAGGTGACGTCCAAGACGCGCTGGTTCCATCCGCTGTCCAAGCGCTACACCGCCTCTTTGGAGTTGGAGCTGAATCACGGCGACAGCTACGGTGACACCACCGAACTGCCGTTTTTTGAGCGTTTTTACGCCGGCGGCGCCCATTCGGTGCGAGGCTATCGCGCCAATACGCTGGGGCCGCGCGAGAATGATGTAAACTTGGGGGGTGATTTTCGCGTGGTCGGCAGCGCCGAGCTGATTTTCCCGCCACCGTTTTCCGAACAGAACAGCACGGTCCGTATGAGTGTGTTCTGGGACATCGGTAGTGTCTTCGACGAGATCAACAAGTACGAAAGTTCGGAGTTGCGACAATCCGCCGGCGTGTCGCTGATTTGGTTGTCACCCATTGGGCCGTTATCATTCAGTTTGGCCAGACCTTTGAATGATGAGCCCGGAGACAGAACTGAGCCGTTCCAGTTCACCTTGGGCACACTCTTTTAATTCAGGAGGACGTTGTTTTGAAAAAACTCACCGCGAATCTATTGATGTTGGTTGCCTTGCTGGCGCCGTTTGCCGCGGGCGCCGCCGATCTCAAGATCGGCTTTGTCAATGGCACCCGTCTGGTGGAGGAATCACCCCAGGCCCAGGCCGCCGCCGAGCGCATCAAGAAAGAATTCGATCCGCGCCAGCAGGAAATCCTCGAGGCCCAGCAGCAGTTGCGCCAGCGCGAGGAGCAGTTTCTCAAGGACAGCGCCTTCATGAGCGCCGACGAGAAACAGAAAAAGGAACGCCAAATCGTGTCGGCGCAGCGGGAATTGCGTTTGCGAGAGACCGAATTGCGCGAGGATTTCACCATCCGCCGTAACCAGGAAATGGCCAAGGTGTGGGAGGTGTTGCGCGACAGTATTCAGAGTTACGGCAAGGATCACAATTTCGATCTGATCCTGTTCGAGGGTGTCTCCTATGCCAGCCCCGAGGTCGATGTGACCGACAAGATTCTCGAACGTCTGAAATAAGCGGGCGGCGCGGTGGCGATGACCCTGGCTGAAATCGCAGCGCGCTTAGCGTGCGAGCTGCACGGCGACGGCGCGTGTCTGATCCGCGGCGTCGCGACCCTGCAAAACGCCACGCCGGGCCAGATCGCGTTTCTCGCCAACCGCCGTTACCGCCGTCATCTGGCGACCACCCGGGCCAGCGCCGTCATCCTCGCCGCGGACGATCTGGACGCCTGCCCGGTGAGCGCCTTGGTCTCCGAGAACCCGTATCTCGTGTATGCGCGGGTGACGGCCTTGCTGAATCCGCCCGCGCCGGTGCCGAACGGTTGCCATCCCTCCGCCGTCATTGAACCCGGCTGTCACATAGACCCCAGTGCCGCCATCGGCGCCCACTGTGTTATCGGTGCCAATGTCACCATTGGCGCCGCTGCGGTGATTGGTCCGGGTTGTGTCATCGGCTGTGGCGCTGCCATCGGCGACGCTACCCGGCTGACGGCCAATGTGTCCATCGGCGACGGTGTCAGCATCGGCCGCCGGTGCTTGGTGCAGCCCGGCGCGGTGATCGGCAGCGACGGCTTCGGCTATGCCCAGGATAAGGCCGCCTGGGTTAAGGTGCCGCAGCTGGGCGGCGTGGTGGTCGGCGATGACGTGGAGATCGGCGCCAACACCACCATCGATCGCGGCGCCCTGGAGGATACGGTGATCGAGGACGGTGTGATCCTGGACAATCAGATCCAGATCGCCCACAACGTGCGTATCGGCGCCCACACCGCCATCGCCGGCGCCACCGCCATCGCCGGCAGCACCCGCATCGGCAAGCGTTGCCAGATCGGCGGCGCGGTGGGCATCGTCGGCCATCTGGAGATCGTGGACGATGTCTACATTACCGCTATGAGTCTGGTCACTGGTAATATTAGACGGCCCGGCCTGTATTCCTCCGGGACCCCGCTGGCCGACAATAAGGAATGGCGCCGCAATGCCGCCCGCTTCGGCCAGCTAGACGACATGGCCCGCCGGCTCAAGGCCCTGGAAAAAAAGCTTGAAGATAACTGAACGCTATTGGGAAAATGGATAATGCAAGAAGGTAATGACTCATTGAACAGCATGGATATTTATGAGGTGCTCAAGCACCTGCCGCACCGTTATCCCTTTCTGCTGGTAGACCGGGTTATCGACTACAAGGTGAACGACTATCTCACCGCCATCAAAAATGTCTCCTACAACGAACCTTGTTTCCCCGGCCATTTTCCCCATCGGCCGGTGATGCCGGGAGTATTGATTCTCGAAGCCTTGGCCCAGGCCACCGGTATTCTGGCCTATAAGTCCACCGCCCAGACGCCGACGGAAAAGTCGCTGTACTATTTCGTCGGTATCGACAAGGCGCGCTTTAAGCAGCCCGTGGTGCCCGGCGATCAGCTTACCCTGGAGGTGAAGCTGACGCGCACCCTGCGCGGCATTTGGAAATTCGACGGCCTCGCCTGTGTCGACGGCAAGGTGGTGTGCGAGGCTGAATTGATGTGCGCTGAAAGGGATGTGTAGTTGTGATAGATGAGCGCGCCATCGTCGATGCCAAGGCCAGCGTTGCAGACGATGTCAGCATTGGTCCGTATTCCATCATCGGTCCTGATGTGGAGATCGGTGCCGGTACCTGGGTCGGCCCACATGTGATCATCAAAGGGCCTTGCCGCATTGGTCAGGACAACCGCATTTTCCAATTCAGCTCCATCGGAGAAGAGCCGCAGGACAAGAAATACAATGGCGAGCCCACCCGCCTGGAGATCGGCGACCGCAATGTGATCCGTGAATACTGCACCCTCAATCGCGGCACCGCGCAAGGCCTGGGCTACACCCGCGTCGGTAACGATAATTGGATTATGGCCTATGTCCATGTCGCCCACGACTGCATGGTCGGCGACAACACCATCTTCGCCAACAACGCCACCCTGGCGGGGCACGTCAACATCGAGGATTACGCCATCTTGGGCGGCGCTTGCCTGATTCACCAGTTTTGCACCATCGGTACCCACAGTTTCATCGGCATGGGCAGTGCCATCGCCAAGGATGTGCCGCCGTATTTGATGGTGTCGGGCCAGCCGGCCCAGCCTCACGGTCTGAACGCGGAAGGCTTGCGCCGCCGCGGTTTCAGCCCCGAGGCCATCAAGGCCTTGCGGCGGGCCTACAAAATCGTGTACCGCTCTGGTCTTACCGTCACCAAGGCCTTGGAACAACTGGCCGAGTGCAAAGACGCGTTCGCCGAGGTCGCTGCGTTCGCCGAGTTCATCGCCCAATCCGAGCGTGGTATCGTCAGATAAAGGGTCTATTCACAGGCCCTAACAAGCTACCCAAAGGTCAATGAAAATAGGCATTATCGCAGGCGAGGCATCGGGGGATCTGCTTGCCGCCGGATTGATCACAGCGATCAAGGCCGAACATCCCGACGCGCAATTCGAAGGTATCGCCGGCCCGGCCATGGTCGAGGCCGGTTGCCGTGCCCTGTATCCGGCGGAAAAACTGGCCGTGATGGGACTGGTGGAGGTGCTGGCGCACTACCGTGCGCTGAAACGCATCCAAACCAGCGTGGTGGAACACTTCAGCCGTCATCCGCCCGATGTCTTCGTCGGAGTGGACGCGCCGGATTTCAATCTCACCGTTGAACGCAAGCTCAAGGCGCGCGGCATCAAGACCGTGCACTATGTCAGCCCCTCGGTGTGGGCCTGGCGCCAGTACCGGGTGAAGAAGATCGCGCGCGCCGTGGACTTGATGCTGACCCTGTTCCCCTTCGAGGCCGAGTTTCACCGCCACCATGGGGTGAAGGTGGAATTCGTGGGCCATCCCCTGGCGGAGATGATCCCGCTGCAGGCCGATGTCGCCGCCGCCCGCCAGCGGTTGGCGCTGCCGCAGGACAAAAAGCTCGTGGCCTTGCTACCGGGCAGTCGCATGTCCGAGGCCAAGCAGTTGGCCGGCTTGATGCTCGACGCGGCAGGCCGGGTGGCGGCAGAGCACCCCGGTGTCGAGTTCGTCATGCCCTTGGCTACGCCCGCCATCCGCAGTTACGTAGAGGCGCTGCGCGATGACTCGGCGGACGGCCCCGCCTTTCACCTGGTCGATGGTCGTTCGCGCGAGGTGATGGCCGCGGTGGATGTGATCCTGCTGGCCTCCGGTACCGCGGCGCTGGAGGCCATGCTGTTCAAGAAACCCATGGTGGTAAGCTATAAACTCGCCCCCTTGACTTATGCCATCGTGCGGCGCCTGGTCAAGACAGCCTATGTCTCCCTGCCCAATATTCTGGCCGGGGAGGAGTTGGCAAAGGAGCTGATTCAAGCCGAGGCCACGGCCGCCAATATGGCCGCCGAGGTGCTTCGATTGTTGCGCGATGAGGACGCCGCCGCGGCCATCGGTGAGCGCTTCACCCGGATTCATCGCACCCTTAAACAGGACGCCAGCCGCAAGGCCGCCCGGGCGGTGCTGGAATTAACCGCCGCCGGCGTCGCAACGGATTCACCCAGCTGATGAAAATGCCAATGCACAAATCTACTAACAAGTCTTTCATGATGAGTACCGATGTGCCGAAACCGCTGGCCGCAGGGCCGCGGCCGTCGAGCGTAGCGGGACGTGTTCACAGCCTGTGTCAGAACATGGGTATTCATCACTTAAGTCGTGCGCGTATGTTACGAAGGTTCATTCCCAGTTTGATCGGGGTCGTGCTGTTGTCCGCCTGCGGCGTGGACAAGGAGCATCCCAAATACGATCAGCGTCGCTATGATGAATTACAGCGGGCCAATTGCCATGACATGGCCTCGGTCTTGTCATCCAGACTGTTGATGGAGACGCCTGAGGAGTTTGATACGGCCCTGAAACGTTGTCAGGACACCAAAAGCCTGAGCTTCGAGGAGTACCAGGCGCTGGCGGATTACGGCCGCGAAACGGGTGAATGGGATATCTATGCCGTCTATCCGGAGAAGCGCTCCAGCACGGCGCCCACGCACGCGAATCCTGCGCCTGAGCCGCAACCCCGGTGAGAAATGCGGGCTAGCTCACATTCAGAACTCGAATAATCGATCATCAATCAGACAACAAAATGAGTTTTACACGCCTGTCACTGCGTACCGTTATGGTCATCTTCATGGCGCTGACCAGTATGATTTTGGTGCTGGTAGCGTGGGAGGTGTATCGTGATTCCGCCCTCGACAGCCAGCGCCAGTCCTTGCAAGAGGTGCTGGCGCGCGAGACCGAACGGGTAATGCAGCAGGTGCGCGAAGCCAGCGCTGAACTGGCGGCGGCGATCCAAACCGACGCCGACTTTCGGCAGGCCTTGGCGGCGCAGGATAATGACCGCCTGGCGCAGATACTGGGGCAGCAGTTTCAGCGCTACCATGTCACCTCCGGCGTGCTCAATCTGGTGCAGCTCTATGCCTACGACACGTCCTACGAGGTGGTCGCCTGGTCTCAGCTCGGACCTTCGGCACGGGGCGAGGTCGGCATCATTTGCCAAGAACTGCTGGCGCGGGCCAGACAGCGGCGCGGCGCCGAGCATATCAAGATCCTTTCAGGGTTGTGCCAATGGAAAGGGCGCGCCTATTTTTCCCTCATCGTGCCCGTCGGCGGTATCCAACAGCAGGGCTATCTGCAGTTGGTCACGGACCCGTTGGCGAACATGGTCAATCTGGAACAGTTTCTCGACATGCCCGTCAGGCTCAGTTCGGTCAACGGCGATCGGGTCTACCGCTCTCATGCCTGGCGCGGCGGCGCGGCGGGCCAGGACTTTATCACCGCCCATTACTGGCTGCAGGGCGGCGCTGGGGGGCGCCTGACCCAGGTCAGTGTGCAGCACGATCTGGACCTGTTCAACCAGCAGGTAACGGAGAGCCGCAATCTGCTCATGACCCTGGCCGGCGTGATCACCTTAGTGATGGTGCTGTTCACCCTGTGGGTGTTGCAGCAGTCCATGCTTCGCCCCATGCGTGCCTTTATCAATCAGCTCAACCTGGTGCGCAGCGATCGACGCAATCTGGGCAGGCCTATCGAGTTGCCCGCCAACGCCGAGCTGCGTGAGCTGGTACAGGTGTTCAACGACATGAGTCGGGAACTGGCCGTTGCCTATGAGGAATACGAAGACCTGGCCTTCACCGATCAGCTCACCGCGCTGCCCAACCGTGCCCTGTTTCTCGACCGTTTGAGGCAGCTCATCCTGCTGAGCAAGCGCAAGAGCGAGCGTTTCGGCGTCATGCTGTTGGATCTGGATAGTTTCAAGGAGGTCAACGATACCCTGGGGCACCATCTGGGGGATGAATTGCTCAGGCACATCGCCCTGCGCCTGCAGCGTATCCTTCGCGCCTCCTCCACCATCGCCCGCGTGGGCGAAGACAATACCGGCGAAGAGCCGGGCAAGGCCCTGCTGGAGGCGGAAGAGACCACCGTCGCCCGTCTCGGCGGCGACGAGTTCGCCTTTCTGCTGCCCAACCTGGGCGGTGTGGACGGGGCGGTCGCTGTCGCCCGGCGCGTGACCGAGGCGCTGGAAGCGCCGGTGGACGTGGACGGCAATTTGATCGTGGTCGCGGGCACCTTGGGCCTGGCGATGTTTCCGGAGCATGGCGACAGTGCCGAGACCCTGCTGCGCCGCGCCGATGTGGCGCTCTACGTGGCCAAGCATATCCAAAGCGATTTCTCCGTCTATGATCCCGCTTATGACCGCAACAGCGTCAAGCAGCTGGCGTTGAAGGCGGAACTGCGCAGCGCCATCGATGATGATCAGCTGCTGCTCTATTACCAGCCCAAGCTCGATCTGGAGAAGGGCTGTGTCGCCTCGGTGGAGGCGCTGGTGCGCTGGCAGCACCCAGAACAGGGCTTGATACCGCCCAATCAGTTCATTCCCATGTCGGAACAGCGCGGCCTGATCGGGCCGCTGACCGAGTGGGTAATCCACACGGCCTTGCAGCAACACCGCAGCTGGCAGGAGCAGGGCATTGATGTGAAAATCGCCGTCAATCTTTCCTCGCGGGTGTTATATGACTTGTCGCTGCCCGCTAAGGTCGAACAGGCGCTGGTCAAGGCCCAATTGTCGCCTGCGGCCCTGGCGCTGGAGATCACCGAAGAGGCCACCATGCTGGATCCGGAGCGTGCCATGATCATCCTGCAGCGGCTCAACGAAATGGGTATCTCCCTCTCCATCGACGATTTCGGCACCGGTCATTCCTCGCTCAGCTATCTCAAGCGCCTGCCGGTGGATGAGATCAAGATCGACCGCTCCTTCGTCATGGAAATGGAAAGCTCGGACAATGATGCCAAAATCGTGCATGCCACCATCGATCTGGCCCACAACCTGGGTCTGAAGGTGGTGGCCGAAGGGGTGGAATCGGAGCATATCCTGAGCATGTTAAAGACGCTCAACTGCGATTACGCCCAGGGCTTTCATTTGAGCCGGCCGGTGGCCGCCGACGACTTGGTGAAATGGTTGGCGGTTTCCGAATATCGTTGCGGCATATAAAATCACAAATCACGAAGGGAGGATAAATGGAACTGGGGAGAATGCTGATCGCAGGCGTGGATGAAGTCGGGCGCGGCCCCCTGGCCGGGCCGGTGGTGACGGCGGCGGTGATTCTGGACCCGGACATGCCCATCGACGGGCTGGTGGATTCCAAGCTGTTGCGCCCGGAGCGCCGCGAGGCATTGGAGCCCTTGATCAAGCAGCATGCCCTGGCCTGGGCGATCGGCCGCGCCGATGTAGATGAGATCGACAGCCTCAATATCCTGCACGCCACGATGCTCGCCATGCAGCGCGCCGTGGCCGGCTTGGCGCTGCGTCCGGCACGGGTGCTGGTGGACGGCGACCGTTGTCCGGATTTCGGCTGTCCCGCCGAGGCGGTGATCAAGGGTGACCAAAGTGTAGCGGCCATCTGTGCCGCCTCCATTCTGGCCAAGGTGTGCCGCGACCGAGAAATGATCGAACTGGATGGACTCTATCCCGGCTACGGCTTGGCCAGTCACAAGGGCTATGGCACCAAACAGCACCTGGAGGCGCTGCAATCGCACGGGGTGAGCGTGATCCATCGGCGCAGTTTCGGTCCGGTGCAGCGCTTGCTTTAAGCACCGCCGCGCAGTTCACGGCTTATGACAATAATGTAATTAATACATTCAGTTACCTGTAGTTGTTCGTGTTGTTTATTGAAATCTTTCGTCGCCACATGCGTTTTTTGCTGACGCGTATTTAGGTTAATATGAGCGCCATGCCCGCACCCTCATTCATCCATTTGCGCGTCCACAGCGAATACTCGCTGGTCAACGGCATCACGCGCATCAAGCCCTTGGTCAAGGCCGCCCGGGCGGCGCCTGAAGCCCATCATGGGGGCGGACTTGTGGCTGTTCGAGGACGAGAATCATGGCCAACTCAGCCGTCTGGTGTTGCTGTGTCAGAACCGCGCGGGCTACCTCAATCTCAGCCGTCTCATCACGCGCGCCTATCGCGAAGGCCAGCACCGCGGCATGGCCACCATCCAGCGCGCTTGGCTCGAGGGCAGCAGTGACGGTCTAATCGCCCTGTCCGGTGGGCGGCAAGGCGATGTGGGTCAGCAATTGATCAGTGGCCACCCGGAGCAGGCCGCCAAACTCCTGGCCGACTGGCAGCGCCTGTTTCCGCAGCGCTATTACCTGGAGCTGCAGCGCACCGGCCGCGAAAACGAGGAGTTTTATATCCAGCAGGCCGTGGCCCTGGCGAGTCAGGCCGAGGTGCCGGTGGTGGCCACCAACGATGTGCATTTCCTCAAGCGCGAGGATTTCGAGGCCCACGAGGTGCGCGTCTGCATCCATGACGGCCGCACGCTGGACGACAAACGCCGGCCCAAGCACTATTCCGACCAGCAGTATCTGCGCACCCCCGAGGAGATGGTGGAACTGTTCAGCGACATCCCCGAGGCGCTCGAGAACACGGTGGAGATCGCGCGGCGCTGCAATCTGCCCCTGACCCTGGGCAAGTATGTACTGCCCGATTTCCCTATTCCCGGCGGCATGACCGAGGATGAGTATTTCCGCCAGCGCGCCCGCGACGGTCTGACGCAGCGCCTGCGCCTGCTGTTCGACCCGGCGGCGCCCGACTTCGAGCAACGCTGCCGGCCCTATTGGGAGCGCCTGCAGATCGAGCTGGACGTGATCCTGGGGATGGGCTTTCCCGGCTACTTTCTGATCGTGTCCGACTTCATCGCCTGGGCCAAGCGCAACGGCATCCCGGTGGGGCCGGGGCGCGGCTCGGGCGCCGGTTCCCTGGTGGCCTATGCGCTATTAATAACCGACCTAGATCCATTGGCATACGACCTACTCTTCGAGCGATTTCTCAACCCTGAGCGGGTCTCCATGCCCGATTTCGATGTCGACTTCTGCATGGACCGGCGCGACGCGGTCATCGACTACGTGGTGCAGACCTATGGCCGCGACCAGGTCTCCCAGATCATCACCTACGGCTCCATGGCGGCCAAGGCCGTGGTGCGCGACGTGGGCCGTGTCTTCGGTCATCCCTACGGCCTGGTGGACCGCATTGCCAAGCTGATCCCCTTCGAGATCGGCATGACCCTGGAGAAGGCCCTGCAACAGGAAGAGCAGCTGCGTGAGCTGTGCGAGCAGGACGAGGACGTCAACACCCTGATCGAAATGGCCCGCGCCCTGGAGGGTACGGCGCGCAACGCCGGCAAGCATGCCGGCGGCGTGGTGATCGCGCCCACGGCGCTGACCGATTTCTGCCCGCTCTATTGCGAGCCCGGCGGCGCCAACCTGGTCACCCAGTTCGACAAGGACGATGCCGAGGCGGTGGGCCTGGTCAAGTTCGACTTCCTCGGCCTGCGCACCCTGACCATCATCGACTGGGCTCTGAAGGCGGTCAATGACCTGCGGCAAAAGCAGGGCGAGGCGCCGCTGGATATCACCCAGCTGCCCCTGGATGACGAACAGAGTTTCCGCCTGCTGAAGAACTGCGAGACCACCGCCGTGTTCCAGCTCGAGTCGCGCGGCATGAAGGACCTGATCAAACGCCTGCAGCCCGACAGCTTCGAAGACATCATCGCCCTGGTGGCGCTCTTTCGCCCCGGCCCGTTGGAGTCGGGCATGGTGGACGATTTCATCAACCGTAAGCACGGCCGCGCCCGGGTGGAGTATCCCTTCCCGGAGACCGAGGAGATCCTCGGCCCCACCTACGGGGTCATCGTCTACCAGGAACAGGTCATGCAGATCTCCCAGGTCATCGGCGGCTACTCCCTGGGCGGCGCCGACCTGCTGCGCCGCGCCATGGGCAAGAAGAAACCCGAAGAGATGGCCAAGCAGCGCAAGCTCTTCATGGCCGGGGCGCAGAAGGGCGGCTTCGACACCGAAAAGGCCGGCGCCCTGTTTGACTTGATGGAGAAGTTCGCCGGGTACGGCTTCAACAAATCCCACTCCGCCGCCTACGCCCTGGTCTCCTACCAGACCATGTGGCTCAAGGCCCATTACCCGGCCGCCTTCATGGCGGCGGTGCTGTCCGCGGATATGGACAACACCGACAAGGTGGTGATGCTCATCGAGGAATGTCGTCAGATGCAGCTCACCGTGCAGACGCCCGACATCAACCGCTGCATGACCAAGTTCACGGTGGCCGATGATGGCTCGGTGCTTTACGGTCTGGGGGCGATCAAAGGGGTGGGCACGGGGGCCTTGGAGGCCATCATCGCGGAACGCGAAGACCACGGTGCGTTCCGCAATCTGTTCGATTTCTGCAAGCGTATCGATTTGCGCAAGGCCAACCGCCGTCTGCTGGAGGCCCTAATCCGCGCCGGTGCCCTGGACCGGCTCGGTCCCAATCGCGCCACCCTGATGGCTTCATTGCCGGCGGCCATCCAGACCGCCGAGCAGTTTCATCAAAATCGTAATGCCGGCGTTTCCGACATGTTCGGCTTCGATGCGCCGCAGCCGGATGACGCCCTGGTGGACTTCGTCCACGCACAGGATTGGCCCGATAAGCTGCGGCTGCAGGGGGAAAAAGAGACCCTGGGGCTGTATCTGACCGGGCATCCCATCGATCGTTACGAGACCGAATTGGAACGCTTCGTCAGCTGCCGCCTGGCCGGGCTCAACCCGGATCGCAATCAGACCGTCATCATCGCCGGCCTGGTGGTGGCGGTACGCACCATGAACACCAAGCGTGGCGACCGGATCGCCTTCGTCACCCTGGATGATCGCACCGGCCGCATTGAGACGGCGGTGTTCTCCGAGGGCTATCAGAAATACCGTGACCTGCTGGTCAAAGACCGGGTGCTGGTGGTGGAGGGCACGGTCAGCGTGGATGAATACTCTGGCGGTTTTCGCATGAGCAGCGACCATGTCTATGAGTTTGAGCAGGCGCGCGAGCGTTTCGCCAAGCGCCTGGAGATCCGCATCGGCCCCGAGCAGGCCGCCAACGGCTTCGTCGATTCCCTGGGGCAAATCCTCAAGCCCTTCAACGAGGGCGGCTGTCCGGTGTGGCTGGATTACGCCGGCCAGGGCGCCCAGGTCAAACTGGTGTTGGGTAACGCCTGGCAGGTCCGGCCCACCGACGAACTGCTGCTGCGTTTGGGCGAGTTGGCCGGGAATGACCATGTCAACCTGGTCTATGCTTGACGCGTGTTTCCCCGCGTCCGTAAACCGTTTAGAATACTGCTCATTAACCAATTGACGGCCAAAGAGAATAATGCGTTTCCTAGATTTCGAACAACCCATCGCCGAACTTGAAGCCAAGATTGAGGAGCTGCGCAACGTCAGCAGCGACAACGATCTCAACATCTCGGAAGAGATCGGCCGCCTGGAAACCAAGAGCAGCAACCTGATCGACCAGATCTTTTCCAAGCTCAACGCCTGGCAGGTGTCGCAATTGGCACGTCACCCCAGCCGCCCGTATACCCTGGATTACATCGGGCAGATCTTTACCGACTTCGAGGAGCTGCACGGCGATCGCGCCTATGCCGACGACGCCGCCATCGTCGGTGGCGTGGCACGCCTGGACGGCAACCCGGTGATGATCATCGGTCAGCAAAAGGGCCGCGACACCCGGGAAAAGGTCAAACGTAATTTCGGTATGCCGCGCCCCGAAGGCTACCGCAAGGCCATGCGCCTAATGCATATGGCCGAGCGTTTCAAGCTGCCCATTCTCACCTTTATCGACACCCCCGGCGCCTATCCCGGCATCGGCGCCGAGGAGCGCGGTCAGAGCGAGGCCATCGCGCGCAACCTGTTCGTCATGTCGGAACTGAAGACGCCCATTATCTGCACCGTGATTGGCGAAGGCGGTTCCGGCGGTGCTCTGGCCATCGGCGTGGGCGATCGCGTGATGATGCTGCAGTACGCCACCTATTCGGTGATCTCGCCCGAGGGCTGCGCCTCCATCTTGTGGAAGAGCGCGGAGAAGGCCTCCGATGCGGCCGAGGCCCTGGGGCTGACCTCCGCCCGCTTGAAAGAGCTGGGCTTGATCGATCGCGTGATTGAAGAACCGCGCGGTGCCGCCCATCGCAATCCGGCGCAAATGGCCGCCAAGGTCAAACAAGCCCTGCTGGAAGAGCTGGATGCATTACAGAATATGGATACAGAGACTCTGCTGCGCCAGCGGTATGAGCGTTTGATGGGGTTCGGGCGCTACAACGAACGCAGTTGATAACGGAGACGTGCAGCGCCGCTCCCGCCCCTTTACCCCCGTCCTCATCCCCCCCTTTGAAAAAGGGCACCCGAAATTCGGGCATAAAGGGTTAGGGGGGATTTTAAGACGTTTAAATCCCCCTCGATCCCCCTTTACAAAAGGGGGAGGCCAAATCGTACAATGAGCCGGGCCAGGCCAGACATGCTTACCCCCGAGACATTGCAGCATGCAATGCCACCCTTGGCGCGCGACAAAGTTGTCTGGGTCGCCTACAGCGGCGGCTGCGACTCCCATGTCCTGCTGCATCTCCTGAGTCAGCTGCGCAAATCAGTGCCGTTCGAACTCAAAGCCGTCTATGTCGATCATGGTCTCAGTCCCAATGCCGCCCAATGGGGCGAGCACTGTCGCGTGGTGTGCGCAGAACTCGCAGTTGAAATTCTCACGCTCAATGTGGATGCCACCCCCCAAGACGGCGCAAGCCCCGAAGCCGCCGCGCGCCAGGCCCGCTATGCCGCCATCAAGACGCTGCTCAAATCCGGCGACACTCTCTGCACCGCCCATCACCAGGAGGACCAGGCCGAGACCCTGTTATTGCAACTGCTGCGCGGCGCCGGCCCCAAGGGCCTGGCCGGTATGCCGCCGAGTTCGCCACTGGGCCTCGCTACGCAAGTGCGACCATTGTTGGGTTTCAGCCAGACACAACTGCGCGACTACGCCGAACAATACGGCTTGCAGTGGATCGAAGACGAAAGCAACAGCGACACCGGCTTTAACCGCAACTACCTGCGCCACGAAATCCTGCCCCGTTTGCGTGAGCGCTGGCCCGCCAGCGACGCCACCATCGCCCGCAGCGCCGCTCACTGCGCCGAAGCCGCGCGGTTGATGGAGGTGTTGGCGGAGCAGGATTTCCAATCGGTCAAGTCTGTAAGCTCGACCGAACTGGAAATCGAAGCGCTGCTTCGACTCGAGAATGCACGGCAGAAAAACCTGCTGCGCTACTGGATTCATCAGGCAGGTTTGCCCCTGCCATCCGAGATTAAGCTGCAACACATTCTCAGCGACGTGCTGACAGCGGCGGAGGACAAGATGCCGCTGGTGGCCTGGCCCGGTGCCGAAGTGCGCCGTTATGACGGCCGGCTGTATGTGATGGCGCCGTTGCCGGAATTCGACACGACGCAGGTGATTGAGTGGGCCGATCTCAGTCGCCCGCTTGAATTACCTGACGGGTCAAGGTTGTGCTGCGAATCAAGCGATCAACGTCCGGCGCTGGACCTCAAGCGGCTGCGGCAGGGGAGGGTGACCGTTCAGTTTCGTCAGGGCGGGGAGAGATGCCGTCTTGTCGGCAGTCAGTATCACAAAAGCCTGAAGCAGGTCTTTCAGGAACGAGCTGTGCCGCCGTGGCGGCGATCCAGAATTCCGTTGCTTTACGTTGACGATATGCTGGTGGCGGTGGTTGGCGTATGCGTAACGGATGTGCTTTTTACCACAGAATTCGCCCACGGGTCGGTTGTTCGGCTATCTTGAGTGATTTTGTGGCGCTAAGCCGGTAATATCCTGGGCGTTTTTAATGGTTTGTGGTAGATTAGTAGCCGCTTAAGAACAATAAACATGCTGGTCGCTGTTGTTTATCGGGGGTCGGGAAGGGGTAGGCCTTTCGACTATTCTCCTGAATCCTTACAGGCGGCCAGACGAGTAGGGGGTCGCTGTAGTCATGTCTTTTTCTGCGCGTATTTGTGCTTCTTTTTTTTCGTTCCTTATTATTCTCTCCTTGTTTGCTTCCGAGGCATTGGCCGAAACCAGCGGTGGAATTTCGGGGACTGTAACGGCTGCCGATAGCGGTGAAGCCTTAAGCGATAGGTCGGTATACCTCTATCGCTTCGATGGTGGTTTCGTGTCCTGGGCAAATACGGACCCTAATGGCAATTTTCAATTTAACGATCTCGCTGCCGGTCCCTATTACCTGAGGGTGTGGGGAGAGGACTATATTGATGAGGTGTATTCCGGGGTGGAGTGCGTAGACCAGTGTGATGTCACAGCCGGGACGGCTGTCATGGTAACTGCAGGAGAGGTTTCTACCGGAATTGATTTTGTCTTGCGGCGTGGAGGGGTTATAAGCGGCACCGTGACCATGGCCGATACGGGAAACGCGCTTAGCGATCGATTCGTAACTGTCTATGACGCGCATGGAAATCAAGTTTGGTCTTTTGCAAACACTGACATTGACGGTGAATTCCAGCTCGTCGGGCTTCCCAGTGGTAGCTACTATGTGCAGGTCCATGGTCGGGACTATATTGATCAAGTGTACTCCGGGGTTGAGTGCGCAAAATATTGGTGTGATGTCACCGAGGGGAAGGCAGTTGCGGTGATCGCCGGGGAATCCGTTGCCGGCATCGATTTTACCCTTGATCGAGGGGGCTCCATCAGCGGCGTGGTAAAGGCGCTGGACACCGGCCTGCCCCTCGGCGGCCACTCTATCAAGATTTACGCCGAAGGCGAGGAGTCGGTCGTCGCGCACGAGTTTTCGGCACAGGATGACGGTAGTTATGCTGTCATGGGGCTGCCGGCAGGCGATTATTTCGTGGTCGCAGAGGGGGCCGGTGACTATATCGGGCAGTACTTCGGCGGCCCTCTCTGCGTAGGCTGGTGCTCCAGACCATCCGGCACCCTTGTCACCATTGTAAAAGGACAAGACAGTGCCGGCATCGATCTTCTGTTGACCAAGGGCGGTATGATCAGGGGGGTGGTCAGTTCTGCTGAAGGCGGGGCACCTGTCGTCAACGCAAGGGTCTCGGTGGGTGATGTCGCCGGGGGCTCGGTGTGGACTAACTCGCAGGGTGAGTATCAAATTGGCGGCCTGGTGACGGGTGACTACTATGTACAAGTCTCCACAAATGGGCACGGCGGCATGGCATACGGCGATGTGCCCTGCCCGAGCGTTGACTGTGATTTGTCCCAGGCCAGCACCGTTGAGGTGGTGCAGGGACAGATCGTTGACGGTATCAATATCACTATGGCGCCCACCGGCAGCATTGCCGGCACGCTGCGCGATCAAGCTACCGGCCTGGGCTTGGGCTATCAACTTGTCGAAGCCTATTCCTGGGATGGACGGCCTGCAGGCGACGCATGGACCAACGAGCGCGGGGCTTATCATATAGACGGGCTGTTGCCGGGCGCCTATTTTGTCGCCGGCCCGGTCAATAGTGATTATATCCGTACGATTCATGGCGGACCGGAGTGTTTAGGGCCGTGGCGCTGTATGCTGGTTCTAGCCACTGCCGTGGAGGTCCTCCCAGACCAGGACACTACCGGAATAGATCTGGTGTCGCGCAAAGGTGGCGAAATATCGGGTGTGGTGACAGATGCAGATTCCGGAACGCCCTTGTCCAATGTATATATCGAAGCGTATGGGGGAGCATACTCGGGAAATGCATATACGGATGGCCAAGGTGGATATCGCATCAGCGGACTGCCACCCGGCACCTACACAATCCTTGCCCATGACGGGCGAACGCATAGCCGACAGGCCTATGGTGACTATCCCTGCGACGGCTGCAATATCGAACTCCTGGACGACACCGGCATTAGCGTTACTACAGGCCAGAGCATTTCCGGAATCGATTTCGCATTAAATGCGAAACAGGTGCCGGATACCGGAATCAGCGGCAGGGTGATTGCGGGCGACACCGGGCGGCCGCTAAAAGGTATACACATAGGGATCAGGGACCCGGACGGCATGGGTGTCGCTAGTGCGGTGACGGATGGAGAGGGCCGTTATCGAGCCGCGCTGCCTCCCGGCGACTACTATGTTGAGGTTCATCCTAAAGAGTACGTTGCAGAACACTATGATGGGGCACCATGTCCGAACCATTTTTGCGATACGGTCGACGGCACGCTGGTTACCGTGGCCGCAGGTCAGCTCGTCACGAACATTGATTTCAGCTTGACCAAGGGAGGAATGATCTCCGGGACGGTGACTGCTATCGATGGCAAGTATCTCGGCAAATCTGTATACGTAAAGGTGGTTGATCTCGATGGCTGGTACGTTGCGAGTAGCTCGATCGATGCCATGGGTAGTTATCGTATCGTCGGCTTGCCGGCGGGGAACTATTTTGTGAGCGCCATATATTTTAGCAGTGCTCCCGTGCCACCTCTATATACGGGCAAGGTATACAAAGGCGAGGATTGTGTCCCGGGGTGTTTCAATGTGGTCAAGGGTACCCCCGTGCGCGTTGCCGAGGGCGCGTCAGTAGCGGGTATCGACTTCACCCTCCATCGCGCCGGCGCGATCAGCGGTACCGTCCGTGCCGCGGACACGGGCGCAACCGTCGCCCACGCGCGGGTTGAGGTCTATGACGGCGATTCCGAGTTGCTGCTTTCCGGCGTAGCGAATGCCCAGGGTGAATATCGCCTGGGGGGACTGCCCACCGGCCGGTATTATGTGAAGGTTGTACCCGTGGTTAAACGGCAGAATGGCCATGTATATTCCGCGCCGTTACCAGAAGCGGTTGATTATATGGCGACGCTGTTTGGTGATCTCCCCTGCGTCAATCTGTGTGATGTGACGCGCGGGGTCGCTGTGAGTGTCACCATGGGCGAGACCACGTCGAATGTGGATGTCGCGCTGAGTCGGGGAGATGGTATAGCCGGTAAAGTGATCACTGGGGAGACGGGGGTCGGGGTGCCCTATGTTCTTCTTTCGGTCTTCGATTCGGCCGGCACCTGGGTGGGATTTCAGGCCTGGACCGATGCCAATGGTGATTACCGGGTGCGCGGATTGTCGCCGGGTCGCTACTACCTTCTGGCCCTTGGGGCAGATAAGGAGGATAACCAACTTTTCGATAGGCTGCCCTGTTCCTCCGAGGAATGTGTGATTACCGATGGCACGGCCGTTGAGGTTGTCCGGGGCCGTGATACTACAGGTATTGATTTCGTGTTAGGCGGTGTGGTTGAGGAACAGCCGATTGACGCTGTGCCGGCTGACAGCGGTGGCGGCCTAATCGGTTGGCAGCTTCTGGTGTTGATGCTGTGTTGGATGTTGTATGCCCGTGCAGCATGCTTGCGGCGCGACCGCGCATGGTAGCGCTCCGATAACAGCGCCTTCCCGCCATCTCCGGATGACTGTTCCAGGGTGCCGGCGCAGAGGTTGACCGCCACGTTGATTTTATGCAGCTTCTCTTTTAGTTAGTCTGAAACTCTCAGTATTAGTGTTTTTGCATGTGTATATGTTCGCAGGGGCGGGGCTGGCTGTTTAACGCCTGCGCTGATTCATTCAGGTTGTCCCCCAAACGGGGGACGGGAGTTGGCCAGCCGAGCCAAGCAGGGCCGAGCCAATCGACCGAGTGACAGTCATCAGGAGGGGACAAGCGCCTGCGGGATGCATTGAGAACCCCCCCCGTTTCTGGTAGTCTGCACTCCCGTCTTGATGTTGTTTTTTGCGCGGCTCAGGTTTTCATAATTATATGACTAAGTTCATTTTTGTCACAGGCGGGGTGGTGTCGTCCCTGGGTAAGGGGATTGCCTCGGCCTCTCTGGCGGCCATTCTCGAAGCACGGGGTCTGAAGGTGACCCTGCTCAAGCTCGACCCCTATATCAATGTCGATCCCGGGACGATGAGCCCGTTCCAGCACGGTGAGGTCTATGTCACCGAGGACGGCGCGGAGACGGACCTGGATTTGGGGCATTACGAGCGCTTCGTGCACACCACTATGTTGCGCAGCAATAATTTCACCACCGGCCGGGTCTATGAAAACGTGATCCGCAAGGAGCGCCGCGGCGATTATCTGGGCGGCACGGTGCAGGTCATTCCCCATATCACCGACGAGATCAAGCGCTTGGTGGTGGAGGGCGCCGACGCCGCCGACGTGGCCATGGTGGAGATCGGCGGCACGGTGGGTGACATCGAGTCGCTGCCCTTCCTCGAGGCGATTCGCCAGATGGGCGTGGAGTTGGGCCGCGACCGGGTGCTGTACATGCATCTCACCCTGTTGCCCTATATCCCTACAGCCGGCGAGCTGAAGACCAAGCCCACCCAGCACTCAGTCAAGGAGTTGCGCTCCATCGGTATCCAGCCGGATATCCTGCTGTGTCGCGCCGAGCAGTCCATTCCCGCCGAGGAGCGGCGCAAGATCGCTTTGTTCACCAATGTGCAGCAGCGCGCCGTCATTGAGTGCATCGACACCGATACCATCTACAAGATCCCGCGCCTGCTGCATGAGCAGGGGCTGGACGAAATCGTTATTCAGCGCCTGCAGCTGGATGCGGAAAAGGCCGACCTTGAGGCCTGGGACCGGGTGGTCTATAACCTGACCCATCCCGAGGCCGAGGTGAACATCGCCATGGTGGGCAAGTACATGGATTTGACCGAGGCCTACAAGTCCCTGTCCGAAGCCCTGATTCACGCCAGCATCCAGACCCTGACCAAGGTCAACATCACCTACATCGATTCGGAAAATATCGAGCAGAACGGTGTCGCCTGTCTTGCCGGGATGGACGCCATCCTGGTGCCCGGCGGTTTCGGCGAGCGCGGCGTGGAGGGCAAGATCAAGGCGGTGGAATACGCCCGGACCCATAACGTGCCCTACCTGGGCATCTGTCTGGGGATGCAGGTGGCGGTGATCGAATACGCCCGTCACGTGGCCGGCCTTGAAGGTGCACACAGTACCGAGTTGAATCCGGGCACGCCGCACCCGGTGATCGCCTTGATTACCGAATGGGTCACCCAGGACGGTGCCGTGGAGCGGCGTACGGAAGACTCGGACCTGGGCGGCACCATGCGCCTGGGCGGCCAGCAGTGCCGTCTGGAAGAGGGCAGTCGGGCGCGTGCGATGTACGGCCGTGAGGTGATCGTCGAGCGTCATCGCCACCGTTATGAATTCAACAACAACTACCTGGAGCAACTATCCCAGGCGGGGCTGCGTTTCTCCGGTAAATCCATGGACGGCCACCTGGTGGAAGTGGTCGAACTGCCGGACCACCCGTGGTTCGTGGCCTGCCAGTTCCATCCGGAATTCACCTCCACACCGCGCGACGGCCATGCGCTGTTCACCGGATTCGTGAAGGCGGCGCTGGAACACAAGCGCACATAACTGAGTAAGGACACTATGAGCATGAAACTGTGCGGATTCCAAGCAGGCCTGGACAAGCCCATTTTTCTCATCGCCGGACCCTGCGTCATCGAGAGCGAGGCCCTGGCGTTGGAGACCGCCGGCGCCTTGAAGGAGATGTGCGCGGCGCTCGGCATGCCCTTCATCTACAAGTCGTCCTTCGACAAGGCCAACCGCACCTCCAGCCAGAGCTTCCGCGGGCCGGGCCTGGACGAGGGGCTGCGTATCCTGCAGAAGGTCAAGAAAGAGATCGGTGTGCCGGTGCTGACCGACGTGCATGAAGACACACCGCTGGCCGAGGTGGCCGAGGTGGTCGACATCATGCAGACGCCGGCCTTCCTCTGCCGCCAGACCAATTTCATCCAGAACGTGGCGCGCCAGGGCAAGCCGGTCAATATCAAGAAGGGCCAATTCCTGGCCCCCTGGGACATGGCCAACGTGGTGGCCAAGGCCAAGGAGGCGGGCAACGAGCAGATCCTGGTGTGCGACCGTGGTGTCTCCTTTGGCTACAATACCCTGATATCCGACATGCGCGGCCTGGCGGTGATGCGCGATACCGGCTGCCCGGTGGTCTTCGACGCCACGCATTCGGTGCAGCAGCCGGGCGGGCAGGGGCAGCGTTCCGGCGGTCAGCGCGAGTTCGTGCCGGTGCTGGCGCGCGCCGCGGTGGCGGCCGGAATTTCCGGGCTGTTCATGGAGACCCACCCGGACCCCGACAAGGCGCTGAGTGACGGTCCCAACGCCTGGCCGCTGGGTAAGATGCAGGCCTTGTTGGAAACGCTGCAACACATCGATCGCGCCACCAAGGCGGGCGGCTTTTTGGAACAAAGTCTGTAGAGATTTACACAGCCGAACTGAATTCAGATCCTACGCATTAATACTTAGAAGAAACGGAGCAATCAATGTCACACATCAAGGACATTCGCGCACGCGAGATCATCGACTCACGCGGCAACCCGACAATCGAAGCCGATGTCATGCTGGAATCCGGCGCCATGGGCCGCGCCGCGGTACCCTCCGGCGCCTCCACCGGTTCGCGCGAGGCCATCGAGCTGCGCGACGGCGGTGAGCGTTTTATGGGCAAGGGTGTGTTGCAGGCGGTGAAACACGTCAATGAAGAGATTCGCGAGGCCTTGCTGGGCATGGACGCCAAGGACCAGGCCAAGCTCGACCAGACCATGATCGAGTTGGACGGCACCCCCAACAAGGCCAAGCTGGGCGCCAACGCCATCCTGGCGGTGTCCCTGGCCGCGGCCAAGGCGGCGGCGGCCGAGGCGGGCCTGCCGCTGTATCGTTATCTCGGCGGCGAAGACGCCACCACCATGCCGGTGCCGATGATGAACATCATCAACGGCGGCGAGCATGCCGACAACAGCGTCGACCTGCAGGAGTTCATGATCATGCCGGTGGGCGCAACCAGCATCAACCAGGCCTTGCAGTGGGGCGCGGAAGTGTTCCACAACTTGAAGAAGGTGCTGAGCGCCAAAGGCTACAACACCGCCGTGGGCGATGAGGGCGGTTTCGCGCCCGACCTGAAATCCAATGAAGAGGCCATCACCGTCATCTTGGAGGCGATTGAAAAGGCCGGTTACGAAGCGGGCAAGGATATCTTCATCGCCATCGATGCCGCCGCGTCCGAGTTTTATAAAGGTGGCAAATACGTGTTGGCATCCGAGAACAAAACCCTGAGCTCCGAGGGATTTGCCGACTTCCTCGCCGCCTGGGTCGATAAGTATCCCATCATCTCCATCGAAGACGGCATGGACGAGGGCGACTGGGACGGTTGGAAGGCGCTCACCGACAAGGTCGGCGATAAGGTGCAGTTGGTCGGTGATGACCTGTTCGTCACCAATCCCGAGATCCTGCAGCAGGGGATCGACAAGCATATCGCCAACTCCATCCTCATCAAGGTCAACCAGATCGGCACCCTGACCGAGACCCTGGCCGCCATCAAGCTGGCCAAGAAAAACGGTTACACCGCCGTGGTGTCGCACCGTTCCGGCGAAACCGAAGACACCACCATCGCCGACCTGGCGGTGGCCACCAATGCCGGCCAGATCAAAACCGGCTCCATGTCGCGGTCGGATCGTATCGCCAAATATAACCAGCTGATCCGCATCGCCGAAGCGCTCGGCGGCAAGGCGAGCTACCCCGGTCAAGATGCCTTCTATAATCTGTCAAAATGAGGCATTGCGTTATCGCGCAACTCTTCAGTTTGGGTTTAAGTTCCCCGCTTTCCTAAAGGGGGGACAGGGGGGGGGTAAAGGCAAAACCAAGGCGCCCATCCGTGACAAGTGCACCCTGTTTTTATGAAATGGATTATCGCCATCCTTGTTATCCTGCTGCTGTCACTGCAGTACAAACTCTGGGTGGGGCAGGGCAGCTTCGCCGAGGTATCACGGCTGCAACAGGCCATCGAAAAACAACGGACCACCAACGCCCGACTGCGCGGGCGCAACGCCGCCCTGGATGCCGAGGTGCAGGACCTTAAAAAAGGCGTGGAGGCCGTTGAAGAACGCGCCCGTAGTGAATTGGGCATGATCAAAAAAGATGAAACCTTCTTCCAGATCATCGATGAACAACAGGAATAAATACTATTGTGTGGTGCCGGCCGCCGGTGTCGGCAGCCGGATGGGCACGGCCGTGCCGAAACAGTACCTGCGCCTACACGGCAAGACGGTTATCGAGCATACCCTGGCCAGGCTTTGCGCCCATCCGTTGATCGAAGGCGTGGTGGTGGCCATCGGTGCGGACGACCAATACTGGCCGCAACAACAGTTACCCGATCCGGACAAGATTTACGTGGCGCAGGGCGGCGCGGAGCGTTGTCACTCCGTGCTTAATGGTCTGCAGTTTTTGAGCGGTTTTGCCGATGTCGACGATTGGGTGCTGGTCCACGACGCGGCGCGTCCCTGTCTGCATCATGACGATATCAGCCGCATGATCGATATGCTTAGCGATCACCCCGTCGGCGGGCTGTTGGGGGTACCGGTGGCCGACACCGTCAAGCGCAGCAATCCCGCCGGCGAGGTACTGCAAACCGTCAGTCGCGACCATCTCTGGCGTGCCCTGACACCGCAGATGTTTCGCCTGAGCCAACTGCAGCAGGCGCTGCAGGCGGCGCTGGATGAGCATTTTCTCGTCACCGACGAGGCCTCGGCCATGGAGCATGCCGGTCTCAAGCCGCATATGGTCGAGGGCCGCGCCGACAATATCAAGATCACCCGGCCTGAAGACTTGTCACTGGCCGAGTTATATCTGGCCCAACAGGAGACGGCCTGATGAGAGTCGGTCACGGCTATGACGTGCACAGATTTGCCGAAAACAGGACCTTGATTCTGGGCGGCGTCACCATCCCTTACGCATTGGGTATGGCGGCGCATTCCGACGGCGACGTGCTGATTCATGCCCTTATCGATGCCCTGCTGGGCGCGGCGGGCATGGGCGACATCGGCGCTCACTTTCCCGATACCCGCGCCGAGTTCGAAAACATCGACAGCCGCATCCTGTTGCGTGATGTCATCAGCAAGATGAGTGATGAAGGTTTCAGTATCGGCAACGCCGACATTACCCTCATCGCCCAGGCACCCAAAATGAATCCCCACCTCCCCCAGATGAAAAAGAATCTCGCCGCCGACCTGCAGGTCGGCGAGTCGCGCCTGAACATCAAGGCCACTACCACCGAAGGGCTGGGCTTTGCCGGGCGCAAGGAGGGCATCGCCTGCCATGCGGTGGTGTTGCTGCTTGAATCCGGTGATTAACGATGTCCTCCCCCCCCTTTGCCAAAGGGGAAAACAGCAAAGCCAATAACTAAAATGCCAACGACAATAACGCTAGCCCACGCCCTCGGCCAACCAACTCTCAAGGGCACCGTTCGCGCCACTCCCGAAGATTTTCAAGTAGACGAAGTGCTGGGCTTCGATCCCGACGGCAGCGGTGAACACGCCTGCCTTCATATCCGCAAGCGGGGCGCCAATACGGCCGACGTCGCCAAGCAGCTGGCCCGCCTGGCCGGGGTGAAACACATGGACGTCAGTTACGCCGGTCTAAAAGACCGCCACGCCGTTACTACCCAGTGGTTCAGCGTCTACCTGGGCAACACGCCCGAACCGGACTGGTCGCAACTGGAAAACGAATCGGTTAAAATCCTCACCGCCACGCGCCACCGACGCAAGCTCAGGCGCGGCACGCTCAAAGGCAATCGCTTCAAGTTGTGGCTGCGTGAGTTGCAGGGCGATACGGCTGATCTGGGACAGCGGCTGCAAACCATCGCCGCGACGGGGGTGCCCAATTACTTCGGTGAACAGCGCTTCGGTTACGACAACCTGGAAAAGGCCGGCGCCATGTTCGCAGGCCGCATCAAGGTCAAGGACAGGAATAAGCGCAGCATCTATCTTTCTGCCGCGCGCGCGGCGATCTTCAACCATGTCCTGTCACAGCGCGTCGCGGCCGGTACTTGGAATTGTGGTCTGAACGGCGATGTCATGATGCTGGCCGGCAGTCACAGCATCTTTCCGGTCGAACAAGTGGATGAGGACATCGAACGCCGTATCAAGGAGCAGGACATCCACCCCACCGGGCCGCTATGGGGCCGGGGCGCCTTGCCCAGCGGTGCTGAAGTCAATACCCTGGAACGGACCTGTGGCGCGGCGCATGCCGTGTTCTGCGAAGGCCTGGAACGTGCCGGCATGCGCCAGGAGCGCCGCGCCTTGCGTCTGCCGCTTGGGGAACTGGAGTGGCGGCTTGATGGGCGGGACCTGTGGCTTGCCTTTTTCCTGCTTTCGGGCAGCTATGCCACCGCCGTATTGCGCGAGTTGGTCTCGGCGTAATCCATAGGCGCGTCATTCGCCCCGCTCAAAGGTATACAACAGATCGGCCGATTGCTCGGCGCCGGATTCGGCGATGAGTTGCCAGCTGTCGGTAATTTCGTAGCGCAGTCTGAGGGTATTCACGGCGTCGATCAGGCCTACGCCGTAGCTGATGTAGAGATCAGGGGAAAGATAACGCCCCATCAGCAGTGAAGCTTCTTGACCCGACTGGGAGGTCTCCACCCGCACTTCGTCCAGGCCGAAGCGGTCGCCGATCTTGCGCGCCAGAAAATCTCCGCCTTTGAGCCCCAGGGCCAGGGCCGCACCGGCCACCAGCGAGCCGTCCGAGGACGCGCCTTCCTCCAGCGGCCGGCCGAGCAGTAAGTAGGCCAGGGCATCGGTCTGGCCCATGGCCGGGTTGCTGAACACGTCGAATTTGGGATTGCGCAGGGTGCCGGAGACGCTGACGCCCGCGGTCACATCCTGCACCCGGCGCACGGCGCGCAGGTCCAGGCCGGGGTTATTGAGCGGACTGCTGGCGAACAACAGGCGGCCGCGGACAATCTCCAGGCGCTGGCCATAGGCGCTGTATTGACCTTCCACCACACTCAGTTCACCCACCCCGATGGTGGGCTTGCCGGGCTCGCTCTTCAGCACCACATTGCCGGTGATGCGCCCTTCGAAGCCGAAGCCGTTAAGGAAGACGCGCTCGCTGAGAATCAGCCGGATATTGCTGTAAATCTTCCAGTCTTCTTCGGGTGCGGACTGCGCCCCCTCGATGCGCACGTCATCGGATGGCAGCTTGGCGTTGCTGATATCGGTGGGCTGAAGCTTGGCATAGGGAACTCTGACCGTACCTTCGACATCGATACGGCGGCCCTTGATGTGGATGGAAAGTTCCGGTGAGACATCGATTCTGGCCTCGGGGATGCTGGAGACTTCCAGGTCCTTGCCGCTGATATCGATCCGCGTCGGCCATCCGGCCTCCGGTTGCAGCTGGGTCTCGCCCCGGGCCTGGACATGACCGTCGCCGGACTCGGCATCGAGTTGGTAGTTGAGTTTGCGATCATTGCCCTCGGCCTTGAGATTGATATTCTTGATATGCAATCCGAGCCGCGGAATGTCCATGGCGCCGTCCTCCAATGCCAGCCGCCCGCTGACTTGCGGTGCCCCGAGCGTGCCGCGGGCGCTTGCCTCCACGGTGAGCAGCCCCCGGATGTCGCGTGCTTCGTAGATCATGCCCTGCAGCAGATCCAGCTGATCCAGTTTCAGGCTGGCCGAGGCCTTTAGCGGTTGGGTGTCGGGGTTGAACTCAAGCGCATTGAAGCGCGGCAGTTCGGCCTTGACGCTTAGCGAGTCCCGCGCAGTCACCGTGAGTTGCAGGCTGGCCTGTAAGCCGTCCTGGTTCAGGCTGAGATTGGCCTGGCCCCCTTGATAATCCCAATGCTCCATCTCATTGTCCAGCATGCGTACATCGACACTGCCGGGATGCAATTGCACCTGCCCATCGGCGCGCAGCTGTTGTTGTTTGTTGAGCGAGGCCTGCAGGGTGAAATCCGCTTCGCCGCTCAGCGCCATGCGCTCCTTCAGCAAGGGGGAGAACACGGCCAGCGGAAAATTCGTACTTTCGAGCTTAGCGTTCCAGGTTTGTCGGGCGTAATCGATATGCAGGCAGGCATGGGCCGCGTCACTGTCAAGACACATGCGCTGCAGAACCACCTGTTGCTCGGAGAGCCGCAATTCGACGGCTTGGCGTTGTGCCCAGTCGCCGAACTGCGGGCTGGTGATGCGAACGTCGTGCACCTGGCCGTGCCAGGTGTGTTGCCGCAGGGTGCCGGTGGCATGCAGTTCGATGGCAGCGTCCGCGTGCGTGATCTGCAGCGCAAGCTGCTGCCGGCCTCGTTCATTGTTCAGGTCGACAGCGATGGATTGCAGGGTTTGGCCGGCCAGTTCGAGCTGCTCGGCGCGGGCCTGCAAGGCGACTTGTTGCCAGCGGAACAGATCGGCTTCACCATTCGCTTTGATGCTGCCGATGGCGTAGTTGCGCCAGGCCAGGGACTGGCCGCTGAGTTGCAGCTGCAGCAGCGGCGTGGCGCGTGCGCCGCGCAGCGTGCCGGAGGCCGACAGGCTACCCTTCATATCTGGATGCAGTTGTGACAATTGCGGCGAGACCAGTTGCCAGTCCAGTTGCAATTGCGCCCCGATAGCGCCGTGGGCCTTGACCACCGATTCGGCCGAGCGGAATTCGAGTTGGTGCAACGACAGCGTGTCGCCCTGCCAGTCCAGACTGCCCGAGAGTTGCACCGGACGCTGCTGCAGGCGGCCGTCGAATTGTTTGATCGCCAGGCTGGCGGACAGGCCGCCCTGCGTATCGCCCTCGCTGTCGATCTTGAAATTGATTCGCCCCGGCAATTGGGCCAGGCGCTGGCCGGGGTCGAGGCCGCGGGCGGTGAGTGTGGTCTGCCAGCTGAAGCCCTCGGCCCAATCCAGCTTGACAGGTCCGGTGATGCCGCCGTCCAGGGTCAGCAGCCGGGCCTCGATGATATCCAGCCCCGTCAGGGTGCCCGTGCCGATACCGCGCAGGTGACTGTCATTCCAATAGGGGCTGCTAAGATCACCGGCCAGGCTCCATTGGTAATCCTCCAAACCGCCCTTGATATAGGCGCTGCCGTGGGCGCTGCTGATTTGACTTTCGCCTTGCAGCGGCCAGCCGATGCCGTGCCAGGCGAGGGCGAATTCGCCCTGTTTGCTCTGTGGTTGCAGCTCGCCATGCAGGCTGGCGCGGCGCCGACCGTCGGGCGATTGGAGAAGCAACTGGTCGACTTGAATCCGATCCGGGCTGGCGGTCAGCAGGAATTCAGCGTCGATGTCGGACCATTGCTCGGAACGGCTGCGGAAACCACCTTCCAAGGTCTGTTGTTGCAGGTCGCCCTGGATGCGGGTATCCAGCGCCAAGCTCGCCTGGGGCAGATCGGGTCCCAAGGCTTGCAGGGGAAATAGCTCGGCCTTGATCTGGCCTTCCCAATGGGGCCGACGCAACAGATCGCGCAGGTTCAGCTCGGCGCGCGCGGAGATGGGTTGATGTAAAGCGTGACTCAAGTGTGTGCCATCGAGGTCGCCTTTGAGCGTCGCTTGGCCACGTGCGCGGCCCACCGGCGTGTGCTCCACCTGCCAATTGAAGCTTAGATCATGGCGATACATATCACTCAGTTCGGCGGTGCCGCGCGCTTCCAGCCGGGCGTTGAGGGCGGACAGCTGCAGGCGTTTAAGCTTAAGCTCATCCCAGTGCAAGGATGCGGCCAGGCCCAGGTGGTCGATGCTGATGGGGGGTTGCTCGGGACGCCGGATTTGAATCTGATGCAGCTCGAGCCTGGCAAGGGCGACGCTGACGGGAACGGCGATACGTGGCAGCGCGGTGACGCTGTTCGCACCGGATGGCTGCGCAGCGGGCAGGTCCACGGTGAGTCGTTGAGCGGAGATGTCGCTGAAACGCAGTTGTCCCACCAGCAGGGCGCTGGGACTCCAGTCCAAATGCAGTTGTTCGATCTCCACCGCCATGCCGTCGTCCTGGCGATAACTGAGCGTGGCGATGTCCACCGGCCCACTGAGACGGCCGCGCAGTTGTTCCAATTGCAGGTCGCCGGGCAGATAGGGATGTGCCTGTTCGACTGTCCAGCGCAGGCCTGATTCGGTGTTGAGGATCCAGGTCAGGAAAAGTAACAGGCCGAATAACAGCATCAACAGCGCGGCACGTAGGATGTTGAACCAGCGCTTCATAGATCCGGCCCCACGTTAATATGAATACGCCAAGGTTCGCCCGGCTGACTCAGGGCCGACGCCAGGTCAAGGCGCACGGGGCCGATGGGTGTTTGCCAGCGCAGGCCGAAGCCGGCGCCGTATTCCAATGGGTCATTCATGTTGTTGATGGCATTGCCCTGGTCATAAAACACTGCCACCGCCCAATTTTTATTCAGACTGTGCTCCAGCTCTACGCTGCCGACCAGCAAATGTTTGCCGCCTACGACGCGGCCCTGATCATTGACGGGGCCGAGGGACTGGTAGGAGAAACCGCGTACGCTTTGGGAGCCGCCGGTAAAAAAGCGTACCGAGGCGGGCAGCTCATTGAACGCCTGCGTCCAGGTGCTGCCGGCCCTGCCGCGCAGGATAATCCGGTTGCTACCGAGGAAGGAGCGGATCAACTTGGCCGACAGTGTCGCCTGGGTAAAGTTGGTGTCGGACAGCACGGCGTCGCTGGCGCCGCGCACGCCCAGCTGCAGGCGCATGCCGTTGTCGACATCGGCGATGTCGTCGGCCCACACCCGACTCCAGTCGGCGCCAGGGATTAACAGTTTGGAGCGACCGCTCTCGTCGGCGATGGTGAAGGTTTCGTCCTGATAGTTGAGCGACAGCACGCGGCGCCAGGGACCCGGCGTCTGCACCAGGCTGACGCCGATGTTACGCACCAGGCTGTCGCTGGTGTCGGTGGTGGTGTCCACCACGGCGGCGTTAAAGGCGACCTCTTCGGTGGTGGGGTCGCCGATGGGGATATGGTAATTCGCGCTGACGCTTTTGCTGATGCCTGAGACCTTGATTTCACTATCGAAACGGTGGCCATACCGATTGACACGCGGGATGGCCCAGCCCAGTTTGGCGCGTGCCTTGGTGTCGCTGCCGTAGCCGATGCCAATGGTGTACTTATGGCGTTTGCGCGGTGTCAGTTTGACGTTTACCGGCACTGCGTGTTGCGGATTGGTGCTGGTATCCGGCTCGATTTCGATGTCGTGAAAATAGTCGCTATTCGATAATGCCTGCTGCAGTGCGATCAGCTCGCTGACCCGATAGGGATCGCCGCGCTCGAAGGGGATGAAACGGCGCAGGAAATCCTCTTCGAGCACGTCCTGGTTGAGGTGGATTTCACCGAAGTGATAGCGCGGTCCGCTATCGAACTCCAGTTCGATGCTGGCATTGTATTGTTCCAAGTTGATGAGGATGCGTTGGCGAATAAACTTGCTTTCGAAAAACCCCAGCTCACTGGCACTCTGAACGATGTCGGATTTGGCCGCTTCGTAGCGTACCTGATTCAGTACATCGCCGCGCTGCAGGGGAAAGTTGCTGAACTCCCGGCTCAGTTCGGGTGTGTCGCGGCCGTCTCCTCTTAACTCCACCGTGACGCTCGCCAGTCGCAGCGGTTCGCCGGGATCGATAACATATTCGGCGCGCCAGCTTTCCTCGCTGATACGGTCGAGCCGTGTGTCGATCTCGGCGCGGTAATAGCCGTAGGGTTTCAGGGCGGTACGGATCTCTTCCTTCGCTTTCTGGTGCAGGCGCTTGATACGGCCGGCGCTGAGCAGCGGATGGCCGCGCTGCTGCTGAATGCTCAGCAGCAACTGTACGTTGGTCAACAGCTCGTCCTCGACTCCCCGGATGTTGACATCGACATTAGGTGCAGCCAGCACCGGGACGCTGAGACAAAACAGCAACAGGCTGCACCACAGGTACTGGGTACGGCTGAATAAGGCGGATCGTGACTTATCTTCAAAAAGCATTCTGGACAGGTAATAAGCGCCGGGTTAGTGGGTGAATTGGCCCGATTCGACAGCCCCCTTGTGCGCAGCTAAGGAATCGTTTTTTAACAAAATAATACCATCGCCGGGGCGGCGCATTGATAATTGTTTGTCGGCCCGCGTCGCTGTCGACGAGGATGTGGAAACAGGTGAGGAGGGGGGGGATGAACGGGACAGGCAGACCTGACCCTGAGTGAGGATATTCACTCAGGGGATGCGCGCCACACTCGGGTGGTGTTACTTGCCTGTCTTGGTTTTACTGCTCACGGCGCTGTTATCGCGCTCACTGCCGGGTACGCTGCAGTCATAACCGTCGCGGCAGTGGACGTCCTTGCCGATGGCGGATTCGACCTCGTAGGGAAAGGTACCGCATTGATTGTGGCTTGATGTGTCACAGGACTTGACATGGCTGGCGGCATAGAACGGGTCCCAGCCCAACATACCGGTGAGCAGGGGATAAAGCGCGACAAGTGGCAGATAGGCATACCAGCCCAGTGTGACGCCCCGGTACAGGTCGAGAAACACAATCCCCACCAGGGCTAAGCCGATCAGGGTACGAACCACTCGATCCAGCCAGCCGACATTCTGTATTGCGCCCAGGTTTTTGTAGGCGAGTTGCATGGTAATCACCTCCTTTGGCATTGCAGTTGGTTACAGGTATTAATATAGAAACTATGGCTGAGAATATCTGTGACAAACTCACATATAAAAGGCATCTTTTAGTGTGGCTTAGATGGCGCCGAGGGCCGCGCGATCGGTGATTTCGATACTGCCGCGATGCAGTTTCAGCCAGCCGTTGCGTTCGAATTCCTTGAGTAAGCGGCTGATGACTTCACGTGCGGTACCGAGCTCGGTGGCCACAGCCTGATGGGTCGTTTGCAAGCGCGGCTGTTGCCGGGTGCATTCGAGTAGAAATTGCGCCAGACGATGATCCAGATGGCCGAAGGCCACCTCCTCAACTAGTGTCACCAGCTCGCTCATGGCGTCGTCGATAGAACTGTAAATCGCATTACGCAGCTGCGGGCTTTTTTCCAGCAACTGTTTGAATGCCGCCTTGGGAATTGTGAGCAGTTCCACCTCGGTTTCGCTAAAGGCCTCGGCGGGATAGCGCTGGCCGCCCAACAAACAGCTGTTGGTGAGTTTGCAGCTTTGTCCGGGAAGGACGTGATACAGCACAATTTCGTGGCCGTTGTCGGTGAGTTTTTGTACCCGCATGCTGCCTTTTAATAGCAGTAGAAACCCCGCGCAGCTTTCACCTTCATAAAACAGCCGCGTGCCGGCGGGAAAATGCTGCACCTGCACCTGCTTGACCAACCAGTCTCGGTCTTTGGCATCAAGTTGTTGCAGGGCGGGGAAAGATTCAAACACAGTCGAACGACTGGTCAGCATAGCCATATCTCCCGGTCATACAGTTTAATCGGTTGCTTGGGCCTGCCCGTTGCCCGGGTGTAGTCAACGGGATGGCGCGGGTATAAATCTTTGATCAGAACATGCTTAAGTATAGGCCCCCCTGTCAGGGATTGACATGGGTACGACTGCGGCCTGCGCCGTTACAGGGCATTATTGCTTCAACTAGGGTTAGTAATATACTGAATTCAGAACTCTTATAACGGGATCAAACAATGGCCATAGTCACGCGAGTTGTACTGGATGTGCTCAAACCCCACCGCCCCAACGCCCTGGAATTTGCCAGCCAGTTGGCCGATCTGGACCCCGGCTATCAGGTCAATCTGGTGGTGCAGGAGGTGGACGACAAGACTCAGAGCCTGATCCTCAGCATCAGCGGCGCAAAGCTGGATTTTGACGAAATCAGTCGCAATATCACCACCATGGGCGGGTCGGTGCACAGTATCGACGAAGTGGATGTGCGCGGCGGGGGCGCCGAGGCGGCGCCTTAATCAACCCGAGGCCGCATTCATGTTCGCCAGGCTTCGTTATCTCGTCGAACTCAGTCATGCCCACCGCATCGCGCGGCGCTACTTCGTTACCAACGGGTTTGACGGCGTGTTGGCCATGCTCGGCCTGTTGATGGGATTTCGGGTGACCGGCTCCAGCCCCGTGGAGGTGATGGTCGGCGCCTGTCTCGGCACCGCCGTGGCGCTGCTGATGAGCGGACTGACCAGCGCCTATATCAGCGAATCGGCCGAGAAGGCACACGAACTGCGCGAGTTGGAAAAATCCATGGTGACCTCGCTGGACGACAGCGCCCATGCCGAGGCGGCGCGGCTGATGCCCTGGCTGATCGCCCTGGTCAACGGCCTGTCGCCGTTGTTGCTGGCGCTGCTCATCCTGCTGCCGCTGTTGCTGGCACAGCGGCAAATTTGGCCGTCTGCCCTGCCGGTGCTCGACAGCGCCATTGTCATCGCCGTCTTGCTGTCATTTTTGTTGGGCGTGTTTCTGGGCCGCTTGAGCGGTCGCTTTTGGCTGTGGACCGGCGCCCGTGCGCTGCTGATCGCCGTGGTCACCGCCGCGCTTATCTTGCTGCTGAACCAGTTTCTGGAAAGCCCGTGAGCGAAGCGGCCTGGCATACGGCCGCCGCGGCCGCCCGATGAAAGCATCTTCGCCGGTTGGAGGCGGCAGCACCTGGTGTGGGTCGGATTGTTAATCGGCGCGGTCTCGCTGGCGGCTCAGGCATGGGCCTATGAACGCGGGACGCACTGGCGGACTCTGGTGTTGACCGTACTCACCTTTTTGTCAGCTGGCCCATGTGATGGTGATCCGTTCCGAGACGCAGTCGTTGTGGCGGCAAGGGGTGTTGTCCAATCTGCCATTGCTTGGGGCTGTGGTGTTGCAGTTGGCGGTGACTTACGTGCCGGGGTTGAATACGATCTTTAAGACCGAGGCGTTGAGTTTGTTTGAGTTGGGCGCCTGTTTTGTATTGCCGTTGATTGTGTTTGGGGCAGTTGAAATTGAGAAGATGTTGCGGCGGGCGCGGACGAATCTATTCGTCGTGAATTTATATTTTCCCCCTATTCCGTGATTTGAGTCGTGGTTTTTTTCCTCTGTCGACTTCCAGTTTTGATGATGGAGGCATTGACTTAACTGCTAAATGTTTGAGACATACGAACCAATTTCTACGTATTATTGTTCTATTCCATTCATTAGTAGTAGTGAGTATTGATTTAATTGTGTTCTGTGGCCACATTAGGATGTGGCGCGAATATCGAATTTAATAACGTTCTGAAAATCCATGAGCAAAGGGGGTGCTTATCAAACAAACAGAGAAAACGCTGCTTGAGCAGATGCAGATTGGTGATTTTGAGATTGAACAGCGCAAAACTCTTTTTTCTTTAACGGACGCCAACATTGCAGCGCTCAAGTCAGCAAAACCAATAATCGACGCTAATATTGACGATTTAGTGTCTAAATTTTATGAGCTGCAAACGAGCATTCCAGAAATTTCATTGCTGATTGGAGATGCGGACACCTTAAACCGTTTGCGTCATGCTCAACGAAAGTACGTAGTTGATCTGTTTTATGGTTTATATGATCTTGAATATGTAAACAATCGCCTTCGGATCGGGCTGGTACACAAGCGAATCGGTGTTGAGCCGAAACTCTATCTTTCAGCGATGTATGCACTCAAGAGATTGCTGTATGACTTGCTGACTCAAGAGATACAAGACCTAGGGCAACGGGAAGAAGTGCTTGCGGCACTTGAAAAGCTATTATTGTTTGACATAAGTCTTGTGTTTGATACTTACATCAGGAGTCTGCTTTCTGAAATTGAGATTTCGAAAGAGAAATCCGATCAATATGCACAAGATCTAGAATACAAGATAAAAGAACGCACCCGCCAACTTGAGCATTTGTCTCGTACAGACCCATTGACAGGCTTGTTAAATATGCGACACCTGGTGGATATTCTCACCGGGACTTTGCGAGCGGCTCAGCGACGCGCTGAGCCTGTGAGCCTTGTGTATATCGATATTGATGATTTTAAAGCGCTCAACGATACGCGCGGTCATCAATATGGCGACGAAGTGCTCAGGATTTTAGGCGCGTCCATCGCAAAGGTTTCTCGCAAAGAAGATAGTTGTTTTCGCTATGGTGGCGATGAGTTTTGTATTATTTTGCCGAATTGCACGGAAGACGCGGCGTTGGAATTATATAAACTGCGTCTCAGTGAGGAAGTGTTGGATAAATCGAAGGAAATCGTATTAAGTATCGGTATTGTTCAGACAGGTCCGTTGGAGTATTTGGAGCCGGAAGCGTTAATCAGGAAAGCCGACAGACGAATGTACAAGGCAAAGCAGGCAAAAAAATCCAGGTTAAAAAATACGGATATGAACACCTTGCGTTATGACCCTTCCGGCTCTTCATCAAAGGAATATAATGACAACAAGGTGCGGGATAAAAAATAAAGGGGGGACGGCTTAGCCGATAACTTCAATTTGGCCATTGACGGCTCGAGTAAAGCCAGCGGCCCTGACATGCCCTTTAACCTTCGTTATAGGACCTCTAGTCAAACCCGGTCATAATCGCTCACGAGTGAGGATTTATCCTCAGCTGGATGCGTATCCACGCTCATGGAAAGGATTAATGAGGCTATGCAGGCCGAATCCGCTGCATATTCTTAACCCGCGCCTCGTACGCCTCCCGGGCAATGCGGCAATCCTCAAGAAAATACGGCAGTTCACTCAACAATAAGGCCTGCGGCCCGTCCACCAAGGCCTTGGCCGGCGCCGGGTGAAAATCTACCAGCACCATGTTGGCCCCGGCGATAATGCCCTGGGCGGTGACGTGGAAGACATCCATGATGCCGTCGGGCGAGGCTTCACGACTGCCGACGGAGTGCGACGGGTCGACACACACCGGCATGCGGGTGAGGCGTTTGACGACCGGCACATGGGCGAAGTCGACAAAGTTACGGTGCGGGTCGCCCATGTTGGTCTTCATGCCGCGCAGGCCGAAGACGACTTTGCGGTTGCCTTCGGAGGCCAGGTATTCGGCGGCGTTGAGCGACTCTTCCAGCGTGATGCCGAAGCCGCGCTTGAGCAGCACGGGCATTTCCTGTTGACGACCCACCGCCTTGAGCAGTTCGAAGTTCTGGGTATTGCGGGTGCCGATCTGCAGCATGACCCCGGTGGGGTGGCCGGTTTGTTCCAGCGCCTGTTGGATCTCGTGGACGTGCTGGTCGCTGGTGACCTCCATGGCGATCACCTTGATGCCGTATTTACCCGCCAGCTCGAAGACGTAGGGCAGGCATTCGGCGCCGTGACCCTGAAAGGCGTAGGGGCTGGTGCGCGGCTTGTAGGCGCCCATGCGGGTGGTGACCTGGCCGTGGTCCTGCAGAGTCTTCATCATCTGTTCGACGTGGCTTGGATTGTCCACCGCACACAGGCCGGCGAAGATGTTGAGATTATTTTGGCTGAAGGTGACGCCGTTGTATTCGAAATGGCTGGAGCGATTGTCATCTTTGTGACGGCCCAGAACGCGGTATTCCTGGGATACGCGCACTACCCGCTCGACGCCGGGTAGGGCGCTGATCTCGACATCTTTCAGACCCTTGGTGTCACCGACCAGGTAGAGTTCGGTCAATACTTGCTGGGCGCCGGTTTCTTCGTGCACGCGCACCTGGATGCCGCTCAGGTTGGCAAGGTAATCCATGACGGCAGTGTAATCGGGGCCGGATTTGTCGATGCCTGGTTCGAGTATGACAATCATTGTGCTTGGTGTCCGTTGCGGTTGCGGGATTCAGGGACCGTATTATTTCATAATTTGCCGGACGCGTCTGGTTAGTCGCGGTATCTCAAACTCAGGTCGGCGTAGTCGTCGATACGCCGGTCGCGCAGATAGGGCCAGATGCGGCGCACCGCTTCGCTGCGGCCGAGATTGACTTCAGTGATCAGCACGGCGGCTTCGGCGATGGGGGCCTCGGCGAGAATCTCGCCCTGGGGACCGGTGACGAAGCTGCTGCCCCAGAATTGGATGCCGCCGCCCTGGCCGCTGGGATCGGCCTCGTACCCGGTCCTGTTGCAGGACAGCACCGGTATGCCGTTGGCCACGGCGTGGGCGCGCTGAACGGTAATCCAGGCCTCGCGTTGGCGCTGTTGCTCGGCCTGGTCGTCGCGCGGGTCCCAGCCGATGGCGGTGGGGTAGAACAGCATCTCGGCGCCGGCCAGGGCCATCAGCCGCGCCGCCTCCGGATACCACTGGTCCCAACAGACCAGTACGCCGAGGCGGCCGACGGAGGTGTCAATGGGGGTGAAGCCCAGATCGCCGGGGGTGAAGTAGAACTTCTCATAGAAGCCGGGATCGTCGGGAATGTGCATTTTGCGGTATTTACCGGCCAGGCGCCCATCGCGTTCCAGCACTACCGCGGTGTTGTGATACAGGCCGGTGGCGCGTTTTTCGAATAGGGAGGCGACGATGACCACCTTGCATTGCTTGGCCACGGCGCCGAGCTGCTCGGTGCTGGGGCCGGGGATGGTTTCGGCCAGGTCGAACTGGGCGGTGTCTTCGGTCTGACAGAAGTACAGGCTGTTATGCAGTTCCTGCAGCAGCACCAGCTCGGCGCCCTGGGCGGCGGCCCGCTTCACAGCGTCGAGGTTGGCGGCCAGGTTGGCCTGCAAATCGTTATCGGCGACGCTGCGTTGAACCAGCGCGACTTTTAGGATTCGTTGCTTCACTATAGCGGGACTCCTGCGGGAATTTGCATGGTGACGCAGTGCAGGCTGCCGTATTGCTCGATCAGCGGTTTGCAGTCGATGCCGATGATCTGGCGCTGTGGAAAGCATTCGCCCAGCCGTTGCAGGGCGAGGGCATCATGGGCATCGTGATAGGTCGGTACCAGCACGGCGTCGTTGATAATCAGAAAATTGGCGTAGGTGGCCGGCAGGCGTACGCCGTCTTCGTTATAAATGGCCTTCGGCAGGGGCAGGGCGACGCGCCGATAGGGCTCGCCATTCACTTGCCGGAAGGCCGCCAGTTCCTCCGCCATGGCCTGCAGCGGGGGCCCGTGTTCGTCGGCCGGGTCGTCACAGCTGACATGGCAGAGGGTGTCGGGCGCACAGAACCGCGCCAGGGTATCGACATGGCTGTCGGTATCGTCACCGGCCAGGTGGCCATGGTCCAGCCATAAGACCCGCTCGGCGCCCAAAAGTTTATGTAGGCGTTGTTCCAGGGCGATCTTGCCCATGCCTGGATTGCGCTGTGGCGACAACAGACAGCGGCTGGTGGTGAGCACGGTGCCCTGGCCGTCGCTTTCGATGCTGCCGCCTTCCAGCACCAAATCGATGGTCTCGATGGGCGTGTCGCCGAAGGCGTTCTGGCTGCACAGGTGACGGGTGACGGCGTTGTCCAGGCCGGCGTCGTATTTACTGCCCCAGCCGTTGAATATGAAGTCCAGCAGCACCGGGCGGCCCTGCTTCAGGACGGTGAGGGGGCCGTGATCGCGCGCCCAGGTGTCATTAGAGGGGACGCTGTAGTAACGCACCCGCTCGGGGTCGACACCGCGATCGATGAGGCAGCTGCGGATGTGACTTTTGTGGGATTCATTCCAGCAGACGATCACCACCCGTTCGCGCAGGGAAATATGGTAGGCGATGTCGCAAAACACCGGTTCCACCCGGCTCAGAAGCGCCTGCCAGTCGCTGTGGGCATGCGGCCAGGTCAGCATGACGCCGCTCTGCGGCGCCCATTCGGCGGGAAGTTGGGTCACCATTGTGTCTCGCTCATAAACGCAAAAAAAATCCGGCCGCGGCCGGATCGGGTGGTGATCTAGGCTTAGGCTACGCCGGATTCTACTGCGGCTGCTCGCTGGTGGCTACAGAATGAATCACGCGGCGGTCTTCAAAATAGACCATCATGCCATCATATTGCCAGCGGCTGATGGGCGGATCACCCACGGTGTGGAGGCGCTGGGCCGGTTCGCCGAAAAAGCGCCTCACCTGTTGCATCTCCATCCCCCGCACGGGCATGGAGCCAAGACCGGCGGCGGATTGGCGCGCTGCGGTTTGCGCATTGCTTTGGGCCACCGCGGTGGCGGGCAGGATCACGGCGAGGCAGAGGGGCAGTAGCAGGCGCAGCAGTGTAGGCATAGGGATTCCCTGTAACGACGATATCCATGTTATCGGAAGCGCAGCGGCGGATGTTAGCCGCCGGGGATTTATTCGGCGGCGGCTTGGTAGCGGCAGCAGTTTCTGCCACCGCTCTTGGCCTCATACAGGGCGGCGTCGGCGCGCGCGAACAGGCTCTCGCGGGTTTCGCTGTCGCGCTGGGTACAGGTGACACCGATACTGACGGTGGTGGAAACATGGGTGCCGTCGCAGATGATGCAGGTTTCTTCGATCTTCTGCCGCAGGCGCTCGGCCAGCAGGGTGGCACCGTCACGATCGGTGTTGCTGAGCAGGATCAAAAATTCCTCGCCACCGTAGCGAAACACCATGTCGGAACTGCGGATAGCGGTCTTGGCGGCCTCCGCCACGGCCTTGATGACGCAATCACCCACGGCATGGCCGTAGTTGTCGTTGATTTTTTTGAAATGGTCGATGTCCATCGCCAGCAGCGACAGCTGGGTCTTGTGGCGGATGGCAAGATTGACTTCCCTGTCGATCACTTCGTCCATGCTTGCCCGGTTGTTGACCCCGGTGAGGGGATCTTTGTGCGCGGCCTCGACTGCCTTTTTGTAGAGCAGGGCGTTGCGCAGCGGATAGACCAGACCACACAGCAGGGTTTCGATCAGTGTGGTCTCGGCCTTGGTAAATTTCTTGCGCCGGCTGATGACCAGTTCGCCCAATGTCTCGCCGGATACCACCAGGCGATAGGTGCAGGAGTGCGCGGCGCTGTTGCCGATGCTGTGCTTGATCCCCAGTTCGTCCTGGGTGTAGCTGATGGATTGATAGTCCACCAGGCGAATAATTTCGTGGGCGAAGATATCGATGAGTTGGCTGACGTCCAGGGTGGTCTGGAGGATGCCCGACAGGCGCAGCGCGTGTTGCAGTTCGTCCTGGCTGTCGTCCTGCGGCAAGGGCATGACCATGGCCAGATTGCCCAGGCGATCGTAGCGGGGTTGCTTGTGTTCTTGTTGTTGTATAACTGCGCTCATAAGCAAAAAACCTCCTGACTGCCCCTAGCTATGCGAGATGCATGCCAATCTCGAGTATAAATCCCTAAAAACTATTAAAACAGTAAGTTATATCCCAAGCTCGGCATGGCGGCGATTCTATCGTCAACACATTGACAGGCTAATGGCACCACAAGTTCCCTGGTAATACGCTGCTGCGACACAATTCCGACGCATGCCCGAACATTAAAATTTACCTTTATTCATGGTGATACGGAAATAAATTATAGAGCTACTAGAGAAATATGCAACAAGTGTGTGTAATTCCCCGGGGGGCACAATCTTGCCGCGTATATAAAGGTAAAGGTCAAAGAGGGCGATGATCCTATATGGATAATCCAGCCACGCGGGTGTGAGCAAGATGCAAACCTATGCCGTAAAAACCGACAACGATCTGAAGGCGCTGCTGCGTGTGCACAAACGCATGCCCGATATGCAGCTGGGCGATGCCTTGATTGAGGAGGGAATGATCAGCGCGGAGCAGTTGGAAACAGCGTTGGAGGCCCAGCGCCAATACAAAACCAGCAACCAGCATCTGGGACAGATATTGGTGCAATCCGGTTTGGTCACGCCCGAGCAATTGACGGTGGGCTTGGCGCACAAGCTGGCGATTCCGTATGTCAGCATCGCCGAGTTCGAAATCGAGCCTCAGCTAATCAGCCGGGTACCGCCGGAATTGGCTCAGCACTACAAGGTGCTGCCGTTGGCCAATTTCAACGGCAGCTTGGTGGTGGCCATGATCAATCCCTTCGACCAGGCCGCCGTCGATGCCCTGCGCTTTAATTCAAAAATGAACATCGAGGTGGTGATGGCCTCGAGCGAGGAGGTCGTCGAGGGGGTGAACAAGCACTACAGCAGCTACGAAGAGATGGAGGCGCTGGAAGATCTTAAGCTCGACCCAATCACCGAGCCCGCTTCCAACGAGCAGGCCCTGCATAGGGTCGAGGCCGAGGCCAAGAAAAAGCCCATTGTGCGCCTGCTCAACTCCATCGTGTTGCAGGCGGTCAACACCAAGGCCTCGGACATCAATATCCGGCCGGAAAAGGAGCGCGTCAACGTCTTCTTCCGCGTCGACGGCAAGATGCAGTTCGTTCGCAGCCTGAGCCGCAATCTGCTGCCGGCCCTGGTGAGCCGGGTCAAGATCACCGGTCAAATGGACATCTCGGAGCGGCGCCTGCCACAAGACGGACATGCCCGCCTGCTGCGCCAAGGCAAGCAGATCGATCTGCGTATTTCGGTGGTGCCCACGGTCAACGGCGAGAGCGTGGTGATTCGCATATTGGATAAGGATGCGGGTCTCAAGCCGCTGGACGCATTGGGCTTCAGCCCCGATGAGCTCAGGCAGATCCGGCGCCTGATCAGTCGTCCCAACGGCATCTTTCTGGTGACGGGCCCGACCGGTTCCGGCAAATCCACCACGTTGTATGCCGTGCTCAACGAAGTCAAGCAGCGCAACCCCCACATTCTGACGGTGGAGGATCCGGTGGAGTACGACATGGCGGGGGTGGAGCAGGTGCAGATCTCGCTGGCCAAGGGCTACACCTTTGCCGAGGCCTTGCGCCACTTCCTGCGCCACGACCCGGACGTGATTATGGTGGGTGAGATCCGTGACGAGGAGACCGCTCGCATCGCCAACAAGGCGGCGCTGACCGGTCATCTGGTATTCAGTACCCTGCACACCAATGATGCCGCGTCCACCGTTACGCGCTTGTTGGACATGGGCATCGAAAGCTACCTGCTCAGCACCACGCTGTTGGGCGTGATGGCCCAGCGCCTGGTGCGGGTCAACTGTCCCGACTGCAGCGCCGAGGAGAGCGTGGAGCCGTATATCCGCAAAACTCTCAATCTGGCGCCGGACGAAAAATTCCAGCGCGGTGCGGGCTGCTTCAAGTGTCATTACAGCGGCTACCATGGTCGTACCACCGTCATTGAATTATTGCGCGTCACTCCCGAAATCGCGCAACTGATTATCGCCGGACGGCCCGCCAGGGAGATTGCCGACACGGCCGTCAGCCAAGGCATGCGCAGCCTGCAGCAATGTGCCTTGGACCTGGCCCGGCAGGGCAGAACCTCGCTGGAAGAGGTCTACGCCCTGTTTACGGAGTAGATTTATTCAGTTTCGTTTAACCCTGCTTGGCTAATCTGCGGCTGTAGTCAACAAACAAGGGTTAATGCGATGAAGTCAGACTCAAAAACAAGTATCAATGTTTGGGACCCGCTGGTGAGGGTGTTTCACTGGTCACTGGCGCTGTTCTTTATTGTCTCTTATCTAAGCGGTGATGAAGAGTCGCTGCTCCACGTCTGGTCCGGTTACGCCATTGTGACATTGTTGGCTATCCGAATCGTATGGGGGATTATCGGTTCTAAATACGCGCGCTTTTCCAATTTCGTTTATGGGCCGGCCGAGATTCGCGGCTATGCGAAAGGCATGCTTAAGGGTGATGCGCCACGCTATATCGGCCACAATCCGTTGGGCGGACTGATGATCGTCGTCTTGCTTCTAAGTCTGATGGCGACCACCACCACCGGCATGCTTTACTACGGTGCGGAAGAGGGCAAAGGGCCGCTGGCCGGTGTCGTGGCAGAGCAAAGCATTATCATGCCCAGCCTGGTCAGCAGTGCCCACGCCGATGACGACGGGCATGAGGCCAAAGAGCACGGCGATGAACGGTATGAATACCTGGAAGACCTGCATGAATTCTTCGCAAATTTCACACTATTCTTGGTGATGATCCATCTCGCCGGCGTGTTGGTGGAAAGCGCGTTTCATAAAGAGAGTCTGGTAAGGGCCATGTGGACGGGGCGGAAACGGGTCGGGCCGCAAGTTTGATTCGTCGAACCGCGTAAGCTAACAGAGGGCCCAGGGAAGGGCCCTTGACTTAATGTATCAGCGCCAGAACATACGAGCCTGTGAGTCCCAAATGATGATGCCTCTACGTGGATGTGCGCGCGGCACTCCCTGCCCTGATGTCCGTCTATAATCCGTTGTGAACAGTGCTGTTTTAAATCCACTGTGATTGTATTAATCTAAAGGTACAGTCCGCAGTCGATAGCTAGGAGAGCGTGTTGACCGTTCGTAGAGCAGAGGGGACCTCTCTATTTCACCACCTGGGGGCGTTGGTCCTGTTTGTCGGATTGTGGTGGTTGCTAAGCGGTGAAGATCGGCAATCCTGGATTGTGGGTGTACCCACCATTATCCTGGCCTGGTGGGTGTTTTCGCGCAGTCGCGGCGCGGTGCTGGTGCCGGTGCGTTTGGGCCCCTTGGTTTCTTTTCTGCGTTTGTTCTTCAATTTCAGTGTTCGAGGCAGCGTTGATGTGGCCCGGCGGGTCTTGTCGCGTGAAATGGATATTGATCCCGGCGTAGTCAGATTTACCTTTACTAAATTGGCTCCCGGTGGCGGACGCTTGTTGTTCGTCGCAGTAATCGGGTTATGTCCCGGCACACTCTGCTTTGATCTCGGCGATGATTCGGTGAGTGTCCATGTATTGGATCGCAACGCCCCCATAAACGATGAGTTGTGTCGCGTGGAGGCGGCCATCGCTGCTCTGTTCGGGCCCGTGGCGGAGAGTGCTTGATGGACGCCTTTTATCTGCTCATGGCCTTGATATTACTTATAACTATACTGTTCGGGCTGATTCGGGTGGCGCGCGGCCCGGCGGCGGCCGACCGTATGTTGGCAGTGCAATTGTTCGGCACCACGGGCGTGGCCGTTGTGTTGTTGTTGGCCAAGGGGCTTGATCAACCGCGCTTGTATGAGGTGGCGCTGGTGTTCGCCGTCTTGGCCGCCATCGTTTTGATAGGATTTGTACGCTTGTACTGGCGCACCGAGGAGCGACGGGCAGGATCATGATCGAGTGGCTGGCCGCGGTATTGATCCTGGCAGGCATGGTGTTCTTTATCGCCGGAACGGTGGGCCTGTTGCGTCTGCCGGATGTGTATTGCCGCCTCCATGCGCTGAACAAGGCCGATAATATCGGGCTTGGCTTGGTGGTATTGGGGTTGCTGATTCAGGCCGACAGCCTACGCCAGGTGCTGCTGCTTGTGTTGATCTGGTTGTTGGTGTTGTGCGCCAGTGTGGTCGGCGCCTACCTGGTTGCCAACCGCGCACACTTAAAAGGGATGGCCCCGTGGCAACGCTGAGTGAGTCGGTGCTATGGGGCTTTGACCTGATCATGGCGGCGTTGTTGCTGGGTTTAAGCTGGCGCCTGATGCGTTGCCGCGACGTGTTTACGGCGGTGGTATTGTTCATTGCCTTCGGTTTGGTAATGGCCTTGGTATGGGTGCGTCTCAATGCCCCGGACGTGGCCCTGGCCGAGATCGCCATCGGCGCCGGTGTTACCGGCGCCCTGTTGCTGACCGCGCTGGCACGGCTCGAGCATCACGATACGGTTCAAGCCAAGGATCAGAACCATGCGCCTTGATGAAGCGCCCTTGCCGCAACGTCGCTGGCTGCAGCCACTCATCATCGCCACCTTGACGCTTGTCGCGGCCGCGCTGATCTGGGCCGTGTTCACCATGCCGGACGCAGCGCGACCGGCGCGGCAATTGGCCTTTGAGCGCCTGAGCGAGAGTGGCGTCAGTAATCCGGTGACGGCAGTACTGCTCAATTTTCGCGCTTACGATACCTTGCTTGAGATCAGCGTGTTGTTGTTGGCGCTCACCGCCGTGTGGGCGGTGGGGCGGGTCCAGCCGCCGCTGCCGCCCGCCGATGCCAATTTCATGCTCAAAAGCACCGCCCGGCTGTTGACACCGGTGTTGATCCTGGTGAGTGGCTACCTGCTCTGGACCGGCGCCAAGACCCCCGGCGGCGCGTTTCAAGCGGGCTCGGTGTTGGCGGCGGCGCTGCTGCTGCAGTTGTTTGCCGGACAACTGTCACTGCGCCTGGCGCATTGGTCGATGGCGAGCTGGCGCTGGTTGACGGCGCTGGGTCTGATGGTGTTCGTATTGGTGGCGCTGGCCATGGCCCTGGCCGGGCGTCATTTGCTGGAATATTCCCCTGCCGGTGCCGGCCGTTGGATCCTGTTGATCGAAACGGCGTTGACCGTCTCCATCGCCGCCATGCTGACCGGCCTGTTTCTCGGCTGTGAGCCGCCCGCCTTGTTGCGTCACCGTCCTGGCATCGACACGCGCGCACGCGAGCAAACGGATGAGTAGCGGCCAGTTTTTTGCCGTGGTCGGGGTATTGTTGTTTGTCTCCGGACTGGGCGGCGCCATGATCAGCGCCCATGTGGTGCGCCGCATCCTGGCGTTGAACGTGGCCGGCAGCGGGGTGTTCTTATTGTTGGTGGCCTTGGCCTATCGAGGTCAGGATGCGGTGCCGGACCCCATCCCCCACGCCCTGGTGCTGACGGGCATCGTGGTGGCGGTCTGCACGACCGCCTTGGCGCTGGTGTTAGCTGTGCGGCTGGCCCAGGAAAGGACACATGAATGAGCGCGGTAATGCCGGTGTTTTGGCCCCTGCTGGCCGCCGTGGCGCTGGCCGCGTTTCCGCGCGCGGTGCGTGTCTGGATCGGACTGGTGGGCGTCGGTACGGCATGGGCGCTGGCGCAGTTATACGAGCGCATTGGCAACGCGGGCCCGCTGCGCTATCAATTGGGCGGCTGGGGCGCGCCGTTGGGGATCGATCTCTACATCGACGGTCTCGCCCTGTTCATGCTCATCACCACCTGGTTGGTGGGCTTGGCCGTGTCCTTATATGCGCTGGGCTATTTCGCCGGCGCCGAGCATAAGGCGCGCGAAGGGCGCTACTTCTGGATACTCTGGTTCTTTCTCTGGGCGGCCTTGAATGCCCTGTTCATGTCGGCCGACCTGTTCAACCTCTACGTCACCCTGGAGCTGGTGAGTATCGGCGCGGTGGCGCTCACTGCGCTGTCGGCGAGCAAGGCGGCCCTGACTGCGGCGCTGCGTTATCTGCTGGTCGGTTTAGTGGCCTCGCTGAGCTACCTCATGGGCGTGGCGTTGCTCTACAGCGGTTACGGTCAACTTGATATCTACGCCTTGGCCGGGGTGGTCACGGCCCAGCCTCTAACCTGGTGCGTCATGGCCCTGATGCTGGCGGCGGTGATGATCAAGACGGCGCTGTTTCCGCTGCACTTCTGGTTGCCCCCGGCCCACAGCAGCGCCCTGGCGCCGGTCAGCGCGCTGCTGTCGGCCCTGGTGGTCAAGACCGGTTTTTATCTCTTTGTGCGCCTGTGGTTCGAATTGTTCGAATCCGTGACCACTATGGCACTGGCCAATCTGGTGGGTGTCTTGGGTGCGGCCGCCGTGTTGTGGGGGTCGATTCAGGCACTGCGCACGGCGCGCCTGAAACTGCTTATCGCCTATTCCACGGTGGCTCAGTTGGGCTATCTGTTCTTGTTGGCGCCACTGGCCATGTCCACCGTCGGGGCGGTGGCTTGGAGCGGGGTGTTTTATCTGCTCATCGCCCATGCCTGCGCCAAGGGGGCGTTGTTCCTCAGCGCCGGCACCATAATGAAAGTGCTGGGGCATGATCGTCTCAATGAATTGCAGGGGCTGGGCAAGGTCCTGCCTTTGACCCTGGCTACCTGTGCGTTGGCGGCGGTGAGCCTGGTCGGTTTGCCGCCCAGCGGCGGCTTCGTGGCCAAGTGGTCCTTGCTGGTGGCCGCCGCCGAGGGTGGACAGTGGTGGTGGATCGTTCTGTTGGCGGTGGGCGGTTTGCTCACCGCCGCCTACCTGTTTCGGCTATTGTCACCGGCCATGGCCGGGGGGACATTTGAAAATGAAATACGCGAACGGGATTATCCACTCATGGTCTGGCCGGCCTTCGCCCTGGCGGCCTTCGCCCTGGTGCTGGGTGTGGTGGCCCCGAACTTCTTCGAACTGCTGCTGATCGGTGCGCCGGTCGCGGCGGGAGGCAACGGCGCATGACTTGGCACAGTCTTTTGCCGCTGTTGTTGGTGTTGAGTTCGCTGATACCGGGCCTGGCCATTTTCTTTCTGCACGAGCGGGCGCGGCGCACCCGTATCGCGCTCAACTTGGGCGGCGCGCTGCTCAAAACCGGCCTCATGGGGGTGATGATTGCCGGTATTTATGCAGGCCAGGATTTTGAATTCCGCATACCCTTTATGCTGGATTACGACCTGGTCTTGCACGGTGACGCCATGTCGGTGATCTTCGCCTCGCTGTCCACGGTGCTGTGGTTGGTGACCACCGTCTATGCCATCGGTTATCTGGAAGAATCGCCCAATCGCAGTCGCTTTTTTGGATTCTTCAGCCTGTGCGTCAGCGCCACCATCGGTATCGCCCTGGCGGGTAACATGATCACCTTCGTCGTGTTCTATGAATTGCTGACCCTGACCACCTACCCGCTGGTGGTGCATCGCGGCACGCCCGAGGCGCTGCGCGCCGGCAAGATCTATCTTATCTATACTTTGGTGAGCGGCACGCTGTTGCTGGTAGCGGTGCTGTGGCTGCGCACCCTGGCGGGGCCGTTGGATTTTACCGCCGCCGGCCTGTTGGCTGACATCGATCCACTTCATTATGACGCCTTGATTATCATCTTCTGGATGTTGATCGCCAGCCTCGGCGTCAAGGCGGCACTGGTGCCTTTGCACGGTTGGCTGCCCCTGGCCATGGTGGCGCCGGCGCCGGTCAGTGCCTTGTTGCACGCGGTGGCGGTGGTCAAGGCGGGTGCCTTTGGCATCATTCGCGTGGTCTACGATGTCTACGGCATCGAGTTCTCCGCGCGCCTGGGGGTGTTGACGGGCCTGGCGGTACTGGCCGCGATTACCGTGATCTATGGTTCGCTGCGCGCCTTGTTTCAGGATGATTTAAAAAAACGCTTGGCCTATTCCACGATCAGTCAGGTGTCGTACATCATCCTCGGAGTGGCCATCTTCGGGCCCCTGGCCACTATCGGCGGGGTCACCCACCTGGTGCACCAAGGCATTATGAAAATCACCCTGTTCTTCTGCGCCGGTAATCTGGCCGAGACCCTGCATATCCATCGCGTCAGTGAAATGGCCGGGGTGGGGCGGCGCATGCCCTGGACCATGCTGGCTTTCACCATCGGCGCCCTGGGCATGATCGGTCTGCCGCCGCTGGCGGGCTTTGTCAGCAAATGGTTTCTCGGCGTTGGCGCGGCGGATCGGGAGATGGCTTGGGTGCTGTGGGTATTGGCCGCCAGCAGCGCCCTCAATGCCGCTTATTTTCTGCCCATACTATATACCGCCTGGTTCAAACCCCCTCAGCGGCAGTGGCATGAAGAGTTTCCGCGCGCCCGTTTCGAGACCCATTGGATGTTGCTGTGGCCGCCCGTTGTCACCGCCCTATTGGTATTGCTGGCGGGTCTGTTCGCCGCGAGTGAGTACAGCCCGTTGAGTTGGTCCAAGATCATCACCGCCCGGGAGTATCTGCAATGAGTGCGGCCCTGTTATTCGTTACGCCGCTGTTTCCCCTGTTGCTGGCAGTCGCCGGGTTGCGTTGGCCGGCATTGTCGCGCTGGAACGCCGTGGGCCTGGCGCCGGCGGTGGCGGTTCTGGTCGCTGTGGAGATAGACAGCAGCGCCAGTTACACCTGGTGGCTGCTGGGTAGCGAACTGGGGCTGGACCGCACTGCCTTTGTGTTCCTCTGTTTTACCGTGGTGCTGTGGCTGACGGCGGCGCTGCTGGCCAATGGAGAGATAGACGCAGCGCGACGGTCGCGTTTCAGCCTGGTGTTTCTCATGACCATGAGCGGCAACCTGGGCGTGATTCTGGCCCAGGATGCGGTCACCTTTTATCTGTTTTTCGCCCTGATGAGCTTTGCCTCCTACGGCTTGGTGGTTCAGCGCGGTGACGCCGCGAGCAGGCGCGCCGGCCTGATCTACCTGGTGGGTATCATGATCGGCGAGGTGGCATTGTTTGTCGCCTTAGTCATGCTTGACAGCGCTGCCGACGGTATCGGTTTTGATGGCCTGAATAATATCCAAGTGCCGGCGGCGGTCATGCTGTTGTTGCTGCTTGGGTTCGGCATCAAGAGCGGCATGCTGCTCTTGCACGTCTGGATGCCCCTGGCCTATGCCGCCGCCCCCAGCGCCGCCGCGGTGGTGTTGGCGGGGGCCATGGTCAAGGTGGGGCTGCTGGGCTGGCTGCGTTTTCTGCCCTTGGGCTGGGATATCACTGCGGTATGGGGTCAGATATTTTTAGTGGCGGGTTTCGTGGCCGCGTTTTACGGTGTCGTGATCGGGCTGTTGCAACGCAACCCCAAGGTGATCCTGGCCTATTCCAGCGTTAGCCAGATGGGCCTGATGACGGCCTTGATCGGCGTGGGATTGCTGGCGCCGCAACACTGGCCGAGCCTGCTGACGGTCACGCTGATCTATGCCGCCCATCACGCTCTCGTCAAGGGCGCCCTGTTTGTCGGGCTGGGGACGCTGGCTGCCAACACCGGTCTCTGGCAGCGGCGCGCGCTACTGCTGAGTTTCGTCATTGTCGCCCTGGCCATGGCCGGCGCGCCGGCATTGAGTGGCGCCGTCGCCAAGCTGGCCTATAAATCGGCGACCAAAGAGGTGCTGGATCTGGGGCTGCTGCTCAGCCTTTCTGCCGTGGCGACCGGCCTGTTGATGGCGCGTTTGCTCGATTGTTTGCGCTATCTGCCGCGCAGCGATCGGCCGCTGAGCCAGGGGCCCTGGTATTTGTTGTTTGCGCTGTTGCTGCTCTGGCCCGCCCTCTGGCCGACGGCGCGTATTTACCTCATCGATACCCTGACGGCGGCGCATCTTGTCGCGGCCCTGTGGCCGGTGCTGGCCGCGGCGGCGGGATACGGACTGTTCATGTTGCTGCGGCGCTTTGTCTTCCATGGCCTGGATATAGGCGTGCCGCCCGGCGATGTGCTGATGATTTACGCAGCCGTGGTGCGCGCCTTGGGGCGGACGACGGATTCCGTGGTGCAGTATGTGGCGCAGTCGGCCACGGCCATCTCGATCGCTTGGCAACAGACGGCGCTGCAAATGCGGCAGTGGCTGCGGGTGGGAGAGTTTGAAGCACTGCTGCTGCGCTGGGAAGTGGCCTGGAGCTTGTTCCTCGGTTTGATGGTGCTGTTGGTGCTGGCGGCGTTGGTGGTCTGAGCCGGCTGAGCGACCGAACGCTTATTGGTGTACGCCGTGGCGCCGCAACAGCCACTTTTCGATTTCCACCATAAACAGTACGCTGGCCGCCACCGGCACAATCAGCCCCCAGCTGGCCAGCGCCAGCGCCGTCGTCCCGAACAGCGTCTGGGCCGGGGCGGCATAGGTAAACAACAGTTGCATGACCATTAGGATGCCGATGGCCCAGAGCACATAGCGATTGCCGAAGAACCCTGCCCGGTTGAGCACACTGCCGGTGATATAGCGGGTGTTGAAGATGTAAAAGATTTCGAACATCACCAGGGTGTTGACCGCCACGGTGCGGGCATACTCCAGCTCCGCGCCCTGGCTGCGATACCACAGGAACAGGCCGAAGGTCCCGGCGACGATAATGGTGGAGACGAAGCCGATGCGCCACACCAGCATGGTCGACAGGATGGGGGTGCGCGGGTCGCGCGGCGGGCGCTGCATAACATTGGCCTCGGACGGTTCGAAGGCCAGCGCTAGGGCCAGGGTGACGGCGGTGACCATGTTGACCCACAGGATTTGCACCGGTGTGATGGGCATGGCCATGCCCAATAAGATGGCGGCGATCAGGGTCAGGGCCTCGCCGCCATTGGTGGGCAGGATGAACAGGATGGCCTTTTTCAGGTTGTCATAGACGGTGCGGCCTTCTTCCACGGCACTGGCGATGGAGGCGAAGTTGTCGTCGGTGAGCACCATCTCGGCGGCTTCCTTGGAGACCTCGGTACCTTTACGGCCCATGGCGATGCCGACGTCGGCGCGCTTCAGGGCCGGGGCGTCGTTGACACCGTCGCCGGTCATGGTGACCACATGTCCCATCGCCTGCAACGCCTTTACCAGGCGCAGTTTGTGCTCCGGGCTGGTGCGGGCATAGACATCCACCTGCTCAAGCCGCTGTGCCAGTTCGGCGTCGTCCATGGCGTCCAGTTCCACGCCGGTGAGGGTGGCTTCGCCGTCGCCGATGTGCATCTGCTGAGCGATGGCGGTGGCGGTGATGCCATGATCGCCGGTGATCATCTTGATGCGGATGCCGGCGGCCTGGCACTGGCGCACCGCTTCGATGGCCTCTTCGCGCGGCGGATCCATGAGACCCACCACACCCAGCAGGGTCAGGCCGGACTGGACATCATCGAAGTGCAGCTCGCGCTTATGGTCCACGTTGGCGCCCGAGGCAATGGCAAGCAGCCGATTGCCGCGGCGCGCCATGGCATCCATTTGTTGTTGCCAGTAATTGTGATCCAGCGGGATATCCTCACCGCGCATGCGTTGGCAGCTGCACATCTCCAGGATGCGTTCCGGTGCCCCCTTGATATAGATAAAGCCGTGACCGGCATGGTCATGGTGCAAGGTAGCCATGTAGCGATGTTCGGATTCGAACGGAATCACATCGGTACGCGGCCATTCCTCGTTCTCCCGCTGCAAATCGAGACCGGCCTTGAGGGCCAGGGTGATCAGCGCCCCTTCAGTGGGATCGCCACGCATCTGCCATTCGCCTTGGTGACACTCGACCGCGGCGTCGTTGCACAGGCTGGCGGCGCGGCACAACTCCTGCAGCACGGGATATTGTTCCGCATCGACAGGCTTATCATCGAGCAAAAACTCGCCGTGGGGGTCGTAACCGCCGCCGCTGACCTCAAACAGGCCGCCGGCGGTGGTGACCATGCGCGCGGTCATTTCGTTGCGTGTCAGGGTGCCGGTCTTGTCGGAGCAGATCACCGTCACCGAGCCCAGGCTTTCCACCACCGGCAGGCGCCGCACAATGGCGTTGCGCCTGGCCATGCGCTGGACACCGATGGCCAGGGTGATGGTCATGATGGCGGGCAGGCCCTCGGGAATGGCCGCCACCATCAGTCCGACGGCGGCGAGAAACATCTCCGCGGCGCTGTAACCCTTGAATAGCACGCCGAAGGCGAAGGTGGCCGCGGCAATGAGGATAATGGCCGTCGACAGCCACTTGCCGAATACGGCAATCTGTTGCAGCAACGGTGTGGTGAGTGTTTGCACCTCGCCGAGCAGGGTGCTGATGCGACCGATTTCGGTGCGATCGCTGGTGGCGACCACCACGCCGCGGGCCTGGCCCGAGGTGACCAGGGTGCCGGAGTAGGCCATGCAGCTGCGATCGCCGATGCCGGCCTGTTCCGCTACCGGGTCGACGGACTTGTGCGCTGGCACCGATTCGCCGGTGAGCATGGCCTCGTCGACGCGCAGCTCCTTCACCTGGGACAGGCGCAGGTCGGCGGCCACCTTATCGCCCGATTGCAGCAGCACCACGTCGCCCGGCACCAGATCTTCAGCCGGAACGGTAACGGCCTTGCCATCGCGCCGCACCGTCGCCTGTTGCGACAGCATGTTGCGAATCGCATCGAGGGCCTTTTCCGCCTTGCCCTCCTGGATAAATCCGATCACGGCATTGAGAATCACCACCGCCAGAATGACGCCGGTATCGATCCAATGCTGCAAAAAGGCGGTCATCACGGCGGCGCCGAGCAGGACATAGATCAAGACATTGTGAAACTGGCTGAGGAGGCGCCGCAGCGCGCCGCGTTGTTGCGGCGGCTTGAGGCGGTTGGGGCCGTACTCTTTGAGTCGTGCCTGGGCCTCGGCTGGTGTCAAACCGTCATGCTTCGTATCCAACTGCGAAAATACGCTGTCGATGTCCTGGCTGTGCCAGGTCGGTGAGGAAGATGCTGTTTCAGGCGTATTCATAGCTGGACAGTGTGACAGGAACGTCGCTGACAAGAAAATTCAAGCCTTCCAGAAGGCTATAGGAAGTGACACGCAGGCGCAATATATCCTATGTTAGGGTGGCTGTAACACAGCTATATTAAAGTGCATGAGCGCCGATTCCCCGACCGCCCGTCGCTTATGCGGCAAATTCAACAGGAGCCTTCATGATACTGGTTATCAACTCAGGCAGTTCCTCCATCAAGTTCGAGCTTTTCGAATCCGAGACATTGGACGTAATCGCCGCCGGTGTGGTGGAGCGCATCGGCGAAGGGCAGGCCCGGCTGCATTATCGCCATCGGGCCGGCGACGGCTTCGACGAGCAAAGCGACGATGATATGGACATCCCGGACCACGATGCGGGTCTGCGTGAAATCGTGCGGCGTTTGTCCACTTACACCGGCGCTTCGGGGGAAAAACTGCGGGGCATCGGTCACCGCGTAGTGCATGGCGGCGAACGCTATAAGGCTGCGGTGTTGATCGACGACGAGGTGATCGAGACCATCCGCGCGCTGATTCCCCTGGCGCCGCTGCACAACCCGGCCAATCTCAGAGGCATGGAGGTGGCGCGGCAGTGCTTCGGCCATGTGCCGCAAGCAGCGCTGTTCGATACTTCGTTCCACCATACCCTGCCGGAACATGCCTACCGCTATGCCCTGCCGGCGCAGTGCTATGAACAGCACCAGGTGCGGCGCTACGGCTTTCATGGGATTTCGCACCATTATGTGGCGAAGCAGGCGGCGGCCTTGTTGGATATGCCTCTGCAACGCTTGAATCTGATCACCCTGCATCTGGGCAACGGCGCCAGTGCCGCGGCGATTAAGCAGGGCCGCTGTATCGATACCTCCATGGGCATGACGCCGCTGGAGGGCCTGATGATGGGCAGTCGCTGTGGCGATCTGGACCCGGCCGTGCCCCTGTATCTGGCCAAGGCCATGAATAAAAGCGATGATGAGATCGACCAGCTCTTGAACGAGCAAAGCGGTCTGCTGGGTGTCTGCGGCGTGAACGACATGCGCGAGGTGCAGCGGCGCATCGGCAAGGGCGATGCCGACGCGCAGCGGGCCTTGGAGATGTATTGCTATCGCATTCGCAAGTATATCGGCGCCTATTACGCCGTGCTGGGAAGGCTGGACGCACTGGTATTCACGGCCGGCATCGGTGAGCACGATGCCGAAGTGCGCTGGCGCAGCTGCGCGGGCCTGGAAGCGCTGGGCATCGCCGTGGACCCGCGCCGCAATGACGCCGGCAGTGGCGCGCTGACCGAGATCCAGCGTGCGGACGCTGCGGTCAAGGTGCTGGTCGTGCCCACTGACGAGGAACGCGAGATCGCCCGGCAGACCTTGACACTTATCAATGAATCCGCCTGAGCACTGTGTAAGCCTCATTGATCCGGCAATTGCCGAAAGCAGAGTTGTATCCGCCCAATGACAAGCGTAAGGAGCACCGCATGGACGAAACCATAGAACGCATTCTCGAGCAGGGTCCGCTGAGCAACGAAGAGGTACGCCTCATCGACGCCTATTGGCGTGCGGCCAATTATCTGTCGGTGGGGCAAATCTACTTGCTCGACAATCCTTTACTGAAGGAGCGGCTGAACATCGATCAGGTGAAACCGCGTTTGCTGGGCCACTGGGGCACGACGCCGGGCTTGAATTTTATCTACGCCCATCTCAACCGTCTCATCAAGGCCCAGGATCTGAACATGATCTACGTCGCCGGCCCCGGCCACGGCGGCCCGGGCCTGGTGGCCAACACCTATCTGGAAGGTGCCTATAGCGAACTCTATCCTGACATCACCCAGGATGCCGGGGGGATGAAGAAGCTGTTCAAGCAGTTCTCCTTTCCCGGCGGTGTGGGCAGTCACGTAACGCCGGAAACGCCGGGCTCCATCCACGAAGGCGGTGAGTTGGGCTATGCCCTGTCCCATGCCTATGGCGCGGCCTTCGACAATCCCGACCTGATCGTCACCTGCGTGGTCGGTGACGGGGAGGCCGAGACCGGCCCCCTGGCCACCGCCTGGCATTCCAACAAGTTTCTCAATCCGGTGCATGACGGTGCGGTGTTGCCCATTCTGCATCTCAACGGCTATAAGATCGCCAACCCCACCGTGCTGGCGCGTATCTCCCATGACGAGCTGGAGAGCCTGTTTTTCGGCTACGGCTACAAACCCTATTTCGTCGAAGGCGATGACCCCGATGTCATGCATCAGAAAATGGCCTTGACTCTGGATGCGGTGATCGCCGAGATCCGGGAAGTGCAGAACATCGCCCGGGAAAGCGGTCTGGCGGCGAGGCCGCGTTGGCCCATGATTGTGCTGCGCACCCCCAAGGGCTGGACCGGTCCCAAGGAGGTGGACGGCAAGAAGACCGAGGGCTCCTGGCGTTCGCACCAAGTGCCGTTTTCTGACATGTCGGCCAAGTCCGGCCATCTCAAATTGTTGGAAGACTGGTTGCGCAGTTACGGGCCGGAAGAATTGTTCGACGAGGCGGGAACCTTGCACGCCGAGATCGCCGACCTGGCGCCCAAAGGCGAACGCCGCATGGGCGCCAATCCCCATGCCAATGGCGGTGTCCTGTTGCGCGATCTGCGCCGGCCGGAGTTTCAGCAGTTTGCCGTCAATGTAAAGCGCCCCGGCCATACCGTGGCGGAGGCCACCCGGGTGATGGGCGAATATCTGCGCGAGGTGATGCGGCTCAATCTCAAGCGCGGTAACTTTCGCGTCTTCGGGCCCGACGAGACCGCCTCCAATCGTCTCGGCGCCTTATTCGATGTGACCGGACGCACCTGGATGGCCGAGACCGTGGAGCAAGATGACCATCTCGCGCGCGACGGTCGGGTCATGGAGATCCTCAGCGAGCACACCTGCCAGGGCTGGCTGGAGGGCTACCTGCTCACCGGGCGCCATGGCTTCTTTTCCTGTTACGAGGCCTTTATCCACATCATCACCTCCATGTTCAACCAGCATGCCAAGTGGCTCAAGGTGAGTCAGGAGATCCCCTGGCGCCGGCCCGTCGCCTCGCTCAATTATCTGCTCACCTCCCATGTCTGGCGCCAGGACCATAACGGCTTTTCCCATCAGGATCCCGGCTTCATCGACCACGTGGTGAACAAGAAGGCCGATACCATCCGCGTGTATCTGCCGCCGGATGCCAACACCCTGCTCTATGTCACCGACAAATGCCTGCGCTCGCGCGATTTGATCAATGTCATCGTCGCCGGCAAGCAGGCCCAGCCGCAGTGGCTGGATATGGATGCGGCCATCAAACACTGCTCCGCCGGTATCGGTATCTGGGACTGGGCTAGCAACGACATCAACGGCGAACCGGACGTGGTGATGGCCTGCGCCGGTGATGTGCCCACCCAGGAGACCCTGGCGGCGGTGCAGTTGCTGCGCGAACAGGTGCCCGATCTGAAGATCCGTGTCGTCAACGTGGTGGACTTGATGACCCTGCAGCCTAAGGAGGAGCACCCCCATGGCCTATCGGATCGTGACTTCGATACGCTGTTCACCACCGACAAGCCGATCATTTTCAACTATCACGGTTATCCCTGGCTGATTCACCGGCTCACCTATCGACGCACCAATCATAAAAACCTGCATGTGCGCGGTTATAAGGAAGAAGGCACCACCACCACGCCCTTCGATATGGCGGTGCGCAATGACATCGACCGTTTCCATCTGGTCGGCGATGTTATCGATCGCGTGCCCAAGCTGGGCTATACCGCGGCCTATACCAAACAGATGATCCGCGACAAACTGATCGAGCATAAGCACTACATCACCCAGCATGGTCAGGACATGCCGGAGATACGGGAGTGGAAGTGGAAAGGCTGAGAGACGCATGAAGGCCACCCACTATTTATCGCGCGAATTACCCGCGGGACTCGAGCTGTTGCTGGAACTGACCACCGACCTGCGCTGGAGCTGGAGCCACGCCGCCGATGCCCTGTGGCAGACAATGGACCCGGACATCTGGTCGCAGACACGCAATCCCTATGTGGTGCTGCAGAACCTGAGCGAGGAACGGCTGCAGCAACTGGCCCAGGACCCCCATTTCAAGCAGCGCCTGGAAACTACCGCCCAGGCCCGCGAAGACTATCGCCGTCGTCCCGCCTGGTTCGGCGAAAACTACGCCCAGGCGGGGCTGCGCGGCGTGGCCTATTTCAGCATGGAGTTCGGCCTGGGCAACGCCCTGCCGCTGTATGCCGGCGGTTTGGGGATTTTGGCGGGGGACTATCTCAAGGCGGCCAGCGATCTGGGTGTGCCCCTGGTGGGCATCGGGTTGCTCTATCAGGAAGGCTATTTTCGCCAAAGCCTGGATCGCGCCGGCTGGCAGCAGGAGGTCTATCCCTATAACGATCCCACCATGCTGCCGGTGGTGCCGGTCTTCAGCAGCGCGGGTAACTGGCTGCATGTGGACGCCAACTTGCCCGGGCGGCGGGTGCGCTTTCGTATCTGGCAGGCGCGGGTGGGGCGGGTGACGCTGTATTTGCTCGACAGCAATGATCCCCTCAACAGCCCGGCCGACCGCGGCATTACCAATAAGCTCTACGGCGGCAGCCACGAGATGCGCCTGCTGCAGGAGATCGCCCTGGGTGTGGGCGGTTGGCGCGTGGTGGAGGCGCTGGGTCTGGATATCGATATTTGTCATCTGAACGAGGGCCATGCCGCCTTCGCCGCCATCGAACGGGCGCGCTGTTACATGGACCGCCATGGCGTCGACTTCCACCAGGCGCTGTGGACCACGCGCGCGGGTAATATCTTTACCACCCATACCCCGGTGAGCGCCGGTTTTGATCGTTTCCCCGCGGAATTGATATTCAAATACGGCCAGGAGTATATGGCAGGCCTGGGGCTGGATTTCGATGCGCTGCTGGCCCTGGGGCGCCTGGATGCCAATGACCGGCGTGAACCCTTCAATATGGCCTACCTCGCCATGCGTACCTGCATGAAGGTGAACGGCGTCAGTCAGCTGCATGGCGAGGTGAGTCGCGAATTATTCAATCCCCTGTATCCCCGTTGGCCGCGCCATGACGTGCCGGTGGACTATGTCACCAACGGGGTCCATGTGCCGTCCTGGGATTCACTCTGGGCCGACGACCTGTGGACCCAGGCGGTGGATAAGCAGCGCTGGCTGGCGGAACCGGAGCCCTTGTCCGGGGCGATCGAAAGGCTCACTGACGAACGGCTGTGGAACTTCAAGGGCCACGAACGGGCCGACCTGGTGACCTATGCCCGCGAGCGTCACAGGCGCCAACTCGGTTACAGCGGCGCCTCGGCGGCCGAGCTCGAGCGCGCCGGGGACGTGCTCGACCCCAACATCCTAACGCTGGGCTTCGCGCGCCGCTTCGCCGAATACAAACGCCCCAATCTGTTGCTGCATGATGAAGCGCGTCTGACACGGCTGCTGACCAATAACGACACGCCGCTGCAAATCATCGTCGCCGGCAAGGCCCATCCTCAGGACGACGCGGGCAAGTGCTTCATCCAACACTGGGCGCGCTTTGCGCAACGGCTGGAGGTACGCCATCGAGTGGTATTTTTGGAGGATTACGACATGGCCCTGGCCCAGGAGTTGGTGCAGGGGGTGGATGTCTGGATCAACACGCCGCGTCGTCCCTGGGAGGCCTGCGGCACCAGCGGTATGAAGGTGCTCGCCAATGGCGGCCTGAATCTATCGGTGCTGGACGGCTGGTGGGCCGAGGCCTATGGCGACGATGTGGGCTGGGCGGTGGGTGATCGCGAGAATCACAACGACAGTCGTCATGACGGACTTGAGGCGGAGCAACTCTATCGGCTGCTGGAAGAGGTGGTGGTGCCGGAATTCTATCGCCGCGATGCCAACGGTATTCCCCGTGCCTGGACCGCGCGTATGCGCGCCAGTATGGCCCGGCTGGCGCCCCAGTTCAGCACCAATCGCATGATGCGTGAGTATGTCATGCGCATGTACCTGCCGGCATCCGAGGCCTATCGGCTGCGCAGCGCCGATGAAGGTAGGCTGGGCCGTTCGCTATGCCGGTGGGCGGAGCGGCTGCGGCATCATTGGCAGGGGATTCATTTCGGCAACCTGGTCAGCGAGCGCCATGACAAGCGCCAGCGCTTCGAGGTACAGGTCTATCTCGGCGATATCCTGGCGGAGGCTGTGCAGGTGCAGCTCTATGCCGAGCAAGAAGGTGTGAGTGAGGCGAGTTGCGCGCTCATGCAACAGGGGGAGCCGATCCCGGGGTCCGCCAACGGCTATGTCTACCGCGTCGAAATAGACACCGAGCAGGCGGCGGCGGACTTTACCCCGCGCGTGGTGCCGCACAACGACGGTGCGCGTATTCCCTTGGAATTGCCCTTGATCAAGTGGTTTCGTTGAGCGCTGTTTGGCGCAAAATAGGACATGGGGTTTGAAATGTTTCCGAGTCTCCCTATTTATATAAAGATAGATGTGAAACAGGGCTAACGCGCCGACGACGAATCCATGGAATACAAAGACTATTACAAAATACTCGGGGTTGACCGTAAGGCGACTCAGGACGATATCAAGCGCGCCTATCGCAAGCTGGCGCGCAAGTATCATCCGGACGTCAACAAGGACCCGGCCGCCGAGGACAAATTCAAGCAAATGGGCGAGGCCTACGAGGTACTCAAGGACCCGGAAAAGCGCGCCGCCTACGACCGCCTGGGCGAGCAATGGCACGCCGGCGAGGAATTCCGCCCGCCGCCGGACTGGGATGCCGGCTTCGAATTCAGCGGTGGCGGTGCGGGCGTCGGCGCCGAAAATTTCAGTGATTTCTTCGAGACCCTGTTCGGTCGTGGTTTCGGCGGCGCCGGACCGGGCCGGGGCGGCTTTCGCGCCCGCGGCCAGGATCACTTCGCCAAGGTGATGATCGACATCGAGGACGCCTTTCACGGCGCCAGCCGCGCCATTACGCTGCGCGTCCCCGAGGTCGACGCCCAGGGGCAGCTGCATACCCGGCAGCGCAGCCTGAATGTAAAAATCCCCAAAGGCATTCGTCAGGGCCAGCATATCCGCCTGGCTGGGCAGGGCGCCCCGGGAATGGGCGGCGGCGAGACCGGCGACCTGTATCTGGAGGTTGCCTTCCGCCCCCATCCCTTTTACCGCGTCGACGGCAGCGATCTCTATCTCGATCTGCCGGTGGCCCCCTGGGAGGCGGCCCTGGGGGGGACGGTGAAAACGCCCACGCCTGCCGGGGCGGTTGACTTGAAAATTCCCGCCGGCAGCGAGAGCGGCCGCAAGTTGCGCCTAAGGGGGCGCGGCATTCCCGCCAAGCAGCCGGGCGATCTGTACGCCGTGCTGCAGATCGTCACGCCGCCGGCCAAGAGCGCGCGTGACGAGGCGCTGTACCGCGAAATGCAGCAGCACATGGACTTCAACCCACGCCGTCATCTGGGGGTGTAGCGCGATGAACAACCGCGATTTAATGGAAGTGCTGGCCGGTGAGATCCTGGAAGAGGAGATGCGTCTCACCCTGACCCAGCTCAGCCGTGCCTGCGAGGTGCGGAACGAGTGGCTGCTTGAGCTGGTGCGGGAGGGCGTGATTGAACCGGAGGAAACCGCCGCGCGGGAATGGATTTTCGCCGGCGCCAGTCTCAGACGGGCGCGGGTGGCGCTGCGCCTGCAACGCGATTTGGGGGTGAATCTCTGCGGCGCCGCCCTGGCGCTGCAACTCATGGACGAACTGGAGACACTGCGGGCCCGACTCGAGGCCGTGGAGCGACACGACTGAGGCATGGAATCCGTGCTGTGGTATCGACATGCCTTGTTGAATCGGCTGCAGTCGCTGTTGCTGCTGCTGGTCATGGCCGCCTTTCTGGCCCTGCTGGGCGGCTTGCTATGGGGCGGCGCGGGCCTGATCTGGTTGACGTTGATTGGCGCCGTGCTGGTGTTGTTCAATCCCATGAACTCGCCGCAGTTGATTATGCGCATGTATCGCGCCGTGCCGCTGCGCCCCGGCGAGTCGCCGGCCTTGTACGGTTTGCTGCAGCAATTGGCTCAGCGCGCCGGACTCAAGCATGTGCCCGAACTCTATTACCTGCCCAGTCCGATGGTCAATGCCTTCGCTGTGGGGCAGCGCGACACGAGTGCCATCGCCGTCAGCGACGGCCTGCTGCGCACTCTCAACAGCCGCGAGGGGGCCGGCGTGCTGGCGCACGAGATCAGTCATATCCGCAGCAACGACATGTGGGTGATGGGGCTGGCCGATCTGTTCAGCCGCATGACCGCGTTTTTGTCCCTGTTTGGACAGATCCTGCTGTTGCTCAATCTGCCGCTGATCATGCTCGCCTCGGTGAGCATCAACTGGTGGGCGATACTCATCCTGATTCTGGCGCCCAATCTCAGCGCCCTGGCGCAGTTGGGCCTGTCGCGCACGCGCGAATACGATGCCGACCTGAATGCGGTGCGCCTTACCGGCGATGCGGAAGGTCTGGCCAGCGCCCTGGTTAAGATCGAACAACGCCAGGGTGGTTGGCTGGAGCGCATTCTGATGCCGCAGCGCGGTACTCCGGAACCCTCGCTGCTGCGCACGCATCCGTCCACCGAGGAGCGCGTGCGGCGCTTGCGGGCATTGCAGCATTCCTTTGATCTGGATGGCGCCCGGCGCCAACCGCTGACGCAACTGTCCGCTGAGGTGCCCTTAGCCAAGCCGGTGCGCCGTTCACCACGGCGTTGGCATATCAGTGGTCTGTGGCATTAGCTAAGCGAGACACCCCCCCTGGCGCCGCCGGGGGTGATTTAACTCCGGCGTTCTCCCGCGCTGCCGGCCGCGGACCAACTTGATAATTAAACTGCTTCGTGTAGGCTGTTAAATAAGAATTTTTGTCAGGCAGTCAAGCGCTTGGGTTCTTTATATCCGCTGAGAAATGCGGGCGAGCTGCCGCTCGACAGCCTTCCCCCGGGCCTGTTGCTCGCCCGTCCTTGAGCTATCATAAATAAATCTGGATAAGAATTTTCGGGAGTTAGTAGATGATTAACAAATGCCTGTTTCCTGTCGCAGGTTATGGCACACGGTTTCTGCCGGCCACCAAGGCCATGCCCAAGGAGATGTTGCCGGTGGTCAACAAACCCTTGATCCAATACGGCGTGGAGGAGGCTCATGATGCCGGTATGCGGCGCATCGCCTTCGTCACCGGCCGTACCAAGCGTGCCATCGAAGATCATTTTGATATCACCTATGAGCTGGAAGATCAGATCAGCGGCACGGCCAAGGAAGACCGTCTGGGCGAGGTGCGCGCCCTGATCAAGGATTGCACCTTTTCCTATACCCGTCAGATCGAGATGAAGGGGCTGGGGCATGCCATTCTCACCGGTGAGACCCTCATCGGCAACGAAGCCTTCGGCGTGATCCTGGCCGATGACCTGTGTGTCGGCACCTCGGCGGGGGTGATGTCGCAACTGATGGCGGTGTATGACAAGTATCAGTGCAGCGTGGTGGCGGTGGAAAAGGTGCCGGCCCAGGAGGTGGATAAATACGGCGTGGTGGCGGGTGAGTTCATTGAAGAGGGTTTGATGCGGGTCAGCGATATGGTGGAGAAGCCGCCGGCGGACCAGGCCCCGTCCAACCTGGCCATTATCGGGCGTTATATCTTGACGCCGGATATTTTCGCCATTTTGCGCGAGACGGCGCCCGGCAAGGGCGGGGAAGTGCAGATTACCGACGCCTTGTTGGCCCAGGCCCGGCAGGGCAAGGTGATTGCCTGCCGCTTTGCGGGGCAGCGTTTCGATTGCGGCAGTGTGGACGGCTTCGTGGCGGCGACCAATTATTTTTATGACATCTATAAAAAAACCCAGGGATAATCCCGTTCCCTCGTTCAAACACAAGCATGTTGAGTTATTGATTGAATGAATATCCGTTTTGCCGGCGAACAATTGAAAGAGGATACCTGGCTGGACAAGCAGTCGCACACCTCGTTGCAGCGTCTGTTGCCCAGGCTGGACGCGCGCTTTAAGGAACAGGTCGATGCGGATGAGTGGCAGAATTATCTGCAACGTCTCAAATATCACTTTCCACGCCTGTTCAAGTGCCTTTACCACGTCTACGGCGCGCAATACGATTTTTTCTACCATCTGGAAAATATCCTCGCCTCGGCCACCCAGATGTGGCTGGAGCGTCCCAGCGAATTGAAGGCGCTGGATGCCATGCGCGAGGCCGATCCGCATTGGTATCAGTCCAATCGCCTGGTGGGCGCCATGTGCTACATCGATCTGTTTGCCGGCGACCTCCAGGGCATGTTCGAGCGCATCCCCTATCTCAAGGAGATGGGCATCAACTATTTGCACCTGATGCCCTTGTTCAAGGAGCCCGAGGGCGATAACGACGGCGGTTACGCGGTCAGCAGTTACCGCGAAATCAATACCAAGATCGGTACCATGGAGCAGCTCAGCGAGCTGGCCGGCGAGTTGCGCGCCCGCGGGATTTCCTTGTGTTTGGACTTTGTCTTCAATCACACCTCGGACGAGCACGACTGGGCGCAGCAGGCCCTGGCCGGTGATCCCGAATATCAATCCTATTACCGACTGTTTCCGGACCGCAGCATGCCGGAGGCCTATGAAAAGAATCTGATCACCATTTTTCCCGATGAGCGCCCGGGATCGTTCACCTATCGCAACGGCCTGAAAAAATGGGTCTGGACCACCTTTCACAATTACCAGTGGGATTTGAACTACGAAAACCCCATCGTCTTCAGTCGCATGTTGGAGGAGATGCTGTTTCTCGCCAACCAGGGCGTGGAGATCCTGCGCCTGGATGCGGTGGCCTTTATCTGGAAGAAGCTCGGCACCACCTCGCAGAATCTGCCCGAGGCCCACGTGCTGATCCAGGCCTTTAATGCCGTGGTGCATATCGCCGCCCCGGCCATGGTGTTCAAGTCCGAGGCCATCGTGCATCCCGATGAGGTGAGCAAGTACATCAGCGAAGAGGAGTGCCAGCTATCCTATAATCCGCAGCTGATGGCCCTGTTGTGGGAGGCCCTGGCGACCCAGGATGTGAACATCCTGCGTCACGCCATGGAGCGCCGCTTCAGCATTCCGGAGAATTGCGCCTGGGTCAATTATGTGCGCTGCCATGACGACATCGGTTGGGCCTTTTCCAATGATGACGTCGCCGCCTTCAATTTGGACCCGGGCGCCCATCGTCATTTCCTGACCCGTTTCTATACCGGTAAATTCGAGGGCAGCTTCGCCCGCGGCCTGCCGTTTCAAGAGGATCCCGAAACGGGTGACGCCCGTGTTTCAGGCACTTGCGCCTCGCTCACCGGTCTGGAAAAGGCGGTAGAGGAGAAAGACGAGGCGGGCGTGGACCTGGCCATCCGCCGCATCATGCTGCTTTATGGCGTGACTTTGACCATCGGCGGCATTCCCGTTATTTATCTGGGCGACGAGCTGGGGGCCTTGAACGACTACACCTATGATCAGGATTTGGAAAAGGTCGGCGATACACGCTGGGTGCACCGACCGCCCTTCGACTGGGGCAAGGTCGAGGAGCGCCACGATCCCAAGAGCATCAGCGGGCGGGTCTATCACGGCCTGCTGCGCTTAATTCAGATACGCCAGCAGAATCTCGCCTTCACCCGCTCCGAGACCGAGATCGTCGACACCGGCAACAAACACGTATTTGGCTATTTTCGCAATCATGATCACTATAATGTATTGGTGCTGGCCAATTTCAGCGGTCTGCCGCAGAGCCTGGAGGCACGCCGCTTGCGGATGTTGGGCTTGCGCAAGACGGTGGTCGACTTGGTGGCCGGCAAGGCGATCACCGCCACGCGCGAATTGTTGTTGGACCCCTACGATTTTATGGTGCTGGCCAAACCCAGTCACTGAGATAAACACGAACACGGTAGCTAACGGGAGCGGAAACTTGATCAGGCTGACGACGGGGTTATCCCTATGAGCACGAATCCCAAGGATCTCTATATTGTCCTGGTCAGTGTCCACGGCCTGATCCGCGGCGATGACCTGGAGCTGGGGCGTGATGCCGACACCGGCGGTCAGATACTCTATGTGGTGGAGCTGGCACAGGCCCTGGCCAAGCATCCGGACGTGGCGCGGGTCGACCTGCTGACGCGCCTGGTCGACGATGAACGCGTCTCCTCGGATTACGCTCAGCCCGTCGAAGAGATCGGCGACGGTGCACGGATTGTCCGCATTGAAGCCGGACCGCCCGGGTATATCGCCAAGGAACAATTGTGGGATCACCTGGATGCCTTCGCCGACAACACCTTGAACTATCTGCGTGCAGGCGAGCGCCTGCCGGATGTGATTCACGGGCATTACGCCGATGCCGGTTACGTCGGCTATCGACTCGCCAATCTGCTGGCCCTGCCCATGGTGTTTACCGGTCACTCCCTGGGGCGGGTTAAGCGCCGTCGTCTGCTGGCCAGCGGCCTGTCGGCCGAGGATGTGGAACGGCTGTACAATATCACCCACCGTATCGAGGGCGAGGAGCTGGCCCTGGCCTCGGCGGAGCGTGTTATCACCAGCACCTTTCAGGAGATCGAAGAGCAATACGAACTCTATGATCATTATCAGCCTGAACAGATGCGCGTCATTCCCCCCGGTACCAATCTATCGCACTTCATGCCGCCGCAAGGCGACGAGAAGCATAGCGCACTGTTCGACGAGCTCAAGCGCTTTCTCAACCAACCCAATAAGCCCATGATCCTGGCCCTGTCGCGCCCGGATAAGCGTAAGAACATCAGCGCCCTGGTCAAGGCCTATGGTGAATCGGAGCGCTTGCAGCAGCTGGCCAATCTGGTGGTGGTGGCCGGCAACCGTGATGACGTCGACGAACTGGAAGAGGGCGCCCAGGAAGTCTTCCACGAGCTCTTCGTCACCATCGATCGCTATGATCTGTGGGGTAAGATCGCCTTTCCCAAACATCACGCGCGCAACCAGGTGCCGCTGTTTTATCGCCTGGCGGCCAGCCTTAAAGGCGTGTTCGTCAATCCGGCCCTGACCGAACCCTTCGGCCTGACCCTGATCGAGGCCGCCGCCTGCGGCCTGCCGCTGGTGGCCACCGACGACGGCGGGCCGCGCGATATCATCGAAAACTGCAACAACGGCGTATTGATCGATGCCCTGGATACCGACGCCATGGGCACCGCGCTGGTGGAAATCATCTCGGATAAGGATACGTGGGAACAGCTCTCCGCCGCCGGCCTGGCGGGCGTGCGCGAGCACTATTCCTGGGATGCCCATGCCAGTCGCTATCTGGAGGTGATTGACCCCATCGTCGAACTGGGGCGCAAGGATCTGATCGAGCGGCGACCGGCACAGTTGAAGCAACAACTCTACCGCAGCCGCGCCATCTTTACCGACCTGGATCAGAACCTGATCGGCGACGAGCAATCACTGCGGGAATTTGTCGGCGTGATGCGGCAACATCGCAAGCTGGTTAAGTTCGGTATCGCCACCGGGCGCCGTCTGGATTCGGCCTTGAAAAAGATGAAGCAGTACGGCATTCCCGAGCCTGATTTTCTTATCACCAGCGGCGGCACCGAGATCTATTACGCGCCTAAACTGACCGTCGACGACGCTTGGAAAAAGCAGATCGATTATCATTGGACGCCGCATATCGTGCGCCGCGTGCTGAGTGAAATGCCGGGCTTGGAGCTGCAGCCTAAAACGGAGCAAAGCCGCTTCAAGATCAGCTATTTCTATGATCAAGAGAACGCCCCGGACGTCCGCGAAATCAACAGTCTGTTGCACAAAGAGGAGCAATCGGTGAACGTCAGCCTGGCCTTCGGCCAGTTCCTCGATATCACGCCGATCCGCGCCTCCAAGGGGCTGGCACTACGTTATATCAGTGACCGCTGGGGCATCCCCCTGGAGCACATCCTGGTGGCGGGCGGCTCGGGTGCTGACGAGGATATGATGCGCGGTAACACCCTGGCGGCGGTGGTCGCCAACCGGCACAACGAAGAGTTGTCGCAGTTGATGGATAAGGAGCGTATCTATTTTGCCGAAAGACCGTTCGCCGCCGGGATTCTTGAGGCCATCGAACATTATGATTTTTTCGGCAGCTGCAAAGGGCCGGACGACCGGTGACAATACAGGAGGAAGCGATGGCACAGGCTGACAGCGCGGGCCGATTGAAGCCGGTCATTTTCGGCGAGGTATTGTTTGACTGTTTTTCCGATGGTCAGACCGTATTGGGCGGCGCGCCCTTCAATGTCGCCTGGCACCTGCAGGCCTTGGGTGACGCGCCGTGTTTCATCTCGCGCGTCGGCGATGACAGTCATGGCGCCAACATCATCCAGGCCATGGCGCAATGGGGCATGGACGTCAGCGGCCTGCAGCGGGACGACAGCCATCCCACCGGGCAGGTCATTGTCACCATCGAAGACGGTGAACCGCACTACGATATCAAACGCGATGTCGCCTACGATTTTATCCAGGCCGCCGCATTTCCTGCGATTGATCAGCCCGCGTTGCTGTATCACGGCACGCTGGCGCTGCGTAATCCGGTCTCGCGTCAAGCCCTGGATGCGTTGCTGCAGCGCGGTGATTTTTCCATCTTTCTCGACGTCAATCTACGGCCGCCGTGGTGGGACGGCAGTAGGGTGCATGAATATCTGCAGCGCGCCCGCTGGGCCAAGCTCAACGAGCATGAGTTGGCCCTGCTCACCGACGAGCAGGCCGATGCCGAGGCGCGGGCGCAGGGTCTGCGCCGGCGCTGTGGTTTGGAGCTGTTGTTGGTGACCCACGGATCAAAAGGGGCGGTGGCCTATGCGGAAGAGGGTGCGGTCGCCCGGGTCGCGCCGGCCGCAGCGACGCAGGTGGTGGATACGGTGGGTGCAGGGGACGCCTTTACCGCGGTGCTGTTGCACGGCCTGTTGAACGACTGGCCCCTGCAGCGGACCCTCGATACGGCTCAGAACTTTGCCAGCGCGGTGGTGGGGATACGCGGCGCGGTGCCGAGCGACGTCCGTTTTTATCGTGATAATTTGCCTGGGCTCGGCTGAGGCTATGCGGCGTCGCACAGAGGATGAATCAGAAGGGTAAGTCCACATCCACATAGAGCTTGCCCCGTTTCACCGCCACCTTCTTTAATACGCCTCGGGCCATCTTTTCGCGCAGTTCAGTGTCCTTCAGCTCATACACCAAGATCATCGGCAGACTCTGTTGACTGATGCTGCTGAGCATTTGTTGCACCGTGCCGGTGAGTTGCCGGTCGGCGTTGGCGAAGCGGATGTTGTTGATCTGCGGATCGTGCAGATAAAACTGGTGCGTCTCCTTGCGGTATTCCAGGTCGCCGTCGATCTGGCCGCGCCCGGCGATGGCCATCATGCCCGGCATCTCGGCACGCACGGTGACCTCCAGACCGATGCGATTGGTCTTTTCGTCCAACATCACGCTGGGATTGGAATAGGTGACGCGGGAGAAAGGGGTCTGCTGGCTTAACGGAAAGTAGTCCACCACATACTGCTGCAGTTCGGCGCGGTTGAATTCCAGGGTATAGGCATGAGCGCTGAGGCTGGCGCCGCACAACAACAAGGTAATTAATGTTTTAAATCGGTTCATGGGCCCACTCGATTTCGCGACTTAGGGGTAAGGGTTTTTTCGGTATGATAAATGAAAACCGCTGTCAAAGGAGTAATGCCATGAATTCTTTTTGCAGGCTGATTTGCGTTGCCTTTATGTGCTGCGTGCCGATTGCGGCGGTGGCGCAACAGGGCGCCGCTGATGACGCTAAGCTGCGGGTGGCGACCAAGCACGCGCCGCCCTTCGCCATCAAGCACGAGGACGGCAGTTGGAGCGGCATCAGCATCGATCTTTGGCGCGATATCGCCACCGAGATGGGCCTGAGCTACACGCTGCAGGAAGAGAGTTTGGCCGGTATGCTGGAGGGCGTGAGTGACGGCACGTATGCCGCTGCGGTGGCGGCGCTGACCGTCACCGCGGAGCGCGAGCGGCAAATGGATTTCAGCCATCCGTTTTATAGTTCGGGCCTGAGTATCGCCGTGCCCCCTGAGGGTCAGGGCGCCTGGTTGAGCGTGGTGAAACGCTTTTTTACCCTGCAGTTTGTTACTGCGGTGATGGCCTTGCTGCTGGTATTGCTGGTGATCGGGGTGCTGGTGTGGCTGTTCGAGCGCCGCCGCAATGAGCAATTCGCGGGCGCGGCGGTGAACGGTATCGGCTCGGGGCTGTGGTGGTCGGCGGTGACCATGACCACGGTGGGCTACGGTGACAAGGCGCCGCTCACCCTCGGCGGGCGCTTGGTGGCGCTGGTGTGGATGTTTGCCAGCATTATCATCATCTCCAGCTTTACCGCCGCCATCGCCTCGTCGTTGACCGTGGGCCAGCTTTCCAGCGGCATCAGCGGGCCCCAGGATCTGTATCGCAGTCATACCGGCAGCGTAAAAAATTCGGCCAGCATGGCCTATCTGGAGAGCCGCCACATCAGCGCCACCGGGTTCGACAGTGTGCAGCAGGGCCTGGCGGCATTGGCCAGGGGCGAGTTGGACGCCTTCGTTTACGACCAACCGCTGCTGCAGTATTTTGCCGAGACCGATTTCCGCGGCCGGATTCAGGTATTGGCCAATGATTTTCGGCGTCAGGACTATGCCATCGCCCTGCCGGAAAACAGCGCCCTGAAAGAGCCGATCGACCGCCAGTTGTTGAACCAGTTGGAGTCCGCCGCTTGGCAACAGCAAGTGGCGCGTTATTTGGGATTGGATGACATATAGGCTGACAAAAACCGCCCCCGGGGCGGCTTTTTAGTCTGTCGGGCTAGTCTTTAAGCCAGCCCTGCAAGGCATCGATAATGGCCTGGGCCTGATCGGGGCTGGAGATATTGAATTTGGATTTTTGGAAGTATTCGCCGTTGCGTTTCTGGTAGCGGCGGATGGTGTATTTTTCCTTGCCGTATTCCTCCTTTTTGGCGTCCCAGTCCTGATAGCGGAAAATGAGCGTTGCCCAGGCGCCCTTTGACAGCACCTTCTTGTCCAGTTCCTTGACCAGTACCTGGTCGCCTTCGGAATATTCCACGCTGAGTTCGTCGACGCTTGAAGCCATGGCTTGATTTATCTCCCTTGATTGAGTGTCGCGGCCGTCGTTACGTCCGCTTGGGTAACACATAGCGCTCTAATCATTATATGCTATGCAAAGTTAATCGTTTGTAATCATACCGTTATAACCATATGGTATTAGTGGGTATATGTAAAGAATCACGGCAACGGTTCGTTAAGATAAGCAGAGAAAATAAACAGGGAGTGTACCAAATGAGCGATAAACCTGATTTCGAAAAGATCGGCGCCTCGGTGCTGGGCGGCGAGTTGACTTTGAAGGAATGCGAGGTATTAAGCGGTATCATGGATGCACGCCAGCTTAAGGACGGCGAAAACCTGGTGAGCGAGAGCGGTACCGAACACACACTGTTCGTCCTGATTGAGGGTAAGCTGAAGGTGCTGAGCGAATCGGAAGGCCAACTCAAGCATGTCTATACCATGAAGGCGGGCGAAGTGGCCGGTACCCGCGCCTTCGTCGATCGCACGCCGCGTAAGGCGACATTAGAGGCCGACGGGCAGGCCACCGTCTATACCCTGGAGCCCGACGCCTTCGAGTCACTGCTCGACACGCATCCGCGGATTGTCTACAAAGTCATGCGTTCCATCTTTCGCATTACCCATTCCAATCTGTTGCGTATGAATCAGGAAACCGAGCAACTCACCAACTACATCAACAAGACCCACGGCCGCTACTGATCAAGGTGACGCTGAGTGTGGAGGTCGGGGCTTCGCGCCCCTTTTTTGTTGGCGCAGCGCGCGGCTGTGAATTCGGCGGGGGTGTGTTAGAATCCGCCTTCTTTTGTATTTTCTGATCCGATTCAGCAGTACGCACCGGTTATGGTGGTCCGCGTCGGTCACCCCGCAACGATACATTGCGAACCCCGCCAGGCCCGGAAGGGAGCAACGGTAGTGATGGATTCGTGTGCCGGGGCACGGCGGGCGCGGGCCGCCTCCTATCTTTGCATCCCCCCTGATTTGTCCGGCCGCGACCGTGTGGTGAACGCCGTTTTGAGTTAAAATCAGGCCTTATGTCATTCAACAGCTTTCACAATCCAGACTGTCGGGGCGCCGTATGAGTTATCAGGTCTTGGCGCGTAAATGGCGGCCGCGCAATTTTCCCGCCATGGTGGGACAGGCGCATGTGCTGCGCGCCCTGATCAACGCTCTGGACAACGAGCGTCTGCACCATGCCTATTTGTTTACCGGCACCCGCGGCGTGGGCAAGACCACCGTTGCGCGTATCTTTGCCAAGTCGCTGAATTGCGAAACGGGGGTGAGCTCCACACCGTGCGGTGAGTGCGGCGCCTGCCGCGAGATCGACGAGGGCCGCTTCGTCGATCTGATTGAAGTGGACGCCGCCTCGCGCACCAAGGTGGAAGACACCCGCGAGCTGTTGGAAAACGTGCAGTACGCCCCCACCCGCGGGCGCTACAAGGTTTACCTCATCGACGAGGTGCACATGCTCTCCGCCCACAGCTTCAACGCTTTGTTGAAGACCCTGGAGGAGCCGCCGCCGCACGTCAAATTCCTGCTTGCCACCACCGATCCGCAAAAGCTGCCGGTGACCATTTTGTCGCGTTGTCTGCAGTTCAATCTTAAGCGCATGGCGCCGGAGATGATCGGCGGCCATCTTGCCCATGTGCTCGCGCAAGAGGGTGTTGAGTTCGACCCGGCGGCCCTGACCCTGATCGCCGCGGGCGCCGACGGCAGTATGCGCGACGCCCTCAGCCTGCTCGACCAGGCCATCGCCTACGGCGGCGGCAAACTGGTGGAGGATGAGGTACGCGCCATGCTCGGCACGATTGACCGTGGTCATGTGCTGCGCCTGTTGCAGGGCCTGGCGGATAACGACGCCACGGCCATCCTGGAGACCGTCAACGACCTGGCCCAGCAGGGCACGGATTTCAGTGCCGTGCTGGCGGAACTGATCTCCCAACTGCATACGCTGGCGTTGGCCCAGTTGGCCCCGGCGACGCTAGAAGGTCTTGCCGATCAGCAAGCGCTGGCGGCCCTGGCGGACAAAATCAGCGCCGAGGATATCCAGCTTTATTACCAGATCGGTCTGATCGGGCGCCGTGATCTGCCCCTGGCCCCGGAACTGCGCAGCGGTTTGGAAATGGTATTGCTGCGCATGCTGGCATTCCGCCCCGACAGTTCCACGGCGCAACCTGAGGCGCAGGCGCAAACCCCTGTCACGGGGCATGCCCGGCCCGCCACGACATCGGCGCCAGCCGAGCGGCGCCCATCCGCTGTGCAAGAGCCGGCGCCGCCGACTGCGCCGACAACCGGCCCGGACGCCTGCCCGTGGCCCGAGGTGGTGCAGCAGCTCGGCTTGAAGGGGATGGCCTACCAACTGGCGGCCAATTCCGTGCTGGTGGGCAGGCAGGGCACTGTGATCCGCCTGGCGCTGTCCAAGCAGCATGCCACGCTGCGCAGCAAGACCCTGGAGCAGCGCCTGCAGCAGGCCTTGAGCAAGTATTACGGCGAGAGCGTCAGGCTGGAATTCGTCAGCGGTGGCGATAACAGCCAGACCCCGGCCGGTATCCAACAACGCCAGGCCGAGGACCGGCAACAGGCCGCGGTGGATGCCATTAGCACCGACCCCAATGTGCAGCGCATACGTGAAGTGTTCGATGCCCAGGTGGTACCGGATTCGGTGCGGCCGCTGGAACAATAAACCCCCACTCAATACACAGCGAGGTAGACATGATGAAAGGTGGATTGGGCGGCCTGATGAAGCAGGCCCAGAAGATGCAGGAAAACATGCAAAAGGCCCAGGAGGAACTGGCCAACATGGAGGTCACCGGCCAGGCCGGCGGCGGATTGGTGAGCGTGGTGATGACCGGCCGCCACGACGTACGCCGGGTCTCCGTCGATCAAAGCTTGATGGAGGAGGACAAGGAGATGCTGGAAGACCTGCTCGCCGCCGCCGTCAATGACGCCGTGCGTCAGGTGGAGCGCGAGACCCAGGAGCGTATGTCCGGTATGACCGCGGGTATGGGCCTGCCGCCGGGAATGAAACTGCCGTTTTAATATTATTCAAAGGCAGTATCACACCCCTTGAAAACCCACATCGCTGAAATGCCGCCGCGGGCGGCGGACTGAATTGATGACGCAAAGCTCACTGATCGCCGATTTGATCGAAGCCCTGCGCTGCCTGCCCGGCGTGGGGCCCAAGTCCGCCCAGCGCATGGCCTATCATCTGCTGGAGCGTGATCGTGACGGTGCCCGGCGCATGGCCGCGGCCCTCACCGCAGCGGCGGACAAGGTGGGGCATTGCACCTCCTGCCGCACGCTCACCGAATTGGAGATCTGCCCTGTCTGCGCCAGCCCGAGCCGCGACCGTTCCCTGCTGTGCGTGGTGGAAATGCCGACCGATGTGGCCGCCATCGAGCAGTCTAATGTCTACAAGGGATTGTATTTCGTGCTCATGGGCCATTTGTCACCCCTGGACGGCATTGGCCCCGCTGATATCGGTCTCGATTTGTTATCGATCCGGCTGGGGCAGGGGGAGATCAAAGAGGTGATCCTGGCCACCAATTCCACCGTGGAGGGCGAGGCGACCGCCCACTACATCGCCGAGCTGGCGCGCAGCCATGGCGTGGCCGTCAGCCGTATCGCTCGCGGCGTGCCCATGGGCGGTGAGTTGGAATACATCGATGGCGGCACCCTGTCCCATGCCATGGCCGGCCGGCAGACGCTGTGAGGAGTCAAACTACATCATGATAGGCGGCACCCTACTGTTCGTAATCGCGACCTACGCCCTCATGGTGTGGGCCTTCTTCTGGGCCAAGAAGCGCTATTTCCACATCCCGGTGATGGCCTCCATAATGCTTATCGATCTGTTCTTTCCCGTCTATCTGGTCTTGAACAAGGACTGGTACCGGCGTCTGATCGAACAGGAGGAAATCCTATCCTTCATGATCTGGATGCACTTTATTCTGGTGTTGGTGCTGTATGCGCTTTACGTGCTGCAGATTCTCACCGCCAGGAAATTACTTAAGGGGGATGACAGCGTGCGCGCCGATCATCGCGCCCAGGGCAAGGGCATCCTGATCGCCCGCGCACTGGTGATCCTGTCGGCGGCCATGTTGATCGAGCCGGTGGACCAATAGGGTACAATTAAGACTCATCGCCAAGGACAGAACCCCGACCCATGCAGTTGACCCTCTACACCGATTACTCCCTGCGCGTGCTGATCTATCTCGGCATGCGCCCCGAGCAGCAGGCCACCATCACCGAAATCGCCGACAGCTATGGTGTGTCGCGCAATCACCTGGTCAAGGTGGTGCACAATCTCGCCAACCTGGGGTATATCAAAACCACCCGCGGGCGCGGTGGCGGCATGCTGTTGGCCTACCGTCCGGAGCAGATCAATATCGGCGAAGTGGTGAAAAAGACGGAACCCAATTTTGATTTGGTGGAATGTTTCGATAAGGAAAACAATACCTGTCCCATCGCCCCCGGTTGTGCCTTGATCAAGGCCTTGAAAGCGGCTCGGTCCAGCTTCCTCGAGGTGTTGAATCAATACACCCTCGCCGATGTGGTGGCCAATGCCGATGAGCTGGCGGCCTTGCTGAAAGTCGAAATTTCCGCTATCGGCAGGCACTGAGCGACACCAGGATCTCCAGGTAATTAGCATAGCGCCGCGGGCTGATGCGGCCGTCCGCCACGGCCTGCTTGACGGCGCACTGCGGTTCGGCGTGGTGGATGCAGTTATGGAATTTGCAGCGACCGAGATAGGGGCGAAACTCGATAAAGCCGTGGGCCAGATCGGCCGGCTCGATGCGCATCAGGCCGAACGCCCTCACCCCCGGTGAATCGATCAGGTCCCCGCCGCCGTCCAGGTGATACAGGGTGCTGGCGGTGGTGGTGTGCTTGCCCTTGCCCGATAAGGCCGATACCGCACCGACGCGAATCCCGACCTGCGTTAGCAGGCTGGCGATGATGGATGATTTGCCCACGCCCGACTCACCCACGAAGACACAGGTCTGATTCTTTAATTGAAGGCGCAATTGCTCCAGGCCGTGAGACTCTTGGGTGCTGGTGTGGATAAGGGTGTAACCGATGTCGCGGTAAGGCGCCAAATCCGCTTCCAGCTGTCTGCGTTCCGCGCCGCTGAGCAGATCAAGCTTGTTGATAAGAATGATCGGCGTGATGGAAAGGCTTTCGGCGGCCACCACATAGCGATCGATGAGATTATGATTGAGATAATAACTCTCGTCGCTTAAGGCCTTCACCGTCGCCACGATAATAAGCCGGCTGATGTTGGCGGCGATGGGTTTTTCGCGGCCGGCGTCATCGGGGCGGGCCAACAGGGTGGTGCGCGGCAGGCGCTCCACGATCACCCCTTCATTGTCGTGGGTCGGCTGCCACATGACCCGATCGCCGCAGACCACGGCACCGAACTTGCGCCGCGAGGTGCAGCGATACAGCACGCCGCTCTCATCCTCCACATCCAGCTCGGCACCAAAGCGCGCCACCACCAGTCCCGGGTTGAGTGCCTGGGCAGCAATACTGCTTGGGCTGATTTCCTGTTTCTGTCGTTGTTGCTGGCGGTGGGCGGGGCGTTTGCGCGGCATCAGGGGAGGGAAGGGTTACGGCTTGGGGAATTTATAATAAGTGTCGTTGAGATACTCGATCACTTGCCTGATTTGTGCCTCGCTCATATGGGCCTGGGCGGCGTTGTCACAAAACTCGACGCGCGCCTGCAGTTCGGAATAGGCGTGGATAATGCTGTCGCTGCGGGTAAAAATACTGTTGTCATGACAACGCTGACAGTGCTTATCCACCAAGGCCTTGCCCGGATCTTCCGCGGCCTGCGCGGCGGGCACGAGGCTGAGCGTCGCAAACATCAATACAATGGGTGAAGGTCTCATTGCCGTCCTCGTCAATTAAGCTGGCGCCCATTCTATCCCATTTTATCTGATCACCATAACGCGGCCGTGGTCGTCACGCTGCGCATCTGTTGCTAGAATGATTGGATCATATGTGCAAATTGGAAACCGCATGCCCCAAAATCAAAACAACCTGATCTGGATCGATCTGGAGATGACCGGTCTGAATCCGGACAGTGACCGCATCATCGAAATCGCCACCATCGTCACCGATGCCGAGCTGAATATTCTGGACGAGGGGCCGGTGCTGGCCATCCACCAGAGCGACGAGGTGCTGGACCAGATGGACGATTGGTGCACGCGCCAACATGGCCAATCCGGCCTCACCGAGCGGGTGCAGAACAGCCGCATCAGCGAGCGCGAGGCGGAGTTGCAGACCATTGAATTTTTACGTAACCATGTCCCGGCCAACACCTCGCCCATGTGCGGCAACAGCATCTGTCAGGACCGACGTTTCCTGTATCGCTGCATGCCGGAGTTGGAGCGGTATTTCCATTATCGCAACTTGGATGTCAGTTCCCTGAAGGAGTTGGCGGCACGCTGGGCGCCCAAGGTGGTGCAGGGGTTCAGCAAGAATGCCACCCATCTGGCCTTGGACGATATCCGCGACTCCATCCGCGAGTTGCAGTACTACCGTGAACACTTCATCAAACTACCGGCGGGGTAGGTTGCAGCCTAGGCATCGGCTGTGTTGTTTGTGCCCATGCGCGTGCATGGGTGAACTTTTTAGCGCAGCTGGTCCAGAGCCCATTGCACATGCTCCCTGACCATCTCGGAAGGATGCTCCAGGCGCCCCTTCAAGGCATCGATCACTGCCTCGCTCTTGGCGCCATTGCCCAAGGCTACCGCGATATTGCGTAACCAACGTTCATGGCCGATGCGGCGGATGGGTGACCCCTGCAGCCGCTCATTGAACGTTTGTTCACTCCAAGCGAACAACTCGATCAGGTAGGGGGCGTCCAAGCCATGGCGCGGCAGAAAGTCATCCTCGCCCGATAACTGAGCGAAACGGTTCCAGGGGCAGACCAACTGACAGTCATCGCAGCCGTAGATGCGGTTGCCCAGCAGCGCGCGCAGCTCCACCGGGATACTGCCGTGCAGCTCGATGGTGAGATAAGAGATGCACAGCCGGGCATCCAGTTGATAAGGCGCGACGATAGCCCGGGTGGGACAGATATCGATGCAGGCGCGGCAGCTGCCGCAATGCTCCTCAGGGCTGTCATCGGTGGGCAGGGGTAGGTCGGTATAGATCTCGCCGAGGAAAAACCAGGACCCCGCCGTGCGGCTGAGCAGATTGGTGTGCTTGCCTATCCAGCCCAGCCCGGCCTTCTGCGCCAGGGCCTTTTCCAACACCGGGGCGCTGTCGACGAAGACGCGGTAACCGAATTCACCGACGCGCGCCGTGATCCAGTCGGCCAGCCGCTGCAGCCGTTTGCGCATGACTTTGTGATAGTCCCGGCCCAGGGCGTAGCGCGACACAAAACCCAGTTCGGGATTGTTCATCACCGCCTCGGCATCGCCGCTCGGGGGCAGATAGTCCATGCGCACACTGATGACGCGCACAGTGCCGGGGACCAGCTGTCGCGGGTCGTCGCGCAAGGCCTGGTGGCGCGCCATATAGCCCATTTCGCCGTGGAAGTTGGCCTGCAGCCAAGCGCGGAGATGTTGCGAGGCCTCGCTCAGATCGATATCGCTGACGCCCAGCTGTTGAAAACCCAGCGCCCGGCCTTGTTCCTTGATGGCGCGCGCCAGGGCCGGATAGTCGACAGCCTCATGCGGCTGGGTTAACGTGTGTTTTTCCGTCATACATCAATCATACCTAGCCAAACAATATTTACCATGAGCCGCTTACCTAACACGCTTTATCGTGCCGCCGATGTCAGAGAATTGGATCGTATCGCCATCCAGGAATTCGGTATCCCGGGCATCGAGTTGATGAACCGGGCCGGAACCGCCCTGTTCGACGAGCTCTGCAGCCGCTGGCCCGCGGCCGGGCGCGTCGCCGTGGTCTGCGGCGCCGGCAACAACGCCGGTGACGGCTATGTGGTGGCGCGCCTGGCCAAGGAAAAGGGCTTCGAGGTGACACTGCTGGCCCTGCTCGACCCGGCTGAACTGAGGGGCGACGCCAAGACCGCCTGGGGTGCAGCCCAGGCCGCCGGTGTGACGGTAAATGAATTCGAGGCCGAGGCGCTGGCTGACGCGGAGGTGATCATCGACGCCATCTTCGGCACCGGCCTGGACCGGCCGGTGGCGGGGCGCTGGGCCGATGCCGTCGCGGCCATCAACGCCGCAGGGCTACCGGTGCTGGCGGTGGACATCCCCTCCGGCCTGCATGCCGACAGCGGCCGGGTCATGGGCGTGGCGGTGCGGGCCGCGGCCACGCTGAGCTTCATCGGTCTCAAACAGGGGCTGTTCACCGCTGCCGGGCCGGATTATTGCGGGCTGCTCGGTTACGACGACCTGGGCGTGCCGGCGGCGGCCCTGGCCAGACGTAGCCCGGCGGCGCAGCGCGTCGATTGGCTGAATCAGCGCGCGCGCCTGCCGCCACGACCGCGCAGCGCCCATAAAGGTTTGTTCGGTCATGTTCTGGTGGTGGGCGGTAACCACGGCATGGCGGGTGCGACGCGCATGGCGGCGGAGGCGGCGGCGCGGGTGGGCAGCGGACTCACCACGGTGGCCACCCGTCCCGAGCACGTGGCCGCCATGGCGGCGTTTCGGCCCGAAGTGATGTGGCACGGGGTGTCGGGCGCCGCCGAGTTGCGCCGGGCCCTGCAGCGCGCCACCGTGGTGGCCGTGGGGCCGGGCCTGGGCCGGGATGAGTGGGCCCGAACCATGCTTGAGACGGTGCTGGCCGCCGGTCTGCCTCTGGTGGTGGATGCCGATGCCTTGAATCTGCTGGCCCAGGACCCGTGTCGCAACGACCAGTGGATTCTTACGCCCCATCCGGGCGAGGCCGCCCGGCTGTTGCAAACCGATAGCGGCGCGATCAACGAGGATCGCTTCGCCGCGGTGGCGCAGCTCGGCCAGCGCTATGGCGGTACGGTGGTATTAAAGGGTGCCGGCACGTTGATCGGCGATGAACGGGGCGCGCTGGCCCTGTGCAGCGGCGGCAATCCCGGTATGGCCAGTGGCGGCATGGGGGATGTCCTGACCGGCGTGATCGCCGGCCTGGCGGCGCAAGGCCTGGCCTTGACCCAGGCGGCAACGGCGGGGGTGGCGCTGCATGCCGCGGCTGCCGACAAGCTCGCTCTGAGCGGCGAACGCGGCATGTTGGCGGGGGATTTGATGAGCGTATTGAGGGGCTTGGTCAACTAGCCCGCATCGCGGCATCGAGCGCGTCGTCGGCCAATAGCGCCCGGGCGCTCATAATGCCGCTTTTCACTGCGCCCTCCAGGGTCGACGGATAGCCGGTGTTGAGATAGTCCCCCGCCAACCACAGGCCTTCGACCGCGGTCTTGGCCTCGGGGCGTTTTTGTTGAATGCCCGCGTCACAACCGAAGGTGGCGCGCTTCTCGCGCAGCACTCGCCAGCGCATGGCCGGTGGCCAGTGCGGATACAGCGCCGCCAATTCCTCCATGAGCGCCTGCGCCAGGGTCTGGTTGTCCAGGGTCATGTGGTTGCCGGGACCGCAGATCACCACCGCCATCAAGCCCGGCTGACCGTTGATGCGGCGGTCAAAGACCCAGTGGCCGATGCCGTCCACCAGGCCGATCAAGTCATTGCCCAGGCTGACGCTGTCCGGATATTGGAGGTAGATCGTGCAAATGGGGTGATGATGAAATTGCGCCAGGGTGTCGGCCAGGACTCGGGTTTGCGGGTGTGCGCTGAGCAGTTTCTGAGTGCTCCAGGGCGGCGTGGCGAGGATGAGCCGTTCACAAGGCTGGAAGGCCTCGCCGCAGTAAAAGCCCTGCAGTTTGCCGGCGGCGATGGCCAAGCCGGTGATGCGCCGTTGCAGATGCAGGCGACCGCCGTGGTCCTCGATAAAGTGCCGGGCATGGCGTGGCAGGGCATCGCTCAGCCGGGGCAGAATGAAGAGCAGGTCCGAGTCCTCGCGTTCGCGTGCGAAGTGTTTGCGCAGGATGCGCAGGAATACCTGGGTCGAGGCGTCTCGAATCGGGGTGTTGAGCATGGCCAGGCACAGGGGTTGCCACAGGAACTGGATCAGACGGCGGGTCTGGCCGTGCTGCAGCAGCCACTTTTCCAGCGGCTGGTCCTGGCCGATGCTGAACCGATTTCTGATCAAGCGGGCGCCCAGGCGCAGCGCCGTCCCGCGTTCATGCAGGTCCAGCCCCTTGGCGCGCATCAGGCCCCAGAGCAGATGCATGGGCGCCGCCATATTGTGGACGTGCAGGGTGACGGTTTGCTGTCGGGCGCTGCGCATTTCAAACTGCAGCAGTTTGCGTTTCACCATGCGGTGTTCCGGAATGCCCAGGGTCTGCAGCATGCCGAGAATGTTGCGGTAGGCGCCCAACATCATGTGCTGACCGTTGTCGATGTGCCAATCCTGATTGCTGACGGAGCGGGCACGACCGCCCAGGACGCTGCCGGACTCGAACAGGTCCACGGCCATGCCGTAGCGGCTCAGGGTGGTGGCGGCGGCCAGTCCGGCCCAGCCGCCGCCCACAACGACGGTGTTCAGTGCTTGCGTCGCCATTGGCGGTAGCGGCGTTTTTCGTGCCGGGCGCTGCGCCAGGCGATCCAGAATTTGCGCAGCGGTGTCAGCGAGATGCGTTGATCCAGGACGCGATAATTGTCCTTTTCGATTTCGTCCAGCGTGGCTTGGTAGATGGCGGCCATGATCACGCCGCTGCGCTGGCGGTAGCGATCCTCTTCGGGCAACAGGGCGAAGGCCTTGGTGTAATACTCGCGCGCCCGTTCGGCCTGAAAGGCCATCAGCTTGGCGGCATTGTCGCTCATTTGGTGATTAAGGATGTCGTCCTGCGCGACACCGAAGCGCTGCAGCTCGTCCTGCGGGATATAGATCCGGCCGCGCGCCGCATCCTCGGCCACATCGCGTAGGATGTTGGTGAGTTGGAAGGCCATGCCCAGGTTGTGCGCGTACTTGAGCGTTTGCCGGTTTTGATAGCCGAAGATCTCGGCCGCCATCAGGCCGACGACCGCGGCGACGCGATAGCAGTACAGGCTCAGGTCCTTGAAGCTTTGGTAACTGAACTGTTCCAGGTCCATGGCCATGCCGTCGATGATTTCAAGAAAGTGCTCCTGGGGCAGATTGAAGCCTTGAACGGCTGTTTGCAGGGCCTGGGTGACGGGATGGGTGGGTGTGCCGTCGAACAGGGCGGCGATTTCCGTGCGCCACCACGCCAGTTTGGTGGCGGCCAGGTTCGGGTCGCTGCATTCATCGACGACGTCGTCCACTTCGCGGCAGAAGGCATAGAGGGCGGTAATGGCCTGGCGCTGAGGCGGCGCCAGAAATATAAAGCTGTAATAGAAGCTGGAGCCGCTTTTGGCGGCTTTGTCCTGACAATATTGGTCCGGGGTCATGATGTCGTATCGATCGGCGCTGTTGCAAAGAAGGGGCCTAGGATACCGAAGTCCTTGCCCGCTTGCGAGTTGCCGCGCCAAGTGGCGGCGGATTGTTCAGGCGCTCTTTTTGGTTTGTTCATCCCGCGGCAGAGGGTCCTTGATTTCGGTACCGTCCTGCATGCGTTGTTCCGCCTTGGCGGCGCTGGCGCCGAATACCGACACGGCGCGGTTGTAGCTGTTGAGCACGCCGCTGAGCTCCGACCCCAGTTCGGCGATCAATTTGATAAACGTACCGAAGCGCTTGTATAGGTGCACGCCGGTCTCGCGGATCTTCTTGGCGTCGCCGGAGAAGGCCTGCTGGCGCCACCCGAAGGAGACGGTCTGGAACAGATTGAACAGGTCGGTGGGCGTGGCCAGAATGAGTTTGTGTTGCTGCGCCAGTTGCAGCAGATCGTTGTCGACCTCCAGCGCGGTAGCGAGGTAGTGATCGTTGAGGATCATCAGAATATGCGCCGAGGGCGGCTGCCGGTATTGGGACAGGTAAGCGCGACTGCTCATTTCCATGATGCGTTCGCGCAGCTTGCGCGCATGGCTTTCCAGGTGCCAGCCCCTGACCGTGGCGTCCGGGGCCTGGCAGATATTGACATAGGCCTCCAACGGCGTGTTCGGGTCGACGGCAATGGTGCTGTTATTGGGCAGTTTGATCAGGCAGGGCGATGAGCGTTTGGCATCGTCGCTAGTCACATCTTGCATGCGGTAATGGTCGGTCATGTAAGTCAGTTCGAGCAGCTTTTTCAGGGTCTGGATGCCCCATCGGCTGCGAGTCTCGTTATCCCCCAGTGTCCTGGCGATCTGCTTGAGATCGCCGCGCCCCAATTGTTGCGGGGCGCGCAGTATATCGAGTTGTTTCTGGATCTGACTTTGCACCTTTTGGCCCTCGCGCAGAACGCGTTTGGCCTGCTGGTCGGCGCTGAGCAGGGATTCCTGCAGCGGCCTGAGCAGGGTGCCGACGAAGCGTTCCTTGTCGGATAGGTCCGTGCCCTCGAGTGCCTCATCCTCGGTCAGGGAGGACAGGCTGTGTTCCAGATCTTCGCGCATCTTCTCCACCGTCGAGAACTTCTGATGGGTGTCGTTCCGATGGGTGCTCAGTTTTTCATTCAGGTCGATGTATTTCTGTTTCAGTTGATCGAGCTGGTGGCGGGATTTGAGCATGGACAAGACAAAGCCTAGCGCCGTGGCGATGATGCTGACGATGAGAATGACGGCGAAAAAGGCTGAGTTATCCATACGTGTACCTACTGGTTTTTAGGCGACCGCGCGGCCGAGCCAGGTGAGTATGTCCTGAGGTTGGTCGATCATACCGTCGGCACCCCACTGGTCGGGATGCTCGTGTTCGCTGATATAACCGAACAGAGCCGCCAGGGTTCTCATGCCGGCGCGCCGGCCGGCAACGATGTCGCGTTCAGCATCGCCCACATACAGACATTCGCATCCACGTGAGCCGGCCAGTTGGCAGGCGAACAGCATGGGTTCCGGATCCGGTTTGCGCTTGGTGGTGGTGTCGCCGGAAACGATACAGGCGGCACGTTGTTTAAGGCCCAGTTGACGCAGCAGGGGTTCGGTAAGCCAGCTGGGTTTGTTGGTGACCACGCCCCAGTTCAGGCCTTTGGCCTCCAGGGTGTCCAGCACCTGTTCCATGCCAGGGAAGAGGCGGGTCTTGTTGGCGATGTTTTCGAGATAGGTATCGAGCAGCTGATCGCGGATGGCGTCGAATCCCTCATCGCCGGGAGAAAGTTCGAAACCCAGGTAGATCAAGGCGTTGCTGCCGTGCGAGACGATCGGGCGGATGACGTCGTAGGACATCGGGCTGAAGCAGTTCTGCTCGCGCACCGTGTTCAAGGCGTCGGCCAGATCCGGCGCCGTATCTGCCAGGGTGCCGTCCAGGTCGAATAACACGGTACGCACGTTGAGAAGTTCCTTGGTCATGATTTGCTTATGACAGGTTTATCGGCGTAAACAACTGTTTTTTTATATTTTTCGCCGCGAATCGGACCAGGGTCATGCCTTGCGCGCATGCACCAGATAGTTGACGTCCATGTCCTTGCCCAATTTGTACTGGCGCGTCAGTGGGTTATAGCTCATGCCGGTGATCTCGACCAAGTCCAGGCCGGCGCCGCGCAGCCACCGGCCCAGTTCCGAGGGGCGGATAAACTTGCGGTAATCGTGGGTGCCCTTGGGCAGCAGCTTGAGGAGGTATTCGGCGCCGACAATGGCCAAGGCGTAGGCCTTGGGGTTGCGGTTGATGGTGGAAAAGAATAATTCGGCGCCGGGCTGGGCCAGCTCGGCGCAGGCGCGGATCACCGCGGCGGGATCGGGGACGTGTTCCAGCATCTCCAGGCAGGTGACCACCTCGAACTGGCCGGCGTGCTCGGCGGCATAGGCCTCCGCGGTAGTCTGTTGGTAATCGATCTGCACATTGGCCTCCAGGGCGTGCAGCTTGGCCACCGTCAGCGCTGCCTGGCCGGCGTCGATGCCGGTGACGACGGCGCCGCGCTTGGCCATGCTCTCGGCCAGGATGCCGCCGCCGCAGCCCACGTCGATGACGCGCTTGCCCGCCAGGGCGGCACGCTTGTCGATGTAGTCGAGGCGCAGCGGATTGATCTGGTGCAGGGGTTTGAATTCGCTGTTGGGGTCCCACCAGCGTGCGGCCAGTTGTTCGAATTTGTTGACTTCCGCCTGGTCCACATTGGCTGAGGCTGTGTTCATGGTGATTCCCTCTACTGCTGTTCGTCGGCGGCCCGGATCTTCTCGCCCCAGGCGACGGCCTTATGCCGAATCATGTTCTCGTCCATGGTGGTGAGTGTAGCATCCTTGACGACATGCTTTCCGGCGATCCAGACGTCGCTCACCTTGTCGCGGCCGGTGGCGTAGACCAGTTGGGAGATGGGGTTGTAGAGCGGCTGGCTGTCCAGCCCGCCCAGGTCCACGGCCACCAGATCGGCGGACTTGCCGATCTCCAGCGAGCCGGTCTCGGCATCGATACCCAGGGCCCGGGCGCCGTTGATGGTGGCCATGCTCAAGGCGGTGGCGGCGGGGACGGCGCTGGCGTCACCGGCCACCGCCTTGGCCAGCAGGGCGGCGCTGCGCATTTCGCCGAACATGTCCAGGTCGTTGTTGCTGGCGGCGCCGTCGGTGCCCAGGGCGACGTTGATGCCGGCCTTGAGCAACCTGTCCAGCGGGCAGAAGCCGCTGGCCAGCTTGAGGTTGGATTCGGGACAATGCACCACGTGGCCGCCCAGTCGGGCCATCAATTCGATGTCGTCGTCGTCCAGCTGGGTCATGTGCACGGCCAAGAGACGGGGCGAAACCAGCCCCAGTGTGTCCAGGCGCTGCAGCGGACGCATGATGTGTTGCTCGACGCTGGCGGCGACTTCGTCGGCGGTTTCGTGGACATGCATGTGGATGGGCACGTCCAACTCCTCGGCCAGGGTGGCCACGCGTTGCAGCGGTGCGTCGGAGACGGTGTAGGGTGCGTGGGGGGCGAAGGTGGTCTTGATCAGCGGATGGTTGCGGTAGTCGTCGTGCAGCTTGAGCCCTTTACGGATGTACTCGTCGGCGTCTGCGGCCCACACGGTGGGAAAGTCGATCAGGATCATGCCGATGCTGGCGCGCATGTGATTTTCCGCCGCCAGCCGGGCGGTCTCATCGGGAAAGAAGTACATGTCATTGAAGCACGTGGTGCCGCCGCGCAGCATTTCGGCGAGCGCCAGACGGCTGCCGTCATGGACGAAATCGGGGCTGACCCAACGCCTCTCGGCGGGCCAAATGTGGTGATTGAGCCACTCCATCAGCGGCAGGTCGTCGGCCAGACCGCGAAACAGGGACATGGCCACATGGGTATGCGTGTTGATCAGTCCCGGGATCAGGGCGTGGTGTTCGAGATGGAGTGACACGTCGGCCCGGTATTTCCGCGCCGCCTCGGCGGCCGGCAGCAGGTCGATGATGGTGCCGTCGTGAACGGCCAGGGCATGGTCTTCGTGCCAGCTGTGCTCCGGCACTACCGGGATAATCCATCGGGCGTGTATGAGGGTGTCGATGTGCTGCATGGCGCTCCAGCCTTTAAATGAACCAGACGGGAGTATAACCGAGGGCGATGGTGGCGAGGCAGTGGACCAGCGGCCGCTGCCCAGGCATCCGGAATCCGACAGGCTCCCGGGCGGTTTAACGCTGCCAGTGAACCGCGTAAATGGAGACGTGACGATTGCGCCGGCGCCCGTCTCGGGTCCAGTTCTGGTCCACCGGATGGTATTCGCCTTTGCCGATCAGGTTGATGAGTTCGGGGTCGATGCCTTTGACGGTCAGGTAATTGCGCACGATGCGGGCGCGCCGGTCGGAGAGTCCATCGTTATACGTTTTACCGCCCACTTCGTCGGTATGGCCTTCCACCAGGATGCGTTTGATATTGGCGTGGCGTCGCAGATAGTCCACCGCCGCGTCCAGCGAACGTTGGCCCTGGTGCGTAATCGTGGCCTTGCCGCTGTCGAAGTGAATAGGGCTGAGCGGCACGTATTCGAACGACTCCGGCGCCATCTCCTCGGTGGGAACATGCAGCGAGTCCGGCGGCAAGGCGGCGGCGCCGTCCCACAGCCCGGGGGTGGCGGCCAAGGCCGGCAGGCAGGCCAGGATCAGCGCTGCGGCGAGCAAATAGTTTGGTGTGCTGATTTTATTCATTTCATGCTTGATATCGGTCGGCTGCGGCTGTGAGTTTAGGTTTTGGCCTGGATCGCAATAATCGGTATCATCGCAGAGTTTTTTAGTGACGGAGAACACTTCCATGCGGCACCACGACAGGATCAGGGCGGTTGAATGGAGCGACGCGGGGTTGAAATTGCTGGATCAACGCCTGTTGCCGCGTCTGGAACAATGGGTGCTGCTCAGGGATGCCAAGGGCGTGGCGGAAGCGATTCGCGACATGGTGGTGCGCGGCGCCCCGGCCATCGGTGTTACCGCCGCCTACGGCGTGGTGCTGGCGGCGCGCGACCGCTATGCCGAATCGCCGCAGCACTGGAAAAACGCCATCGAAGAAGACTTTCGCGTGCTGGCAGAATCGCGCCCCACCGCGGTCAATCTGTTCTGGGCCCTGGAGCGTATGAAGACACAGCTGGCGGGGATAGACGGCGACCCGGCGCCGGCCCTGCTGAACGAGGCCCGGCGCATCCACGAAGCGGATATCGCCGCCAACTATCGCATGGGCGAACTGGGCGCGGCCCTGATTGACACCCCCGGCGCGGTGCTTACCCATTGCAACACCGGCTCCCTGGCCACCGGCGGCTTCGGCACCGCCCTGGGGGTGATCCGCGCCGCCTACGGCACCGGTCGGGTCGATCATGTCTTCGCCAGCGAGACCCGGCCCTGGCTGCAGGGGGCGCGCCTGACCGCCTGGGAGTTGGTGGAAGACAACATCCCCGTTACTTTGATCACCGAAGGGGCGGCCGCCACCTTGATGAAGCAGGGCAAGGTCAACTGGGTGATTGTGGGCGCCGACCGTATCGCCGCCAACGGCGATGTGGCCAACAAGATCGGCACCTATTCGCTGGCGGTGGCGGCGCGCCATCACGGCGTAAAATTCATGGTGGTGGCGCCCACGACAACGGTGGACATGAACATTACCAGCGGCGCCGACATTCCCATCGAGGAACGCGCCGAGGATGAGGTGCTGACGCTGGGCGGTACGCGCCTCGCGCCGCCCGCTGCCCATGCCTGGAATCCCTCATTCGATGTCACACCGGCGGCGCTGATCGATGCCATCGTCACCGAGAAGGGGGTGGTGGCGGCGCCGACCCTGGAGAAAATGCAGGCCATGATGGCGGCCTAGCCTGCATTTTCTCCCCGGCCGGCCAAGGGCTGTGATGTGTCTGATTGATACTGATGAAGCACGATCTAACGAGAATATTGGATCGACCCGCCAATGACACTCGGTTCACGCCGCCGGTCTATGGCGGTGAGAAAGGTGGGCCAGCCCCTGTTTTTGCCGAGCCGGGACTCACCCGCCGGTGAGGGTGTTTTTCCTAGCAATCCAAAGGGCTTACAGCGACAAAAAGGTGCCGAGCCGGGGCCGGGTGTGCTAAAATTCGCTCCTTTATATCTAGGGGCTGTAGCCCGGCGGGGTTGGATTTTTGCGGCTGCAGACTGCGCTGTATTTTGACAAAGAAAGGCACTAACAAATAATCCATGGTTGATTTTGCTCAAGAAGTTCTCCCGATCACCATCGAGGAGGAAATGAAGCACTCGTACATGGAGTACGCCATGAGTGTCATCGTGGGGCGTGCTCTGCCGGATGTGCGAGACGGTCTGAAACCGGTCCATCGCCGCGTGCTCTACGCCATGCGCGAACTGGGTAACGATTGGAACAAGCCCTACAAAAAATCCGCCCGTGTCGTCGGGGATGTGATCGGTAAATATCATCCCCACGGCGACACCGCCGTCTATGACACCATCGTGCGCATGGCCCAGCCCTTTTCGCTGCGCTACATGCTGGTGGACGGCCAAGGTAACTTCGGCTCCATCGACGGCGATTCCGCCGCCGCCATGCGTTATACGGAAGTGCGCATGGCCAAGATCGCCCATGAGTTGCTGGCCGATCTGGAAAAGGAGACGGTCGATTTCGTCCTCAACTACGACGAGACCGAAACCGAGCCCTCGGTCTTTCCGACCCGCATCCCCAACCTGTTGATCAACGGCTCCGCCGGCATCGCCGTCGGCCTGGCCACCAACATCCCGCCGCACAATCTCAACGAGGTGATCGACGCCTGTCTCGCCCTGGTGGACGATCCGGAGATTGACATCGCCGGGCTGATGGAACACCTGCCGGGCCCCGATTTTCCCACCGCCGCCATCATCAACGGCGCGCGCGGCATCCACGAGGCCTATTACACCGGTCGCGGCCGCATCTATCTGCGCGCCCGCAGCGAGATCGAGATCGACGAGGCCAAGGATAAGCAGACCATCATCATCACCGAGCTGCCCTATCAGGTGAACAAGGCCAATCTGCTGGAGAAGATCGCCGAGCTGGTCAAGGAAAAGAAGGTCGAGGGCATTACCGAGTTGCGCGACGAGTCCGACAAGGACGGCATGCGCATGGTGATCGAGTTGCGTCGCGGCGAGACCGCCGAGGTGATCCTCAACAATCTCTACCAGTACACCCAGCTGGAGAACGTCTTCGGCATCAACATGGTGGCCCTGGTGGACGGCCAGCCCAAGCTGCTCAACCTGAAGCAGATGCTGCAGGCCTTTATCCGCCACCGTCGCGAAGTCGTGACGCGGCGCACCATTTTCGATCTGCGCAAGGCGCGCGAACGCGCTCATATTCTGGAAGGTCTGGCGGTGGCGCTGGCCAACATCGACGAGGTGATCGCCCTGATCAAGGCCTCGCCCAGCCCGGCCGAGGCCAAGGCCGGCTTGATGGGTCGCCCGTGGCAGCCCGGCGTGGTCACCGAGATGCTGTCACGCGCCGATGCCGACATGTCCCGCCCCGAGGGCTTGCCCAAGGAGTTCGGTCTGGGGGACGGCGGTTACCGCCTGTCCGAGGCCCAGGCCCAGGCCATCCTGGATCTGCGCCTGCACCGCCTCACCGGCCTGGAACAGGACAAGATCACCGCGGAATACAGAGAGATCCTGGAACGCATCGCCGACCTGCTCGACATCGTCTCCAATCCGGAGCGGCTGATGCGGGTGATTCGCGAGGAGCTGGTGGAGATCCGCGAGCAGTATCAGGACAAGCGCCGCAGTGAAATCGTCGCCGAGCGCCTTAACCTGACCCTGGAAGACCTGATCTCGGAAGAGGACGTGGTAGTGACCTTGTCCCACGCCGGCTACGTCAAGGCCCAGCCGCTGACCCTGTACCGGGCGCAAAAGCGCGGCGGTCGCGGGCGGGCGGCGGCCAGCGTCAAGAATGAGGACTTTATCGACAAGCTGTTCGTGGCCAACACCCACGACACCATTCTGTGCTTCTCCAGTCGCGGCAAGCTGTACTGGAAGAAGGTCTACGAACTGCCCCAGGCCGGGCGCACCGCGCGCGGCAAGCCCATCGTCAACCTGTTGCCGCTGGAAGAGGGTGAGCGTATCAACGCAGTGCTGCCGGTGCGCGCCTACGAAGAGGGCAACTTCGTGTTCATGGCCACCAGCAATGGCACGGTGAAAAAGACGCCGCTGACCGATTTCTCGCGGCCGCGCGCCAACGGCATCATCGCCCTGGAGTTGCTCGGCGACAACTGTCTGGTGGGCGTCGACATCACCGACGGCAGTGATGACGTTATGTTGCTCAGCAGCGCCGGCAAGGCCCTGCGTTTCAATGAGAAGGACGTGCGTCCCATGGGGCGCACCGCGCGCGGCGTCAAAGGTATCAAGCTGGGCCCGGGTCAGGAGGTGATCGCGCTGATCAAGGTGGGCGAGGGCGATGTGTTGACCGTCACCGAAAAGGGCTACGGCAAGCGTACCCCGGTGGCGGATTATCCCATCTACGGGCGCGGCGGTCAGGGCGTGATCTCGATCCAGACCAGCGAGCGCAACGGCGCGGTCATCGGCGCCACCCAGGTGTGCAGTGATGACGAGCTGATGCTGATCACCGATCACGGCACCCTGGTGCGTACACCGGTGGGCGATATCTCCTGCATGGGTCGCAACACCCAGGGCGTGCGGCTGATCAGGCTGTCTGAGGATGAAAGTCTGATCGGCGTGGAAAAGATCGTCGAGCAGGAAGAAGACGCTATCATCGAAGAACAATAGAGCCGGCTGACAAAGACTCGCGCAGACCGCGCCGGCAAGACCGGGACGGCGGTCGAGTGTCTTTTCGGCCTTCAAGCAACGCATACAGCAACGAGGGAAATTATGACCAGAATCTACAATTTCAGTGCCGGCCCGGCCATGTTACCGGAAGCGGTATTGCGGCAAGCTCAGGACGAGATGCTGGACTGGCAGGGCAGCGGCATGTCGGTGATGGAAATGAGCCACCGCGGCAAGGAGTTCATGTCCATCGCCGAACAGGCCGAGGCCGATCTGCGCCAGCTGATGGCCATCCCCGACAACTACAAGGTGCTGTTCCTGCAGGGCGGCGCCAGCAGCCAGTTCGCCATGGTGCCCATGAACCTGCTGCGCGGCAAGCAAGGCGCCGATTACGTCAATACCGGCAGTTGGTCGAAAAAGGCCATCGCCGAGGCCAAGCGTTATTGCCAACTCAACCTGGCCGCCACCACGGAAGACAGCACGTTCACCCGCGCCCCGGCGCAGAGTGAGCTGAAGCTCGATCCCGATGCCGCCTATGTGCATTACACCCCCAACGAGACCATCGGTGGGGTGGAGTTCAACTACATTCCCGACACCGGTGATGTACCGTTGGTGGCGGATATGTCCTCCACCATCCTGTCGCGTCCGATGGATGTGTCCAAGTTCGGTGTCATCTATGCCGGTTCGCAGAAAAACATCGGACCCGCCGGTCTGACCGTGGTGATCGTGCGCGATGACCTGATCGGTCAGACCCTCGACGGCACGCCGACCATGTTTGACTATGCCGCTCACGCCGAGGCCGGTTCCATGTACAACACGCCGCCCACCTATGCCTGGTATCTGGCGGGCCTGGTGTTCGCCCATCTGAAACAGCAGGGCGGCCTGGAGGCCATGGCGCAGATCAACCGCAACAAGGCGATGAAACTCTACGCCGCCATCGACAACTCTGATTTCTACGCCAATCCGGTGGAACCGGAGAGTCGCTCGTGGATGAACGTGCCCTTCACCCTGGCCAATGCCGAACTTGATGCGGAGTTCCTCAAGCAGGCCTCCGCGCGCGGCCTGCAGACGCTCAAGGGGCACCGCTCCGTGGGCGGTATGCGCGCCAGCATCTATAACGCCATGCCGGAAGCGGGTGTGGATGCGCTGATCGAGTTTATGGCGGAGTTCGAACGCAAGCACGGATAAAGGGGGCTATATGTATAAAATCCTAACGCTGAATAACATTTCGGTCACCGGCCTGGAACGCCTGCCGCGCGACAACTACGAGATCGCCTCGGAGATCCAGCATCCGGACGCCATCCTGCTGCGTTCCTTCAAGATGCACGACATGGCGATCCCGGACACCCTGAAGGCGGTGGGACGCGCCGGCGCCGGTGTGAATAACATTCCCGTCGATAAAATGAGCCAGCGCGGCATCCCGGTCTTCAACGCCCCAGGCGCCAATGCCAACGCAGTCAAAGAGCTGGTGCTGGCCGGTATGCTGCTGGCCTGCCGCAACCTCTGCCAGGCCTGGGATTACACCAACAAGCTCGACGGAGATGACGCCGAGCTGAGCAAGCTGGTGGAGGCGGGCAAGAAGAAATACGCCGGTTTTGAACTGCCCGGTCGCACACTGGGTGTGGTGGGTCTAGGCGCCATCGGCATCCGTGTCGCCAATGCGGCCTTGAGTCTGGGCATGAAGGTGATTGGATATGATCCACAGATCACTGTGCGTAGTGCCTGGCAATTGGAAGCCAATGTGGAACAGGCCCATAGCGTCGACGATCTGGTGTCGCGCTGCGACTTTATCACCTTCCACGTGCCGCTGGTGGAGGGTACGCGCAACATGCTCAACGCCGCGCGCATCGGCATGATGAAGCAAGGCGCCGTGGTGCTCAACTTCGCCCGTGACGGCATCGTCGACGACGACGCGGTGTGTACCGCGCTGGCGCAGAATAAACTCTATGCCTACGTTACCGACTTCCCGACCAATGCCCTCAAGGGCCAGCCGGGTGTCATTGCCCTGCCGCATCTGGGCGCCTCCACCAAAGAGGCCGAGGACAACTGCGCCGTCATGGTGGCGGAACAGGTGCGCGATTTTCTCGAAAACGGCAATATCGTCAACTCGGTCAATTTCCCCGAGGTGGTCATGCCCTATAGCGAGGGCGCGCGACTGGCAGTGGCCAACTCCAATGTGCCCAATATGGTGGGGCAGATTTCCACCGCCGTGGCCGAGGCCGGCCTGAACATCATCGACCTGCTCAATAAATCCAAGGGTGAGGTGGCGTATACCCTGGCCGATATCGAAGGCGAGATCCCCGACTCGGTGGTTGAGCGCATCAAATCCATTCAGGGCGTATTGTCGGTCAGGGTTCTGTAAGCGGGGATGGCTAACAAATACACCAGCCTGGACCAGGTGCGTGAGCGCATCGATGAGCTCGACGAGCAGATCCAACGCCTGATCAACGCGCGCGCTGAGTGTGCCCAGGCGGTGGCCCAGATCAAGACGCAATCGGGCCACACCGAGGCGGACTTTTACCGCCCCGAGCGCGAGGCCCAGATCCTGCGCCAGGTCATCGAACGCAATCCCGGTCCCGTGTCCGGCGAGGAGATGGCGCGCCTGTTCCGTGAGATTATGTCCGCCTGCCTGGCCTTGGAACAAGCCATGCGCATCGCCTTTCTCGGGCCCGAGGGCACCTATACCCACGACGCCGCGTTGAAGCATTTCGGCCATTCGGTGACCGCCGTGCCCCACGGCGCCATCGACGAGATCTTCCGCGACGTGGAGGCCGGCTTTTCCCACTACGGCGTGGTGCCCATCGAGAACTCGACCGAAGGGGTGGTCGACCACACCCTGGACATGTTTCTCAATTCGCCGCTGCAAATCAGCGGCGAGGTGGAGCTGCGCATTCATCATTGCCTGCTCGCCAAGGGGGATAGTTTGGACGGCATCAAGGCGGTCTACGCCCATCAGCAGGCCCTGGCCCAGTGCCGCGAATGGCTGGACGAGAATCTCAAGGATGTGCCGCGCATTGCCGTCAACAGTAATGCCGCGGCGGCCAAGATGGCCGCCGCGGACGAGGCCGTGGTGGCCATCGCCTCCATGGCGGCGGCCGAGTTGTACGCGCTGAACAGCATCGCCTGCAATATCGAGGACGAGCCGGACAACACCACCCGTTTTCTCGTCATCGGGCGCCAGTCCCCGGCCCCCAGCGGCAAGGACAAGACCTCGCTGCTGGTCTCCACGCCCAACCGCCCCGGTGGTTTGAACAATCTGCTCAAGCCGCTGGCCGACGCCGGGATCTCCATGACCCGTATCGAATCGCGGCCGTCGCGGCGGGCTATGTGGGAATATGTGTTTTTCATCGATATCGAGGGTCACAAGGATGATGTTAATGTGGCCGCCGCGCTGGACGTTCTGGCCGATCGGTCATCGGTATTGAAGGTGCTCGGCTCGTATCCGGCGGCGGTTGTATAGCCCAGCAGCATTTCGAACTTTTTAAGGTAAGCAAGCATGATTATAATTCTGCGTTCCAACTCCAGCGACGAAGACATCAGCTCCGTCGAGGCTAAGATCCGCGACATGGGCCTGGAGCCTCATGTCTCCAAGGGTATCCAGCGCACCGTCATCGGCGCCATCGGCGACGAAAGCAAGATCGACAAGGAGATCCTCGAGGCCCTGCCCTGTGTCGAGAATGTGGTGCGGGTGATGAAGCCCTACAAGATCGTGTCGCGCGACTCCCATGATGGCGACACCGTGATCGATGTGGGTGGCGTGCCCATCGGCGGCAATCGGGTCCAGGTGATCGCCGGCCCCTGTTCGGTGGAAACCGCGGATCAGATGAACCAGGCCGCCGATGCGGTCGCGGCGGCCGGTTGCCGGCTAATGCGCGGCGGCGCCTTCAAGCCCCGCTCCAGTCCTTACACCTTCCAGGGGGTGGGCGTGGAAGGCTTGGAGATGTTCCAGAATGCGGCGCGTAAGCACAACTTACCCATCGTCACCGAGTTGATGGACGTGCGCATGCTCGACACTTTCCTCGAGCACAAGGTGGATGTGATCCAGATCGGCACGCGCAACATGCAGAACTTCGACCTGCTCAAAGAAGTGGGCAAGGTGCAGACGCCGGTGATCCTCAAGCGCGGCATGTCGGCCACCGTTTCCGAATGGCTGATGGCGGCCGAGTACATCGCCGCCGCCGGTAACCACAACATCATCTTTTGCGAGCGCGGCGTGCGCTCCTTCGAAACCGCGTATCGGAATATGCTCGATGTCACCGCCATTCCGGTGCTCAAGCGCGAGACCCACCTGCCGGTGATTATTGATCCCAGTCATGCCGGGGGTAAGGCCTGGATGGTGCCGTCACTGTCACGCGCCGCCATCGCCGCCGGGGCCGACGGGCTGTTGATCGAGGTCCATCCGCGTCCGGCCGAGGCCTGGTGCGACGCCGACCAGGCGCTGAGCCCGGATCAGCTCAATACCCTGATGGGTGAGCTGCGCGGGATTGCGCAGGTGATTGGGCGGGATCTCTAAGCGCGAGGGGATGGAATTTCGTGCTTGGTTTGGTGGCAGCGGCTGTTAAATCCCCCCTAGCCCCCCTTTTGCAAAGGGGGGAACAAGGGGGCAGGCGAATAGCGCGGGAGCACCCCCGAAGCATCCCCCCCTTTGCAAAAGGGGGGCTAGGGGGGATTTATAAACTAGCGGGGATTTATAAACTAGCGGGGATTTATAAACTAGCGGGGATTTATAAACTAGCGGGGATTTATAAACTAGTATAAACTAGCGGGGATTTATAAACCAGAGGCGATTCATAAAAAGGGAATTCCTTCATGATCCGCCAACTCACCATCATCGGCGTCGGCCTCATCGGCGGTTCCCTGGCGCGCGCGCTTAAACAGGTGGGGCATGTGGGTGAAGTCGTCGGCTGCAGCCGCAACCAGGCCCACCTGCAGGACGCCCAAAAGCTCGGCGTCATCGACCGTTTCACCACCGACATCGGCGCAGCGGTGCAGGGCGCGGACGTGGTGCTGCTGGCCGTGCCGCTGGGGGCGATGGAGGACTGTTTCCGCGCCATGGTCGGGCACCTGGGGCCCGATACCGTGGTCACCGACGCCGGCAGCGCCAAAGCCAGTGTGGTGGCGGCGGCGCAGACCGCCTTCGGCACGCTGCCGGCCGGTTTCGTGCCGGGGCATCCCATCGCGGGGACGGAGCAGAGCGGGGTGCAGGCCTCGTTTGCCGAGCTCTACCGCAACCGCCGGGTGATCCTGACCCCGCTGGCGAGCTCGTCGCCCGCGGCGCTGGAGGCCGTGCGTAACATGTGGCAGGCGACAGGTGCCTTTGTGGATGAAATGGGCGTGGAGCACCACGACGAAGTGTTGGCCGCCACCAGCCATCTGCCCCATCTGCTGGCCTACGGCTTGGTGGATACCCTGGTGTCCATGGACGAAAGCGAGGAAATTTTCCGCTTCGCTGCCGGCGGCTTCCGCGATTTCACCCGCATCGCCGCCAGCGATGCGGTGGTGTGGCGCGACATCTGTCTTGCCAATCAGACGGCCTTGCTGGCGGTATTGGAGCGTTATCGGGCCGATCTGGAAAAACTCACCGAGCTGGTGCGCCGGGGTGACGGTGAGGCCCTGGCGGCGCTCTTCACGCGCGCCAAAGCGGCCCGCGGCAGGTTTGTGGATCAACTTGAAAAATAGCATATAACTTAGTGAAAAATATAATTTATGTCTTCTAATAATATTCGCTTTGTGGTCTACCCGGGCGGTAGCCTGAATGGCGACCTGCGGGTGCCGGGCGACAAGTCTATTTCGCACCGTGCCATCATGCTCGGCTCCCTGGCTGAGGGGACGACCCAGGTGAGCGGTTTTCTCGAGGGTGAGGACAGTCTGGCCACCCTGAAGGCCTTCCGTGCCTTGGGGGTCGAAATCGACGGTCCCGAGGCGGGCCGGGTGCTGATCCACGGTGTGGGGATGCACGGTCTGAAGGCGCCCCAGGGACCACTGGATCTGGGAAACTCGGGCACCTCCATCCGGCTGATGGCGGGCCTGTTGGCGGGGCAGGATTTCGATGTGGAGATGGTGGGCGACGCCTCGCTCTCCAAACGCCCCATGCGCCGCGTGACCGAGCCCCTGGCGCTGATGGGGGCGAACATCGATACCGCCGCAGGCGGCACGCCGCCTTTATATCTGCATGGCGGCGCCCGCTTGAAGGGCATCGATTACACCCTGCCCATGGCCAGCGCTCAGGTGAAATCCTGCCTGCTGCTGGCGGGGCTGTATGCCGCGGGCGAGACCCGGGTGACCGAGCCGGCGCCCACCCGGGATCATACCGAACGCATGCTGCAGGGCTTTGGTTACCACGTGCTGCGCGACGGCGCCACCGCGTGCCTCAGCGGCGGCGGCAGGCTCAGTGCGACGGCTATCGATGTGCCGGCGGATATTTCCTCCGCGGCCTTCTTTATGGTCGGCGCGGCGATTGCGGAAAATGCTGACATTTTACTTGAGCATGTCGGCGTAAACCCAACGCGCACGGGTGTTATTGATATTCTGCGTCTCATGGGTGCGAATATCGAGGTGCTCCATGAGCACGAGGTGGGCGGCGAGCCGGTGGCCGATATCCGGGTCCGCTCCAGCGCCTTGAAGGGCGTCCGCATCCCGGAGGAATGGGTGCCTCTGGCCATCGACGAATTCCCGGCCCTGTTCGTGGCCGCGGCCTGTGCCACGGGCGAAACCGTGCTCAGCGGCGCCGCGGAGCTGCGCGTGAAGGAGAGCGACCGCATTCAGGTGATGGCCGACGGCCTGGTGAAGATGGGCATCAAGGCCGAAGCGACGCCGGACGGCATTGTCATCCAGGGCGGCCCCATGCAGGGCGCCGAGGTGGATGCCCACGGCGATCATCGCATCGCCATGAGTTTCGCCATGGCGGCGCTTAGGGCGCGCGGCGAGGTTGTCATCAACGACTGCGCCAATGTGAATACCTCCTTTCCCGGTTTTGTCGACCTGGCCGCCCGCGCCGGGCTCAAAATCAGCAATCTGGATCCCTAACTGCATGAGTGAGCAAGAACACAACGCCGACGTCATCACCATCGACGGCCCCAGCGGCTCGGGCAAGGGCACCATCAGCCGCCTGCTGGCCAACAAGCTGCACTGGCATTTTCTCGACAGCGGCGCACTGTACCGCCTGGTGGGTCTGGCGGCGCGCAACCACGCCATCGCGTTTGATGACGAAGAGGCGCTGGCCACCCTGGCGGCCCATCTGGATGTGGAATTCGGCGCCGATGAGGATGCGGACGAAACCCATATTTTCCTGGAGGGAGAAGAGGTTAGCAGCGTTATTCGAAGTGAAGAGGCAGGTAATGACGCCTCGCGCGTGGCGGCGGTGCAGGCAGTGCGCGACGCCCTGTATCAGCGCCAGCGCGCCTTTTTGCGCCCGCCCGGCCTGATCGCCGACGGGCGTGATATGGGCACGGTAATCTTCCCGGATGCGCGACTCAAGATCTTTCTCACCGCGAGCCTGGAAGAACGCGCCCGCAGGCGCTATAAACAGTTGAAGGAAAAGGGCCTTAATGCTAATCTATCGGCCCTTTTGGATGAGCTGGCGCAGCGTGACGCACGCGACAAAAACCGCTCTGCCGCGCCCCTGGTCCCCGCCGCCGACGCGGTGAGCATCGATACCTCGGATTTGAGTATTGATGCGGTGGTGGCCGAGGTCTACGGCCGCTGGCAGCGCATCCAACAGGCGTAAGGCAGGACGTGCGGGCGCATGTCCGGCTGTGTGTATGGTACGGGTGGCCTGATGTCAGGCCGTTTTTTTATTCACTCCGCTGCGGCGGAACAACAACTGCCCCGCGATCCCATTGGGGGATGAAGGGTTAAAGGTACAAACGAATGAGCGAAAGCTTTGCACAACTGTTAGAGGAAAGCCTGGTCGACGAGCGCATGCGTCCCGGCACAATTTTGACGGCGATGGTGGTCAGTGTCGACCCCAATATGGTGGTGGTCAACGCCGGTCTGAAATCGGACAGTGCCATCCCCGCCGAACAGTTTTATAACGACGCCGGTGAGATCGACGTCAAGCCCGGCGACGAGATCGAGGTGGCGCTGGAGGCCGTGGAAGACGGCTACGGCGAGACCCGCCTGTCGCGCGAAAAGGCTGTCCGCGCCCACGCCTGGACGGTGCTGGAAAAGGCCATGGACGCCGACGAGGCCGTCATCGGTGTCATGACCGGCAAGGTCAAAGGCGGCTATACAGTTGAGCTGAACGGCATTCGCGCCTTCCTGCCCGGGTCGCTGGTGGATGTGCGCCCGGTGCGCGATGCGGCGCACCTGGAAGGCAAGGATCTGGAATTCAAGGTGGTCAAGCTGGACCGCCGGCGCAACAACGTGGTGGTTTCACGCCGCGCCGTGGTGGAGAAGGAAACCAGCGCCGAACGCGAGCAGTTGCTGGAAAACCTGCAGGAAGGCCAAGTGGTCAAGGGCATTGTCAAGAACCTGACCGACTACGGCGCCTTCATCGACCTGGGCGGTATCGACGGCCTGCTGCACATCACCGACATGGCCTGGCGCCGGGTGCGTCAGCCGTCTGAGATCGTCAACGTGGGCGACGAGATCGAAGTCAAGGTGCTCAAGTTCGACAAAGAACGTCATCGCGTCTCCCTCGGTTTGAAGCAGATGGGCGAGGACCCCTGGGAAGATATCGCGCGCCGTTATCCGGTCGGTTCGCGCCTGTTCGGCAAGGTCACCAACATCGCCGACTACGGCTGCTTCGTCGAGATCGAGAGCGGTGTCGAAGGTCTGGTGCACGTCTCCGAAATGGACTGGACCAACAAGAACATCCATCCCTCCAAGGTGGTGCATGTGGGCCAGGAAGTGGAAGTCATGGTGCTGGATATCGACGAAGAACGTCGTCGTATCTCGCTGGGCATGAAGCAGTGTCAGGAAAATCCCTGGGACGCTTTCGCCGCCACCCACAACAAGGGCGATAAGATCAGCGGCACTATCAAGTCCATCACCGACTTTGGCGTATTCGTCGGTCTGGAAGGCGGTATCGACGGTCTGCTGCACTTGTCCGATCTGTCCTGGAACGATGCCGGCGAAGAGGCTGTGCGTGAGTACACCAAGGGCGAAGAGATCGAGGCCGTGATTCTGGCCATCGACCCCGAGCGCGAGCGTATCTCGCTGGGTGTCAAGCAGCTGGATCAGGATCCCTTCTCACTCTTCGTGGCCGCCAATCCCAAGGGCAGCATTGTTAAAGGAAAGGTCACCGAGGTCGATGCCAAGATGGCAGTGGTGAATCTGGCCGAGTCTGTCGACGGTGTGCTGCGCGCTTCCGAGCTGTCGCAGGAACATGTCGCCGACGCCCGCAATGTGCTGAATGTGGGTGACGAGGTCGAAGCCAAGTTTACCGGCGTTGATCGCAAAAACCGCACCATCATGCTGTCCATCAAGGCCAAGGACAGTGATGAGGAAGCCGAAGCTATCAAGGAATACAGCGGCGCTTCCGAAGGTGGGGCAACCACGTTGGGCGACCTTCTGAAAGAACAGATCGAAACCCAAAACTAAAAAAATCAGTAAATCCCCCTGGAAGTTGATTTCAGGGGGATTTTCTTTCAAACAGCTGTTGCCAAACAAGCGAAGATGCGCCAATATTGTATGATCTACAAGGGGTTACGGCCCCTTACTGTTAGAGGAAGACAATAATGACAAAGTCCGAGCTGATTGATTTATTGGCCCAGCGGCAGAAACACTTGACCTATAAAGACGTGGAGTTTGCGGTCAAGACCATGATTGAACAAATGGCCCAGAACCTCTCCACAGGGGAACGCATCGAGATTCGCGGCTTCGGTAGTTTTTCTCTCCATTATCGTCCGCCCAGACTGGGCCGGAATCCGAAAACCGGTGAGTCGGTGCCCCTGGCGGGCAAATACGTGCCTCACTTCAAGCCCGGCAAAGAACTCAGGGAACGCGTCAACCAAAGTATCGAGCGCGTTGATATCGTTGACAGTTGATTCGGTTCTCTTCCAGGGGAGGAGAGATGTCTAAAATAATTGGGCTCATCTTTTTATTCATTCTCGCCGCGGTGGTGATCAGCTTTACCACCCTCAATGCGCAATCCATCCAGATTGATTATTACCTCGGTTCAGCGGAAATCCCCCTGGCCATCGCCTTGGTGATCGCCATCGCCGCGGGTATCCTGTTCGGATTCGTCGCCAGTTTTGGCATGGTGTTGAGATTGAAGCGGGAAAATCACCGACTGAAAAAATCCGCCAAAAGCGCAGAAAGCGAACTCGTCTCTTTGAAAGCCGCACCCTCCCAGCACAGCCATTAAAATGGAATTGAGTCTGCTCTGGCTTCTCCTTCCTGTCGCGGCGGCCTCCGGCTGGTATGCGGCGCGGCGCGAATATCAAAAAAAGGCCCGGCAGTCGGCCGCCAATCTGCCCCAGGATTACTACAAGGGGCTGAACTTCATCCTCAACGAACAGCCCGACAAGGCCATTGACGTATTTATGAAATTGTCGGAGTTGGACGACACCACCATCGAAATCCATCTGGCCCTGGGCAGTCTGTTCCGGCGTCGCGGCGAGGTCGACCGCGCCATCCGTCTGCACCAGAACCTAATCAATCGTCCCAATCTGAGCGCCGTGCTCTACAGTCAGGCCCTGCAGGAACTGGCCCTGGATTACACCAGCGCCGGTTTGCTGGATCGGGCGGAAAATCTATGCCTGGAACTGGTGGACGTGGACGGACGCAACCTCGCCGCGCTGCGCCTGCTGCGCGATATCTACCAACAGGAAAAGGAATGGTTTCGCGCCATTGATGTGGCGCGCAAGATCAGCGCCTGCCTGGGCGAGCCCCAGTCTCTGATGATCGCCCATTACTACTGTGAAATGGCCGAGCAGGCCTGGCGTAAGGACGATCCGGTCCAGGCCCAGCGCATGCTCGACAAGGCATTGCAGGAAGACCCGCGCTGCGGCCGCGCCTTTATGATTCGCGGCCGCATCGAGCAGCAGCGCGGCAATTACGACGCCGCCATTTCCGCCTATCAGAAGCTCGAATCCAAGGCGCCGGAATACATGTCCGAGATCCTGCAGGAATTAAAGACCTGTTATCAGGCCATCGGCCAAAGGGAAAAGATGGTCACCTATTTGAAGCGCATCATCCGCCATCATCACGGCGTCGAACTGGTGTTGACCGCCGCGCACATGCTGCAGGAATACGAAGGCGCGGATGTTGCCTTGGCGTTTCTCGGCCACGAGGTGACGGAGCGGCCCTCGCTGCGCGGGGTGCAATATCTGCTCGAGCTGGACTTGGGCCAGGTCAATGACGAAAAGGGTTATCTGGCGGTGATCAAGGCATCCTTGGACAAGCTGCTGGCCAACAAGCCGGTGTATCGTTGCAACAGCTGCGGCTTTACCGGGGTGGAGATGCATTGGTGCTGTCCGAGCTGTAAGAAGTGGTCGAGCATCAAGCCGATCCATGAGTTTCAGTGGGGGGCGAGTATCTAGACGTTGTGCTCGACAAATCGCTCTACAATAGAATGACTGCCGATAATAAACCCATCATCATCGCACTCGATTTTCCCAGCGCGGCACCGGCGCTCGAGCTGGCGGAACGTCTCGATCCCGACCGCTGTCGTCTCAAAGTGGGCAAGGAGCTATTCACCCGCGCAGGGCCGGCTGTGGTGGAGCAGTTGCAATCCAAGGGCTTTGAGGTCTTCCTCGATCTCAAATTTCACGACATCCCCCATACCACGGCAGCCGCTTGCAGTGCCGCCGCCGAGCTGGGTGTCTGGATGGTCAACGTCCATGCCTCGGGCGGACGGCGCATGATGGAAGCAGCGCGCGAGGCCATCGACGCAGGGCGGCATCGTCCCCTGCTGATCGCCGTCACCGTGCTGACCAGCATGTCCGCCGACGAGCTGACCGAAATCGGTTTGTTCACCGACCCGGCGGATCAGGTCATGCGCCTGGCGCGCCTGGCGCATCAATCCGGGCTGGACGGCCTGGTGTGTTCCGCGCAAGAGGCCGCCAAACTGCGCGACGAATTCGGTGCCGGGTTCAAGCTAGTCACCCCGGGTGTCCGACCGGCCGGGGCCGACAGCGGCGATCAACGCCGGATCATGACGCCGGAACAGGCGCTCCAGGCCGGCGCCAGCTACCTGGTCATCGGCCGTCCCATCACTCAGGCGACTGATCCGGTCGCCGCCTTCGAACATATCCAACAACAAATCGCTGTGTCTCGATAACAGGGCGCGCCCAACCAGTCCCCCTCTTCGCAAAAGAGGGGCCAGGAAGGATGGCGTAACTTGTTCCTCTGCCAGGCGATGAATCCACATAACTCTGCTAAGGCGTGACAACCCGCCTCCCCCTTTGGAAAAGGGGGAGTGAGGGGGATTTGAGGAATCTGACTCGACTGTTAAATTCCCCGCCCGCTTTTTTCAAAGGGGAATGACCGCGCCAAGATTGATGTGGGTACCCATGTTAGGAGGGGAAGGGCTTTGGTAGGCACCCTTCGAACCAGGGGAAATTTAAATGGGCGGCAAATCGCCCCAAATCCCCCCGATCAACATATTGACCAATCATCACAGATTGTGCATCCTAAAACTGCATTAAAAAAATGCATAATTAAGTAGGCACTAACATTCAAAATAATAAAGGGGGTTTTATGTTTAAGCATATTGTTATGGCTGTCGCGCTGATGTTTGCTGCCTTCACGGCACAGGCGGCAGATACGATCGACATCAACCAGGCCGACGAGCAGGTGCTAGCGAGTGAGTTAGTCGGCATCGGCCCGACCAAGGCCAAGGCGATCGTGAAACACCGTGAAGAGCACGGTCCATTTCGTAACGCCGATGAGTTGACCGAGGTCTCCGGTATCGGTGAAAAGACCGTTGAAAAGATCCGCGACAAACTCTCGTTTTCAGACGAAAGCAAATAGTCGTATTTCCATGATGACCCAAACGCCATGCCGAGTGCATGGCGTTTTTTTTGGTCTCCTGTTTGAGATGCTCGGGGATGGATAACTAGAGTGCTTGGGGCCAGGGGAGAGCTGGGCGAGATTTAATAAACTCTAATATACTCCATTTAATACGTCACCCATGCAGAGGGATGGGAAGGGGGTGTTACCAAGAAATGCGTCAGTAAAACAACAAAAATCGCGGTTGTTGCTGTAAAATACTGACGCTTACCGGCACAAAGATTGGCTGCGCAGCATAAATGAAAGCTTTATAAAGATGGATATTCAACCCGTAATTCTGAGCGGCGGCTCCGGCACCCGCCTGTGGCCACTCTCCCGCGAACACTATCCGAAACAATTGATCGCTCTGTGTGGAGAAAACACCCTGCTGCAAGACACCGTGCTCCGCCTGGATGGATTGGAAGAAAGGGCGGCCAATCCCGCTGAAACGTTCTCAGTCAAAGCCCCGCTGATCATCGCCAACGAAGAACACCGCTTCCTCATCGCCGAACAACTGCGCCAAATCAGTCAGCCCTTCGAAAAGATCATCCTCGAGCCGGTAGGTCGCAATACTGCCCCGGCCCTGACCCTGGCCGCCCTGGCGGCGGTTCGAGGCGGCGACGATCCCATCCTGCTGGTTATGCCGGCGGATCATGTGATCCAGAGCGTCGAGGCCTTCCAGCAGGCCATCCTGCAGGGCGCCAAACTGGCCAGCGACAATTACCTGGTCACCTTCGGTATCGTCCCTGACGCACCGGAAACCGGCTATGGGTATATCAAAAAGGGCGAAGCTCTCGGCGGCGGCGCAAGCCAGATTGCCCAATTCGTGGAAAAACCCGACCAGGCCACTGCAGAAACATATCTGGATTCTGGCCAATACCTCTGGAACAGCGGCATGTTCATGATGCGCGCCTCGGTCTGGCTGGCGGCCATCGAAAAACATCAGCCCAAAATGGCGGCGGCCTGCAAAGAGGCCTGCGAAAAGGGGCGCGAGGATGTGGACTTCTACCGGGTCGACCACAACAGCTTCGAGGCCTGTCCCAGCGACTCCATCGACTACGCCGTAATGGAAAGAATCACCGCCTTACCCCCTCTCCGCCATGGGGGAGAGGGCGGGGGTGAGGGGGTGAAGAACACGCCCTTCAACGCGGCCGTTATCCCTCTAAACGCCCAATGGTCCGACGTAGGCTCCTGGTCCAGCCTCTGGGAGGTAAGTGACAAGGGTGACGATGGCAATGTCATCAAGGGTGACGTCTACACCCACAACACAAAAAACAGCCTGCTGATTTCCGAATACCGCCTCCTGGCCACCGCCGGCCTGGACGATGTCATCGTGGTCGAAACCGCCGACGCGGTCATGGTGGCGGCAAAGGACCATGCCCAAGACGTGAAGAAACTGGTGGAGAGCCTGAAAGGGGACCAGCGCAGCCATCATCAAAGCCATCGGAAGGTCTATCGACCGTGGGGCTGCTATGAATCCATTGATGGCGGTGACCGGTTTCAGGTTAAACGGATCACCGTCAAGCCCGGTGCCTCGCTGTCGTTACAGATGCACCATCATCGCGCCGAGCATTGGGTGGTGGTGCGAGGCACTGCAAAGGTGACCTGCGGTGAAAAACAGGTTTTGTTGACTGAGAATCAGTCGACGTATATACCGATTGGGGTGACACATCGATTGGAGAATCCGGGGACCATCCCACTTGACTTGATCGAGGTGCAATCGGGGAGTTACCTGGGTGAAGACGATATCGTCCGGTTCGAGGATGTGTACGGGCGGTAATAGAAGACCGCCGGCAGACAAAAATATTCGCTGCCCCTCCCTAAACTTCCCTTTACATGCTTGATTTTCCTATCTAGAATGGGTTTTTGTTCACTGGCTGAACAGAATGATTGCGCCTATTGGTACGCACTGTATGTCGATATATCGTGTTGTCGGCTTTTAGTGTGCAGTTGTCAGTAGTCAGGGGTTACCAACTGAAACCTTGATTCTGGATTATGTTGAACCTGATTTGGGGTGAAGCAGGGCGGTAGCGTGCCTTTTTGAGCTGTTTCTTTAATTAGTGGGTTACCGACTACCGTTTACTGACACTACTGACCCTACTGACCCTACTGACCCTACTGACCCTACTGACCCTACTGACCCTACTGACCCTACTGACCCACTGTTACTTTGATCTTAAACGACGAAACTCGCTATCAACTGCTCAAATTACTCGAGCAGAACCCGAATCTCACACAACGCGCATTGGCTAGTGAGTTGGGGATCAGTCTAGGCAAAACAAATTACTGTCTTAATGCCCTGATAGAAAAGGGTTGGATTAAAACGCGTAATTTTCGCCGCAATAAAAAAAAGTTAGGTTATGTCTATTTGTTGACGACCAAAGGACTTGATGAAAAAGCACGTATGACATTAAAGTTTCTGCGCCTCAAGCAACAGGAATATGATGAACTAGTTAAAGAAATCGAAGCACTTCGTGAAGAAGCCGCTTTGATCAATTTAGCTGAGGAGGGGGAATGATAGAAGCACATCAGCAATGGTTTGTAGTTCAAACCAAGCCACGTAAAGAGTCAGTGGCTTCAGAAAATCTGGAGCGGCAGGGTTACACAGCCTACTGCCCCAAAATAACCATATCTAAACGTCGCAAGCAGCGTTGGTGTCAAATCGTCGAGCCCCTGTTTCCTCGTTATCTGTTTGTTAAGCTCGAAGTAGGTGAGGATGATTTTTCTCCCATCCGTTCGACACTAGGTGTTCAGAACTTGGTTCGATTCGGTGAAAAAACTGCAGTTATGCCGGAACAAGTGATTGAAGCAATCAGGTCGCAGGAGCATTGCTTTTTGGATCAGTGTGCAAATCATCCTGATTGGAAAGCTGGCGATACTGTTGAAATTATAGAAGGGCCCTTTGCAGGCCTTAAAGGTGTTTTTCAAACCAAAAATGGAGAAGAACGGGCCATTGTGTTGCTGAAATTACTCGGGCGCGATAGCTGTGTATCAGTAAATGTGGATACGTTAGCTTCCCGACCTACCCACGAAAAGTAGACACACATCATTAATGCAATAATATCTAATGAGACGTGTCACTATGGCTAGAATGAAAACCAACGCATATTCTGAAGCATTCCGTAAAGAGGCGGTTCGTCTTGCAAACCTGCCAGACCGAACAGCCACCGATGTAGCCAAAGAGCTGGGGATTCATCCCGGGCAAATCTACAACTGGCGGACTCAATTCAGTAAGCTATCCAAGGGTCAATTCAAAAAGGTGGATGGTGTGGACTATTCAAAAGAAGAAGCCGAGGAGATTCGTCGGCTGAAAAAGGAAGTCTCCAAACTCAAAGAGGAGCGTGACTTCCTAAAAAAAGCGACGGCGTACTTTGCCAAGGAAGACAAGTAAAGTACGCCCTAATCCAGTCATTACGTGACGAATTCCACATCAATATGATGTGTCAGTTGCTGGGGGTGTCCCGTTCTGGATACTATGCCTGGTTAAAACGCCCGGTCAGCCAACGCCGACAACGCAGAGATTTGGTGTGCGATGCCGTTGAAGCCACCTATCATGGCTTCAAGCGACGCTATGGTGCCCCCAGGCTTACCGTAGAGCTGAACGAACAGGGAATCGACTGCAGCCTGAATCATGTCGCCATGCTACTCAAGGAAAAAGGCCTCAGGGCTCGAAATGGCAAAGGCTTCAAATACCGTGCGCGCATTGAATCCAAAACCAATGTCAGCGACAACCTGCTGGGGCGGCGATTTGAGACGAATGCACCCAACCGGAAATGGGTGTCAGATATCACCTATATCAAGGTGGGTAGAGTCTGGGTTTATTTAGCAGTTGTGCTGGACCTGTATTCACGCAGAGTCATTGGCTGGGCACTGGATACGCATATGCGCGAGGGGCTTATTTTGGAGGCCTTTAATATGGCCGTGTCCAGGCGAGACATTCAGGGTAATCTAATGCTGCACTCAGATCGAGGCGTACAGTACCGCGGGCATGAGTATCAGGCGGCTCTGGAAGAGAACGGTGTGCGGTGCAGCATGAGCCGCAAAGGTGACTGCTGGGACAATGCTGTGATGGAGTCATTCTTCAGTCGTTTGAAGGTTGAGCTCGTTTAAGCGGAGAATTACACAAATGTTGAAGAAGCCAGGGCAGGAATCTTCGAATATATTGAGCTGTTCTATAATCGAGTCAGACGGCATTCCGCCATTGGTTATACCAGTCCGGTTGAATATGAACAGAAATTTAAGAATTTTACCGTGTCCACTATTCGTGGGTAGGACCACTTCGTAATAACGGAACGGTAGTTAACAACATACAAGTGAAGAGAAAATATAGTAATACACATTTTAGGTTATACACTGATTTGCCTAATTCTTCTGAGGAGTCAGTGAAAGGATATGTGTGGTGTATTACCTCTTTAACTCAACTGGTTGTCATAAAGTGAAACTTTCTCCTCTTCTCAAAAGATTATGGGTTCATGTTGCGCCGCGTCGGCGTAAACAACTCGGACTGTTATTTGCTCTTGTGGTTATTACGTCTTTTACAGAAGTGGTGGCTATTGGCGCGGTTCTACCTTTTTTAGCAGTTCTTTCTAAACCAGAGACAGTATTTTCACATGAGCTGGCTCAACCTTTAATTAAAGTTTTAGAGTTAACTGCGCCACAGCAACTTGTATTACCTATTACAGTTATTTTTGCCCTGGCTGCTGTTGTATCGGGAGTGATGCGAATCGCAATGCTTTGGGGGCAGGCACGGCTTGGGCAAGCTATAGGCGCCGATCTCAGCTATCAAGTTTATCGCCGCACTTTATTCCAGCCTTACTCTGTTCATGTTGCACGTAATAGTAGTGAAGTTATTGCTGCAGTTACAAGTAAAACTAATCAGGTTGTTGCTGGGATTGTCTTGCCAGTATTAATGATGACTGGTTCCGTATTGCTTATGGTGGCAATTTTGGCGACGTTAATTTCTATCAGTCCTATAATAGCATTGAGTGGAATATTAGGTTTTGGAACGATTTATGGGGTAATAGTCTGGGTGACCAAGAAAAGACTGTTGATCTACAGTCATCGTATTAGTGATGGGGGTAATCAAGTTGTAAAGATTGTACAGGAGGGGTTAGGAGGAATTAGGGATATACTCATCGATGGTGCTCAATCCACATACTGTAAATCGTTTCGTACGGTTGATGTGTCAATGCGGCGCGCTCAAGCTAATAGCCAAGTTATTAGTTTGACTCCTCGTTATGGCATTGAATCGTTAAGTATGGTGCTAATAGCAGTAATCGCTTTCAGTTTGGTTGGAAGCAGTGGTGGATTGATAGACGTGCTTCCGGTTTTAGGGGCTTTTGTTGTGGGAGCTCAACGTCTTCTGCCTGCCCTGCAGTTGATCTATGCTAATTTGTCTTCAATGCGAACCGCTCAGATTGTATTGGTAGATATTTTGAGTTTAATTGAACAGCCGCTGCCCAATTATACGGGTGCTTTTGCGCAACCACCGTTATCTTTTGAGCGTAGTATTAAAATAAATGACCTTGGTTTTCGTTATGCTTCAGACGCACCATGGGTACTGCGCGGCCTAAATATTGAAATACGTAAAGGTAGTAGGGTCGGTTTTATAGGCTCCACTGGTAGTGGAAAAAGCACATTGCTTGATATTGTCATGGGGTTACTCCACCCGGTAACAGGAACGTTAACTATTGATGACAAACCAATAACAGAGGAAAATTATCGAAGTTGGCAAGCGCATATTGCACATGTTCCGCAGGCAATTTTCCTGTCAGATGCAACAATTGCTGAAAATATTGCATTCGGGGTTCCTGTAGAGCAGATTGATCTTGAGCGCGTTTGTCAGGCTGCTAGACAAGCTCAGATAGCTGAAACAATCGAATCTTGGAAGTCACAATACGAGACAATTGTTGGTGAAAGAGGAATGCGCCTTTCCGGTGGGCAGCGTCAGCGAATAGGTATAGCACGTGCGCTTTATAAGCAAGCTGATGTTATCGTATTTGATGAAGCCACGAGTGCTTTGGATAATGAGACCGAGCAGGCTGTTATGGATACTATTGATAATATTGCTGGAGAAACCACCATTCTTATCGTGGCCCATCGATTAACGACTCTTAAGAAATGTGATCAGGTAGTTGAATTGGAAAATGGCACGATTAAACGATTCGGAGTGTATGAGGATATTGTTGCATAATTATTTATCCTTTGTTTGGCGATAGATTTAATTTGGCTGATTAATAATGTTCTGGAACTTTTTAAATTATGATCCCATATGGTAAGCATTATTTAGACGAAGATGATATTGAGTCGGTAGTGAAAGTGCTACGCGAAGGGAGGCTAACACAGGGGCCTAAGGTGGCAGAGTTTGAGCAAGCAGTTGCCGATTATACTGGAGCGACGTTTGCTGTTGCTGTTTCGAGCGGAACTGCCGGATTGCATTTAGCGTGCATTGCAGCCGGTATAACATCAGGATGTCATGTTTACACCACAGCCAATACATTTGTTGCAAGCGCGAATAGTATTCTTTATGCAGGGGGACAACCGAATTTTTGTGATATTGATCCAGAGACACTAAATATGTCAACGGGTTACCTTGAAGAAAAGCTACAATCTACCCGTAAGCTTGATGGAATTATTCCAGTCCACTTCGCAGGATTGCCATGTGATATGGTAAAAATATGTGAAATTGCAGATTCATATGATGCCCCCGTTATTGAGGATGCGGCGCATGCATTTGGTGCTACTTACCCAGAAGGGGGGCGGGTAGGAAATTGTCAATATTCTGATATGACAGTTTTTTCTCTACACCCTGTTAAAGGGGTTACATCAGGAGAAGGCGGTGTAATTACAACTAACAATGAAAAAATATATCGTAAATTACTGCGTCTAAGGAGTCATGGTATTTGTAAAGGAAATTTCGACCTGCCTGGTGTGAGTGTTGCAGATAGTGATGTGCTGTATTATCCAGATGACGCTCTTTATGATGGGAAGCTTAATCCGTGGTATTACGAGATGCAAGAGCTTGGGTTTAATTATAGGCTTACAGACTTCCAATCTGCACTTGTCCTATCTCAACTAAAGAAAGCAGAGCCTTTTTTAGCCAGAAGAAAAGAAATAGCTGCAATGTATGATGAGCTTTTCGAAGGAGTAGATAGCATCACGGTTAAGCAGAAGCATGATAGATACAATACGTCACTGCATTTGTATGTATTAGAGATAGATTTTGAGAAAGTTGGCCGTGCTAGAGGCCAGGTTATGAGAGATCTATTCGAGAAAAACATAGGTACACAAGTTCACTACATCCCAGTTCCTTTTCAGCCATATTATGCGAAGCTAGGTTTTAAGAGGGAAGACTACCCTGTTACTCAGTCATATTACAATAAGGCTTTGTCTATCCCGATATATTATGGGTTGACAGATGATCAAGTGAAGTTTGTGGCAGATGAAATTATAGACATTGTTTTGGCATAGTTCTTTCCTAAGGTAGTCAATCGGTTGAGGGGCTTATTTGATTTGTGAGGTTCTTGTGTATGAGTGATAGGAATGGCTCTTATTAGATTAATAACTGAGCGGCTAATTCTGCGCGCTATGACAGTCGATGGTGTTTCTTTAGAGTATGTCTCTTGGCTTAACGATCCTGAAGTTAACCGTTACTTAGAGTCTCGTTTTATTGAGCATAATTTCGAAGACGTTGCAGGATTTGTGAGGCGCTTGCAGGCGGATGATTCCACGATATTTTTAGGTATATACCTTAAAGATAGCGACAAACATATAGGAAATATCAAGCTTGATTCAATTGACTCATACCATAGCCGGGGCATCGTCGGTCTAATGCTGGGTGATAAACAAGAGTGGGGGAAGGGGTTCGCGACCGAAGCTATACGCGAAATAACTAAATATGCTTTTAATGAATTAGGGTTAAAGAAAGTTTCTGCAGGTTGTTACGAGAGCAATCTTGGGTCAAAAAAGGCTTTTGAACGAGTTGGTTATGAGGTTGAAGGTTTTTTAAAGAGTCATGTAGAAACGGGCTCAGGAAGAGAAGGTTTGTGGCAGTTGGGAATGCTATCGGATAGTTTTCGCCTTGAAAAATAAGATTGCATTAGGCACTGTCCAGTTTGGTATGGCCTATGGTGTATCTAACACATCCGGGCAAACTAATCTTAATGAAGTAGAGGAAATTCTAACTTATGCTTTTTCCCATGGCATTAGTACTTTAGACACTGCTATGGCTTATGGCTCTTCTGAAGAGATTCTTGGGAGCACCATTCATCAATGTGGTGATAATTGGGAAATTGTCACTAAGACCCCTCACTTTAAGTCAGCAGAAATTACTCAAAAAGACTTAGATACGCTTAAGGCAAGTCTTGATAACTCGCGTGAGAAGCTTGGGAAGTCGAGCCTGTATGGGTTGCTTGTCCATGCATGTGACGATTTGTTTAAGCCAGGTGGGTGGCGGTTGATTAGTTGTATGGAGAAGCTTAAAGATCAGGGGCTGGTTAATAAAGTTGGTGTCTCTTTGTATTGTAGCGGGCAAATAGACAAGCTTTTGGAGTGCTGTTCTATCGATTTGGTTCAATTGCCATTGAATATTTTAGACCAGCGTTTGATTGAGAGTGGTCACTTGACTAAGTTGAAAAATAAAAATATTGAGATACATGCGAGAAGTGCTTTTTTACAAGGCCTGCTGCTTATGCCATTGGATAAAATTGACTCATGGTTTTCACCCATTAGAAATATGCTTTCAGGGTTCCACCAGGCGGCACTAGATAGAGATATAACTGTTTTACAGCTTGCTTTGGGTTTTGTCTCTAATATTAAAGAAGTCGATAAGGTCGTTGTGGGTGTGAATAATTTAGATCAACTACGAGAGATTGTCGCAGCCACTGATATTAATATTGATGTGGTTGATTTTAAGTTTCTTTCTGTTAGAGATCCGGCATTTATAAATCCCTCTAAGTGGAAGTTGAAGTGAAAGTTGTAGCAATTATTCAAGCGCGCATCGGTTCAACTCGTTTGCCCAACAAGGTGATGAAAACTATCAATGGTGTGCCAATGATAGAGCTTTTGTTAAAGCGCTTATCTAAATCAAAAGAGGTCAATGAAATTGTAGTTGCTACCTCGGTAGATAAAAATAACCAACCTCTTGTAGAGCACGTAAAAAAATTAGGGTATTGTTGTGAGCAAGGCAGTGAGAATGATGTATTAGATAGATATGTGCAGGCAGCAAGAGCTCACGATGCTGATGTTGTGGTCCGTATCACAGGTGATTGCCCTTTAATCGATCCCGGCTTAATTGATAAATGTGTCCTAGAATTTAAAAAATATAATATCGATTATTTTTCAAATATTTTGCAGCCGACTTATCCAGACGGTTTGGATGTGGAAGTGATTAAAAGGGAGTCTCTTGAGTACGCATTAGAAGCAACGGATGAGATTTACGATCATGAACATGTAACACCCTTTATACGTGAATCAGGCCGCTTTAAGATATCCGGAGTGGTTAATGATGAAGATGTCTCTAATTTACGCTGGACTGTAGATGAGCCTGCTGACTTTGAAGTAGTAAGTAATGTTTTTGATCATTTCTGGCCTAACATTTATTTCGATTGGAAAGAAGTATTGGGGCTTCAGCGCCGATCACCAGAATTATTTTCAGCGAATCAACAAATTCTTCGTAATCAAGGAGCAGCTATGGGTACCGGTCAGAAGTTGTGGCTACGTGCCAAGCAAGTAATTCCTGGTGGCAACATGCTGCTTTCAAAGCGGGCTGAGATGTTTTTGCCTGAACAGTGGCCCGCTTATTATAGTAAGGCAAAGGGTTGCCATGTTTGGGACCTGGACGGAAAAGAATATATTGATATGAGTATCATGGGGGTTGGTACCAATATCTTGGGTTATGGGCATCCCGCGGTTGATGAAGCTGTGCTTGGGGCTGTTAAGGCCGGCAACATGTCCACACTTAACTGCTCTGAAGAGGTGTTTCTTGCGGAGAAATTGGTAGAACTTCACCCATGGGCTGATATGGTCCGCTTCGCCCGCTCAGGAGGAGAAGCGAATTCTATTGCAATACGCATTGCCCGCGCGGCTTCTGGAAGGGATAAAGTTGCTATTTGTGGGTATCACGGCTGGCACGATTGGTATCTTTCTGCCAATTTGTCTGACGATAAAAACCTCGACGGGCATTTGCTTCCCGGTTTAGAGCCTAAGGGAGTCCCTCGTGACTTAAAGGGCTCAGTATTGCCATTTAGCTATAACAATTTTGAACAATTGGAAGAGCTAGTGATTAATAATGACATAGGTGTAATTAAGATGGAGGTCATTCGTAATCAAGAACCCAAAGATGACTTTCTTCATAAGGTCAGAAAGCTGGCTACTGACAATGGTGTTGTGTTGATATTTGATGAGTGTACTTCAGGATTTCGTGAGACATTTGGGGGGATACATAAAAAATATGGGGTGGAGCCAGATGTGGCGATTTTTGGTAAAGCCTTGGGTAATGGTTATGCTATTACAGCTGTAATAGGAAAACGCGATATTATGGAAGCAGCTCAGAGCACGTTTATTAGTAGTACATTTTGGACAGAGCGCATAGGCCCGTCAGCTGCATTAAAAGCCTTAGAGGTGATGGAGAAAACAAATTCATGGTGGAAAATTACTGAAACAGGTTTAACTATTAGTAGGTATTGGCAATCATTAGCTGATAAGTATGGGCTGTCCATAACTCATTCTGGTATACCAGCACTAACCAGCTTTTCATTTAATAATAAAAATTCACTAGCATATAAAACATTAATAACACAGGAAATGTTATCCAAGGGCTACTTGGCTGGCACGAGCACTTATGTTTGTACGGAGCATGTTCCTGAAATCGTCAATGGGTATATTGAGGCTCTTGAATCTGTTTTTGAACTGATTGGAGACTGCGAAGAGGGGCGTGATGTGTATTCGCTACTTAAGGGGCCAGTATGTCATAGCGCTTTTAAGCGTTTAAACTAATGCGAATAGTTTTTCGTGTGGACTCTTCTGATGTTATAGGTGCTGGGCACATTATGCGATGTTTGGCATTGTCTGAAGCGCTATCAGCACGAGGAGAAACCTGTCATTTTATAGTTCGTTCCCATAGTGGTCATCTTGCATCGTATATAGAGGAGAAGGGTTATACAGTTTCACTCTTGGAGTTACCTAATACAGAGATTAAAGAGCTATCTGATACTGATTACGCTGCCTGGCTTGGTGTCACTCAGGCTGATGATGCAGAAGAATGTATTGTTGCATTAAATGACGAACAAGCAGACTGGTTAATAGTAGATCATTATGCCTTGGATATTGTTTGGGAACAACAAATGCGGAGCCATTGTTGCAAATTAATGGTAATAGATGACTTGGCAAACAGAAAACACGAATGTGATTTATTGCTTGATCAAACGTATAAAAGAAGCAAAGAAAATTATTCGTCTCACGTTTCCAATGAATGCCAACTATTATGTGGCACAGAATATTCGCTGTTGAGAAGAGAATTCCAACTTTGGCGTGATTTTAGCCTTTTAAGACGACAATCGAGAAAACTAAATAATATACTGGTAAACATGGGAGGTGTGGATAATGACAACCTCACATGTCAAGTGTTGCAGGTGCTACAAAATTGTCTTTTGCCAAAGGGTTGTTCTGTCACCATTGTAATGGGGTCGACTGCGCCTTGGGCTAGAGAGGTTAAGCGCATAGCGGGTGTGTTGCCATTTACAGCAAATGTAAAAATTGGTGTAAACAATATGGCTGAGCTGATGGCTAATTGCGATCTGGCCATAGGGGCTGCGGGGTCAACCTCATGGGAGAGGTGCTGTTTGGGGTTGCCTACTATTCTGTTGGTTGTTGCTGAAAATCAACGTGAAATTGCACAGGCCTTGTCTACTGTAAGGGCAGTTCGATTTGTAGATAATATTGCTGATATTGCTAGTGAGATAAATAGTGCTTTAGATTGGATGGGTACGGCTAGTATAGAAAGCTCTAAAATTGTAGATGGCTTTGGCGCGGATAGAGTTGCAGACTTAATCGTTGGCAATAACTAGAAAGATACGATGTTGTATCCAAAGAATAAAATCTCATGAATAAGAAAATTTCACTGCGAAGGGCTACTATACGAGATGCGAGCACTCTCTTGGATTGGCGGAATGATCCAGAAACAAGGAAGTCGAGTCACAATGTATCTGAAGTAAATAAGGAAGAGCATGTTTCATGGTTAACTGCACAATTGGAAAACAGTAAATGTCGAATATATGTAGCTGAACAAAATGGTGTCCCTATTGGTACAGTTCGTGCGGATTATTCAGGTGGTGTATGGGAATTGTCTTGGACAACAGCGCCAAGCGCGAGAGGAAAAGGAGTGGCTAAACGCATGGTTGCCATATTAGCACGGCTGATTTGTGACCCAATTCGAGCTGAAGTTAAAGTCGGCAATGTAGCATCTGCGCGAATTGCGGAAAACGCAGGAATGGAACTGATCAATGAAGTTGAAGGAATTCTTCACTATGGTAGGGGGATGCTAAAAAATGAAAAGTCATAATAAGTGATTTATTCCAAATATTGAGGTGGTCGATGTTCCCTAATTTCAGAATCAATGGTAGAGAGATAGGTAATGGCTGTTGTCCTTATATGATTGCGGAGCTTTCAGCAAATCATAATGGGAAGTTAGAAAATGCGCTCAGAATAATTGAGCAAGCTAAATTAGCTGGCGCGGATGCGGTTAAGTTGCAAACCTATAAACCTGATACAATTACTTTGAGTTCTGATCGTGAAGAATTTCAGATCAAAGATGGGCTTTGGGCAGGTAAAACACTCTATTCTCTCTATGAGCAGGCGCATATGCCTTGGGAATGGCACGGCGTTCTTTTTGAATATGCAAGAAATCTAGGGATCACGATATTTAGCTCTCCATTCGATAATACGGCCATAGACCTGCTCGAGGATTTGAATGCGCCAGCATATAAAATAGCCTCCTTCGAAGCTATTGACTTACCTCTAATTAAGTATGCAGGCCAAACCGGCAAACCATTGATTATCTCGACAGGAATGGCTGATAAAGAAGAAATTCAAGAAGCAATAGATGCGGCAAAAAGTGCAGGTTGTAAAGAATTAGCAATATTGCACTGCGTAAGTGGTTATCCTGCGCCCGCGGATGATTATAACTTGATTACAATAAAAGATATGCAAAGCAGTTTTCAGGTTCCTGTTGGGCTTTCTGATCATACGCTTGATAATACGACCGCTATTGCAAGTATAGCCCTCGGTGCATGCATAATTGAGAAACACGTGACTATGGATCGTAATGGAGGTGGGCCGGATGATAGTTTCTCTCTTGAACCCGATGAGCTGGAACGGCTTTGCACAGGCACAAGAGTTGCCTGGAAAGCCATGGGAAATGTCGACTATGGTCGAAAATCAAGTGAGGAGGGCAATATAAAATTTCGCCGTTCGCTTTACTTCATGCAGAATGTTAAAGCAGGTGAGAAGGTAAGCGAGAAAAACGTTAAAAGCATTAGGCCTGGCTACGGGTTGCCTCCAAAGTATCTTGAAGAAATTCTTGGGAAGGTTGTAAAGACTGATGTTAAGCGTGGCATGCCAGTAAGCTTTGAATTGATAGAAAAGTAACTTTGCCCTAGGTTGTAGGGGCGAAAGTAATGTTAGCCATGTAAGATTTGAAGGAAAGTAGATGGTTTGTTTGATTTTTGGTCCAAGGAAGGGTGGTACAAGTTTGCTGCAACGGCTAATAGATAATAATAATGTGTTTAGCCATCCAACGGAAACCAATATAAAACACTATAAAAAATTGCAACATATTCTTAACGAAGATTCGGACGAAAAACCTTTTTTTTCGAAATACGAGAAGTATTTTTATACTCGCTATGAAAAAGATATTGGACTTGATAAGGAAAGGTATCAAAGTCATATAGTCGAATCACTAAAGGATGTTAAAACGCTTAAAGATTATGTTTTATTGCACGTAAGGGCTACTGTTGAAGCGTCTAATAATATCAATAAAGATGTTAGCGTATTTTTTATCAAGGAAGTCTCAGGGGACATAGAAAAAATATTTGCTGAATTTTTAGAAGAGTTTGAAGACGGAAAAATTGTATCGCTAAGGCGTAACCCTAGATGGGTTGCAAGAGCCGTGCTGACTGATCGGGGCAGAAGAGGCATTAAACTCGGACTTAACAAAAAAATAAGACAGATCGTTGACCCAATTTATATTGATAAGCAACAAATTAAATTTGTAGATAATCCACGTGTAATTACGGAGACATATGAGGACTTGATAGAGAATACAGAAGTGACAATGACAAAAATAATGAATTTTTGCGGATGCAGCATGGAAAACGAGAATTTGGTGCCAACAATATGTGGAAGGCCAACTGTGGTCGTAACTTCTTCTAAAAACGAAGGAAAAGTTTTTCAGCAGGCAGATAAAAAGCTATGGGATGACGTCTCAAAATTAGATTATTTGCTTCTTTTCATGGGGCCTATATTTTATTTCATTATTAGGTTGCTGGTTAATGCGAAATCTGAGTTTCATAGAGCATTTAAATAGATTGCCCCCCCCTTATATTGCTGAAAGGCTTTATTTAAGTTCTCTCTTTTAATTTTAAATGACAATGATTTGTTAGTTTTTTAGAGAAATGAAACGCTACTGTTATTTTATGACAGGAAGTCCGCTATGGATGAATGTCGCAGTTGATCTTTACGAAAAAGGTATAGCGAAGCCCGTACTCTGGCTTGGTGATGATAGGCATTATGAAAATGCTAAAGCTGTGTTTGGGGATGATGTTGTAAGAATGCTACATTTTGTTCATCGTCCTTATCAGTTACAAGGTATAGAGTATTGCGGTGAGAATTCTGAATTCTTCTATTCTGAAAATTATTTAAGAGCTAAAGATATATGTATCAAAATGATGGATCGGTTAGATCTGTATGGAACGTTCGGCAGGCTAGATCGCGAAGTATATTTCCATAATCTTTGTATTTGGGCATTGGCTAAACTGGAAAAAGAGCGCCCAGATGCACTCCTTATGGTGGAAAGACCCCACTCCCATGCTCAATATTTAATATATGAAATATGTCTATTCTTAGGTGTTCATATTGCACACTTTATTGCGTGGGCAATACTGCCTTTGAATTTTCTATACGATAAAACGAATGGACATAATGTAAGGAAATCATTTGCTACCGACAGGGGAGCTATAGATATTTTTGACCAAGAACTAGATAAATACGTTTCTAAGCTTTCAGGGTTATCAGATAAAGAAGGTAAGCATGAGCCATCTTATATGAAGCATCAACGATTGAGGTCAAGATGGTTGGTTAAAAAGAAGGATGCTGTCACTAGAGGGAGTGTTTTGTTATACCGTGAAATTAGGCATCATTTAGGTAACAAGTTGAGGAGGCAATATAATCCAATAAACCCTTATGATATGGGAGTCTGGGGCTGGTCAAAAATAAGGTCTAAGAGGCAGGCTAAATTATTAGGTAGTTGTCGAAAAGCAGGTGTAAATGTAGAGTTTTCAAATCAATATGTTTACTTTCCGTTACATTTTGAGCCAGAAAGAACTACAAACCCTGATGGAGGAAGGTTCCATGATCACTTTGTGGTACTGGTTGCGCTTCGTAGCATATTACCCACGAATGTGGATATATTAGTAAAGGAACATCCTTCACAATTCTTTTATGCAAATAAAGGCTCTAGAGGCCGAAGTCCGTTATTTTATGATTTGGTAAAAAATATTAAAGGCGTACGTTTTGTTGGAACAGAAGGTGACTCAATTGATTTTATTAGAAAGTCAGTTTTTGTTGCCACAATTACTGGGTCTGTGGGTTTGGAAGCCGCTCTAATGGGTAAAAAATGTTTGACTTTCGGGCAAACATGGTACGAGGGTTGTCCAAACACGATTAATTGGAAAGATGGGATCACTTACGAAGATATTGTTAGTGGATATATTCAAAAGCCGGATAATATATTAGAATACTTAAGAAATGTGATGAACCAGTATAGCGTCCCTCTTTTACATAATCCTAGTGCTGATATTGTACATAAAGAATATGTGTCTGATGAGTTTCACCGGATTCAGCGAGATGAAGTGTCGAGATTAATTAGTGACTTTTTTGAGGCAGTATAAAGCCGGTTTTTAATGAATGCTTGACGACAAGATATAAAAATTCATTTGAATAGGCAGGCAGGTCGCTACAATGACAGTGAACGGGGTAATAATATTTTCAAGGCTGGACTCTAACCGTCTCCCAGGAAAGGTTATGTTGGATATATCAGGACGCCCTTTGCTTGGTAGGGTGATTGATAGAGCAAAGTGCATTCCGGAAGCAAATAAAATTATTGTGGCAACATCTTCACGTTCAATAGATGATCCTATCGCAACCTTTGCGAATGCAGAAGGTGTGGATTTGTTTCGGGGAAGTATAGATGACGTAGCATTGCGTGCATTGTGTGCTTGTGATGAATTCAACATAACAAAGTTTGCGCGAATTTGTGGGGATCGGCCTTTTTTTGATCCGGATGTGGTGTCGCATCTCTTTGCTATTCATGAAGATGGTGTCGATTTGGCTACTACTTCGTTCCCAAGAACATATCCACCTGGCTTGACGGGAGAAGTGATAAGAACAGAAGCATTACGTAGGGCTCTATCTCAAACTGATGATCCAGAAGATAAAGAGCATATTACGAGGTATTTTTACCAGCACCCCAATGAATTCGTTATAAGGAACATAGAAGCTCCAAAAGATATTGATTTGAATGGGCTACGTTTAGTCGTTGATGATGAATCAGATTTAGCACGTGCTAGATGGATTGCCTCTGGAGTAGTAAAAAACGGCAAAGACAATTGCAGAAATCTCAGACAGGTTGTTGATCTTGCACGTGAATGGGATCGTATAAATTTAGTTTAAGCGTGATATATATTAAATATTGAGGAAAAGCCATGATTGTTTTGGGTGTTCACGATGGGCACAATGCTAGTGCCGCGCTTGTAATCGATGGAAACCTAGTAGGTTCCATTGCTGAAGAACGTTTGTCACGCAATAAACACGAATATGGGTTTCCGGGACGGGCTATAAAAACTGTACTTGATACTGCGGGGATAACCATCGACGATGTTGATCATATCGCGATGGCAACTCCTACATTGCCTCCTGCTTATTATTACACTTCGCGTAATGCAAAGTTTTCTATAAGTGATTATTGGAAAGAGCAAAAAGAATACTGGTACCCAAAATTATATGAAAGTAAAGATCCTAGCTATATGGATATCTTTTCTGAGCATGTAGATCGCGATAACTTTCCTTATGATGAATCGCTTATTAGTGATGAAAAAGACTATAAAGGGATGTGGCAAGCACGTCTAGCGCATTTGTGTTTCACTCTTGGAGTCAGTAAAGATATCGTGTCTGTACATAACCACCATGAATGTCATGCGTATTATGGGTACTTAGCCTGTCCGTATCGTGAGAATGAGTCTGTTTTGGTTTACACAATGGATGGTGGTGGAGATGGTGTCAATGGAAGTGTATCGATAGGTCGCCCTGGTGAGACTTTAGAGATTATTTCCAAATCATCCAATTGCAATATCGGAAGAATATACCGATACACGACACTGTTATTGGGTATGCGCCCCGCCGATCATGAGTATAAATTGATGGGACTGGCAGCGTATAACAGTGGTGAATTTTCCCAAGAAGCTTACAATGTTTTCGCAGAGACTCTTCAAGTTGATGGTCTCGGGTTTAAATATAAGACTGAGGTGAAAGATCATTTTTTCCACTTTAAAGATCGATTAGAAGGTCAAAGATTCGACTCAATTGCGTATGGTATACAACGTCGAACAGAAGAGTTGCTAACAGAATGGATTAGTAATGGGGTTCAAGAAACAGGCATCGGTAATATAGTAATGTCTGGTGGAGTTGCCCAAAATATCAAAGCGAATAAAGCTATATGGGAAATGGATGGCGTGACTCAGTTGTTTATTCCACCTGGTCCTGGAGATGAGTCTATCTCGATTGGTGCAGCTTACGCTGAATCTATCAAGCAGGGATTAAAGGCTAATCAGTTTGAGCCTATTTCTAACGGTTATTTTGGGCCGTCTTACGATGATTCTTCTATTCGGAAGGCAATTGACAGCAGTGATTTGAAGGACTGGACTGTTAGGCAAGTTACTCCCGAAGATGTTGCCAATGTTTTAGCAAATGGTGATGTAGTCGCGCGTTTTGGTGCAGATAATGCGGAGTTTGGTGCGCGTGCTTTGGGGAATCGCTCTATAATTGCTGATCCGCGTCGCCCAGATGTAATTCATCATATTAACAAACTTGTGAAAATGCGTGATTTCTGGATGCCATTTGCACCAAGCATTTTGGCTGAGCGTGAAGATGATTATATGATTAATCCAAAAGGGATTGATGGGCGCTTTATGGCTATTGGCTTTGATTCAACACCACTTGCACGTGAACACTTGCCTGCAGGGCTGCATCCATTTGATCGCTCAGCAAGGCCTCAAATTGTTCGTAAGGAAGACAATCCTGGCTACCATGCGGTCATCAAGGCCTTTGAAAGTATCACAGGTGTTGGTGCTGTACTAAATACCTCATTTAACATTCACGGAGAACCAATAGTTGGTACGCCTGAACAAGCTATTGACACTTTCAGTCGCTGTGGCCTTCATCATCTGCTGCTAGGGTCATGGCTTATTAGCAAGCCTGCATCTAATTAGCCTTATTGATCAGCGAGCTTGGTTGAAAGCAGTATTATGGGAAGGTATTTAAATATCGGTATAGCTGTGATATGCCGTTATGATACGAGTACATTAACGGGTAAGCTTCTTTTCGATATTAGCGGTCGGCCTGTGCTTAGTTATACGATTGAACGTGTTCGGAAAGCAGCTCCAGGAATCTCTTTAGTCGTTGTTACGTCTACCGCCGCATCTGATGACCCCATAGTTTCTTATTGTAGAAGGTCAGGGCTTGAATATCTACGCATCGATGACAGTGAAGACGAACTAATTTATTGTATTGAATATTATGGTTGGGACTTTGCAGCCTGTCTAAGTGGTGAAGAATTGTTCCTTGATACGGGGGTGCTACGAGACATGATTGCTGTGGCTAATACTGATCACTTCGATTTTGTCTCTAACGTACCTGGAGATACGTTTCCTGGGGGTATGGCGGTTGAAATTATTCGGTCTGATTTTTATCGCTCAACCAAGACTAGCATCAATGCTAAGAAGCATGAGAAAGTATTTTCATGGCTTTATGAAAATGTCGAAATTGGTCAACGATACATATACGAAAACAGAATATGTCCAGAAGCTTCAGATTTGACACTAGTATTAGAGACATCAACTGACCTAGAACAAGCTCGTCAGATTATTCAATATGCAGGTTTACCCGCATCAAATCTTGGGTTACAGGAAATCTATTCGTTTCTAAGCCGTGAACTAAAGTCGTCTCCTTGGGAAGGTGCTGTTGGACCGTTATTGATAGCCGAGATAGGCGGCAACCATGAAGGAGATTTTAACCTTGCCAAACATATGGCAAACCTTGCAATTTCTTGTGGTGCAGATAGCGTTAAGTTTCAATTGTATCGAGGTAACACTCTAGTAAGTCCTGTGGAGAGTGCCGACAGGAATCGTCATTTTAAAAAATTCGAATTGACGAAGAATCAGCACATCTATCTTGCAGAGATGTGTCGTGATGCAAGCGTATCCTACTCGGCGTCAGTTTGGGATTTGGATATGCTCGATTGGATAGATCCATACCTCGAATTCTATAAAATTGGTTCTGGTGATATGACTGCGTGGCCTATATTGGCGGAATTTGCGCGGCGAGGAAAACCAATATTATTATCAACGGGACTGTCAACAATGGAAGAAATACTTCAGACGGTTGAATTCTTGAAGCGTATAAATCCTCGTTATTCTGAACCCAACATGCTTTGCATTTTGCAGTGCACCTCTATGTATCCTATACCCGATGAAGATGCGAATCTTAGAGTAATGGACTCATTGCGTGATGTTGCGCGTGCGTCTGTTGGATATTCAGATCATACAATCGGAATGGACGCCTTATTGGCAGCGGCAGCTATGGGAGCAAGAGTGTTGGAGTTTCATTTCACAGACGACCGTGAAGGCAAATCGTTCCGAGACCACAAAGTATCGTTAACTCCTGACGAGGTACAAAACTTAAAGAGTCAGATTAAACGCATCATAGCTTTGCGCGGTGATGGTGTGAAGTTGCCACAACCTAGTGAACTAGCTAACGAACATGAAGTGTCATTTCGCAGAGGCGTGTTTATACAGCGTCCGATGAAAGCCGGAGAACTAATAAAAGAAGACGATCTGGTCTTTTTACGCCCCGCTCACGGCACGGATGCACGTGATGCAGAGATGCTTATTGGTTGCAAAGTACTCCGTGATATAGAGCCTTTCAAGGCTATTGAGTCAGGTGTGGATTATTCAAACTCTTAGTCAGCTATGAGCGGCTATTTACTGTTTCAATTCTAAATGCCGAAGTTTATAGATTTCATGGATTCCTCTCCTCTCGTTACTGTTTATATTCCTTGTCGGAACTACGGTCGTTTTCTGCAGAAGTGTGTAGATAGTGTATTTGAACAGCTTTATACCAACTGGGAACTGATCATTGTTGATGAAGCGTCAGATGATGATAGCGCAGAGATAGCTCGTGATGTGTGTCGTCGTTATCCTGACAAAACGACATTTATACAAAACAAGAAGGCAACGGGATTGCAGAGACTTGCCAATACCGTTCTAGGAATATCTAAAGGTAAATATATGGTACGCCTAGACGCAGACGACTGGCTAGATGAATGCGCCTTGCTACTTATGGTTGCAAAGCTTGAAGCAACGCCTCATATAGGAATGGTATACGGTAACTACTTCTATACAGATCCTGAAGGTAAAATTATCGGAATAGAGCGCAGGCACAAGCTTGGTAATGAAGATACCGTAGGACATTTACCGCCACATGGCGCCTGTACTATGTTTCGCACGCGCGCGCTTAAGGCGGTTGGTGGATATTCTGAGGACGTCAATGCTCAAGATGGTTGGGAGCTCTGGTACAAGCTATATAAAAGAATTGGTGCTGCAAACCTAGATATACCGGTTTTTTATTATCGACAGCATGGGAGTTCATTAAGTCATGACTCAAAACGTTTGCTTGTTGCTCGTACACGTATCTTTGATCGTATAAGCGAAGCATTGGAAGGGGATTATAAGCCAAAGAATATTGCTGTTATTCCAGTGCGCGAGTCCTATCCCGGATTTGAGGGTGTGCCCTACCGCGAATATGAAGGAATGTCTTTGCTGGAGAGAGCAATTTTAACTGCGGCGCAGTCGGATAAGATAGACCGTATCATTGTGTCATCTCAGAGCCAGAAAGTACTCGATTACGCACAGGAGTTAGCGGAGACTGGGCGGGTACCAGAACATTTAAGAGTTCTGCGAGATGAGGATGAATGTTCTGGAAGGAATATTCCAATTAGAGATTTAATGATTAATGCGGGTAGCTATTACGCCGAGGTAGAAGGGGTGTTCCCAGATGTGATGGCGTTTTTAAGTATGCATGCAGTTCATCGACGTGTTGAACATATAGATAAGGCATTAAACGTACTAAGAATTACTGAGAGTGATACTGTTGTTTCCGTTCAGGAAGAGCGTGAGCCCATGTTTACTCATGGTGAAAACGGGTTGGCGTTATTTAATCCAGGGCGTTTTCAGGATTTGACATATGATCGGGAACGTTTGTACCGTTTTAATGGCTCGATCATTGCAACCTGGTGGGAAGTTTTGAAAGAGCATCATTTATTTGGTGAAAAAATATCATTCATCGAAATGTCCACTGAAGATAGTTATCAAATAAAGAATGCTTCGATGTTAATCAATAACAGTAATCAATAGTATGCCACTACAACCTAAATTAATTAGTGATGCAATTGAAAATGGCTGGGATCATGTATTTATGATTAACAGTCCGGTTGTTGCGATGGTGGCTAGAATGGTTATTGACGCATACAAAATTCCAGATGGAAATATTGTCTGTGTTTCAATGCGTAGAGCAGACACCTCACTGGTTTGCAAGCGAGCGTATCTTTCTAAGGTTAAATGGTTTGATCGATACGTGGTAAGAGGATTGGGTTTCAGTCCAGCTGGTAGACGTATACTTAGTAAGGTTAACAAAAATAATAATAACTTTGTGGTCTATGCGGCATGGGTGTATCCGGAAGTAGAAAGCTTATTGAAATCTAAAAATTGTGCAGGACATGTATATCTAGAAGAAGGTCAGTTATCTTATTATAAAGCCAACGCTTATCCTTCTGATAAAAAATTGTCTTGGCGGTTTAGAAAAAAGCAGAAACTATCGGGGAACTCCGATTATCAATATCGTGATGATGCAGCAGCCTGGATAGGTATATTGCCAGATGTATTTCCTTTGATGCCTGAAGATAAGCGGGTTGTACTGCAGAACTTCAGCGATGTATGTCAAAAGTATTCCGCCCGATTGAAGGGGGTAAAAAAGATAGGGCTTATGCCAACACCTCACAGGATTCCTTTCGAAAAGCTCAAAGCTGCGTTGGAATTGCTTATAGAAAAAATGCCGGATGGCGGCGTTATTAAGTTGCATCCAGGGTTTAGAAAAATGCCTGAGAGTAGACAACACCTAAATTCGTTATTGCAAAATATTTCGCCAGGTAATGTTGAATTTTGTGATGATAGCGTTGTATTAGAGTTAGAAATGCTGGCAGAGCCTAAGACACTAATAGGTGCTAGAAGCTCCTTGACTAAGTATGCTGAAGGCTTTGGGTCAGACTTTGAATATGTTGAATTTGATGGGTACACGGCGCCTAATAACTGAGGCCACTTGATCGCTATCGTTATTGACTAGGTACATCAAACATGTGTGGCGTAGTAGGATTTTTCAAACCTAAAGGACTAACTGATTATGAGAAGAGTAAAGTGCTTTCCTCTATGTGTAATCAGTTGGTGCATCGAGGTCCGGATGATGAGGGGAAATGGATTGATGCTGAATCCGGGATTGCCTTGGCACACAGGCGCCTTTCAATTGTAGACTTAACATATGCTGGTCACCAGCCAATGGATTCTACATCCGGGCGCTATTGTTTGATTTTTAATGGAGAACTATATAACCACTTAGAGATCAGGCGGAAATTAGGTGAAGGTATAGTCTGGCGGGGAACCTCGGACACTGAGACTCTGGTAGCTGCCATAGAACACTGGGGTATAATCAAAACCTTGCAAGCCTGCGTTGGTATGTTCGCAATTGTCGTTTGGGATCGCATAGAAAGGACACTGTCATTAGCTAGAGATAGAATGGGTGAAAAGCCTCTTTATTTTGGCTGGCAAGATGACACGCTATTATTTGCTTCAGAGCTTAAAGCTCTAAAAGTACATCCGGCATTTAAGAAGGAAATTGATAGAGATGTCCTGTCTCTGTATTTACGATTAGGATATATTCCAGCACCATGGAGTATCTGGCGAGGCATACGTAAGCTTAAACCTGGTTGTGTAATCTCATTTTCTTCTGATTCTGCAAATAGGTATCCTGAGCCCGTTGTGTATTGGTCTTTTGAAGATGTGGTTGTTCGTGGATCGCAGTCTCCTTTTGAAGGTTCATATGAAGAAGCTATACATTCCTTAGAAAGCATTCTGGGCAATGCTGTGTCTGGTCAGATGGTTGCAGATGTTCCCTTGGGAGCTTTTCTTTCAGGGGGAGTGGATTCCTCTGCGATTGTTGCTTTAATGCAAGAGCGTGCAAGTCGTCCTATTAAAACGTATTCGATAGGATTTCATGAACAGGACTATGATGAGGCGTTGCACGCAAAAAAGGTCGCTTCGCATCTGGGTACTGAGCATACGGAATTCTATATTACACCGAAGGAAGCCTATGAAGTAGTTCCAGAATTGCATACGATATACGATGAACCCTTTGGGGATTCATCCGCCATACCTACTCATTTGGTGTCAAAGCTGGCGCGGCAAGAGGTAACTGTAGCTCTAAGTGGCGATGGTGGTGATGAGCTATTTGGTGGGTATGGGCGCTATTTTAATAAAAAGGCTGAGCATTTAAGGAAAGTCTTACGAGTCACGCCAACTGTGGCCATAAGCGCGATAAAACACTTGTTTGAAGCTATTCCAGTACCTAGCTCAAAATTCGCCTCTAATATTGAAGCACGACTCCAGTTAGTCGAAGACTTGGCTAAATGTAATGATTTTCAATCTTTTTATCAGCGATTTACTAGCCAATGGGCTCCCCCGCCGGTAAGTTTTGACTCAAAGTCTTTAACCTATGGTTTGGATTCTCGTGTATTGAAAAATATTCAAGATCATGTTGGGAAGATGATGGCCATGGATACCTGTGTTTATATGCCGGATTGTATACTTACTAAACTTGATCGTGCCGCAATGTCGACGAGTCTGGAGACGCGGGTGCCTTTGCTAGATCACCGAGTGGTTGAATTTGCATGGCGTATTCCTATTACTATGAAGGTTAATGAAGGTAAGGGTAAGTGGATATTCAAACAATTACTTTACCGTCATGTACCGAAAGAATTAATTGAAAGACCCAAACAAGGATTTGGTGTGCCTGTGGGGAGCTGGATTAAGGGACCTCTCCGAGAATGGGCTGAAAGTCTTTTGGATGCACAGAGACTTAGAGAGCAGGGTTTGCTTGATTCAAGCCGAATAAGGGATCGATGGGCTGAACACGCGTCAGGGTATCGAAATTGGCAGCACCCGTTATGGGTTATTTTGATGTTTCAGGCGTGGGCCGAAGCTCAGTAGAGTTGTCATGCGTGAATCTGTGCATGAGGTATATTAATGGTCAATTATTTTTGTACTGGATCGCAAATTTACGTTAGAGACCGGTAATATATGATATGGATTACGATTATTATGAGTCTGTCCAGCGATCGACGAATTCTATTTTAAAGCATCTTCAGACCATCGCTTTATGCTTCTATGCATTTTCCTTAAATATAGAATTTTTTGATCCCTTTAATAGCGGAGGTAGTTTTTCCTTTGCTAAGCTGGCGGGATTAATTTACTTGTTTTTTATTTTTCTTTCATTTAATAAGTACTTCATACTGCGAAAAAGAATTATTTATTGCTTATGGCCTATATGGGGTGTCTTTTTAGTCATGACAATAAATGGGCTCGCTCATATTAATTCTCTTTCAAGTAATTTTTTTGATGTCGCCTTTTTTCTTAATTTGATAATGATTTTTGTCATGATTAATCATGGCATAGTCGATACGAAAGTTCTGGATCTGGCAATGCTTTCTTTCGCTATAGGTGCTGCAATAATCAGTATTTTTATGTTCTTAGGGATCGGCGTAGAAGAAATCGGTCAAGGTAGAATTAAGCTTATAGGTACTAATATTAATTCGTTGGGTATTAAGCTCAGTATTGCATTTAGCATACTTATGAGTTTTTTCTATAATGATAGGCTGAAATTTGGTGTAAATAGGTATTGGTTTGTATTGGCTATTCCCTTTCTGCTTACTGCAATCGTTCAAACAGGATCAAGATCAGCTTTATTAGTAATGATTTTAACGTTCTTGACTATGATTTTTCTATTTAAGGGAAAAAACATTATAAAGAGAATTATTTTTTATCTGATGGCGATTGCATTATTTTCACTAGGCATTGAATTTATTCTAAATTCAGATGTAATGATGGCGCGCTTATCTTCACTCGCATTTGAGGCCTCGGAACGCGATGGCATGGGAGTGCGCTTAGATGTATGGGCTGTTTATATACCACTAGCCCTAGAGAATCCTATTATCGGATTGGGTAAGACTGGGTTCGAATATGAGGCAATCCAATTATTTGGTGGAGTGAAAAGTCCTCACAACGTAGTATTAGAGATAATGCTGTATAGCGGAATCGTTGGAGTAATTCTATTTCTTTTTTTTATATTTAAAATTATGCGTTGCGCATTTCTAGCTTACCGATACTCTTCTAATGAATTGCCAATACTTCTATTGCCTGCGATATTCGTAATGGTTGGCGCGAATCAAGTGCTCAATATTAAGGTTAGTTGGTTTCTATTTGCCTATATTGTCGTTATATATTTAAAGCATTTTAGACTCAGAGTGCGAAAAATATCGTCCAATGAAAATACTATGTATTATTGACTCTCTTGGTTCTGGTGGTGCCCAACGTCAAATGACGTATCTGGTAAAAGGGCTTAAGAAGCAAGGCCATGATGTGAGTTTATTTATATATCAACCAGGTCATAATCATTTTAGATCGACTATTGAGTCTATAGGAATTCCAATTTATGAAGTGGAAAGAAATGGCCGCAAAGGGTTCTCCTTGCTTGTGCTATGGAAGCTTTATTTGCGACTAGTTGGAGGGATGGATGGTATAGTTAGCTTCCTTCCTACGGCCAATGTCTACGCAGCCTTAGCTAAGGTTATGGTTCCTAACTGCCGTTTAATCGTTAGCCAAAGAACTTCATCTGTAGCTGTAACTTCAAAGGTTCGCAAATGGATATCTTGTTTTGCGTATTATTGTGGATCAACAGTAACCACTAATAGCCAAACCGAAACGGATGTCCTTCGCAAAGCGCTGCCACGGTTGGCAGGCAAGATTCATACGGTTTGGAATGGATATGACTTTGATGAATTCGAATTAGAGCGCTCTCGAAATATAGGGGTGCGAAAACTTTTAGTTGTCGGGCGTGTCGCGTATATGAAAAACGGCTTGAGGCTTCTTCAGGCTTTAGATCTGTTTCAACGTCGAAATGGTTGGTTGCCATATGTACAATGGGCGGGCCGAAGAGAAACGAGCGCACACTCTTATAAGATTCAGATGGAAATGGATCAGTTTTTGAAGAAGCACCCGATGGTTGCTGATCGTTGGGCATGGTTGGGAGAAGTTAGTAATGTCGATCAGCTTTATAGAGAAAGCGATGCTTTGGTCCATGTTAGCTTATTTGAGGGGCTTCCTAATGTGGTTTGCGAGGCGATGATTGCTGGGTGCCCGGTTATTGCTTCCGATGTATGTGATCATCCAATACTACTAGGACGAGGCGAGCGTGGATTGTTATGTGATCCGCTATCACATGAGGCTATTTGTGAAGCTATTGAGAGGCTTGATTCTATGGCAGAGAATGATCGCACAACAATGGTTCTTAAAGCACGTGAGTTTGCCGAAAAAAATTTGGGGATAGAACGTATGGTCAAAGAATATGAGGCATTTCTCACTTAAGTATATTTGTTAGAGGGAGAGAAGCGTAGAAGTATAACGTTTTATCTATAAATTAATTGAATTTATGTCAAGTGCTCTCAAATTATTAATTGTAGGATCTTTTTTAGCCGAAGAGAAAAGGGTCTTTGGTGGTATAGCAAGATCTTGCCAAACTCTAATGCAGTCGACGTTCTCAAAGCGGTTTACCATCATTCCAGTCGATTCGACACAAATTTCAAATCCGCCGCCCGGCTTGTTGATACGTAGCGTTTTGGCGCTGAGACGTTTGGCCATTTTTATTGGGCTGTTGATTCGGCACCGCCCGGATGGCGTGTTATTGTTTACAGCCGTTGGTGTCAGTTTTATCGAAAAATCGCTGATGGCCTGGGTGAGTCGCATATTTGGTTGTACATCGTTTATCTTTCCACGAGGTGGTAGGCTGATTGATCAAACGGAACAATCTCATTTAATGTTTTTTATCGTTAGTACCTTACTTAAGGGGGCAGACGTTTTCCTTAGTCAAGGTCCTAGTTGGAGTGACTTCGCTGTAAAAAGAATGGGTTTCAATCCTTCCAGGGTACATGAAATTCCAAACTGGACTGCGACAGAGCATCATTTAAAAATTGGCTCGCAACGTGATTTTGATGCTAACAGAAAACCTCCTTGTATACTTTTTGTTGGTTGGCTAGAGGAATTTAAGGGGGTATTCGACTTATTGGAAGCCGCTCATAACCTCGTAAAACAAGGCCACATTTTTAAACTTACATTTGCTGGTAGCGGGCACGCTGAGGAACCAGCAAAAGGATTTGTTAAGAAAAACCACTTAGAAAATGTAATAACTTTTGTCGGTTGGGTGGATTCGGAAGATATAGGAGAATTGTTGAGTGCAAATGATATCTTCGTGCTCCCGTCTTGGGCTGAAGGATTACCCAATTCTATGATTGAAGCGATGGCTGGAGGACTTGCGGTAGTCGTGACCAATGTGGGAATGATTCCGGATTTCGTTAAAGATAAAAAACACGCGTTACTTGTGCCTCCCAAAGATGCCAAGTCTCTAGAGGAAGCATTGAGTCTTTTAATTACTGATGCGGAATTGCGTTGTCAAATCGCAATTAATGGTTTTGAAATGGCTTCACGAGAGTTTTCTGTCGAGCCAGTTATCGGTAAGCTTGGAGACGTAATTGAAGCGGCGATATTGCGGTAGTGCTAGCGTGTTTTCAGAATTATAAATGCTTTGGGATTGGATATTGAAATGTTCAAAGATAATGTATTGCTGATTACCGGTGGAACAGGTTCATTTGGGAACGCGGTTTTACGACGTTTCCTAAACAGTGATCTTTCAGAGATACGTATATTGAGCCGAGATGAAAAAAAGCAGGACGATATGCGCAAGTTGTACAGTGATCCTAAGCTTAAATTTTACATAGGTGATGTGCGTGACTATGACTCAGTATTGAGCGCAACCCGTGGTGCTGATTTCGTATTTCATGCGGCAGCTTTAAAGCAGGTTCCGTCTTGTGAATTTCATCCGCTCCAAGCGACCAAGACTAATGTGCTGGGTACCGAAAATGTGCTAGAAGCAGCAATTGTTTGTAACGTCCAAAGAGTGATTTGTTTAAGTACAGATAAGGCAGTTTACCCGATTAATGCAATGGGAATATCTAAGGCGTTAATGGAAAAGGTGGCTGTCGCTAAATCGCGTATCAAAAGCAATACCACAATATGTGTTACACGTTATGGTAATGTTATGGCATCGCGTGGGTCAGTAATTCCGCTATTTGTTGACCAGATTCGTGGGGGGCAGTCGATTACAATTACTGATCCAAATATGACACGTTTTATGATGACGCTGGATGATGCAGTAGACCTAGTTTTGTATGCATTTGAGCATGGTAAACCCGGGGATATTTTTGTGCAAAAAGCACCTGCTGCAACTATTGAAACGTTGGCTAAAGCACTGACCGAATTGATGGAAGTGCCTGAGCATCCAGTGAATATGATCGGGACCCGCCATGGAGAAAAACTCTACGAAGCTTTGTTAAGTCGAGAAGAAATGGCGGAGGCAGAAGATATGGGAAGTTATTTCCGTGTCCCCCCAGATTTACGCGATCTTAATTACGGTAAGTTTGTTGATCAGGGTGAGGAGCGCATTTCGCACTCAGAAGATTATAACTCCCACAATACTGATCGGCTTGATGTTGACAGGATGAAAAGCATGCTGATAAGGCTTGCCTTCGTTAGGGCTGCTGCACGTGGCGAATATATTGAACCAGAAGAATAGTACAACGCCTATTGATACCATGCAAAGTCAGGTTAAATCAATTTTGCTAATTGGCATGAATCGTTCTGGTACTAAGTGGTTGTCGAATATTTTCTGTAACCATTCTGATGTTATAGGAATACAGCACCAACGTCATTTTGGTATTGTAGAAACAAATATGTTTGGAGTTATGCAGGCTAAATTTGGGGAGCTGTCTGCACTGGATGATTATATTGGTTTTATAGAGCTTTGGTCTAAAACTGACTTTTTTAAAATCTCTGGAGTCGATAAGGAGTTATTCTATAAATTAGATCCTAGGCCAACAAGTTATTGTGAGCTATTCGATATTCTTATGTCAAAGGTGGCCAGTAATCTCAATAAGCCTTTTTGGCTACAAAAAACGTCCCCTTTGAATGTATATGTCTTGGAGAAAAAGTTTTTGCGATATTTTGGAGATAGTTTTTTTATATTAATACAAAGAAACATGATTGATACATTAAAGTCAAATACGCAGCTTTCCCAGCAAAGACAGCAATCTATATTTCGTATTGTTCAAAGAGTATTTTCGTACACGTTACAAAAGAAAATTATGATTTATATTTCTAGAAATTATGATGTCGCGCTTGTCTCTTATGAGGATTTGTTGATTAGTCCTGAAAAAGTAATCAAAGGGATATGTGAAAAGATTGGGATAGAATATCAGCCTAATATGCTTGAGGTGTTTTATAATAAAAATACCTCGTTTTCTACAAAAGCAGATCGTAAATCAGTCTTTTATAAGTACCAGATGTTTGTAATTTACTTAGTGTATTTTATATTTCAGTTATTTCCTTTGAAATTGCTCAGCAAAATGTATGAATTTAGCAAAAGGAAAAAGCTGGTTTTTCCTTTTGTGTTTGGTACATTTTCAGAAATTAAAGAAAAGCACAATCTTCTTTGATCTATATGACCTATATTTGGTTTTATAAACTTTCTTCTTTTGGCTTTAAGTTTTACAGGGATTGTTGAGTAAATCGAATCGGTTCCCAGTTTATTTACGCCTTATAGAAATCGCACCGCCTCTATAGAATGACAGATAATCATACGTTAGACCAAAGGGCTCAGGATTCGAATGAGTTGTAAAAGAATAAATACGGGTACTTAATTAAATGATCCGTAATAATCAGTGAAATTAAGCAGTGTTTTTAGCCGATTCTGGTTTCAGTAGCTGTGGATATAATTGTAAATTGTGCGGATTGTTTCTCGTGAATGTATTCAGCGCTTGAGGAATTATGTTGGTGGATGAGAAAATGCGTATTTTAATAACTGGTTCAAATGGGTTTATCGGTAAAAACCTTATGTTAAAACTGAGCGAGTTAAAAAAATATGATGTATGCGAGTTTGTTCGAGACGACTCGTTTGACTTATTAAATGAGCTGATATCAAAGGCAGATGTCATTATCCATCTTGCCGGTGAAAATCGTCCGAAATGTATTGAGGCATTTGAAACTGTAAATGTAAATTTAACGCAATCAATTTGCGAGCTTATTAGAAAGTCAAATAAAAAAATTCCGATAATTCTAGCCTCTTCAATTCAGGCAGATAGAGATAATCCATATGGGAGAAGTAAGCTTGAAGCCGAACGTGTGGTACAAAAGTTTGCTAGTGAGACGGGTAATCCTGCCTATATATATCGTTTGCCAAATGTTTTCGGGAAATGGTGTAAACCTAATTACAACTCGGTGGTTGCTACTTATTGCTACAACATCGCCCACAATTTACCGATTACAATCAATGATGCCACGATAACGTTAAAGTTGGTATATATTGATGATGTGGTTGATGAATTCATACGTGTGATTGGCCTAGAACCTAAAGGTATTTCGCGGCCGGTCGTAGAGCCAGAATACACAATTACTCTTGGTGACTTGGCCGAACAGATACAAGCATTTAGGTCTTCTCGTGAATCCCTCGTTTCTGAACCAGTTGGCGTGGGTTTGGTGCGCGCCTTGTATTCAACTTATGTTAGCTATTTCAACGCCGATCAGTTCTCTTATTCCCTGCCCAGCTACGAAGATGATCGGGGCATATTCGTTGAGATGTTAAAGACGAAAGATAGCGGCCAGTTTTCTTTCTTTACGTCTCTCCCAGGGGTCACGAGAGGAGAGCATTATCACCATTCTAAAACCGAAAAGTTTCTTGTTATCAAAGGTTCAGCCCATTTTAGATTTCGTCATTTAATTACTAATGATACCCATGAAATTTATACAACTGGTAGTAAGCCGCAAGTCGTGGAGTCAATACCAGGGTGGGCACATGACATCACTAACGTTGGGGAAGATGAAATGATAGTTATGTTATGGGCAAATGAAATATTTTGTCGTGTTCGGCCTGATACCATTGCTTGCAAGGTCTAATATGAAGAAATTAAAAGTCATGACCGTGGTTGGGACGAGGCCGGAGATTATTCGTCTATCTCGCGTTCTTGTTCGATTAGATGAATTTTGTGACCATATTTTGGTCCATACTGGGCAAAATTATGATTACGAACTCAACCAGATATTTTTCGAAGATCTAGGCATTCGTAAGCCGGATTATTTTTTGAACGCAGCGGGGGAGAGCGCGGCTCAGACCATTGGCGCTATTATAGCGTCCATAGATAGCGTATTATTGGATGTAAAGCCTGATGCGCTGCTGGTACTGGGTGATACCAATAGCTGTCTGTCCGTATTGCCCGCGAAGCGACGAAAGATTCCTGTGTTTCATATGGAGGCAGGTAACCGCTGCTTTGATCAGCGGGTGCCAGAAGAAATCAATCGACGTATCGTCGACCATACCGCCGATATTAATCTTACTTATAGCTCTATTGCCCGCGAATACTTGCTGCACGAAGGCCTCTCACCTGATTTGGTAATTAAGACAGGAAGTCCGATGTTCGAAGTTTTGAGTTATTATCGGCATGGTATTGAAGGCTCTGATGTGCTTGAGCGCTTAGGTCTTGAATCAGAGCAATATTTTGTGGTTAGCGCCCATCGCGAAGAAAATATCGAGTCAGAGAGTAAGTTTGAGAAGCTTGTAGAAGTGCTGAACGTGATAGCCGAGAATTATGGCCTGCCAGTGATTGTCTCTACTCATCCACGTACGAGAAAGCGCGTAGATGCTGCCGGGGTCAGATTTCATTCTCTGGTGCGATTGCTTAAACCACTTGGGTTCAATGATTACATCAATCTGCAAATGAGCGCGAAGGCAGTGCTTTCGGACAGCGGTACGATAACTGAAGAATCGTCTATTCTTAATTTTCCGGCACTAAATATCCGCGAAGCGCATGAGCGACCGGAAGGTATGGAAGAGGCTTCAACTATGATGGTCGGTTTCGAGTGTGAGCGGGTAATGCAGGGTTTGGCAATTCTTGACAGCCAGCCGCGTCATCAGAATCGTCTGTTGCGTCAGGTTGACGATTATTCTATGCCTAATGTTTCCGACAAGGTTGTACGTATAATTCATAGTTATACTGATTATGTTAATCGTGTGGTTTGGAAAAAATATTAAGCAATGCGAATCTTGGTTGTAACACAGTACTTCTGGCCGGAGAATTTCAGAATCAATGATCTAATTGCAGAGCTCAAGCAGAGAGGCCACGAGCTTACTGTGTTAACCGGAAAGCCAAATTATCCTTTAGGCGAGGTATTTCCCGAGTTTCGGCGCGCTCCTTCTTTGTTCTCAAATTATGAGGGTGTGGAAATTTTTCGGGTTCCGATGTTGCGTCGTGCTCGAGGGTCGGTGCGTTTAATTTTGAATTATCTGAGTTTTGTTTTGGGTGGCTCACTTTGGGGCCCCTGGTTTCTCCGCAAGCGTGAATTCGACGTCGTCTTTATTTACGAGCCTTCGCCAGTTACGGTGGCTTTGCCCGCCATTCTTCTGGGTCGGATTAAGAAAATCCCCGTCGTGTTTTGGGTGCTTGATCTATGGCCGGAGACACTTGCTGCGATAGGCGTTGTGCGCTCACCTAGACTTCTTCGTTGGATTGGTCATTTGGTACAATTTAGTTACAACAATTGCGATATTGTGCTTGGCCAGTCCAGGGCATTTATTGATGGAATTGCGAAGTATTGTTCGGATAAAAGTAAAATACGTTATTATCCTAGCTGGGCCGAGGACGTGTTTTTAGACAATGCCTCTGAGAAAGCAAATGAGATCCCTGTACGGGGCCGCACATTTGACATTCTCTTTGCGGGAAATATTGGAGAGGCACAGGATATGCCGTCGATTTTGTCAGCGGCTGAATTACTGAAACATGACGATGGGGTACGTTGGATTATTGTCGGCGACGGACGGAAGTCGGAATGGCTAAAGGCGGAAGTTGAGCGCCGTGGGTTGGCCGAAAAGGTATTGCTTTTAGGTCGCTATTCTGTTGATCGAATGCCATCATTTTATGCTCATGCAGATGCATTACTGGTATCGCTAATGAGTGATGCGGTGTTCAGTATGACGATTCCAGGTAAGCTCCAGACTTATCTTATGGCAGGCGTTCCTGTGTTAGGGATGCTTGATGGCGAGGGTGCTTCCGCCATTAGACAGGCAAAGGCCGGATTTACCTGTCCTGCTGGTGATGCTAATGGCCTGGCCGCTGCCGTGAAGCAGCTGGCTGCTATGCCTGAATCTGAGCGCCGAGATATGGGCTTGAATGGGCGGCGTTATGCGCAAAGAGAGTTTGACCGAGATATGCTGATAAGCAAACTGGAAGGTTTTTTTGAAGAGGCTATATTGAGTTATCGAGAAAGGGAAACCATTTGATCGCAATTACAGGCGCTTCTGGCTTTGTTGGTGAGCGGCTGTGTCAACGGACTCAGCATGAAGGCTGGCAGGTCCGGCGCATAGTCCGGCGCGCTGAGCATGCTGGGGGTGTGGTTGTCGGTAACATCTGTTCCGATACCGATTTTGCATCAGCATTGGCCGAAGTGGCCTGTGTTGTGCACCTCGCCGCCCGAGTCCACGTCATGCAGGATGTTTCTGCCGATCCCTTGGCGGAGTTTCGGCGCGTTAATGTCGAAGGCACGTTGAATCTTGCGAGGCAGGCGGCCGCAGCAGGGGTGAGGCGGTTCGTCTATGTCAGTTCGGTGAAGGTCAATGGCGAGGCGACACGGCCGGGTCACCCGTTTACGGCGTGTGACGGGCCTTCGCCAACTGATCCCTATGGGGTTTCTAAATTTGAGGCCGAGCAGGGGCTGTTGTCGCTCGCCCGTGAAATAGGCATGGAGGTGGTGATCGTCCGTCCACCGTTGGTCTATGGCCCAGGAGTTAAAGCCAATTTTCTTGAGATGATGCGGTGGCTGGACAGGGGGATTCCGCTGCCGTTGGGGGCGATTCGCAACAAACGCAGTCTGGTGGCGCTGGACAATTTAGTCGATCTAATCATTACTTGCATTGATCATCCCGCCGCGGCCAACGAGGTGTTCCTGGTCAGCGATGGCGAGGATTTGTCCACCACCGATTTGCTTCGTCGGACCGCGATGGCGCTGGGCAGACCGTCACGACTGATTCCGCTGCCAACGGTTATGTTGTCCGCTGGTTTGTCAGCAATCGGAAAAGGTGACTTGGCGCGGCGGCTGTGCGATTCCTTGCAGGTGGATATCAGCAAGACGCGGGAACGGTTGGGCTGGGAGCCGCCGGTCAAGATTGACGTAGCGCTCAGGAAAACCGCCGAGGATTATCTCGCGCGCAGGACAGGCGATGCCCGATAGCACCGGGATGTAGTACTATCCCACGCCATGAAAACTGAAATCATATGGATGTGGCTGCTGGCCGGTGTGCTGTCTTGGGGACTCACCGGCCTTTTGCGTCGTTATGCCTTGGAGCGCAGCCTCCTGGATCTGCCCAACGAGCGCAGTTCGCATGCAGTTGCCATGCCTAGGGGGGGCGGACTGGCAATTGTGTTGACCTGCCTGGCCGGAGTATTGTTCGCAGGATGGGCAGGAATGATTGCGCTGAATGTGGTCTGGGCGTTGCTCGGGGCCGGTGCGCTGGTTGCACTGGTTGGTTGGCTGGACGACCACGGCCATGTGGCGGCGCGCTGGCGACTATTGGCCCATTTTTTAGGTGCGATGTGGGTGCTTTGGTGGCTTGGCGGCTTGCCGCCCTTATTATTGCTGTTCGGCGCTGTGATCGACCTCGGCTGGCTTGGCCATGGGGTAGGGGTGCTTTATCTGGTCTGGCTATTGAATTTATATAATTTCATGGACGGCATTGATGGTATCGCTGGAATCGAGGCGGTGACTGTTTGTTTCGGGGGCGGGGTCCTCTATATTTTCTCTCCGATGGCAAATCAGGAATGGATTGTGCCGATACTGCTTTTGGCAACAGTGCTTGGGTTTCTTGTGTGGAATTTTCCGAAAGCCAGGATATTTATGGGGGATGCAGGCAGCGGCTTTCTCGGCATGATGCTCGGTGTCTTGTCCCTTCAAGCTGGGTGGGTGGCACCTGAATTATTTTGGGGCTGGCTGATACTGCTCGGTGTCTTTATCGTGGATGCGACGGTAACATTATTTCGCCGGGTACAGCGCGGTGATAAATTTTATGAGGCCCACAGGAGCCATGCCTACCAGTACGCATCAAGGTATTACGGTTCCCATAAAAAGGTGAGTCTGGCGGTGGGTTTTATCAATTCGCTCTGGCTATTACCGGTCGCGATCCTGGTTGGATTGGGGGTATTGGATGGGGTTATCGGGATGGTTTTGGCGTATGCGCCGCTGATTCTGCTGGCATTTCGATACAAGGCCGGCGCCAGAGAATTGCAGGTAGGGTGAAGGGAGGTAGTATGTTAGGCATCTTCACATTGGGCTTGAAACGGTTGCTACTCCCCCCGACTTGAATGCCAATCCCAAAGATCCACAGCAAGGCGGTTCGTCGGCCTATTTTATTGTTTTTAATGGGTGAAAAGGTTAGCATGGCCCAACTGCAAATGTTATAAATTGTATTCATCGCCCAATGGGGAGGGCAGTATCTCTCAATGAATCAGTTTACTCGCCGCATTGCCGTAATCGGTCATGACTTGGTCATGGTGAGCCTTGCCTGGCTACTTGCCTATCTAGTCAGATTCAATTTTTCCCTGGCGAATCTAAACTGGGATTCATACCTTGCTACGCTACCCGTGGTGTTGGCGGCTCAAGGGCTGGTTTTATGGTTTACCGGTTTATATCGTGGGGTCTGGCGCTTTGCCAGCATTCCGGATTTATGGAATATCACCCGTGCGGTATTAATAGGTGCCTTGGTGGCTGCCTTGTCGCTATTCCTTTATAACCGTCTCGCGGGCGTCCCCCGTACGATTCTGGTTCTTTATCCTGTTTTTCTGGTTTTGATGCTTGGCGCCCCCCGCCTGTCGTATCGCATGTGGAGGGATCATGGTCTCAACACCAAGTTCGAGCCGGAGGCCAAGCGCGTCCTTATCTTGGGTGCGGGGCGGGCCGGGGAGATGCTGGTGCGCGACATGCGCCGGGAGTCTGTATACAAGCCGGTGGGGTTTCTTGACGACAGTCCTCGCCTGAAGGGGGCGAATGTCCATGGCATTCCCGTATTCGGTCCCATCGCCAGGCTGCGTGATGCGGTCGAGAAGAACGACATCGATCTGGTCATGATCGCCATGCCCTCGGCCACCAGCAGCCAGATGCGTCGCGTCGTCGCCCTGTGCGAGCAGGCGGAAGTGACTTTCCGCACCCTGCCTAGGTTGCAGGACCTGGTCTCTGGTCAGTCCGCGCTCAAGGAGATGCGTGAGGTGGCCATCGACGACCTCCTCGGTCGCGACCCGGTGGCGTTGGATTGGAAACACGTTAGCGAGAGTCTGGCCGGCAAGACCGTGTTGGTCAGCGGCGGTGGCGGCTCCATCGGTTCGGAGCTATGTCGCCAGATCGCCAAGCTGGGGCCGTCCACGCTGGTTCTCGTTGAACAATCCGAGTTCAACCTCTACAACGTGGAGATGGAGCTAGGCCGTGCCTATCCCAATCTGCAGCTCCACAGCTGCCTGACGGATGTGGCCGATAAGACGGCGGTGGAGCATGTTTTGAAGACCTATCGCCCGGATGTAATTTTCCATGCCGCGGCCTACAAGCATGTTCCCATGTTGGAACATCAGGCGCGCGAGGCGGTTCATAACAATGTGTTAGGCACCCGTACATTAGCGACTGCCGCAGATAAGTTTGGTTGTGGCACGTTTGTAATGGTATCCACCGACAAGGCCGTCAATCCAGCCAACGTAATGGGGGCGAGCAAACGAGCGGCCGAGATCTACTGCCAAAGCCTGGATAAGAAGTCCAAGACCAAGTTCATTACCGTCCGCTTCGGCAACGTGCTCGGTTCCGCCGGTAGTGTGGTGCCGCTATTCCGAAAACAGATTGAGGCAGGCGGTCCGGTGACGGTCACCCACCCTGAGATTACCCGCTTTTTCATGACCATCCCCGAGGCCAGCCAGCTGATTATGCAGGCCGGAGCCATGGGGACCGGCGGTGAGATATTCGTGCTGGATATGGGTGAACCGGTGAAGGTGAATTATCTAGCCGAGCAGATGATACGTCTCTCCGGCAAGGTGCCGGGCAAGGATATCGAAATCACTTATACCGGGCTGCGGCCGGGCGAGAAGCTGTTTGAAGAGCTCTTCCATGATCAGGAGTGCCTTGCCGAGACCAGCCATGAGAAGATCCTGCTGGCTCAGTGTCGCCTGGCGGATTGGGAGCAGGTTCAAGAGGTGATGGGGCTCATGGAAACGGCCTGCGACAGCTATGATGAGCCTGAGTGTAAGCGTCTGTTGAAGAAGTTGGTGCCGGAGATGGGTGCCACAGGTGTGTCGGTGACAGATAAAGATAATGTCATTCCGCTAAAAGTAGCTAAGGTTAGCCATGAGAGTTAAAAAGGCCGTCTTCCCCGTCGCGGGCATGGGGACCCGCTTCTTGCCCGCCACCAAGGCCAACCCCAAAGAGATGCTGCCCATCGTGGACAAGCCCTTGATCCAGTACGCGGCCGAAGAGGCGATCGCCGCGGGTATCGATGAACTGATCTTCGTCACCAGCAGCAGCAAGCGCGCCATCGAGGACCATTTCGATAAGAACTACGAGATGGAGACCGAGCTGGAGAAGCGCGGCAAGCGTGAGCTGCTCAATATTTTGCGCGGCATCGTGCCCGAGGGGGTGTCGTGCGTGTATGTGCGTCAGCCCGAGGCCTTAGGGCTAGGGCACGCAGTGCTATGCGCCAAGCCGGTGGTGGGCAATGATCCCTTCGCGGTGATTCTGGCGGACGATTTGATCAATGGCGGAGATAATCCTTGTCTGAGCCAGATGGTGGAGGTCTTTAATGACCGCCAGGCCAGCGTGCTGGGGGTGGAGCGGGTGGACCCCAGTGAGACCAACAAGTATGGCATCGTGAAGACCACCGAGAGCAAAGAACAACTCAACAAGGTCAGCGGCATCGTGGAAAAGCCCCATCCCGAGGTGGCGCCCTCCAATCTGGCCGTGGTAGGGCGTTATATCCTGACGCCGGAGATCTTCGGCCTGCTGGAGCGGACCGAACGCGGGGCGGGTGGCGAGATCCAGCTGACAGACGCCATCGCCATGCTTCTAAAAGATCAGGCCGTATACGCCTATGAATTTGAGGGCAAGCGCTTCGACTGCGGCAGCAAGCTGGGGTATCTGCAGGCCACGGTGGAGTATGCCCTGGAGCATGAGGAGTTGGGGGAAGAGTTTCGGGCCTATCTCAAGTCGTTTATTTGTGATGTGGGCTTGGAGGGGTAAATCCCCCTCAATCCCCCTTTAACAAAGGGGGAGGTTGGGCCTGGTGGTTATTTGCTCCCCTCATTTGTAAAGAGGGGGTGGGGGAGATTTGCCGGAAATCAAATTCTGCTCGATCTTCCTTTAATAAAGGGAAAATGGCCTAGCAGGCTGTTGAAAAAACGTTTTGATACCTTCTCCCTTAGGGAGAAGGTTAGGAAAGCTTACCCCGGAGCCTGCCCCGCGAAGCGCTTTGGGTACGAAGCGCATTGGGTATGAGGGGATACAATCAATAAGTTATGCTATTTTTATCCCCTCAGCCCAGCCCTCTCCCTGAGGGAGAGGGGGGTTTTTCAACAGTCTGTTAGCGTGCCTGGACGCTGGTGCTTGCTGCATTTTAGTCAAAAGCATCTTTCATAGAAAGATAGATATGGCTTGATTTGTCTTTCAGTGAAAGATATTATTTTGCCATGGATGCCCTCTTGGAACAAATCATTGCCGATTTTCACGAGCGGCCACTGCCCCAGCTAACCCGTCGGACAGTAGAATTGCCCGCGCTTACCAACAAGATCGATACCGTGATCGGCATGCGGCGTACTGGCAAGACCTGGTTCCTGTATCAACAGATGCAGGACTGCATGGAGCGGGGGATTCCCAAGGAGTGCTTGCTTTACATCAATTTCGATGATGAGCGCCTCTACCCGATGCAGCGGGATGAATTGCGGCGTATACCCGAGACGTATTACCGCCTGTATCCGCTGCACAAACAGAACACCTGTTACTTCTTTTTCGATGAGATCCAGAATGTCGACGGCTGGGAGCCATTTGTACGCCGATTACTGGATAGCGAAAATATTCAGCTTGCGCTGACCGGTTCTTCTGCGCGGCTGTTGAGCCGGGAGATTGCCTCGACGCTGAGGGGGCGGGCCATTACCACAGAGATCTTCCCCTTCAGTTTTGCTGAGGTCCTGACACACCAGGGCATCGATCATGACCTTTTTCGTCCGCCGGGGGCAGAAAAGCGGGCTTTGTACGCCAATCGTCTGCATCAGTATCTACTGCAGGGCGGATTCCCGGAGATCCAGGGCGTGGAGGCACCTTACCGGCAACAGATTCTCCAGGAGTATGTCGACGTTGTTATCCTGCGCGACGTGATCGAACGGCATGGCGTGACCAACATCGTACCGTTGCGTTATCTCATTCGTCATTTGCTGAATGCGCCGGCAACGCTGTTCAGCGTCAACCGCTTTCATAACGATCTCAAGTCGCAGGGAATCGCCATTGGCAAGAATACCCTGCATGAATATCTGGAATACCTGATCGATGCCTATCTCATCGATACGGTGCCCATCTTCGCGCGCTCGGTACGGCGCCGGCAGGTCAACCCGCGTAAGGTCTACGCGATTGATACCGGATTGGCGCAGGCCTTTCGCCATGACGCTCATGTCGACCGGGGCAGGCTGTTGGAGAACATGGTCTTTACCGCGTTGCGTCGACAGCGGCTGGAGATCAGCTATTTTCGCAGTGAAGAGGGATACGAGGTGGATTTTCATACTACTTCACGGGACGGCATCCGGCAGTTGATACAGGTCAGTGAAACACTCTCGAATTCCCAGACGCGCCAGCGCGAGTTGCGCGCCCTGGTGGTGGCGATGGAACAGTGTCAGCTCAATACAGCCACCGTCGTGACCGTGGATGAGGCGGAGCGGATCGAACAGCATGGCCGGTTGATTGAAGTCATTCCCGCTTGGCGCTGGTTGCTGACCCAAACATGAGACGTCGATCCCTCAGCCCGTCCATATACGCGCAAACTCAAATTCGATGGTGCATTTGCCGAGATCGAATAGGACGTTTTCATCAGCAGCGTCTATCTGTTTTACGTACCGACCCTCGCGGAGCGAGTACACCTTGGCGACGTTGTTTTCGGGATCGACAATACAATAGTGACCTACACCCTCCCGTTCGTATATGGAAAACTTGGTGCGCCGGTCCTTCTCTGCGTTAGACGGTGACAGCACTTCAAATATCAGCGAGGGGGCTTTGGTCAAAAAATCACCGCTGGGTTGATAGCAGATAACCATGTTGTCGGGCTGGACCACCGTGTCCTCGGCGACTTTCCAATCAACAGGCAGAACGGCCTGACAATGGCTGCAATCGTCCAGCGCCTCGTCCAGCATTCGCGCGATAATCTGACTGATACGTTGGTGGCGAAAGCTGGGGGAAGGGGTCATGGCATAAGGGATGCCCTTGATTAACTCCCAGCGACCTTCCCACTGAATGTAGTCTGAGTATACGTAATGGGGCAGCTCATCGGGCGATAACATGTGCAAGTCTCCTGTCCAGCAGGGGAGATTTCATAAATTTCCTCAATTAAAATGCTACGCTGGTTATTGCCAAATGGCAATTTATCGGCGAAATGGGAATCCTCCACAATGGGCTCTATTCTCGTCACCCATCCGTCGTTCCGGTAAAATACCCCCCTATGAATTTCCCAACCCTTGAAGACTTCATCGGCAATACGCCCCTGGTGCGCCTGCAACGCCTGTTGCGGAGCAGTTCCAACACCATCCTGGCCAAGTTGGAGGGCAATAACCCCGCTGGTTCGGTCAAGGACCGTCCGGCCCTGAGCATGATCCGGCACGCCGAGGCCCGGGGTGAGATCCGGCCCGGCGACACCCTTATCGAGGCCACCAGCGGCAATACAGGCATCGCCCTGGCTATGGCTGCCGCCACCAAGGGCTATCGCATGGTGTTGGTCATGCCCGAGCACATGAGTGTGGAGCGGCGCGCGGTGATGAAGGCCTTTGGCGCCGAGATCATTCTTACCGCCAAGGCGGGCAGCATGGAGGCGGCGATTGATCTGGCCGCCGAGATGGAAGGTCGGGGTGAGGGCAGGGTACTGAATCAGTTCGGCAACTTTGATAATCCCCTGGCTCACTATGAAGGGACGGGGCCGGAGATCTGGCGCGATACCCAGGGCAAGGTGACCCATTTTGTCAGTTCTATGGGGACCACCGGGACCATCATGGGGGTATCCCGTTATTTGAAGGAGCAGAATCCCGATATACAGATCGTCGGTGTCCAGCCTACCGAGGGGGCCAGTATCCCCGGTATTCGTCGTTGGCCGCAGGAGTACCTGCCTAAGATTTATGAGTCTGAACGGGTGGATCGCATCATTGATGTCAGTCAGCAGGCAGCGGAGGAGACGACCCGCGCCCTGGGGGTCCAGGAGGGGATCTTTGCGGGGATTTCGTCGGGCGGGGCGGTGAGTGCCGCCCTGCGCCTGGCGCGTGAGGTGGAAGATGCGGTGATTGTGACCATTATCTGCGACCGTGGGGATCGGTATTTGTCGACGGGGGTGTTTCCGCAGTAGATTTTGGGGGCGGGATGGGTCGGTTAAATCTCCCCTAACCCCTCTTTAGAAAAGAGGGGAATGAAGGCCTGCTATTTGAAACGACCGGGTAATTCCCCCCTCTTTGGAAAGAGGGGTTAGGGGAGAATGGCACTTACTTAAGCTTCTTAGGGTGACCATTTTTCATCACTTCCGCTCTTGCTTCATGCCGTGTTCTCGTCAATAAGGGATAGG